>ERZ761602.7-NODE-7-length-619393-cov-97.009625_pt1 | contig 619393 bp, 546 predicted proteins | sample MGYA00512165_ERZ761602 | MGnify/ENA primary metagenome ERZ761602 (study PRJEB28899, sample SAMN02445085) | bioreactor sludge metagenome | biome: EBPR sludge; isolation source: Thorneside wastewater treatment plant | place: Australia: Brisbane, Thorneside Wastewater... | reverse complement strand
GAATTCCCCTCCCCTGGAGGGGCGCCCGAAGAAGAATTCCCCTCCCCTGGAGGGGCGCCCGAAGAAGAATTCCCCTCCCCTGGAGGGGTGCCCGAAGGGCGGGGTGGTTCATGAGACACACCGCCCGCTACTACTCTCTTCCCTACAACCCCGAACTCAAGACCAGAGCAAGGGAACTGCGCAAGGCGGGAATGCTCCACGAGGCCCTCATGTGGAACCAGCTAAAGCGCGGCCAACTCAACGGCCTGGACTTCGACCGGCAGAAGATCATCGGGAATTACATCGTCGACTTCTTCTGCGCAGAGAAGTTCGTCGCCGTCGAGCTCGACGGGCCGTCGCATGACGGCCGCGAAGGTTATGACGAGCGGCGAGATTCGTTCCTGAAATCGCTCGGCTTGACCGTGATTCACATCCCGGTGGTCGACGTGCTAAAGAATATGGAGGCCGTCGTCGAGTATCTGAGACACCACCCCGACCTTCGGCCACCCCTCCAGAGGAGGGAATTTTTCGCCGGGGAAGGAAGAATGAGATTCCCCTCCCCCGGAGGGGTGCCCGAAGGTCGGGGTGGTGAGAGCCGGCCAGCCCCCCCAAAGAGGGACGTTTGAATTTCGCGGACGCAATTCGGACTTGCTCACCTGCCTCGCCAACCTCTCCAACGACGAGGTGTTTACTCCCCCCTGGCCCGGCGCGCCTGACCCTCCGGGTGCATCATGGCGACGAGCACGCCCTGCATTCGACCTATCCGCGAGCGGTTTGACTCCAGATTTTCGGATTCCTTCCTCGTCCTGACGAGGGGGACCTTCGCCGCGAAGCGCGCGAAGAGGGGGAGTAAATACAATGCTGGCGCAGCGCCTGTTCGCGCCTCTCCCGGGGCGGCGAGGGCGCTTGGTTCGCGTGGGATCCTTGGCAACTACTCCCCCTCAGGCACGGGCTTAGCCCGGCCAGGTCCCCCTCGCTGGCGCGAGGGGGAATGTGCTGCGACCGGATGGCGCGAGGGCCGCGTGGGGTTCTAGTCGGTCAGGACCTTGATGTAGGCCTTCTCCCGGCCCTTGGCGGCGGCGGCGCTGACGAGATAGCGGATCGCGGAGACGACGCGCCCTCCCTTTCCGATGACCTTTCCGACATCGTTAGGGGCGACCGTCACCTGGTACACGAGGCCGTCGCGGTCTTTGGCTTCTTTGACGGAGACGGCTTCGGGCTCTGTCACCACTGATTTCACGAGATGTTCGACGAGGGGGCCGTAGCTCATGCGTCGGCCTTTCCGGCACCCGCCTCGGGCTCGGGCGCCGGTGCTTCCGCAGGCGCCTCTGCAGGCGCTTCGGTGACGGTCTCTGCCGGAGCCGCGGCGACCGCTTCCTCGGCGGGAGCCTCAGCCTGAACAGGCGCCTCCGGCGTCGGCGTCACATCCGCGACCGGCTCGGGAGCGGGAGCAGGGGCTGGCGCGGCCGGGGCGACGGCGACGGCTTCGACGACGGTCTTCTTCGTGGTGGCGGCAGTCCGCTTGTCGAGGAATTTGAATGCCGCCTTGGCCTTTGGCCTCTGGGTGAAGAACTGATCCAAGACCCCTTCCTGCTTCAAGAGGTAGGCGACAGTCTCGGTCGGTTGGGCGCCTTCGAGCAGCCAATGGAGCGCGCGATCGCCCTTGATCTTCACCAGGTGCGGCTGGGTGAGCGGGTTGTAGGTGCCGATCACCTCGACGAATGCGCCGTCGCGGGCGGCGGTGCTCTGCGCCACGACCACCCGGTAGAAGGGGCGTGCCTTCGTTCCCATCCTTCTCAATCGAATCTTTACCACTTGCTTTCTTAATCCTCTCGTTGCGCTATCTGCGCTTGCCGAACTTCTTCATCCGGCGCTGCATCTTGCCGACCTGCTTCATCGTCTTGCGCATCTCGTAGAGTTGCTTGACCAGGTTGTTGACTTCTTCGACAGACGTACCCGAGCCGGCCGCGATGCGCTTCCGGCGAGAGCCGTTTAGTATATCCGGATTCGCCCTCTCCTTGCGAGTCATGCTGAGCATGATCGCCTCCAGTCGGTCGACTTTCCGGTCGTCGATCGCCCCCATGGCTTCCTCGGGGATAGCCTGGGCGAGGCCGGGGATCATCTTCATCACGTTCTTGAGGGGGCCCATCTTGCGCATCATTCCGATCTGCGAGAGCATGTCGTCGAAGTCGAAGCCACCGGATCGGAGTTTCCCCTGCAGCGCCTCGGCCTGGTCCTTTTCGATGACCTGCTCCGCCTTCTCGATGATGCCGAGGATGTCGCCGAAGCCGAGAATGCGTTCGGCCATGCGGTCGGGATAGAAGATGTCGAGTGCCTCGACCTGTTCGCCGATGCCGATGAAGCGCACAGGAACACCGGTGGCCTGGCGAACGCTGAGGACGGCGCCTCCGCGGGTGTCGCCGTCGAGTTTGGTGAAGATAGCGCCGGTCAGGGCCAACCGCTCGTGAAACGCGTTGGCGACATTGACGGCCTCTTGGCCCGTCGTCGAATCCAGGACGAGAAGGACCTCGCTGGGCTTGGTCGCCGACGACACGGCCCCGAGTTCAGCCATCAGCGGCTCGTCGATCGTCAAACGACCCGCCGTGTCCACGACGAGGACGTCCAGCATGAGGTGCCGACATCGCTCGAGGGCGTGCCGGGCGACGCTCGGGGGATCCGAAGACGGTTCAGCGAATACGGGAACGCCCACCTGCTCGCCGAGCACTTCGAGTTGGTGGACTGCGGCGGGTCGCTGAAGGTCGCATGCGGCAAGCATGGGCCTCTTGCCCTGCCGCTGGAGCCAGAGCGCCAGCTTCGCGCAGGTCGTCGTCTTGCCCGACCCTTGGAGGCCACACATGAGCACGACGGTCGGCGGAGCAGGGCTCCATTGGAACCGAGTTTCCTCTCCTCCGAGCAGTTCGGTCAGTTCGTCGCGGACGATGCGAATCAGGGTCTGGTCGGCGTTGAGGCTCCCGTAGAGTTCCTCGCCAACGGCCTTCTCCTTCACCTTGGCCATGAACTCCTTGGCGACTTGGAAGTTGACGTCCGCCTCGAGGAGAGCCACCCTCACTTCGCGCAGCATTTCGGCGACGTCGTCTTCGCTGAGTCGGCCTTTACGGCGCAGGCGCGCGAACACGCCTCCGAGGCGCCGAGTAAGGGAGTCGAGCATCGAAGGCAAGTGTACCGGGCCTCGTGGATAGGTAACATCCGTGCCCTGTGCGTCTGGCGAAGTCGATCCTGTTGCGGCTCGTGTACGGCCTCGTGAGCCTGCTGTTCATCTCCTTCGTGACCTTCGTGGCCGACGAGATATCTCCCGGCGACGCCGCGACGCTGCAGGCCGGAGAGAAGGCCCGACCGGAGGACGTCCAGCGCCTTCGGGAGCGAATGGGCCTCGACCGTCCCTGGCCGGTCCGCTACGTGGAATTCGTCGGCAAGGCGGTTCGCTTCGACTTCGGCAACAGCCTTCTGGGCGCAAGGCAGCCCGTCTCGCAGATTATCGGCAAGGCGCTCCCGATGACGATGAAGATCGCCTTCTTGGCGATCCTGCTGGCCGCGGGCGTCGGAATCCTACTCGGAACGATAGCTGCCGTTTGGCAAAACCGGGCACCCGACCAAGCCGTCCTGACCCTCAGCACTCTCGGGGTGACGGTCCCCAACTTCGTGCTGGCTCCCATCTTGGTCTACATCTTCGCATTGCGCCTGGACGTACTTCCACAAACATGGGAAGTGAACCTGCGTGCACCGGAGTTTTACTATCTTCTCTTGCCCGTGGTGATCCTGGCGGCGCGTCCGATGGCGTCGCTCACTCGCCTCACGCGCGCCAGCGTGATCGACACTTTGCAGCAGGAGTTCGTCAGGCTCGCCGTCGCGAAGGGCGTCCCTTCGCGGCGGCTCATTTTCAAGCACGTCCTTCGCAACGCGCTGCTTCCCGTGGTCACGGCGATCGGCACCAGTTTCGGGTTCTTGCTCACGGGCTCGTTCATCATCGAGCGGGCCTTCGTTATCCCGGGGCTCGGCAGCGAGGCGATCGAAGCGATTCAGCGGCGCGACACGCCGGTCATTCAGGCAACCGTCCTCATCGCGGGGGCGCTGTTCATCCTCATCAATCTAGTCGTAGATGTGATCCTTCCGATCCTCGACCCCCGGATTCGCGAGGCTCAGGTTTGAGGCCGAACTGGATGTTCTGGCTGGGTGTGGGGTACCTCGTCCTCCTCGTCGTGTTCGCGCTGGTCATGCCGTGGGCGCGCCACAGCTACCTTGCCGCTGAAGCGAAACCGAATCTTCCCCCGAACGCCGACTTCTGGCTCGGGACGGACGAGCAGGGCCGCGACATCGTGGCTCGGCTGGCGTTCGGGGCACGAATCTCGCTAATCGTGGGCTTAACCGTTCAAGCGATCTCGCTCCTCGTGGGCATCGCGGTCGGCGTTCTAGGCGTCTTTGCGCCGAAGTGGATCGGGGTACCGCTTCTCAGGCTGACTGACGGAATGTTCGCCTTTCCCGATATCCTCCTCGCGATTCTCATTATCGGAGTCTGGAATCTAGGCCTCGTGCCGGTCATCGTGGCGCTCGCCATCACTTCCTGGCCCGGCATGGCACGCCTGGTCTTCACGGCCGTCACCTCGCTCAAGGACCGCGAATTCGTCATCGCGAGCCGCGCCATGGGGGCCTCGACCTTCAAGCTGGTTCTGCGCCATGTCTTGCCCCATCTCTGGGGGCTCGTCCTGGCCGTCAGCATGGTTGACCTCGCGGCGACGATCTTGGCCGAAAGCGCGCTCAGCTTCCTCGGCATCGGCGTCCAGCCTCCCACGCCCAGTTGGGGGAGCATGATCAACTACGCTCGATCGAACATGAACTCCTACCCGCTTCAGCTTCTCTGGCCGTGCCTGATCCTGAGCATGACGATCTTCTCCCTCAACTTCGTCGGCGACGGCCTGAGGGCAATGATCGACCCCAAGGGTGTCGGGCGCATCGATGACGCCCCCCTTCCTGGCGAAGCGACACCCGAGCCGGCGCCGCCCTAGCCTCTACCAAGGGTACCATCGAAGACGATGGGATTCGGGCGCGAGAACTTCTTTTGGCACAAGCTGCACTCGCTTACCGGGGTCATTCCGATCGGCTTTTACATGATTCAGCACCTGACGCTGAATTCCTTCAGTCTTGCCGGCCCGAGCAAGTTCAACGGGGTCATCGGCTTTTTCGAGTCGGTACCGAAGCACCTTTTGCTCGTGCTGGAGATCGGCCTTCTCGGCCTCCCAATCCTATTCCATGGTATCTATGGCCTGTTCATTACCTCGCGGGCCGATCTGGACGTAGCAAAGGGCGCCTACCCCTGGCGTGAGAGCCGAATGTTCTGGCTGCAGCGCTGGACGGGCGTCGGGCTGTTCCTCCTGCTGATCCTCCACGTGGCGACCACCACGGTAAACGCCAAGATCAACGGCCCTCAAGTCATCGAGTGGCAAGCTTGGCACGACAAGCTCACCTCGTTCGGCTACGTGATCCTGATCGTGTACATGATCGGCATCGTTGCCGCGGCCTATCACCTGTGCTACGGGCTCTGGAACTTCTGCATACGGTGGGGCATCACGGTCAGCGGGCATTCGCAGCGGGCGATGCAGAAGTTTTCGGCGTTCGCATTCGTCGCGGTCACCCTGCTGGGCTGGATTGCGCTCTTCGGCTTCCTCAAGGAGCCTTCGACCGGTTCCGACGATGGCGAGGCCGTCCAGGTCCGCCGCGAACTGGCCGTGCCGATATCTTCACCCTAAACTCTAGGTTTCAACCTTCCGAAACTTCGAGTAGATGTTGGAGTTCATCGTGCGGTTGGCGCTCGCCGCAGCCCTGGTCGGTGCAGGGATTGTCGTCGGACCGGAGGCATTCGACTTCGTCTGGCGTGTCGCGCTGCTGTTCGCGACCTACTCGGGAATCGCCTATCTGCTTGAACGTCGCGGGCTCCGAAATCCTGGCGTCAGTGGTTTCGTCGCTGTCGCCGACGCCGCCCTGATCGCCTACCTGATCGCCCGATTCGGCGTGCTCGAGCCGTATGCCTTCCTCGTCCTCGCGCCGTGCGCATTTGCCACTGCTCGCCATGGATCGAACTCGGCGGCGATGGCCCCGATCGCCGCCGCCTGGCTACTGGTCGCCGCCAACCTGGCGACCCGCATGCCCCCGAGCGGTTCGCTGCTGATTCAGGTTCTCGCGGTGCTGACGGTTGGCCTGCTCATGAACCAGGCTCGGATCGTTATGACGGTAACCCGAGAGATCGAGATCCCGATCACGCCCCCCACCGAGGGACCCGAGCCGGTGCATTTCATGGAACTGCGGGAGAATTTCCGCCGGCTCCGGGACCATTGCAAGGACCTCGAGCGACGTAGCCGTCGCGATCGTGTGTCGATGACCCTGTACGAGGCTGCCCGCGGCCATGCGGGCAAAGCCTACACCCGTCTCGCCCAGGCCCTTCGAGAGATGACCGGCGCCGAATCCCTCAGCCTCCATACTGCTTCCGGTTTGGGAGATCTGATGGTCGTCCGCGGGGTGAGCGGCCCGATCCCCGAAGAGATCCACTCGACGGCCTTCACCATCGGTCAGGGCTTGAGCGAGTACCAGCAGCGGAGCCGAATGGACCAGTTGCTTCGATCTCTCCGCGACCCTGACGCGCGACAGGCTACCGGGTCTGTTCTGCTCAAGGATCGGGGGCGCCTGGTCGGGATGCTCTGCATGGTCCATAACGCGGTCGAGCGACTCGACGAGGCCGTTGCTAAGGTGGAGGAGGCGATGCCGATGCTCGTTACTCTGCTCCGCGAAGAGGATCTGCGCGAATCCAATCGCCGTCGTCTTGCGGAGCTCGAAACCCTCTACGGCATCGCGACGGTGGTTGCCGGCGCCGAGACCGTCACCAGCCTCGCCGCGCGGGTCGTGAGGGAGCTGGCGGAGACGCTGCCGCTCCAGCATGTCTCGGTCCATGCGCTGGATGGCGACGAGGCCCTGTTGCTCGCCTCCTCAGGACCGTTAGTCCGCTTAGAGCAACACCTAGACTTCGACGGAGTCACCGGGATCGGCGGATGGGTTCGAGCGGGAGCCTCGGAGCTCCACATGCGCGACGTTCCCGGGAGCGGACTCGTCGATCGCACGGTCGCCCTTAAGAGGAGGGCCGGCAGCTACTGCCTCATTCCAATCCGATTCGGGCCTGAACCTTACGGCTATCTCGCCGCTTCGACCAACGCAGTGGGGGGCCTCGACGAAGGAATCATGGCCGTCCTGCGTAGCACCGCGACCGAACTCTCCCGAGCGATCGGACGACTGGAAGGCGCACCCCGAGGCCCGGAGGGTCTTGCCAACCCGACCGAGTTCCAGGCTGCAGTCACGCAGCACCCGGCAGGCTGCTTGGTGTATCTCGAACCCCTCAGACTGGAGGAAACGATCGAGAACTTCGGCCGACCCGCGGTGGATCACGCCCTGCGGACGCTCGCAGTCCGTCTCCTCGGTCAGTTGCCCGCGGGCGGGCTCCTGTGCCGCCGCCGGGAAGGCGACCTGGTCGCCTACTTGCGCGACGTCGACGAGTCCTTCGCCCGTCGATGGGCCAATGAATCTACCGCTGTGGCAAGCATGGTGCCCCTGCGCACGCCGGACGGCCGTGCGAGGATCCCCTTCGGCTTGCGGGCCAAGGTTGCTCGACTCGGGCCGCTCGAAACGCTGGCTGGTACCGTCGAGGGCAGGCAAATACGCTCGTTTTCGGAGCACATGGCCTCGTGAGGGGCGACTTCAGGCAGTTTTGCCAACGCATCCACCGACGGCCATTCGCTAACCTAACGTTTCGTTTGCTTGACTTCGACCGGCATAGTCGGCTTGCCGCGTCGTTGCTTGGAGAGATGGAATGAAACAGTCGGACCTGCCTGCGCCTCGAAGCCGATCCACGAATGGTGCGGGCGGTCCCGCTTGTTCCGATCCCCTCTCACAGGCATCCTCCTCCCTCGAGAACGGCGATTGGCGCTCCGCGCTCCGGTTTGCTCACAAGGCGCTGCGGGGACGGCGCGACGCGCTCCCGATTCTCGAAGTGCTGGCACGCGCTCGGTGGCTCGCCAGCGACTATTCGGGGGTCCTCCGAGTCACAAAACGACTGATCGCTCTCAACCCGGCAGAGCCGGGATACCGCATTCTTCAGGCCATGGCGCTGCGGGGCTTGGGTCAGTTCTCTCTCGCGGTCACCGCCCTCCGCCGTTGCCTAACAGAAACGACAAGCCGCGAAGCCCAGTCGAAGGCCCTCGAGATGCTCGATGAACTCGACGCCATTCAGTGCGGGGCGATCCGAAGGCTACACGGCGCCGATCCGACGTTTCGGCGCGCTTACGACCGCGATCCGGAGGCGGCTTGCCGTAGCCTCGGCTTCGAACTGACCTGGTACGAACCCGCGGCATACGTTTCGGAATCGTCTCAGCTGCTCGGGCACGCCGGCCTCGACCGAGCCTAAACCGGTTCGGAGAGCGACTCGAGCAGCCAGAGGGCGCATTCGAGCTTCGAACGCACGCCACTCTCCTCGACCCGACCATCGGCGAACACTAGCGTCAGCGCGTTGTTGTTCGATTCGAACCCGATAACCGGAAGCGAGATGTCGTTCGAGGCGACGGCGTGGAGGCCCTTGCGGCGGAGTTTCTCTCGAACGACGTCCAGGTCACCGGACGGCTCGGCGGCGAAGCCGACGACTCGAGCGGAACCTCCCGCTTTTTCGGCGAGCGTCGCGATCACGTCGGGGTTCGGCACCAGCCGAAGATCGATCGGTTCATCGACACGGCGGATCTTCCCATCGACGGCCGCCTCGGGTCGATAGTCCGCCACGGCCGCGGCGCCGATCACGAGATGGGATTGGCGCAGAGCTTCGAGGGAAGCCTCTAGCATCTCGCGAGCGGTTTGCACCCGGATGACGGTGCACTCGATGGGGAGAGGCGCCGACGCGGGGCCCGAAACGACGGTCACTTCCGCACCGAGGAGAAGCGCGGCTCGGGCAAGGGCAGCCCCCATCTTGCCGCTCGAACGATTCGAGAGGAACCTGGCGGCGTCGATCGGCTCCCGAGTAGGTCCCGAGGTGATCAGCACACGCTGACCTTCGAGCAGCCTTGCTCGGATTGCGACGGCCTGCACTGCCTCGGCGATCCGCTCCACACCGGCGAACTTGCCCTCTCCTTGTTCGCCGCAAGCAACCTCACCCGCGTCCGGTTCGACGAAGGCCGCAGCCCGTGCGCGGAGGATTTCCACGGCAGCACGAACAGGTTCGCTCCCATACATTGTCGGGTTCATCGCGGGCGCGACAACCAGTGGCCCCGAGTACGCCAGGGCGATGGTCGTCAGCATGTCGTCGGCGATACCGTGAGCGAGTTTGGCCAAGGTGCTTCCCGTCGCCGGAGCGACGACCAGGGCGGCCGCTTGACGAGCCCAGTCGATGTGGGCCATTCGCCCGCGCTCCGGCTCTTCGAAGGTATCGACGAGGCATGGCTGGCCGGTTAGGCCCTCGAACAAGGCCGGGCTCACGAACCGCTGGGCGCCGTCGGTGAGGCAGACCCGTACGGTAAAGCCGCGACGCATCAATTCTCTGGCGAGGTCGCCGGCTCGATAGGCCGCGATGCTTCCACTCACGCCGAGGACCACATAGGGCATGGCCCATTGTGGGACGAGGCCACTGGTGTATGCTCGGGTCGCGGCCTGACCGCAGCCCGGGTGGCGGAATGGTAGACGCAGCGGACTTAAAATCCGTTGTCTTCGGGCGTGTGGGTTCGAGTCCCACCCCGGGCACGATACGAGAATGAGCGACCTCGAGATTACGATATACAACGACGACTTCGCGCTGGTCAAGGACACGCGCCGGTTGAATGTGCCCGCTGGGGTCTCCACGGTCGACGTCCAAGACGTCGCCGCCCGGATCGAGCCGAGCAGCGTGGCCATGCGCAGCCTCGGCCCCTCCATGATGGTCCTCGAGCAGAACTACCAATACGACCTCATGAGCCCGGAAGCAATCCTTCGCAAGGCTATCGGCCAGCGGGTCCGCTTCAACCGCGTGCTCCCCGACGGGCGCTCCGAGTTCGTCGACGGTGTCCTGCTGAGCGACAACGGCCCCATCGTGTCGACCGACGGCGGTCGGATACTTCTTTCGCCTTCCGGCGAGATCGAGATCGCCTCGATTCCGGAGGGCCTCATCAGCCGGCCAACCCTCCACTGGCTCGTCTCGAGCGATGAACCGGGAGAGCGCGACGTCGAGATCGGCTATCTCACCCAGGGCATCGGCTGGACCGCCAACTATGTGCTGACCCTTCCGGACGATGCCACAGGAGGAAACATCCAGGGCTGGATCACCCTGCGAAACGAATCTGGGGCCGCCTATCGGGACGCCCGCTTGAAGATGCTGGCGGGCGAAGTCAACCGGGCACGCCGGTACCAGGCCGTCGACATGGCGCCAATGGTGTTTGCGGAGCGAGCGGCAGGCTATGCGTTCGAAGAAGAGACCCTCTTCGAGTATCACCTCTACACGCTTCAGCGACCGACCACGATCCTCGATAGGGAGATCAAGCAGGTTGGCCTCTTGGGATCGGACCGGGTCGCGGTAGGCAAGCGGCTCGTGTTCGACTCGCTCGTCCGTCGGCATGGCTACCCTGATGAAGGCGAAATCGGTTCGGGCGTCGTCAATGCGCAGGTCCGCATCGAATTCACGAACGACGAAGCTTCGGGCCTGGGGATTCCGATGCCCAAGGGACAAATCAAGGTGTATCAGCGCGATCGCTCGGGGTCCGTGCAGATGCTGGGAGAGGACGAGATCGGCCACACGGCCCGCGGCGAAAGGATTTCCCTCGTCGTCGGACGGGCGTTCGACGTCGTCGCCGAGCGGCGACAGGTCGGGTTTAGGCGCCTCGCCAAGAACGCGGTTCGCGAAGAAGTCGAAATCAAGGTGCGCAATCGCAAGGACACCACCGAGCGCGTGCAGATCCTCGAGCGGATGATGGCAGACTGGTCGATCGCCAGCGCCAACTACACCTGGGAGAAGGCCGATGCCTTCACCCTGCGTTTCGAATTCGACGTCGGCGCCGGTCAAGAGGCTACCGTCCTCTACTCAGCCGAATTCCGATGGTGACCGTGCCGAATCCGGCCCGGATTCGGCTATGATTTTGGTATGAGCAAGCCCCGCGATCTTTCCCGCCGCGACTTTATCCGCGCCTCGGCCACCACGACCGCCGCCGTCGCGATCCCGAGCGGCGTTTTCGCCTTCTCATCGGCCTCGATCAAGGTCGGCCTGATCGGCTGTGGCGGACGCGGAACAGGCGCCGTCATCGACGCGGCCAACGCATCGAAGGACGTGGAGATCTGGGCGATGGCCGACGTCTTCAGCGATCACATGCAGAACTCCCAGAACACGCTCAAGGACCAACTCAAAGAGCGATACAAAGTCACGCCGGATCGAACGTTCCTCGGTTTCGACGCTTACAAGCACCTGCTGGCATCCGGGGTCGACGTGGTGATCCTTACGACGCCGCCGACGTTCCGCCCTTCTCACCTGAAGGCAGCGATCGAGGCCGGAAAGCACGTGTTTATGGAAAAGCCGGTAGCGGTCGACGCGCCGGGTGTCCGATCCATCTTCGAATCGAGCGACCTTGCCAAAAAGAAGAACCTCGCGATCGTGGCCGGCACCCAGCGACGCCACGACGTGGCCTACCGCGAGGCGATGAAACGAATTCAGGACGGCGAGATGGGCGACGTGGTCGCTTGCTATGCGTACTGGAACCAGGGCGGGCTCTGGATGCATCCTCGCAAGCCCGAGTGGAGCGACCTCGAATGGCAACTGCGGAACTGGCTCTACTTCACCTGGATCTCCGGGGATCACATCGCGGAGCAGCACATCCACAACATGGATGTCTGCAACTGGGCGGTGGGCAAGCACCCGGTCAAGGCCATTAGCCTGGGCGGCAGACAGGTCCGAACGAACCCCGCCTACGGCCATATCTTCGACCACTTCGCGACCGAGTACGAGTACGACGACGGCGTTAAGATGATCAGCATGTGCCGCCAGATCGACGGCACCGCCAGCCGAGTCGAGGAGAAGATCGTCGGCACGAAGGGAACGTCGAACGCCAACACCTGGATCAAGGGCGACAAGACCTGGCGTTGGGACGGAGATCGGCCGAACCCCTACATGCTCGAGCACAAAAACCTGTACGAAAGCATTGCCGCCGGAAAGCCAATCAACGAAGGCCGGCAGGTTGCCGAAAGCACACTGACGGCGATCATGGGCCGAATGGCGGCCTACACGGGCCAAGAGGTGACGTGGTTGCAAGCGCTCGACTCGCAAGAGAGCCTCATGCCGGAGCGACTCGAAATGGGCATGACGCTCGCGGTAGCACCGGTCGCGGTTCCTGGGCAGACGAAGCTTACGTAGGAACCTCTCCCCGGTTCGCTTCGCTCACCGACCCTCTCCTCCGGAGCAGGAGAGGGTTGAGCAGTGGACCGTGCAGCGGGGACATACCGCAATGGGGGTGTCAGCGATTTCGGAATGCCTCTCCTGCGGCTTGGCGATAGCGGCCGCCGGCAGGGCGCCGGACTAACCGAGATCGGGGTAAATTGGACGCCGCATGGTGCAGGAGTGGCTTCAGGGCTTGCCTCCCTTTTGGCTCGGACTGATCCGAGTCCTCTTGCTGGTCCTCCCGATCCTCATCCTCGTACCCGGTCTTATCTGGTGGGAGCGTCGGCTCTTGAGCTGGATGCAGGACCGCATCGGGCCGAACCGCACAGGCACCCTCAACGTTCCACGCTGGTTTCCGATCAAATCCTGGCGCGGTAAGAAGCTTCGGACGTTCGGTCTGCTCCAGCCGATCGCCGACGGGGTCAAGCTTTTCCTCAAGGAAGACATCACACCCGACGCCGTCGATCGCAAGCTGTATTTCATCGCTCCGGCGATCGCTCTGTTCCCGGCTTTCGCCCTCGGCGGAGTGCTTCCGTTCGGCCCGTGGTTGAGCGACAACCCCGCCACCGCCGGCTTTTACGCCCTGCTCACACCGGTTGCGAACGTGGATATCGGCATCCTCTACGTTCTCGCGATTTCGTCTCTCGGGGTTTACGGAGTCGTACTCGCCGGCTACGCATCCAACAACAAGTACTCCTTGCTCGGCGGTCTGCGCGCCTCGGCTCAGCTGATCAGCTACGAACTGGCAATGGGGGTTTCCCTTGCCTGCATCGTCATGGCATCGGGCTCGCTGAAGATGACGGAGATGGTTCGATCCCAAGAGGGGCCGCTCTGGGGCGTCGTGCCTTGGATTCAGAACTGGTTCCTTTTCACTCCGTACGGGCTCATCAGCGCTGTCGTGTTCCTGATCTGCATGGTCGCGGAGACGAACCGAGCTCCCTTCGACCTGCCGGAGGCCGAGAACGAGATCATCGCCGGTTACCACACGGAGTATTCATCGATGAAGTTCGCGGTCTTCTTCATGGGTGAGTACGCGGCGATGTTTATCTTCGGGGGCATCTTCGCCACCGTCTTCCTAGGCGGCTACAACCTGCTTCCCGTCAACTGGCTGGCCATCGGCGATTCGGTGCCCGCGCTCTCCGGAGTCATGGGATTCATGGACCGGCTCAACTACGCCTTAGCGCCCCTGTGGTTCCTGGGCAAGTGCGCCGGAGGAATCACCTTCTATGTTTGGCTCCGCGCTACGCTGCCGAGGCTCCGCTACGATCAGCTGATGTCGCTCGGCTGGAAATCCCTGCTCCCGCTCGCCGTCGCGAATTTCATTATCGTCGCGATCTGGATCATGGGGACCGCGAAGTGGGGCGTCGCCGGCGGCTGGATCGCTTGGGCCGGGGCGAGCCTGCTGGCGGTGCTGCTGTACCTCCAAGTCATGAGCACATACAAATCGGGATTTCCGGACATGCAACGGCGAAAGGTCGTGCTCACGGACGGAATCCCCAACGCCCCGGTCGGAGCGGGAGCGGACTAGATGGATACCAACCTGATCGTCTTCCTGGCGATGGCGCTCGTGGCGGCAGTCGCCGCGGTCGGCGTGGTTGCGATGAACAACCCGGTACGGTCCGCGCTTTGCCTGGTCGTGAACTTCTTCGTCCTTGCGTTCGTTTACTTTTCGCTTCGTGCGGAGTTGATGGGGATCTCGCAGATCCTGGTCTATACCGGCGCGATCATGGTGCTGTTTCTATTCGTCATCATGCTGCTGAACCTCGGCGGGCGAGGCGGGACCCTCGAGGAGAGACCCGACGTTAAGCCGGGCATCGGCGTGGGTCTCGGGATCGCCCTCTTCGCGCTCATCGCGTTCCAGGTGCTCTTCCCTCTCCAAGCGAGTGCGACGCCGCGTGCGCCGGACGACTACGGCCTGCCGCAGACCGTGGGCCGCAACCTCTTCACCACCTACGTACTCCCCTTCGAGCTGGCCAGCGTCCTGCTCTTGGTCGGTATCGTTGGCGCGATCCTCCTTGCAAAGCGCAAGATGTAGCGCGGCCTACCGTATACTCGGGAAGGCGATGCTCCGCACCGAATCCGCTGATCGAGAGCGCCTCTGCCGGCTCTCGAAGGAGGGCGACCGTCAGGCGCGCGACGATCTCTGGCGGTCGCTCCGGCCGATGGTGTCCGGCTTCCTTGGCAAGCGCGTTCGGCGACCTGACCACGCCGAGGACCTCGTTCAAGGCACCCTGACCCGCGCCGATGCCGCCCTCGGGTCCTTCCGGGGCGATTGTCCGGTGTCGCAGTGGGTGCTGCGGATCGCGGTGAACGAGCTACGGCGGTACTACGAGCGCGGACTTCGCTCGATAGACGATCCCCTTCCCGACGAAGACCTGCAACGATCCGACGAGGGTCCGGGTCCCTATAACCGGGTGGAAGACCGCCAGTTCGTGGAGCGCATTCTCGATGCCGCGAAACGGGCGTGCTCGAACCCGGAGTTTACGGTGCTGATGCTTCTTTATCGAGGTGAATCGCTGGCCGAGGTCGGCGAAATGTTAGGGTTAGACGATGCGACGGTCCGAAGCCATCACCGGCGGGGGCGAGCCAAGCTGATTGCAGAACTGATCACGCACGAACCCGACCTAGTCGGCGGTCAGGACGCGATCAACGAGGCTGTTCGACGGTGCGAAGGGTCCGGGGGCCTCAGCGTCGAGGAGCGCGAAGCGATCGACCAACGCTCGGGAAAAGCCGAGATTCTCCGATCAGCCTGCCTCAAAATCGCAAAGTACTTGCCCAGCGCGGTGGGAAGCGTATTGCTGGGAGGCCTTCGATGAGCGCCACTGATCCTCGGCTCGACTTTGAGGCGCGCCTGGGCGAACATCTCGCTGAACGAGTCGAACCGGGATGTCTCGACGGGGACGCCCTCGTCGAACTGGCCGAGCAAGGCCCCTCTTCTAAGGGTTTCGACCGGCGAATGGCCCATGTCGCCGCCTGCTCTCGATGCTACGAGCTGCTCAAAGACCTTCGGGCAATGCCGGCACTCGCTCCCGAGCCCGTCCGAGCATCGCGGCGCTGGCTCTGGCTGCTCGTGCCTGCCGGAGCGGCTCTCGTCATCTTCGCGCTCATTCGGCAGGCTCAGGACCGAGAGAACTTGGAACGATTCGTTCGGGATCGCCACGCTCCGCCCGAAGTCCGGTTCGATCCTGGCTTCGGTCCTCCGAAGGAGCCGTCGCTCGAAGTCCGTCGTCCGGAGCCGAGAACGGAGACAGGCCCTGCGCCGGAGAACCCACCCGACCCCGGACCGGAGTTCGTTCCCTTCGAGCCCCCTAGTCCGACGCCCGCGGGACCTCGCAACCTGATCGCAAACATCGCCGAACGAGACGGCGGCCTCTACGAAGGCGACGTTCGGATCGACGACCTGGTGGCAGCCGATGTGCGAGCCATTGCAGGTGATCCTGAGAACGTCCGCGGTCCCGGGCAGGCCGTACCTCCCGAGATCGTGCTAAGCCGACCCGAAATCGGCAACCGGCTGCTGCGGGACGGCAAGGTGTCCTTCGAGTGGTCGAGGCATCCGAGCGCGACGGGCTACGACGTGAGGCTCGAGCGCTTGCCGGGGCCATCTGATCCGGGTCCTCAGCCGGTCGAGATCGATGTGGTCGGATTCTCAGCGCGGCCCAAGAACGCCCTCGAACCCGGACAGTCCTATCGGCTGCGGATCGAGGCCAAACGTGGAGACAGAGACCCGGTGGGCGAGCGGAACCCGTTCGCCGAGTACGTGTTTCGTGTCCCCGATGCCGAAGAGACTCGCAAGCTCGAGTGGGCGATCGCCCACGAAACGAAGGCTCCGCTCTCGGCGGGAATGGTCTACCGGGCGCTCGGTCGGCTCGCGGACGCCGAGCGGATCATCCCACGCTCGGACGAACCCAAGATGCTTGCTTGGCGTCGGAACATCGAGGAATCGCTCAAGCGGCGCCTGAGCGAACCGAATCGATGACGCTCTTGTTCGCGGCATTGACCACGTACACACTTGCTGGGCTAGGAACGATCCAGGGCCCGACCCCCGATGAGATTCGGTGGCTGGAATCCATCGCCAGGGCGGCAACGCCCGATGAGCGCGCGATGATTGCGCAGAAAGCCCCCGAACGGTTGAAACCGACCTCGCTCATCCGGCTGGCCTCGTCCTTGCGGAAAGCATCGGTCAAAGAGCGCCAAGCTTGGTCCGAGGCGGGGCGCGGCCTCTTACTGCTGACGGAGGCCGGCGCTAACGCCGAAGTGCAGGCGCACGCCTCATGGGCCAACGCGCGTCTCGCCTCTTCGCCCCAAACGAAAAACTTGGCAGTCCGCTTCTACCAGCAGGCGGCCGATCGGTTCAGCGAATCGGGAAACCCGCTCTCTGCGGAATGCCTCCTGGAGTCAGGCGAACTCGACGTCCGCTACGGAGGGATGATCGAGCAGATGACCGCGCAGGCCCGGCTGCAACGGTGCCGCGAGGCATTTCACGCGCAAGGTCGGCCCGATCGCGAGATCCGGTGCCTGATCGGGATTTCCGAGGCCGACGTGTACTTGGGGAACATCGTCGCAGCCGATCGCTCTCTGCAAGCGGCGGCGGCTATGGCCCAAGGCCTGACGGAGACCGAGGTGACGGCCAAGATCGACTACGTCAGGGCTCTGATCGCGCGTGAGCGGCGGCAATTCCCCACCTGCCTGCTCGCCCTCGCCGACGCAAAGGCCGCGTTCGCCAAGGAACGGGATGACGACGGGCTCGCTCTGTGTCATGAGGTTGCCGCGTGGGTCTATTCGGCGTTGGGAGAACGTGAGAAGCAGTACGATGAACTCCGGCGGTACATCGAGCTGCGCGAGCGGATCGGCGAACCTTGGGGGATTGCCGAGGGCAAGGCTGGGCTGGCTGACTTCTGGGCCGACGTCGGTCGAAGGGATGACTCTGCGGAAGCAATTTTTGAGGCCGCGTCGATCTATCGGCGCATCGGTGCAACGCTCCAAGAAGCGCACTGCAACCTCGTGGGCGGCGAAAACTTCGCCCTGAACGGACGGTTCGGCGAAGCCTTTCTGTATCTGGAGCGTGCCCGATCCGTTCTCGAAGACAGAAAGGACCTCGTGGGGCTCAGCCGATACCACTTGGCGATGGGCACACTGCTGGCGGAGGTCGGGCGACCCCGCGATGCCATCGAAATGTACCAAAAGGCGATTCCCTACTTCCGTCAGATTCGCGCCAAGCGTAACGAAGCGGTCGCGTATCTAAATGCCGCGGTGTCTCTGCGGCAGCTGCGCGAGTACGATCGTGCTCGAACTTGCCTCGATCGCGCGCTAACTCTCTTCGACGAGCTAGGCGACGTCTCCGACCGAGCCCTCACGCTCCTCAATCTGGGTCAACTGGACATGAATCGGGGCGAATTCGAGCGTGCCCAAGCGCACTTGACGGAGGCAAGGCGACTATTCGTGGCCGTTCAGAATCCGCAGAAGGTCGCATCCTGTGATCTGGCGCTGGGTTCCCTGGCGTTTCGTTCGAACGACCTTTCGGAGGCCAAGGAGTTCCTCGAGCGGGCCGATCGCGTGCTCATCGAAGTAGGAGACCGTTCCCGAGGCACCTACTCCGCCGCGCTGCTCGGCCGTGTCGCCCAAGCCGAGGGCCGCTCGGCAGACGCCATCACTCAATTCGAACGAGCCATGACTCGCCTGGAGAGCTTGCGCAGCTCTATTGGCGATCCCGAAATCGCCGCCGGAGCTGCCGAGGGCCTCTCCCGACTTACGCCCGATCTCGCGATGGCCTATCTCTCGGCTGGAAAACCAGAATCGGCATTTGCGGCCGCACAACGCGGCAAGGGTGCGCTCCTGCGTCAGGCGCTGCTAGGAACACGACTTCAGCCAAAGCCAACCGATGAGAAGGATCGGAACGAGGTGCGGCGACTTCAACTCGCGTACGACCTTTCGAGCGGACCCAACAAGGAACGCCGTCTCGCCGAACTCGATGCTTACTTGGCCCAAGTACGATCCCGCAAGCCCATCTTCGGAAAGCTGGACGCCCGTCCGGCCACGCTCGAGGCGATCAGCAAGGCGCTGCCGTCGGATACGGCGATCGTAGAGTACGTAGTAGGTCCCAGCGAGGCCGCTGCGCTCATCCTGAAGGGTGGCAAGACTCCGCGAGTCGAGGCTCGACGACTCTCTACCACCGCCAGCGAAGTGCAGACTCTTGTGGAAGGAATCCTCGCTGCAGATCGAGACTTCGACGTCTGGTCGAGTCGCCTGCATCGCCTTCTCGTGGAGCCTATCGCCCCCTCGTTAACAGGAGTGAAGACGGTCGTGATATGCCCGGACGGCTCGCTGCACAGCGTTCCGTTTGCCTCGCTAAAGAACGTGAAGGGCCGATATCTCATCGAGGACTTTGCAGTCGTCATTGCCCCTTCGGCGTCGGCTTGGGAAGCTTGCCGGACCGTCGCGTCCCGTCCGCGGGATCGGTCCAAGCCCGGGCTGCTTGTCGCCCGGTCGGAATTCACTGCCGGGGGAAGATCGGCTGAGGCCTTTCGTGGCCCGTCAGCGCTGCCCGACCTTCCTTGGATCAAAGAGGAAGCGGGCGCGATCAAGCGCCTGTTGGGCTCAAAAGTAATCGAACTTGCCGAGCAAAAGGCGACCGTACCTGCGTTCCGGCAGAAGGCAGGGTCGGCTCCACTCCTGCACTTCGCGACCCACGCCCTGCCGAATGCCGCCTCGCCTATGCTGGGATGCTTGGCGCTTGCTCCGACCCCTGAAGGTGATCCAGGGCTGCTCTATGCGCGAGACATTTACGAAATGAAGCTCGACGCCGAGTTGGCGGTCCTGTCTGCCTGCAGCACGGCGCAGGGTCGGGCGCTGGCGGGGGAAGGTTTGCTGGGCCTCGGCTGGGCTTTCCTGGTTGCAGGTTGTCCCAGCACCCTGGCAACTCGCTGGGATCTCGGCGACCGATCGGGCCGGGTGTGGGTCGAGGCATTCTATCGACATCGGGCTTCAGGAATGACGATCTCCTCTGCATATCAGGCCGCCTGTATCGACTCGATTCGGGGGAAATCTACGGCTTCACCGCGTCAATGGGGAGCGTGGGTACTGATCGGAGCGGGCTAGCCGACAACCGGAAAGCGCCCGGCCACGTAGACCGATCTGTGAACGCGCCGGACACCGAAGTGCTGCTCCACACAGGAGAACGCGTCCCTCTCGCCTCGCTCTATGCTGCACGCCGATTGGTGTTGGTCTTCTTGCGACATTGCGGCTGCCTGTTCGCGAAGGAGCAGGTTTCCGATCTCCGTTTCCATCCAAACCTGCACATCGTGTTCGTCTCGATGGGCGATCTCGAGCAGACCCGCGCGTTTCGCGAGAAAGCCCGCTCCCCTCACCCGATGATCGTCGATCCGGATCGGGAACTCTATCGCGCCTTCGGCCTCGGTCGCGGCGAAGGCAAACAACTGTTCAGCCCGAAGACCTTTGCCAGAGGATTCGGAGCCACTTTGCGGGGCCACTGGGTCGGCAAACCGGTCGGCGATCCGTGGCAGATGCCGGGCGTATTCGTGATCGAACCGGACGGCCGGGTTTCTTGGGAGTACCGGAGCGTCAACATCTCGGACAACGTCCGCGCCGAGCAGATCGTCGCCGCGATGCGCACATAACCCCCTCCTTCGTCTTCGAAAGGAGGGGGCTTGGGTGGCGAGCGCTAGTCCACGCCGGTCATGCCAAAGTTGGCGGAGAGGATCGCGAAGTCGCCGATATCCACGGTTCCGTCACCGTTCAAGTCCGCGTTCGCATTCCAGTTCGGGTCGCCAGGCTCCGAGCCGTAGGCCGTGGAGAGGGCAGCGTAGTCCCCGATGGCGACCTCGTTGTCTTCGTCGACGTCGCCATTCGCGAGGGTGAAGTTCTGGCCGGAGGCGCCCGTCGGGCTAATCGTTACCGAACTACGACGGGCCCGCAACCAGTGGCTTCCTTTCGCAGTGATGTCGTAGACGCCCGCAGGAAGGACTCCAGCGAGATTGAACGAGAACGATCCGCCCGTTCCGAGGGTCACATTGTAGGTCTCGAGCGAACTACTCGATCCGACGTTGCGAATCTGGAAGGTCACCTGTTGAGTCGTCGGGTCGCCGAAGTAATCTCCCAGCGTGACGATACCGCTGATCGTCTTCGTCACTTCGTTGACGGTCACCGTAATGTTTTCTTCGTCGCTCAGGTTCGGCGTACCGTTGTCGGTCACTCGAACGGTGAGCGGATAGGCCCCTGGACCCTGCGCCTCGGTCGGGACCCAGGTGAAGACGCCCGTCGTCGGGTGAATTGTCGCGCCGGCCGGGGCGCCGATGAGCGAATAGGTCAGGGTCTGACCGGCATTGGGATCAGTGGCCGTCGCCGTGAACGTTATCAGGTTCTCCTCGTTACCGACTTTGTTGCCGATAGGATTCAGCGTCGGGGCGCTGTTGCCTGCGGTAACGGAAACGGTGATGTGATAGAGCTGTGACTGCGAAGGAGTGTTGGTCTCGTAAACCCGGACGAAGAAAGTGCCGGCATTTCCGAGTGCGAAGTTGGAAATCGTTTCGGCAACCCCTGCCGCTTGGGTGTCAGCCGTCGAGAGTACGGTCGCACCGTCCGTCCCAACAAGCTGCACGGCCAGGTTGGCGATCGTCAGACTGTTGGTGGTCGCGGTCTGCGTACAGTTGGTGTTCTGGGCGTTATCCCCATAACTGGTGCCGATCGGAGTGACGGTCACGGTCACGTTCCTCGCGCCTGTCGTAGTGAACTTCATCCAATCCTGTTCGCCATTGGCGTCGATACTGAGCACCGAGCCGAAGTTAACGTTCGGGCTCGGCACGGGGCCCCTCGTGACCGGTGAGCCCGGCTCAATCGTACCGAGGTCCTTGGCCGTCGCCGAGGTGTTGTCCGGCTCGTAGGGGTCGCCGTAATGTCGCTGAGCGGATCGGATATCGTCATGCTGCGGCCCGTCGAAAACGGTGGAAAGGAACGGCTCCATCAGTTTGGTGTTCGCGACGGGACACACGTGCGCGATGCCGATACCGTGGCCGTGCTCGTGAGACACGACGTTGCGCAGGTTGCGGTAGTCGTTCGAGGAGTTACCCCAGCGGGAAATGTCACCGCCGTCGATGACCATGTCGCCATTCTGCGGATACGAGTTATAGGCCAAGACGCCGTTCACGCCGTCGATCGGCTTCATCGCGATACGAACATCGCCCCGGGTAGCCGAGCCGCTCGATCCCCAGGCTGCTCCATCATCCCAGTCGACGCCCGCTGCGGTCACTCGCTGAAAGGTCAAACCGCTTAACTGGCTCCAGCGAGTGAACACGGCCGTGAACTTCGAGATCCAGACGGCGCGATTGCCGGAGTACTGGGCGTCCATCAGTGCGAACAGATTGCTGGGGGCCGCGCCTTCGCCGATGCCGTTCGGGATGTTGAGTCCGTCCGGGACAAAGCTCCAACGCAACATGCGAGGATCACCTTGGCTGCCGGTCCAGCGCGTACTGTTTTGGTACTGAGCACCGAACTCGCCCGGCCAGGCCCCGTTCTCGAGGTTTCGCATCGCCGCCAAAAACGCGTCGATGACCTCCTGAGGTGTTCCATCCGCAAAGCAGGCGACTGCCGGGCCAAGATCGACTTGGCGGCCATCTTCGTTTGAAAAGAAGGCGTACCACTTTTCGTAAAGGGCCTTGTCGCGTATGGTTCGAGTCGGACCGTCGATTGCGCAACCTGGATCCGAGTGGCCGAGGCCGCCTGTGAGCAGGACGCTCGAAAGTACACCGACAGCGGCCAAGCCGGCAAACGAAAACGAAATTGCGAATGACTTCTTCATAAGGCTCAAACCTCTCCTTCGCGACACAGCTGGCGCAAAGATCGGGACGAGCGAACTTCTTCGCCCGCCCCTCACCGATAAGGACGGTTGTGCGGCTGCGTTAGTTCGAATCCGAGCAGGATCGATCTAAACGAACGCCGATGCCGCAAGAAGGATGCCAACCACGGCTTCTCCGCGCGATTTCATCACGTCCTCCACTTCGCCGTGGAACAGTTCGCCGGGCGCCAGGCCGGCGGCCAGGTTGGTCACGACCGCCAAGCAGGCGTAGGGCACGCCGGCCTCCCTCAAGAGGATCGCCTCGCTCGCCGCCGTCATGCCGACGACGTCGCCGCCGAGCAGGGCCATGGTCCGGATCTCCTGAGGGGTCTCGTAGCGGGGTCCATCTCCGCACACGTACACCGCTCCATCCACCGCTTGCTCCGAGCGAGTTCGACACGCCTCCAACAGGGCGTTCCGGGCGGAGAAAGGCTCCGTCATGTCTTGGTGATAGACCGTGCGAGAGTGGAGGGTGAGGCGCCTCCCCGTTAAGTCGAGGAAGTCGGAGCAGACCACGAACGTGCCGGGTTGCCAATCCGGATGAAGACTTCCCACCGCCGCGCTAGCGAAACAGGCCTTCGCACCCACACTCGCGAGCCCCGCGGCGATCGCGCGGTAGTTGATTCGGTGAGGGGGCAGTCGGTGGCCGGCGGCGTGACGCTGAATGGCGAGAATGCGCTTCCCTTCGTGCGCGACAACCTTGCCCCGAAGCAAACCGTACGGGGTGGGCACATGGATCGGTCGGCCACCCAAGCCAGCTAACCGGCTACCCACACCGGTACCGCCAATGATCCCGAGATCGATCGTCATCCGGCCCTAGCCTACACGGCGACGAGGGCTTCTCGCCGTTCCGTATAGGTGTGCTGGGGCGCCAATACATGGACCGGGCCGTGGTAACCCCACCAAACCGAATCGGCGCGTTCCATGAATGCAACGTAAACGAGAGCCCCGTCGCGCGAACGCGACCATCGAGGCACGCCCCGCCCGGTATGGAGGAGGATATACACGCCGGGCGGGATGATGACCTCGTCGGTAAAGATGTGCAGAAGCCCATCCACGTCCTTCGATTCCAATGCGTCTTCACGAAGCAACGCGTGGCCCCGGAGGGATAGCCGCAAACTACCCTGGTTCTGGAGAAGAACGAACTCGCAATAGGGATCGGGGCTTCTTTGAATACCGACGATTCGGACCATTCGCACTCACCTGGCTGGATTACCCGGATGGACGATTCATCTTGGCGATTCGGTGCCCCCCGCAAGTGCTATGTCTGCGACTTTGCTCAACATCTTTTCCACAGCGCATCATGATCGCGGTCGCTGCTCGAGGAGGAAACGCCGGAGATCGTCGAATCGGTCGGCCCCGATGTAGTCGACCTTTGCGCCCCACAGTTCCTTCCAGAGGTCGGGGGTCTCCGGGGTCGCCCAGAACCGCACCTTGCGGCCCTGACCGTGCGCTTTGGCGACAAAATCTCGAAGACGCGTTCGCTGATCGGAGGGCATCGATCGAACGCCGAGCCACTTGAATTGGCCGAGCCAACTCTCGCTGATGAGCGGCACCAACCGCGGGCTCGGATTCCGCTCGAGGTCGATGGCGCGTCCATCGATCGCGCAATATCGAGGCGAGGACTTGGCGATTTTCTCGAACGGCCGATCCCCCGAGATGACGACGGACACCGATGCCGGGGCGACGCGCTCGCCATCCCATCGCGTCAGGATCGCGGAGTATCGTTCGAGAATCGGCCGCAGCACCTCGTAGACCGCCTCGCCATCGGCTTTGATATCGATCAGCAACTGCAGCGGCAGATCGGCCCTGTAGACCCAACCGCCATTCGCCTTGACTCGCTTCGCCAGCGGCTCCAGATAGAGGGCTTCCAGAGTGCGCTCCGCTTTGAGTTCGTTGCGATCGTGCCCGACCAACAGCTTGCCGTCCTGTAAGAAGATGTCGACCTCGATGCTGCAGAACCCGGCATCGAGGGCGTCGTGCAGCGGCCTGGCGTGGACGTAGTCGTTGTGCGCGTGGGCATTGGGTACGGGCGTAACCGCGATAGTGAGTAGCACGGAGAGCATCATCGCTTCTTGAAAATGGAGCCCAGCACCCCCCGCACCAGAGAACGACCCAGTTGCGAGCCCGCGCTCCTTAGGACGCTCTTGGTGGCGGCTTCGAAGGCGGTGTCGGTCTTCCTCGCAGCAGGGCGACGCGGGGCGGGTTCGGGTCGAGGCCGTTCGTATTGGGGCGCCCGGTACTCGCGGACCGGTGGTGGCGGAACCGGCGCCGCGGCCTCCGCCGAGCGCTTCAGGCTCTCGTAAGCGGAATCTCGATCGAACGTCTGGTTGTACTTGGCGCCGATGATGCTGTGCTGGATCACCGCTTGCCGCTCCTCCGGAGCGGCCGGTCCTAGGCGGCTTGCCGGCGGTCGGATCAGTGCCCGCTCAACGACCGTCGGGATGCCCTTCTCGTCGAGCACAGACACCAGAGCCTCGCCGACGCCCAGCTGGGTGATCGCGTCATTCGTCTTGAACTTTGGGTTGACTCGGAACGTGGTCGCCGCGGTCTCGACAGCCTTCTGGTCGCGCGGCGTGTAGGCTCGCAAGGCGTGTTGGACCCGGTTTCCGAGTTGGCCGAGCACGCTATCGGGGACGTCGAGTGGGTTTTGGCTGATAAAGTACACACCCACACCCTTCGAACGGATGAGCCGCACCACCTGTTCGATCTTCTCGACAAGAGCCCTGGGCGCGTCGGTAAACAAGAGATGAGCTTCGTCGAAGAAGAAGACCAGCTTGGGTTGCTCCGGGTCTCCGATCTCCGGAAGGTCCTCGAACAGTTCGGAAAGCAGCCAGAGCAGGAATGTCGAATAGAGCCGCGGGTTCGACATGAGCTGATCCGCGGCGAGGATGTTGACCATTCCCCGCCCGTCCGGTGCGCGCGCCATCAGATCGGTGAGCTGGAGGGCCGGCTCGCCGAAGAACTGGTCTGCCCCCTGCTGCTCGAGCACGAGCAGGTTTCGCTGGATCGCGCCCACCGAAGTGGCGCTGACGTTGCCGTATTCCTTCGTGAGGTCGGCAGCGTTGTCGGCCACGTGAACGAGCATCGCGCGAAGGTCCTTGAGGTCGAGGAGAAGCAGCCCCTCGTCGTCGGCCAGCTTGAATGTCAGGTTGAGCACACCCTCTTGAGTGTCGTTGAGGTTCAGCAGCCGGGAGAGAAGCAGGGGACCCATTTCGGAAATCGTGGTTCGGACCGGATGCCCTTGCTTGCCGTAGAGGTCCCAGAACGTGACCGGAAAGCCGAGATAGCCATAGTCCGCTAGCCCGATCTGTTGCGCCCGCTCCTCCAGCTTGGGCTTCCCGCCGCCGGGGACACACATCCCAGAAAGGTCGCCCTTCACGTCCGCCATGAAAACCGGCACACCCAATCGGGAAAAGCCCTCGGCGAGGACTTGGAGCGTCACCGTCTTTCCCGTTCCCGTCGCGCCGGCGATCACGCCGTGGCGGTTCCCCATCTTGGGGAGAAGGTGAACTGGCAACTCGCCTTGGCCGAGGAAGATGCGCCCCTCGGAGATCGTCTGGTTCATGCACGGATTGTACTAACTGCCGGCTTCTCGACGTCAGCGGGCGGAGACCAGTTCGCGCAGGTCTTCTTCGCACACCTCTTGTTTGGTGTCCGCGACCCGCAGGAATGCTTCATAAATCTCCTCGAACCGCTCATCGGGGAACGCAAAGCCGAGTTCCATCAAGCGATGCTTCAAGCCATGTCGGCCCGAACGCGCGGTCAGAATGATCTCGCTCTTCTCTGCGCCTACGAGGTGCGGATCGATGATCTCGTAAGTCGTCCGCTCCTTCAGAACTCCATCTTGGTGGATACCGCTGGAGTGGGCATAGGCATTCGCGCCCACCACGGCCTTGTTCCGCTGGACGACCATGCCGGTCAGTCGCGACACGAGGCGCGAGGCGGGCAACAGCTTTCGCGTGTCGATCCCTGTTTCGCAGCCGAACTTGTCTTTGCGGATATGCAGCGCCATCACGACTTCCTCGAGCGCGGTGTTCCCCGCTCGCTCGCCGATGCCGTTGACGGTGACTTCCACTTGCCTGGCGCCGGCCATGACGCCGGCCAGCGTGTTCGCGGTCGCCATGCCGAGGTCGTTATGGCAGTGGCAGCTAAAGACCGCCCGATCGCTGTTCGGCACCCGCTCGATCAGCGTGTTGATCAAGTGGTAGTACTCGTTCGGGTACGTATATCCGGTCGTATCGGGAACGTTGATCGTCGTTGCGCCGGCCTCGATGATCGCTTCGACGACTTGGCAGACGTAGTCGAGGTCCGCTCGGCCCGAATCCTCCATGAAATACTCCACGTCGTCGGTATATCGCCTCGCGTGCTGGACCGCTTCGACGCCGGTCTGAAGCGCCTGCTCCCGCGTCATGCGAAGCTTGAATTCGAGGTGATTGTCCGACACCCCGAGTCCCGTATGGATGCGCCGCCGCTCGGCGGGGGCGAGGGCTTCTGCCGCCACGTCGATGTCTTTGGCTCGCGCCCGGGTCAGGCCGCAGATCGTCACGCCCTTCAGTTCCTTCGCGAGCGTGTTGACGCTCTCGAAGTCGCCCGGCGACGAAATCGGGAACCCCGCTTCGATGATGTCCACGCCGAGATCGACCAGAGCGCGGCCGATCTCCAGCTTCTGGGCCATCGAGAGGTGGACGCCGGGGCTCTGCTCGCCGTCCCGGAGTGTCGTATCGAAAACGAGCACGCGATTGGAGGCAGCCATAGTTCCATTATACGGCTGGCGGGACCTAGAACGCGAACTGGGTGTAGCCCTTCTGCGTCAGCTCGATGATCCGCAGCAACGCGCCGCCGTTGACCTTCACTCCCGGGAGAAGCTGATTCCGAGAGATTCCCTGAGCCTCCATCGCCACGACGCAGATCTCCGTCTGGACGCCCGCCTTCTGAAGATCGGCGATCGACTGCTTGTAGGGGTTGGCGACCTTCGCGCCGGTCAGGCGCCGGAAAGTCGCATCGTTGCAAGCAAGCGGAGCGCCGTCGCCATGAAAGATTAGGATCATCGTGTGGGGAACCTGTTCTTTGCGCAGATTGCCCTCCAGCACCCTCGCTAAATGCAGGCTCGTCTGCCGTCCCGAAATCGGGTCGCGGTGCAAGATGTTGAAGACGGTGTCCGCCTTCGTGAGGGGGACCGGAATGTCGATGGGGATCGCGGGCTGAAGCGACCGTGGGGCGAGAAGAGGGACGAGAGAGAGCGAAAGTCCGATGGCGGCGAGCATAAACTTGTTCTACCCGCCCCGGCCCCCGCTGCGAGAACGGGGGCCGTGCGAACCGATCAGTTGACCGTGAGGTTGTCCATCCAGAAAGTCCCCGGCGCGACGCCGCGGATTTCTACGCTCCTGAATGGAATACTCGAATCGAATCCCTCCCACCGCCACGTTGCCGTCGCCCAAGAGGCCACCCAGGAGCCGACCATCGCTCCCGCGGCGTCCCGGAACACGAACGACGCGGAGACCACGCCCAACGGCGCGAAGGTCGGACAGAAGTACCCGCCAAACCTGTTGCTCGCGGCAGAAAGGCGAATGACGACATCGGTTCCGTTCCCTCGCAGAGAGTTCGGAGGGCTAAAAGGCGAACCGGCGACGTCGATCAGCAAGGTGCCGGCCGCCGTCGTCCGACGGATCATAGCGAACCCGGACATCGCCGGCATCATGAGGTAGGCGCCGAGTGGCTTTGTGTCGAAATTTTCCGTTCGCGGACTTACGAACACGGGGGACGGGGTGATGACCGCCTTGCTGACGGAAGCAGCAAGAAACAGTCCGACGACGAGGCTGATGTTGATAGTTTTCATTGGTTTGCATTCCTCTTCATTTCTTAGCCCGGACGGAAACTCTCCAGGCTTCTTACTTTCAGTGATCGCGACCTGACTCCACCCGGATACTGCGACATTGGCGCTAGCAACTCAACTCAGTCACCTTATCCCGTAGCGGCGGTCTTCTCTTTTGGTCGACACACCCGCAGGATTGCGAGCGTGGCGGCGAAGACGTGCGAGCAAGACGACCGTTCACATTCGTGGGCCAAAGGTCCCGAAAACCTTCCTTCGGGAACCTGAGGCAGGGCCTCGCGCCGCGGATCTCCCCTAAGCTCGTCGCGGGCAGCGGCCACAATCGGAAGGCCGGGCGCTTCCCGCCTGCGAAGGTGGCCACGAGGAAGCGAGCCGAGGCGCAGTAAAGACGCAAACCGGCCCCTCCGCAAGTCGCGGAAGGGCCGGCTGGCTTAGGCTATCTTCTTAAGCGGCGACGGCGAGGGCCTCCTCCCCCTCGGAAGGATAAACCACGACCGGCTCCGACGGAATCGCATAGATTCCGTTCTTGAAAGCGATCACGCGACAGTAGCGCGTAACGCCCGGTGTAATGCCGGTCAGAGTGATGCGCGTTCGGGTCGGCGAGGAGACCCATTCCCACTCCCCATCTGCCGTCCGCACTTCTACGGCGAACTGAACCCCGTATGGGTTTCCGTTCCGCGACCACTTGAGCTGGACTGTACCGTTCGAGTAGGGTACTGCTACCACGTTGGACACCGTCACTGGCAACACCGGAGTTTTCGTCGAATCGTGTATCGCGTATCCTGCAGCTGCGAGCATTTCGTTCGTAACTCCAGGGGCGTTATAGATGGTCGCGCCGAGACTGCCCAACGCGTCCAAGGTGGTTGCGCGTGCGGCGTTTCTGGCTTGAGTGGCGGCCGCTAAGGCCGCTTTGGCGGCGGTCAGCCCGTCGATCGACGCTTCGAGGGCGGTGCGCCCACCGTTGAGCGCAGTCAATTGTCCAGCCTGCACGCCATATCCGATCGGATCGTCGTTGATGGTCGTATAGGCTTGGTTCGCGACTTGCAGCAAGGCAGAGTCGCTACGAGAGGCGAAGTTGTTACTAGCCATACTGCCCTATCGGAGAAGTTTCCACCAAAACTTAGGCTTAGCAACTCTTCTTTCCCGAATTTCGACTCGCCTCGCGTCCGCGTCGGGCGAATCCATTGCAATTGAACGGCCCGCAATTCGAATGCCCGCTGCTTCCATTGCAATTGGAGCTGCGTTTAATCCCTTTTCATGCGTCCAATTCGAATTGATCGGACACCAATTGCTTTTGCCGCGGCGCCCGTGGCAGTTGCCGCGCTTGCAATTGGAAATGTCCGCGCCTCCCATGCTATCGAAGCGCCGAAGACTTCACAGGAAGCCGATACTTGGTTCATCTTTCGGGTGAGGCGCCCGCTCGGGGCGCCTTCAGTGGAGGCTCGCGGGAAGCGCCGCCCAATGAGCGGCGGCGCTTCCCTTGCGGTCTAGTCGTCGCCGGCTGCGCCGAAGTTCGACGACATTATCGAGATGTCTCCGATCGTCACTTCCTCGTCGCCGTCGAGATCGGCTCGGGGATCCCAGGCCGGATGCGAGGAATCGCGACCGAAGTTATCGGACAGCATCGAATAATCTCCGATAGTGACTTCGTTGTCGTTATCGGCGTCGCCGTTCAGCCAAATGGCGTTCCCCAAGATGGCTTCGTTGACGATCGTGCGGTTCGGGAACACTCGCCGCAGTCCGGTTCGAGGCTTTACGGCGATGTCGTACGTTCCCCATAGCGTACTCGCGAAGGAAATCAGACCATTCTGCGGATGCACGAGGTGGGTTTCGATGGCCTCTAAGGTACCGGGATGACGGATTTCGATCTCGTAGAAGAGATTATAGTCCGGGCCGAGCCATCCTTCCAGCGTTCCGTTACCCGAGACGACCGGTCCGGACCAAAGGAGGTCACGGCTATTGTGTCCGATGTTCCCGACAGAAGTCAGGTCGCCGTTGAGCGGGTTTACCGAGAAGAGGCTGAATCCGCTTACCGAGTAACACCGGCCATCGGGCATAAAGGCGAGGGTGAAATGATTCGTTCCCGGAGGAGCTAAGTCGACCGGAAAGAATGCGCCGGATTCTGCGTGTATCTGGAACAGGCCATTCGTACTCGAATAGCCAAAGAGTGAGCCGTCCCGGGTGGCGGTCATTCCGATCATCGGGCCGCCGAGGGACATACCGGTTTCGGACACGGGAATGCCGGACGGATACTCGACCCGTGCTATGCGGTGCGCGCCTCCTCCCGTCTGGCCGGTAAGGACCATCTTTCCGTCCGAGAACGCGCAGTTCACCCACGACGCGGTATTCGGAGCTTGGAAGAGGAAGGCGGGATTCACAACGCCGGTGCTTCGATCGATCTCGAGGATCTCATCGGGGTTCGGTGACGTCCGGACTGCGGAAAGCTTGCCTTCCGGCCACGCAGCGGCTCCTTGAATCGTGAACCCGGGAGTCGACAGCAGCGTGCTGCTCGGAGCGCCAAGGTCGACATCGTAGACGCTACCGGTGTTGTCAACGCCGAGGGCTTTGCCCTGCATGGGGACGCTTGCCATGGCTTGAAGGGATGTGTAGTTTCCGGTTCCGATGGTTTCGACTATCGCTCCGGTGGTTTTACTCAGGCGAAAGAGGGTCGTTCCTGCGCCGTAAAGGTTTCCGTTCGGCGAGAACTCGATCGCGGTGACTTGAGGCGCGGCTCCGGTTGCATGGACGTCGGTGGCAACGCCGGAAGTCTTGCTGACGGTCATGAGTCCGAGCGCGGTATCCCAGGCATACAGTGTGCCGGCGGCATCGGCGGTAAGACTGACGATCGTTGCATTTCGTCCGGTCGATCCAATGGCCGTCGCGGTGCCCGAGGCGGTGTCGAGGGTGTAGAGACTTTGGTTGCCTACCTTGTTGATGGCGTAGAGGACGTCGCCTGTCGAAGCCACGGATCCGATCGCGGGGATCGGCGTCGCGAGTTGCGTGCGCTGGCCGTTTCCGGGGTTGAGGTGCGAGGTTCGGTTGATCGCTTCGCACCAGAGACGTCCGTCGTTCATGGCACAGAGGCTGCCGTTCGAAACGATGCCGGAAACGAGCTGCTGTCCTCGCCCGGTGGTGAGGTCGATGTTCCAAAGGCGGCCACCCGCGTCGATCGCCATCATTCGGCCGACGTTGCGGGAAATCGTGATCGCGCGGTGATCGATATCCGCGGTTCGCGCGACCAGTTTCGCACGCCCGGTGGCGAGATCGATTCGACACAGTCGTCCTCGTGCGACGCCCCACAAGACGCCGTAGGCGTCGATGTCCATGCCTTGTATGTTCTGTTCGGGGCCGACGCCGGGGTTGACGTCGGTCGTGGCGCCGGTCGCGCTGTTGACGGTGACCATGCCCGCAAGTGAGTTGTCCCAGGAAACGAGGAATCCATCTGCCCGCGTCGCGAGCGACTGCAGGGCCGAGTGATTGGTATTCCCGACCAGGTGAGGCAGTGCCGTGGTCGTGTTTATGGTGTAAAGCCGGTCGTTTTGGCCCTCGACGTGGTGGATGGCGTAGAGCGTGTTTCCGACGAAGGAAAGGCCGCGGACATCCAAGCCATGGACGCCCACGGTCGTGACCGTCCCCGTCCCTGGATCGACGCGGGAGAGCCTGGTTCTATCCCAGCTGATGTAGATCGTTCCGTCGGGGGCGAGCGCGGATGCGTTGATCTCGTTGGGGACGGTTGCCCGGTTGGTGGCTCGACCGGTGATGGAGTCGATCGTTTGCATCGTTCCCTCGTACGAGAACGTGACGAATTCGGCCTGGGCGAGAGCGCAGAGTCCTGATAGCAAAAGTATCGGCAAAGTCTTTTTCATTGGTTTCCTCCAGAGGAGCATGCCGGATTTTGCGGCCTCCCGAGGCGCATGGAGAACCGTCTTTCGTCAGGGGTGCTTCCTAACTTTCGTGCGAACCGGGTCGAACCTTTCGCGGACGGCGGGGAGCCCCGATCCGAGATACGGACGAAATCAAGCTCGATCGGGCCATGATCGGCGCAAGTTCCTCCATACTATGGGCGTGGCGAGAATATCGAGACGACAAGTGGTGCAGGCGGGGCTTGCGCTGGGTGTGATGGGCGCGCCGGCCTTGGGCGAGACGAAGGAGCAAGCCGTGGAGAAGAAGCCGTTTCGAATGAAGTATGCCCCCCACTTCGGGATGTTTCAGGCGAGCGCGGGTCCCGATGCGGTCGACCAGCTGAAGTTCGCCGCCGACGTCGGCTTCCGCGCGTGGGAAGACAACGGCATGCGAGGGCGGTCCGTCGCGGACCAGGAAAAGATCGCCAAAACGATGCGCGACCTCGGGATGACGATGGGCGTCTTCGTGGCGAACGACATCGACTGGTCGAATCCGACCCTGACGACCGGGCAGGCTCAGCACGTGGACCGCTTCGTGCAGAACATCCGGGACTCGGTCGAAGTCGCCAAGCGGGTGAACGCCAAGTGGATGACGGTAGTGCCCGGGGTAGTCCAGCCTCGGTTGGAGATGGGGTACCAAACCGCGAACGTGGTGGAGGCGCTTCGGCGGGGTGCGGAGATTTTCGAGAAGGCCGGGCTCGTAATGGTGCTGGAGCCCTTGAACTATCGAGACCACCCGAACCTCTTCCTGACGAAGATCGCGCAAGGCTTCATGATCTGTCGAGCGGTGAACAGCCCGGCCTGCAAGATCCTCTTCGACCTCTATCACCAGCAGATTCAGGAGGGCAACCTGATCCCGAACATGGACGCCGCTTGGTCCGAGATCGCCTACTTCCAGATCGGCGACAACCCCGGACGCAACGAGCCGACGACCGGAGAAGTCAATTACCGCAACGTCTTCCGACACATTCAAGCCAAAGGCTTCGAGGGGATCCTCGGAATGGAACACGGCAACGCCAAACCTGGAAAGGAAGGGGAGATCGCCCTGATCGAGGCCTACCGGCAGTGCGACAACTTCTAGCTTATGGCGGACGAACGGGTCTATAGCGAGCAGGAAGTGTCCGCGATTATCCAGCGGGCGATCGAACTGAGCGAGCAAGGGGGCCCGGGATACCAACCCGGCATCACGCGGGAGGAACTGCTCCGCATCGCCGCGGACATGGGTGTGCCCGCCGAGGCTGTGCAGCGCGCCCTCCGGGACCAGGGGTCGGAAACCAACCCCCCGCCGCGCTGGCACTTCTCCGAGCAGTTCGAGAGGGTCGTCGAGGGAGAAGTCGATCCCGAGCAATACGATCTGATCATCGAAGGACTCAAGCCGATGAGCCGACAACATGCCAGCGGGGCTTCTCAGATCGGAAGAACCTTGACGATGTCCACCTGGAACGGCTTCGGTCAATCGCTCGTGGACATTACGTCTCGGCGAGGCCGGACGAAGATCAAAGTCACGTCGAACGGCTTCATGCAGGGTTTGATGAGCCTCTATCCGGCCTTCATGGGCTCGATGATTTCCATGGGTGTCTTGGCCGAGAAGGGGAACGCCGCGCTGGGTGTCGCCATCGGCCTCGCCCTCATGGGGGTCGGCACGACCATCTTCCGCTGGCTCACGCGGCGCGGCCACGAGAAGTCCCAACAAATGGCCGATCGCCTTCGCGAGCGCGTCGAAGAGGCGCTCGTCGACCAGAACGCCACGACGGGAACCGTCGTTGCCGCCGAAAAGCCTCTCGAACAGAGGCTCGGCGGGTAACGTAGCCCGAATGGCGCGTTTGGCCGTTCGGAACCTGTCGATGACGTTCCCCGCCGTACAGGCGCTGGACGATGTCTCGCTGACTTTCGAGGCAGGCGAGGTTCACGGCGTCGTCGGCGAAAACGGGGCCGGCAAGAGCACGCTCATGCGAATTCTCGCCGGGCTGCAGTTCCCCACCTCGGGTGAGGTCCATCTAAACGGGCGGCCAGAACGACTCGGCAGCGTTCGGGGCGCCCTGGAGCATGGCATCGCTATGATCCACCAGGAGCTGAACCTCGTCGACGAACTCGATGTCGCCGAGAACGTCTTTCTCGGGCGCGAGATCACCCGACGCGGCGTGCTCGATCGCCGCTCGATGATCGCGGAAACCCAAGCTCTCCTCGAAGAGGTCAAGGCGCCCTTCGGCCCGACGGCTCGCGTGGGGTCTCTCTCCATTGCGGGAAAGCAGCTCGTCGAGATCGCGAAGGCACTTGCGGTGGACGCGGCGATTCTCATCATGGACGAGCCCACTGCCGTCCTCAGCGCACCCGAGGCCGAGGCGCTGTTCGGCCTGATCCAACGACTGAGGGACAAGGGGGTCACCGTCCTCTACATTTCGCACCGGCTGCCGGAGGTCCTCGACCTTTGCGATCGCATCTCGGTACTTCGGGACGGCAAGTTGGTGGCGTCGTTCGAACCGCGCAACGAGCCCGTAGATGCGCAAACGCTCGCCTCTTCGATGGTGGGCCGTCCGATGAGCGACATGTTCCCTGCCAAGTCAGTTCCGCCATCCGGGGAGCCGATTTTGATGGTCGATCGCGCCTCGGTGGACGGATTCGCAGAGGAGGTTTCGTTCATCCTGCGGCCCGGAGAGGTATTGGGCTTCGCCGGCCTCGTCGGGGCGGGACGCACGGAACTCGCGGAGGCGCTTTTCGGGGCGAGACCCCTCCGCTCGGGCTCGATCGAGATCGCAGGAGAATCCGTGACCATTCGCGACCCCAGCCAGGCCATGCGCCACGGACTGGCCTACGTCAGCGAAGATCGAAAGGGTATCGGCCTCATTTTGAGCCTCTCTTGCGTCCAGAACGTGACCTTGGCGAATCTGAGAGCCTACTGCCGACCGGTCCTTTCGTCGACGCGGGAGCAAGAGGCGACCGCAAGGTGGAAGAGCGAACTCGACATCCGCGCTGGGGACCTGGACGCGCCGGTCCTGTACCTCAGTGGCGGCAACCAGCAGAAGATATCCCTTGCAAAGTGGCTCGAAACCGATCCGAAGATCCTGATCCTCGACGAGCCGACGCGCGGCGTGGACGTCGGCGCGAAGCGCGAACTGTACGCTCTGATCCGCTCGCTCACCGCGCGGGGAATGGCGTGCATCGTTATCTCGTCGGAGCTCCCCGAGATCATCGGCCTGTGCGATCGGGCGATCGTTCTTCGCGAGGGGCGTGCGGTGGGTGAGGTTTCGGGCGAGACCATGACCGAGGAGGCCATCATGCGGCTCGCGGCGGGTGTGGAGGCGGCAGCTTGAAGCGAGCCGGGTTCTTTCAGGAGTACGGCGTGCTCGTCGCCTTCGTGCTTCTCTTCCTGATGGCCGCCATTCGGTTCCCCGATTCGTTTCTCCACGCCGACAACCTGCGCAACCTGCTGAGCCAGAACGCCTACGTCGGCATCATCGCGATCGGCATGACCTTCGTGATCATCTCCGGAGGAATCGATCTCTCCGTGGGAAGCCTGGTAGCTCTATGCGGGGCGGTCACCGTCCTGACCGTCAACAAGGCCGCCGAATCGGGGATGGTCCTCATGGTTGCGCTGGCAGCGGCGCTCGCCGCAGGTGCGGTAGCCGGATTCGCCAACGGAGCGGTGATCGCCTTTGGTCGAGTCGCTCCGTTCGTCGTGACCTTGGCCGGCCTGGCCGGCTTTCGTTCGATCGCCCTCGTGCTCGGTCAGGGTGGGGAGATCCGCTCGACCGTACGCTCATTCGGCGACTTCGGCTACGACGGCCTGCCGATTCCGGGACTGACCAATATCGGCGGGAAGCCGGTCATTCTCTATTGGAGTACGTTGGCGTTCCTCCTCGTCGCCCTGCTCGGAGGCTTCCTGCTGAACAAGACCCGATATGGGCGGTACGTGATCGCGGTCGGCGCGAACGAGAAGGCGGCGCGGTACTCCGGCATCGACACCCGGTGGGTGAAAGTCTGGACGTATACGCTCCTCGGAGGGCTGGTCGGACTCGCGGCCTTCTTCAACAGCGCCCGCATGAACTCTGTCGGCACTGGGTCGGTGGGGTTGTACTACGAACTCGACGCGATCGCTGCCGTCGTGATCGGCGGGACGTCGCTGGCCGGAGGAAAGGGCCGCATCTGGGGAACCGTGGTCGGTGTGCTGCTCCTGACGCTCATCGGCATGCTCCTCAACCTTTGGCGCGTCGACCCGAACTGGCAGGGAGCGGTGCGCGGAGCCGTGATCCTCATAGCAGTTCTTCTTCAGCGCACGACAAAGCCCGAGAATTGAAGGTGCCCCGTTCCGTATACTCGGCCCGAGGAGGTTAGCATGTCAATTCTTAGGGCCGCGCTTTGGGCGACCTTGGCCACACTCGCAGTCGCGATGGTAGGGTGTCAGGGGGGCTCGGAATCTTCGGGTACGAGCGGGACCGGGGGCCGCACCGTCGCCAAGGACGGCAAACGATTCAAGGTGGGCGTCTCGATCCCCGCTGCCGATCACGGCTGGACCGCGGGTGTCAAATGGTGGGCCGACCAGGCCACCAAACTGCACCCCGACATCGACTGGATCATCGAGGACGCCAAGGAGCCAGGCGAGCAGATCAGCGACCTGGAGAACCTCCAGAGTCAGCGCGTGGATGCACTCGTCATCCTCGCCACCGAAAGCGAACCCATCACTCCGATCGCGGAAAAGCTCAAGGAAGCGGGCATCCTCATCATCAGCGTGGACCGCGGCTTCACCAAGCCAGTGGCCGACGTGTTCATCGAAGGTGACAACAAGGCTTTCGGTCGAAAGTCCGCGCAGTATATCGTCGAGAAACTCGGTGGACAGGGCAAGATCGTCGTCCTGGAAGGGATTCCCAGCACCGTGAACACGGACCGGGTCAACGCGGCGATGGAGGTTTTTAAGGCGAACCCCGGGATCCAAATCGTGGCGAAGGACACCGGAATGTGGAACCGCGAAAAGGCGGAGAAGGTGATGCAGAACATCCTCGTGTCGCACCCGCAGATCGACGCGATTTGGGCCAGCGACGACGACATGGCGCTCGGGGTCGAAAACGCCCTCCGCGCGGCTGGCCGCGACAAGAACATCTGGATCCTCGGCGGCGCGGGAATGAAGGACATCGTCAAGCGGGTCATGGATGGCGATCCACTCTATCCTGCCGACATCACCTATCCACCTTCGATGATCGCGGTCGGCGTCCAAATGGCGGCGAGCATCCTCGAATCGGGCCGCGAGAAGGCGCTGCAGTTCATGCCCAGGCACCTCATGATCGACGTCGAGCTGATTACTCCGGAGAACGCGAAGGACTACTACTTCCCCGATTCCGTGTATTAGGCTTCGTCATGCCCGTGAGGGAGATCTTCGCCGCAAGGCGAGCGAGGAGGGGTTAGAAACGCCGCATGGCATCTCTGACGTCCCTCAATCACGGGTCCGACTCTGACGATGATGCCCGAATTTAGGGTGCTATAGTTAAAGAAGTGTTTAGGGTGCGGAAGCTCTGCTTGGCCGTTCTGGCGATCGTTCTCGGGATAGGGACGGTTCCGATGGGACTTGCGCAGACGGTAGCCCCGAACAGGCAGCAGCAATGCGACGAGTCGTGTTGCACGGAAGCGGTCACCAAGAGACCCTGCTGCTGCCCCCACGAGGAAGCCGGGGATCCGGTCACGCATCCCGAGGGTCCGGCCCAGCCCGCATGCGAGTGCAGCGTGAGGAGCGGATCGGATCACGACTTGGCGGTCCTTCCGGCTGCTCCGCCTCCGTCCCTCGCGGAGGTGATCCTGACGGCGCCGGCACTGCCGGAGTTCCGGGCATCTGCTCCGTGTCACGAGCCCGCGCATCTACTAGTGCCGCTCATCCGCGATCCGGAGTTCCCCTATCCCGGCCCTCGTGCGCCTCCAGTTCGCTGATTTTCGGCCCTGATCCGGCTTGCATAGCAGTCGGTCCGCGTCCGCGATTCGGCGAAAACCATGTCCCAACCCACAATCCGATTCCCGTTCCTCCGAGCAATGCTCGTGGGACTTCTCTTCGGCACTCTCGTCGCCGCCTCTTTCGCGATACCTGTCCAGGCCGGGCCCTACCGGCTGAGCGTGAGCACTGAGCCTCGCGTGATACCGGTCGGCAGAGCGACCCTCGTCGTCAAAGTTACCGATTCGTCCGGCAAGCCCGTTGAGGGGGCTGAGGTTCGGGCGATTGCCAGCATGCCTGGCATGAAGATGGGAGAGAAGGAGGAAAAGGGTCGGCCCGGAGAACAGCCCGGCGAGTACCGCATACCCGCCGTATTCTCCATGGCTGGGCTCTACGAGGCGAGGTTTACCGTGGTCGGTCCGGCAGGAGAAGGTCGGGGGCTCCTCGAATTGACGACCGGGCAGAACACGGCCTCGACGGGCGGTTTTAACTGGAAGGTTCTGGCCGGGTGGGTCGCGCTGACCGCGCTGGTCATCGTCGTTTTCGTGCGGATGCGGAAGACCGGGCAAAAGCTGGACGCGAGTTCCCTGCTCAAACCGGCGGTGTGGGGATCGCTCGTGCTTCTCGCGGGAGCGATCGTTTTCTCGATGTGGCTCGTTAAAACTCAGCGGCGACCCGGAGCAATGACACCGATCGAAGCCCAGGCGATGGAAATGAACACGCCTGCGCCGGAGGGTGTCCTGCCCGTAGTCCTGGCCAAAGTAGAGCGGAAGCCATTCGTTGCACGGGCCCGCTTTTCGGGCCAAGCGATGGGGTTCACGGAGCAGGACATCGTTCCCAGAACTACTGGGGTCATCGTCGACATGCCGGTCTACGTCGGCGATCGTGTGAAGAAGGGCCAAGTGCTGGCAAGACTCGACACTTCGCAACTCGACCCCGAAGTGGCGATGCGAGAGGCTGCGCTGGCGAGAAGTCAGCAGGGGGTCGGCGTCGCCGCCATCGAGTACCAAGCTGCGCTTAGCGAAATCGCTATGGCCCAGGCCGAAGCCAAGATGGCTCAGGGCGAACAGCGCGAAGCGCAGGCAATGCTGGAGGCCGCCAACGAGGGCCGGGAGTCGGCAATCGCAGACGTCAGAATCGCAGAGGCTGAAGTCCTTAGCGCCCGGGCAGAGTTAGAGTCCGCGACCTCGACCCGCACCTACACCCTGGCCGAAGTCGCGCGTCAGCAGAGTCTGGCCGAGCAAGGCTATGTCTCCAAGCGCGAAGCTGAACGCGCAAGAGCCGACGCCGATCGGGCCGAGGCCGATGTTCGTAAGGCCGAGCAGAGTCTTCGGAAGGCAGAAGCGGCGGTCACTGCTGCTAAGGCTACCCAGCGACGTGTGGATGCGGAAATCGCCGCGGCGCGCGTTCGGGTCGACAACGCGAAGAACAACGGAATCGCCAAGGAGGCTGCCGTACGGACCGCCCAGCGAACCGCCGAGGCGGCCAAAGCGCGCGTCTCGCAAGAGCGTGCATCGGTTGCCGAATCTCAAGCAGGACTCCGCGGAGCGGCGACCCAAAAGGGTTACGCGGTCCTTCGCGCCGAGGCAGACGGGGTCATCATGCAGCGCACGATCGCACCCGGCCAAGTCGTCTCTGCCGGACAGCCGATCTTGCGTCTTGCCACAACGTCGCCGATTCGGCTTCAGGCGAATGTGCCGGAGACCGAACTGGCCCGCATCGAGGTTGGTGACGGAGTGGTGGTCACCGTGAGAGGATCAGACGCGCCAGCGCTCCAGTTGCGTTTGACGTCCGTGGCGCCCAGCGTGGACACCGGTGCCCGGATGGGTACGGTTGAAGCCCTTTACGAGAACAAGGACGACCGATTTCGGCCAGGTCAGTACCTCTCGATGGCGATAGACCTCGGCAAGGCCCGCGAAAGCCTCGTCGTCCCTTCATCGGCGATCGTACGCCGAACTTTAGCGGGCGATGATGAAACGTATGTTTGGGTTGCCGAAGGTGACGGGTCGGATCTCACCCTGGCCCGTCGCAGCGTCGGTGTCGCCGCCGAAAGCGGTGATTTGTCGGCCATTGACGAGGGACTGGCCGAAGGTGAGCGGGTCGTCGTCGATCCGGGGCCTGATCTCCGACCCGGGATCAGCGTCGTGGAGGCCGCGGCCGACGCCGAGGAAAACGACGGGCTGACCGTCAGGGTTACCGACCGAGGATACGAGCCGCGGACTCTCGCCATTCCGGCCAACAAAGACGCCAAGGTGACCTTCATTCGCAAGACGCAGGCCACATGCGGTGAGGAGATCATCATTCCCGACCTCAAGGTGAATCGACCGCTTCCCTTGAATGTCCCTGTCACGATCGAGATCCCGGCGAGACCTCCGGGCAAGATCCGCTTCACCTGTGGGATGGACATGCTCGAAGGAACGGTGGTCGTTCGGTGAAACAGCCGCGCTTGAACGCGCTGCACATGATTCACCGCTGGTCGATCGAGCATCCGTACGCGGTAGTCGCCTTCTTCACCGCCATGCTCGTGATGGCTGTTATCGCAATCCGCGAAATGCCGCGCCGGTTCGCGCCCTACGTCGAGAGTCCGATGGTCGGCATCGTCACGATGATGCCGGGCCTCTCTGCGCGGGAGATGGAGCTCAACATCTCGAAGCCTATCGAAGAACAGATGGTCAACATCAAGGGCGTTCGATACGTTCGATCGACCTCGCAGGAAGGCTACAGCATGGTCGCGCTCGAGTTTCCGTACGGGACCGACATGCAGAGAGCCGTAACCGACGTGCAATCGCTGATGAACGTCGTGCAGTCGAACCTTCCGGCTACTGGCGCCAATCTCAAGCCTTCGTTCGTCATCGCCATCGATCCCTTGAACCTTCCGATTCTCACCCTCTCTTTGCGCGGCGACGCGGAGAGGGGATGGAACATGGCCAGGGTGCGCGAGTTCGCCGATAACACGGGTATCCAGCGGCTCAAAGCCGTCCCGGACGTCTATTCGGTCGTTCCGTTCGGGGGGTATCGCAGGCAGCTGCAGGTTCTGGTCGACCGTGACAAGCTAGCGTCTTACCGCCTCAGCATCCTCGATGTGCGCAACGCTATCGACCGCTCGAACGTCGGCGCTAGCGCGGGGACCATCACGGACCGTGGACGCGAGGCGATCGTTCGGGTTCAGACACGGGCGGCATCGGCCAAGGACGTCGGCGCTTATCCGGTTGCGGTCGTGATCGACGGCAAGGCGCAACCGTTCGGTCCCACTTCACCTGCTGCGGGAATGGCCGGGATGGGAGCGGGCGCCCCGACGTCCGCCTTGCCGAGGGGGCCAACGGGATCGTCCCCTCCGAAAGTCGTGTACGTGCGTGATGTGGCGCGCGTCGAGGATAGCCATTGGGAGCGCCGCAGTGCCTTCCTCTATTACAATTCACAAGAACCCGACCCAATGGAGTCGATCGCGCTATCGGTTATTCAGAATCCGGGTGCGAGTTCCGCCCAAGTCGTACCGGCGGTGATGAAGGTCGTCGAGCAGCTCGAGAACGAGAACCCAGGCCTTCACTTCGACGTCGCTTACGACAACGCGCACTTTGTCGATATTCTCTTCGACAACGTCTGGCACGAGTTGGCAATCGCCATCATCCTGACTGGCATTGCCGTTCTGCTGTTCCTCGGCGAATGGCGCGGCACGCTCATCGCGATGATCACCGTGCCGACATCGCTTGCGGTGGCGGTTCTCATGATGATGCCGTTCGGTATGACGTTCAACAGCGGCACTCTCATTGGGCTGTTGCTGTCGATCGGGAGGCTTGTGGACGACTCGATCATCGACATTCACGCCGTCGAGCGTCACCTTCGGATGGGAAAGAACGCGAAGGAAGCGACCATCGACGGGATCGCCGAGGTTCGCGTTGCGGTCATCGCCTCGACCCTCATGATCGTCATCGCATTACTCCCGCTCATCTGGGCCGGCGGGATCGTCGGCCTGATGTTCGTCGAGCTCGTGTGGCCGCTGATCTTCGGGCTGCTCGCCTCGATGCTCGTATCCTTCACGCTCACTGCTCTGCTCTGCTCCAAGCTGCTTCGACCTGCCAGTGACCGCCGAACTCTCGGCCTGCTCGCATCGATTCAACGCGGCTTGGATCGCCTCGAGAGGGGGTACGGGAGGTCGATCCGCTGGATGCTGAAGCACCGGTTCGCCAACTTCACTCGCGTTTTGGCCACGCTCGTCCTCGGATTCACCTTCTATTTCTTCATCGGATCGGAGATGATGCCGCTCGCGGATACGGGCCAAGCCACCGGCGTTCTCGAGATGCAGCCGGGAACTTCCTTTGCCGCGACGGAGAAGGCCGTTCGCAAGCTCGAAAGTATCATGCGGAAGTGTCCCGAGCTCGAAAAGGCCAGTATCGAGATTGGAACCGAATCCATGTTCGAGACCTGGTCACCGTTCTTCACCGGATACCAAATGCCGGCTGCGAACGGGGCGGCGATGATGCTGACCTTCTCCGATAAGGACCAAAGAAGGCGATCGATCTTCACGCTCATGGACTCTATCCGCAGGGAGGCTCTCGCGACCATTCCGGGCATTCGCCGCCTCCAGATAAAGGAAATGGGATCGGATGTGATGGCGACCGCCGCAGCTCCGATCCACGTCAACATCTACGGGCCCGACGAGAAGGTACTCGACCGCTTAGGCAGAGAGGTCCTCGACGTGGCCAGCAAAATGCCTGAGCTCTATCAGCCTGGTCGTACGTGGAGTCTCGGCGTACCCGACTACCGCTTGGAAATCAACTTCCAGCGTGCTCAAGAAGTCGGGCTCTCGGCTGACGAGATTGCGCAACAGGTTTACTACGCCACCCGTGGTGGTTTGACGAACGAGTTCTATCGTCTGCCGAACCTGCGCCAAAGCACGATTCTGCTGCGATACGACGCGGAAGACCGGAGAACGAAGTCCGACCTCGAAAGCGTGTACCTCACGACTCCGGACGGACGGCAGATACCTTTGAACTCGGTCGCGGACATCGTGCCGTCGAGCGCGCCGACCGCTATCGAACACGATGGCCTCAAGCGCGTCATCGGAGTGACCGGTTACTACCGGATCGGGGACCTGCCCTCTATGGATGTCGTGATGAACCTTGTCGCGAACGCTTACGGGGGTAACGAGAAGCTCGGGATCGCACCGGTCAACTTCCCCCCCGGCTACGGGATGGAAATGCGGGGCGACATGACCCAAATGATGGACTCGTTCCGGCGACTGCTTACTGGGCTCGGGTTTTCGCTCGTGCTCATGTATCTGGTGCTCGTTGTCCAGTTCCGAGGCTTCCTCCAGCCACTCCAGATGCTGGCTTCCCTTCCGCTCGAACTCGCGGGAGTCTTCGTAGCCCTCTGGCTGACTCATCAGGCCTTCTCGACCGTATCGATTCTCGGCATCATCGTCCTGACGGGTATGGACATCACGACCGCTGTCCTGATGATCGATATGATCATGAGGCTGCGTGATCGCGGCATTCCGAGAGACGAAGCGATCGCGCGCGCTTGCCCGGAGCGCCTGCGCCCGATTCTGATGACGGCAGGAATAACGATGGTGGTCATGCTTCCCATCGCGATAGCTCCCAAGACTGGCTTGGACGCCTATCAGCCCCTCGCGGTGGCCGTGATCGGCGGCCTGATCTCGGGCACGATTTTGTCTCTGTTCGACATACCGATCATGCACACGTACGTAGACGATTTCGTGAAGTGGCTCAATCGCACGTTCTTGGGTCGTGAGTGGACGTGGCCGACACGAGAAGAAGAACCATAGCCTGCATCCCCCACAGAATACGAGGTTTTGCGCAAGACGCGGGGCCCACGCACTCAGCACGGGCCCCGCAGTCTCCTTCGATTCTAACGGCTTAGTCGCCGATGTCGCCGAAGTTCGAGCTCATGATCGCGAAGTCTCCGATGTCCACGCAGCCGTCGCCGTTGAGGTCGGCGTTGGGCTGGAACCCCGGATCGCCCTCGCACTTGTTGAACGACGCCGAGATCATGGCGAAGTCACCGATCGAGACCTCGTTATCGCCGTCGCTGTCGCCGTTGACGAGGGTGACGGCAAGCCCGCTCGCGCCGGAGTCGCCGACCTGGATGGTCGTGAGCTTTCGCAGCCAGTGGGATCCCTTGACGAGGACTTCGACCTGGCCATACAGGCCGACGACCGTCGAGAACGAGCCGCCCGCGCCGAGAACGACCCATTCGGTGTCGAGAATCTCCTCGCTGCCCGGATACCTGAACTCCATGAACACCAGCCGACCGGCTTCGTCGGGCTCGAATTCGCCGAGGGTTACGGTCCCGCTGAGCGGCCGAAGCGCCATAGGATTGCGGACGAACATCTCCTCCGCCTCTCCGGCGCTGATCTCTACGGCGCTGTAGCCGGAAACGGTGATCGGTACCGTAGGTTCGGCCAAGATCGCGACGCGGTCGCCGAGGAAGGGAGTCCCCGACACCTTGATCGGCTGGATCGCGGCCATCTCGAGAACGAAGCAAGGCGGCTGTCGGCCCTTCTCGCAAATCAAGGGCATCTCGAGCAGACTCACCGCATGGGGCGGCAGACCCGTCTGGTCGGTCAGGACCTGGCCCTGACGGTATACGATGACCCTCGTCGTGGGAGAGGATACGGAGGAGTAGTCGGCCGTTACTTCCCAATCGCCGGACGCCTTCTCGATTCTGAGAGTGCCGACGGGCGAGTTCGGTGTCCCGTTCAGGGTGCCGAAGGCTTGGAACCTGTTCGGGCACCAGCCACGGATCCATTGCGGTTCGTCGAGGGCGAACCGGAAGCCAGTAGAGTTGGGCAGGTCGATCAGCAATCCATCGGACTCTGCGTCGACGAGACTGTTCACGATGATGCCGCCCTCGACCGACGAAAGGACGCTTCCACCGAGGGCAGAGATGGCCAGATTGCCGGGAAGGTAGCCTCTAAAATTCGAGAGCTCGATGGTCGGGTTGCCCTGCCCATAAAGTTCAAGATGTGAGACGTTTTCTACATTGACCGCGGGGTTACGCGCCGAAACGACGACCGTCGCGACGTTGTTGACGTTGGTTCCACCAACCACTACCGACGTGGGCTCGACATGGAGGAAGAACTCCTCTTTGTCCGGCCGGCTGTTCTCGCACCAAGCAGTGATAACCGTATTCGCTGGTGAGGTGAACGACAGAAGGCTGTTCGGCGGCCTCGCTTGATCGAGCAGGAGCGCGCCTGCTTGGTTGTAAAGAAGCACTCGCACTTGCGATGGGCTGATGCTGGAGAAGTCGCCGGAAATCGCGGCCGCGCTCATGCCTCCCGCGATGTTGAGTCGCGCGATCTGCTGGCCTGCCTGCCCGTTGATCCGACCAAGCGCTGTCAGGGCCAAGAGGTTTGTCAGATCGTCAATGGCGGGACCCTCGGCGAACACGAATTGTCCGCCACTCGATGACCCGAGATCACCCAGGACTGTGCCAGGTCCCCCTTGAAAGTCGACGAGGAGGTTTCCTGCGGCATTGAAGTCCAAGTCGATGGGACCTATCGTGTCCCACCAATAGCCGCGCCAACACGGATTGCAGTTCCACAGCTTGAGCCGGGCGTAGTCGGCGCCGGTGAACCAGTTCGTTCGGAAGTCGAGGCGCCCCGTATCGTTGATCGCCATCAGCACGTTGGCGTCGAGTTTTACGTCGATGTTTTGAAGGCCAGCCGTACCCCAGGTCGTACCGGTGAGGGCGCCGAGACCGGCGGTGTAGGCCCACGTGTTGCTCGGGGTCAACCCGAGGCGTAGTTGGTCGGCGTTGGCGATCGCCCCGGCAGTCGGGTTCGCTCGCATCGGCGAGAAGAACGTGCCCTTGAAGTTTTTGCAGGGTCCGCTCGGCAAGTTCATGAACGAAGCGCCGAAGAATTGGTCGAACGGGAACTTGTCGAACTTGATCGGGGTCGCGGGAAGCCACGGCAGAAGCTGGGGGCTGACCGGCGTGTAGTCGCCTCCCCACGCCCAGGCGTCCTTGAAGCCGACTTGATAAGTTCTCGGGCAGTCGGGGACCACGGCAAGGTCGTCGACCCACGAGGTGCCACCGAGGTCTCCGCCGTAAACATTGATCGTATGGATCTGAAGCAGGCTTTGCGTGATGTTCGGCCGCCAGCGGACCTTCGCGATCAATGTGCCGTCGTAGTAGACCTCTTGGCGGTCGTTGGTGAGGTCGATGAAGGCGCAGACGTTGACCCATTGATTCGTCTTGGTCGTGATCGGCGCGCTGATGAAGTCGCCCGTTTCAGTCCCTTGGATTCCGACCGGAACGAACACGACGTTCGTCGCGTTGGCCCCGACCTGCATGCTGAAGGCGAAGGGCTGCGTGTGCGGATTGTTCATCAGCATGAAGTAGGAACGCTGGACCGGATCGCTGTTCGAAGGTACCCACCACATTCCGCTGAAAACGTACTTTCCGTTCGAGATGCACTTAAAATCTCGCATGAGGTCGGTCGTGGTGTGCAGGAACAGGCCACGGCTGGGTGAACAGTAGAGGTCTTGGATCAGTCCCGCTTCGTTGGGAAATCCTTCTGCGAGGTACCAGCCGCGAGTTGCGTTCTGATGAGGGCTCGTGTTGAAGGCGTATGCCCAGTCGGGGAACGGCTCGCACCATCCTCGGCCCGGAGGACATCCGAAGCAGTGATTGTCGATGTTCACTGCACCTTGGCCGTTGAGGTCCTGGAATCGAACTTCCTTAATGCATCGCGCATCGCCGAACCCAAAGAAGTATGGGGTTTGCGCTCCGGTAAACGTGAACGGTACGTTCACAATGGTGCCGTCGGCTAGCGTGATTCGCGCGTTGAGATTGCCGCCGAACCCTGGAAAGGCGTAGAAGTCCATCCCAAAGGCTCGTACCGGCACGCGATAGGTGATCGTCATCCCGGCCGAGTTGCTTGCCCAGAGGCGCTTCGTGGGTCCGCCCCCGTGCCCTGCGTTGAGAAAGGTCACCGCCCCGGCAAGCGGGGGCCCTGGTCGATACTCGACCATCGGCTGAACGAGGCCTGTTTGAGCAGGCGATCCACCACTGGTGAACTCGTTCAGGAGGAGTCCCACACCATGTTGGTTCCCGGTGAATGTCACCTTTTCGAAGTCGTCGCAACGGCCGTTGCTGAGCAGGATCCTGTTCAGCTGCTTTCGTGTCGACAGCTGCACCGCCTCCGCGCTCCCGGCGACGCCCAAGGCGACAGCCAAGACAGGCAGGACTCGAAGTGATTTGAGCGCATCGATGAGTCTCATGATTTCCTCCAAATGGCGCTCCCCGGCAAGTGGCACAGCTCGCGCAAGTACCAGTGTACGAGAGGTTCGTGACGTAATCGTGACGAAGGCGCCACAAAGCCCTCCGCTTCCTCAAAACTCCTGACGACGTCACGCTGCCCGCCTGTTCAGGGCCGCCGGTGGGACGCGGCAGACAGCGGGGGATCTTATCGACGACCCGGATGTGTGAGCGTAGGTACCCTGGTGAAATTGCGAACTTTTTCCATGGATCGCGCCTGAGTTCGAGTTTTCTCTGATATCATCCAGTTAGCGCAGGAATCTGATGTTGCCTGTGCTCCCATAAGGAGGGCTTAATTTTCATGAATCGATTTCTTTGCTTCGCTTTCATGCTGTCCGTCGTAGGACCAGCCTCGGCACAGTACGTCCTCGATGACGGCACTCAGGAGAACGCGGTCGGTATCGGCGGCGTCGACGTTTTCGACATCATGTGGACGAACTCTTTCGTCACCATTGCTGGCTGCGAGGTCATTACCAGCATCGACGTCGTGACCGGCTTCGCCGGCGGCAACATTTCGAACGGCCGCCCGATCACGTTGTTCATCGGCCTCGATGCGAATCTCGATGGCATCCTCGACCAGGGTGGCGTCGTGAGCCAACTCAATTCTAGTGTCGCACTGGCGAATACGTCGACTTTCGCGACGTACGACGTCCCGGATTGGACTTTCAATGTCGGCGACGGCTTTGTGATCGGCGCGCTTTGGACGGGGACACCGACCGAGCGCTTCGTCGCTGGGTTCGATACGACGGCCCCGCACTTCGCGGGTCGGAGCTACGCCGGATTCACGATCGGCAGTTCGATCGATCCGAATAACATCAATGCGATCCCCGCCGGAAATCGCGGATTCATCGAAGGCTTCGGTCTCGTCGGCAACTGGATGCTCCGAGCCAACTGCGAGCCGGTGCCGGAGCCCGGCACTCTGGCCGCTTTGGGTATGGGCGCCCTCGCCCTTCTTCGCCGCCGCGCCAAGAAGTCGCAGTAGTCTTCGGCCCGAAACAAGACCTGGCCAGGCCGTAAGAACGGCTTGGCCAGGTTTGTTTGTCGCGAGGGCATGAGAAATGGCGCGCCCGAGGCGATCAAAATGGGACGAGTGACTCGGATCATCGAAGTCGGACCTCGCGACGGGCTGCAGAACGAACCTATTCCGATTCCGACCCAGGCCAAGCTTGAGTTCATTCGCGAGCTTCTCGCCGCTGGGCTCAGGGAGATCGAGGCGACCTCGTTCGTCTCGCCCAAATGGGTGCCGCAGCTGGGAGATGCCGCCGAGCTCTGGCCGCAACTGCCTTCGGGGGGTCTTTACTCCGCGCTGGTTCCGAACCAGAAAGGCCTCGAACGCGCCCTCGAATGTGGAGTCGAACGGATCGCGTTGTTTACGGCAGCCAGCGACGCCTTCACGCAGAAGAACATCAACATGAGCGTCGCCGAATCGCTGGAGGTCTTCTCCGAAGTCGCCTCCGCATTCCGCACGGCCCTGCCAAAGGGTTGGATCCGTGGGTATGTGAGCACGGCGTTCGAATGCCCGTATGCCGGCCCCGTCGAGCCGCGCCGGGTGGTCGAAGTCGCGCAGCGGCTTATCGAAATCGGGGTGGATGAGATCAGTGTCGGCGACACGATCGGAGTGGCGGTGCCGAAGGAGGTCGAACGCCTCACCTCTCTGCTCATGTCGGAGATTCCCGCCGAGCGGCTGGCCTACCACTTCCACGATACTCGAGGAACCGCGATCGCGAACGTGGCACAAGCGATGAATCAGGGAGTTCGAGCCTTCGATTCCAGCGCGGCCGGCCTAGGCGGATGCCCCTATGCGCGCGGGGCAGGGGGGAATCTGGCGACCGAGGACCTCGTCTATTTCCTGGAGCGCTCCGGCATCCACACCGCTATAGACCTCGACCGGCTGGCGCACTCGAGTCGGGCAATTCTGGAGTCACTGGGACGCCCACCTTCGGCGAAGGCGCAGGTTGCGACGTTGACTTCTGACGACTAGCAAGCACGAGGCCGAGCAAAGCCATCCCGACCGCCAGCACGCCGACAATCGCCGTGGAGACCTTCTCCTGGGTGGTCAACCGAAACTCGCGCACATTGACGAGCAACACGGTCGCACCGATGGGGAGCAGCGCGGGAAGCATCGCAAGGCTCACACCACCGATCCGAACCGACCCGAGATAGAGTACGACTACGAGATAAGCCAGCAAGACAGGAATGATGGCCACGAGGGTCTCCCGCGTCCTCATCCCGAACTTGAAGAGGGCGATGAAGAACATCGCGAGGAAAAAGAGATCGGCCGGGCCGACGTAGGCCAGTGCCTGAACCGCCCCAACCGCTTCCTCCGGACCCGCCACCCGGGGCACGCTCATCGCGACGGCCTGGAACACCTCCGGCTTTTGCTGCACGAGCATCTTGGTGGGGCCGGTCGGCGAGAAGACGAGGAACATGTCGAAGCCCGCCAAGAAGAGCGCGATCGGCAGCAGTAGGTTGCGATCGGTGATGCGCTGGGCGACCAACGCGCCAAGGCCCAAACACCAGAACATCAAGCCCGTCTGCGCGAAGGCAAGCAAGACGACTGCACCGACGCCGCGCCCGCCGAGGACCTTTTCAGCCAGCAGATAGCCCCCCGCGTGAGCGATCACCCCACCGACCAGGAAGAACAGCCCGTGCAAGGCCGTCCATTGGAATCTCGCCGCCGAAAAGAGTGCGAGAATCGGCGCTGCGACGAAAACGACTGTAGCGACAAGGCTCGCCAGACCCGCCGCAGCGAGAGGCAGACTCAGGTAAGCCATCACGATCCGGAGCGCAAAGAGCACCGCCGCGACCCCGGCAAACACCCATAGTCCGCGCTCCGCCCTCGCCTGATCCACGGACGATTATGGCCACCCTGCTGTGTGAGCTTTGTATAATCCGGTCATGATCGCGGCCATCGTCATCCTACTGGCGCAAGCAGCACCCGAGCCGAACGCCGAGAACTATCGGCGCTGGCTAACCTTTATCCAGCCCGACGCCAAGGAACAGGCCTACAAGGAGATCGATTGGCGGAATCAGTTTTGGCCCGCGGTTCAGGAAGCGCGCGCTTTGGGGCGGCCGATCCTCTTCTGGACGATGAACGGTCACCCGCTCGGATGTACGTGAAACAACGGCGTCCGCGGACGGCAGTTGGTCTGGTCAGACCCTGAAATCAAACGTCTCAGCAAGGACTTCGTCACCGTAGCGGACGAGGTTTACATGCTCTATCCGGAGGATCCTGGCAACCTGAACCGCGTGAAGGACCGGGCCGAGCATCAGTTCTTCAAGAAGTTCGGCGAATCGATGCCTCCCGGCGCCTGGAACCATCCCGGAACCAAACAGGGCATCTACATGATGGGCCCCGAGGCGGAATACCTCGAGGGCCGATTCGCGGCCAGCGGAGAGCCAGCCGACATCCGCGAGCGACTCAAGCGCGCTCTCGATCGCTGGGAGAGTCTGCGCCAGGAAAAGGGGTACGCGAACAAGCCTATCCCAGCCAAACCGTGGTCGCCGCCGCCGGGGGTCGAGGGCGAATTGATCTTGCGAGTTAACCTGCGCGATCTGCCGCGCGGCGACGGCGACGAGAGCGGCAAGCGCCGACACGAACTGGCGGCCACCGGGATGTGGCGCGACTTCGTGAAGTGGGCGTGGAACGAGAACTGGTTCGCGGCGCCGAAGGCCATGGCGTTTGTTCCCGCCGGCGAAGGCGAAGAACCGGTCGACCCGGCAATCATTCGGGCAATGGCTCGAGAAGTTCTCGTGGACAACGTGCGGGGCCAAACGCAGCCTTGGCGCGATGAAGAAGTGCTCGAAGCGACGCTGACGATGAAGCGGCTTTCAGATCGCCGCATCGAATACAAAGGTCGCGTCTCGATGAAGGCCGGTCAGCGTAGTTACGAGGCGACCATCTATGGACAAGGTCGTTGGAACGGGAAAGCGTTCGAGGAACTCGACCTCGTCGTGCTCGGCATGCGGCGCGGGCGCGGCTCGTTCAACCAGCGCGAGAACGACCTCGGCCCGGCGCCAATGGGAGTAACTCTGAGCCTTCGCCGTCAGTAGCGGACTCCGCCGATCCAAGTCTCGCGGACGAGGTTCGTGCCGAACCAGTAGGGGACCTCACGCGGATCGTTGGCGTCGAAGACGACGAAATCGGCTCGCTTTCCCGGTTCGAGGCTGCCCCGATCGTGGCTCCGCCCGAGGGAATGGGCGGCATTGATCGTACAGGCGACGATCGCCTCCTCCGGCGTCATCGCCATGTATCGGCAGGCGAGCGCCATCACCATCGGCAGGGAGACCGTCGGCGACGATCCTGGGTTGAAATCGGTCGCTAGCACGACCGCCAGTCCGGCGTCGATCATCGCCCTCGCGTCGGGATAGTGCGAGAGACCGAGGCCGAGGACCGAGCCCGGCAGAAGGACCGGTTGCACATCCGCGTCGGCCAATGCGGCGATTCCCGCCGCTCCCGTCTGCTCTAAATGATCTGCCGTCGTCGCCCCCAACCGTGCCGCGATTTGGGCCGCACCGCTGCAAGTGAGTTGGTCGGCGTGCAGCCTGAGCCCAAGCCCAGCAGCCTTCGCGGCGTCGAGAACGAACTCGACGGTATCCGCGTCGAAGTACCCCGGCTCGAGGAAGGCATCTGCATACTGGGCTAGGCCCTCTCGGACCACCACCGGAAGCGTTTCACGCACGACTTCCTCTGCGTAGCTGGATTGCGTCTGCCCGGCGGGAACGGCGTGGAGTGCGAGGTAAGTTGGCACTAGGTCGATCCGCCCTTCGGAGGCGAGCCGACGGATGACTCGAAGCATCTTCAGTTCTGTCTCGTGATCGAGCCCATAGCCGGACTTGGCTTCGACAGTGGTCGTGCCGTGGGAAATGAACCAGCTAAGCCTCCGGTGGGCGCCCTCGACGAGTTCCTCTTCCGTCGCTTCACGGGTCCGTTGTACCGTCGAAAGAATGCCTCCACCTGCGGCGGCGATCTCCGAATATGAGCATCCCTGGCACCTTTGAACGAACTCGGCGACCCGCTCTCCTCCGAAGACCGGATGAGCATGGGCGTCCACGAGACCCGGAAGCACGAGGCGTCCGCCCAGATCGACGACTTCGGTGCCGGGGTCGATCAAAGCCTCGATTTCCGCTCGCGCCCCGACGGCCGCGAGGACCTGGCCCTCGATGAGGAGTCCTCCGTCCTGGATCGACTCCACGCGGCCTAGGTCTGCGCCGCGTCGAGCCCCCGGCGCGCCGGCGAGCGTCATCAGCGGGCGACAGCCGATAACGGCGGTCTTCACCGGGCCAGTTGGACGACGACCGGAGTCGTCAGACTAAACCGAAGGCCGCCGCTTTGGAACTCCGCCTCGACGAACAAAGCGCGGTTCTTTCGGCTCGAACCGAAGCGGACCTCGGGACGGCTGGCGTCGGGTTTGCTCGTCGGGGGGTCGATCTTGACTTCGGCAATGGCTGACCATTGGGACTCTCGAAAGTCGCGGGACTCTGATTCTGCGGCCCAGACCCGCATCGTCGAGAAACCGGCGCCTACTCTCACGATCCGCGCGGTCTCGGCCTCGATCTTCGCTTCGAGGGCCGGCATGCGCATCGCGCCTGCGCTCGCCCGGGCAAAGGCGGTCACGCCGCGGATCGCCCATTGCAGGTCGCCGAGGTCGTGACCGGCGTTCGGCACGACGATCGAATACTTGGGCTGTTTGAGGTCCCCCCAGTAGAGACTGAGCGCGTCGACCGTCCAATAGCGGTCATTGGCGCCGTTGACGATCAAGGTCGGCATCGTCACTCGGGACCGATAGGAATAAGGATCGACCATTGCGGCGAGTTTGCGTCCTTCGGCGGTGTCGAGTTTCGCCTGCAAGCCTCGCTTGGTGTACTCCTCGATTTGCTCGCTGTACTTGCCCCAAGATTCGATTTGGTGCTTCATTTGGGCGGCGACATTGAGGTTATCGATGACGAGCGGCGCGATCCCTTTCACTCGCTTGTCGCCCGCCGCGCCGACGAGCCAGGTCGTCCATCCGCGCTTGCTCGCCCCAGTCACGACGAAGTTCTTTATTGGATTCGACGAGGTTTTGGTGAAGGCGACAATGGCGTCCATTGCCTTGATCGTGCTCTTCACCATCGGGAAGAGCAGCGGCCAGGTCGGGTCACCGGTCTCGAGATACTTCTCGAAGGTGTGTGCGATCAGGTCGTCCTCCGACATCCCCCAGATCGGTTGGTTGGGGATGTCGAAGAGCACCGCCGTGGGAAGGCCGGCTTGGTCGACCACTGTTTTGAGCAGCATCAGGTCGTCGACCCCAGGCTTTCCTCCGGTAACGAAGAGGACGGCGGTTCCCGTAGCGACCGGCCTTGCTGGGCTGGCGAAGATTATCTCGTGCTCCCAGCGCATGCCCTGCCAGGTTTGGCTGACCAACTTCAGTTTGGGCAGGTTTTGGACGTTCTCGATTCGCCTCCAACTATAGGCGGGCTCGGGTCGGCGCAAGTAGTTCTGCAGTTCGCGAGGTGGACCGCTCGATCTGCCAACGAGCAATAGCGCGAGAGTTGAGATCATGAGATGGATTGTAGCCCCCGCTTACGCTTTGGTCTCAAGGAATTCGAGCACGGCCTTCGCCCGTTGGCCGCCCGCTTCTGCATGCCGGACCAGGCTGATCCCGTGGGGGCCGGCGGACTTGACCAGGTTCGGATGCCTCGCCACCAATTGCTGCACCACTTCGAGTTCTCCCAACATGGCGGCGACGAACACGTCGTACCTCGCCCCTTGATCGATGAGGTAAGTCGCGATGTCGGCCCTACCCATGTACCCCGCTCCGCCGATCGCGCTCTCGAAGTCGCCTCCGCCCCAATCCCAGGTCGCGTTGAGGAGGCTAGGCTGGGCGGCGAGCATCGACTTCACCTTATCGAGATCGCCGTGACCGGCGGCGACGAAGTCCTTCACCAGGTTCGCTTCGATCGCGGGTGGCCGCGGCTTCCCTTGTCCGGTCGAAGATGCTGCCGCAACCGTCGGCGCCACGACAGCCAAGCCACCGAAGGCCAAGACGCTCCGACGAGTCAACTCTGTACTCATGGGCAAGGATACGCGCCGAACGCTTGTCGGGGTGCCTCGATCGGGTGTTGTACGACCAGCCAGCCGTTGGGGTACAATCCCGACTTCTTGCCATCACGGTGCGTTCGAACGCGCCCTGGCAAAGACAAACGCGGTTTCTAGCGAACCCGATGGCCGACCCGCCGAGTAACGGGCGACGGCATCGAATCGGGAATCGCGGACGAAACTGACAATCGGAGGCAACATGCTGCCGGGGATACTCGGAACAAAAATCGGCATGACGCACCTCTTCGACGAAGAGGGGCGCATGGTAACGGTAACGGTCATCCAGGCCGGGCCCGTCTATGTCACTCAGGTTAAGAGCGACCAGGATCGCGAAGGCAAGACCGATGGCTATAACGCCGTCCAAGTCGGCTACGGCGAGATGTCGGACAAGCACCTCACCTTCCCAAAGTTCGGCCACCTGAAGAAGTCCGGGGTGGGAAAGAACCTGCGGACGCTGCGCGAATTTCGCGTGGACGACGTGAGCGGATTCGAGCTCGGTCAAGAAGTGAAGGCCGGCGACGTCTTTGCCGATGGCCAGGTGGTGACCGTCACGGGAACCAGCAAAGGCCGCGGCTTCGCCGGCGGCGTGAAGCGGCACCACTTCAAGGGCCAGCACATGACGCACGGCTACATGACCCATCGACGTCCGCTCGCGAGCGGCGCGACCGGACCGCAGCGCGTTTTCAAGGGCACGAAGAAGCCGGGCCGTATGGGAGGCGACACCGTCACCCAGAAGGGTCTCAAGATCGTGAAGGTCGATGCCGAGCGGAATCTCCTGCTCATCGACGGGCCCGTTCCTGGCGCTAACGGCTCGCTCGTCACGGTCAAGAAGGTAAGCAACTAATGGCGACCCTAGAGATTAAAGACAAGGCCGGCAAGACGGTCGGCAAGTTCGACGTGAAGGGTGCCCTCGCCGAGGCGCAGCCGGTCGCTGCGGTGCTCCACCGGGCGGTCGTCGCCGAAGAAGCGAATTCCCGACAGGGAACCCAGAGCGCGAAGACCCGCAGCGAAGTTCGAGGTGGTGGCCGCAAGCCATACCGGCAGAAGAAGACGGGCAACGCACGGCAAGGAACGATCCGCGCGCCGCACTACGCTCACGGCGGCATGGCGCTAGCCGTCAAGCCACGTGATTACGAAAAGAAGCTGAACAAGCGCGAACGGCGATCTGCGATTCTCGGCGCTTTCAAGGCCAAGATGGACGCAGGCAACATCTCCGTGGTCGACGCGATAAGCTTTGCCACTCCGAAGACGAAGGACGCAATCGCGATGCTGACCGCATTGGGCGTCGCCGACTCCTCCCGCATTCTCGTCATCATGCCGGCTTACGACGAAGTGACGTTCAAGTGCTTCCGGAACCTTCCCAACGTGGAGGTGCGCACGGCGCCCGACACCGAGAAGGAGTCCAAGACGGTGACCTTCTCGACCCGCGATTTATTGGTGGCCAGACAGATCGTCATTGCGAAGGCCGCCCTCGAGCAAATGGAAAAGGTGTGGTCGAAATGAAGAACCCGCACAATGTTATCTTGCGCCCCCGATTGACGGAAAAGGCGGTCCTGCTGAGCCGCGGCAACCCTCATATCCTGGACGATGACGAGGTCGTGCGGACCTACACGTTCGAGGTCGCTCCGGACGCCAACAAGATCGAGATCAAGGCGGCGATCGAAGAAATCTACAACGGCCCTCGCGAGAAGAAAGACAAGGACAAAGAGAAGAGCAAGGGCAAGGCGAAAGAACAAGAAAAGGACGACAAGATGATCGTCGTCACCAGTGTGCGGACCATCTCGATGAAAGGCAAGTCTCGCCGCCTAGGGATGGGTCGCAAGCCCGGTAAGAAGCGTGACTGGAAGAAGGCGATGGTCACCCTCGCCAAGGGCCAGTTCCTGGAGGATTTCGGAGTCTAAGATGCCGACCAAGAAACTCAAACCGACGTCCCCCGGCCGTCGCCATATGATCGTCTCCACTTATTCGGAGATCACTAAGGGCAAGCCGGAAAAGAGCCTGCTGGCCCCTCGACCCAAGTCGGGTGGACGCAATTTTAGCGGACGGGTCACGATTGCGAACCGCGGTGGTGGCAACAAGCGCCGTTACCGAATCATCGACTTCAAGCGAAAGAAGGACGGTGTCGAAGCCAAGGTGGCTGCGATCGAATACGATCCGAACCGCACCTGCCGCATCGCCCTCCTTCACTACACCGACGGAGAAAAGGCATACATCCTCGCTCCAAAGGGGCTCGACGTCGGCGCGAGGATCCAAAGCGGCGAAGGCGCCGACATTCTGCCCGGCAACTGCCTCGCACTCAGGAATATCCCGCTCGGAACGATGGTTCACAACGTCGAGTTGCAGCGGGGACGGGGCGGCCAAATGGTCCGCTCGGCGGGTGCTGCGGCCCAAGTCATGGCAAAGGAAGGCGACTACGTTACTCTCCGCTTGCCCAGCGGCGAGATGCGAATGGTTCACGCGGTTTGCCGCGCGACCGTCGGCGAAGTCGGCAACGCCGAACACGAAAACGAGCAGATCGGCAAAGCGGGCAAGAACCGCGGACTGGGTCGCAAGCCGCACGTTCGCGGCGTCGTTAAGTCTCCTCGCGACCACCCCCACGGCGGTGGCGAAGCCAAGTCGCCGATCGGACGGAAGAAGGGTCCGGTCGACCGCTGGGGCAACAAGGCCCTCGGTAAGAAAACGCGCTCGAACAAGCGGACCGACCGCTTCATCGTTCGCCGGAGGAAGAAGAACTAAACGGTTTTTGTTAACCAATTGAGAAACGTATGGCAAGAAGCATCAAAAAGGGTTACTTCATCGACGATCACCTGATGAAGAAGGTCGTGGCGATGAACGAAGCCGGCGAGAAGAAGCTGATCAAGACTTGGTCCCGCCGATCGACGATCCATCCCGACATGATCGGGCACACGATTGCGGTCCACGACGGCCAGAAGCACATCCCGGTGTTCGTCACCGAGAACATGATCGGCCACAAGCTCGGTGAGTTTGCCCCGACCCGTCGATATCGCGGGCACGGCGGTGTGATTCCCGATCGCGGTACGCGCTTGCGATAGACTCGATCGAGGGGCCGCGCGGTATAATCAGGGGCCTTGCGCCAAGAGGGCGAGGCACGGTGCGTTGCGCGACGACCGACCCTACAGGACGAAAGACGAAATGGAAGTACGAGCAGTAGCAAAATTTGTACGGGTGCAGCCGAGAAAGGTTCGGCTGGTCGCCGCCGAAGTTCGAGGAGAACCGGCGGTGATGAGCGCGCATAAGCTCCGCTTCCATCCCAGCAAGGGCGCCTTCGTTCTGAGGAAGGTCCTCGTGAGCGCGATTTCGAACGCGATCGAGAACAACGGCGCGATCGCGGAGAATCTTCGTATCGCCCGCATCGAGGTCGACGAGGGTCCACGCCTCAAGCGTATCGAGCAGCGCGCCATGGGCCGCGGCAATCGGATCGTGAAGCGGATGAGCCACATTACGGTGGTCGTCGAGGACTACGAACCGGCCGCGAAGGTAAAGCCGCACGGCACCAAGGCCAAGGCCCGACCGAAGTTCGAGGCCCCTAAGAAGGGCAAGAAGCAGGCCGAGAAGGCGGACGCCGCAGCGGCCGTCGAGCCGGAAGCCACCGAAACCACCGTAGCGACGGAACCCGCCACCATCGAAACCCCCGAAGTTGAACCGGTCGAGACTATCGAAGTGGTCGAGGCCACCGACACGACTCCCGAACCCGAGGTTGGGACCGCAGCGGTCACCGAAGAGCCCTCCATGGTGGAGAGCAGCGAACAAACCACCCTCGAGGCAACCGGGCTCACCGATGTCGATGAAGCGATCGCAGAGATCGAAGGCGCACCCGGCAACCAGCCGGAAGACAAGAAGGACTAACGAGGCTACATTTGGGTCAGAAAATACATCCTGTCGGTTTTCGAATCGGAGTCATCCGTGGTTGGGATAGCCACTGGTACTACGACAAGAAGGGTTACGGCACTGCGCTAAAGCAGGACGCCGATATCCGGCGCTTTATCAAGGACCGCGTCGGCACCGGCAACGTCTCGCGGGTCGAAATCGAACGCGCCGCCAACCGGGTGAAGGTCACGATCTTCACGGCGAGACCCGGAGCGATCATCGGCCGAGGCGGAAAGGGCATCGACGAGCTGACCGACAACCTCAACCGGATGGTCCGCAAGGCAGACAATACCGCCGTCGTCCAGGTCAACGTCACCGAAGTCCGTCAGCCGGAGCTCGATGCGCAGCTGGTCGCCGAGAATATCGCCCAGCAGCTCGAGAAGCGCGTCTCGCACCGACGCGCGATGAGACAGGCCATGACGCGATGCGTGCGAATGAACGGCCGAGGTATCAAAGTCCAAGTGTCCGGACGCTTGAACGGCGCTGAGATTGCTCGCCGAGAGTCCGACAAGGTCGGCAAGATTCCTCTTCACACCCTTCGAGCCGACATCGATTACGGCCTTGCCACCGCCTATACCATCTACGGAACCGTCGGCATCAAAGTCTGGATTTACAAGGGCGAGGTTTTGCCCGAGAAGCAGCGACAAGCGGCGGCGGAAGCTCAACAGGAGTTCCGCCGTCGTCGCGACGAGGAGCGCGCTGCTTCCATCGCAGCGAAAGCCCAAGCCGCTCCCGCCGAAGTGCCCGCTCCGGAAGAAGCCGAACCGGTCCTTGCGCCCGTCCCTGAGGAGGTCTCCGCCGATGTTAATGCCTAAGCGAGTCAAACACCGTAAGCAACACCGCGGACGAATGTGTGGCATGGCCACCCGAGGAAACTCGATCGACTTCGGCCTGTATGGGATCATGGCTCTCGACTGCGGCTGGGTCACCAGTCGACAGATCGAAGCCGCCCGTATCGCGATGACTCGCCACATCAAGCGCGGTGGGCAGGTGTGGATTCGGATCTTCCCGGACAAGCCCTTTACGAAGAAGCCCCTCGAACAGCGAATGGGCAAAGGAAAGGCTCCCGTCGAAGGTTGGGTGGCCGTCGTGAAGCCGGGACGCATCCTCTTCGAGATGAACGGCGTCCCGGTCGAAGTCGCCCGAGAGGCCATGCGACTCGCGATTCACAAGCTGCCGATCGACTGCAAGTTCGTCACCAAGGAAGACTTCAAGTACGGAAATCCAATGCAGTCGCAAAAGAACACCGAGAATGTGGCATCCGCCGAAGCCACGCCGGTAACCGAGACAAAGCCGACACGCGCAGCCAAGACTGCCGAACCCGAAGAGGAAGTACCGGTTATCGACGAGCCGATTGCCGTGGAGGAGACCGTCGTGGAGGCCGAAGCCCCCGAGAAGGACAGCGAGTAGATGAAGGACCTTAAGACATCCGAACTGAAGGATAAGACCGTACCGGAATTGGAGGCTATGGTCGCCACCGAGCGAGCCGACCTCTACAAAGCGCGACGCGATCTCGTGTTGCGGCAGCTGACCGATACCGCTAGCCTGAAGGTGCGGCGCCACAACATCGCGCGCCTTCTGACTCTCATCGAAGAGAAGAAGCGAGGAACTCAGGCGTGAGCGAGCAACAGAAAGAATCGACCCGGAACAGCCGCAAGGTCCGGCAGGGTGTGGTCGTCTCCAACAAGATGGATAAGACGGTCGTCGTGAAGGTCGAGCGCCGCATACAGCACCCGCTGTACGGCAAGACCGTTCTGCGAACAGGAAAATTCAAGGCTCACGACGAGATGAGTTGCGATATCGGGGATACCGTCGAACTCATGGAAACGCGACCGCTCAGCAGAGAGAAACGCTGGCGGGTTTCGCGCATCATCGAAAAGGTTAAGTAAAGCGTCATGGTACAGCAGTTTACGAGACTCAAGGTCGCCGACAACTCGGGAGCACGCGAGATCATGTGCATTCGCGTGCTGAAGGGGTCGCAGCCTCGCTACGGCACGGTCGGCGATGTCATCGTCGGTGCCGTGAAGAGCGCGACACCCAACATGCCCGTTAAGAAGGGCGAAGTTGTCCGAGCCGTCATCGTGAGGACCAAGAAGGCGGTACGCCGCGTCGACGGATCGACACTTCGATTCGACGATAATGCGTGCGTCGTGATCAACCCCGCCAACATGGAGCCGCGCGGCACGCGCATCTTCGGCCCAGTGGCTCGCGAACTGCGCGACGCCAACTTCATGAAGATCGTCTCGCTCGCCCCGGAGGTGCTGTAACCATGCCAACAAAAGCCGACATCAAGAGACTTCGACAGCACGTAAAGGTGAAGATTCGCTCCGGCGACCGGGTCATGATCATCGCTGGCAAAGATAAGGGCCAGCGCGGATACGTGGCCGCCGTCGCTCCGAAAGAGCAGAAGGTCATCGTGCTGCAGGATAACGAGGAGAACCCGGACCAACCGCTGCCGCTCAACGCCGCGATTAAGCATCGCAAGGCTCGGATGCAGGGCGAGCGGTCCGCGCGTATCCAGATTCCTGTACCAATTCATATCAGCAACATCATGCTGATCGATCCGAAGACCGACAAGCCGACCCGCATCGGCCGACGCAAAGAGGGAGACAAGATCGTTCGCTACGCGAAGAAGAGCAACGAAACTCTCAAGGATCTGCCTCTCATCGATAAGACAGACAAGAAGTAGCGACTGCTCGGCGGGGAGACAGCGCGAAGGAAAAGTCATGGCAAAAAAAGATAAGGAATCGACCGAAGCTGCCGTTCAAGTCAAGCTGCCGGCCCCTCGCCTCAAGAAGCACTATAAAGAAAACGTGCTGCCCAAACTGATGGAGCAGTTCAAGTACACGTCGATCATGCAGGCGCCCCGCCTCGAGAAGATCGTCATCAACATGGGCATCAAGGCTAACGATGATAAGAACCTCGAAAACAGCGTCCGCGATCTTCTGCTGATCGCTGGTCAGAAGCCTGTTATCACCAAAGCCCGCAAGGCCATTTCGAACTTCAAACTTCGGCAAGGCATGAAGGTCGGCGCGAAGGTGACTCTCCGCGGCGATCGCGCTCACCACTTCTTCGATCGCCTGGCCAGCGTAGTGCTCCCCCGTATTCGCGACTTCCAGGGCCTTTCGCCCAACTCGTTCGATGGCCGCGGCAACTACTCGCTCGGCCTCAAGGAACAGCTCGTGTTCCCGGAGATCCCCTACGATAGTTTCGACCGCATCCGCGGGATGGACATCGTTATCTGCACCACTGCCCGCACCGACGAAGAGTCGCGAGTGTTTCTCAAAGCGATGGGCCTTCCCCTGCGCGAGAAGTAGACTTCCGGTCTTCTGCCCCGCGCCACTCGGCGCGGGGCTTGCTTTCGCCCCTCGGAGTCCGACTGTGACTCGCATCACGGTCCAAGCGTGTTCGAAGTCGCTGCAAGTTTGGATGCACGGTCAGACACTGAGGCTGATATGAAACACAATCCTTTGTTCGATAGGCCGATTGGGCGGTATCTCCCGGTCATCGGATTTGCACTGGCCATCGGCTTCATGGGCTGCGGTGGCGGAGGCGGTGCCGGGGACAACGGCGGATCTTCCGGAATCACAGCGGGCGGTTCGACCGGAGGGACCGGCGGAACGACGGGTGGCAACACCGGAGGCTCCACCGGAGGCACATCAGGAGGCACCAACGGCGGTACGGGCGGAGGCACCACCGGCGGTTCGAGCGGAGGCAGCACCGGAGGTACATCGGGTGGCACGACCGGAGGTACGACGGGCGGATCCTCAGGCGGATCGACCGGCGGAGGCGGGGGCGGCATCAAGGAACAACTTGGCCTCCTGACGCCGGGCACCTGGTTTCGGCAGCGAACCCGAGTCGTCCTTAACGGGATGGAACTCGAATCCAATTTCCTGAACGAACTGGGCGAGAGCGTTTTCGACGGCGCCCCGTGCTTCCGCTACCGAGTGCAGGAACTGAACGGTCAGGGGGACTCGTTCTCGTACGTGCAACAACAATCAGATCGTTCCGTGCTGCTGCTGGCGCAGAGTAGCGCCGATCAACTGGATCGAGTGACTTCGGGACAAGCGCTCTTGTCGCCGGGGAAGTTCTACGTCGGAGCGGAGTACACATCCGAGTACACGCTTGCGAGTGGCATTCGGCGAAGGGAGCACTACCGCGTCCTAGGCAGGGAGCGGACCTCGGTTCAGGCTGGCACCTTCGACACATGGAAACTGTCCGTCACCGGCACAAGCCACGAGCATGGCATCGACATGCGGGTCGAGGGCACGCTTTGGGTCGTCCCTTCGCTCAACGCCTCAGCGCGGCTCTCGGCCAGCGTGTGGGTGGAAGGCGCCGGCATGGAAGGCACGGTCGAGACTGAGCTGTTGGATTACGGTTCCGGTCGCGGTCCAACTCAAGGCCGATCGCAAAAGGCACACCCCCAGAGCCTCGAGTCCCGCATTGCGACCTGGCTCACCCGCTGAGGGCACGGCGGCGAAACCCGAATACGATTCGGGTTTCGCCGTACCCGATGTCCAGCCACGGAAGTAACCGTTTCGAAACCCCCTGCGTCCGATAACCGGAGGAAATCGCCCATGACCGGTATCGTCGCGCTCGTCACGCTTTCATCGCTACTCACCCTGCCCGAGCCCCTCCTGTGGCTTCGCCCCGATGGACGAATCACCGTTGAGGGCAAGATGGTCGAACCCACTTACAGCCCGGGCACTCGACGGATTCGTATTCGCGAGGGCACAGCATTCGATTTCGACGGCAAGCGGTCGGGAATCTTGCTCGCCGACCTGCCCGTGTTCCACCTCCAGGACGAGATCACAGTCTCGTGCTGGATTTACCTGCGAACCTATTGGAACGACGGACCGGGCACGCAGATCTTCTTCCGCGGTGACGATCGATGCGGACTCGATCCCTACACGCTGGTGGTCCACGGCAACGGCACCGCTCACTTCGGGGTGCAGGACGCCGAGCAGAACTGTGGCTCGGTATCTACCGAAGTCCCACTGTTCCGATGGGTACACCTGATGGGAACGTTCAGCAGAGAAAGAGGCCGCGTCGAATTCTATCGGGATGGCGTCCATGTCGCCTTCACGACGACAAGCAAGGCTCCACTTTTCGATCTCGATCCTGCTTGGGCTCCCGGCATCGGGATCGGGAACGTGCAGAACGAGAAGGGCCCGCACAATCAGCCGCTCAACGGCTCGATCTTCGACCTGCGACTCTATCGCTCGGTGCTGACTCCGGATCAGGTAGCCCCATTCCCGGGCATCGCCGATCCGCCGCTCTAGACGAAAGCCCCGCTCCCCTGCGTCTTCGCAGGAGAGCGGGGCCTCGGTCCCACTACTTCCCGGACTTACGGAATGCCATCCCTTGGCTCTCGGGACGCCCATAAAGCTCGGGATGGAGGTAGCGGCCAGCCTCGATGCCGATCTTGTCGACTTCCACGCGTGCCGGCCGCTCCTGCGAGTAACGATCGTTGCGGACGGCCTTAACCTCCCACGACACGCGCTTACCCGGCACCCCGCCTGCGACTCGGAAGACGACGATCGGGGCAGGTTGTCCGGGCGACATGCGAGATGCTGCAGCAAGCGCGGTCTCGCTGATCTCTTCGACGATATGCAAGTTCGGCATCGCGGCGCCAATCGGCGTTAGCGTGTACCGCGGGTCCCGGTTGATGCGGGCAAAGTATGAAGGCATCTCCACGGTTGCTTCGCCCTTGCCATCGAGCGTCACCTTGCCGGAGTAGATGTTCAGGACCTCGGGACTTTCAGCGGCGTAGTGCTGCAAGTACATATTCGCAGGGTCCTCCGGATGGTCGATGCGGAAACCCTTGAATCCGCTTGCGCCCAAATCGCCCTGCGCCCATATTGACCACGCATCAGGGTTGGCAAATGCCGTCACGCCGTAGATGCCATACGTGGGGCCACTCGACTCGAAGTTGCTCCCTTGCACGCTTCTGCCCGAGGTGCTGTCAGTCACAAAGTATCCGCCGGTACTCAGTCCGCTCGTTGCAGTGGCAAAGCCTTGGACGGCGTCTTGGCCAGCACTGAACCGGCCTCCGGCGTAGCCGCCATTCCCAAGGACTCCTACGTATTCGCTCGTCCCGTAAACTCCGATTCCAGTATCACTGGATGCCTCACCTAGAACCCCGTAGTTGATGCCACTGGACGCTGTGGCCTGCCCATAAACGCCTCGGCCGGTCGTGCTCGCACTCGTTCCCCGAACGCCGTATGCGCTTCCGCTCGTTGCGGTCGCGTTGCCGAAGACCCCGATTCCCGAAGTGCCCGCATTACGACCATCTAGCGCTGCAAAGCCGGTGTTCGTGGTGACCCAAATGCCGGTATCGCTTGGAGAGTCCACGCGCAAGCCTCGGCCGGAGCCGGTGTTGTTGATTCGCACCGCATCCGTTCCCGGGCTCTCGAAAAGCCCGGCGAGGCCCGACGTGCTCGTCACCCTTCCATGGATGCCGATCGTCGATCCACTTGCGGCGGTGTTCTCCGCCAAGACGCCTGCACGATTGGTCGCCGATGAGGCACCGTGGACGCCGATTGCCAGTCCCGAGGTGCCGAGGACAGCCGCGCCGGAAGTGCTGTTGTTCTGGAAGTGGCCGCCGTAAGTTGAACCGCTCGTGCCCGAGGCAACGCCATCCACGCCGACGGAGGAACCGTGGCCTGTCACTCCCAGGCTCCCACCGGTGGCGAACACTCCAATACCATTCGGGCTAACGGTCTCGAAGAAGCCAGCAAATGTGAATCCACTGGAATGCGTTGTTCGACCCCAGACCGCGGTACCGGATGCGCTGGCGGTCGTCGCGTAGATCCCGCGTACCTCTCCCGTTGTCGCGGTGGATTGAACCCGCAGCGTAGAAGCGCCATTCGATGTTGTGGCCGAATCGAAGAAGCCGGCGTAGTTGAGCCCCGTCGATGCGCTCGCCTGTCCCAATATCGCTGTTCCGGTCGTGCTGCTCACCGAACCTAAGACCCCGATCGTTGCTCCTGAAGGCGCGGTGGCGATGCCCGCCACCCCGCGTCCTGATGTGCTGGTCGACTCAAAGCGCCCTCCGTAGCTCGGACCAGAGGCCGACGTGGCTAAGCCGAACACTCCTCGCCCATCCGTGGAGGCGGCTTCGCCGAACACGCCATAGGTCGTTCCGCCGCCCGAACCAGCTACACCGTGGACAGCCCTTCCACTGTTGCTGCTTACGGTTGCGAAGATGCCCTTGGCATTGGCACCCACCGAAGTATTCGTGACAGCGAGAATGTGCGTCAGGCTATCGCCCGTGAGCGCCAACGGAATGCTGGCAGTTGTGATAAAAGCACTGGAATCCAATCCGTCGATCAGGTCTGCATTCAGATTGTTGACCTTGCCCGTGCTCGATACCGTGAATGGCACCGTGGCGTTGCTGAAGATTGGCGAAGCTGAAAAGGTCTTTGCCGCGGTGAACGTCTGGATCGTGTTGAGAAACGCGACGCGCGTCGAAAGCCGCGCGTCAGCAAGCGTTCCGCTCGAAATGTTCGTCGCGTTGAGATTCAACAAGCCCGCACCCCCACCCAAGAACTGATCGGCGATCGAGGTTCCCGAAATGTTCGTGTGCCCAACTTGCGGGGTACCGGGTGTCGTTGGCTGCAGCGTAACGAGCGCATGCGCTTGAGGTTGCGAATCCGCACGCTCGCTCAAAACAATGATGCTGGCTGCTATGCCGATGCACGACAGACTGATTACTGCAAGACGAGTCATTTTGAAGCCTCCATTTCCAATTGATGAACTTATGATGTGTCCAAACAGTATAGCGAGCAAATCTGCCAATCGCCATCGATCGTCATGAATAGCTCCGAAAAACCTTCTCGTAAGGTCGCTATCAGTCCAAGACGGATCACATCGTTCGACTCGAAGGAGCAAGCCCATCCCCATAATCGGCCGATACAGCCCCTTGGCGGTGACGAAGGCGGCCGAACCGTGGAACAATGATGGATAACCTCGACCATGCACCTCGTCGAACCGATCGAATACCGTTCAGACGATCTCGGCCTACCGTGGATGCGGACCGAGCGCCTCATCTTGCGCTTCGGTGCCGACGCAGATGTCGAGCCGATGGTTCGCTTTAGGGTCGACAACCGGGAACACCTCGCCCCCTGGGAGCCAGAAAGGAACGGATATTTCTTTACCGAAGACGCCTGGCGTCGCCGCTTCAGACTCAGCGTCCAGGAGGCGGAGCGCGAAGAGGCTTACTCCTTCGTGCTCTTCCCCATCGAAGAAGAAAACCGCGTGATCGGAGTCGCCAATCTGCAGGACGTGTATCGGCACTTCAGCCAGAGCGCTACGCTGGGATACTCGATCGATCGCGCCTATCAGGGACTGGGCCTAATGACCGAAGCCTGCCGCGCGGTAATCTGGTTCGCGTTCAGCGTTCTAGGGCTCCACCGGGTCGAGGCGTGTTACATGCCTACGAACCGGGCCTCTGCTCGCGTTCTGGAGAAGCTCGGCTTCGTCCGCGAAGGGCTTCTCCGCCAATCGTTGCTCGTCGATGGCCGTTGGGAGGATCATGTCCTGAGCGCCATCATCGACGAAGACTGGAAACCGCAATGAAACAGATCGATCCCAGCCGCATTAGGCTCTTCTTCGAGCCCAAAGACCGATTCCGCATGACCATCGAAGACGATTGTTCCTACATCACGGTCCGTCCTGCCTGGGCTTCTCCCCTCAGCAATCCCAAGCGGTTTCTCGCCCTGCTCGACAGCAAGGGAGAAGAAATTGTCACGCTGGATGACCCACAGCGCCTGCCCCCCGACTCCTGGAAGGCCGCGCAAGAGGAGCTTCGCCGCCGCTACCTGACCGCGACCGTTCTCCGCGTGGACTTCGCCAAAGTCGAGTTTGGCGCCACCTACTGGCACGTCGAGACCGACCGAGGCACCCGCGACTTCGTGACGCAGAGCCTTCAGGAAAACGCTCAATGGCTTTCCGACCACCACTTGCTCCTGATCGATGTCGACGGCAACCGCTTCGAAATCCCCGACATCCGCGGCCTCGACGACAAGAGCCAGGAGTTCATCCACCGGATTCTGTAGCGACCTGCGGGACGCCGCTGTTCGCCCAAGGAGCCCCTCCCACTCGCCAGATAGCGAAGGGGAGGGGTTCGGGTAAGTGTTTCCCTAGTCCACCTGCACGCCGTTTGCGTCCAGCACCGGGATTCCCTGCGCACTGTACATGTTGCGACCCCAGAGCCACTTGCGAGGGTTGAGTGTCGCCTCCACGCTAAAGAATTTCGCGTGGCCGTCGGCGAACGTATAGTTCGACCCGTTTCCAAAGCGCCGCGGCTCGATGTAGACGAGCTGAATGTAGTCCGGCCCCGGGTTCGTCTTGCAGCCGGCAAAGCCCTCTTCCGCCTTGACTCTCGTGGCGGCATAGACTGCATTCACGGTCGGAGGAAACTCGCTCGCGGCTTCTCCCTTCCACTTGGTTCCCGCCGCGTTGAGCATGACCGCATTGACCGAACGGTGTGACTTGTTCTTGAAGTTCGTGCTCTGTTGGTTCGAGGTGTCGTTCACGCAATGAGGCGTATTCGAGAAGGGCGCCACCGCGATCAGGCTCGTCGGTGCTTCGATCGCCGATGCCCCAACCACGTTCGCCGGATCGACGCTGCGACGCTTTCGCGGCATGATCGCAGCGTTGACGGTATAAGACAGACGCGGGACCTGACTGTCGCAAGGCGGGTCGCTGGGATTCGACTCGGAAATGCTGGCGCAAGGCGGATTCGTCGGAACGAGGCCGCGGCCAGGGTCGCCGGGAGAAACAAAAATCTCCGAGCTCTTCATATACGGCATAATGCCCGCCGACCAGTGCCAGTACCCGTTCAGGTCGCCCTGGTCGTTCTTGTACCAATACGCTTGAGGATAAACGTCTTCGTTATCACTCAGGTACATCATGACGGCGATGCCGATCTGCTTCATATTGCTCAGATCGGCAGATTTCTTTGCCGCTTGTTTTGCCTGGGCAAAGACGGGGAACAGAATCGCAGCAAGAATGGCGATGATCGCGATGACGACGAGCAGCTCGATGAGCGTAAATGCTTTCTTCAAGGCCTCCTCCATGCGGCCGTCTCTATACGGACAGCCACGCCCATCGTAGACGTCGCCATGCAAATCCTAATCGTTTCTTTACCGAAGGTTAACGGAGCCTTAATGGTGAACTTAGCCGGGCCGCCTACCAATGCACGCCGGACTCCGTTCCCAGCATCACCTGCACCAGGATCGGCGAATTCGCCAGCAAGATCATCAGCCACGTGCGCCGCTTGCCGATGTCCTCAGCCAAAAAGAACATTCGCGGCGGAAAATAGAGGAGGAGCGCGAGGAAGCAGAGGATCAGCAATCGGGCTACAAAGTCGAATACCCCAGACACGCGCGGCAACTCCACCATCGAAAGCAAGTTCCAGATCAGCTGAAACAAGACCATGTTGGCGAATAAGCATGTGTCGCCGATCCAAGCTGCTGCTCGGCTACGCAAGAAGGCGAATCGTGGTGGCTCCTTAGGAATTGTGAAATAACGATACACCAACACCGTGTGCAGAATCATCAGGGCGATCCCCACGAAGATCGACCCGACGAACACCGCTCCATCCGGCTCCCGCTTCCCGTAAACCGTCTGCAGGATAGTGGCGTTCACGGCGGCGAAGATGACAGCCGTCAGACAGAAATAGAAAATGGGATTGAACAAGCATCCGTCCATCGGGTCGGCCCGAATGGCTGTCTGCGTTCGCGCAATGCGCTGGTGGTAGCCCCACCGCGAGAGCGTCGCGCCGAGTGGCGCCAGCACGAAGAGGGCGACGGCCATGCCGAAAATGAACACCTGCGCCAATGCATCCCCCTCGGAGGCCTGCCGAATCGTGCCGACGAAGAGTCTGGAGAGTCCGACCATCACGGTCAGATTCAGCAGGAAGACGAACAGATCGAGCAGGAGCCCTCGGTTTGAAGGAAAGAATAGCCGGGCGACTGCTCCCCGTAGCACGCCGGCCCAGTCTCGGTTGTCGCGGTTCGCCATGCGTTGGGATTATGCGTGCGAAATGCACGAAGTCCGCGCGTGCCAGCGCTGCAGCTCGGGCGGGTAAATTCCGAGCCAATGGACGTCACCGAAGCCCTGCTCGATTCTTGGGACCGGCAGTGCCGGATCGTGGAGGCAGTGGCTAGCCTCGTCGATGAGGCGAACCGCCATGTCAAGCCTTCTGAAGATGGCTGGCCGCTCGACAAGCAACTCGCCCACATGCACAACACGAGGAAGTTCTGGCTTTCGCAAGTGGCGCCACAGCACGCGGCGAACCTGGGGGAGGTCTATGCCGACGAAAATGGGACTCTCATCTCAGACCTCGACGCCATCAAGGCTTGCCTGCGCGCAAGTGGATTGGCGGTTCGCGAGGCGGTGCGAGAGGGTCTGGCCAAGGTGGGCGGCCCCATGACGGGGGAGAATGCGACCTACGACAACCCCGTTCTGCTCCTACAACACATGGTGTGGCACGACGGCTGGCACGTCGGTCTCATCTTCCTGGCACTCCGCCTCAACGGCCAAGAACCGCCCGAAGAATGGGAAGAGTCCCATGTTTGGGGCCAGTGGCGCACCGAGACGTGGTAGGGCAACCGGCGCGAAGCGCGGTCAAGGACACAAGGATCTTCGAGCTTGATGAGATGATTCTCGCATGAACGCGAATCAAGCCCTTTGGGAAAAGGGAGATTTCACTCGCATCGCCGACAGCATGAGGGAGAGCGGTGAAGCGCTCGTCCGAGAGCTCGGAATCACCGAGGGGCTCAAAGTCCTCGACATCGGCTGCGGCGACGGCACGACCGCAATCCCCAAAGCGAAGCTCGGGGCGGACGTCCTGGGAGTCGATATCGCAAGGAACTTAGTCGAAGCCGGGAACCGCCGCACACGCGAGCTCGGCCTGCACAACTGCCGGTTCCAAGAAGGCTGCGCGACAGAGCTGCTTGGCATCCAAGATGCCTCGATGGACCTCGTCGTCAGCATCTTCGGAGCCATGTTCGCGCCGAAGCCCTTCGACGTGGCCAAGCAAATGGTCCGAGTCACCAAGCCAGGCGGACGCATCGTGATGGGCAACTGGATCCCCAACGATCCGACGCTTGTCGCGCAAATCCTCAGAATCAGCTCCGCGTACTCTCCACCGCCGCCCGAAGGATTCGTGAGCCCGATGACTTGGGGAGTAGAAAGCCACGTGGTAGAGCGCTTCACTGCCGCGGGCATTCCCGAGCCGAGCATCTCGTTCCAGCGGCACACTTGGATTTTCCGCTATCCCCGTTCGCCGTCGGAATTCCTGGCCGAATTCCGCCACTATTACGGCCCGACGATGAATGCCTTCGAGGCGGCGGAGAAAAGCGGCCGTGCGGTCGAGCTTCAGCAGGAATTGGAAAAGCTGTTCGACAGTCAGAACACGAGCGGCAGGAACGACACGACGATCATCCCTGCGACCTACCTGCGGGTAACGATCCTGCGGTGACCGCCCAAAGGCTGGTGTAGAATCATCTGAGTGATGCCTGTATTCCTGGGAGCCCTTGTCGTTGTCCTCCTCCCAGTGACGCTGTTCGCCGCATCCGGGGCCCAAGGGGCCGACGCGAAAGCAGCCTTTACGTTCGACAAGGTCGAGTACTTCCACCGATACACGAAGGGCAGCCTGCACGAGTTCACGCCGAAGGGCCAATCCGACCTGAAGAAGTGGACCGAGATGTTCACGATCAACGACTATCCGGCCGTCAAGGACGGTGACGCACTGGCAAGGTCGGCAAGCTCGGTCCTGGAGACCTACAAGGCCAACCAGGCGATGGTGGTTCGCACCGATTCGGTTCCGAGTACACCAGCCAAACCAGCCGAGCACCTCGTCGTCGTGCTCTTTCCCAGAAAGGAGTTTATCGAGGTGGCGTTTACCCGGTTCCTGCTCGACAAGGACGCCGGAGCTTCCTTGGTTTACTCCCATCGCATTTATGGCACCAAAGCCGGCAACGTAATGAGCGAGTGGCTCAAGAAGAATGGGGAACGGATCGAGAAGGCGCTGATGGCGATTCCAGGAGTGCCCAAGCATTAAGACAGTTGAGAGTCCAGCCGCCATCGTATCCTCGTCATCGCTTCTCATGCGCTCGGCGTGAGGACCTTCCATTCGGGCATCGGCCCACCAGCACTTGATAGCAACCATGAACGTTATGAATAGAACCGTTTGGCATTGCGCCGTTGTCGCGATACTGGGCACCGAGTTGTGGTACGGGTCAGCGCAAAGGCGTTTCGAGATACACGATAACTCAGACCACAAGGTCAGCTTTATCACTGTGACGCAGGATGTTAAACTGGAGGTGCTGGATTGGGGCGGAACTGGACCATACCTTGTTCTTCTCACCGGACTCGGCGATAACGCGCATGTGTTCGATGAGTTCGCGTACCAGTTCACCGATCGGTTCCATGTCATCGGCATCACGCGAAGAGGTTTCGGAAAGTCAAGCCAACCTGCCCAGGGTTACGACATCGAAACGCGCGTGCGCGACGACATCGCGGTTCTGGATAGCCTGAAGATCAAGGACGCCATCTTCATGGGTCACTCCGTCGCTGCGACGGAGCTCAACAAGCTAGGTTCGGACTATCCGGAGCGCGTCAGGAAGCTGGTGTACCTCGACGGCATGGACCTGGGTTCGGGAGACTGGACGAAGCTCCCCCAGCCGCCAGGCCCACCTGAACCCACCGCGTCAGATTTGGAGTCGGTGCAGCGTTTTTGGGCGTTGAACGCACGCGACGATGGATTTCGAAGACCGCTGGCGGCGATCATGAATGCAGTGCAAACAGACGCCTCGGGCAAGATCGTCGACGCAGTGACACCTCCAGAGATCTCAGCCAAGATCATCGAAGGACTGCAGCCGGCAAAGTTGGATCGAATCAGAGCACCGACGCTCGCGATTCTCAATCGCGTGACCCCGAACTCGAGGGCGCCATACTACTCGCGACTCGATCCCGAGCAGCAGGCGGAGTACGGTCGCCGCATTACCGCCCTTTCGAAGTGGATAGGTGGCCAAATCGACCGCTTCAAGAAGGAAGTAAAAGGGTCCAAGGTCATCGAAATCACGGACGGAAACCACTACATATTCATCGTCTATGAGGCGATGGTCGTGCGGGAAGTTCGCAAGTTCCTGTTGGAAGAAAGATAAATCGTAAGGAATCTTACTTCCACGTCTCTGGCCGACGGACCGCATCCACGACCTGGCGGACCGCAGCGACCACCAACTGTGGCTGCTCCAACTGAATACCGTGGCTGCTATGCGTCTCCGTGATGTGCTTCGCTCGGAGATGGGCCGCCAACTGTTCATGCGCTTCGCGCCACGCGGGCCACGTTTCTGCACCGCCCGCGCCGAACTCGAATTGCTTGTCGGCAGTGAGAATCACGACGGGGATTCTGCGAACGGGAGCGGCGGCACGAAGGGCGGCAACGCTCGCTTCATAGTCCGCTGCCTCCAGTTCGACGGGATCGCCCAGTTTGATGGCCTCGCTCGCGAAGTGCGTCCACTGCGCGGGGGAAAGCGAGGTCTTCAAGAACTCCGAAAATGGATCGACCAGAACGAGACCGACGACGTCATCAGGGTAAGTACTCGCATACAGCTTCGCGATCGTGCCGCCCAGCGAGTGCGCGACCAGAACGTAGGGCCCCGGAATCTCGGAAGCGGCCAGCAACGCGTGCAGGTCCGCGACTCCGGTGACTGCCGAGGTCGGCTGAGCCACGGGCGTCGTCGGCGTCGGGCTCCCGTCGAGCCGCGTGGTTCCGGGCCGATCGTATGCACAGACCCGCGTGAAGCGTGCTACCTGCGGAAGGACGGCTTTCGGGCTCGGCTTCATCTCGCCACCCTCGATCACCGTCGTCCAGTCATCGTAGGAGCCCCGCGCGCCCGCGATCAGCACGACGGTCGGCGAGCCAGTGCCCCGACAATCCACGTACATCTCGCGCCCGGCCCCAACGCCGACGAGGCCCGCAAAGTCCGGGGGGTTCTTGGGCGGGGAGCCCGCGCAGCCCCCGATCAAGACCGGCGCAACGAAGCCAAGAGCGAGGGTCAGGAGGAAGGCTGCCCGCATGATGCGCCAGTTTAACCTCACCACCAATCGCAAGGACGCCGAAGAATCAAACTGGGGAAGGGCGGCGGTGCCTATTACTCCCCCTCAGGCACGGGCTTCGCCCGGCCAGGTCCCCCTCACGGCGTGAGGGGGGATTATTACTCCCCCTCAGGCACGGGCTTCGCCCGGCCAGGTCCCCCTCACGGCGTGAGGGGGGATTATTACTCCCCCTCAGGCACGGGCTTCGCCCGGCCAGGTCCCCCTCACGGCGTGAGGGGGAAGTCGTCGTTCGGACTACAATCCACTCGTGATCACCGTAGTCGGAGGTGGGTTCGCCGGGGTCGAGGCGGCGTGGGGAGCGGCGGAGCGCGGGTCGAAAGTGCGGCTCTACGAGATGCGGCCTCAGCGGATGACGCCTGCCCACAAGACAGGCCTCCTCGCCGAGCTCGTCTGCTCCAACAGCTTCAAGTCCAAAGCCCCCACAAGCCCCGCGGGGCAGCTCAAAGCGGAGATGGTCGGGCTCGGCTCGCTCGTCATCCCCCTCGGAGAGGAGCATTCCGTGCCCGGAGGAGAGGCCCTCTGCGTCGATCGAGACCGTTTTGCCAGCGCAGTGACCGAGCGAATCGACCAACACCCCAACATCGACCTCGTCCGAGAGGAGTTTCGCCCCGGAGATCACGACGGCCCCCTCGTCGTAGCCACCGGCCCCCTCACCAGCCCCGATCTCTCCGCTTGGCTGGCCTCGCTCACCGGCCGCGAGCACCTCTACTTCTACGATGCCGTCAGCCCGGTGGTCGACGCATCGACCCTCGACCCCAGCATCGTCTTCGCCCAGAGCCGATACGACAAAGGAGGGGACGACTATCTCAACTGCCCCTTCGACAAGGACAAGTACGAGGCCTTCGTTCACGCTCTCGTCACCGCCGAGCGCGCTCCCATCCACGACTTCGAGGCCGAAGGCGACCAATCGGTCCCGCTCGAGGACCGACTCCTCGCGAAGATCAACTATTTTGCCGGATGCACCCCCATCGAGGCCATCGCCGACAAGGGAGCGCGCTCCCTCGCCTTCGGCAACTTCAAGCCGGTGGGCCTCACCGACCCCCGAACCGGCCGCCGACCCTACGCCGCCCTCCAGCTCCGCCCCGAGAACCGCGAAAAGAGCCTCTATTCCCTCGTCGCATGCCAGACCCGCCTCAAGTGGGGCGAGCAAAAGCGCGTCTTCCGCATGGTGCCCGGCCTCGCACAGGCCGAGTTCGTCCGATTGGGCGTCATCCACCGCAACACGTACATCGAAGCGCCCCGCGTGCTCGGGCAGAACCTCGAACTGCGCCAGCATCCGGGCATCTACGTCGCGGGACAGCTCACCGGGGTCGAGGGCTACGTCGAAAGTGCCGCGATGGGCATCTACGCGGGCATCATGGCCCACCGAGCGGACCGGGGCCTCCCCCCCGAGCCCCCGCCGAGGGCCAGCGCCTTCGGGTCCCTCCTCGCGCACCTCCAGGACGCCACCCCACGGGACTTTGCGCCCATGAACATCAACTGGGGCCTCTTCCCCGAGCCCTCCGAGACCACCCGAGACAAGGGCGTGCGGCGCGCAGCACAACTCGAAGCCGCCAGAAAAGCCTTCGACGGGTGGCGCGCGCGCCTTGGGTAACCTCTCGAACACATGTCAAGAGACCAACATCAAGATATCAGGATCGGAACCATGGCCGGCATCTCCAACGGCCCCGACTACCTCCGCAAAGTTCTCCCCCACGGCTTCGAATCATTCGAGCTCACCTGCTGGGCGCAGGTCGGCGACGTCGACTTGGCCGAGTACGCCAGCCAAGTGCTCGATGTTCTGGGCGACGCGGCCATCGTCAGCAGCCTCGGCATCTACGGCAACCCCCTCCAAGACGAGAAGACCGCCGCGGACTGGGCCGTCGTCATCCGCGCGTGCAAGTTGTTCGGCGCAAAGGTCGTCTGCGGGTTCGCAGGAGCCATTGAAGACAGCCCCGTCGACGAGAACATCCCTCGCTTTGCCGAGGTGTTCGGCCCACTGGCCAAGCTCGCCTCCGACGAAGGCGTGAAGATCGCCTTCGAGAACTGCGACATGGGCGGCACGTGGGAGCGGCCCCGCTGGAACATCGCCCACTGCCCCCGCGCATGGGACCTGATGTTCGACGCGGTCCCCGGCGCCACCATCGGGCTCGAGTGGGAGCCCTGCCACCAGATGTACAGCCTCATCGACCCCATCCCCCAGCTCCGCAAGTACGTCGGGAGGGTCTATCACATCCACGGAAAGGACGCAACGGTCTGCCACGACATCCTCAGGGACCACGGCACCCGCTCCGGCCTGACTTACGTGTACCACCGAACCCCGGGATTCGGCGACAGCAACTGGTGCGACATTATCACCATCCTGCGACAGGGCGGCTACCGCGGTTCGATCGACATCGAAGGCTGGCACGACCCCGTCTACCGCGATGATCTGGAGATGACTGGCCAAGTGCGGGCCCTCGAATACCTGAAGGCCTGCCGCGGCGGCCCGTACGTCGCCAATCCATAGACCGATTCCTTCCAACTGGCCCACGGCGGCGACCTGGGATACGGGCGTCGTCACCTAACGCGCTGCTAACGGCCCCAATGCCACTGGCGCGATGACCATGGGCGCCCCGGGGCCATCATCGCTGCCAGACAAAGCTGCCGCGCATTGCCGCCGCGTCTCTGTCTCCGGCGTCCTTGCGTCTGTGCATGGCTTTGTCTTCCTGCACCGCTCTGTGGACGCCATCGCGGCGGTCTATGGCTCGACAAGTGGAAGGATTGCCGTAATTCTCGGCTGCAGTGATCAAGACAGGCTTTACTTTGTCGTCCTCGCGCCATGCCATGTGGTGAGTTTTGGAGCCGCGTTCGAAGAGACGGCTTGCGATGTCGCACTCTTGGTGCGCGATGTAACGCTCTTGGCATGCGATGGCGCTTCCGGAGCGCTCGATGGAGCAGTCACTGCCTGCGTTGTCGCCTTGTCGGTGCGCGTTGGACCGATCACAGCGTGCAGCGCCGAAGGCTGAGCATGCAAGGACGCTCTCCGAGCGAACGATGGCACGCTCCGAGTGTGCCATGTCGCTTGCCTGGTTTGCGATGAAGCACTCTGGGCGTGGTACGACGCTCTCTGGGTGTTCTATGCCCCTCTCCTGGCGTGCTAGGTACCGGCCTGAGTGGTCTATGGAGCATGCAGGGCGGCCGATGGGGCCGACTCTGAGTCGGTTGCGGGAGTCTGAGTGATCCGTGGAGGTGGCGGGGCGCTGGTTGGAGGTGGGTCTTGGATCGCGGGAGTGTTCGCTTTAGCCGAGGAGACCCTGGGGCGGAGTGCAGACGGCTTTGGACAGTAGCCTGCCGGTTTCTCCGTCGCCTCGGCTGGCTTGCCGGCCTTCCGTCTTGCCGAACCAGCGTCCCTTGCCGCCCGCACTGCATTCGAAGCGCCGTCCGGTCACTGCGTTCCCGGTGTAGCATAACCCGAGGCCTTTCCGATAGACTCATGGGATGCCTTCGATCGATACTCTCGCCGTCCACGCCGGAGTGGAGCCCGACCCGCTGACCGGTGCGGTCATGACGCCGATCTATCAGACGAGCACCTACGCCCAGACGGGCCCGGGGGAGCATAAGGGGTACGAGTACTCGCGCACGGACAACCCGACGCGGACACCTCTGCAGCGAAGCCTGGCCGAACTGGAGGGCGGCCAGCACGCTCTGGTCTTCGCCAGCGGCATGTCGGCCACCGACGCGGTGCTGAACCTCCTTTCCGCGGGCGATCACGTGGTGGCCGGGGATGATTTGTACGGAGGGACGTACCGGCTGTTTACGCAAGTCGCCGCGCGGAGGGGGCTCGAGTTTACGTTCGTGGACACGGGCGACCTGACGAAGGTCGAAGAGGCCATGCGGCCCTCGACGAAGCTGGTGTGGACGGAGTCGCCGACCAATCCGATGATGCGCCTTTGCGATATAGGCGCGATCGGGCGCCTTGCGAAGGCGTCGGGGGCCCTGATGGCGGTAGACAACACGTTTGCGACCCCGTACTTCCAACGTCCGCTGGCGCTCGGGGCCGATATCGTGATGCACTCGATGACGAAGTTCCTCAACGGGCACTCGGACGTGGTGATGGGGTGCCTTGCGCTGCGGGATGACGACCTTATGAGGCGGCTGAAGTTCCTTCAGAACTCGATCGGGGCGGTGCCGGCCCCGATGGACTGCTTTTTGGCCCTTCGCGGGATCAAGACGTTCGCGCTCCGGATGCAGCGGCACGGAGAGAACGGGCTGCGGATCGCTTCCTGGCTCGAAGCGCACCCGAAGATCGTGAAAGTGTTCTTTCCCGGGCTCGCCTCGCACCCGCAGCACGACCTGGCGGCCCGGCAGATGAGCGGTTTCGGCGGCATGATGTCGTTTCTCGTCCGATCCGACCTTGCGGGGACGCTGCGCTTCCTTTCTTCGGTCCGGCTCTGCGCCCTTGCGGAATCGCTCGGCGGTGTGGAGACGCTGATCGAGCACCCTGCGATCATGACCCACGCCAGCGTGCCGCCGGAAGTGCGGCGCGAAATCGGCATCCACGACAACCTCGTCCGCCTCAGCGTCGGCATCGAGGCGCCCGAGGACATCGAGGCCGATCTGGAGCATGCGCTGGGGACGGTTTAGTCTTTTTTTGTCTTCGCGCAACACGATCGCGGGGAAAAGCACCTTTATAATAGATGACAGTGACCGCCGACGCATCGCTCGGAACCGCCCTCAAGAGCGCACGGAAGTCTCGGGGGCATTCGATCGCCCGCACCAGTATGCTGGGCGGCGTCTCCACGGCAACCGTGAAACGCTGGGAAAACGGTCAGGGGCTCCCCCCGCGCGCTGACCTGCTCGTGTTCCTCGACCGGCTCGGGGTGCCGTCCGATTCACCGTACCGGCAGGTGCTCGAAGCCTCGGTGCGGCGGCCCGAGGTGCGTGAAGGAGCGGGCCGGCCCCTGCTGCGCTACTTGCGGTCCGAGCGGCGCAGGCACGGCCTGACGCTCGAATCGATCTCGGAGGCGACGGGGGTGAGCGTGCCCTCGCTTCACCGCTACGAGAGCGGATTGCGGGCGCCGGACTCGGCGACTCTCCGCTCGATTTCGCTCGCCTGCGGCTGCGGCGAGAAGGCGACGGATCGGCTGCTGGAAGCCATGCGCCACGAGTCGGCTCCCAGCGGGTGCGACCTGCCCGTGAACGACCTCTTCTCGCGGCCGGACCAGGATTCGAGGCTCGAAGTGTTTGCGCGGCTCGATCGGATGACGTCCTTCCGGACTGCCGAGGCTTCCATGGATTCGGTTCTCGATCTCGTGGACGGCTTCACGATCCTCGGCGATCCTCACGGCCTCCTTGAGGCTTGGCCGCTCGTCAAACCGCTCGTTCGACTCGAGAACTGGTCCTCGATCGGCAAGCTTCGTCTGGGGACGAACCTGCTTTTGGCGCGCGTCAACGTCGACTCGAGTGATCTCCCCGCCAGCGAGTTCGCCCGGTACCGAAGGTCCCTCTTCGACGGAGATTGGTGCAGCGCGCGGGTTCACGCGACCCTCCTTTTCACCCGGGTCACCATCACGGCCGGGGCTCCAGAAGAGGCCGCCAACATGCTCACCGATCTCGAACGCGAGATCGCGCCTCGGAAGGTGCCCCACTCCGACATGGTTTGCGAGCTCTACCGCCGCGCCGTCGAGTGCGATCTGACGGGAAGCCGAGACAGCCTCATGCTCACGCAACTCGGGGCACTGGGGTTCGGACCACTTTGGAGCTACAACGTGGACGTGGCGACGGTCGGAGTGCTCGATCGGCTGGGCGATCGTGCTGAACAGGCGAGCGCCATCGAGCGTTGCCGAGCCCAAGAGCGCCGCTATGGTTTCGGCTCTCCGCTCGTCAATCGCATCGCGCGCCGGATGAGCCGCGAAAGGGCGACATAGGCGACAAAAGAAGCTCTGCCGCCGAAAAATGGTCCCGGACCTGCAACGCTTGCCGCCGCGAGGAGCACCCTTAGGGGCATGCGTCTACAGAACAACTTAGCCCTCACCCTTCCCCTCCTCGCCGCGCTCTCCCTGGCGGCGAGTCCGGCTTCAGCCGAAGTCGTTACGGCCTGCAAAGGAGTCTTTTCCAGTACCGTCACCATCCGCGACAAGGCACCCAATACCACGGTGTGGATCTGGCAGAGTTCCGAGAAGATGGGAATCGACGGCTTCGTCAACACGTCCTTCTCGGTTTCGACCGATGCGAACGGAAACGGAACGGTCGAGATTCCGAACACGGCCTCCGGCACCTTGCATACGGATTACACCGTCAAGACGGGCACTTCCTCGCAATCCAACGCCGACCAAGCCCCTAAACTCGTGCTTCGCCCGTGGTACCTCAGCAGCGCCGCGGTCACGCCGGGAGACACGCCCGACCTCGGGCTTTGCCTCTACCAGAAGGTCGTGGGACCCGACGGCGAACTCCTTCAGACTTGGAACCCCGGCACTGTCCTTCAACTCTCCCTGAACCCCGCCGAGGCCCAATGGCTGCCCCAAGGAATCCACCTGCAGATCCAAGGCGACGTGCAGGTGGCCATCACGAACGTCACGCCGAACTTCATTCGCCTGCAAATCATGGGCGATCCTACGCCGATGAGCGGTGATCGCATCCGCATCGGCGGACTCGGCCTGCGCACGTTTGCCCCGATGGGCCAAAGCGTCGGCGTCCGGCTGGCCTTCCAAGGCTCCACGAACACCTTTGTCGACGGCCAGTTCTTCTCCGCCGACAACTTCCCCGTGCCTATCGACTACGAGTACCTGCGGCTGCCCGTAGTGGGACCGCGGATCGTCGAAGGAGCCATTCACCTCGAGGCCTTCGGACCCTCGCTCCGACCCGTCCAGGGAACGCTCGAGATTCGCGACCCCGTCACCCACGTGCCGATCCAGATCGAGCCGCTCCACCTCATGAACAGCGGCGCCTTCTACGTCCCCACCAACCTTCCTCCTGGCGCGTACGAGGTTTCCATCAAGTGTTCGAACTGGCTGCGGGAGACCCGCCTCGTGAACTTCTCGAACATCGGAGCGACCGGGCTTCAGTTCCACGTCCGGACGGGTGACTGCGACGGGGACAACGAAGTTGCCATCGGAGACTATGCCCTAATCAGCCAGGCCTTCCTCGCCGAGACACCGGACCCGAACTTCATCGAAGGGGCCGACCTCGATGGCAGCGGAACCGTCGATATCGGCGACTACTCTCTGATGTCATGGCGGTACGGCTCGGTCGGCGACGACTAGACAACCCTCGAATCCCTCCAATCGCGAGGCCGGACCCTGTCCGGCCTCGTTTTGCTAGACTGCATATATGCTCGCGACCCTCGCTCTCGCGCTTCTCACGACCCAAGGCGAGATTAAGATCTACCGCGATCTCTACGGCGTGCCTTCCATCGTCGCCTCCAGCTACGTCGACGCCTGCTACGGCCTCGGCTACGCGTCTGTCGAAGACCACGCCGAGCGCATGGCCCTCAACTACAAACAGGCGCGCGGCAGGATGGGTGAGGTCTTGGGCAAAGGGCAACTTCTGACGGACGGGTTCCTCCGCAGCCTCGGCATCGAGGACCTTGCCCGGGCTAAGGCAAGGAGCCGAGGACCCTATCGCTCCCACTTCGAGGCGTTCCTCGCCGGGGCCAACAGGGCTCTTCAGGATCGCAAGGCGAACCTTCCGGCATGGATCGAGACCTTCGACCTCGTCGACGTCTTCTCACTAGCCCAACTCGTGAACGCTGCGTTTCCTCTCCAAGAAGTCGCCGGCAAACTGATGCCTGGCAGCGGATCGAACCAGTTCGCCGTTGCGCCGAGCCGGTCTGCCACCGGTGCGCCCATTCTCTCGATGGATCCTCACTTGCCCTGGAACGGGCCGGTCACCTGGTACGAATACGCCATCTACACCCCCGAGGTCACCTTCCGCGGCATCACCGTCCCCGGCTTGCCCGCGCCGGTCATGGGCCACAACCGCAAGGTCGCGTGGTGCATGACCAACAACGACCCCGATCTCTACGACTTCTTCATCGTCAAACCCAACCCCGAGAACCCCAGGCAGTATTCCTACCACGGCGAGTGGCGCAACTTCGAGGACACGGAGGTCGAGCTTCGTTATCTCGAGGACGGCGAGATGAAGACTCAGAAGCAGCGCGTCAGGCGCACGGCCTGGGGACCCATGGTGCCCCTGCGTCCCCAGGCGCTGTATCTCTCGATGCTCGGCTCATGGGAGTTGCTCGCGACTTCGGACGGTCTCGTCCGCTCAGGCAGCGTCGAGGACGCCCGCCGAGCGCTTGCCCTCCTCGGCCTGTCGATGTGGAACGTCGTCGCCGCCGATACCGCCGGCGACATCCTCTATCAATACAACGCCCGTGTCAACCGCCGCGACCCCTCGTTCGACTGGAGCAAGCCCATCGACGGCGCCGACCCGCGTACCCGACTCGGCGACCTCATCCCGGCCAACCAGCTGCCTCATGCGAAGAACCCGATCTCAGGTCTCCTCGTGAACTGCAACTCCGCCCCATGGCTGACCACCCTCGGGGACGAAATCTCGCGCGAATGGCCCGCCTATGTGACCACTTACGGCCACACGACTCGCTACGACATCCTTTCCGCTCTGCTTGCCGCCGACCGTAAGATCACCCTCGACGAGGCGAAGACCTACGCCGTCGATACCAAGGTGCCCTTCGCCGGCGAGGCTATCGCCGCCCTCGAGGCCACCCGCCATGCCTCACCCGCGGTGGACGTTCTTCGCCGATGGAACAAGCGGGCCGACATCTCCGCCAGGGGATGCGCGCTCTATGCCTATTGGGCAAGAGAGAAAGACGCCGCGCCCCTCATCCGGCAGGCAGCCGCCGGGAAAGACTGGACCCCCGAGCAGGCCGCCACCGCCACGAGAGCCCTCGACGCTGCAGCCGAAAGACTCAAGAGAGATCACGGTGCGCTCTCGGTCGAGTGGGGCGAGGTTCATCGGATGAGCCGGGGCGGTTGGTCGGTGCCGGTCCTGGGCTGGGGCTATGTCGTCGGAAGCGATGCTGCGGTCGCCCCAAACTCGGGCGCGTTCAAGGACGGGGCCTTTCAATGTGACTTCGGCTCCTCGTGGCGAATGATGGTATCGCTCGAGGCGAGCGGCGTTCGCAGCTGGAGTGCCCTTCCCTACGGCAACTCTTCCGATGCCAAGAGCCCGCATTACGCCGACCAGATGGCCCTCTTCGGGCGCGGGCACTATAAGGAGGTCCCCTTCGGTGTCGAGGCCGCCCGGCGAGCGGCGAAGCGAACCACGGTCCTCGCGTATCCTGCCGTTTCGAAGTCGCGCCCATTGAACGGGTTAGCGGTGGCACGTTGAGATCTCTCCCTTTGGTCGAGATGACACGGGCTGGGGTGGCATCGCTGTCGTTCGGCTTTCTCCAACCTCGTTCGTCGTCTGTTTTCCGACCCCCCTGTCATTTCGACCGAAGGGAGAAATCCATGCCCAGAGAGCATCGCTACTACGTCTATCTATTGACAAACAAGAACGACAAAGTCCTGTACGTCGGCGTGACCAACAATCTTGAGCGGCGGGTGTATGAGCATAAGGCAAAGCTGGTTCCGGGATTTACAGAAAGGTACAACGTAAACAAGCTGGTGTACTTTGAGGAAACGAACGACATCAGCGCCGCCATAGCAAGAGAAAAAGAAATCAGGAAATGGCGGCGCGAGAAGAAGAACCAACTGGTAGTCGCGGCAAATCCTGATTGGAAGGATCTGAGTGATGGATGGTTCGAGATTTCTCCCTTCGGTCGAGATGACATGCTCGGACGTGACGATATGCTCGAACGTGATGACAGGGGCGCCTAACGGGCGACGCCAAGCGTCTTCACCCAGGACGCCACCCGGTCCGCCAGCTGCGCGCGAACCTCGGCGTCTGTGCCGGCCGAGCGGGGGACGTGGAGGCTGTGGTCGGCCTGCTCGATCCAGTTCATTCTGAAGTTGTCGCCGACGCGGGCGAGCACACCTTCCATGAGAGCGGGCGTGCAGAACGGATCGTTGGTCCCGCTGAAGAGCAGAGTCGGAACCTCGATGCGCGGCAGGTGCTCATCCCGCAATTGGTCCGGCTTACCGGGCGGATGGAGGGGATAGGACAGCAGCAGCAGGCCGTCGCAGAGGCGTTCCTCTGCGACCAGCATCGACGCCACCCGGCCGCCCATCGAATGCCCTCCGAGCACGAGCGGAGGCTCCGTGACCTGGGAGCGTGCGGCATCGGTGGCGGCCCGAAAGCACTCCAGCAGGAGCGGCATGCGGTCTGGGATGCTCTTGCCGGCGCGGCGATAGAAGAAGTCGAAGCGGAAGACGGCCATTCCGCGCTCCACCAGCGCCTCGGCGATAGCTCGCAAGCGCGGCGACTGCGCGTTGCCTCCCGCCCCGTGTCCGAGGACGATCAACGCAAGGGGAGAGCCGTCCGGCGTGTCGAGCACCCCGACGGTCCGTCGCTCATCGGCGACAATCTCGACTTCCCTACTCGCCATGCCTCATTCTGGCCGGGCCGCCGGGGGTGGGCGGGTGGGCCGGCGGCCCGGCCAGCCCCCACCCTGGTCGACCTATCGGACGAAGGGCAGCTCCTTTAAGGTAATCCACCCGTCGCCATCGAGGTCGAGCTTGGCCGCCTTCGCGCTGCCCGATTCCGCGATCGCATCGATCACGGAGATCTTCGTCCGGATTCTTGTATCGTTCGCGCTGAAATTGCCGACCTCGCCATCGTCCAAGTTGCCCCAAGCATCCGAGATCAGAGCGAACTCGGCGATGTTCACCTCCCCGTCACCGTTGATATCGGCATGCCGGAAATTCGGCAGGTGCGTCGGCGGCGTCCCTGGCACATCGAAGGGCGTATCCGGCACCACGGAACTTCCGAAGCGAAGTACGAAGACGACGTAGTCGCCGATGTCGACCCTATTGTCCTTGTTGAGGTTGCCGCCGCGCAGGACGGCCGTCGCCGAGTACTGATCGGGCCCGGTTTCGGTAAGCGTAACCGTCGCCCGGAGAGTATGGAGCGGATCCTTGACGCTGATGCGAGAGAAGTCCGCCCCGACCATGAGCCCGTCGGCCTCCGTGAACACGAGGGTGGCGTTCCCGGTCGCATCGAAGGTGACATCCCGATCGAGAATGAGCGGGGCGTTGGGTCCGCCCGTGCCACCGAGACGGATCACGAGGCCGCGAACCACCGGTCCCATCGCCACGAGCGGGTAATGGTGTTGGATCGTCAGTTCGAGGGTGACCTCATCGGGCACCTCCGCGACCGTGATCTGGATCGTCTCGGTATCGCTCAGCGCCGGATCGCCATCGTCGGTGACTCGGATCGTGATCGAGTACACGCCAGGTGCTTGTGCCTCGGTCGGCGTCCACGTGAAGTCGCCGGTCGGCGTGATGGCCGCGCCCGCCGGAGCGCCTGCGTCGAGGCTGAAGGTCAGCCCGTTTGCCGGCAGGTCGGGGTCGGAGGCCGTCGCGGTGAAGGAGAGCGTCTGCAGAGCCTGCACCGACTTGTTTCCGATCGCGTCGAGCACGGGGGCGAGGTTGACCTCGTTCACCGTAATCGTGATCTCTTCCTCGTCGCTTAGCGCCGGGTCGCCGTCGTCGGTGACCACGACCTTGAAGGTATAAGCGCCGGGGCCTTGGGCCTCGGTGGGGGTCCACGTGAAAACGCCGCCCGCGGTGATGCTCGCGCCAGGCGGAACAGGGTCGACGCCTGCGGCGAGGCTGAAGGCGAGACTGTTGGCGGGCAGATCGGGATCAGTTGCGGTAGCTGTGAAGGTGAGCAGATCGCCCTCGTCCACCGTTTGGTTGCCTATCGCGTCGAGCACCGGGGCCGCGTTGACCTCAGTGACGTCGATGACGAACGTCGTCTGCACGCTCAGGTTGGGAACGCCATCATCGGTGACCTCGACGGTGATGGTCGGCGAAGTGCCGCCGTCGGATTCTCCTGGTGTCCAGGAGACCAGGCCGAGCGGACTAACGGTGAGACCGGCCGGACCGCTCACGAGCGAGTAGGTCAGCAAGTTCGCCGGAATGTCGTTGGGATCCGACGCGAACGCGCTCAGATCGAGCGTGAAGAGCACGTGCTCGCTGGCGCCCTGGTCCGGGATGGCCGCCCAAACGGGCGGGGCATTGACCTCGGCGACGCTGATCGTGAAGGTCTCCTGCACGGTGTCCGTGCCATCGGTGAGGCTAACGGTGACCGACGGCGAGGTGCCGCCGTCGGTCTCCCCTGGAGTCCACTCCACCAGGCCGCTCGCGCTCACCGTGAGCGCGGCAGGGCCGGAAACCTTGGCGAACGTGAGGCCCTGGGCGGGAAGGTCGGCGTCCGAGCCGTCGAGTTGCAGGCTGAAGGCCACCCCCTCGGAGGCGTTCTGCGTGCCGGGGTCGACCAAGGCCGGAGCCTGGTTCACCTCGTCCACAGTGATCGTGATCTCCTCCTCGTCGCTCAAGGAGGGGGTGCCGTCGTCGGTGACCACGACCTTGAAGGTGTAGGTGCCGGGCCCCTGCGCCTCGGTGGGAGTCCACGTGAAGACGCCGCCTGCCGTGATGCTCGCGCCGGCCGGAACCGGGTCGACGCCGGCGGCGAGGCTGAACGTCAGAGCGTTCGCCGGGTCGTCGTCGTCCGAGGCGGTAGCAGTGAAAGTGAGCAGATCGCCCTCGTCGATCGACTGATTGCCGACCGGGTCGAGGACCGGGGCCTGGTTGACCTCGTTCACGGTGATCGTGATCTCCTCCTCGTCGCTCAACCCAGGCGCACCGTTGTCGGTGACCACGACCTTGAAGGTGTAGGTCCCTGGGCCTTGCGCCTCGCTGGGAGTCCACGTGAAGGCGCCGCCTGCCGTCATGCTCGCGCCGGCCGGAACCGGGTCGACGCCTGCGGCGAGGCTGAAGGTGAGGCCGTTGGCGGGCAGATCGGGATCGGTTGCGGCAGCAGTGAAGGTGAGCAGATCGCCCTCGTCGATCGACTGATTGCCGACCGGGTCGAGGACGGGGGCCTGGTTGACCTCGTTCACAGTGATCTGGAAGGACTTGGTATCGCTCAGCGCGGGCGAGCCGTCGTCTTCGACCTTGATCGTGACCGTGTACACCCCCGGCCCATCCGCCTCGGTCGTGCTCCAGGAAATCGCGCCGCTCGGCGAGACCGTCAGCCCGGCGGGGCCGGAGACCTTCGAGAAGGTCAGGGTCTGGCCCGCGTCCGGATCAGTGGCGATGGCGGTTTCGCTGTACGTATCTCCTTCGTCGAGGGTCGCATCGGAGGGCACGGTGAGGGTGGGGGCGGAATTCGGTGCAGCGAAGATGCTCATCCGCACGCTACGGAATGCCGTATTGGTAGGAGCACTGACTAAGGTCGTCCAGCCCCCTACGCCATCGATCATGGTCAAAAGGTGACCTGCCGTAGAAGTCGCGTAGAGGACCACCTGATTCGACGAATTCCTTATGCCACATACACCGCGAATACCGGTGGTGGCACTAATCCCCGTGTTCAGGTTCGCGACTTGGTTCCAGGTTGATCCATTCCACGTAAACTTATAAACGCCGCCGGCGCCGCTAGAGGTCCGATCGTCGGCAACATAAAGCGTATGGGCATCGGCAAAATAAAACGCACAAGGCTGGGCAGAACCACCCATATTCACGAAACTCGTAGAGGTCGTCCCAGTAGAAATCGGCATACCGATGCCGACGGAGTACACGCCTCTCGTGGTCCCCGAAGATGTACTCAGGTAGAGCTGGTTATTGAAAATCTGCGTCGCCCGGTTGTTCGCTACGGTAGAAGATACGAGGGCGGTCGTACTCGTGCCGAAGTCAGCAACCCGAATGCCTTCGCCCGATCCGACGCTCCAGAGCTTCGTTCCATCGAAGGCCGAAGCGCCTCTGTGACCCTGAGTGTTGAAACCGATATTCGCCGTACTCGTGTCGACCGTCTTATCTCGCGAGACTCGACCGACGACACGATTGAAGGTAGAGCTGTTCGAAGAGGCGATCGTTGCGGTCCCTACTGGCGCATCGTAGCCGGCTGAAAGCAGATAAAGCGAGTCGCTGCTGACCGTGATCTGACCTTCGTTCGCAGCTGAGCCGCTGTTCGTGTGGCTACGATTGGAGCCCGAAGTCGTCGTGGGCATCGGCGTAGTGGAGATCAGGTTGCCGTTGATGTCGTACTCGTCCAAGAATGCAGCGGTCGCCGAGTTCCCGAGGGCACCTGATCCCGTTCCCATTCGATAGACAATAAGGTGGCCATTCCCCGCCCACGGCGCATAGAAATACTGCGTGCCCGTATTCGAACCACCCGAGCCCAGGTCGATACCTCGCGGTTCGCCGTAGCTGCCCACAGTTCCGCCGTTGTAGCCGACACCGGGGAGGAAGTGGTTGCTCAGAGAACTGTTGTCGTTGTTCCCCACAAAAGCGCAGACCTTGATCGCGCCACTCGGGTTGCCGATTGCGGCGAGCGGAATGCAGAGTTCGATGCCCGTAGCGACGGTGCCTCCGAGGGCGTAGCCCGTCGAGGTACCGCCTCCGGCGCCGGCCGTATTCGAGCCATCGTAGTTGGCTTTCACCCCGAATAGATTCGTCCCGCCGCTGAGGGTGCCGTCGGTAAGATTCGACTTCCCTAAGTAATAGCCGACGTTATCTGCCAGGTCGGGCGTCTCGGAGTAATCGACGAAGAGGTCACCTCCGCTGCGGTTCAGGCCGAAGTAGTAGTCCGCTTCAAATCCGGACTCGAACTTGAAGCCGTCTGGGGGGCCCGAATTGCCCAGCCGCGTGAGGTACCAGGAGCTGCCGATGAGCCCCATCCAGTTGTCCCCTCGAAGGCGATTCTGGCCATCCGCTTTACAGTCGATGAAGACGTTCAGTTTGTTGCCGTTGTTCTCAAGGTTGCCGGCAAGAACGAGATACAGCGCGCCGTCCTTCACGTACGCATAGGCGACGTCGAGCTCGCTCAAGTTGTCGCCGTACGAGGTCTGGACGTTTTGGACGACGATCGGCGCGTTGTACTGGTAATCCGCGATCCCATCGATCACCTGGGAGCCCCATGCGGCACCGGCCAGGACACACGCCAAAGCAGACGAAACAAACCCTCTCATACCTGTCTTCCTCCAACCCGATTGCTCGGACACTCCGCAAAAAACGGAAACAACGGGGTCCATTTTAACTCACGTCCCCGCCAAATTGATGCCGGTAATTTTGTGATGGGGTTAAGTTCTTGGGGAATGCGCAGGCTCTCTCGCGCTTTCCGACTAGGCTGGAAGTGCGCCAGGCCGGGAGTGCCCGACCTGGGATATCACGGCCAAAGGCTTCGGGCCCTCAATAGAGGGTCTCGACTCCCACGCAGTCCATGATAATCTCGAACTGGCGGGTGTCCGAGCGCCGTAACCGGACCGACATCTGTCCAGCAGCGTTGATGAATCGAGCCGCCATCGTGGGAGACGAGAAGTTGATCGGGAAGGTCGTTCGGGTCGGGTTGTTCGGCAGGGTCGCCGATCCGATTCGAGCCCAACTACGAGAGACGACGTTGTAGGCCTCGACTTGCAGTGGCGCCCGCGAGAATCCATCGACATGGATGATCGCACGCCGACAGAACATCCCAAAGATGGGAAAGGTCTGGAACTTGCAGGTGAGGTTCAGCGCCGCCGACGGGCCATTCGTGCTCCGAATCGGCACCACGCTGCTGTCGGCCACCATCAAGCTGGGCATCGGCGAGGGAAAGACTGGCTGACCGGTAACGATCGTGGCCTGAATCATGAGAGAGGGCACGGCATGGGCGGCGCTGCCTGTGAAGGTGGCGGCGAGAATGACGAGAGGTAGGGTGAGTTTCTTCATAAGGATCTCCAGCGTTTGCCTGCCTGTGAGACCGTCCCGCCCCGTCCGGCCAACTGATGGTCCGGGCATCTCGCCTCATGTCGTGAGACAGGTATCGTTCGCCATCCACAAAACCCGACGCTCGCCCCTGGGACCCGCTGCCCTCCCAAGGTATGCTTTCCCTCGACCCTTGAGGTTGAGAGGTCGACTTGATTGGAAATGGCAGAGAGGAATGGTGTCGCCGGCCTGAGCAGCCGAGAACAAGAGGTCCTGGAGCTTGCCGCAACGGGACGAACGGATAAGGGCATTGCCCTCAAACTGGGAATCAGCGAGGGTACGGTAGCCACCTATTGGCTTCGGATTCGGCACAAGCTCAACACGAACGGGCGCGCCGAGTCGATCGCCGTCGCCACCCAGGCCGCTGCCGACGCGGCGCTCCAGGAGGCGCGCGACGAACACGATGCGCTGCAGGCGGAGGTCGAAGCGCACGCCCGCGAGGAAGCGAAGTACCGTGGCCTTCTCGACGTCGCCCCCGATGCGATCCTCATCGTGGACAAAGATCACAAGATCGCGGAGTTCAATGCCGAGGCGGAGAGGCTGTTCGGCAGAGTGCGCGAAGAGACGATCGGGCTACCCATAACCGACCTCATTCCCGAGCGCTTTCGGCTCCGACACAAGCAGCATCAAGCGGCGTACATTAGGCGGCCCGCTAGGAGGCCGATGGGCACCGGAATGGGCCTCGTCGCACTGCGCGGAGACGGCTCGGAGCTTCCCGTGGAGATCAGCTTGAGCCCCCTCGAAACCGAGAACGGGCCGGTGGTGATGGCGGTCGTGCATCCGAGCGATGACAGGGTCGCCGAGATTGCGGAACTGCGACGGCGCATCGTCAAGATGGAATGCGAACTGCAGCGAGCAAGAGAGAAAGCAGAGTCGCCCCGCAGGCCGAGAGAGCGGACCCGGCGATAACCAGCGATCCGGTGGTTCCTGGGACGGTTGGTATCATCGCCCGGATGGTGCCCCGTTGACCCCGATCTTGCCTCTCATCGCGCTCCTTTGTGTCAGCACGGGGCAGGCTGTTCAGGGCGACCTGTCCATCGACAAGAACAAGCCGCGCCTCCGTCGACTCGACTTCGCGCCGTTCCAGACCGAGATTCGATCGCTCACCCCCTCGATCGAGGCCAAAGTGACCCGACTCCTGGCCCACGCCACGATCCTCGATGTCCAGACCGCCATGAAGCGGGGCGAGATCACGGCCGAAAGGCTGACCCTCTTCTTCCTCGCCCGAATCGAGCGTTACGACGAGAAGCTCCGATCCTACACAGAAATCAACCCGAATGCCATGCGCGAGGCCCGGGCATCCGACGCACGTCGAAAAGCGAACAAGGCGAGGGGACCGCTGGACGGGATACCGCTGAGCATCAAGGACAACATCGAAACGATGGGGCCGATGCACACCACTGCCGGCGCCGAGATTCTCCTCGACCACGTCGCGAAGGCGGACGCCGTCGTCGTGGCCAAGCTGGAGGCCGCGGGGGCGGTGCTGCTGGGAAAGGCCAACCTATCCGAGCTGGCCGGCGCCATCACCTACGGTTGGGGGATGGGCGGATCGAGCGCGGTCGCTGGGCAAACGAAGAACTCGTTTGGCGAGTTTCCGAGTGGCGGGTCGAGTTCGGGCTCGGCCGTATCGGTCTCCACCTTCCTCGCCATGGCGAGCATCGGCACCGAAACCGTCGGCTCGCTCATCACCCCCAGCGCGTGGAACGGCGTGGTCGGGATGAAGCCGAGCCTCGACCGCGTGAGTGGAAAGGGCATCGTTCCCCTCTACCGATTCAACGACTCGGCGGGTCCGATTACCAGGTCGGTCACGGACGCCGCAATCATCCTGGACGTGATCGAGGGCAAGGGCGCAGCCTACGTCTCGAAACTTCGACGTACGGCCTTGGACGGAGTCGGGGTCGGACTCCTTTCCGACAGCTTCACCGGCGCCACCGGCAACGAGTCGGTGCTGCAGACCGCCGTTACGGGCCTCACCGCCGCCGGCGCACGGCTTCATCCGGCGGTCATCCCCAAAGCAGGAGAAGACGCCTTGGCGATGTTCAACCGTGTCGTCGTCGCCGGGGCGAACTTCGACATGATCGGCATGATCTCCCGCGTCAACCCGAGGGTACGGACCCTAAAGGACCTCCTCGCGTACAACGCCGCAGTGCCCGAGCGCAGAGCGCCGTTCGGCCAAGCCTTGTTGCAGGCTCAGAGCGAGAAGTCGAGTGACGTCACCCGAGCCCGATTCGAGTCGGATGCCCTGGCCTTTCGGAGGCTTACGGCTCGCGCCCTCGATGAAGCGTTCAGGAATTCTCGCAGTGCGGTGCTCGTGAGCCTGGATAACGTCGACTCGCTCTTCTACGCCTCCGCGGGCTACCCCGCCATCACGGTCCCCCTCGGACTTCGCAAGAGCGATGGAGGCTTCGTCGGTATGGCAGGAGTCGCGACCGCCGGCATGCCCGTCGGGATCACGTTCATCGGAAAACGCGGCCGAGACGCCGATCTGCTCGCCTACGCTTTTGCTTTCGAACAAGTAACCAAACTCCGCCCGACGCCATGGCCCCTCGACACCCTCGGCGTGGGGGAGATGCGCGAGGCCGAGTACGCGTCGGGGCGAGCGACTCTCCCGATCGTCGTCGAGCCATTGCGCCAAAGAGGGTTCACCTTGTGAGCAGGTAAGTTGACGCGGAGACTCGCTTGTATTACCGAAGATGAACGAAGCCGAACGAGCCCTGCCGGCAGCGCCTGCCACGAATCCCCTCCAAGTCTGCATCCATCTTTGGACGAGGGCGTTCGCTGGGCCGCTTGAGATAAGCGATCGCCTGCGGAGGGAGCTTGACTTCGAGTTCGAGGGCCGGGAGTGGGTGCTTTGAGCGAACGCGTCGAAGAGGTTTGGCCGAGTTCAGGGATTAGGGACTTGCCGGAAGACTGGCGCGAGTTTGCCATCCCAGCAATGCGCGACATCGAGAATCTCTGGAGGGAGCGAAAGGAGAGGCTCTTAGGTTCCGAAGAACTCAAAACCTTCACCGAGCGCCTCCATCGCGAATGGGCCCTAGAGACCGGACAGATCGAGAACCTCTATGACATCGAACGAGGCGTGACCCAGACGCTCATCGAACAGGGGTTCGATGCGGCCCTCATGCCGCATGGGTCGGTCGACAAGGATCCCGAGTACATCCAGGCACTGCTAAACGACCAGCAAGCGGCCTTGGAGGGCCTCTTTAGTTTCGTGCGTCAGGAAAGACCCCTCAGCACGAGTTACATTAAAGAGCTTCAAGCCGCGATGTGCCGGAGCCAAACGAAAGTCGCGGTTATGGATAACAGCGGCCACCGCTTCGAAACCGAGCTGCTGAAGGGAGAATACAAGAAGCTGCCCAACTACCCGAAGCGAAATGGGACCACCTATCATTACTGCCCGCCGGAACATGCCGCCGCCGAGATGGACCGCTTGGTGGCGATGCACCTCGCGCACCAAGGGCAGGATGTCGCGCCAGAGGTCGAAGCGGCGTGGCTGCATCACAGATTCACGCAGATCCACCCCTTCCAGGACGGCAATGGCCGCGTGGCCCGCGCACTGGCATCGCTCGTGCTGATCCGCGCCGGGCTCTTTCCGATGGTTGTGAGCCGCGACGATAAGGCAATCTACATCGAATCGCTCGAGCGAGCCGACCACGGCGACTTGAGGTCCCTGATCTTCCTCATCGCTCGGGAGCAGCAGAGCCGCTTCAGCCGGGCCATGACGATCTCCGCGGCAGTCGCCCCGCCAGAGGACAACGTCAAAGAAGCTGCAAGCCGATATGGGGAAGCGATAGAGCACACACGCAAGGCGCGCGAGGCTCGGCAGGGCCAGTTTGTTAAGGACTTGAATCGCATCATAATGCCCGGCTTGGAGATCGCTGCTCAGGCGGCCACGCGAGAACTGATGCGCATTGACCCTCAAGCGAGGGTAAGCATCGTGACAAGGGCCAATTTTGACGCGCCGAATGACCTACAGCAACAGCTCGGAGTGCGGGTCGGCCGACCCTCGATGTTCGCCGACATCCTCATCAAGAGTTCGCAAGTAAGTCGTTACGCGGTGCTTGTCGTGGCAGCCGTCCTCGACGAAATGGACCCCGGCGTTGCCACCTTCGTGTTTGCTCGATACGAAGACGACGTCGAGGTAATCATGCCCGTCCGGGTCTGGCAGGAGGCCGATGAGGTGAATCGTCACCCAGACCGAGGACTGAAGTGGGCTGAAGCGGCCCTGACGGAAACCCTAAACTACTTTCGAAAGAAGTTCGCGTGACCACTTGAGAACTTTGCCGATACCCGCGGCCTTCCCCGAGCAGCCAAGGCCAAGCTCCGCCGGCATAGTCCTCAGCTTCCGTGGAGTGAAAGAACCTATGCGCGCTCACAGACCCGTAACGCTTCGAGCCTTAATCCGCAAAGGCCGAGGCATGGAGAGCGAATCTCACCCCACCCGCACCACGCCCGCCGGAAGCACCGCCCCTGCCTGCCCCGTCGCCACGAGGACGAACCGGTAGGCAGCCGCATACCAGCCCCCGACCTCGGCCGGAACCACGACCTCCGAACCCGAAAACGACACAAAACCCTGCGAGCGGAACTTCTGGGGGTACGCGCGCGAGACCGCCGTCCGCACCGGCTGCAGCAGCAACTCGGTCACGACCCCCGCCGCGTTCGGCCCCGAGCCGACGAACCGCACCGCGCCCTGCTCGCCGCTCGCGCTCACCGACACCGCATCGCCCCCGAACGCCGTCTCCGGCGGATCGCGAGGCACCACGCTCCCGGGGCTCACTTGCAGGAACTTCGTCGCGAGCCGCACGAACAGCCGCTGCCCGCTCGGCCCCAGCAGACGCCCGTCCCCCGGCTCGCGCCCGCCGGTGGCCTCCGCGAAGTCGTTCCACGCCTCGATCTGCGCGGCCGTCAAGGACCGCCACGCCGCGGCAGCCAACCGCATTCGCTGCCGCACCGCCATCTGCGCTTCGGTCTGCGGATCGGTGGGAATCACGTAGTCCCGCACGCTCACTCCGTAGGGCGTTCTCACGAACACCGCATTCCCCACCTTCCCCCTCAGCCCCGCTTCGAGGATCGACGTTTGCACGAGTCCCATACCCGGGTTATCGGTCGTTCACCGTGAGAACTGCAGTCGGCTCGGGGCTGTCCGAAGGTGTTCCCTAGGAACGTTCCTAAGGAACACCTTCGGAGCGGCCTGGGGCGGCTGGGGGTCTATCGGGGTTCCGCGAGGCCACGCGTCGCCTTCATCATAATGAGGATCATGTCGCTTCGCGCCCAGCTTATGGAGCTACGCCCGGAAATCCTGCGCATCGCCGCAGAACACGGGGCGCGTAACGTACGCCTCTTCGGCTCCGTGGCACGCGGTGAGGACGGGCCCGAGAGCGACCTCGACCTGCTCGTGACCTTCGATCCCGATCGCAGTCTGATGGATCATGCCGCATTGGTCGAAGCCCTGCAAGACCTCTTGGGGCGTCCGGTCGAGATTGCGAACGAGCGTGGGATCAAGCCGCGCTTCCGGCATCGAATACTTTCCGAGGCAGTGGTCTTGTGAGAATGGTTCGAGATCACCTCGAAGACATTCTGGAAGCCATCCACCGCATCGCCGAAGAGGCGAACCTGGGACGCGAGCATTTCATGGCCGACCGTCGCTCCCAGGTCTGGATGGTCCATCATATTCAGATCATCGGGGAGGCCGTAAGATCGATCAGCGACCAACTGAAGACGATGGACCCGGATTACCCCTGGTCCCAAGTCGTCGGAATGCGGCATATTCTCGTACACGACTACTTCGGCATCGACCTCGACGAAGTTTGGAACGTCGTGGAGAAGGACATACCCGAACTCGATGTCCGAGTTCGCCGTCACCTGGAGGCATTGGGTGACGAAGCCTGAAGCCGCAAGCCCTGTAGCCTAGAACGCGGGCGCGATGCGCTCGATGAGCGTTTGCGGGCCTTTGTCCCGCTGGGCCACCTCGCGGCGATAGGCAATCAGCACGCGCAGGGCGTCCAAAACCATCTCACGGGCTTCTTCGATGGTCTCGCCTTCCGAGACAGCGCCTGGTATCTCCGGAATGAAGGCGGTATATCCCCCCTCTTCCGCAGGTTCGAACACGATGGTGAGCTCACCGTCCACTTGTCTCACATCATACGTCCGTCAAGACGGCCCAAGATACGCCGGAACGTCGATGCCCAAGTGTACAATCCGCTCATGGACGTACGAGGGATCATCACGATCGAGCCAGGCAAGCGCGGGGGCAGGCCCTGTGTCCGCGGGATGCGAATCGCGGTCGCGGATGTGCTGGGTTGGCTCGCTGCCGGCATGTCGCACGCCGAAGTGATGGCCGATTTCCCGGAACTCACGGAGCAGGACATTCGAGCGTGCCTCGCCTTTGCCGCCGAGCGTGAGACGCGAACCGTCACCCCAGCATGAGGCAGCTGTTCGCCCTGAAATCGTCCTACGGCGCCAATGGAATCGCCGCCTCGGGCCCCCGCCTAACCGATCCTACAGACCCTGTCGGATAAGGCGGAACGGCCATGACCGCAGACTCCTTCCCCGCTCTACCGTCGATCTGAAAGGATGTTGCCAAACCGCCGCATCCGTGTCGGCAGGAACCGGCCGCTAGGATAAGATAGCCCCACCACGGCGACGAGACGCGCCAGGGATGGACCGCGCTCGGGACGCCTTGGAACCCGCCGAGCGCTATGCCCGACCATACCTACTTCGCGAACCTCATCTGGCAGATCGCGGACCTTCTCCGCGGTCCCTACCGGCCGCCCCAATACGAGCGGGTCATGCTCCCCATGACCGTCCTGCGGCGATTCGATTGTGTGCTGGCGGAAACGAAAACTCAGGTCCTCGCCGAAGCCGAACGCCTCGAAGCCAAGGGCATGAGCGGCGAGGCCCTCGAAGCGCAGCTGAACCGAATCTCGGGGCAACGCTTCCACAACCGCTCCAAACTCGACTTCGAGGGGCTCAAGGCCGACCCGAACGCCATCGCCCAACACTTGGCCGCCTACATCCGGGGCTTCTCCGCCAACGTCCAGAAGATCTTCGACAACTTCGAGTTCGAAGCCGAGATCGCGAAGATGAACGAGGCGGGCATCCTCTACATGGTCGTCTCCAAGTTCTGCGACGTCGACCTCCACCCCCGCTCCGTTCCCAACGCCCAGATGGGCCTCATCTTCGAACACCTCATCCGCCGTTTCAACGAGCTCGCCAACGAAACCGCTGGCGACTACTTCACCCCCCGCGAGGTCATCCGGCTCATGGTGAACATCCTCTTCATGGAAGACGACGACCTCCTCGCCACGCCGGGCACCGTGCGCACGCTGCTCGACCCCGCTTGCGGCACGGGAGGCATGCTCGCCGAGGCCCAAAACTACCTCCGTGAGCACCACCCGGCCGCGAAGCTCTACGTCTACGGCCAGGACTACAACAAGCGCGCCTACGCCACCGCCGCCTCCGACATGCTCATGAAACAGGTCGACCACAACGGCGCGGGCAACAACGTGAGGTTCGGAGACAGCCTCGTCGACGATCAGTTCGCAGGCGAAAAGTTCGACTACTTCCTCACGAACCCGCCGTTCGGGGTCGACTGGAAGCGCCAGAAGACCGAAATCGAACACGAGCACGAGCGACGGGGCTTCGAGGGGCGGTTCGGGGCCGGGCTGCCGCGGGTGAACGACGGCTCGCTCCTCTTCCTCCAGCACATGTGGGCCAAGCGCGAGGAGGTGGACCCCGCCAAGAAGAAAACCGGATCGCGCCTGGCGATCGTCTTCAGCGGCTCGCCGCTGTTCTCCGGAGGCGCCGGCTCCGGGGAAAGCAACATCCGCAAGTGGCTCATCGAGAACGACTGGCTCGAAGCCATCATCGCCCTGCCCGAGCAGATGTTCTACAACACGGGGATCGGGACGTACGTCTGGATCGTCACCAACCGTAAGGAGGAGCGCCGTCGCGGCAAGATTCAGCTCCTCGATGCCCGCGAGATTTGGACGCCCGGCGGCAGCGCGGACAGCAAGAAGAGCCTCGGCGACAAACGGCGGCACATGAGCGCCGCGCAGATCGAGGACGTGGTACGGCTGTACGGGCGATTCGAGGACGGCGAGCGGAGCAAGATCTTCGACAACGCAGACTTCGGCTACACGCGGGTGACCGTCGAACGCGCGTTGCGCTTGCGCTATCGCATGTCGCTCGAGGACAAGGCGCGGTTCCTCGATGCCATGCCTCACCTGCTGGCCGACGTCCAGGCGATCGATGAAGGGCTCGGGAGAGAGCCCCGCCTCGACTGGGAGGCAACCTGGACCGAGATCGAAGCGCTGCTCAAGCGGCGCGGCTCGAAATGGAAAGCGCCGGAGGTCAAGCTCTTCCGCTCCGTCTTCACCCAGTCCGATCCCGAGGCCGAGCCGGTGCGGTCAGGGACGGGCTTCGAGCCCGACCCCGACTTGCGGGACTTCGAGAACGTGCCCTTGAAGGAGAGCGTGGAAGCGTACTTCGAGCGCGAGGTCCGGCCCCACGTGCCCGACGCCTGGATGGACCGGAGCAAGGACAAGGTCGGCTACGAGATCAACTTCAACCGGCACTTCTACAAGTACACGCCCCCGAGACCGCTCGAAGAGATCGACGCGGACCTGAAGGCGGCGGAAGAGGAGATTCTGAGGCTGCTCAAGGAGGTGACCTCATGAAACGGGTAGAAGTGTCTAGAACCGGGGAACTCCGATGAGAGAAAATGGACAGGGTCGGTTGACCGTAAGCTTCAGCTCCGAAGTCGCCGACCAATGGATGCCCGTCGAATACTTAACGACGGCCTTAGATGCCCTCCAGGAGGCCATCTACTTGCTCGCCATGCAGGAAGAAGGACGTCCCGTGCGGAAGCGAGAGAAGGCGGACGCCCGGTTGGCCGCCAAGTATGCCCTACGTTGCGGCGCGGTGCGTTCGGGAAGCGTGGTCATGGAAGGGATGATCGGCGATCCGACACACGACTTGACTTCCTCGGAAAACGTAGAGAGGGTGCTCCACCGGTATTTTGCAGCGACCTCCGCGATCGCCGAACAAGACGCGGTCCGACTGCAAACGGTGGTTCCCGATTCGAGCCGGCGGGCCAAGTTCATCCAGGCATTTCGGCGAACGGCGCCGAAGGTGGGGAGCGGGTGGGTAGTCGAGATCGCCGAGCGCGGGGGGCCGGTGGTCCGGCTGACGGACAAACAGCAAGCCGCTGCCCGGGCTCTCCTATCGTCGTCTGAAGATTCCACCGCAATCCGGACCTTGACGGGTCGCCTGACCAAGATCGACTTCGACAACCGCAGGGTGACGCTCTTCTATCCCGTGACCAGCCGGGAAATCGAGTGTTCTTATGGAGAAGAGCTGGAAGTCATGCTACTCAAGAACCCGCGCGAACTGATTCAGGTCACGGGAACGGTCGTGCTCGACGCCAAGGGGCTCCCCGAGCGGATCCGAGAGGTCGAATCGATCGAGGAATTGGACTTGAACGAGATCGAGATCCGAGCTATCCCTTTGGACGGTGTGCGTATCGTGGCAACCCCAGCCTTGCGCCTCGCTCCGGAGTTGGACGAGACCGAGCCGCTGATCATCCTTACCGACCTTGACCTCGGGATTGACTGCTATGCCGCCACGAGAGAGGCATTGATCGAGGAATTGCGCGCTCAGCTCGCCATGCTTTGGTCGGAGTACGCTCTTGCCGAGGACGAGGGGTTGACCGAAGGGGCTCGGCGTCTAAAGGTGAATCTGCGAGCCCGGTTCGAGGAGGAGCCAGAGGCCAAGGGAACGGGCTGACGTGGAAGCTAGCCTTCGGGCCAAGGGCTTTCGCGAGAATGCGAAGGCTGACCATCGCGTCTTCACCTACTTCACCCAGGAAGGTCTGAAGTCCGTGGTGTTCACGAAGACAAGCCACGGCAGCGGCTACCGGACCCTCGACGACGGTCTTCTCGGCCAGATGGCCCGACAATGCCGCTTGACAAAGGCCCGCTTTATCGAACTGGTGGACTGCCCCCTGTCGCAGGACGACTACGAGAAGGAGCTACAGGCAGGAGGGCATCTGTGAGGGCGCAAGACGGACCGGAGGGGCGCCAAATGCCCGCAAGGTAACCGGGGGAAGGCTTTGGCCCGAACGGCCCTTCCTCAGAGGCAGCGGAGGAGGAAATTCTGCGGCTGCTGCGAGAGGTGACGCGCTGAGGCTCGAGGGAAATGAGGCAAGGGTAGACTCCGTGACGATGTCCGATGGACCGCTCCAACTGGACCATGCTCCCATCATCGAGGTCGTTGTCGACATCGAGTGCGACTTGGCGCCCGACTTTTCATTGCAAGCGGTCGAGCCGAGCGCCGTGGACGCTTTCCGGGCACGCTATCCGAAGAAGTCGTATCAGTTTGTCGAGCAAGTGTCCTGGGCGGTGACTCCCGAGGGCAGCTCGCAAGAGCATCGTCGAACCTTGCAGGCGCTGCGATTCCACGACGAAGCCGACAGGCAGCTCGTGCAGGTGCGGGCCACCGGCTTTTCCTTCAACCGGCTCGCCCCTTACACGTCCTTGGACGACTACCTCCCGATGATTCGCCTGGAGTGGGACATCTTCTGCCAGGTGGCCAAGCCGGTGCAGGTCACCGGCGCCCGCCTTCGGTACATCAATCGCATCGAACTGCCGTCCGGCCCGATCGAGATCGCCGAGTACTTCACCGTCGGCAAATCCCTGCCCTATGCCGACCTCACGTTGACGAGAATCGTGAACCAGTTCGCAGCGATCGAGGAAACGACCGGAGCAACGGCAAAGGTGACGCTGGCCGACTCGCATGAATCGCCCTCGAATGCCGTTTTCATCCTCGATATCGAAGCCGAGCGACAACGGTCGATCGAACCGGACGATTGGGACTCGATCGAAGCGACCCTCCTCGAACTGCGCGGATTGAAGAACCGTCTCTTTCGAGGAGCCCTGACGGACTCATGTATAAAACTCTTTCAAGACCCATGATCTCGATGATGGCCGCCTCGGTCGTGATGTATGCCCCCGCCGTCTCTTCTGAGAGTACGGATCTTGCTCGAACCCTCGAGCAGGTGGCGCAGCAGCGGGAGACGTCGGTAGCGCTCGGTGCGCGACTGCGAGCCGTTGAGGACGCCCTAGCGGACGCGATCGCCGACTCGCCCGGTGTGGAGGATAGGGTTCGAAACGAGGCTTCGCGGCTCCTGCTCGCTCTGCCGAGCGATCTGCCGCTCCCCGAGTTCGCCGTGGAGGACGATGGGGCGATCGCGGTCGAATGGTTGCCGTCCCGGTCCCGCATGGTCTCCCTCAGCGTCCACGGCCGGGGCCGCGTGGCCTACGCTTGGCTCGACGGGACCGACAAGGGCCATGGGGTGGCCCGTTTCAATGGCAAGGAGCTGCCCGAAGTGCTGCTCAGCGTGATCAGGAGCGTGACCGATGGTTCTCGATTCCGGGCTGCCTGACGCGGTCGGAGACGACGAGAGGCTTGCAAGGCTCGTTCATGAGCGAAGCAAGTTCAACAGCGCGGGCGCGAAGCCAGCCGCCTTTGTGCCGCCCGCCAACGGCGCTTTGTCGGTGGCCCGCCATAGCGCCGAGCCGGTCGAGGAGTTGGAGCGGTTGGCGCTGGAGTACCTCGGCGGAAAGCGCGCCTACGGCGCGGCGACTCTGCTCGCTTCGGAAGTTCGGACGATCGGGCTCGACGTGCTTGCCGAGGAGCCCCCGCCCCGGCATGCGAACATCCTCGGCTGGCCCACCTCGACCGACGAAGACGAGCAGAAGGCGCAGCGGAAGCTCCGGGCCTTAGAACTGGCCTCGAAGGCTGGATGGGTTGCGTTCGCCGGAGGTGCCTCGTGAGCGATGGGAGGGATGCCCGCGGAGTGGGGGGGGGCGGAAGAGACGATCGGGCGCCGGATGCAGGAGGTGCCACGGGGATCCAGCTTCGCCATTTGTGCCGGGTGACGAGTGGTGCAACACCGGAGAGCGGAAGACCCGAGTATTGGGACGGGCAAATCCTATGGGTGACCCCCGAGGATCTAAGTGGCCTTGCGTCGTACATCCTACGAGAGACCCGCAGAAAGATCACACTTCCGGGTTTTGAGGCCTGCGGGGTGACGCTTGCAAAGGAAGGCTCGATCGTCCTTACCAAACGTGCCCCAATCGGCCAGGTAGCCGTATTGGCACATCCGGCATGCTCCAATCAAGGTTGTTTCTTGCTCACCCCAACAGGACGGGCTGACTCTCGGTTCATTTACTATTGGCTCACCAGCCAAGGTTCCCGCCTGCAAGCCCTTGGACGCGGTTCGACCTTCATGGAGCTCAGCACGGATGATCTGAAGGCGCTCAAGACTCCCGTGCCGCCCCTTGAGCAGCAGCGGGCGATTGCGGACTATTTGGACCGGGAGACGGCGCGGATCGATGCCCTCATCGCGGCGAAGGAGCGTCTGCTCGGCCTCTTGGCCGAGAAGCGGCGGGCTTTGATCACCCACGCGGTGACCCGCGGCCTCGACCCCACCGCCCCCCTCCGCGACTCCGGCATCCCCTGGCTCGGCCCCATCCCTTCCCATTGGGCCACGCCGCCCGTGTACGCTTGCTTCGAAGTCCAACTGGGGCGTATGTTGGACGAGAAGCGGGCCCCGGGCCAACACCAAGCTCCGTACCTGCGAAACGTAGATGTTCAATGGGATTCGGTGAACACCGCGGATCTACCGGAAATGGACTTCGCCGAAACTGATAGAGTGAAGTATGCCCTCCATCCAGGCGATATTCTCGTCTGCGAAGGCGGCGAAGTTGGCCGCTCCGCGATCTGGCGAGGGGAGCGGCCCGATTGTTTCTACCAAAAAGCCTTGCACAGGCTGCGCGCTTTGCATTCCGATCTCGTGCTTCCGGAGTTTTTTGCTTTCGTCATGCGGGCCTGCGTGGGCTTGGGCGTGTTCGGAGCCATGTCTACCGGCTCCACGATCGAACACTTACCGGCAGAGAAGCTCCGTAATCTTCGATTTCCTCTTCCACCGCTCATGGAACAGCAAGCCATCGTCAAGCGCATGACTGGCTTCATGGAGAAGCTGACCGTCCTGAACGGCAAGATCGAGGTAACGATCTCGCTGCTAAGGGAAAGGCGGGCAGGTCTCATCGCTGCCATGATCGGAAACTCACCCATCCATTGCGAGATGGATCATGCCACCCCCTCAGGGGCCACATCGAAGAATTAGAACGCAGATGTTTTGCATCGTGAGGCAAGTTCTACGCATCTTATGCGGAACACCGAAGAGTCCAGGAATGGAGCCGACGGATCGCGCGAGGCTCCGAGACCTGATGGCTCGCGAGAGCTGGGAAGTGCAAAAGCTGCGGTTGGCAGAGTCGGAGCAAGCCTACTATCAGGCGAAGTTGAGCGCAGGCATCATCGCTAGTTTTGCGTCTGCTGGAGCCTTGGGATCGGTGATCAGCCTCTTTGCAGTTCTACGAGGCGGAAGCCGAACCGATCCACCCTGGACTCTCTGTATCGCTATTGGCAGTATTCTTCTCTTATTGGCTGGTTCTGCTTGGGCATTGTTGGGGTGCATCACGAGAAAACTAAACGAGATACCGCACCCGGACAAGATCCTCGATACCGCCAGCAACTATCCTACGGAAGCGCACTTTTATAGGCAACTAATTGTCAACGCCAACGCTCCGATTGAAGCGTACAGGAGGGCAACAGCCTCGATTGGCCTCCATCTTCGCGTGTCACTTGGAATCCTGATGGTATCAATGGCTCTATCATTGCCGCATGCCCTCTGGTTGGCTCATAATGCGAGCATGACAGACGAAACGACACCGCCGACGCCGGCACCAGCCTCGGAGATGCCTCCTGCACCTGCCGCCATGGACGGGGAATTGATTCACAAGGACATTGGGCCCGGGAACGCCCCTACGGTGCCTCCCATCGAGCACAAGGGCGGAACAGGTCGAGAGAAGTAAGGAGCGTCCCCGGATAACGAAGGCGAGACTCGGTTTGCAGGCCTGCTGATTGCCTCGAACGCTCACAATCTGGTGCAGCCCGCTTGTGCACGCATGCTTGGACGCGCTCGCCTTTGCCATCGCTTTCACCGGTCGAATCGTTGTCCCGCCGCGATCATGAGCATGAGTTCGTATTGAACGAGCGAGGAAAAATGACGACGCCGAGGGCCTCGTCGAGCCGCTCGAGTTCGGAACGGTTATGCGCAAGCAGTGGATGCTTCCATACATCTTGCTCTCCGTCGCAGCATTCGCGGGCCAGCTTCCGACCAACTTTCTCATAACTCCCCAGGTTCGCCTTCTTGAGGTCTTCGGGCTCGCTCCAACAGCCCAGAACGAACACCCGGCTTCGGACCGAGTCATCGATCCCTTCGAGAACTGCTTCAAGTCTGGAGTCGTTTTGGTCGAAGTCGACGATGAGCAACACGTGACGGTGCGGGTAGCTCGCAAGCTGTGACGAATGCTCTTCGATCACACGGGCCCGTGCCTGAGTTCACCCACCCGCCACATCCTCGATCTGTATCTGCCGCTGATTCACTTCCGGCTCCAGCAGGAATCCGTTCGCCAGTTGGCGGCAGGCATCGTCTTCGGGCACGACGAACAAGTGCGGACGGTGTTTGTTCACGCTCACGGCAGTTCGTCACCGCGAATTAGCGCATCGACGAGGTCGCCCTTGATCCCCAACTCGGCCACCGGCCGCACCTGCGTCGGCTCGAGATGCGATGCCCGATGGAGAAGCAGCGTGTTCTCGTCCGAAAACCGGCGAATCGTTTCGGGGTGGTGGGAGGTCGCGATGAACTGCGATCCCGTCGGCAAGCGGCGCAGTTCCATGATGAAATGACCGATCTCGGAGAGTGCCAAATGATTGTCCGGCTCGTCCCAAAAGCAAAGTGATGGCCCATAGGTACGGAGTGAGGCCAAGACCATAGCGGAAAGTAGGTAACACTTTTCTCCGTCCGATAAGTCTCCAAACGGCAGGCTCAACGTCTTGCCATTCGCCGCAAAGCGAACCGTCATGCTCCGCGCATCCGGGCCGATAAGCGGATTTTGAACATCTTGGAAGTCCGGAAAGATTGCGCGCATGTACGTATCGACACTGGTGTAGGCGGCAGGAGAAAGGGCGAGGAGCCCCGTAAACCAGGCGGCAAAGTTCTCGCCCGTGAGCATGGGCTGAAGCGTGTCTCCTTTGGATTCACCCTCGATAAGGGAGGGCAAGGGCGCCAGCACGATCAGACTTCGGAGGAAGCGTTTGAACTTAAAGAGGGGATCTGCCTCCGATCGCTCCTGCACGATAGGCAATGCGATCAGGTGCCAATCCACACGGAAGCGGGCCTCGACCTCGTCGAAGTGCTTTGGCATGAACACCTGGGCGAGTTCGCGGGAGTAGACGACTTTGTTATCGACATGGAGCGACTCCTCGGCCACCCTGAGTTCATAGAAGTCTGGAGGCAGTTCGAGAACGAGTGCATACCGAAAGCTTTGACTTTCGATATCGCATTCGATCTCGAATCTCATCCGTTCGGTCTCACCGCTGCTAGGCGGCATGCCATTGCTCGTCCGAGGAAAGTCACGAAGCTTGACCAAGGAACCGACTCGGTTTTCGCCGCGCGCCACCGCCTGCAGGATTTCCAGGACCTTTCTGACCGTGCTCTTCCCGGCTCCGTTTCGCCCTATGAGGAGGAAGGTGGAGTCCGATCCTAGCCTGAGTTCGAAGTTCAAGAAGCAACGGTAGTTGTGAGCGTACAGGCGCGTGATCACGATCCTACGATACCCAGCGGCACATAATGTCCTTCATGGCCGCTCGTCACTTCGAAGCCGCCTTCGAGACCGTGATCGAGGAGCACATGCTCGGTCACGGGTACCAGCGCATCGCGCACGGCTCGTTCGACCGGGAGCGGGCGATCTTTCCCGACGAAGTGCTGGAGTTCATCCGCGAGACCCAGCCCAGGGAGTGGGAGCATCTCGAAAAGGTCCTCGGCCCCAAGACCGGAGAGCAGGTGCTGGGCGACCTGTGCAAGTGGATGGACCGGGAGGGATCGCTGGCGACCCTGCGCCACGGGTTCAAGTGTTACGGGCGGACGCTGCACGTCGCCTTCTTCAAGGCCGCGCACGGCCTGAACCCCGAACTCGAGGCCCGCTACGCGGCGAACCGGGTGACGATCACCCGTCAGCTGCACTACTCGTCCAAGAACGAAAACTCTCTCGACGTCGTGTTGAGCGTCAACGGGATCCCGGTCGTAACGGTCGAGCTGAAGAACCCGATGACGGGTCAGGTTATGGCGGACGCCCAGCGCCAGTACATGCACGACCGCGACCCCCGTGAGCCGATCTTCGCCTACAAGCGACGAACGCTCGCCCACTTCGCCGCCGACACGGAGTCGGTGGCGATGACGACGCGCCTCGCGGGCTCGGCCACGGTGTTCCTGCCCTTCGATAAGGGCAACTCGAGTGGCTCGGGGAATCCCCCCGACCCGGCAGGACGCGCTTACCGGACTGCCTACCTATGGGAGGACGTGCTCCAGCGGGATAGCCTCCTCGACCTCCTGGCCCGGTTCATCCACATTCAGAGCGACGAAAGGCGAGACGAGGAAGGGCGCAAGGTGAAGACCGAGTCGACGATCTTCCCCCGCTATCACCAGTGGCAGGCAGTGCGGATGCTGGAAGCGGCGGCGCGCCGCGAGGGCGTGGGCCATAACTACCTGATCGAGCACTCGGCGGGGAGTGGGAAGAGCAACACGATCGCCTGGCTGGCGCACCGCCTGGCTTCGCTGCACGACGATCAGGACTGCCGGATCTACGACTCTGTTATCGTGGTCACGGACCGGGTCGTGCTGGACCGTCAGCTTCAGGATACGATCTACCAGTTCGAGCACAAGCAGGGCGTGGTGCAGCGCATCGACGAGAGTTCGAAGCAGCTCGCGGAGGCGCTGACCAACAAAGTGCCGATCATCATCACGACGCTTCAGAAGTTCCCCTTCGTCTCGAAGCACCTCGAGGAGATGGACAAGGAGCGGGGCGCGGACGGGGGCGGCGTGCTGAAGGCGATCAAGTGCGCGGTGATCGTCGACGAAGCACACAGCTCACAGGGCGGCGAGTCGGCGACCGAGCTGAAGGGAGTGCTCGGCGGCGAGGGCATTCGAGAGCGGGCGGCCGAATGGGCGGCCGAGGAAGGTCGGGAGGACGTCGCGGAAGTGCTGAAGAGCATGGCCAAGCGGGGGCGGCAGCCGAACTTGTCCTTCTTCGCGTTTACCGCGACGCCGAAGCATCCGACGCTCGTCATCTTCGGGCGAGACGGGGCGCCGGCTCACCGGTACACGATGCGCCAAGCCATCGAAGAGGGCTACATCCTCGACGTGCTGCGGAACTACACGACGTACGCCACCTACTACCGGCTGCTGAAGGCCTGCGAGGACGACCCCAACGTGGAGCGAAAGAAGGCGGCGAGGGCGTTAGCCCGGTTCTTCAAGATGCATCCGCACAACGTGGCCCAGAAGACGGAGGTCATGGTCGAGCATTTTCAGTCGGTGACGCGCCACAAGATCGGCGGGCGGGCGAAGGCGATGGTGGTGACCGGCTCCCGGCTCGAGGCCGTGCGCTACAAGCTGGCGTTTGACAAGTACATTCGGGAGAAGGGCTATGCGATCAAGACTCTGGTTGCCTTCTCGGGCGAGGTTAGGGACGACAAGATTCCGGGCACCACGTACACCGAACCGGGGATGAATCAGGGCATCTCTGAGAAGGAATTGCCGGAGCGGTTCGCATCGTCGGAGTACCAGGTTCTGCTGGTGGCCGAGAAGTACCAAACCGGCTTCGACCAGCCGTTGTTGCATACGATGTTCGTGGACAAGCGTTTGGCGGGCATCCAGGCGGTGCAAACGCTTTCTCGGCTTAACCGAATCCACCCGCTCAAAGAGGATACGTTCGTGCTCGACTTCGTGAACGACCGCGAAGAGATACGAGAGGCGTTCAAGACCTACTATGAAGGCGCCCAGATCGGGGAGGAAGTGGAGCCGGATCGCATGTATGCGATCCAGAGCGAACTGGACGCCTCGGGCGTGTACCAGCGCGAAGAACTCGATCGCTTCTGCGAGGTCTACTTCAGGCCGAAGCAGAGGCAAAGCCCAGCCGACCACCAGCAGATGAACGCGGCACTCGACCCAGCGGTGGACCGCTTCGCTGCCTTGCATGAGGAGAACGAGGAGGAGGCCGAGGTCTGGCGGGGCAAGGTGTATTCCTTCTTGAATCTGTACGCGTTCTTAAGCCAGGTCGTGCCCTATCAAGACTCGGACCTCGAGCGTTCGTACGTCTTCCTTCGACACTTGGCGAGCAAGCTGCCGCGACGTTCGGGTGGGCCGACGTACCGCTTCGACGAGGAGATACGGCTCGAGTACTACCGCTTGCAGAAGATCGCCGAGGGCTCGATCGACCTTCGCGAGGGCGAGGCGAAGCCGATCGACGGTCCGACAGACGTGGGGAGCGGCGTGGCCCGCTCGGAGGAAGTGCCTCTCTCTCAGCTGATCGACGTGGTGAACGAGCGGTTCGGCACGGAATTCAACCAAGCGGATCAATTGTTCTTCGACCAGATCGTCGAAGCGGCGATGACGGACGATACGCTTCGGCAAGCGGCTATCGTCAACCCTGGAGATCGATTCCACCTCGTATTCAAGAATCTCGTGGAAGGTCTGTTTACGGAGCGAATGGACCAAAACGAGGAAATCTTCGTGCGGTACATGAACGATCTGCCGTTCCAACAGGTCGTTACGGCGTGGATGGCGGACGAGGCATACCGGAGGCTCAGAGCGGAAGCCGCCGAGGGTTCCATCCAGCCCGAGTGAACGTTGCTTACTCCGTTTCTTGCGCCATCGCCCTAAAGAACTCCTGCACTCGTGCCAAAGATACCGGGTGAGCCCTTCCCTTGCGCTGGAGCGCAAAATCCCAAGGAATGGGCAGAAGGAGGCCTGGATGGCACTCTTCAAATTGGGGGCTTTTGCCCAATCTATCAGCGGTAAGGCAGGAAACTCTGTCTTCCGCTCGACTCGTAGCGGGACCGTGATCACCGATCATGTGATCCCCACTAACCCAGACACGGCGGCGCAACAGGACGTTCGCGGCTACTTCCGAAAGGCGACCACGAAGTTCGCCACGTTTTCGGCGAGCGCCAAGAAGTCTTGGACGAACTATGCCAAGAACCAGTTCATGACGACGAAAGCCGGAAAGCGACGCAGCAAGACGGCGATCAACGTGTATGCGGGGCTGGGGAGCAAGATGCTTCAGGTCAACCCCAACGCTACGCTGCCGACCGAGATTCCTTCGTCGGTTTTCGAGGGCGATTCCGTAACGCTTATGGTGGAGGCGGAAAACCCGGGAACGATCACGTTTACCGCGAGCGGACCGAACGCTTCTGGCGTTACGACGGAGCTGCTTCTGCAGCCGCTGGTCAGCCCGACTCGCAAGCCGATCAAGGGCGCTTATCGGACAGAGACGTTCCATACGTTCACGTCGGGGAGTCTGACGAAGAACGTGTCGGTACCTCCCGGCTACTATGCGGCCGCGTATCGCTTCGTGCGAACGGCGACCGGCCAGGACACGCCGCTGACGCAGCTGCCGGTGACGACGGTGAGCTTCTCGGTGCAGTCCGGCAAGACGAAGAAAGCGGCCTGAGGCCGCCACGACCCGAGCCGGAACGCCGGCAAGGCTCCGGCTCCCCCTGTTCTGGCATCAGCCTCCGCCCAGAATCGAGATGCGGAACCGCGCTGCGAGCATCTGGGCGACTTGGTTGAGGTCTCGCCCCGTCACCATCCGCACCTTCTGCTGCACGCCCATGGGATCGCTCGTGCCTTGTGAAAGAACATCGCGCAGGCGCTGGAACATCTGCAGCTCGAAGCTGCCTTTTGGCAGGGTAGGTAGCACCTTCGTGTCGAGCTCCTTGGTCAGCGTGCGGCAGGCCTCCGCGATGCCTTCGGCGCCGGAGCGGCCGAGCGCTTTTTGGGTCTTGTAGACGTTGACCCCCGCCGTCTGATCGGCGGTCTGGGGATTGAGGGCGCGCAGGATTTGGGCGGGGGATAGGCCCATTTCGCGCATCCGGTTGATGTCGAGCACGGCCCGGTCGAGATAGGCCTCGGGGTCGACCCTCGTCGTTCCTCGCCAGTCGGCATGCTCGGCCGAGCGACCGGTGACCTCCTTGTAAGCCTTGCCGAGGCATCGAGCCAAGTCTCTTTGAAACTCCAGCATGGTTATCGGCTGGCCGTTTCGGGTGGGAGTCCATCCATCTTCGGCCACGGCGAGGTCGTGATCCATACCGACCTTGTTCTTGTTCGCTCCGTGACGAATAGAGCCCATCTTGAACTCGTTGTAGCCGAGGAGCTTCATGAGTCGCTGGGTTGTGGAAATGACCGGCTGCTCCATGAGGGTGCCGACGTGCTCGTTGTAGCCCCGGATCAGGCCTTTGTCTCCGGTCTCGTTCATGACGAGCTTGGTGGTGTAGCTGTTCTCGACCGCTCCCATGGCATCGAGCAGGCGCTTGCCTTCGGGGGTCGCGGCGAGTTCGGCGGCGTGCTGTTTGAGGTAGGCCGACCTATCTTGGCTCCCCGCTCGCTTGGCGACCATGGCCTCGAACTCGGCAGCCGCAGAGCGGTACTGCTCGCGCAGCACCCGGCCCTCGTTTTCCTTGAGCTCATTGAAGCGGTACTTCTGGACGGCCTCTTGCCAGGTCAGCTTGGGCTGGAGCGCGCGAAGCCGCTCCTGGACGAGGCGCTGGGACGACAGTTCGAGTCCCTTTCGCAGCACGAACTGGAGAAGGCCCGCCTTGCCCGCCTCGGTCCAGCTGCCGGTAGCGTTGTAACCTTGCAAGGCGGCAAGCGTGACGTCGACGGTCGCACTCACCATTCGCAGACCAGACTCCGCCGCGCCAACGACCCCGCCTTCGACATAGCCGGTCCCGATGCCGTAGCCGGCTCCGATCCAACCGGCATAGCCGGCATAGGGCGAGGACGAAACGGCGGCATACGGCGACACGACCACGAGGGCAAGCCCCGCCCCGAACTTGACTTCTTCGAGGCTATTGATCCACTCGTCGTTGTAGACCTCGGCGGCACCCTGCTGTCCCAAAACCTTGTTGTGAGCGGCTCGGAAGAGTTGTCGCAATTTTTCGGTGTCCATTTGGACACGTGTCGTCGGGTCGAGGGCCTTATCCTTCATCGCGAGCATCTCGTCGCGTTCCTTGCCCTCCAGCAATCCGATAAGCCCATCCAGTTGCTTTTCGGCACGGCTGTAGAGGGTCGGAGCACGGGCTTCCATCTGCATCTTCTCGACAAAGCGCGTGTGATCCAGCTGCTGCCAGAGCGTTCGGGTTTGAACGATCTCGCCGGTTTCGAGGGATTTCACGAGCGCTTCTTGCTCTTGAATGTCCGTGATCGTCGCGACCACGTTAAGGCGCAACTGTTCGACTTGTTTCGGGTCTTTCGCGCTGGCCAGTTCGGCCTTCCACTTCTCCAGCCGCTTTTGAGCCTCGACGATGCGACTCCTCGTTTCGGCGATCTGGGTCGCGTTGACTTGGGCGGGCGTCAGGACGGCTGCCTCGGTTGGCGATGCCGTTTCCGCTTGTTGCTTCGCCTGCTCGAAGAGCGCGGTGGCGTCCTTCATCACCTCGCCGACCCGCTTTTCAAGGGCCTCGATAAAGTCCGATGGCTTAGCGGTGAATCCCTTGAGTGCCAGCGGCAGGGCGTAGCGCGTTTGATGGTAGTTCTCGAGGACAAAGGCCTCGGAAGTGAGGTTCATGACGAGCCGATGCCGATCTCCAACCGCTCGCATATCGGCAATCTCATCGCCCGTCTTCGGAGGCGGCGTGCTGTCGAGCACCTTTGCCCGCTTGCGCAATGCGATGGCGTCGGCCAAGGTGCTCTTCTCCGGCCCCGGTCCCATCGGCTCCGAGATCCTCCGCAAACGATAAGTCAGTTTGGACTTCGGCTCTTGAAACTCCGTTACGATGGTGAGATTTGCACCTTCGACACGCACCGATTTTACGAGGTCGCCCATGAACAAAGTGTCGCTCGGACCTGGCTTGTAAACACCCGGCGATTCCTCGATGTTGTACAGCCACCGAACGCTGAACCTTTGGTAGTAGCCGATGTAGGGGCCGAACATCGAAACGACCATGAGGCGATCCTTCTGGACCGCCATGCCTTGGGGCGGCAAGAGGATCGCGCAAAGGAAGGGTCGGGCCGCGCTTCCGGCCTCGTCTTCGACCAGATAGGTGCCCTCCCAGATACCCGTAAGTCCGCTGGAAGGCGGGGCGGCCGATGGTTTTCCGATGGCGCGGTTGAAGGCATCGCGAGCGCGCTTCCGGGCACGGTACGGATTAGGCGGATCGCCTAGCTTCTTGATCTGCTCGACCACCTTCGCGAGTTCGTCGCGCAATCCGACGAGGGTGGCGCGGATCGTGTCGCATTGCCGCATCTGTTCGGCAGTTTCGTTTGCCAGCCCCAATCCCGCTGCGAAGCCCGCCCTCTCCCACGATTGGTCGAAGTCGGCCGCCGCCATCGCGATGGCTGCGCGCAATCTGAGGAACCGGTTGAGCAGCGGGTTCAGCTGGCGGAAGTAGGCCAGCCCCTCGTGAGTGGGTGTTTCCAGCACCGGGGCCCACTTGGCCTGCAACCGCATCGACTCGTCTTCGGTGAGGTCGCCATACACGATGCGAACGAGTTCCAAGGCCTCCGAGGCCATGGCCCGGTACTCTTCGAGGTCTAGCCCCGCGGTCTCTTCAGGCAGGTCGTCGGGCTTCAGGGGCGGCTCATCGCGACGCCAGGGAACGTCCTTGGCGGGCCACTCCGAGGTCTCGAACGTATCCTTGTGCCATCCCTCGAAGATCGGTCCGCCCGTCGGAGCCGGAAGCGGCGCGAGGTCCGTGAAGGTCGTGTATCCGCGGCCGGTCAGTTCTTCGTATCGGCGCTCGTCGCGACCGGCTTCGTCGGCCCGGCCGAGTTCGCGCTGAAGCTCTGCGCGACGGCGGAAGATCGCACTGAACTTCGGATTGAGCTTCTCGGCCTCCGCATAGGCTCTTAGCGCCTCCTCAGGGCGATCGGTCGCTTCGAGATATCGGCCACGGTCGTAATGAGTCATCACGTCGTCCGGGGCGATGCGGACGAGGTCGTCCATCACCTTGCCTGCCTGCTCGAGTCGACCCATGGCGAGCAGAGTTCGAAAGCGCTCGCGGACAGCCTGAGGTCTCTTGGGATCGATTTGGACGGCCTCCTCCGCTGCCACGAGAGACTCCGGAAAGCGCCCGAGCAGGCGCAGAGAGTTCGCCTTGTTCGCCAAGGCCACGGCGTTCTTGGGTTCGATCGCGAGGACGCTGTCGAAGTCGGCGATCGCTCGGTCGTACCTCGAGGTATCAACGAAGACGAGCGCCCTCGACTCGAAATGGAGGGCGCGCTTCGGTTCGAGCGTGATCGCTTTGTCGAAGTCCCTAAGCGCCTCGTCGTACCGGCGTAACTGATAGCGAGTGCGGCCGCGATTGCTGATAAAGGTTGCGTTCTCAGGTTCCTGGCTAATGGCCAGGTCGAAGACTTGGACCGCTTCCGGGTAGCGCCCCAGACTATGGAAAGCGCAACCCCGGGTGTTGAGTGATGCCGCATGCTGGGGGTTTGTCGCCAGGATGCGCTCGGTGATCTCCAGCACCAGCGGGTACTTGCCCTCGGAATACGCCTTGTTCGCTTCCTGCCAAAGCTGATCGATCTGCGTCGTCGTGGGCTGAACTAGTGAGAGGCTCCCGAGAGGTAGCGATAGTGTCGAAGCGATGATCGCGAGCCCCAACACGAAAACCGAGAATCGACTCATAGGCTTGCTCCTACTGTTCTACGTAGCCTAAGCCCGCTTCGATGGTGGGCAGTCGAAGGTGTCTCGCCGCACGCGTCTCACGACGTAAGCAGAAGTTCTCCCCGGCCGTGTGAGCACCACTCGACCAGGTACGCTGGCCTCCATCGAGGTTCCTATGACGAAACTATTCTCAGCGATCGTCCTTGCCGCTCTCGCCATGCAGTTCGCGTCTCCGCAGTTCGATTCGATGGCTTTGTCCTGGCAGCCGCGCGCAAGCGCGGCAGCGTCCGACTCCAAGTCTTGCCAGAAATTCGTCGGCGATTTCTACTCCTGGTACGTCGCGCAGGCAAAGTCCGGCGATCCCCTCCGCGTCGCGTTGAAGAAGAAGCAAGGGACCTTTAGCAAGGAACTCGTTCTCCGACTGAACGAAGATTACGCGGCAGCCGCCAAGTCACCCGGCGAAGTCGTCGGACTGGATTTCGACCCATTGCTGAACAGCCAGGACTTTGCCGACAAGTACGTCGCCGCCAAAGTGACGAAGAAAGGAACCCGCTACTTGGTGGAGGTCTTCGCCGTCAGCGGCGGAAAGCGAGACGCCAAGCCAGCCGTCGTGCCAGAGTTGGTGCTGCAAGGGAAGCAGTGGGTGTTCACGAACTTCCTCTATCCGGACGGCACGAAGACCGAGAACCTCCTCAGCATCTTGAAGCAGCTGAAGGCGGCCCGAGACAAGGGCGGCTAGGACGAGAGCGATCACCGATCATGTGATCCCCACCGACCCGGACGCGGCGGCGCAACAGTATGTTCACGGCTGCGTTTGAAAGGTGACGAAGAAAACCGGCTCACTTATGACTTAACGAAGTCGAACAGAATTTGCATATTCAACTCGGCGAGGCGGCGCATTTCATCGCGTCGGCGGTCGATCGTGGCCAGGTGTCGCTCTCTTTCCTTGTAGAACCCCATGAACGACTCGAACAGGCGCGTGGCGCTCATGCCGGTGAGGCCCGGCGGAGACGGGAGGTTGAGGCTGGCGGCAAAGGCGCTGACCTTGGGGTCGTAGCTGACCATGAAGGGCAGCACGCCGACCGTGGTGGCGAGGATGGCGGCATGGAGTCGGACCGCGATGATGCACTCCATGCGGGACATCCGCTGCTGCAGCTGCATCGGCGTCGTGACTTTGCGGATGCTGGGCACTTTGCCGCCCTGGCTCTTCTCGATGTCGTCCAGCAACTGCCGGTCTTGCTCTCGGTCCATTTCAATGAGGACCGGCATAAGGTTGTTCTGGTACAGGAGCCGGCAAAGCTCGCCGAACATCTGGACGATCTCCTTGTGCTTGCCGAACGGCCTGGGGGCGACTCCGATGGTGCGCATGTCGCCGACCGAGAAGCTGGCGGATTCCTCCTGGCCCGCAGGCTTGGGGAGCAGAAAGGCGAGGTCGCCGCAGACCCGGGGCGTGTTTTTTACGTTGAGGCTCTTCAGGGTTTGGACCGAGGCGGCGTCGCGCACCGCGATCACGTCGGCGCTGTTGAAGGCTCCCGCCGCGAGGCGTTTGCCGAGGAAGTTGTTGAGCGGACCGACGCCTTGGCCCAGCATGATAACTTTCTTCCCGGCTTTCTTCGCCTTGCTTACCAAGCCGGCGTAGTAGCTGACGCTGGCGACGCTGCTCACGTCTTGGAAGATGCTGCCGCCCGGGAAGACGAGGGCGTCGCAGCGGGCAAGTTCATCCTGGAAGGAAGCGCTCTCGCGACGCGGAATGCACTTGATGCCGTAGAGGCGGTGGGTCTCTTCCGGATAGCCGCTCATCACGGTGAGGTCGACGCTCCGATCGCGCAGACCTTCCAGAAAGCCGAGCAAGATGGCGTCGTCGCCCAGATTGCCGCACCCGAAATAGCCAGCCACCAACAATCGGGCGCCCATCCTTCCTCCTATCCTCGTTTCGCCGGCCGCTTGGCCCGGAACAATGCCCACAAGAGTCCGCCGAGTATACCGCCGAGGACCCAGCCGATCGCGATGCGGGCCAAACTCACCTCCAGTGGGGTGTGGAGGTGGCACAGGGTGTTGACGATGCTCGCCTGTCCGATCATGCCGACCGTCATCAGAAGTCCCGCCCAAACCACGTTGCGGCCGTCCCACTTGGCTACCGAGGCGGCAAGCAGGAAGAGACCCAAAAGCATGGCCGGATGTCCCAACAAGAACTCCTTTGTCCTCGGGCGGGCGTAGAGGATGGTGTCCAGGAGGCCTCGGAACTGCACCTCGAGGCCGCTCACGGCTCCCGGCGCCTCGTTGCCGGTACGGGCGATCATGAGACCTAAAACGGCCAAACAGCCGATGGCGAGAATCGCCGCTCCCCAAAGCACCGGCTGACGGACGATCTCCCGCCAAGATGTTATTCGCCCGACGATGATCATGCCAACCACGACGACGGGAAGGAAGTGAGCGGCCTTCACCCCCATGAACTGATCGATCCGCATCATGTAGGGCAGCCCCACGAGGAGGCCCGCCACGGCGAGGCCCCCGACCAGGCTGATGAGCGACAGGCGCGCGTAGTCGGGGATTGGCCGGAAAGGCTCGCGAACCGTAAGGAACCCTCCAATGGGAAACGCCACGGCTGCCGCGAACGCGAGGTACTCACGCCCCGTGGCAGTCCACGATGCCGCCGCAAGCATGCCGACCAAAACGAGCCCCACCACTCGCAGCCAGCGATTCTCGAACAACTGGAGACCGACCCACACGATCGCGGCGGCGGTGGCAAGCGCAAGCGCGAAGAGGAGAAACTGGGGCGGGGAGGGATCGACGAATGGGCGGGGCACGCCGACGTCACCTCCCGTATGGCGGATTCGGTCGGCGAGGTCCTCGAGGAAGTCACCTATCGATGCCACGGGATCGGCGGACGCGCTGCTGACGGGCCGCACCAACAAGAGGCGGATGTTCCGCTCGCGGTAGGCCTTTTCGAAGCGGTCGAGAATAGCCTCGCGGCTCAACTTGTCCTGCTCGGCGGCTTGGATACTATGGACAAGCACCAGGAGTTCACGGCACTTGGACATCATCCACGCATCCCCGCCGATCTTCGAAAACTCGGGTGAGGCGTAACGCATCTGGCGCGCTTCGAGGATGTCGGCGGTCACTTCGAGGAGGTCCCGCTGACCGAGCACCTGATCGCCCTCCGGCATAAAGGCGAACGCCCCAAGTTCGCTCGACAGAGTCAGCATCGCCTCAATGTAGCGGGGCGTCGCTCCGCTCGGGTTGCCGTGCCGCGCGACAAGGAGAAGGCCGGCGTCGGTCACCGCCTTGGCGTCCGTTCGTGAGAGCCCGAGCGATACCGACGCCAGAGAATCGTACGACAGGCCGGTGACGGAGATCATCTGGACCGGCGGCGAACCGGCGGGCGCTCCGGTCCACGGCCCATCACCGAAGCGAGCCGTCAGCGCGTAGCGGACACGCTCGGCGACTTCCTTGCCACGGACCGCCAAAAACGGCGAAGCGGAGGCGTCATACACGACTTCCTGGCGCTGCAGCAGGCGCGACAAGGGCTCCGCGGAAACCGCGACGGCGGTGAGGTCCCGCTTCCGCATGTGGGCCAGCAGAACGTCGAGGGACTGTCCGCTCGCCGATGCAGCATCCTGCAGCGAGGCGAAATCCATGCAGATCGCCACGGTTCGGTTGGCCTGTTCGACCTTGAAGCGATAGGAAAGCGAGATGGATGCCAGCACCGCGACGAGACCGACCAACCCATAGAAGAGTGCGCGGCTAGGGCTAGACGTATTCTGCATAGGGGTCCCGTTCGAGCGTCACGTTCTTGAGCAGGCGGCCTCGACCCCCGAGGAGGAGTATGGTGACCATGCCGGCAAAGAAGCCTCCTGCGTGGGCCCAGTTTGCCACACCCTCCTGCGGGAGCAGGATCTGCCAGATGAACCAGAGGCCGAGCAGTATCCAAGCGGCGACTACGGTTTCGTAGAAGTAGATCCAGAGCGTGATTTGGCTTCCTGGGAAGAGCATCAAGTAGGCACCGAGTACGCCGCCGATCGCACCAGACGCCCCGAGGGTCTGGGTCACCGAGGTAGGATCGACGAAGATGTGTGCGGCGCTCGCCGCGACACCCCAAACGAGATAGAGGCCCGCGAAACGGAGCCCGCCGAGGGCATGCTCCACGTTAGGCCCGAAGACCAGAAGAAAGATCATGTTCCCCAGCAGGTGAGCGAGATTGCCGTGAAGGAACATGCACGTGAAGAGCGTCTCGAGCGGCCCGGTCTGCCCCGACTTCAGCGCCTGGACTATTGCCTCGGGCCGCATGGCGAGATCTGCGAATAGGTAACCCGGGCCTAGGACAGCCCAGCCTCGATCCCAAAGGTAGATGAGCACGTTCAGCCCGATGAGCGTGAACGTGACGAAGGGCGTTTCTTTCGAGACCAGGTTGTCGCGAAGGGGAAACATGCGCGGCGGGCAGTCTACCGCGGCAGGGCCACCATCTCACGCAGGGTGGCGATCCTGAGGCCCACCGCACGGCCTAACTCGGCCAACTCTCGGACATGAGCAAGCCTCGGATCGAATCGTGCCAGAACTTGCGGCCGAAAGCAGACCGTCGCCCCCTTATCGAGGCTGGCTACTCCGCGAATGTGCGTCTTGACCGAATCGGTCCACGTCCGGACGCTCTGTCCCGAGCGAAAGGTGTCACGATCGCCCCGCGTCTCGACGGGAAACAGCTGGATCCCCGGCGGGTGTGGCCCCGGCGCCGCGCTGAGGAACTTCAGCGGGTTCGGCAAGGGACTCTCGACGTTACTCTCAGGCCATGGACCCCGTATGGCGAGGCCCTCCATGCGGGCCCCGAGCTGCCCGAAGAGGAGCACCGCCTCCTCGAATCGCTCTTCGTAGGCCTCGGGATGCTTGCAGTACCAATCGAGGGCGTGGCCCTCGTCCAGGGCCGCCTCGGCGATCGTGGGGAATGCGCGCATAACCCGGTTCGACGCGAAGAATTGATAGCGAATGCCCATGGTACGGGCCAGATCGAACAGCCGCACGACCACCGCCGGCTCACCATGGCCGAACTCCTTGGCATCCGGAGTGTCCCAAGGGACGTAGTCGAGATCGATCCGCAGGCAGAGGTACATGCCTAAGCGTTCTGCAGGGCGGCAATTCCCGGCAGTTCCTTCCCCTCCAGAAACTCCAAGCTCGCACCCCCGCCGGTGCTGACGTGGGAGACCTTGTCGGCAAACCCGAAGAGTTCGATAGCAGCCGCGCTGTCTCCTCCGCCGACGATGGTCGTCCCCGAGCACTCGGCTAGGGCTCGAGCGACCGCGCGCGTCCCTGCCTCGAAGGGCTTCATCTCGAAGACTCCCATCGGCCCGTTCCAGACAACGGTGCCAGCCTGGCGAACGACTTTGGCGAACTGAGCGGCCGACCGTGGACCGATGTCGGCCCCGATGGCGTCGGGCGGGATCGCCTCGACCTTCACGATCTCGGTGGCCGCCGTCTCGCTGAGCTCGCGTGCAACGACGACATCTTCGGGGAGCAAAATCTTGCTGCCGGCGGATGAGAGAACGCTCGCCGCATAGGAGAGGCTGCCCTCGTCGAGGAGAGAACGCCCGATTTCGAGGCCTTGGCTCTTGAGGAACGTGAACGCCATGCCGCCTCCGATGAGGAGGCGATCAACCTTCGGCAGCAGGCTATCGATGACGGCGATCTTGTCCTTGACCTTGGCGCCGCCCAGAACGGCGACGAACGGGCGACCGGGGGTTTCCAGGGCGCGGCCGAGAAACTCTATCTCCTTCTCGATGAGGAAGCCCGCATAGGCGGGCAGGAGACGGGCCACTCCTTCGGTGCTCGCATGGGCTCGGTGCGCGGTACCGAAGGCGTCGTTCACATAGATGTCGGCTAAGCTCGCCAGCGAACGAGCGAATGCCGGATTGTTGGCCTCCTCCTCGGGGTGGAAGCGCACGTTCTCGAGGAGCACGACTTCGCCAGGCTTCATAGAGCGGACGCGCGCCTCGACTGTTGCGCCGATCGCGTCGGGCAGTAAAGGGACCTCGAGGTCGAGAAGCTGGCTCAATCGGCGGGCGACCGGGGCGAGGCTAAACTCCGGCGAGATCCCCTTCGGACGGCCGAGGTGGCTGGCGAGAATGACGATCGCCCCCTGGTCGAGCAGGAGCCGTATGGTGGGCAGTGCCTCGACGATGCGACGGTCGTCGGTAATCTCGCCGTTTTCGAGAGGCACGTTGAAATCGCACCGGACAAGGACGCGCTTCCCCCGAACGTCTGCATCGCGCACGGTTCTTTTATCGAGGCTCATCGAGGTGGATTGTACCGGCGGCCCCCGCTGCAGCGACTTTCGCAAGATCGGACGCACTTTCGGCAATCGGAACGCGATATGCTCGATGCATGGCCAATCGAGTTTGTCATGTCGAGTACGAGGTCACCGACCTCGAGCGCGCACAGCACTTCTTCAGGACCCTCTTCGGATGGACTTTTCGCACCTTCGGCGACATGGTGGTGTTCGGGGATGGAGACGACCACGTCGGCGGCCTGACTAAGAGCGACTCGCCACGTCCCGGCGCGACGCCGTCGATCTGGTTCGATGTGGAGGACCTGGACGGCGTCTTGGCCAAGGCCGCCGACTTGAACGCCAAGGTGCTCGCTGAGAAGCATCCGCTGCCGGGCATCGGCTATTCGGCCCAGATTGCCGACCCCGACGGCAACCCGGTCGGCCTCGTCGAGTTCGCGAAGTAAGCAAGCCCAAGCGGGTACAACGCCCGCCATGAACGCCGTCCGTTCCTTGCTCTGCGCTGCCCTTGCCATCGGCCTACACACTTGCGCCGTGGCCGACGAGGCTGCGGCGATTCGGCGCTTCGAGGCGGCCAAGCGCTCGGAACCCGAACTCATCGCGTTCCTAAAGCGCATGCCCAAGGGGGCCGACCTCCATAACCACGTCACCGGCGCACTTTACAGCGACTACATCCTCGACAATGCGGTCAACCGGAGTCTGTGGTTCGACCCGGCCTCGCTCGCCTTCGCTAGCGAGACCGGGTCGGGCCGTGTGCCGGCGTCCAATCTGCTCACCAACAACCAGCTTCTCTACGCCTATCTGAACAAAGTCAGCATGCGTGGCTGGACACCGAACACCGTCGATGGCCACGATCATTTCTTCGATACCTTCGACATCATCGGGACTGGTCTCGATGGCTTGACCACCGAGGATCTGCTGGTCGAAGTCGCACGGAGAAATCTAGCCCAGAACGTTCAATACATGGAGTTGATGACGCGCTGCGCCCCCAACGAGACTCTGAACCCCGTGGTGCAAACCAAGGTCGAGCTAAACGACTACGAATCTGCCTTTAGCGCGATCGCGCCGAAGCTCCAAGCGCTACAAGCGTCGGTACCCGCTTACATGGGCGCACGGGACAAGTTCCTGACCGAAAGACTCGGCCTGACTCACCTAATCGGCGGTGGTCGCGGCCGGATTTCGTTCCGATACATCTTCTCGATCAGCCGTATTCAGTCGAACGAGCAGTTCTTTGTTTGGGCGGCGGCGGCGATGGCCTGCGCGAAGGCCGATCGGCGTGTGGTGGCGATCAACATAGTCGCGCCGGAAGACCATCCGATATCCCGCAACAACTTCGACACGCAGATGCGGATTCTCGACTTTCTTTGGAGGCGCCTTGGGCAACCGAACGTCACGCTCCACGCCGGCGAACTGACCTTGAAGTATTCGCCGGTCGAACCGATGTTCGATCGAATCAGAAAGTCGATCGAGATCGGCCACGCGCGTCGGATCGGGCACGGCGTGAGCGTCGCCTGGGAATACGACCTGCCGAGCCTGATGCGAGAGATGAAGCGCCGAGGAGTGCTCGTGGAGGTCTGCCTGAGCAGCAACGAGAGTATCCTCGGTGTCAGCGGATGGCGCCACCCGGTCGCCCTGTATCGTCGCAACGGGATCCCGGTGAACCTCAACACCGACGACGAAGGGGTCAGCCGCAGCAACCTCACCATGGAGTGGGTCAAAGCCGTCCGGACGCACGGATTCGGCTACCGCGATCTGAAGGAGATGGCTCGCAACAGCCTCGAGTTCTCGTTTCTCACCGGATCGAGCCTGTATCTGCAGAGAGACTATCGGCGGCTACGGCCCGGCTTCGAAGGTTGCCGTCGCCCCGACTGGACACCCACCGCCGCCGCTGAACGAGTTCTCGGAGGCTCGGAAAAGATGCAAGTCCAGTTGCGTCTCGAACGCGCTTTCGCCGAGTTCGAACGATGACCTGACGGTGGTATCGCCGACCGCGGGGTAAGGTAGGTTCATGCTGAGCGCGCTCGCTCTACTCCTTACTGTTCATGCATCGCCTGTCGCCCCGGCGCTCGGACCTTCCGCGCGGGGGGTGGTGTTCCACGACTACGATCGCGACGGGGTTCGCGACCCTGGTGAGCGTGGTCTCCCTGGTGTGCTCGTAAGCAACGGCATCGAGTTCGCGCGCACGGATGCGATCGGCTCTTACGAACTGCCGGTGACCGATGACACTATTCTCTTCCTGATCAAGCCTCGGGGATGGATGACGCCGGTCGACAAGACACAGCTGCCGAAGTTTTATTACATCCATAAGCCGCACGGCTCTCCGACCCTTCGCTACGGAGGCGTACGGCCGACCGGTCCGCTTCCTAATAGCGTCGACTTCGCCCTCTACCCGCACGACGAGCCCCTCAAGTTCCGAGCCCTCTTCTTTGGAGATACCCAAAGTCGCGACCTCCGGGAACTCGGCTATCTCACTCAAAGCCTGATCACTAAACTCGACCGAGGCGATGCAAAGTTCGGCGTGACGTTAGGCGATATTCTCTTCGACGACCTGAGCATATTCCAGCAGCACAACGAAGCCATCGCCCTCATCGGCCTTCCCTGGTACAATGTGCTGGGCAATCACGACATCAACTACGACGCTCAATCCGACGAACTCTCCGACGAAACGTTCGAGAAGTTCTACGGTCCGAGCTACTACTCGTTTGATTACGGTAAAGTTCACTTCGTCGTCCTCGACGATGTCTGGTGGATGCCCGCGGACAAACGCTACAAGGCATCGATCGGCCCCACCCAGCTCGAGTGGCTCAGGCGCGACCTCTCTTACGTCAACGCTGACAGCTTGGTAGTGCTGATGATGCACATCCCCTTGAACGAGGTGGTCGAAAGGAAGGAGATTCTCGCCCTCCTCTCCCAACATCCTTATTCTCTTAGCGTCGCCGCCCACACCCACTTTCAAGAACACCGATTCTTCGGCAAGGACGATGGGTTCGATCGGCCAGAGCCACACCACCACGTCGTAAACGTCACGACGTGTGGAAGTTGGTGGTCCGGTGCACCGAACGAGCTCGGGATACCGCACTCGACGATGCGCGACGGGGCGCCAAGGGGGTATTCGGTCTTCACCTTCGACGGCGCGTCATATTCGATCGAGTACCGTGCTGCCGGTCGCGAAGCCTCCTATCAGATGAACATCTACGCCCCCGAGGCACTGCTCGCGGCGGATGTCGAAGGAACCCAGGTCCTCGTCAACGTTTTCGGCGGGTCGGCCAAAAGCTATGTCGAGATGCGGCTGGGGCCGGATGGACCGTGGCGCCCGCTGCGCCGTGTGCCCATGCAAGACCCCGCCTATGCCAAGACTTTCCGTTTCGAGAAGAACACCGCCCCCTTCCGCCAGTTGCCGGCACCGATCGACTCGCCACATCTGTGGCGAGGAGTCCTGCCTGCCACCACGCTGCGGGGATACCAGCCCATCCATGTAAGGACGCGGGATATGTTCGGGCAGACCTACATCGCGACCCAGGGCATTCGGATCGAATAGGCCAAGTCCCGGGTCTTTGGTCCCAGGCGATCATAATGGACTCCGTTTGAATCTCTAGGAGGGATCATTTGAATTTACTCGCACTGGCGCTCGTCGCCACGGCTCAGCCGAGCCTGGAAATGCGACTCATGCGCTTTCCCGCTATCTCCGGTGATCGCTACGTCTTCACCCATGCAGCCGATCTTTGGATCGCCAACGTCGACGGTGGCTACGCGAGGCGCCTCACCTCGCACCCGGGCAGCGAACAGTTCGCCCGCTTCAGTCCCGACGGCAAGACCATCGCCTTTACCGCCTCCTACGACGGGAACACCGACGTCTACACGATTCCCGTGGAAGGCGGCGAGCCCAAGCGAATCACCTACGCCCCCGAATCGGACAACTTGATCGGTTGGACACCCGATGGCAAGATCGCCTACAAGAGCGGCAACGGATCGTTCGGCGGCTTTATGCCGCGGCTCTGGATCGTCGATGCGAAGGGTGGGTTCCCCACTTCGACGCCGGTCATGGAGATCGACCAAGGCACCTTCAGCCCGGATGGCAACGCCCTGGCCTACAACCGCATGGGCTCGCACGCCTTCAACTGGCGAAGGTACCGAGGTGGAACCCAAGGCGTGATCAGCTTTTTCGATCTGAAGACCCTCGCTTACTCGGAGATTCCCCATGGAAAGGAAAACTCGTGGTTCCCCATGTGGGTCGGCAAGTCGGTCTTCTTCATCAGCGACAAGAATCAAGGCACGGTGAATCTATACCGCTACGATATAGACTCCAAGCGCGTCGAGCAAATCACCCGATACGCGGACGCCGACATCCGCTGGCCGAGCACGGACGGGAAGCGAATTGTCTTCGAGCGAGACGGCTACCTCTGGACCTATACGATCGCCGGCGGAAAGATCGACAAACTGAATCCGCAGGTCGAAGGAGAGAAGCTTGCCGCACGGCCTAGCCTTAAAAAGTTAGGCAATCAGATTTCGACCATCTCCATCTCGCCGAGCGGCGCGCGCGTGGCGGTCGAGGCACGGGGAGAGATCTTCACCCTTCCCGCCAAGAGCGGCGAGATCAGGAACCTGGACGAATCTCCCGGCAGCCGCCAGCGCTTCCCCGTCTGGTCGCCCGACGGCAAGACGATCGCCTACATCAGCGACGCAACCGGTGAGTTCGAACTATACACTGTGCCCCAGATGGGCGGGACGCCGACCCAAATCACAACGGGCGGACGCCACATGTTCACTAACTTAGAGTGGTCCCCCGACGGCAAGTACATCACGACAATGAACATGGACACTGAGGTCCATCTGATCGAGCTTGCAACCAAGAAGGTCACGCGCTTAACGCGCGGGATGCAGAATGCCTACGACTGGTCGCCCGACAGCGCATGGATCGCCTACCTGGAAGCGGGCGACAATCTCTTCAGCGCGATATGGCTGTACGAGGTTGCCACCGGCAAGCGGACGAAAATCACCGAAGGGTTCTACCGAGACGACTTGGTTTCTTGGGACCTGTCGGGCAAGTACCTCTACCTCATCTCCGGTCGCACTTATCAGCCACAGCAGTCCGGATTCGAGTTTGCTATGCAGACCGGGGACTCTCAGCGCATCTACGTGCTGCTTCTGACCAAGGCGCAAACCAATCCCCTGCGGCCGCCGCCCGACGAGGAAGGCGCGGAGAAGCCCAAGCCGGATGCCGACAAGAAGGTCAAGATCGACTTCGACGACATCGAGGATCGGCTGTTACCCCTTCCGCTGCCGGTGGGAAGCTATCCGTTCATCGTCGGCCTCGAAAACGCCGTGCTGTATTTCTCGGGTGGAATGTTGAATAAGTTCGACCTCAACAGCCGCCAGAGCGAAGTCCTCTCTGCAGAGCCGATCCCTGGGCCACTCAGGCTGTCCTTCAATCCAGGTCGGACGAAAATGGCCTACTACGCCGCGGGGACTCTCGGCATCGCGAACGTAGCTCCTGGATTCCGAATCGGCGCCGGCCGCGTCGATACGAACAATCTCGAGGCTTGGGTCGATCCTAAGCTGGAGTGGAGGCAGATATACAACGAAGCGTGGCGCTATATGCGCGACCACTTCTACGATCCAGCCCTCGGGGGAATCGACTTCGAAGCCCGCGCCAAGCATTGGGAGAACCTGCTTCCCTACGTGGCCCATCGTGCGGACCTCAATTACGTGCTCGGCCTCATGATGGGTGAGCTCGGCACGGGTCACTCCTACGTCGGCGGGGGCGACATGGGCCAGATTCCGCCTCCCGTGCCCGTTGGAGCGCTAGGCGCAGAGTACGAGCGAGTGGGCAACTATGTGCGCCTCTCGAAAATCTTCAAGGGGGATGGCTTCGTCGAGGGCGAGCGCGGGCCTCTTCGCGAGCCTGGCGTTGATGTAAAGGTCGGCGACTACCTTCTAGCCATCGACGGCAAGCCCGTGCGAGGCAATATGAACCCCGACCAACTCTTGGTCGGCAAAGTCGGCAAGCCGGTACGCATCACCGTTAACTCCCGACCCGACGACACCGGCGCGAAGACCTACGTCGTTCGACCGCTATCGAACGATCAGAACCTGCGCTACATCGACTGGGTCGAAGGTAATCGCAAGAAGGTTGCGGCACTATCGGGCGGAAGGATCGGATACATGCACGTCCCGAACACGAGCACCGAGGGCTTCATCGGCTTTCTCAAGGGTTGGTTCTCACAGTCCGATAAGCAAGCGTTGGTGATCGACGAGCGCTGGAACGGCGGCGGCGACATTGCCTGGTACATGGTGGAGTTTCTGTCCCGCGAAATGGTCGGCGCAGTGAAGGGTCGATCGTGGGATCGCATCCTCACCTACCCGTGGCAGACTCCGTTCGGGCCGAAAGCCATGCTCATCAACGGCTATGCGGGCTCCGGCGGCGACCTCTTCCCGTGGATGTTCAAGAAAGCGGGACTCGGTCCGCTTATCGGCGAGCGCACTTGGGGCGGACTGGTCGGCATCGACGGCGGAGCGCAGTTGGTGGATGGCGGTACTTTCACGGCACCGGCGTTCGGTCTCTACGACGGCCGGACGGGCGAGTGGATCGCGGAGAACGTGGGAATCGATCCCGACATCCGGGTCGACTTGCGACCGGACCTGCTGGCCAAAGGCGAGGATCCTCAACTCGAGCGCGCGGTGCAGTACTTGCTCGAAGAACTCAAGAAGAACCCGCCAAAGCCGGTGGCCGATCCGCCATATCCGAAGCAGAAAGTCGGCGGCGGTTAGGCCCCGGCCACCACGAACGGGGCGACGGTACCCGGGGGATGGATCGTGCCCCCGGAGGCCGTCGGCCCGACGGAAGCGACGGGATCGCCAGCCAGCGATGCATGCTCCCAATCCGAGGTACCCGGTCCGCGCATAGGTCCCCGGACCCAATCGAGTCCGGTTACTCCCGGAACTGGCGCATCATGTTCTCGGAAGCCCGGCAAGACCGGGCGAGGAAGAGAGATATGCGTCACACCGTTCTTGCCTTGCTCGTCGTTCTCGGTCCGGTTTTCGCCGGCGCCCAAGCTGTTGCCATCGCCGTCGATGTCAACCGGGATCGGAAGCCGATCAATCCGAACATCTACGGCCTAGCCTATGCGTCCAGCACTCAGCTGCGCGACCTCAACGCCACTCTCAACCGCCGAGGAGGCAACCCGACGAGCCGCTACAACTGGACCCAGAACGCCGACAATCGCGGCTTCGACTGGTTCTTCGAGAGCCTTCCCTACCCCAGCCCGAATGCCAACGGCGAGACCGACGCATTCGTGCAAAACTCGAAGACCGGTGGGGCAGAACCGATGCTCACGATGCCGATGATCGATTGGGTCGCCAAACTCGGCCCCGGTCGCAGCAGGCTCGCCAGCTTCTCTGTTCAGAAGTACGGCCGGCAGCAAGGCGCAGATCCCGGGTGGTCCGACGCTGGCAATGGCGTCCGACAGGCCGGCACGACGCTCACCGGCAACGATCCGAACGATGCCAATGTCCAGAACTCCACTGCCCTACAGGGTGCCTGGGTCGATGCTCTCAAGCAGCGCTGGGGATCGGCCGCCACCACTGGCGTCAAGTACTACCTGCTCGACAACGAGCCGAGCATCTGGTTCGAAGCCCATCGTGACGTCGCGCCTGCCGGACTCACGATGGACCAGGCCAAGCAAAAGATGATCGACTACGCGTTGACCGTCAAGAACCGCGAGCCGAACGCGCTCGTCCTCGGACCGGAAGAGTGGGGATGGGGCGGGTTCATCTACAGCGGCTTCGATCAACAAGCCGGCGCCCAGAACGGCTACACGAACTTCCCCGACCGAAACGCACACGGCGGCATCGACTACGTTCCCTATCTCCTCCAGAAGATGCGCCAGGCTCAAGCGCAATACGGTCGACGGCTTCTCGATGTCCTGAGCCTCCACTACTACCCGCAGAGCGGCGAGTTTTCGAACGATGTCTCCCCGAACATGCAGTTGCTTCGCAACCGGTCGACTCGCTCCCTATGGGATCCCAACTACGTGGACGTCTCTTGGATCTCCACCAAGGTCAACCTCATCCCACGCATGCGGTCCTGGGTCAACCAGCACTATCCCGGCACCAGGATCGCCCTCACCGAATACAACTGGGGAGCGGAAGGTCACATCAACGGCGCCACCGCCCAAGCGGACTGCCTCGGCATCTTCGGACGCGAGGGCCTCGACCTGGCCAACCGATGGACCACGCCCGCCACCAACTCTCCGGCTTACAACGCCTTCAAGATGTATCGCAACTACGACGGCCGCAAGTCCACCTTCGGCGAAACCAGTGTCCGCGCCACGGTCCCCAACCCGGACGAAGTTGCCGCATTCGCCGCCCGACGAGCGAGCGATGGCGCACTGACGATCATGGTGATCAATAAGAGACTCACCGGAAACACCGCGGCCACGATCAATCTCACCGGAATCACCGGAAACCGTGTCGTAGAGGCTCACCAGCTGAAGGCTTCACCCAACCGGATCGTCCGTCTCGCCGACTTGCGGACGGCGTCGAGCCGATTGACCGCCACGTTGCCGGCGCAGAGCATCACGCTGTTCGTCGTGAAGTAGCCGGTCTAGGCTGACTTTCGACGGCGCGAGGAAAGCTGCTTGCTTCTGTCGCGATATTTGTTCACCGTTCGCCGAGCGACCTTGACGCCACGCTCGGCGAGCATCTGCGCGATCCGCTCGTCCGAGAGCGGGCTGTTCGGATTCTCGTGGGCGAGAATCTCCTCGATCAGCTTCTGAACGCGCAGAGCCGGCTTGAAGAAGACCTCGAACGAGACGACCTCGCCGTTGGCAAGCTGGGCGAACTTTCCGAGTGTGGCTCGGCTGACCGTACTCTCATGAACTCCCAACTGCTCGGCCAACTGCGTGCGAGTGAGCGAATTGAGGAATCGGTACTCGCCAGTAGCGATGAACCCAGGCTGGTGCTCGAGAAGAGCTTGGCCGATGCGTCGCATGGTCCGGTGGCGCTGCTCGATCGCCTCTATGAACCGGGAGGCTCGATCGATGTACTCACCCAAATGCTGTTTCTCGCCCTGGGGAGGTCGCGGCATGCGTCGGAGTTCTTCTTGCCTCCGCCGGTAGGCCCAGCTAATGGTTAGAGCGTGATCCTGTTCCCCCATCACTTCGATCACCCACCCGCTTTCATGGAGGTGAAATGCGAGATCGGGGCGCGCAGCCGCGGCGGAGCGGTCCTGGGGAGCGTTGCCGGTCCGATAACTTTCACCCGGGAACGGATTCAGACCCAGGATCACGCGGAACGCCTCATCGACGACTTCCGTGAGCACCCTGAACCGCCGCATGATCGGGCGGTAGTTCCTATCGCGGAAGTCCTCGAAGTGGTGGCGCACGATCGCCCGGGCCAGTTTTCCTTCGAGGCTCTGGACGTCTTGCAGCTGAAGCAGGAGGCACTCTTGCACGGTGGTTGCCCCGATGCCTCGCGGCTCGCACCGCTGGAGCCGACGCAAGACTGTTTCCGCGTCCTCCAGGCTGCAGCCGCAGTCGAGTGCCGCCTCTTCGACGCTAACCGTCAGGTATCCCCGCTCGTTCAGGCAGCCGATCAGGTATTCGCCGACCGACTTCAACCGAGCCGGCAGTTTCGGAAGCAGCTGCGCGGTTAAATGATCCGACAGAGAGTCCGACGTCGCCGCGAAATCCAGCCAGTCGGCTTCGTCGGCGTTAGAACCTTGCGGGAGGCTCCGATGGAACTCGAAATCCTCCGATGCCGGCCTCAGCTCGGACGGCGCGATGCTGCGCAGAATCGTCTCGCGGGTGAGCGGCTCGCTCGAGTCGTGCAGCCGCTCGAGCGCCGGATTCTCCATGAGTTCGTTTTCGATCGCAGAGTCCAGTTCGGTACTGGCCAACTGCAGCAGTTGGCTGGTGAGAATGACCCGGGGGTCTACCCTTACACCGAGTCCGGTCTGCTGTTCCTGTCGCTGCCCTATCCCATACCGCACGATCGCTCCTCCATGGCCACGCCGCCTCTATCGCAATGGTCGGCGGCTGGAATCGCCTGCTCACGGGAGAAGTGCCGGTTCTCGCTACGATCGGGCCATCGCCAGCTCGATCAAGGAGCGTGCAGGGCGGAAACTCACGTCCTCGATGACGGTCTCGAGCACAGTGACCGACACGTTCGATCTTCCGTCGAGAAGCGCGCCGACCACGTCTTCGACCAGCCCCTCCGGTGTCGACGCCCCGCTGGTCACACCAATCGACCGGTATTCGCTGGCCCAAGCCGGATCGACCTCGTCGGGAGTCATCAGCAGGTGGGATCGCACTCCGCAGGCTTCAGCGACCTCGCGAAGCCGATTGCTGTTCGAGGACGTGCCCGAACCGACGACGAGGATAAGTTCACACTCGCGGGCCAAAGCGCGAACGGCTGCTTGGCGGTTGGTCGTCGCGTAACAGATGTCCTCTTTCTTCGGCAGCTCGAGGTGAGGAAACCGGCGCTGGAGCACGGCCAGGGTGCGCTGAACTTCGTCGACGCTGAGCGTGGTCTGGGTGAGCACGGCCAGGCGGTCGGCTTGAGGAAGTTCGAGGCGTTCAGCGTCCTCGGGCGTTTCTACAAGCGCCATCCGATCGGGAGCCTCGCCCATGGTTCCCTCTGCCTCCGCATGGCCTTCGTGGCCGATGTAGATCATGAAGTAGCCTTGGCGGGCGTAGTAGCGGGCTTCGTTGTGAACCTTGGTGACAAGGGGGCAGGTGGCGTCGATGACGGTCAGATTACGGGAGTCGGCCTCTCGCCGCACTTCGGGAGAGACGCCGTGTGCGGAGAACACGACGGGCATGCCTTCGGGAATCTCGTCGATGTCCTCGACGAAGACCACGCCTCGCGCCTCGAAGCTGCGGACGACCCACTCGTTATGGACAATCGCGTGGCGGACGTAGAGCGGCGCGCCGTGGATCTTCAGCGCGAGATCGACAACCTCGATCGCGTAAGCGACTCCCGCGCAAAACCCGCGCGGGGCGGCGAGTACGATCCGCTCCACGTCTCGATTCTACCGGGGGTCCCGCTCCGGAATTCCGCATCCGATCGCGGGAGCCTGAGGCACCGAAACCGGCTTGCCGGCGAAAATCTCGCGCAAGGCGATGCGCAGGTCTTGCCGATACTCACGCGTCTTGGGGTTGCCGTGCTCCACATATCGATCGTCGATGCGACCGCGGTAAAGGAGTTTTCCCTTCGGATCGAGCACCGCAGCCTCCGGGGTCACCGAGGCCCCGATCGGGCGCACGAATCGCCGCTCCGCATCGACGATGGCGGGGAACTCGAACTTGTACTCCTTCCCGTGGGCCTCGATCGCCTTCGCACCGACCGTCGTGTCCACGTAGATACGGTAGAACGCCGCGCCCTTCTTGCCGAACTCGGCCGCGATTCGAGCGATTTCCGGCGCGTACCGGTTGTTGATCGGGCAGTCGACGGTCATGAACAGGAGCACGGTTGCCTTGGCCTTCGGATCGGGGATCGCTCGGGTCTGCCCCTCGATATCGGTAGCAGGTTCGAAAGTCAGAGGCTCGGCCGGAAATGGCTTTCCCTGCGACCCGATGACGGCGGCGAGAAGAAGTGCGGCGCTCATCCCTTTACTTTAGGACGTTCATTGGGCCTAATGGATCACCGACATTCATGCGGTAAAACCCCCGCCGATGTCGAACAAGCGCTTCCCGTGCAATCAGTGCGGCGCCCAACTGTCCTTCGAGCCGGGCACCCACAGCTTGAAGTGCGAGTACTGCGGCTTCCTCAACGAGATCCCGCAGTCGGCTGAAGACATCGAAGAACTCGATTTCCATCAATACCTCGATATCGCGCGGCAGGAGTCTGTTCCCGACAAGGAGCAGACCGTGAAGTGCTCGGCCTGCGCCGCGGAGTTTACCCTCGGGGGCCATGCGGTGAGCGACGCCTGCCCGTTTTGCGGCTCGAACACGATCGTGGCGATTCCACCCGAGGTGCGGATCAGGCCTAAGTCTCTGTTGCCCTTCGCGATCGATGCCCGCGCCTGCCGCGAGATCTACCAGAAGTGGATCACGAGCCGATGGCTTGCCCCGGCCGCGCTCAGGTCGTATGCCCGAGCTGAAGGAAAGATCGACGGCATGTACATCCCCTACTGGACCTACGACACCAACACGACGAGTTGGTACACCGGCATGCGGGGCGACTACTACTACGAGACCGAAACCTATCGGGAGAACGGTGAAACGAAGACCCGACAAGTCCGCCGGACGCGCTGGACCCCTGCCTCCGGAACCGTTTGGCGACAGTTCGACGACGTGCTGGTCAACGGAAGTACGCGGTTGCCGGAGAAGCACGCGAGACGGCTGCAGAAGTGGGACCTCGAGAACCTCACCCCGTTCCAAGACGACTACCTCAGCGGTTTCCGAACGGAGCGTTACCATGTCGGCCTGGAGGAGGGGTTCGGCCGCGCCCAAGAGATCATGACGCGGGTGATCCATGGGGACGTCCGCTCCGACATCGGCGGCGACGAGCAGCAGGTCTACTCCGTCGACACACAGTGGGACGACATCACCTTCAAGCACATCCTGGTCCCGATCTGGATCGGCGCTTACCAGTTCAAGGGAAAGTCGTACGGGTTCATGATCAACGGCCGCACCGGCGAAATCTCCGGCGATGCCCCCATCAGCCCGTGGAAGATCGCCCTGATCGTCTTCGGCGTCCTCGCCGTTATCGGCCTGGTTGTCTGGCTGGGCGGCAGAAGCTGAGCGGGATTCAGAATAGGCGCATGGTCGACCCACGCGTCACACGCTTCGCCGAACTGCTCGCTGGTCACAGCACGAACCTTTCTAAGGAGGACCGCGTGCTCGTACACGCTTTCGACCTGCCGGCCGAGGCGGTCGCCGAAATCGTCCGAGTCTGTCAATCGACCGGCGCCGAGGTCTTCGTTCGCTTGGAGAGCCAGCTCGTTCGGCGGCAGCTTATGCTGGGCATGACGGAAGCGAACGCGGCCACCTACGCCGACATCGAGAAGCACGAGATGGAGCGAATGACCGCCTACATCGCTCTTCGCGGCGCGCAAAACGCCCTGGAGCAAGCAGACGTTCCGAGCGAGACTCTCGCAATGTGGCAGCGGGTTTTCGGCGTGCCGGTGACGAACGAGACGAGGGTGCCGAACACCAAGTGGGTCGCCCTCCGTTGGCCGAATCCATCGATGGCCCAGCAGGCCGGCATGAGCACGCAGGGCTTCGAGGACTTCTACTTCCGTGTTTGCACGATGGACTACGCCCGTATGAAGAAGGCTTGCGAACCCCTCAAAGACCTGATGAACCGGACCGACGCGGTCCACTTGCTCGGCCCCGGTACGGACCTGACCTTTTCGATCAAGGACATCGGCGCGGTCATGTGCGTCGGCCATCGAAACATCCCCGACGGCGAGTGCTTTTCGTGTCCGGTAAAGGACTCGGTCAACGGGGTCGTCCAGTACAACACCGCCTCCCTCTTTCAGGGTCAGGTCTTCGAGAACGTGCGCTATGTCGTAAAAGACGGCCGCATCGTCGAGGCGACCGCCGGTGCCCAGACGGATCGACTCAACGAGATTCTCGACACCGACGAGGGGGCGAGGTACTTCGGCGAATGGAGCCTCGGGTTCAATCCGTTCATCCTGCACCCAATGAAGGACACGCTCTTCGACGAAAAGATCGCCGGATCGTTCCACTTAACTCCCGGAAACGCCTACCCGCCCCCGGGTGGAAACGGCAACAAGAGCGCCGTCCACTGGGACAAGGTCGTGATCCAGCGGCCCGAATACGGTGGCGGCGAAATCTGGTTCGACGGTCGGCTCATTCGAAAGGACGGCCTGTTCGTCCTACCGGAACTCGCCGATCTCAACCCCGACCGGCTCGGCGCCTGATGAGCCGTTTCCTCGTCTGGCTTAGGCCGCGATGGGCAATCGTGCTGCTGGCCTTGTTGCCGGTACTGCCGCTCTGGCGCGCAGTGTTTCTCGGGGAGACCATCGGTGCGTTCGACGAGATTCGCACCATGGCACCCTGGAGCGCCGCCCCGAGCGGCAAGCCGTGGGACGTGCTGATGGCGGACTCGGCGCTTCAGTTCTACGTGTGGCGGGACCTCGTTTTCGAAGCCTGGCGGGGCTTCGAGCTGCCGCTCTGGAACCCGTATCAGCTCGCCGGCACGCCCCTTCTAGCCAACTCTCAATCGGGCGCTCTTTATCCGCTTCATGTCCTCGTCGGAATCCTCCACCTTCCGACGGGTCTCGGCCTCACCCTGCTCGCCTGGTTTCATCTCGCATGGGCGGCAATCGGCACCTTTTTGCTCGCGCGTCGCCTCGGCGCTTCCGATGTCGGAGGGTTCGTGGCGGGCAGTTCGTTCTCGCTCTCCCAATTCATGGTGTCCTGGACCGCGCTGCCCAGCGTCATCGAAACCTGCTCCTGGATTCCCTGGCTACTGCTGGGAGTCGAGACGGTCTACTCGCGAGGCATAACAGCCCGACTCATCGCCGGGCTCGGCATGGCGATGGGCATGCTCCTCCTCGCGGGACACCTCCAGTTCGCGGCCTATGGCCTCATGGCGACGGTCCTGCTCGCGCTGTGGCGCCTGGTCGGTGCCAAGGAGCGGCGCTGGACCGGTACCGCGGCGGTGGCGGGGGCCCTTGCGATAGGTGGGCTGCTCGCCGCGCCGCAACTGGATCAAGTCCTCCGCTTCGGACGCGAGGGGCACCGGCAGGCGCCGGCTACCGAGGCCGGCTACCAGGCGTATGTCGCCGGAGCGATCCCCGCCGCTGCGCTCGTCGGTCTGCCCAACCCCGCGTTCCAGGGTCTCCCCACGCGCACCTCGCCGGAGGTCGAGGGAGCCTCGACCTACTGGCCCGCCATCACGCACCGAGGGATGAACTTCGCCGAGACCGCCATCGGACTCGGACCCGTGATCGTTCTGCTACTGGGCCTCGCGGCGTTCGAGGTGCGGCGGATGAGGCCGGGCGCGCCGTACGCAGCGATGTTCGTTCTCTCGCTTTTGATCGCCCTGGGCACGCCGCTGAACAAGCCGATGTACTTCCTCCTGCCCGGATGGTCGGCTACTGGATCGCCCGGGCGAATCGCCGTGCTGTTCGTCCTGTCAGCCTGCCTGTTGGCCGGTCTCGCCCTGCGCGACAAGGAAAAGGTCCCCCACCGAGCGGCCGTCCTCGCAACCGCCGTCTTCGTCTTCCTGGCACTGATCCCCTTTTGGACCCTGCGAACGCTCGCCGACAACTTGACCCCCTGGCTGCCGCAGGTCTCGGTCGAAGTCGTCGGACTCCTCGTTGGGGGAGCAACCGGCGCGACGACGGGGCCCTACTTCCTGAGCGTCTTGCTTTGCTCGGTTGTCGCGGTACTTCTGGTAAGGCAGGAAGCGACTGCCGCCAAACTGCTCGCCGCCGTCACCGTGCTCGTTCCCGCAACCTTGTATGCGGCGCAAGTCGTGAGAACGTCTCCGCGCCCTTTGGCCCATGTGGAGGGACCTGCCCGGGGCGAACGGATTGCCGCCTTCAACGACCGGTGGGATCTCCTCTCGGCGGTGCCCGCCGTTCTCCCGCCGAACACGGCCTCGCTCTCACGGATTCACGACCTCAGCGGATACGACTCCTTGATGCATCGCGACACCGTCGCCCTGCTTAAGGAAGTCGATGGCCAGGACGCTGCACCCCCTGCCAACGGAAACATGATGTTCGTCAAGTCCTCGGCGAACCCGCTCCTCCTCGCGGAAGCGGGGGTTTCGGAGGTCTGGACGAACCAGCCCACCGAGAAGCTGGGCGTCCTGCCGGCCGAGTCCAGCGGTCTCTATCGCTATCGGCTGCGGGGTCCCGGCCGCGTCTACGTGGAAGGCGCCGACGGCGCGCGGACGCCCGCGCTCATCGAACGCGAGGGCTTCGGTCGGATGTCGATCCGCGCATCCGGCCCGGGGCGGCTTGTCGTAAAGGACCGGGCGATGAAGGGTTGGCACGCCACCGTTGCCGGCAGGACAGAAGCGGTGCCGGAAGCCCGCTGGATCGAGGTCGACAACCTCCCCCCCGGCGATCAGATCGTGGTGCTGACCTATTCGCCTCCCGGCCTCAAAGCGTGGCTTTCGATTTCTTGCCTCGTCTGGGTCACCGCGGTCGCGCTGGCCGTCCGCCGACCACGGCAATCCGGGATCGACAGTCAGTAGACTCCCGGCATGTCCATGCGTCCGCTGTTGATGCTGCCGCTTCTGCTCGCCTGCACGTTCGCTTCCCCGCAACTCGACCCGATTCTCTACGAAGGACTGAAGTGGCGTTCGATCGGCCCCCTCCGGGGGGGACGATCCGTCGCCGCGACAGGCGTTGCCCAAAGGCCGAAGGAGTATTACTTCGGCGCGACGGGAGGCGGGGTCTGGAAGACGACCGACGGCGGGGTCGAATGGAACTGCGTTTCCGACGGCTTCCTCGGCACGGCCTCGGTGGGCGCCCTCGCCGTCGCCCCAAGCAACCCGGACGTCGTGTATGCGGGGACAGGGGAGAAGGACATCCGTGGAAACATCTCTCACGGCGATGGCCTCTATCGCTCGGACGACGCTGGGAAGACGTGGCGTCACATCGGGCTCCGCGAATGCCAGACCATCAGCCGCATCGTCGTCCATCCGCGCGATCCCGATACGGCTTGGGTCGCGGCGCTCGGTCACGTGTACGTGAAGCGCGATATCGCCACCGGTCGGGTCGACGCCGACCCCAATCGGGGCATTTACAAGACGACCGACGGCGGAAAGACCTGGGCGCGAGTGCTCTTCAAGAGCCCGACGGCAGGCGGCATCGACGTCGAGATCGATCCCTCCAATCCGCAAACCCTCTATGCAGCCCTATGGGAAGCCTGGAGAACGCCGTACACGCTCAACTCCGGCGGCCCCGGCAGCGGCCTTCACAAATCCACGGACGGCGGTAAGACCTGGACCGACCTCACGCGAAATACAGGCCTGCCGCAAGGCGTCATCGGCAAGATCGGGCTCGCCGTCTCTCCGGCAAATCCGAAGCGACTGTATGCGATCGTCGAAGCCCTCGATGGCGGCATCTTCCGCAGCGACGACGCCGGAGCAACGTGGATCCTCGCGAACAGTGGCCGCCAATGGCGCCAGCGCGCTTGGTACTACTCCCATGTCATCGCCGACACCAAGGATGCCGACGCCGTCTGGGTCCTGAATGTCGGCGTCGGCCGATCCACCGACGGAGGCAAGACGTTCCGCGGCGTCTCGACCCCCCACAGCGACAGTCACGATCTCTGGATCGCTCCCGACGACCCGAACCGGATCATCGAGGCGAACGACGGCGGCGCGAACGTCAGCACCGATGGCGGCAGGACCTGGACCGACCAAGACTTCGCTACGGGTCAGTTCTATCACGTCACGACGGACAACGCCTTCCCCTACCGCGTGCTCGGCGCGCAGCAGGACAATTCCACCGTTAGGATCCCCTCGCGCGACCGCGGAGGGGGTGGCCGGCGAGGCAGAGGGGCCGGAATCGACATCGAGAGCACGGCCGGCGGCGAGAGCGGCTACATCGCGGTGAAGCCGAACGATCCCGACGTCGTCTTCGGTGGGTCGTACGGCGGGTACCTCGAGCGGCTCAACCATCGGACCGGCAAGGGACGAAACGTCAACGTCTGGCCCGACAACCCGATGGGGCACGGCGCGATCGACCTCCGGCAGCGCTTCCAGTGGACCTTCCCCATCGTCTTCTCCCCCCACGATCCGAATCTGCTCTACACGTGCTCCCAGCATGTTTGGAAATCGACCAACGAGGGCGAGACCTGGACAAAGATTTCCCCCGACCTCTCGCGTAACGATCCCCGCACCCTGGGCCCGAGCGGCGGACCCATCACGAAAGACAACACGAGCGTCGAGTACTACGGCACGGTCTTCACTCTCGCCGAGTCGCCTTCCAGGCCTGGTGTACTGTGGGCAGGCTCGGACGACGGCTTGGTCCACGTCTCTCGCGATGCAGGGGCGAGTTGGCAGAACGTAACCCCGAAGGAAATGCCCGAGTGGGGCTTGTGCAGCATGATCGAAGCCTCGCCCTTCGAGGAAGGTACCGCCTATCTGGCCGTCGATAACCACGAGAACGACGACCTCGCGCCGTACGTGTTCGTCACGCGGAACTTCGGACGGACCTGGAACAAGCTCGTCGAGGGACTGCCGTCGAACGCCTTCGTGCGTGTCGTCCGCGAAGACCCCGCGCGAGCCGGACTGCTTTACGCTGGCACCGAGGTAGGGGTCTTCGTTCGCTTCCCGGGCGAAAAGGTCTGGCAATCGCTCGGCATGAACCTACCCCTCACGCCGATCCACGACCTCGTGGTCAAGGAGGGCGACCTCGTCGTCGCGACGCACGGGCGCGGTTTCTGGATTCTCGACGACATCTCACCGCTGCGCCAGATCTCGGCGGACGCCGCCGCCGCCCGCCTCTTTGCTCCCCGTCCTGCGACCATGGCGAACTTCCGTGCTCCGGCGCCGAACGGCATCCTCGCCAACTATTTCCTGCCCAAAGACGCCGAAAAGGTGGAGTTCGAACTCTTCGATACGAACGGGGTCGCCGTGGCAAAGACGGAAGGCGTGGGCAAGAAGGGCCTCAACCGGGTCTCCCTAGCCCCCCGCTACCCCGGCTATAGAGGATTCCCAGGCATGATCCTCTGGGGCGCCGGTTCGCAGCAGATTCCTGGCGCGCCAGGGGTTTACCGACTCAAACTCACCGTAGACGGCCAAGTCAAGTGGGCCGATGCCGAATGGAAGCGCGACCCACGGGCGGAGTGCTCCGACGACGACCTCCGCGCGAGGACCGAGTTCGCACTTCTCATCCGCGACCGAATGAACGATGCCAACGGCGCTGTCATTCGCATTCGTGAGCTGAAAAAGGCGCTCGACGACACTGCCAAAGCCAAGCCTGGAGTGGCGCGACAGGCCGAAGCCCTCAAGGTCAAGCTCTCCTCACTCGAAGAGGAGATCTATCAGGTGCGTAACCAGTCGGGTCAGGACCCGCTGAACTATCCGATCAAACTCAACAATCGGATCGGAGCTTTGCTCGGTGTCGTTCTCGGTGGAGAGGCGCGGCCGACGGATGCGAGCTACCAGGTGTTCGCGGAGCTGACGGGAATGCTGCAGATTCAGTTGGACCGGCTGAAGGAGTTGGAAGTCGAAGTGAAGCGGCTCCTCGCATGACGGCGTCTGGCCAGATCGGGCGTGAACTCGAAGCCGTTCTCCCCAAGGAGCGGATCGTCGCCGACACGGCCGCAAGACGAGCCTACGATTCGGACGCCTATCCCATCGACCGTCACCCGCCGGATGCCGTCGTGTTGCCTGAGACGACCGAGGAAGTCTCCCGGCTCGTGCGGTGGTGCGTCGAGCAGTCGATTCCTTACACGCCGCGTGGCGCTGGGACGGGCCTTAGCGGCGGCGCGATGGCGGCGCGAGGCGGCATCGTGATCTCCACCAAGCGGCTCACCCGCATCTTCGAGGTCGACGCCGCCAACCGGATGATGCACGCTCAAAGCGGCGTGCCGAATCTCCGGCTCAGCCAGGCAGCCGCGCCCTTCGGACTCCACTTCGCGCCCGATCCGAGCAGCCAGTCCGTCTGCACGCTCGGCGGCAACATCGCCGAGAATTCCGGCGGGCCGCATACGCTTAAGTATGGAGTCACCTATCCCCATATCCTCCAGGTCGTCCTCGTCGATCCGAGCGGCGAGGTCTGGACGATCGGTTCGCGATCGGGGCGTGCTCCTGGCCCAGATTTTCTCTCGCTGATCGTCGGCGGCGAAGGGACCTTGGGCATCGTCACCGAGGCCTGGGTTCGCCTGACCCCCACCCCGCAGTGCGTCGAGACCGCGCTCGTCGCCTTCCCGAGCGTTCGCCAAGCGACCGAGTGCGTCTCGGCGATCGTGTCATCCGGCGTGATCCCCGCCGCGCTCGAGATGATGGACAAGGGAATCATCGGAGCGCTGAGAGCCGCCTTCGGCCTGCAGTATCCCGACGGCTCGGAGGCTCTGCTACTCGTCGAGTGCGACGGCAACGACCCCGAGCGGATCGCCGATGAATTGGCAACGGTCGAATCCATCAGCCAGGCGAACGGCGCGTTAGAGCTTCGCCGCGCCCAAAGCGAAGCCGAACGCAAAGACCTCTGGAAGGCTCGCAAAAAGGGTATCGGCGCAATGGGTCGTCTCGCCCCCAGCATCGTCACCCACGACGGCGTTATCCCCCGATCACGCCTGCCCGAGATGCTCGACTTCGTCTATCAGGTCGCCGCCGAACACGACATCGGGGTAGCGAATCTCTTTCATGCCGGAGACGGCAACCTCCATCCATGCATGTACTTCGACGACCGCGACCCGCTCCAGGTCGAGGCCGTCATCGCTGCAGGGGAGGCGATCATCGCGCGCTGCGTCGAATTGGGAGGAAGCGTCTCCGGAGAGCACGGGATCGGCGTCGAGAAATCCACCCTCCTCGAATCGATGTTCGGCCCCGACGACATGCGGCTTCAGCGCATCGCCCGAGAAATCTTCAACGAGGGTGATCTCTGCAATCCCTGCAAGGTCATCCCGAACCAAAAGGGCTGCGTCGAGCACCGCCGCCGAAGCCGAGGCGTCGCATGGTAGAGCCTCTGTGGGAGGCCTTCGCCAGCCCCGGACCGATCTATGTTCACGCTGACTTCGGACCCTGGGCCCTACCCGTCGAAGGTGGCGATATCCTCGAACTCGATTGGCACGAAGATGACTTCGCCATCGAGCCCGCCGACCTCGTCGCGCAGATTCCCGCGTCGTGTCCGCTCGAGGTCGTCGGAGCCAGTCTTGCGGAAGTGGGACTCGCGCTGCCCTACGGTCCGATGATAGGTCTGCCGGCCCCTGGCGAAAGCGCTGCGTGGAGCGTCGCGGTGGCTATTGGCCTCGATCTCCCGCATCGACTCGAGTCACGCTACGGGTCCTGGCGAACTTGGATTCTCGGCGCTCGCCTTATGCTCGCTGATGGCACCATCGCGAAGTCGGGCTCGAAGGTCGTCAAGAGCGTCGCCGGATACGATGTGCATAAGTTGGTGGTGGGCGCGAGAGGGTGTTTGGGCGTGCTGCTCGATGTGACCGTGCGGGTCTGGCCTCTCGCCGCCATCGATTTGCCGGACCCTTCGCCTTCGTCACCGTCGCGGGCTGGGTCGGTGTGGGTCCAGCGAACCCTAGCCACCGACTTCGCCAGGGCCATCGAGTCAGCGGGCAATCGCCTCCTTCTCGCCGATCGCGAAGGCGCGACACTGTGGGCCGACGTCGCCCCGGGGGATTCCCTTCCCCGCTATGCGCATGACTTCTTGATCCGGTCGGGCTGCGGGGCCGACAACCTGCAAGTCGTCGATCCGGTCCAGGTTCGCCTCCTTCGCCGTGCCAAAGACCTCCTCGACCCCGAACACCGCTTGAACCGGGGGTGCCTAGGTGTCGTCTGACCTCATCGATATCTCGACTCGGTGCATCCGCTGCGGCTTCTGCCTCGAGGCGTGCCCGACCTTCACGGAGACTGGACTCGAGACGCATTCTCCGCGAGGCCGAATCTACCTCGCGCGAAGCGCCGACGAGGGGCAGGCTTCATGGACCACCGTTCGCAAGTCGATCGACTCGTGCCTGGGCTGCCGGGCTTGCGAAACGGCGTGCCCGAGCGGAGTCGAATACGGTCGGCTGCTCGAACTGGCGCGATCGCGGCTCGAACGCGCCGAACCCGATCGCCACCTCGCCCGTGTCCTGGACTGGATGACTCGACCCAGTTTGCTCCGGCTTTCGGCGGCGCTCGGCGGCCTTCTTCCCGGCGGAGAGGCTCCGAATCCGCTCGGGCCGGGCCGTACGCCGGTTCCGCGACCTCAACCTCGAGGCGACTGGCCGCCTTACGAGGGTCCGGTACCCAAACGAGGCGAAGTGGCACTGCTCGCCGGGTGCGCGATGGATTGCCTTTTCGCCCGGACTCATGAGGCGAGTGTCCGGCTGCTCGCCCGGGTCGGACTGCTCGCACGCCCTTTACACGGCTGCTGCGGTGCGCTCCATGCCCATAACGGGTTTCTCGACGAGGGCGTCCGGCGCGCCGAGGCCCTCGATCCGCGGGGATTGCCGATCGTAACCGATTCGGCAGGCTGTGGAGGCTGGCTGAAGGAAGCCCGCGGCAGCAAAGTAAAGGACTTATCGGAGGTCCTGCTCGATGGTGGCCTCGACTCCGACCTCGGCCGATGCGAACCACTCCGACTGCGTGTGGCCTATCACGACGCCTGCCACCTCGCTCACGGTCAAGGTATCCGGGCGCAGCCGCGGGCTCTACTGGCAGCGATCCCCGGGGTCGAACTCGTGCCGCTGGCAGAGTCCGACACCTGCTGCGGCAGCGCGGGAATCTACAACCTGCGAGAACCGGAAATGGCGAACCTCCTCTTGGATCGCAAATGGCGTCACATCGAAGCCACCCACGCCGACGTCGTCGCCGCGGGCAACCCGGGCTGTTTGGCCTGGCTGCAGGCGGCGGCTCAAAGGAGCGGCTCGCGGATTCGGGTCATGCACACGTCGGAGATTCTGGAGGCGGCGTTCAGCGGGTGGTCCTCGTAGCTCGCCATCTGGTGGCGAATTCGGTAAGACCTTCTCCGGGTTAATCGGGCCTCGACTCGATCGTCGCCGTCATTGCGATCGTCTCAGGCCCCTTGGGCACCTTTGTCTCGAGAATTCCCCGAATCGAGGAGAGCCCGCCATCCGATCGATATCTGAGAACGACCGAGATCGTGCCTTTGTATGTGGTGCGGCCGGTATTGTCGAGCACGAACTCGGCTTCACCCTCCAGCATCGCGCAGCGGTACTTCGCGTCGCTGCCGGCTGGCTCCAAGCGGAAGGAACCGTCGATCTTCCTGAAGCCGCCTTTCCCGTCCATGATCGCCGGAGGATACATCTCCTCCAGCCACGGGCGCAGGTCGGAGGCCTTCAACTCGCGCGGTTCGGTAGGCCAGGCCAGGGCCTTTCGCAGATCGGGTTCCAACGGCACCGCCTCGACGACCGGGGTCCGATAGTGGTTCATGTGGTTGGCGGCGAACGACAAGTAAATCCTCACCCCGGCGGGCCGATCCGGTCCCGTGACGTCCGGGAGGGTGAGGGTCGGTTTCGAGCGCTCGACCTTCGGGAGGTCAACGCCTTCGATGAGCCGCTCCAGTTGGGCTTTGAAGTCCTTGCCCTGGGCTGCGGGGTCGAACTGGAACTCCGGCGGGCGCACAAAGGGAACGCTCGATCGAACCACCTTGCCCTTGTGGTCGAGGACGATGAGGGCGAGGTTGATGTGACGACCGGCGAGTCCGGCCTCGTCGTGAACTGCCTTCACCGACGCCGGCATTTCCTGGACGTTTCGCCCGCTCCACCAGGTGACGATGAAGGGTCGGAGGGTATCGAGTGATTCGGGCCAAGCGAGGGAACTCCCCCGCACGTGATCCATGTTCGCTCAGGTGTGGCCCGTGAAGAAGTTGGTCCCGGCTGTGATGTTAGTGTTGAGAATAAGGAGGATAGGCCGCTTCTCTTCCTTCGCGCGAACCTTGGCATCCTTTAGGCTCATGGCCCAGTCCAGCGAGAAGAAACCCAGGCTCTTCGCGCTCGGCTTCCCCGCCTCGAAGCGCTGAAGCGTCCGCTCTACCCGCTCGTCGGGAGCAAGGAGAAGCAAGGCCAGCCCGGCGATCGCGATGCCGTACATGGCCATAGCCTATCGTGGAATTGTTTGGATTCTATGAGGGCCTAGCCCCCGCGAGGCGGGGGCTTCGTCTCGCCCCTTTGGGGGCCAGCCGGCGGACTCACCCGATTCTCGACCTGCTTGCGCGAAGCGGGCGACATTTGGCGAAGGCTGTCATCCTTGATCTGCTGGGCCTCTTCGGGAGTTCGGACGATCCGCGGGGTGAGGAAGACCAGCAGTTCTGTCTTCACGTTCGACTTGTCGGAAAACTTGAAGAGATTGCCCAAAATGGGGATGTCGCCCAAGAGTGGGATCTTGTTCACCGTACTCGTCACCGTGTTTCGGATGATGCCTCCTAGGATGATCGTTTCGTTATCTTTTACGGTAACTGTCGTATTCGCCTGACGCTGATTCACGATCGGCGCGTTGAACGAGGTAAATCCTTGAAGGTCGTTGGCGGTTTGATCGACATCCATCGTCACGAAGCCGTTGGCCGTAATGCGAGGCGTGACGGTGAGGACGATGCCTACGTCTTGGAACGAATAGTTGAACGTGAGGTTGCCGTTCGGGTCCTCGCGCGTGCTGAGAACGTAGGGCACGCTTTGGCTGATGTTGATCTGCGCTTGAACGTTGTTCGACGTGTAGATTCGCGGCGTGGAGAGAACTTGAAACTTCTTATCGGTCGCAAGCGCGTTGATGAGTCCTTCCAGCGAACCACCGGCTAGCGAATAGCGAAAGCCCGTCAGTGGCGGATTGGCCCGGCGCAGCCCGAAGTCCGTGCCGACGCTGCCGGTTTGATCGGTTTGCGTGTTCGCTCGGTTGTAATTCCACTCGACGCCCAGTTTGGTACTTGCATCGAGCGTGGCCTCGACGATGATCGTTTCGATCATGACCTGCTCGGGAATGCGGTCGAGCTGGCTCAGAATTTGGCGAATAAGCTCTGCATTCTCGGGCGAAGCGACCACGATGATGGAGTTGGTGTTCGAGTCGGGAATGGTGGTCACCTGGCCGGCAAGGTCGCGGACGTTGACCACTCGGCCGTCGGCGTCGCGAGCGGTTTGGCCGGGTGTGTTTCGCGTACCGGGTTGGGCAAACTGCCTAAACTGGCCACCACCGCCACCACCGCCGCCGAAAAGCTGGGCGAGCATTTCTGACTGGTCGATGGTGATCTCGGTCGCTAGTTCTCCGGAGTCGGCGTTGGGGTCGGCCATGCGAAGCAGCAGAGCCTGGGGATCCTGATCCGCCGGGGCGCGGCCTCCGCCTCCTCCGCCGCCGGTTCCTTGCAGTCCACCGCCCCCACCGCCCCCTCCACCACCGCCACCTCCGCGGGGCTGGTTGGCACGGTTCATCTGGCCTTGGTTGCGGTTGCCGGCGAGGTTTCCTCCGCCGCCGCTGCGCGTTCCGAAGGCCTGGTTGAGCAAACTAGCGATCTGATCGGCCCTGGCGTTGTTGAGAGGGATGACAAAGGTCGAGGCCTCGACCGGCACGTCCATGTCGAGCTCCTTGATGACTTCGGCGACCAGGACCTGGTTTTCGTCGGTCGCGGTCACGACGAGGGCGTTCGTCCGCTGATCGGCAACTACGGTTCCGAAAGCGGCTTGCGAACCACCGAGCCGAAACGCCTGCTGAATCCGCTGCTCGAAGGGCACGTTCTGTTGGGTGCCGATACCCCCGCGTCCGCGGGGAGCATTGGACACGAGCACGTTTTGGACGACCGGCGCGAGCTCGTCGGCGGTTGCGTACTGCAGTCGATAAACCTTCGCCTTTTGCGGCTGCTCGGTCTCCTTGTCGAGTTCCTGGATGAGGTCCTCGACCTGACCTTGGTCGCGCGAACTGGCGTTCACGATGACCGAGTTGCTGAAATCGTCAGCGGAGGCTCGAACTGCTCCGCCAGATCGAGCACCCATGCCACCGCGGCCCTGGAAGCCTCCTCGCTGACCGCGATTGCCGGCACCTCCGCCACCCTGCTGCTGCATCTGCTGCATCGCCATGAGTTGCTCGAAGGGGGACTGAGTCTGAGCGAAGACTTCGTTCAGGACACGCGCGACTTGGCTCGCGTTAGCGAACTTGAGCTGATAGACGCGGAGTTCTGCTTGAGCGGATGCACCGAACTGGCTCATCAACGCCGGGTCGAATCCTCCCGCTCCTCCGCCGCCGCGCTGCTGGCGCTGGCGGATGACGAGTAGGTTCCCGTCCTTTCGGAGCTCGAAGTTCTTGAGGCCGAGGGTCGTGGAGAGTATCTGAAAAGCCTCATTGAGGCTGACTGCGCTCGCGCTGGTAACCGTGATCGCCCCCGTGAGGGCGGGATCCTTGACGATCGTGACGCCAGAAGTCTTCTGGTAGATCGAAAGCACGTTATCGACGTTCGCGTTGCGAAAGTCCAGCTTGATGCGGGTGCTCGGGTTGAGCTTGAACTGCTCCCAGGGTCGCGAAGAGCCGCCTCCGCCGTCGAACTGTGCCAAGCCGGCCAGTGGTAAGAGTGCCAGGATCAAGATCGCCAAAATCTTCGCTTTCACTTCGTTATCTCCCGTTCCTCTCCGAATTCCGCGTTTCGGGAACGACTTCCAAACTGTTGCCAATCTGCCCTGCGAGATTCCCTCCCACTCGCATCGGCGCAACCGCGCCCGTTCCGCCCGTGACCGGCAACGGATCGGGGTCGGCATCCGGCTCGCCGAGGCGAATGCGCCGAACGCCCCCACCCGGACCGACCATAACGATGGCCTCATCATCTATCTTGGTCAAAACCGCTTGCTTCCATGATTCTCCCTCATGGAGAAAGACGCCCTCTGCTGTCGCAGAATTCTCGATGAGAGCCACTCGAACGCCGTCGATCGTGGCGGTTCCCGTGTAGCGCCAATTCGGATCGCCGCCGGTGAGAGCCGTAGGAACGCCGTCGAGCCGCTGCGCGAGAAGCGAGTCGCCGCCGAGCCGCACGATCCCGGGCTTGAACGCGTTCTTCAATTCGGCATTGTACGAATCGAAGCGGCGATCGTAGTCCTCCTTGGTGAACTGCGCGTTCGTAGTAGATGCGAGGGTGGTTCGTTTCGGCTTGGCGGGAGGGCGCTTGGACTCGGGCTCGGTATAGACCACGACCGCATAGGCTAAAACCCCCAGCAATGCCGTGTAGAGAACCGGGCGAGAGACCTTAGCCATCGGCCTTCTCCTCACCCGGCAAAGCGAAGGCGTTCAGGCCCACCGTCAGGGTCACCGCGTCACTCGCGCCGTCCGCGGAAGCAAGCTGAATCTGGGCCACCGACAGCTTGTTGGCGGGAGCCTGGATATCTCGGACGAAGCCCATGACGTCGGGGAAAGAGCCCTCGACGGTCACGGTAAGCGGGACCATAACGAAGTCTGCGATCTCGTCCGTTCGTTGGGGCCGCAGCGCGATCATCTTGAGTCGCCGCTTCGACGCCAGCTTGTCGATCCGATCAAGCGAGACCGGGCCGATGCGTTCGAGCGGACCGGTCCAGATGCGATCCTTCATCTGATCCCTCGTTCCGGCGAGGCGCTCGCGGGCCCGTTCCGTTTCCAGCTTGATCTTGAACTCCTTGTCGCGCCTCTCTTTGGCGAGGCCCTTGATGGTCGGCTTCGGCGCGGCAAGCATGAAGGCCAGCGTCCCGGCAAGCACCACGATCGAAGCCAGCGTCACCAGGTTGGCACCCATCAAGCTGCGGTCGCGAAAGTCGATCACCTTCTCTTGTTACCTTTCTCGACGAGCGGCAGGTTCCCCACCGGGAAGGCGGAGATGCTGAACTGAACGACCGGCGCCTGATCGATAACCGCATTACTTGAGAACACGAGGCGAACGTCGCGAAGACGCCCCGTCTTCGCCAGACGATCGAGGAACACCGCGACGGCCTCGCTCCGCGTGGCGGTCCCACGAACGAGCACGCTCTTGCCGCGTTCGGCGGTGACTCCGGTCAGCCACAAGTCGGCGGGAGCCTGGTTGGCGACCAGCGTCACGACTTCGGAGAGCGGCTGGGCGGGCGAGAACGCTTGGTCGAGCGCCTGGCGGTTGCGGGTTTCGCGCAGGACGTCCGCTTCGATCGCCTTTTGCACCGAACGGAGCCGGTTGAGGGAGGATTGCATCTTCGCTCGGTCCTTGGACACGACGGCCTGGGCGTCGGCCCGATCGAAGTAGACGAGGGTAGCGAGGGCGATGGCGGCGAGCGCCAGAAGCCCCGCCAGCCGAGTTCGCCGGGCACGATCCTTGGCTTCCCTGCGAGCCTGGACTTCGCGGGGCTCCAAGTCGAGCTCGACCTGATGAGCATGCTCGCCCACGAGCGCCGCAAGCGGGGTTAGGTCGAGTCGAGGGAGAGCTTCGATACTCGACCCGTTCGTGAGTTCGCCGTTTGTCCGCTGGGCGACCGGCATGTTCGGGGCGAGAAGAATGATCGGTTCGGACAATCCGGCGACCGCCGCGGTTCGGCGCGCCTCTTCTTCGATCGACGCGTCGGACATCGCGACCCGGGTCGCCCGAAGGATGCCGCCCGACACCGCATCGAAGGCCAAGCCTTCCGGAGTCGCTTCGACGATCACCGCGTCGGGGAAACCGGCTGAATTCGCCAATAACGCCGATCCGGCAGCAGTGGGTACGACACGGTCTATCGAGAAGCCCGCACTCTCCATCTCTTCGATCGCGTCACGAAGTTCCTTGCCCGCCATGGCGACCAACTGCGTCGTCCGACCTTCGGGCCCCACCTCATCGGTGGGCTGGAAGTCGAACGCCAACTCGGCGAGGGGCAGGGGAAAAACGGTCGACGCTTGCACTTCGAGCAGCCGCTTGAGGTCCCCTCTCGAAGCATTCGGCAGCGGGATGGTGCGGTAAAAGGAACTGCGTCTGGAGACCGCGAGAACGATGGACCCCGCACCGATCTCTCCGGCGGCGGCTGCTGCCGAAGGAAAGGTTCGGGCCAGACCCGTGGCGCGATCGAAGACGCGGATCCCGCTGGGCGACCACTCGAGGATGCGATGGGAGGTCTGGCTCATCGATCCTCGCTCCCCAAGTTCGTGGTCAGCGTCGCGGCCTCGGGCCAACCCCACCGGGTGGACATGTCCGTGAAGGGCGGCTCCTCCACCCGAACGAGTCGCGGCCGGTCTTGGCCCAACACGATGAGGGCCTGCTTCCTCACCCGTTCGGCACCCGCGCGCCCTTCCACCCGCACCCAAAAGGCCGACGACTGGACGGTCAGGCGGTCCAAGGAGCCAGTGAGTGTCGTGCCAGTCATCCCGGGAACGTCGAGAACATCGCTCAGGCGCAAGTAGCCTTGGCCCTGCCGGGAGAACAAGGCCTGGACGACGTCCGGTGGTACGCTCGGCAAGGTCGCCAAGACCTGCTCGGAAGCGGTGTTCAGATTGATCCGACCCTCGACGCGGGTCGCTCCGCTCGTGGTCAGTTCGTCGACGATGACTCGTTCGGTTTGTCGATTGCCGGCCGCCACCGCCACGACATCGCCGAGGCGAGTGAATGGACGCCGCTGCACGATCTGGGCAGCCAGGTCTACGGTAAGGCCACGCTGAACCAGTGTGCCCACCGCCGCGTTGTTGACGTTGAGGCGGGTCTGTCCGGTCGGAGTGGTTTGGGGTGAGAAAGCATCGACGTCGGCGAGGTCGGCGAGCGTCGGCTGCTGATCGGCCTGGCCCTGGATCATCGTGGCGGTGGAGACCACATCCGTCTGAGGAAGATAGAGAGACTGGGCCGTGAAACCCTTGACGGTCAGAAGCTGATCGAAGGTGTCGAGCCGTCGCAGCGCCGCATTGTATGGATTAGTCAGGTTGCCGTAGTACTCGTCCTTCGCGCCCAGGGCTCGCGGCGCGTTCCCACCCTCGCGCCAGTCGAGTAGGGAATCGATCTGCTCCTGGGTGAACGGCATCCGCTGGAGTTGCTCGATCGGGGCGGTGTTGAGATCGACCTTCGAAGCCGCGTCGACGATCTGGATTCGGAACGACGATCCTTCGAGGGTGAACTCCTCGGCACCGTCGCGACCGAGGAGCGCCCATTCGTCTTGAAGCGTCGTGGCCGGCCCGGGTGTGACAAGGCTTAACTCGGCCATTGCCCGCTGGATGCCCGCATCTGCGGCGAGCCGAGCCCGAGCGAGCTCCGAGCCCTGAGCAATCTCGCGAAGCCGAATGCGCATCGCAGAAGCCGAGATCGCGAGCAGCGCGACCAATCCAGCGAGAATCGCCAGGGTCAGGACGAACGCAAAGCCCCGCTGCCGTCTCACGGCCCACCCCCGATGGCGACCGGATCCTCGGGAGTCACATCGCTGTTCGGAAGCGGGACGATCAAGATGACCGGCTCATCCCGCTCGCGCATCGTTAAGGTGACTCGGACCGCGGAAGGCAACCGGGGAGCACCCTGGGTTCTCGTGTCCCACTGGGATTGCCAATCGATGCCGTCGAAGAACTCGAATGCGATGGTTTCGACGTTGTCGTCAAGCAAGCGCTGCCGACCTCCCTGCGTCGGATCGCCATCCGCCGGTCGCTGCTCTCGAAGGAACAGCCCGGTCACGCCGTCCGGTGCATCGAAGGGAATCGTCGAGAGGGCGATCTCGACGAGCCCGCCTTGCGGGCCGAACCGTTCGTTCTGCGTTTCGAAGTCGTCCGTGCTGTCCAGCGCCGAGGCCGGCATTCTCAGGCCCACGGCGGTGAACGTCAGCTCGTCGGCGGGCGCGCCGAGCAGGCCGCCACCGGCGCCGTCCGCGGTCGATCCGACCAAGTACGTCCCCGGATCACCGGGAGTCGTGGAGAGATAGGCTCGCGAGATTAGCGACCTGAGTTCGAGTCGGGTTGCGGCGAGCCGGCTCCCTTCGTCGCTGCTCTCTCGCAAACGCCGCTCGACGTCGATTCCCGCGACGAAGGCTCGCACGGCCCCGGCCGTGATCAAGCCGATGATCGCGAGCACGAGGAGAAGTTCGAGCAGCGTCGTCGCCCTTCGTTTCCCCCTCGCTCTGCGAGGGGGACCTTCGCCGCGAAGCGCGCGAAGAGGGGGAGTAATAGGCGTGATCCCCGGATTCATTACTCCCCCTGCCGGCACGCGCTGCGCGCGGCCAGCTTCCCCCTCGTGACACGAGGGGGAGTCCTTCATCCCCCTCGCTCTGCGAGGGGGACCTTCGCCGCGAAGCGTGCGAAGAGGGGGAGTAATAGGCGAGAATCCCTTCATCCTCCCAGCACCCCGCTCGCAGGTGGCGAGAACACGAGCGTCTCGGCGGCAGCTTCGCGGCCGCCGCGCTCGACGGTCACCCGGATTCGGTCGAGATTCTCGGCTCCCGCCGGCACGATTTCCAGTCGCCAGCGAGCGTCTCGAAGTTCGGCCCCATCGAAGCCGCCCTCGGTGGATGCCCCCTGGAGGTCGCGAAGGCCGACGACTTCGTCGAGCTTAGCGGCCGCTAGTCGTCGCAAAGTGTCAGTATCGCGAGCCGCTGCCTCGGCCCGGGTGATCGAGGCGAGTGCACCCATCGCGGCGGCGACACCGACCCCGAGGAGGACCGCGGCGGCGAGAGCCTCGATCAGCGTGAACCCACGGCGAGCCCTAGAGCCTCTGCTCATTCTCTCCCGCAGGCCAGCTTTCCTGAACGACTTCGGGCAGCGGCCCCTCGAGCAGCGTCACCGTCCCATCGGTGCCGATCAAGACCGAGTCGACGGCTCCGTCGTGCTCGATCTCCAAGCCACCGCCGTCCGAACGGCCATCGGCGTAGAACCGCAACTCCCACTCCGACGCTCCCGACTCGGACTGCCCAAGGCGAAGGGTCGGAAAGTCGACCGCGGAAGGTACGTCGATGGACCGGATCACCGACTCTTCTCCCTGCACCAATTCGATCCGCTCTCCGCTTCCTTCGATGCGGAGATAGACCGTCTCACCGCCTTGGACCGCGCGAAGTCTTGCTTCCCGGGCGAGTTCGCGAATCGCGAACTTGACCCCCCGAGCCTCTTGACCGCTCCGGACAGAGAGCAGTCGAGGCGCGACGATCGCCGACAACAGCGCCAGCACTACGATGGCTACCGATAGCTCGATCAGCGTGAAGCCCCGTTTAGTCACTCTCGTTGATGTCTCCGGCTTCTCCTTCGCCGCCCTCTTGTCCATCGGAACCGAGAGAGAGGAGGATGTACGACTCGGTCCCGCTGGTGCCCGGATACTCATAAATGTAGGCGTTGCCCCAAGGGTCGTCCGGGATCTCTTTGGTCGTGTACGGGCCCTTCCATCCGCGGGCATCGGCGGGGGGGACGCGCAAGGCCTGAAGGCCCTCCTCGGTCGTCGGGTAGCGGCCAGTATCGAGCCTAAAGGCTTGGATCAGGCCGCTCAGGGTCGATAGGTCGCTCTGTGCCTTGGCCACCTTGGCCTCACTCGTCCTGCCGACGACGCGCGGCACGATGAGCGCCGCCAGGATCGCCAGGATCAGGATCACGACCATCAACTCGATCAGCGTAAAGCCGCGACGTCTCTTCATGTGTTGCACCATTACTTCACCAACTCCTGCGCCTGAAAGATCGGCAGCAGCACCGCGAGGACCACGAACCCCACGAACGCGCCCATCACCAACACGATTACCGGCTCGACAAGCGCCGTCAGTCGACGCATGCCGTTATCGACCTCGAAATCCAAACTGTCCGACACCCGACCCAGCATCTTCGGAAGGTCGCCTGTTTGCTCGCCGATCGCGACCATGTGGGTGAGGACGGGCGGGAACGAACCCGAGTCTCTCATCGACTCGGCGATCGGTCGACCCTCGCGAACTTCGTCTTCTACGAGGTCCGCGCTCCTCCTAAACACCCGGTTGCCACTCGATAGTCCGGCCAGGCGAAGGGCATCGAGGATCGGGACTCCCCCATAAACGAGGGTTCCCAACACGCGGGCGAACCTCGAAACCGTCGCCTTCAAGATCACCGGGCCTAGCAACGGGATCTTCACGAGCAGCCGATCCCGCGTCAGCCCGCCGGCTTCGGTCGAAGCCCACGCACGATAGAGGAGGAACGAGCCCACGAGCCCGGCGAGAAGCAAGATCGTGTTGTTCGTGATAAAGCCGGTCACCGCCAGAAGGATCTGCGTCGCCAGCGGCAAGTCGTTGCCGAGGTCCTTGAAGATCCCCGACAGCCGCGGCACCACGAACGTGAGCAAGAACGTCACCACCGCGAAGGCGGTCAGAGCAAGCACGCTCGGATAGATCAGCGCCGAGACGATCTGGCTGCGCCGAGCGACCTCCTTCTCCTGAAAATCGGCGAGGCGGCTGGCGACGTCGGCAAACTGCCCGCTCGCCTCGCCAGCCCGAAGGGTCTGCGTGTAGACGTCCGGAAACAGCTTTGGGTGCTTGGCGAGGGCGTCGCTGATCGGGAGGCCCCCTCTAACGTCGTCCAGGGCCTGCTCGGCAACGTCGGCGAGCGCTCCGCTCTCCGACTGCTCCGCCACGACCTGCAGCACTCGGTCCAGGGGCAGCCCGGCATCGGCGAGGTCGGCCATGCGGCGCGTGAACAGAGCGAGGTCGTTGCGGGAGACCTTACCACGCTTGCGCTGGTCGGTCTCCGTCCTCGCCCGTCGGGCTTGCTCGGCGATTTCGAGGACGTAGCGTCCATCGCGAGTCACCAGATCGATCGCGGCCTCGCGGCTGGGTGCGTCGATGTAGCCTGTTTTCTTCTTTCCGGAGGGCTCCAGCGCCGTGTAGGCGAACGTCGTCACCTAGAACTCCTCCCGCTGGCACACGCGCAGGACTTCCTCGGGAGTCGAGCGACCATCGAGCACCGCGAGCTTGCCGTCACCGAGCAACGTCCGCATTCCTTGGCTCTCTATGGCGTGCTGCTTGATCACGCTCGAACTGGCGCGATCCACGGTCAGGCGGCGCACGGTTTCATCGACGAGCAGCAGCTCATACAGGCCCTGGCGTCCGCGGTAGCCCGAACCCTGACACTTCTCGCAGCCGCGACCTCGTTTGAAGGTCGCGCCTCGCGCCTCGTCGGGCGTGACCCCGATAGCGCTCAGGGCGTCGGTGCCGGGCTTATCGGCCTCGGCGCAATGGGAGCAGACGCGCCGAACGAGCCGCTGCGCCACTACCCCTACCAGCGACGAGGCGACCAGGTAGGGCTCGACCTCCATATCGAGGAGGCGAGTCACCGCGCCGGGAGCGTCGTTCGTGTGAAGCGTGCTGAAAACGAGGTGTCCCGTCAGAGAAGCGTGGATGGCGATCTCCGCCGTCTCAAGATCGCGGATTTCGCCGACCATGATGACGTCGGGGTCTTGGCGCACGATCGACCGGAGCCCCGAGGCAAAGGTCAGGCCGATGTTCGGCCTGACCTGAATCTGCCCGATACCCGGCACTTGGTACTCGACTGGGTCCTCGATCGTGAGGATGTTCGTCGTCGGAGACCAGATCTCCTGAAGGGCGGCATAGAGGGAGGTCGACTTGCCACTGCCGGTCGGACCCGTGGCCAGAATGATGCCGTACGGCAATGAGATGAGCCGGCGGAACTTTGCCAAGACATCCGCTTGCATCCCGAGTTCGGCGAGGCCGAGCATCGCGGTGCCTTTGTCCAGGATGCGCATGACCGCTCGCTCACCGTAGACGGTCGGGACGATCGAGACGCGCACGTCGATCGGCCGCCCAGCGATGGTGATCTTGATGCGTCCGTCCTGGGGCAAACGCCGCTCGGCGATGTTCATCTCCCCGAGAATCTTGAGACGCGAGACGAGAGCGGCGTGCATTCGCTTGGGCGGCCGCATCATCTCGCTCATCATCCCGTCGATGCGGTACCGCACCACGACGTCTCGCTCATAGGGCTCGACGTGGATGTCGCTGGCCCCGTCCCGCACAGCCTGCGCGAAGAGGAGGTTCACCATCTGCACGACGGCGGTCTCGCCGGCCATCTTCGCCAGATCGGCGAGGTCGGTACTGTCGTCGACCTCGGTGATGTTGGAGTCGTCGGCGCCCGGCAAGCCGCTCAGGATCTTCTCGAGGAAGTGCTCCTCGATCTTCTCCCGTATCAGTCCGGGGTCGGCGAGGACGGGGATAACCGGTCGCCGCACGAGGATGCCCAGGTCGTCCACCCCTTGCAGCGCCGCCGGCGAGCCCATCGCCACGATCAGCGCCTCGCCATCCATCCCGATCGGCAAAATCTGGTGCCGCAAGGCATAGTCGCCCGGCGCGAGGGCCACAGCCGCCGCATCCGGGCGAACCTCGCCCAAATCTATGAAAGGAAAGCCAAGCTCACTCGTCAAAAAACCCAACCCCGGTGGCCCACCCGCGCCGCCGTAAGATGATTACGAGCAATGCCCCCTCCGGCAGTTCCCCTGGCGCCCCCCTTTCCTCCCGTAAGAGCCAGCGGAGGTTCAAAGAGTGAGGCGACACCGCAATATCGACGCGATGCCGCCCATAAGGAGCCAGTGCCGGTTCCTGTTCGGAACCTGGCCAGGCGGGGACTAGTCGACTTGGACTCCGTTGGAATCTAGCACCGGGATGCCTTGCGCACTATACATATTACGTCCCCAGAGCCACTTTCGCGGATTCAGTGTTGCCTCGACGCTGAAGAACTTGGCATGCCCGTCGGCGAACGTGTAGTTCGAACCGTTGCCGAAGCGACGCGGCTCGATGTACACGAGTTGGATGTAATCCGGTCCGGGGTTCGTCTTGCATCCGGCAAAGCCCTCTTCGGCCTTTACACGGGTGGCGGCAAAACCGCGTTGGTGGTGGGCGGAAACTCGCTGGCCGCTTCGCCCTTCCACTTCGTGCCGCTTGCATTGAGCATGACCGCGTTGACAGAACGATGGGACTTGTTCTTGAAGTTGGTGCTCTGCTGGTTGGAGGTGTCGTTCACGCAGTGGGGAGTGTTGGAGAACGGTGCCACCGCGATCAAGCTCGTGGGCGCCTCGATCGCGGAAGCGCCGACGACGTTTGCCGGATCGATGCTTCGCCGCTTTCGGGGCATGATGGCCGCGTTCACGGTGTAGGAGAGGCGTGGCACCTGGCTATCGCAGGGCGGGTCGCTCGGGTTCGAATCACTGATGTTGGCGCAAGGCGGATTCGTGGGAACCAGCCCGCGGATCGGGTCGCCGGGAGAGACGAAGATTTCCGAGCTCTTCATGTAGGGCATGATGCCAGCAGACCAGTGCCAGTAGCCATTTAGGTCACCTTGGTCGTTCTTGTACCAGTAGGCCTGAGGATAAACGTCCTCGTTATCGCTTAAGTACATCATGATGGCGATGCCGATCTGCTTCATATTGCTCAGATCGGCGGATTTTTTCGCGGCCTGTTTGGCCTGGGCGAAGACTGGGAAGAGGATCGCGGCGAGAATGGCGATGATCGCGATGACAACGAGCAGTTCGATGAGCGTGAATGCTTTCTTCAAGGCTTCCTCTATGTCGCCGTCACCAGGTGGACGGCCGACCCGATGGTATTCGGGGACCGCGAGGCCAAACCGTTCCTTTACCGAAAGATAACCACGCCTTAAAAGTCAGGTCGGCAACAGCGGGCCATCGAGTGCGGGAGGGGGCCTCTAGCCCTTTCGGGCCGCGGGGCGCAGTTGATCGAGCACTCGGCGGATGTCGAACTCGTTACGCGAGAGCATCTCGCGGGCCTCGTCGGCGGTGGCGTTGGTCAGTTCGCGCACGATGCGAACGCAACGCTCTTGAAGCTTCTTGTTCTTGGCCTTTACATCGACCATCAGATTCTCGATCACCTTGCCGGCCAGCACCATCGCGGCGGTGCTGATGCGGTTGAGGGCGAGCTTCTGGGCAGTGCCCGCCTTGAGTCGGGTCGATCCAGTCAGTACCTCGGCTCCGGTCTCGATCAGGATAGGATGATCGCAGGCGGAAAGCAACGGCCCGTTGCGAGAGTTGCAAATTCCGCACGTCCAGACGCCCTTTTCTCTTGCATGCCGAATGGCAGCGAGCACGAACGGGGTTTTACCGCTGGCGGCAAGGCCGATCAGGACGTCCTTCCGCGTTAACTGGAGGTCGTTGATCGCCTCGATAGCGGCATGCTCGTCGTCTTCGACGTCCTCGTGGGCCTGCTCGACGGCGAAGAGACCGCCCGCCATGACGGCGACGAATCGATCGGGCTCTACCCCGAACGTGGGGGGCATCTCGGCGGCGTCGGAGAAGGCGATGCGCCCGCTGGTTCCGGCGCCGACATAGATGGTTCTCCCGCCAGCGAGGTAGGCGTCGGCGACCTTCTGAGCCGCCTCGGCGAGCTTGTCCTCCACCGAGGCAACGGCGCGAAACACCGCCTGTTCTTCCTCGTTCATGAGCCGGATGATCTCAGCTGCCGACATCTTGTCGAGGCCGAACGAACGCGGGTTACGGGCTTCTGTGCTCATCGTGAAGACGCCGCGCGAGCTCAAGGGCCCCAGAGACGGGCGGCAAACGCGACTCCTCTATTATGCATCGCGCGGCATCAGTCCCCTCGGTGTCCCCCTTCCAGCCCTGGGTGACGGCGCTCGAAAACTCCTTGACGAACACCGGAGAGGCACGCCATAGCCCGCCCGACAGGGAGATTCGTGGCTCTTCGATCTCAGCATGGAATCGGCGGAGATGATCCAGGGTGAGCTCGGCAAGCAATCCCATCTCGTGGGCGATGATCCACTCCGCTTCGGCGTCGCCGGCCAGGGCGTCTTCGGCAACCGGCGTGGCCAAGCGGGCGGTCACTGCGGCGGGAAAACTCGAGCCCATGATCGCGCCCACGACCTCCGTCGGCCCGCGGGCTCCGAGTTCAGCTTCGAGGTGGGCAGTGACGGCAGGGCCGACAGGCCGCCCGGCCAGGAGGGCTTGGACGGCCCGCCGACCGATCGCGAACGCAGAGCCCTGATCACCCAGGAGAGGTCCGCCACCGCCCGAGCGGACGACTTGGCCGCGAACGAACGAGGACACTACCGAGCCGGTACCAGCCACTACGCAGCAGGTCGTCCCTGCCGGACTGGAGGCGAGGGCGGCATGGAAATCTGGACGGACATCGCAACGAGCCGCGGGAAACAGATCGGCCAGGATGGACCGGGCAATCGATGCCTGGCGGTCGGAGACGAGGCCGGCGAAGCAGCCACAGACGCTGGTGGGCGATGGGAGATTGCGAGTCGCTTCGGCGAGGGCTTCTCGAATGGCAGTCGGCGTCAAGGTTGCGAGATTCGCGGGGCCGCCTTCGCCTGCGGCGACTCGGCTGCCCGACTCGTCCGCGGCCAGCGCGCGGGTTTTGCTGCCACCGGCATCGATACCGAGCAATACCGGCACGCTAGAAGATGTTGCTCGAACGCAGGATGGCGCTCCCGGCCCCGCCGCCGATCAGCCAAACGAGAATGATGATCCACTTGTTCTTGTGGTCGAACTCGAGGATGGCGTAGATCAGCAGGTAGATGCCGCACAGCAGGCCGAACAGTCCCTTCAGGATCGAATCCTTAAAGGCGTCGGCGAGAATGATGACCCAGCAGACGAGCGAGGCGATCCCCAAGATGAATCCTAGCGCGGGCATGTTGAAAAGACGGTCGAAGGGTGAGGCGGGTTGCGCCAGAAACGCGGAAGGCCCCGGTGAAAGGGCCTTCGCGGTCTAGGAGGTGCATATGGAGCGAGACACAGGTGAAGGCGTGTGCGTGCACTCCGACACCTGGGGGTCGGGACACGAGGTCACGACCCTGCTATTTCTGAGAATCGCCAAGGATGTCTTGACGCGAAGCGTTTTTCCAACCTTTGCCGAACCGACGTTGGCCGACAGGTTTGCGACTCTCGACGTCTACGAGGTTAGCTGGCGGGTTCGGGCCAAGAGTTGTGCCCTGGTGGCCGGGAGGCCACGTTCACCCCGAGTTCTGGTTCCCCCGTTCCTCCGCCATTGGAGGATTCGACGACCCGCCCTCTCGAGCGGACATTACTATAATACACCGATTTCCGCCGGTCGGTCCCCGTTTTGGGTGAAATCGCAAGAAAGTCTCCTTCCGCGTGGTTTTGCCTGCCCAAACAACTTCCTCATGACTTGGCCTTAGAATACGATTCGCGGTCTTCGGCCCGCGGAGAAACTGCGATGACAACCACGAAACGAACGCTTGGCCCGATTCGTTACCTTGCCCCGCTCGCCCTGCTGGCGATCGGCGCGGCCCTACCAGAATGGCGTGGAACGGCCCAGCCGCCACCACCTCCTCCCGGGCTCGGAGTGCCGCTGCCTGGTCTGACCACCCAGCAACTGGCCGAGTTCGAGGCCGGCAGACTCCAGTTCGGCCGGGTAGAACGGCCGATCGATGGACTCGGACCGGTGTTCAACGGCGTCAGCTGTCTGGAGTGCCACCGAGCCGGCGCCCCCGGCGGAAGCGCTATCGACCTTCAGCTGACCCGCGTGACCCGAATAGGGCGGGTCGAAAGCGGCGTGTTCAGCGAACTGCCACAACGGGGCGGACCGCTCATCCAGCGGCGCTCGCTCCGCGAGATCTTCCCCAACCACCCCGTCTTTCCGGAGGTTATCCCGCCCGAAGCGACTGTGGTCGCGCGCCGCATCACGACTCCCCTCTTCGGCACCGGCCTCATCGAGGCGATTCCCGACATCGTGATCACGATGAACGCCGATCCTACCGATCGCAACGGAGACGGCATTTCCGGGCGGCCGAACTACATAACGAACCCAGAGACAAACCGGCTCGAGCTAGGCCGCTTCGGCTGGAAGTCGCAACTCTCCACCCTGCACCACTTTACAGGGCTCGCCCTGATCGACGAAATGGGCATCACGAACCCCAGTTTTCCTCTCGAAGTGCTCCCGCAAGGGCTCCCCATCCCCGCCGGAGGCGACAACGTGGCCGATCCCGAAGACAATGGTACGCGAGTAGCGGCGCTCACCAGTTTCCAGCGATTCCTCGCCCCGCCGCCTCAGGGCCTTCAGAACCGACAGGGGCGCGACGTCTTCGCGAACATCGGGTGTGCCAAGTGCCACATCCCGACCCTCAAGACGGCCGCCCACGCGATCGCGGCCTTGGCGAATCAGTCCGTCAATCTCTACTCCGACCTGCTCCTGCACGACATGGGCCTGAACCTGGCGGACGGTAACCCGCAGGGGCTCGCCAGTGCATCGGAGTTCCGGACCGCACCCCTGTGGGGCGTTCGCTTCCGACCATTCCTCCTTCACGACGGCCGGGCGACGAACTTGGATGCCGCGATTCGGCTCCACGGCGGTGAAGCCCTGGGTGCACGCACGCGCTACGAGACGCTTGCGCCAGGGCAAAGGGACGCGCTGCTCGGGTTCCTCCGCGGACTGTAGGTGGGCGGTCCGCGGATGATTTGTACGTCGAATGACGCCCTCCCGGGGGCACGAACCATCCCCCGGCTACCTCAGCCATGGGACGTGCGAGGAGCCAGTTCACGCTTCGGGTCGCACTGCCGAGAAATGGACGAAAGTGACCGGCAGAGCCTGAAAGCTCCGGTGATGCCTCCGGCCAAACTCGGATAAGCCGTCGGGTGAGTTCCGGTCTCGCATGGCCTGGGCGAATCCGAGCGTCGTCGCCAGCCCGGAAAGCGGCTCGCCCTTCAGCTCGACGAACCCGGCGTGGGCAATCGCGGCCGCAATCTGCTCGGGGGTTGGTGTTCTCTGGGCATAGATCTCGTCGAACTCGGCCAACTCCAGCGCCTCTCGGCGCTGGAGTTGGCCGGGCTTTCGGACGACATCCTTGATGTAAAGGAACCCGCCCGCACGAAGCAGCCGATGGGCTTCTCGCAGCACCTGGTTCAGATCGTCGGCGTAGCCGATCGACTCGAAGAACACGACCCGATCGTAGATGCCGCTCGCGAGGGGTGCTTCATGGTAGTCGCCTACCTGGATCGTCACGCGATCATCGACTCCGTTCGCTTGAGCCAGTGAATGGGCGGCGAGGGCCTGCTCCGGGCTGATCGTTATGCCGTCTACTCGGGTCCCTTCCACCAATCGGCCGATGAGTATCGCCGGACCGCCGGCTCCGCAGCCCAGATCGGCGATCCGCTCGCCGGCTTGAATGCCTGCGGCAGCGATGAGGTTCCGCATCGTGCTCTCGGGCGTTCCCCGCTGACCGATCAATCCCGCTTGATAGATGGGGCCGACCGCCGACAGGATCGCTTCGTTGTTGCGATCGTAGTACTCCTTTGCGCCTTCGCGGACCGACGAAGGGCGTGCGACGAGAGCCTCGAAAGTCTCATCGGACAGGACTTCAGCCAAAGGCCTATAGAAGGTCCATTGCGGTTCGCCATCAGGCCCCAGTCGAAACTTCAGATACCGGATGCCCTGTGAATCGACCCGATGGTCCACATGTACATCGGGGGGCGTCACTCTCGGGTCAGGCCATTCGGCATCGATCGCGACCGCTCCGGGGGTCGCCGGATCGAGGCTGACGAACAAGTACGGCGAAGTGACGAACCGCATTGCGAGTTCGCCGAGGGCGAGGGCGTCGCCCGCAGACAGGAACCCGTTCGCGGCCAACCCAGCCAGCAATGGGGCCGTCCCATCCGGCGCGATCCGGCAAGAAAGGCGTGGGCTCACCGAATCGCCATCCCATTTGGCAATGAGCGCCCACAGGGTATCGGGTCGCTCGAGCGCGCAGACGAACGCCGGCTCGAGGCGCGAGGTGTTTGCGAGCCCCAATCGCTTAAGGCCGAGCCTGAGTGTGGCAATCGGGTAGTGATTGCGCTGGTCGATCACGAAGTACTGCGACCAATCGTGCTTGAATCCTGCTTCGTCGTACCCGACTTTGGTCCACCGCCGAGGGTCGAACTCGAAGGTGTCGCGCAGAGTACGGTCGAGCGCGACAAGCTTATCGGGCAAGGGCATGCGCCGGGAAAACTCGGCGTATTCGAACTCGTCGTACTGGTACAGACTCACCGCCCAACCCTTCGCCGCGGCACTCACTTCGGCGTGGGCGATCCAGTTGCGTCGGAGGTTCGCTATCGGCGGGATCAGCCAAGCAGATTCTCTTCCAGCCATTCTTGCTTCCCCAAACCGAGAAGCAGGTTCGCACCGGCCGCTCTCTGAACCTCGTTCCCCTCACGGACCAACCGCATGGCCGTCTCCTGCGCCGCCTCGCCGAGGGCCGCGAGTTCTGTCTGTGCCTGGATACGAACTCGATAGTGAGAATGCCCAAGATGATCCACGAGGATGTCGATGGCCGCCTTCCCCTCCGACTTGCGGAGGCGTGCCAGCAACTCGGCCAGCGCTTCCGGCTCAGTTTCGTTGGCGAGCGCCTGACGGGGGGAGTCTAGCGGGGCCCCGACCGAGATCGCTAGCGCTCGGACGCGTGCGCTCGAAGACTGGGCGAGCGGAGCGGCCTCCGCCGCAAAGAGGCTGCCGGACGGGCCCAGCGTCTCGACTGAACGAAGCGCTTCCAGCACCACTTCCTCGTCCTCATGCCGCAAGCCCAACCTTACGACCTCGACGGCATCGAGCGGCCAAGTGCGTGCCCCCCACCGGAGAAGCCAGATCATAGCGTCGCGGTCGAGTTCATTCGCGCGAGCTGCCAACGTGACGAATCCGTGCTGTCCCTTACCTTCGGCAAGGATCGACGCTTCTCGAAGGAACGGTCCATTCAGTTCCGCGATCCAAGCCGAGACGGTCTCGCTATCGATCTGGGGAGATTGGTCGACTTCCAGGGTGTTCGCGACGCTGACCCGCAGCGCCAGTCTCGGCTCTAAGGACTCGGACCGGCTGAGCAGGTCGGCGGCGGCATGCGTATGGCGAAGGGAGTCGGTTTGCAGTACGAGGCTGCGGTATGTTGCCAACCCCGGTTCGACGGGCTCGAGCATGAGTCGTGACCGGACGACTTCGAGCAAGTCAGGCTCGCCGTAATACGTTATGAGGCGCAGAAAGTGGGGCGGAACTCTCGGATCGTCGAATGCCGAAAGGACGGCAGTCACGATATGCCGGTACAGGGTCGATTCGACCCGAAACGTCTGGGCGATCAGCTCATCGATCAGGTCGACGTTTTGAAACTTTCCGAACTGAAGCGCGACCTGAGGGTTGGCCATGATGGAGGAAAGTAGTGCCACTCGCACTTCGAGGTCGGGGTCTCGAAGTGCGAGCAAAAGGTCCTCCGCCGATCGTACGTGGCGGGTCTCTTCGGAGGCCTCCGTCACGCCAAAACTGTCTCCGGCTCGAGGACGAACTTGACTTTCTTTCGATTTGAAGCCATCGCTGCTCCGGGCGACTGGAGATTTTGACCGATCGTATTCGTCGAAGTGTTATCGTACGGGCCAGCGTTGACCTGGATTCCGAAGATCCCCAACAAGTCCCAGTTGATCGACGCGCCGACGCTGAAGATTTTGAGGGCCCAGATCTGTCCGAAGAGGCCGCCCGTGAGTACGAACCCTGTCGTATGCTCGAAGTCGATCGCCATCGTCGTGGGATGTGCGTCGGCGGCACTCGAAGAGGTCCCGCTGATGTTGCCGTCAGAGTTGGAAATGTTCGTATACGTCGCCGAACCCACGGCGATACTCTTCATCTGCACCTTGACCGGCGTTCCCAGCCCAATCTGTGGCCCAACTGCGAAGCCACCCCAAATCACCTGAAGCGATTCGTCGAGCGCGTAAATCGGCGCCAAGGGGGTTTCTTCCAAGAAGGGGACGATGTTGATCGGCAGAGTAAGAATCGGCTCGGCCTGCGCATACGGACCGGTCGAGAAGTTGTCCTTGCTCGTCGCGAAGAACCCATACGCCTGCCCTAGGTTGGGGATGACGTTCGTCACTTGCTTAAAGAGGACGCCTTCGTTGTCGTCCAACGCCTTTTGGATTACCGTGATCAGAATCGAGAAAAGGTCGATCGCCGCGTTAAACTGAACATTGACCAAGTTGTTCCAGCTTCGCGAGATATGGCTATGCCATCCATCCCACACCCAATGAAAGTCCGCATTGGCGATCGTGCATCCGATGGTGAAAGTGATCTCGATTCCGAAGAGCATTCCGGCGTCCATGCCATCGTTGCTCGCGGCAAGCGCCAGACTGCTGCCGCCTGACGTGTTCGTCGTGTTGCCCTCGACGAACACATTGATCGCGTATCGGGGGCCACACATTCCGACGAACATCGCCCAAGTGGCGCTGGCTTCGAGTTTGACGACAAGCAGGTCGATCGACACGCTGAAGATCGTCCCATTCTTCTCGTACCCGACATCGATGCTGAAGCCCTGGATCATGTCATAGCCGAAACAGATGTCCAGGGGATCCGTTGTTCCGAGCTCGGTCTTTGCAATGTTTGCCATGATTGTCTGCTCCTTTACGAGGTCGGTATTCCCACGACGATCGACTGCGATCCATCGTTGAAGTCCACGACGAACGAGAATCGGCCGGCAGAGTCCGTCTGAGTCGAATGGGCGCCCTGAACGATGCTGTAGACCGTCTTGCCATTCACGTTCGGTATTGAATCACCGGTCTTGAGGATAGTCTTCTGCTGCACGCCATTCGACACCACGAGTTCGGTACCGTTAGGAGTGACCAGGATGTAGTATGCAAGCCCGCTATCATCGACGACGCCATTCCCACAGTTGTTGATCAGGGCACCGGTCGGGCTCGTGCCGCCGGTTTTCGCGAGCGTCGTCGTGGTTCCGTTCGCCGTGTAGCACAACTCGGTCGTCGTCGGCGACGTATTCACGCAAACGAGCGTCACCGCGTTCGTGATCCGTGGCCCCATGTACGTGTCGCCGAGCACCCCGGCCACCGCGCGCCCCCCGATAGTTGGCGAGGTCGAAAGCATGTGGGCTCTCGTTCTCGCATTGCCGGCCACGATTCCCGCGGTCATACGCTGTTGGCCAATTCCGGATCGACTCCCGGTCTGGTCGTTTCCGAAGACCTGACACACGTAGTTCTGGTTGTTGTCGAGAGCGATAAGGCCCATTCGCGAGATTGGCGTGTTGGTGCCTGGCATGTTCGAACCCGTCGATTGGAGGAGGGTCGCCTGGGTTGGATCGACCGTATTGGCAGCCCCAGGGAAGATGAAGAGCCCTTGAGCAATCGTGGCTTGTGCGACCGGGAACGAGTTGAAGTTCGGCGGGACCGAAACGTTGCTCGTTGAATAGTCGGCGGTGACAAGGAGATCGCCGTTGTCGTTAATGTCGACGTCGGTATAGTGACCACCGAACGTTACTCCTTTCGGTCCCTCCACGAGGTTTGCCAAGAACGGTTCGAGCCCGGTTCCCTGAGCATTGAGCAAGACGAGCGGCGAGTCGTTCTGCGCGCTCACGATGTGGCAATCCGAAGACAGCGCCCCCGCATTGTTCATCGCCGAGTTATAGATCTTGGCGACGATGAAGCCGGGTCCCTGGTCGCCTGTTCGCAGGAGCGTCGAGCCACTTCCCACGTCCGGCATGCTCGTTCCGTTGTAGGAAACATCCATCGAGTAGACGGCGCGTGGACCCTGATCGGCGACTTCCACTCCGTTGAACATGAGGCTGCCGTCGTTTACCGTTATCCCGCCGGCAAGGCCGTAGATGCTGGGCAGAGGGTTGTCCCCGGGCGAATAGACCGAGAAAAAGGCAAAACCGCTGGGCAAGGGCGGTGCCTTCCCAGGACCGCCGACGAGTCCGCCTCCTCCACCCCCTAGAGTGGCGCCCGACCCACCGCAGCCGATTGCTGCGCCGGCCAGGATCGCGCCACCCATCGATCCGGCGGCAAGTTTGATGAAGTCTCGCCGGCTTGCGCCGGTGGCCTGTTCGTCGTGTCGATTGTCGTCGTTCATGGTATTTTAGCCCACTCCTTATGTGGTCAAGAAGCCCTCCCGAACAAGAGCGTAAGACTCGATGGATCGCCGGGTTCGGTTGTTACCGGGGTATGTTCACGATCATAGATTCCAGGAGATTTCTCGTGTGAATGGAGTCGGTCGTAGGTGGATCCCACACTGTATTGCATAACGATCGCGGTGGGCGTGACGAAGGTCGTGAGGAAGACGACCCCGCAGTAGAGCGGGAACTGAGTAATACTCGTCGTGTTCATGTCCTTCACCTTCCAGTCCAAGACCAGGCCACCATGACTGAATCCGTCATGCCAGTCTCCGATTTCGTAGGGATCGGTTTGGAAGAACCAGAGGGCCTGGCCGTTCGGAGCCTCCGCGGAGACCGGGCCGACTTCCCATCCAGGAATGCTCTGCTGCTGCGGTCCCGGTAAGGCAAGCTGATAGTTGTAGGTCTGAGCGCCGCCGTCATATTCGATCGGGAATGCCAGGTAGGCCTCGTAAGATTCGGCTGATGCTTGCGGCCCGTAGCTGAAAACGTTCAGCAGTTCACCATTCCCGTTCGGGTCGGGAGAAAAGCTCACTTCGCAAGATGTTTGGAAGTAGCCACGAGTACGGTCATCGTCTGCACTCGGACTACCGGGATCGGAAAGCCCGGTCGCGTAGGCCGATAGCCATTGAAACTGCTTCCCCGGGCCACCGTCATTCTCATACACATTGAAAAAGAACGTGACGTTTTGGGTGAGAGTCTGGCCCGGAAGAATGTTCCCGTTGTCGATGAATGAATCTGTTATGGAGGCGATGTACCGAGGCACCGAGCTTGGCGGGTCGGTCCCGCTGTCCCGCGACCTCGGCATGTTGCCCCGCAGCCGCTGATCGACGAGCGTCACGAAGTTCTGTATCGAAGCCTGATTCAGATCGAGCCGGATGACCTTTTCGGTCGGACTGCCCGTTAGCAAACCTTCGTCCGTAAGACGCGAGTAATGCGTCTTCACCCGACGGGTCGTCGGCCCCGCATGCACGATATCGACCCCGTTTTTGCCGATCGGCGTGATGAAGTAGGCGGAATGATCGCCGTTCACGTAGGCGCCGATCCGTTGGCTGGCGTTCGCCAGCGCAGACTTATGGGCACCGGTTGCATTCAGGATGAGCACCGAAGCACCAGACGCGAACGCTCTGTCTATCCCTTCGAAGCCGCCCAATTGCGCCGGCGGGGTCGTTGCACCGTCCACTACGACCAGCGACCCGGGCCGCAACAGTTGAGTCGACCGATACTGCACGATGGGATATCGATCACGAAGCGCCTGGAAAACCGGACCGGATGCCGACCCGCAAACGTGCATCCGAAGACTCGACGATCGGCCTCCTCCACCGCCGCAAGCGACGAGACAGGCGAGGACCACCACGAAGACCAGGGTGCGAAGGCGTCGCATCACGGTGCGGTCGCCCTCCCGAATAGAAGCGTAACGCTCGATGGATTCGGCGGTTCGGTCGTGATTGGCGTATGCTGTCTCGTGTAAATGCCTGGCGAATCGTACTTTGCATGAAGCTGCTCGTAGGTCGACCCGACGGCGTACTGCATCACGACTCCTTCCGTCGTTAGCGAAGGCGTTCTCCAAGTCGCCCCCAGATAGATGGGAAACTGGTTGATACTCGTAGAATTCAGACTATCTACGGTCCAGTCCAATATCCAAAAGCCGTGGCTGAAGCCGCTTTCCCAACTGGGCTCCGTGTAAGGGCTAGTCTGATAAAAACTCCATGCCCGGCCATTCTCGGCGATCGGTTCCACCATCGTCACCGACCAACCGGGGATGCTCTGCGGCGATCCGGGGAGGTTCAGCTCGTAGGAATACGTCTGCGAGCCCCCGGCATACTGAAGGGGAAAGTCGATCTGTGCTTGGTAACTGTTGTCGGATGGCTGCGGTCCATAAAAATAGTATCCGAGCTGACCACCATTACCGTCGGGATCGGGCGAAATGTCGACTTCCACGCCCGTTTGGAACCAACCGCGCGTCCTATCGTCGTTCGATGCGGGAGAACCAGGGTCGACCAGCCCCGTAGCATAAGCCACGAGCCACTGGTACTGCGCATTGGATCCGCCGTCGTTCTCATATACATCGAAAAAGAAGGTCACGTTCGTCGTCGTCGTCTGCCCAGGCACGATGTTCCCGTTGTCGATGAACGAGTCGGTGATGCAGGCCGTATATCGCGGAATCTGACTCGGTGGATTAGAACCGGAATCGCGGGAAGCGGGCAAGATCCCCATGAGTCGATCATCGAGGAGATCGACGAATCGGTCGACCAACGCATCATCGAGACCGAACTCGACGGTCTTATCCTCGGACCGACCGGTTAGCACGCCATTGTTGCTTAGGCTACTATAGTGAGTTCGCACATGACGCTTCGAGTTGCCCGCATGAACGATATCGACACCGGTCTTCCCCATCGGCGTTACCAGGTAACCATAATGGCTCCCATTCACATAGGCGCCGATCTGCGCGCTGGCAGCCGAGAGGGCGACCTTATGCTGATGGGTCGCATTCAGCACGAGCACGCTCGAATTCGACTTCATCGCGCTGTCGACGGCCTCCAAGTCGCGCAACTGCGTGGGGCTCGTCGTCGAACCGTCGATGACCAGCAGGCGAGCCTTGCCAATTGCGGCTCCGGGACGATAAGTCGAGACCTGATACCGTGATCGTAGGGCCTCGAAAATCGGGCCCGACGCCGATCCGTAAACGAGTATCCGAGTCCGGGCTGGTATACCTGTGCTCCCGCCTCCGCATCCGATCAAGAGCGCGCCGGCAAAGAAGAAGCATAAGAAGCGGTTCACGATCCCGCTCCCTGAGGCATCGCCTGTCCGAAGTCGAGGGTGACCGTACCGGGCGACGGTCCAAAAGAGAATACGAAGTGGTAGCAATGCCACCAGAAGAAGTGGTTATCAGCCTGCAGCTTCATCATGGTCGAGGTCGAGCCATACTGAATATCGACCGTACCGTTGTACGGATCGAAGGTCTTCCAGAGGGCCTGGCCGACCACGCCTATTGGCAAGGTGCTTGCCAGGTTCATATCGGTCACATGCTTGCCAACAAAGACGCGATAGAAGCCGTCGGTCCAATTGCTTCCGTCGCCGTCGAAAGGGCTAGTTTGCATCGCTTGGAGCGACACGTCGTTCACGTCTGAGGCTGGTGGCGGCGGCGAGGTCGCCTGCCACCCACCGAATCCACCTTCTAGCTGCTGGAGCGTCTGCTGCCAGATCCAACTGCTCGGCCCCGATGATCCTTGGTAGCCGATGGTGAAGTCCATCGACGACATGTAAGACCCGTCGGCGTCCGTCGGTTGAGCTTGCACCGCGGACAACTGCAGGCCATTGCCAGAGGTCGTGTCGACCGGCTGCAAATTCGCTTGAAAGAGAGTGTGGGCGTATCCTCTCTGGTCCGTGTCGTCATGGACCGGAGCCGACATGCTGACGGTCCCTTCCATCGAGGCCGCGCACCATTGGAAGCGCTTCGAAGGAAGACTGTCGCCGGAGTCGGCATAGACCACAAACGTATAGGACATTTGATGTCCGATCGACTGTCCGTCGATCGAACCGTTGTTGTCCGCTTGCCAGTTCTCGGTCACGGTCACTTGAAACCACCCGCTACTAGGATAATCGCTCGGCGGCGAAGGCAAGGCCGCTCGTCCGCCGGATTGGAGGCGGCCGCGAATGGTGGTCAGGTAGTTGCTCAGGTGCGTCCCAGCGATGTCGAGCTGCAACTTGGAAGAACCGTACTGTCCGGTGAGGATTCCGTTCTGGTCCAAGATCTTCGAAGATGAAGTGATCGGGACCTGGCGCTGCCGCAGATCGACCAGCTCGAACGACCTGCCCGAGCCGGGCTCGCGGCGGACGAAGTAGGCGGCGCTATCGCTCTTGGTATGAGCCGGCATGCATCGACTGGTCATCAGGGCGCGCTTATGGCCCTCGCTCGCATTGACGAAGAGCACAGGTACATTCTTGGACAGCGAGGATCGCACGAGCTCGATCGACTCGCTTTCGCCAGCAGGCGCGCTCGTTCCATCCAGGACGACGAGGGAATAACGAGCGGGATCTTGGGATCCCCGAAACCGATCGATTTTGTAGGTTTTGGCGAGTTCCTGATACACCGGACCGCTCACCGAACGGTAGACAAGCATCGCTGGGCGGACCGGCGCGCTGGAGCCGCCTCCGCATCCTGCGATGCAGGTGCTCATCCCCAGGAGAATGAAGAGTCGCCTCACTGGCCCCCGCTCGGCGGCGTCGCCTGGCTGAAGTCAAGAGTAATGACCGATCCGCCCCCGAAGCTACAAGTATCGAGATACAGGTCCGAGTAAACGAAGTGGTTCTTGACGTGAAGCTGGGTCATGAGGGACGAGCTACCGTATTCGATCTGAATGGGCCCATCGAAGATATCGAAGGTTTTCCAGACAGCTTGACCCACGACCCCCATGGAACCGCTGCTCGTCGGGTTCGGCGAATCCACGTGCTTGCCGCCGAAGATGTTATGGAATCCATCTGTCCAGTTCGAGTCGTCACCGTAAAACGGGCTTGTTTGCATCGCCTGATAGGCGACGGCGTTGATTTCCGAGGTCGGCGGTGGAGGCGAAGTCGCCTGCCAGTTGGTGAAGCTTTGCGGCGACTGCGTGAGCGATTGCTGCCAGAGCCAGTTGCTCGCCCCATTCGAGCCCTGATAGCCGATCGTGAAGTCTATCGACGAGTTGTAAGCGCCTGTCGCCGAGGTCGGCTGAGCTTGGACCAGCGCGAGTTCCAGGCCATTTCCACCCCCCTCGTTGATCGGCTGCACGCCCGCCTCGAAAAGTGTTTGTGCATAGCCGACCGTGTCGTCGCCGTTGTTCGCGAGTCCGGAGAGCATGTTGACGCTGCCTTGCATCGACATGGCACACCATTGGAACCAGTGGCTTTGCAAGGTGTCGCCGGAATCGGCATACACGGCGAAAGTGAACGTGATTTGATGCTGCAGGGACTGTCCGTCCATGCAGCTTTCGTTCATGGCCTCCCAACTCTCGGTTACCGCCACCTGGAACCAGTTGCCGCTCGAATAGTCCGACGGCGGGGTCGGCAGGGTTGCCCTACCTTGGGTAGCCAGTCGGTCATCGACCATGTCCATGAAAGATTCGAGGTGCGCGCCGGAGATCGGCTGCTCATCCTCCCAGCGCTTGTGCTGCCCCTGGATGAAGCCGCGCTCGGTGTAACTGTGGGCGACCTGCTTCTTCGCAACCTTCGACGCTCGGAGATCGGTGAGGTGGAAGATCCGGCCCGGACCTCGAACGGGAGTCACCAGGTAGGCCGCGCTGGGGCCGTTGGTGTGGGCCGGCACCTTCTTCGAAGCCATCAAGCTGCGCTTATGGTCCTCCGAACAATTCACCATCATGACCGAGATACCCTTGGAAAGGGCCTCGCCGATGAGTGGCTCGCTGCCGACCTCGCTCGGAGACATCGAATTGCCGTCGACGACGATGAAGCGGTACTGGGCCGGGTCTTGGCGTCCGGTGTAGCGCTCGCTCCGGTGGCTCTTGAGAAACTCACCATAAACAGGACCGGTCGCGGAACGCAAGACTAAGAGGCGGGGCTTCGCTACGGGAGCAGGCCCGCCAGCGCATCCCGCCAGGGACAGAGCCAGAAGACAGATTCCGACGCGTGGCCACTCCTCCAAATGCTTTCGCCAGTCCATTACAAAACGCCCTCCCTGGGCGTTCCCCATTCTACGCACAATTCACGTCGGCCTGTCCATCGCGTAACGGTACTAGCTTATGATTTTTTTGGCGATCGCATCACCCATTTCGCTAGTGCTGACGAGGCGGCAGCCCTTCTCGAACACGTCGGCGGTACGTAGGCCATCGTCGAGGGCCGCTTCGACCGCCTTCTCGATCCGATCCGCTCCCTCTCGGTCACCGAAGCTGTACTCGAGCATCATCGCCGCGCTGAGGATTGCGGCCAGCGGATTCGCCTTACCCTGGCCGGCGATATCCGGAGCCGATCCGTGTACCGGTTCATACAGGCCAAAGACCTTTCCGTTCTTTGGGGTGCTCAGGCTGGCGCTCGGAAGAAGGCCCAGTGAGCCGGTGATCATCGAAGCTTCGTCCGAAAGGATATCGCCGAACATGTTCTCGGTCAAGATCACATCGAACTGTTGGGGATTGCGGACCAACTGCATGGCGCAGTTATCGACAAGCATGTGGCTCACGCTGATATCCGGCTGCTGCGCGGCGATTTCGTCCACCACCTCACGCCAGAGCCGGCTGGTCTCGAGCACGTTGGCCTTGTCCACGCTGACGATTTCCCTTCGTCGGTGGCGAGCGATCTCGAAGGCCCGCTCGGCGATTCGGCGGACCTCGGGCTTACTGTAAACGCAAGTGTCGATGGCGACCTCGCCGTTGTCGCGGCGCTCCCTCGGTTTGCCGAAATAGATTCCTCCTGTGAGTTCGCGCACCACGACGAGATCGACGAGGCCGCGTTCACCCTTGAGCGGGCTTGCACTGAGCAATGGTCGGAGGGTCTTGGCGGGCCGGACATTGGCGAAGAGGTTCAACTCGCTGCGAAGAGGGAGAAGAGCACCCACCTCAGGCCTCAGGGCGACCGGCTCAACCTTGTCCCACTTGGGGCCGCCAACCGCTCCGAGCAGCACGGCGTCCGCGCTCTTGCACAGTTCGAGCGTTTCCTTGGGCAGAGGGTGTCCGGTGGCATCGTAAGCGGCGCCACCGACGAGCGCTTCCTCGAATTCGAGGTCGGCACGCGTCGCCTTGAGGGCCTTTACCGCTTCGGCGGTGACTTCGGGACCGATTCCGTCCCCAGCGATGACGGCGATTCGATGGGCCATAGCGATTGATTGTGGCACCGTCAGGCGGGAACCTGGGACAAACACGAAGGGCTCCGCCGTAGCGGAGCCCTTCAGAAGATTCTGTATCCGCGCAACGTGCCTATCTCCCGGGAGGTCGCCCTCCAAGTACTTCCGCCGCTGAGAGGCTTAACTGCCGTGTTCGGGATGGGAACGGGTGTTTCCCTCTCGCCATGGTCACGCGAATACAAACTGTATCTGCGCTAAAGCGCTTTGAGAGTTGCAGACTGGTTAGTAGAAACGCGCCGAACGCGCCGGGCTTAAAGCTTGATTTGTAAGCCCTCGGCCTATTAGTATCGCTCAGCTGCACGTGTTACCACGCTTCCACATGCGACCTATTACCTGGTGATCTTCCAGGGGCCTTACTTCTAAATGGGATATCTAATCTTGGGGTGTGCTTGGCGCTTAGATGCTTTCAGCGCTTATCACGGCCCGACGTGGCTACCCAGCGTCTGCGCCTGGCGGCACAACTGGTACACCAGAGGTCGGTTCACTCCGGTCCTCTCGTACTAAGAGCGACTCCCCTCAAATATCCTACGCGCGCAGTGGATAGGGACCGAACTGGCTCACGCCGTTCTGAACCCAGCTCGCGTGCCTCTTTAATCCGTGAACTCCGGAACCCTTGGGACCGTGTACAGCCCCAGGATGAGACGAGCCGACATCGAGGTGCCAAACCATGCCGTCGCTGTGAGCGCTCGGGCAAGATCAGCCTGTTATCCCCGGGGTAGCTTTTATCCGATGAACCCTGGCGTGCCCACGCACCACCAGAGGGTCACTTAGACCGACTTTCGTCCCTGCTCGACTTGTTTGTCTCACAGTCAAGCACACTATATACCTATACGCTCGACGCCTGATTTCCGACCAGGCTGAGTGTGCCTTTGTACGCCTCCGTTACTTTTTGGGAGGCGACCGCCCCAGTCAAACTACCCGCCACAGAATGTCTCCACACCGGATAACGGTGCGGGTTAGTAAACCAGATGTAGAAGGGTGGTGTTCCATTGATGCCGAAGCTCCCACCTACGCTCTACATCTACAACCAGCTTACAATCTGAAGGTGTAGTAAAGCTCCACGGGGTCTTTCCGTCCTACTGCGCGGAACCCGCATCTTCACGGGTGCTACAATTTCACCGAGCTTCTCGTTGAGACAGTGCCCAAGTCGTTACGCCTTTCATGCGGGTCGGTATTTAGCCGACAAGGAATTTCGCTCATTGTCTTGCTCGACCTTTATGATCGAGTGGACGATCCATCTTGAGCTGGATCATCCCTGCATGTCGCCATGCAGATGGGACCATTTCTTTATCCGAAGGTGCCATCCTTCGAATATCTAGCGTATGGCCTCTGAGGATTTCCCGACAGGGTCGGGATCTTTCCTGCTGATGATCTGCGCTCGGATATTGTCACGATCTTTCGATTCGTAATCCGAGATACTCAGACTTCCCAGCATATAGCTAGATTTTACTAAGGCAGTTGCATTAATTCCTACCTTAGGACCGTTAGAGTTACGGCCGCCATTCACCAGCACTTCACTTCAATGCTTCAGATTGCTCCTGACATCTCCGCTTAATGGACTGGCATTGGGCAGGCGTCAGCCCCTATACATCGACTTTCGTCTTAGCAGAGACCTGTGTTTTTGGTAAACAGTCGCCTGGGCTGCTTCGCTGCGGCCCCTTGCGGGGCGCCCCTTCTTCCAAAGTTACGGGGCTCGTTTGCCTAGTTCCTTAACGAGAGTTCTCTCGAACGCCTGAGTCTCCTCGACTCACCTACCTGTGTCGGTTTGCAGTACGGTTTGATGCAGTATATGCTTAGAAGCTTTTCTCGGCCCCCTTCAGTCCCAGTTCGTTCAAGCCGAAGCCATCCCTTCCCCCCGGCCCCACCCTTTGAAAAGCCATCTATTAAACGGCTGGGTTATCCCGGTAGCCCACAACAACCAACGGTGTGGGATGGAACCTATAGAAGCGTCCCTCCATCGCTACTGCACCAAGGTCCGGAATTTCAACCGGATGTCCATCGGCTACGCCTTCTGGCCTCGCCTTAGGGACCGCCTAACCTCCGTCTGACGAACATAGCCGGAGAAACCTTAGGTTTTCGGCGCAGGGGATTCTCACCCCTGTGATCGCTACTCATGCCTGCATTCTCGCTCCTGTACGCTCCACCTGTGCTTACGCTCAGGCTTCACCGCAGAACAGGACGCTCCCCTACCGATCACCGCTCTTGCGGGATCCCGTAGCTTCGGGAATAGACTTTAGCCCCCTTACATTATCCGCGCAAAGTCACATTCGGCCAGTAAGCTATTACGCACTTTTTAAAGGGTGGCTGCTTCTAAGCCAACCTCCTGGCTGTTTACGCGACTTCACATCGTTTCACACTTAGTCTATGTTTAGGGCCCTTAGCTGACGATCTGGACTGTTTTCCTTTTGACCACGGAGCTTATCCCTCGCAGTCTCACTGCTACGCTAATCATACGGTATTCGGAGTTTGGTTGGGTTCAGTAAGCTGGTAGGCCCCCTAGCCCATTCAGTGCTCTACCCCCGTATGAAAACACGTAACGCTGCACCCAAATGCATTTCGGGGAGAACCAGCTATCTCTGCGTTCGATTGGCATTTCACCGGACTAACCACAGTTCATCCCGAGACTTTTCAACGTCAATGAGTTCGGGCCTCCATGTTGTGTTACCAACACTTCACCCTGACCATGGCTAGATCACGCAGTTTCGGGTCTACTAATACCGACTTGACGCCCTATTCGGACTCGGTTTCCCTCCGGCTCCGTGTCTGAGACACTTAACCTTGCCGGCACTAGTAACTCGCAGGCTCATTCTGCAAAAGGTACGCCATCACACTTGACAGGATTACTCCCGACATGGTGCTCTGACTGTTTGCGGGTCGTGCGATTTCAGGTTCTATTTCACTCCCCTCCCGGGGTTCTTTTCACCTTTCCCTCACGGTACTGGATGCACTATCGGTGACGAGTCGTACTTAGCCTTATCCGGTGGTCCGGACAGATTCACACGGAATTCCTCGTGATCCGTGCTACTCGGGTACCACCTGAATTCGACTTGGTTTTGGTATACGGGCCTGTCACCCTCTATGGATGCCCTTTCCAGAGCATTCTACTAACCAGTATCGATCTTCTTTTCTAAGCTTCCAAAACTATAGGTCGAACCCATAGTTTCGAAAGCTTAGTGGTGGCCCCACGACCCCAGAGGGCAAGCCCCCTGGTTTAGGCTCTTCCGCTTTCGCTCGCCGCTACTTACGGAGTCTCTTCGAGTTCTTTTCCTCGGGTTAATTAGATGTTTCAGTTCACCCGGTTCCCTCCTCACACCCTATGGATTCAGATGTGGGTACCAAGGCATTACCCCTGGCGGGTTTCCCCATTCGGAAATCCGCGGATCATCGCTTCTGTGCAGCTCCCCGCGGCGTATCGCCGCTTACGCGTCCTTCTTCGGCAACTCGTCCCTAGGCATTCATCGCACACCCTTCGTAGCTTGACAATTCTTGTAGCTTTACGCTCGGTGCGTTCAACGCGTGTTCCACTAACCAATATGCAACTTTCAAAGAGCTTTCTCGCAGGCCGAAAACACCCGCTCGGGGGCATCGGCGAAGAGTCATGATACCAGCACGCGCGCCCCATGTCAAGGGGTTGCGATCAGAAGGCGTGAAATCCCTCCGCTGGCTGTCCGGGTCTCAGAGGACCATCGCGGACATGCTCGTTCAAACGAGCGCTCGAGGGCCGGAGTTCCGGGTCCCGGGACCTACCCCGATTCGTCCACCGTCACCCCCCTCGCAGGCTCCGCGGAGGAGTAGTCCCAATTGTCGCAGTCCAGCCTGCGGCAATAGATCATCCGCTGCACGCTGCCGTCCTCGAGCTCGACGTCCGCTCGATTCGCGAACCGACACTCCAGGCACATCTCGGGCTCCAGCAGCCGAACCACCTTCAATTGTCTTCGTGCCATCCTGCACCTCGCCCCATTCCTTGGGTAAGACAATTGTCGGACGGACCGCCGAGCGGTCCTCGCGGAAAGAATTACGAGGATTATCGGTCGATGCCCCGACTCTCCTATCGTCAGCGAAAACGGCGACAGACCCAAGCGCAAACAGAACTCGACTCTTGGGCCGATCGGACTGCCCACGATCCCGAGCTTCGCCGAACCTATGGGACCCTCCCGCGCGCGCCGATTCGCCTCATCGTGCCGCCGATGGGAAACTTCATCAACCAGGGCGGAATCTTGCGTATCGCCGAGGCCTTCCGGCTCGAGCTAGTCCTCTTCCAGCACGAGGCCGACGGCATGACCGATCTGAGCGGGGGAACCGGGATCTGGAAGTGGCAGCCGTATCGGTGGCTCGCTGCCGACCAAGCCATCGGGAGCGCCCGGTCCGAGGGCTACCAAATCTACGGCCTGACTCTGGGTGACTCATGCATCGCGGTCGAGCAGATGGAATGGACCTTTCCCTGCGCACTCGTCCTGGGTGAGGAGCGCCATGGGCTACGTCCAGAACTTCGGGACCTCTGCGACTCCCTCGTCTCGATCCCGATGTTCGGACTCCTGGGCTCCATGAATGTGGCTAGCGCCTGCGCGATAGCCGTCCACGAAGCGATGAAGGCCTACCGAATACAAACGGGGTTCGTCCCGGCCCGTGCCGTATCTCGGGGCCTCCTCGACATCGCCGAGGACTAGACTCGATCGGTCACAATCCCGGCTGCACCCATGGACCAACCCCTTATCGAATGCGTGCCCAACTTTAGCGAAGGGCGCAACCCCGAAACCATCCGCGCCATCGCCGATGCGATCGAATCGGTGGAGGCGGTAAAGCTCCTTAACGTCGACCCGGGCCAAGCGACCAACCGGACCGTCTATACCTTCGTCGGCCCCCCCGCGGAAGTCTGCGAAGCAGCCGTCCGAGCCGCCGCGAAGGCGGCGGAACTCATCGATATGCGGCTGCATAAGGGCGAGCATCCCCGCTTCGGAGCCATGGACGTCTGCCCGCTCGTCCCCATTGCCGGCATCACGATGGAGGAGACCGTGGAGTGGGCACGGAAGCTGGGCAAGCGCCTGGCCGATGAACTCGGCATGACGATCTACCTCTACGAGAACGCCGCTTCCCGCGAGGATCGACGCAACCTCGCCACCGTCCGGCAGGGCGAGTACGAGGGCCTTTCCGAGAAGCTTGCCCGTCCCGAATGGCAGCCCGATTTCGGGCCTGCGGCATTCAACGAGAGGCTCGGCGCGACCGCGGTCGGAGCGCGCGACTTCCTCGTTGCCTACAACGTCAACCTCAACACCACCAGCACGCGCCGCGCCAACGCGATCGCCTTCGACATCCGCGAGAAGGGGCGGCTGAAGAAAGTCGACGACAAGCCGGTCCTCGACGAGCACGGCGATCCGGTTTGGATTCCCGGCAGCCTCAAGGCGGTGAAGGCAATCGGCTGGTTCATCGAGGAATACGGTATCGCCCAGATCAGCGTCAACCTCACCAACATCGCGGTCACGCCGATCCATGTCTGCTTCGAGGAAGCAGCTCGCAAAGCCGACGCCCGTGGGGTGCGGGTGACCGGCTCCGAGATCGTCGGTCTCGTCCCGCTGAAGGCCCTCCTCGATGCAGGACGATACTTCCTGCGCAAGCAGCAGCGAAGCACGGGAGTCGCCGACAGGGAGCTCATCAAGATCGCGATCCGCAGTCTGGGCCTGGAGGACCTCGCGCCGTTCGTGCCCGAAGAGCGCATCATCGAGTACGCCATTCGCGACCCGAAGCCACGCCTCGTCGATCTCTCGCTGCGGTCTTTCGTCGAAGAGACCGCCTCCGAGAGCCCGGCCCCGGGGGGAGGCAGCGTCGCCGCGGCACTGGGCGCCCTCGGCGCGGCGCTGGGCACGATGGTAGCGAACCTTTCCAGCCACAAGAGGGGCTGGGACGAGCGGTGGGAGGAGTTCAGCGACTGGGCAGAGCGCGGCAAGGCCGCCCACGACGAGCTTCTGCGCCTCGTCGATGCCGATACCGACGCGTTCAACCGGGTGATGGACGCCTTCGGGCTGCCCAAGGAGACTTCCGAGGACAAGGCCCGGCGCAAGGAATCGATCGAGGAGGCCACGAAGCGCGCCATCGAGGTTCCGCTGCGGGTGATGGAGGTTGCGCTGGAATCCATGGCGGTGATCGGGGCGATGGCGGAGATTGGCAACCCGAACAGCGTGAGCGACGCCGGGGTCGGAGCGGTTTGCGCACGGTCGGCGGTGCTCGGGGCGCGGCTCAACGTCGAGATCAACTGCGGTGGCCTGAAGGATGAGGTTTACACAGCCGAGGTCCGATCGAAAGCCGCGCAACTGCAGGACCGAGCCTGCGCGCGGGAAATCGAGATCCTATCGATCGTGGAGCGGCGGATGGCGGAGCCGGCCTAGGCGCCTCGGCACCCCTTTTGGGCGGGTAGGAGCGCAGGAGCGCACGCGAAGCAGGCGTAACATGTTGCCCTGCCGCACGGGTTCACCCGGCGAACCGCGCCCGTTCGGCGCGGGGGTAAGACGGTTCAGAACGCAAACGCCTCGCAGTCGTCACCCGATCTCCTCACCACCTTCGGCGCAGAGAAGACGCTGAAGGGACGCGGGGCCTTACTCAGTCGTCGTGAAAGTGAACAATGTAGGCGAGAATCGCTGACAGCGCTATGAGGCCCGCGCCCGCGACCATCCAAAACGCCTGGCCTTCGTACCGTGCAGCCATGAGAACCAAGAACCCACGTATCGAGCCGAGCGCCACGATGAACTTAACCGCGCCATAAATCAGGTCCCAGCGAAGGAGGATCGTGACGGTGCAAAAGAGCGCCGCAAAGGCCATGAACCAGCCGGCGTAGGAGAATCCTCCCGCGAACAGGAGCCGCGATATGGGGCGGTCACACCGATCGCCGCGAGCCAGACGATCGCGACGACCGAAAATGACCATTCCCGCCAATCCGGCCTCGGGTCGTGATTTTGGTCGGCGAAGAGGCTCGGGGCCGCCAACACGGCCCCACAAGCCGCGCACTTCTGCAAATCGGACCCGAGACGCGCCCTGCAGTGCGGGCAATGGAAGCTTCCCTTCCGCACCATGCCGCATTCTAGTCGATTGGGACCTTGAAAACGGTCACAATAGCGGGCCTAGGAGGAAGGAAATGAAGAAGTTCGGATGGATTGCGGCACTGCTATTGGTCGCCGCGATCGGATGTAAGAAAGACGACGCCGCGACAACCGAAGGCACGGGATCGACCACAAAGACCACGACCGGCTCCTCGACGCCGGCCCCCGCCGAGGAAATCACCCTACGCTTCAAGGGCGAGGCAGGCGACAAGTTCAAGATGACCGTGAGCATGGAGGCCGACGCTGATTTCTCCGCGCTCGCCAGCGACCCCAACGTCCCTGCGGAGCAGAAGAAGATGATCGAAGGTCCGCAGACCATGAAGGTCGAGGCGGTCAACGAGCAGGAGATCACCGAGGTCAAGGACGGCAAGTTCACAGTCAAGGATACGAACCTTGAGTTCAACGCCTCCGGCACAGGCGTCCTGAGCCAGCAAGCCGACCAGATGGCCAAGACCGAAAAGGGCAAGACCGAAACCAAGGTCTACGACGAACTCCACAAGTCGACGCACGCCGACGCGGACAAGCCGGAAAGCAACCCGATGTCCGTCGTCTTCCCAGAGAAGGCGATCAAGGTCGGCGATACATGGACGTCGGAGACGGAGTTCACCGGGGAGAAGGTGACTGCTCACTACACCTTCGAGAAGATGGAGAACGTGAACGGCAAGGACTGTGTTGTCCTCCTGCTCGACTTCAAGGACAACCCAAACGTCACAAATACGCAGCCGATGCGGCTATGGTTCGATAAGACAAACGGCTGGCCGGTCAAGGGCGAGGCCGAAGTGCAGATGCAACAGCCGGAACAGAAGATCAAGATGACGATGAAGTTCCGGATGACGACCGACTAAGGGATGGCTGGTCGCGCTGGTGGGGCGAGTTGTTCCCCCCATTGCACGCGTCTGCGGGGATTACTCCCCCTCTTCGCACGCGCTTGCGGCGCGGCGAAGGTCCCCCTCACTGGCGTGAGGGGGATATGGCCGGGCGCAGCCCGTGCCTGAGGGGGAGAAATCGCTCGAAGCGTACGCGTCTTCCCCTCACTGGCGTGAGGGGGAATGGCCGAAGATTTCTTCTATATAGCCGAGGTAGCGCTCTCGAATCCTCGTCCAGCCGTCCCAGGTGAAGCTGTGACCTTCGCCGCCGAACCGAACGAATTCGACGGGCACCCCTTGCGCCAAGAGGGCGTCGCGAAAACGCTCGCTCTGCGCGAGCGGGACGATGTCGTCCAGATCGCCATGCATGACGAGGAAGGGCGGCGACTCCGGCGAGACGTGCGCGATGGGGCTGGCTTCCCGCCATCGGTCCTCATTGCCGAGGTAGGAGCATCCCATGAACTGCTCGAGGAAGGCCATCGCGATGGGCAGATGGGCGTCCTCGGGGTTCGTAAGATCGCTGATCCCCGAGATGCTCACGACTGCGTTTGCCCGGTCAGGACCGAAGACGCCCAGCATCGAGGCGAGGTGCCCACCGGCGCTGTTCCCTATCGCGACGATCCGCGCTGGATCGATCTGGAGTTCTTCGTGCTCGCGCCGCGCATAAGCGAGGAAGGTGGAAACATCCTCGACGGCGGCCGGATAAGGGTGGAGCGGGGCGAGGCGGTAGTCGACCAAGGCGCAGGCGTACCCCTTATCGGCCAGCCAGATCGCCTCGTCTCGGTACATGCTTCGGTCTCCGCTGATCCACCCGCCGCCGTGGATGAAGATAACGAGAGGAGGCACACCGCTGTCGGGTCGAATCAGGTCGTAGGCGAGCGGGAGCCCCGAAGGACGCGCGTATTCCTGATTCGGCAATACGATCATGCCCGGGGATTGTAGCCGAACTACTCGCGACGCCCCCGCCGTCGCCTACAATAGAGCGGACTCATGGCATTCGTCGATCAATCCCAGACTAACTTCGGCGCCGGCAAGCGCTTTCGACTGATTCTCCGCGAGGCGGGCGTCACTCGCGACATGGGAGGCAACGAGATGTCCTCTCTCGCGGTGGGAATCGTGGACAACATCTTCATGAACGCGCTCGACACGGGCAGCAGCGACATCCACCTGCAGCCGGAGCGAGATCAGCTTCGGATCCGGTTCCGGCAAGACGGCGTCCTCCACGAGACGGGGCAGCTGCCGCCCGAACAAGCCGCCAACGTGATTGCCCGTCTCAAGCTGGCGGCGGGCATGAGGATCGACGAGCAGCGCGAGGCCCAGGACGGTCGCATCGACATGGAGTACACCGGCCGGCGGCTCTCGGCTCGCGCCTCCTGCATCCCCTGCCTGAACGGCGAAAAGATGGTCATGCGGCTTCTCGACCCGCAGTCGATGAAGGTCGAACTGCCGAAGCTGGGCATGCCGGAAGACGTCCTGATGCGCTGGAGCCGGGCCATTCAGGTTCCATACGGCCTAATCCTGGTCACCGGCCCGACGGGCTCGGGAAAGACCTCGACGCTTTACGCCAGCCTCAATCAGCTCGATTCCAAACGACGAAACATCGTCACCGTCGAGGATCCGATCGAGTACGAGTATGACCACAACATCGCCCAGGTTCAGGTGACGGAGAAGCTGACGTTCCCCAGCGTAATGCGGACGTTCTTGCGGCAAGACCCCGACGTCATGATGGTCGGCGAAATGCGCGACCCCGAGTCGCTCGCGATCGGCATCCAGGCGGGCCTCACCGGTCACTTGGTTCTGAGCACACTCCACACGAACAACGCGGTGGAAACCATCGGACGAATGGTCGACATGGACGCCGAGCCCTACTTGATCGCGGGCGTTCTCGTCGCTGTTCTCGCGCAGCGCCTCGTCCGACTGAATTGCCCGAAGTGTCGGGAAATGTATACGCCCGATCCCGAGGAACTCGAAATGCTCGGCGTCAAGCCCGAAGAGCGCGAGGGCGCGAAGTTCGTCCGCGGCAAGGGCTGCGCCGACTGCAAGGGCACCGGCTTCAAGGGTCGAATCGGCGTGTTCGAGCTCATCCTCGGCTCGCCCGAGTTTCGCTTCGCCATCGCGAAGAACGTCGACTTCCAGGAACTCATGGTCGCTGCGCGAAAGCAGGGTTACCGGACCATGCTCGACGACGGTAAGCACAAGGTCCTCAACGGCTGGACCACTCCGGATGAAGTGCTCAAGGCCGTCTACACCCAGGCGGTCGAGTAACGCCTACTTCCCGGCGTGAAGGGGGATGGACCAGAAGAGGTCCGTCTTCGTCATCTTCGAAAAATACGGATCGTTCGGCGGCCTGAAGCCGTCGTTGGCGACTTGACCCATATTCGCCGAGCCCGGGGCCGAGGAAAAGGCCGGATATCCCGCCCGGTTGTGGCAGTTCATGCAGTTGCTCCGCGTCCCCGCCATGGGGTCGGCCGGCATGTTCTTCCCGTCCAGGACGTAAGGTTTGGTTGGCCCTAGGTCGGTTTCTAGATAGGGGTTAAAGCAGACGTGATAGCCGCCGTCGGGTAAGCGCGGAGACTCCGGGCTCCATGCGTTGCACATGACATAGTTGCGCCAGACGCCCTTGACGGTGGAGGGGCGGTCGTATCCGAAGGTCGGATCGTTAGCGTCCGGCAGCCACCAATAGGTCTGGAAGGTCCAGTTGTCGATCTCCTTCGTGGTGACGTGCATCGCCAGAAGGATCACCGCGTCCCCGATCTCGGGCACGTTATTCGGGTCAGTGATCATCCGCTCTTGCTCGCCTCCCGATCCACTCAACTGGAGGGCCATCGTCTTCACCGCTGCAACCTCCACCTTGTCTCGAAGGGTGATCGAGTAGAAGCGATCGAGGTAGACGACCTTGGCCGTTATCTTCCGTCCGTCGTGGACGACTTCCTGCACCGATCCTTCCGGATAGCGGCGGTCGGGGTCGATCGCGACGCACTTCGTCCAGGTCCGATGATCGGGCGTCACACCGCCGGCAGGCGCCGGGTACTTCGGATCCCAATAGGGCAGCACCGTCAGGCCGCGCTGGGATTGCGGGCTCTTCGAGTTCTTGACCAGCCAAAACACCGGCTTGGTGGCGATCGCCTGGCGCGGGAACGGCTTGATCGTCCTTTCATCGATGGGGCGGTTATCCTTGTCGAACCGAGCTTGGAGGTCGTCGAGGGTCCTTCGAAGGTGATACTTATTCTGCCAGACGAACTCGGCCGCGGCGCGGTTGTACTTCACGAACGCGAAGAGGCTCGACGATGGGCTCTTCCCTTCCGGATTGCTGAGGATCGCCTGAATCGGCCGGTGATAGTACAGCGCCAAGTCTCGGTCCTTCGGTGGCTTCGGACCGGGCTCGTACACCTCGGTGACCGAGTACCACGTGAGCCAAATGGGAACACGCTGGCCGTTCCAGACCGATTTCGAAGGTGCGGTCATCGCTGCCCAGAGGTTCCACGAGTGTCGGCGCGTGGCCGCCCAGTCGCCGACTGCGACAAACCCGAGCAGGATGTTCTCGTCGCGAAGGTAGCCCAAGTTCGTCGAGATGTCCTCGATCACGAACGTGTTGCCGGGGTTCTGTTTCGTCTGGGCGTCCGTTAGGACGCCGATGCCGAACAGGACCGAGGTGGAAACGAAGATCGACCAGCGAAGCATCTGTAGACTCTACTCGCCGCCAGCGGAGCGGCACAACTCACGGGCCCGCCAAGTACTCGACAGAGCGGACGAGCTGGTCTCCAATCCGCTGCTCCTGGCGAAGCAGACCGATCCCCTCCGCAAACCAACTCTGCAGTTCGAGGCGAGGACCGAGGCCTTCCACGGTGAGGGTCGTTCGGCGCGTATCGTAGCCTCGCCCGGCGATCGTCAGGGAATCGCTTGCCTGGACGAGCGTCCCGCGCGCCTCGCGCTCCCCCGCCATCGTGCGCACGATGCCTCGCCAATTGCGGCTCGCCTTGACCGAACCGCCGACGAGAAGGGGCACGGCCGGGCTGAACCGCGTACCGGGAAGATCCTCCGCAAGCAGGGTGCCCTCCTTCCAAACAAAGCGCGAGACGCCCATCGGTCCCGTCAATTCGAAGCCGCGAGCGTCCGCGACGGAGAGAGCCCGCTCCACCCGAACGTCCTCCACGCGGCTCAGGAATCCGGCGCGAACCGAGTACGTCCAGCGATTCCCGACCTCCAATGGAAAAAACGCCTCCCCGCCCGATCCGCACCCGGCCAGTGAGCCCAGAACAACCAACGCCGTGGCGGGAACCCTCAAAGCGCCTCCAGCTTTGCCAGGCTCTGCACGAGTTTCTTTACACCCGTCATCCCCGGGAAGGCGACCGTCACCTCGGCGTCGCCCTTCAGGGGGCCGCAGGCGATGACGACTCCGATCCCAAACTTGGGGTGTTTCACCTGCTGGCCTACACCGAACGGCGCCGCCCAATCCGGCTTACGCAAGGTCGGGGCGGGCTCGACGACGGTGTAGGTCCCCGATCGCTGAGGACGAACGGTGCGAAGCTCCGGGCTCCCGAACGGGCGACTCGTGGGTGTGAGCGACTCGGGGGCGAGATGGGCGAGATCATCCACGAAGCGACTTTGGCGGTTGAAGCTCGGCTGGCCGAAGAGATTCCGCCGACGCGCGAAGAGCAGATGGAGTTCCTCCCGCGCCCGGGTGATGCCCACGTAGCAGAGCCGCCGCTCTTCCTCCAGTTCGGCCTCCTCGCCGAGCGAGCGCGAGTGCGGGAAGACACCCTCTTCCAAGCCGAGCAAGAAGACGATCGGATACTCCAGTCCCTTCGCCGAGTGAAGGGTCATCAGGGTCACCGCGTCTCCCTCGTTGCGAAGGGCATCGACGTCCGACTGGAGCGCCACCTGCTCCAGAAAGTCCGAGAGCGCCGACCTTCCCTCACCCGGCGGGGGCTCGGGTACGTCGAAGAGGTGCCTTGCCGGGGAGTCTTCGACCGCTGTCGCCGAGCCTTCTCCGATCACGTCGGGCTCGAACGCTTCCCGATCCTCGTCGTACTCTTGCGTCACGCTGAGGAACTCCTGCAGGTTTTCCAGGCGGCTCTGAGCCTCCTCGGTGCGCTGCATCTTCAGCTCCTCGATGTAGCCCGAGCGGTCGAGCAAGTGCCGGAGCACGTCGGTCACCGTGCCCTGGGCGGCGATTCGCCTGCCCTCCTCGATGACGCCGACGAAGTGCTTGATGCCGAAGAGTGTCTTCTTCGAGAGAGCGTGCTGAAACTCGAGATCGCGGACGGCTTCCCAGAGGTCGACTCCCTTGCGGGTCGCGAGCGCGCCCAGCGCCTTGAGTGTCGTCGTCCCGACCGAGCGGGCGGGCACGTTGATCACGCGACGGAAACTGACATCGTCGCGCGGATTGAGGATCAGGCGCATGTAGGCGACCATGTCTTTGATCTCCTTGCGCTCGTAGAACCGCTGCCCCCCCACGAGAATGTGAGGCACGCGCATCGTCAGGAAGGCTTCCTCCACCACCCGGCTCTGAGCGTTGGTCCGATAGAGCAGCGCGAAGTCGGAGTAGCGGCGGCGACCGGCCCGCACGTCCTGGATCACGCGATCCGCAATCATCATCGCTTCGTCGTGCTCGGTGCCTGCCTCGCTCAAGGTGATCGGCGATCCGGCGGCGTTCTCGGTCCAAAGACGCTTGTCCGCTCGCGTGCGATTGTGGCGGATCACCGCGTGGGCGGCCTCGAGGATCTGCGGGGTCGAGCGGTAGTTCTGGCTGAGCGTGATCACCTTCGCGTCGGGGTAGTCGCTGCCGAACCGGAGCATGAGCGAGACGTCCGCTCCACGCCAGGCATAAATCGACTGATCGTCGTCACCCACGATCGTGATATTACGGTGCTTGCCGGAGACGAGGCCGGCAAACTTGTATTGCGCCAAATTGACGTCCTGGTACTCGTCGACGAGGACGTGCAGGAACCGCTCCTGAATCTTCTCCCGGACCGCTCGGCTCTGCTCGAGCAGGCGCACCGCGTTAAGCAGGATGTCGTCGAAGTCCATCGCCCGAGCGGCGTCGAGCCGCCGGTTGTAGGCGGTGAAGATGTCGGCCACGCGCTCCTCGATGTATCCGGCGGCCTCCCGGCGATACTCGTCCGGGGACATCAGGCGCTCCTTCGCGCGGCTGATGTGGGCCAGTACCGACCGCGGCTGGATCGACTTCTCTTCGAGATCGAGCGCCTTGAGGATCTCTTTGACCAGACCCATCTGGTCGGAGTCGTCGTAGATCGTGAAGTTCGTATCGAGTCCGATGGCAGCGCCTTCCATCCGGAGCAGACGGGCACAGATAGAATGAAAGGTGCCCAGCCACATGTAGCGGGCCTCGACGCCGACCATCCCTTCGATGCGCTCGCGCATCTCGTTGGCCGCTTTGTTCGTGAAGGTGACCGCAAGGAGGCGGCTTCCGCGCGTCCCCTCCGCCACGATCCGCGCGATCCGGCAAGTGATCACTCGGGTCTTGCCCGAGCCCGCGCCGGCGAAAACCATGAGAGGCCCGCCCGCCCAATTCACCGCCTCGAGCTGCTCGGGGTTGAGGGTCGCAGGGTCGAAAGGAGCGGACATCTCTGGCTCGGATTATGACGCGGGGACAGCCCAGGGCTCCTGCCGCGGGAAGACGGCCCGCCGGGGACACAAACCAGCCCACGGCTACCTCCCCATCGCGGGTAGCCCGCGGATGGCTCTTGTAGGAGGAAGACGGCCCACTGGGGGCCCGACCCAGCCCGCCGGCTGCCTTCGCCTATTTCATAGGCCGCAGCACCACGCGGCGCAGGTTCATGACCGCCAGCTTCGGCTTTGTCTTCGCCCGCACCTGGACCGAGGTCCGGCCTCCTGCAATCTCGACTTCGCCCAAATCGACTTGCACGAAATCGCTCCAGCCTTTCGTCGCGGCAACAGTGTGAGTCAGAGGCTTGCCGCCGATCTCGAAGACCACCTCTGCGCCCCCCGACTCCGGATCGCAGGCGATCTCGGCGAGCACGCTGTAGCGCCCGGGTTTAGCGTCGCGGAAATCCCAGCCGACCCAGGCGGCGGCGTCGGTCCAATAGCCGATGCATCGCTTGTCGGATTCGTAGCGCGCCGAGCCGTGAGGGGTGGCATCGGACGCCTCTAAGGTGACAACGCCGGTCGCATCGGGGCGGATCGGGAGCGGCTCGGCCTTCAGGGCCCCAGCGACCTCGACGACGACGACGGGCACCATGCCCTCGGGCTTCCAGGTTCCGAGATCGATGGCGTACCCCTCGTCGGTCTTCTCGATCGCCAGAGATTTCATCGGCTCGCTGAGCGGGTAGGCCTTCGTCAGCTTGCCCTCGAGGCCAGGCAGGACGAGGCGCGAAAGACCGGCTTCGAAGATGAACAGGTTGAGTCGCCCCGGAACCTGCGTCGCGCGCCCCCACGAGAGCGGGCGCGAGAATGGCCCGGCCTGGGTGCCGTAGATGGCCGACCCGTAACTGCGCATCCACTTCCCCACTTCGGCGAGGCGCTCGACGCTGGGCGGAGGAATCTCGCCCAGCGCGGTGGGCCCGACGTTGAGCAGATAGTTGCCGCCCTTGGATGCACAGTCGACAAGGTTCTTGACGAGCGTCTCGGAGGACTTCCAAGCGTGGTCGTTCTGGTGGAAGCCCCAGGTTTCGTTCATCGTCATGCAAGATTCCCAATCCACGCCGGGCAAGCCGCCGGGCGGGATCTCCTGTTCTGGCGTGCCGTAGTCCCCGTAGAAGCCCGCGTCACTCATGCCCCCCATACCGCCCCGTCCCTTGTCGACGCGATTGTTCACGATGATGCTGGGCTGGAGCGAGCGGACGTAGCGGTAGAGGTCCTTGCCGCGTTCGTGGACCCAGGTTGCCTCCCACTCGCCATCGAACCAGAGGATTCCGATGTCGCCGTAGCCGCTGAGGAGTTCCTTCAGTTGGCCCTTCATATAGGCCACATAGCGCTCGAAGTCGGGCTGGATCGCCGGCCTGGGGTCCCATGTGCGGCGTGGGAGGTAGTCGGGGTGGTGCCAGTCCATGATGGAGTGGTAGAAGCAGAGGCGGACTCCGGCCTCCTCGCAGGCAGCGGCGAGTTCCTTGAGAATGTCGCGCTTGAACGGGGTTCCCATGACATCCCATTCGGTGAGTTTCGAGTCCCAGAGTCCGAAGCCGTCGTGGTGCTTGCTGGTGATCACGAGGTACTTCATCCCCGCGTCCTTGGCGATGCGGACCCACTCCTTGGCGTCGAACTTCACCGGGTTGAATCGGCCGAGGAGCGGCTCGTAGTCCTCCACCTTGATCTGGGCAGAGTAGAGAATCCACTCGGCGGCGCCAGGCACGTTCTTGCCGTTCCAGACCCCGGCGGGAATGGCGTAAAGCCCCCAATGGATAAACATGCCGAAGCGGGCTTCGCGGAACCAAGCCATCCGCTTATCCTTGTCGGCTTGGGTCTCCTGATCGACGTCGAGGGTGGGGTTCGGGTTCATGGCGTTCGGTGAGGCAAAGAGGGCGAGGGGCTCGAGGAGCGGCTCCGCGCGGGAGTCCTCGATAACGATCTCGATTCGCGAGGCGGTGGTCGGCGGCACGCGCAGGATGCGCTTGTACCCGATCGTCGTACCGCTTGCGAGCGGCTTGCCGTCGGCGAGGACCTGGAACTTGGCGACTCGCTGCCCTTTGGCGATGGGCTCGCGCAGCACGACGCGGTCGAAGCGGACCCCCTTGGGGAGTTCCGCCTCGAACGTGTCCTGCTGCTTCCGCCACTTCACCGCGGGTGAGAGGGGCTTGGCGAAGGTCGCATCGAGGCGGCGGCGCCACTCCCTCAAAACCCGGCCGTCCTCCTCGTGGATCAGGCCGCGCGTGTCGGGCGGGACGTTGAGCAGGAAGGCAGCGTTCTGGCCGACACTGCGGTAGTAGAGGTCCTCCAACTGCTCGGGCGACTTGACCTTGTCGTTCTCGCTCTCCCTCCAGAACCAGCCCGGGCGGATGGAGACATCGCATTCGGCGGGTCGCCAGACGTCCCCGTGTCGCGAACCTTCGGTCAGTTCGGCGTAGAGCGGCGTGCCGACGGTGTAGCGGGAGCCATCGACCATCGCCCAGCAGGTCGGCGCGCTGTGCCCAGCCTCGTTGCCGACCCATCGGATGTCGGGACCGGCATCGCTAAAGATCACCGCGTTAGGCTGATGCTTGCGCACCGTCGCGATGAAAAGGGGCCAATCGTAGACCTGCTTCTTCCCGTTCGGGCCCTCCCCGTTCGCGCCATCGAACCAAACCTCGAAAATCGGGCCGTATCCGGTGAGGACCTCTTCCAGCATCTTGGCGAAGACCTTGTTGTACTCGGGTGTGCCGTAGTCGGGGTGGTTGCGGTCCCACGGAGAGAGGTAAACCCCGAGCTTCAAGCCGGCCTCGCGGCAGGCGACCGAAAGGTCGCGGAGGACGTCGCCCTTGCCACCTCGCCACGCGCTCTGGGCCACCGTGTGGCGCGAGAGCTTGCTCGGCCACAAGCAGAAGCCGTCGTGATGCTTGGCGGTGATGATGACGCCCTTGAGGCCGGCCTCCTTGAACACCCGCACCCACTGCCGGCAGTCCAGTTCGGTGGGCGCGAAGACATTCGGATCCTCTTTGCCTTCGCCCCATTCCTTGCCGGTGAAAGTGTTAGGCCCGAAGTGGACGAAGGCGTAGGTCTCCATCCGATGCCATGCGAGTTGCCTTGGCGACGGCTGCGGGGGGCACGGGGCTTGTTCCGCAAGGAGGGCGGCGAGGATCATGCCGAACATGGCCTAGTATGGTCCGGCGTCCGCTTAGGTAAACAGTGCGTTCCATGTGCGCCCGATTCAGTCTTGTCGCCGACGGCCAGGCCATCGCTTCGTTCTTCGATCTCGACCAAGAGATCGACTGGGAGCCACACTACAACATCGCCCCGACCGAAGACGCCCCCGCCGTGGCGCTGGATAAGGATGGACGGCGCGTCTTCGGCACGTTCCGCTGGGGCCTGGTCCCGTTTTGGGCCAAGGACACGTCGGGGGGACCAAGAATGATCAACGCGCGGTCTGAAACGGTGGCCGAGAAGCGTGCCTTCCGCGAGCCGTTCGCCCACCGCCGGTGCCTCATTGCGGCGAGCGCCTTCTACGAATGGAAGACCGAGGGAAAGACCAAGCAGCCTTACGCCATCGGCCGAAGGGACGGCCGCCTTCTCGCTCTGGCCGGAATCTGGGATCGGTGGAAGCAGGACGATCTCGTCCTGCGGACCTGTGCGATCCTTACGACGGAGGCGAACGCCGCGGTCGCCGAGATACACGATCGAATGCCGGTCATTCTCGATCCGGAGCAGTTCGACGCGTGGCTCGACCGCTCGACTCCGCTGGATGAACTCACCGCACTGCTCACACCCTACGACGACGAGGCAGTGATTCTGCGCGCGGTCGACCCCCGGGTGGGCAACCCGAGATTCAAGGACGTCATCCAAGTCCTCTAAGGTGACCTCGCCCGCCGAGCGCTTCTTCGAAATCCAGGCCCGTAACAATGCGGGATTCCGCAGCCAACTAGCGTCCGAGGGTCGGGGGGTTGCTATGATAAGGCAATCGGCCAACGGCCATGCGTCTCGACTTCGACGCGATTCAATCTGGAGAGGACATGAGAAAGCACGATCGGAAACTGCTTCGGGCGTTGAAAATGAACCTTCGAAGCCGACTGGCCCGATCGCGCGAAACGGGCTTTGGACCGCTCGCCCCGTCGGCAAGACGGGCTTGGCGCGGGCATCACCCCCGCATACCGCTTCGATAGCCGAAGGTAATCTGAGTCGATGCCCAGCTTCGGGCCGATCGCGCCTTTCTACGACGACCTCATGCAAGGGGTGCCGTACCGGATGTGGGCGGGTTACTACCAACTGCTCCTCGCCCAGCAGGGAGTCCGCCCGACACGGGTGCTGGACGTGTGCTGCGGAACCGGCACTCTTACCGAAATGCTCTCATCGGAAGGCTATGCGATGACCGGCTTCGACATCAGCGAGCCGATGATCCAGGAGGCTCGGCGCAAGGCGAGCGCGGCCGGGTTGGAGATTCGATACGAGGTCGCCGATGCGGCGGAAGTCGACCTGGGTGAACGCTTCGAAGCGGCCTTCTCCTTCTTCGACAGCCTCAATTACATCACCGACTTGGCACGGCTCCGCCAATCGGTCGAGCGCGTCTACGCTCATCTCGAACCGGGTGGCTCGTTCGTCTTCGACCTGAACACCGCCTACGCATTCGAGGCGCGGCTGTTCGACCAGCAGGACACCCGACCGCGAACGAGGGTGAAGTACAACTGGGTCGGACAGTACGACCGGTCGTCACGGATCATCGAGGTGGCGATGGAGTTCTGGGTAGACGGCGAAAAGGTCGTCGAGACCCATGTTCAGCGGGCACATCGTCCGGAGGAGATCGAGGGGATGCTGTTCGATGCGGGCTTTACCGACCTCCGATGCTACGATAGTTACACCCTCGATCGCCCCCACAAGCGGAGCGACCGCGTGCACTACGCCGTATTGAAACCCTAAAGCCCAACGCGCGATGGGCTTGTCATCCCGAACGGAGCCAAGCGGAGCCCCTGTCGTCCCGACCGGAGCGAAGCGGAGCGGAGGGATCTCCCCCGGCGGGCCGTCCTCCCGCCGCGACCGAAGCCAAACAAAGCCGTCCAGCAGGGGGAAGAAAACGCCCGCGTCCTGGGGCTAGGCACCCGTAACCAAGTAAAAATCGGGGGGCATCGTGTATGTAGCCGGCAAGAAGTGCGGCTAGACTAGTAGGTGTCCGGCTCTGTCCAATTTGGGGGCCGGTAAGGGAGTGACCAAATGTATCGTCTGTTTTCTGCACTAACCCTCTTTGCCGTCGTCGCTGGAGCTTTCGCCCAGCCCAACACGATCGGCCCGTTTACCGGTGCTCAGTCCGACGGGTATGAGACCCAACAGAGGGGAACGTTCGTTCCCCAATTCATCGTTTTCGGAGGCGCCGCGACCGTCGACTCGTTGACGGGTGGGCAAGGACTCCACATCACGAGCGGATGGTCGTTCTTCAACGTGATCTTCCCCCACGGCGGCCAAGTCTTCATGGGCGGCGCCGGCGTGAATCAGGTGTACAACTTCATCGTTCCCGCCCGTCGGTTCGGCGGCTACTTCGGGACCAACGCCGACGTGCCTGGCGCGACGGCGACGTTCTTCGACACCAACGGCAACCAAATCGGCGCCCCCCAGGCCGTTAACGCGCCCCAAGCCAGCTGGGCATGGAACGGCTGGGAGCATGCTGCCGGGATTTCGCGGGTCGAGATTCGCTCCACCAACCCGTGGGGCGGCTTCATCATGAACGACGACATGGAATACGATCCGGCAGCAGCCGCGTCGGTTGCGGGACGCGTCTTCCTCGAAGACTGGATGGGCCCGTATCTCGGCCGCGCGGTAACGGTCCAGATCTACGCCGCCGGCGGCGTGGTTCCGCTGGAAACGCACAACACCACGCTCGACAACGTCGGTCAGTACAGCGTCAACACCAGCCTCGGCGCGGGCACGTATGACGTCTATGCCAAGGCAAGCCACTGGCTGCGGCGCCAGCGAGGTGGCGTGGTCTTCTCTGGCTCCGGCGCGGTCGGCGTCGACTTCAGCCTCGCCAACGGAGACATCAACGACGACAACGAGAACGACATCGGAGACTACGCCCAGCTCTCGACCGCTTTCGGTTCTGTACCTGGCGACCCGAACTGGAACGCCGAAGCCGATCTAAACGGGGACGACGAAGTCGACATCGGAGACTTCGCAATCCTCAGCAACAACTTCGGCATGGTCGGAGACTAAGTCTCTCTGCCACTATGCCTACGGGGCAAAGGTCTCCCCTCCTTGGAGGGGAGACCTTCTTCTTGCGAAGCCTAGCTCCTGTAAGTGTCGGCTCCAGCGTGATCGGGAACTCTCATTACTCCCCCTCAGGCACGGGCTTCGCCCGGCCAGGTCCCCCTCACCAGAGTGAGGGGGAGGTGGCTTATTCACTTGGGCGGGAGCGGGCCTTTCGCGCCGAGAGCCACAGGCCGATCGCCATCACCAGGATGCCGAAGCCGACCGCGTATGGGATGTAGTCGACGACGGCTTGAACCACGTGGTCGCCGACCCAGAGTGCGGCGGAAACGACAGTGATCCAGATTCCGGCTCTGGTGAGGGGATTGACCGATTGATCCTTCATGCCTTTGGGCTCCTTGAACCCAGTATAGAAGACGGCGGGCGGCGTCGTGCTACGATTCCAAGCACGTGATGACGAGCACCGACCGCAGTTACGCCGAACTTCACCTCCATCTTGGCGGCGCCGTACTTCCCCGGATTCTCTACACGTACCTTCAGCGACGCAAGCAAGACCGGAGCGACCCGGAACAGCACTCCCTGGCGACCACCTACCTGCGGCGCTACCCGACCTTCGAAAAGTTCGAGCGACGCCTCACCCGGCCTTGCGACACGCTCGAGAAGTATCTGGAAGCCCACAAGGTCACCGAGCCGCTCCAGTCGCAGGCGAGCATGGCCTACTTCATCAACCGTTTGCTCCGGGGCGCATTCGCGTTCGAGAACATCTCTTACCTGGAACTGAGATACAACCCTTACTTTCGGATCCCCCGCGGCCTGCCGCTCAACGAGTCGCGAGACCACATGGCGGGGATCGTCCAGACGGTCGCTATCGCGGCGCAGGCCGCGTTCCAGCAGTTTCCGATCGTCTTTACGCAGATTCTCTGCATGGACACCCGGCTCCCGAAGGCCACCAACGGGGCAATCGTCGAACTCGCCACCGAAATGCCCAAGGAAGTCTGCGCGGTCGATATTGCCGGTCCCGACGAGGCGTACCGCGAAAATCTGCCCGATATCGTCGAGAACCTGGCATTGGCGAAGGAGAAGGGGCTGAAAGTCACCGGGCACTGCTTCGAGACCCCCGATTCGTGCTTCCCCGAGGTGCTCGACTACCTCGATCGGATCGGTCATGGCATCCAGATTCCCCTGCGCATGCCCAAGCTGCTGACGCAGGTCGCCAAACGCAAGCAGTGCCTGGAAGTCTGCCCCACCACCTACTTCCGGACCGGTACGATCCGGTCGTACTCCGAGCTCAAACCAGTCTTTCAGCATTGCTTCGACATGGGGATCGACATCGCCATCTGCACCGATAACTCGGCGTTCCATAACGTGCGGTTGCCCTTGGAGTTCGAGCGACTGCTGACGAGCGGCGTGCTCGACTTCACGCAAATGGAGCGGTGCCGGCAAGCCGCGTTTCGGCACGCATTCCGTTGGCCGGGCACGATCGACGAGCGCCGGAGCGTGCTCTAAGGCGCCCAACGTGGTCTTTCTGCACACCAACGACCTGCATGGCTCCCTCACCGATGAACTCGCCGAGCGCTTGCGCTCGCTGCGGGCGAAGGCGGACCTCCTTATCGACAGCGGGGACGCGATCAAGGCGGGCAACCTTGCGGTGCCCCTGCGACCTGACCTGGCATGGCCTCGGCTCGCCCATGCCGGATGCGACATCGGCACCCTGGGTAACCGGGAGAGCCACCCGCTCGAGCCCGCCTTCCGCGCGAAGCTCGAGGGCCTCGGGCACCCGATCGTCTGTGCCAACCTCCGCGAGCGGGGCACGGGCCGCCTCGTCTTCCCCGCTTCTAAGGTCCTCGATTTCGCCGGCCTGCGCCTCGGAGTCGTCGGCGCCATGGTGCCGATCATCACCGACTCGATGGCAACGAAGGTCGCCTCTGCTTACCTATGGGACGACCCCGTCGTTGCCGCCACTAAGGCAGCGACTCCGCTGCGAGGCGAGGTCGACCTGCTCGTGGCGATCACCCATATCGGTTTCAGGCGCGACATGGAACTCGCCGAGGCTTGCCCGGAACTCGATATGATCTTCGGCGGACATTCGCACACGGTCCTCGAAGAGCCGGCACGCTTCGGGAACACCTGGATCGTCCAGGGTGGCTCGCATGGGCGATGGGTCGGACGCTATCGCTTCGAGCTAGGGCAGGGACTCATCGAGGCGGGGCTGCTTCCGCTGAAGGGCGATCCCGCTCCCGATCGATGAGGTAACGCCGAACGATCGCTGCTGCCACGGGCGCCGCCTCGTCTCCTCCATGCCCGGCATTCTCGAGCATCACGCAGATGGCGATCTTGGGCTGGTCCAGAGGAGCGAACGCCACGAACCAGCTATGGGTCTTGCTGTCGCGTCGGTTCTCGGCCGACCCGGTCTTTCCTCCCCACGCGAGTCCGGCGATCTTCGCGTTCCGGGTCGCGGTGCCTCCCTCGATAACTTGGAAGAGGGCGCCCTGAAGAGCGTCCCAAAACTGCGGCGGGGCATCGACTTTTCCCAGCACCTGAGGCTCGACCGGGACGGCCTGCTCCAGCGAACCTGCGGGAACGATGGATCGCACCAGATGAGGCTTATAGGAGACCCCCCGATTCGCCACCAAGGAAACGACGCAGGCCATCTGGAGTGGTGTCACCGCCAACTCGCCCTGTCCGACGCTAAACTGAGCGATGTTGCCGGGATAGTACTTGCCATCGGCCATGTGCTTGGCGACCCAATCGGCGGTGGGCACGAGACCCGAGCCTTCTCCTCGCAGATCGATTCCCATCTTCGCACCAAGTCCGACGTCCTTGCAGGCCTTTCGCAGGCCATCGAGTCCCGATCGCATTCCCAGAGTGATGAAGTAGGTATTGCACGAGCGGGCCATCGCGGCTCGAAACGGAATGGACCCGTGTCGCCCCAAGCACCGGAAGGGCCGGCCTCGCCCCATGGCGTAGTACCCGGGACAGTTGATGGTTGCGGTCGGGGACCAGACTCCTTGCTGCATCGCCGCGATCGAGGTCACGATCTTGAAGGTCGAGCCCGGCGCGTACGCCGAATAGATTGCGCGGTTGATGAGCGGTTTCCCAGGGTCGTCGAGCAAGGCCTGGTAGTCCTTTCGGCTGATCCCTCGGCTAAAGAGGTCGGCATCGTAGGTCGGGGCGCTCGTGAGCGCGAGTACCTCGCCGGTGCCGGGCTCGATAGCGACGACTGCGCCTCGGAAGCCACGCCTGTCCAGTTCTTCCTGGGCGAAACGCTGGAGGTCGGAATCCAGGCTGAGCACGAGTTGACTGCCGGGAACCGCGTTGCTTCGTTCGATCGCCCGGACCGGTCTTCCCTTGGCGTTGAGCTCCATCTTGACCGAGCCGGGTTGGCCCATCAAGTCTCGTTCATAGAACCACTCGAGGCCGTTCTTGCCCACGTAATCGGCGGTCTTCAGGCCCATCGCCTTGACGCGGGCGACGTCGCGTTCGTCGGGCACCCAGGCATAGCCCAAGATATGCGTGAAGCTTCGCGAATCGGGATAAGAGCGCATCGGGAGCGTCTCGACACCGAGCCCAGGGAAGTACTGGGACCCTTCCGCCACGCGAGTGGCGACATCGATTGGAGCAGGCAGATAGATCGGCGTGGGCAGGAAGGGCCGCCATGCGGCATCGTCGACCTTCTCCTGCAGCTTGGTGATGGGCACGTTCAACAGACGGGCCAGATTCTGAAGCCCTTCCGGATGCTTCTTGACAAGGGCGGGCTGAGCCGTGATCACGATTTCCGACTTCACCGCGGCGATCGGGACGCCGGCGCGATCCACGATTCGGCCCCTTGGCGCGGGTTTCGGCACCGTCGCGTGACGAAGGGTCTCGGCCTTCGCGGACAAGGCCTCTGCCTCGACGACCTGCAGGAACCAAAGCCGGCAAAAGAAGACCGTAAAGACCGCAAAGATTACGGCGGGAAAGATCGCGTGGCGCGCGTCGAGCTTGCGCTGCCGCTCCTGATGGATGATCGACATCGTCAGGGCCCGTGGAGGCGACAAGTGCCCTTCGGGGCTCCCCCGACTCGGAACGGACGACGAATCGTCTCGGGGCAGTAGCGCGTGGCCCTCAATCCGGAATCGGCGCAGATCTCTAGTTGAACCTCGCCATCCTCTGCCTCACGCGCGGTTCGGCGGCTCTGTGGAGGAGGTTCGGTCCCGGTGGCACCGTCTGACGGCGGCTCCGTCGTAGCGCCGTCGCCAATCACGACACCCGGCACGGCCGACGGGTCTTTCTTTCCGGTAGCGACATCTTCTGCCGTTTCATCGCTGGTGATGCCGCTGGGCAGAGCGTCGCCAACCGGCGGGAAGTACTCGCGGATTTCTCGGCGCTTTTCGCCCATGATCTTCTGGGCGGCTCCCATGATCGGCGCCCACATCGTGATCGTGACGGTGCCGCCGAAGGTTCCGCGCGCCATCGGCTCGTAGTCCCATTTGCGCACGCCGCTCCTGCTCTTGATCTCGTTTCCGATCCAGCCGATCCCGACGAGTTCGTCCGTGTAGCCGCAAAACCACGCATCGCGGTTCGAGTCGGTCGTGCCGGTCTTGCCGCGAGCGTTCAGAACCGAGCCGGCGCGTCGGCCGGTGCCGCTGGTGACGACCGCTCGCATGAGGCCGTCCATGATGCGGACCGTGTTCTCGCTGAGAACGTTGCGCTTGATGTTCGGCTGGAATGCCTTCACCACTTGGCCGTCCTGCCCGACGATCTTACGAATGCCGTACGGCGTGGCACGGTCGCCGTTGAGGGCGAAGACGCTGTAGGCCTGAGCCATCTCGATCGGCCGCACCGCGCAGGCGCCGAGGGCAAGGGAGATGACGGCGTCCATCCGCGTCGAGAAGCCGAAGTTGCCGTGGGCGACGGCTACGACGTTCGAAGGGCCGGTCCGCTCGTTTGCTCGCAGGGCGGGCATGTTCATCGACTGGCTGACCGCCGTTCGAAGACTTACATGGCCGCCGTATTTCCCCGAAGCGTTCTTGAACGCGGTGACCTTGCCCGTGTAGGGGTCGCGGTAGATAAATCGGTCGTTGCTCAGGGCATCGCTGGGCTTCAGCTTGCCCAGTTCCAGTCCCGCCGAATAGACGAAGGGCTTGAAGGCAGAACCAGGCTGGCGGGCACCCTGGGTAACGATGTTGTATTGGTTGCGCTCATAGTCCACGCCGCCGACCATTGCCTTGACCTGACCCTGAGTATCCATCACGACAAACGCGGCAGTCGTGACCTTGTTGCGGCGATAAGTTTCCACCAGCTTTTTCACCTGCTTCTCGGCTTCCTTCTGAATCCGCAGATTGAGGGTGGTCTCGATACGGTAGCCGCCCTTGCCGACGTCGATCTCGGGGAAGTCGTCATGAAGTTGATCGAGAATCCAATCGACGAAGTAGGGGGCCGTCTTAATGCCAGCGAGGATTTTGACGGCGGACGTTCGGAGTTTGAGCGGCTCGGCAATCGCTTCGTCGTACTCCGCTTGGGTGATCATCTTCTCTTCGAGCATCACATTGAGCACGATATCGCGGTTTTCGATCGCCCTTTTCGGGTTCACGACCGGGTTCTGGTCGCTGGGCCGCCGCACACAGCGAGCCAGCAGGGCGGCTTCGGCAATCGTCAGTTCATCGAGAGGCTTGCCGAAGTACACGTCGGCGGCAGCGCGGATACCGTAGGCCCGCTGTCCGTAATACACTTGGTTCAGATAGAGGAGGAGTATCTCGTCCTTGGTGAGCTTATCCTCGATCGCCATCGCGAGGGCGATGTCGTCGACCTTGCGTTGAAGCGACTTGCTGGTGTCGGTATAGACACGCTTGGCGAGCTGCATCGTGAGAGTGCTGCCGCCTTGAGCGGTACGACCCTCGCGCGCGTTGGTCATCACCGCACGGGCAAGCGCGAAAGCGTCGACGCCGTGATGTTCGTAGAACCGCTTGTCCTCGGCGGCGATCGTCGCATAGCGGACCTTTTCCGGCACCTCGTCGAGGTTCTCGATCGGCTTGCGGTACTCGCTCGCCATCGTGTAGAGGACATGGCCGTCGGCGCTCATGATCACCGTCGGCTGAATCCGGGTCGCCAGCATCAGCTTGTCGAGGCTCCCAACCTTGGCGGCGGCCTTGTTCAGCTGGTGGTTGAACCAGAGGCTGCCCCAGATCGCTCCTCCGACCAAGATCACGAAGAGGATGGCAAAGGCGATCTTCACCCGTCGCTTCCAACTGGATCGGGGACGGGGGCGCGTTCTTACCTGACCGGCAGTGCTGATCGCCACGGCTACAGAGTATAACGTCTGCCGGCGCCCAGACGATCCGCCGGTCCCACCCGCCGCCCCCCGAGAGGTATCATCTGCGCCGGTCGCGGGGCGTGGCGCAGTTTGGTAGCGCGCTTCCATGGGGTGGAAGAGGTCGCACGTTCGAATCGTGTCGCCCCGACCAGAATGCCTCATTCGCCGCCCGGCTATCGCCCACCAGTGGCCTCCTCGCGAAATTAGTACCCTACGGCAGCGCGCCGACCGCCAGGCCCGCGTATCGGGCTTTCAGCTCGTATCTCAGCGGGGGCATGCCGCCGCCGCGGGTCGTGCTGACCGTGCGGATCATCGTTCGCACTTCGCCATTCGTCCCCACGAACCGGCCGGGGTTCGACTCGATCGTTTTGTGGTGGATCGTGGAGCCCGTCGAGGGAACCAGGAACTGGGACAAGAGTTCCCATGCGCCGGTGTTGAAGTTCCAAGCGTACATCATGCCGGTCACCAAGGTGTTCGGCACGGCGACACCCTGCGAGCTGAACCGCAGCGAGTACACCCGCGAGCGAGTGCTGCCCGAGGGGAACGTGCAGGTGTAGGCGGCCACCTCACCGAGCGGGATTCGGCGGCTCTCGATGTCGTAGGAGCGGCCGGTGTTCGGCAGGGCAACGTCGGCGACGGTGCCACGGAGCCAGGTGCCCTCGGTGGTCGCGATGGTGTTCGGGGCGATTGTCCGCTGCTGCAAGGATAGTGCCCGCTGCACCGCTTTGAAGGCGTTGATCCGCCCCTTGCCGAAGATGGTGCCCGGCCCGATCGTGTCGCAGGTGCTTTCGAGCGCCTCTTGAACCTGATCGGCGGTGAGGCCTGGGTTGGCGGCATAGATCAGTCCGACCACTCCGTTGGCGACAGGCGTCGCCATGCTCGTTCCCGAAGACTCTCCGTAAGCGCCCCCGCGGGTCGTGCTCAAGATATTTACGCCGGGAGCGAAGACGTGAACGCCACGGCCGTACGCGGAAAAGCCCGCCTTCCGATCCGAGGGATCAGAGGCGCCCACGACGATCGTGTCGGCATGCGAAAAATTGGCGAGATCGCGATTGTCGTTGCCTGCCGCATACAAGAACAGCGCGCCCTTGGTCTTGATGTAAGTGCCTGTCGTCCCCACCGTCGCCGAGTCCACACCGCCGTAGCTGGCGCTGACCGACTTCGCGCCGTTGTCGGCCGCCCACCTGGCGCCTCCGGTAATGTCCGCGATCGAGGCGCCGCCGCCGGGACTGTTGCTCGTGCGCACCATCATGATCCGGAAGTTCCACCCCATGCCGCAGACGCCGACGCCGTTGTTCCCGATGGCCGCCGCGTCGCCCGCCACGTGGGTTCCGTGGCCGTTGATGTCGTTCACTGCGCCGCCGTCGACCTCCGCCTTGCGATCGACCGAGTTGTAGCCGGGCACGCGGTTCGCGGCCAAGTCGGGATGAGCCGTGTCGATGCCCGTATCGACGACCGCCACCGTTACCGCCGCACTGCCTGTTACGAGGTCCCATGCTTGCGGCGACTTAACGACCGCGTGATGCCACTGCTGGGAATACCGCGGATCGTTCGGCGTTCGCAGGGGATAGCAGATCCAATTCGGCTCTGCGTACTGATAGTCGCCGGTCGCCATGAGCCGGATGGACATCGTGTTCTCGGTCTCGCCGGCAGGAACGCGGATGATGTATTCGTCGGTTGCCGCGACGTACTCGCGCGCGATCGGGAGGATCCGCTGGCGGGCGCGCGCCTGGATATAGGTTTGCCAGCCCGAGGGCACCCGCGCCGCGCTCAAGGCCGATGCCTGGAGGGGCCGGACGATCATCTCGCCCGAAAATTCTTGCACGCCGGGCCTTTGGAAGTAATGGCCCGGGCCCTGAACCTGGCCGATGGCCAAGCCCGCGGCGAGGACGAAGGCGAGTGACGAGAACACGCGAAGGGATAGAGGCTTTAGCATCGAACGAACACCAATAGGAACACGGCAGGGCAATCTGCCTGTGAATTGGACGGGGCGCGGCGGCTGTTAGTTCGGAACCCTCACGCGATGCAACCGGAGAAGTGGCTAGGCTCTCGCTGCATCGCGCGGTCGACCCACGCCATGCAAAGCGCCGTCAAGCCGGCGCACTCCATACACCGGCCCTCTCCTGCGGCGCAGGAGAGGGCCGGGGAGCGAAGCGAACCGGGGAGAGGTCCCGCAGGCGCCCTTTGGCCGCTGGCTCAGTACCGGTAGTGGTCGCTCTTGTATGGACCGTCCACCGGCACCCCGATGTACTCCGCCTGATCGGGACTGAGCACCGTGAGAGTGGCGTCGAGTTTCTTGAGTTGAAGTCTCGCGACTTTCTCGTCGAGGTGCTTGGGCAAAACGTAGACGCCGGGGGCGTATTCGCCCGCCTTGGTCCACAGTTCGATCTGAGCGATGACCTGGTTGGCGAAGGAAGAGGACATCACGTAAGACGGATGTCCGGTTCCACAGCCGAGGTTGACGAGTCTTCCCTTGGCGAGAAGGATAATCCGCTTGCCGTCGGGGAAGATGACGTGGTCTACCTGGGGCTTGATCTCCTCCCATTGGTAGCCTTCGAGGGCGGCGATATCGATCTCGTTATCGAAGTGGCCGATGTTGCAGACGATGGCGTTGTTCTTCATCCGCTGCATGTGGTCGTGGCGGATGACGTGGTAGTTGCCGGTGGCGGTGACGAAGATATCCGCCTTGTCGGCGGCATAGTCCATGGTCACGACCTTGAAGCCCTCCATCGCGGCCTGGAGCGCGCAGATGGGGTCGCACTCGGTCACCCACACCTGGGCGGACAAGGCGCGAAGGGCTTGGGCACTTCCCTTGCCCACGTCGCCGTAGCCGCACACCAGGGCGATCTTGCCGGCGATCATAACGTCGGTCGCCCGTTTGATGCCGTCGACGAGGGATTCCCGGCAGCCGTAGAGGTTGTCGAACTTGGACTTCGTAACACTGTCGTTGACGTTGAAGGCGGGGAACGGAAGGCGGCCCTCCTTCTGCATCTGATAGAGGCGGTGAACGCCGGTCGTCGTTTCCTCGCTGACCCCCTTGATGTTGGCTTTGATGCGGCTGTAGAAGGTCGGGTCCTGCGCCAAGCGCCGTCGGATCGAAGAGAACAGTGCCGTTTCCTCTTCACTGGTCGGATTGGCGATGACCGAGGGGTCCTCTTCTGCGCGGGATCCGAGGAGCACGAGCAAGGTGGCATCGCCGCCATCGTCGAGGATGAGGTTCGGCGTTCCCCCGTCGCCCCACTCCATGATGCGGTGAGTGTATTCCCAGTACTCTTCGAGGCTCTCGCCTTTGTAGGCGAAGACCGGCGTTCCCGTCGCGGCGATCGCAGCGGCAGCATGGTCTTGCGTGCTGAAGATGTTGCAGGAAGCCCACCGGACCTCGGCGCCGAGCGCCTGCAGAGTCTCGATGAGAACCGCGGTCTGGATGGTCATGTGGAGCGAGCCGGCGATGCGGGCGCCGGTCAGCGGTTTGGACGCGGCGTACTCGTCGCGGATGGCCATGAGGCCCGGCATTTCGGTTTCGGCGATGGCGATTTCGCGTCGGCCCCAATCGGCGAGGCTCAGGTCGGCGACGTGGAAGTCGGAGCGCATAGGCGTTTGTATCGTTTGCATAAAGGTTCCTCTAGAATCTTCGGAGGTGGGGATCGCCTTGCTTAGCCTTCGGCCAAAAGCAAGGCGCCCGCAACCCCGTTTCGATTGCGAGCGCCGTTATTGCCGGGTCGATGCCCGTGAACCGAGCCTGGTCCGCGTCGGACTGCAACGCCCCTCGGTTCTGCCTATATTATACGTCACCGGCCGAAAAAAGAGTCCCCTCTCCGGCAGAGAGGGGACTCGGGTCGTCGCGAATTTAGTTGAAGTCCTGGATGTCGGCGATGCAGGTGCCGGGGACGCCGTGCATATCGCCGAAGTTCGGGGTTCCGCCGGGGTGAGGGACACACTCGAAGTGGTCCTCGGTCTTCGGGAAGTCCTTGATGCCGCAGTTCGTCAGGATGGACTGCGAAAGGCGAACCTTGAAGTCGTAGTAGTTCGGTCGCGCTGCATAGCTGCCGTAGTTCGAGCAGTTCGGCTGGACCGCGCCGCCCTTGGGCATGTTGTTGTACCGAGAGTACTTCACGTGGCCGTCCACGTAGGAGAAGACCATGCCGCCGGTGTGTCGCGGCCAGATCTCCCACTTGTACCAGTAGTCGATCCATCCACCGGTGGTCTCGGTTCGGTTGTAGCGCTTGGGGAAGTAGCCGTCTGCGAAGCTAAGGGTCTCGGAGGGGCTCGGAATACCAGAACCGCCCTGGGGTCGATAGGTTCGCGTGACGAGTCCGGACGGAGCCGGGCTCAGCATCATGCCGTAGACGCCGAGGTTGAAGGTGTAGGCCGCATAGCGGAAGTTGCCCGCCGGACGGCAGGAGCCGCAACGGGTGCGAATGAACTGGAACAAGCTGCCCGTGTAGTTGTTCTGCTGCCAGTTACCTGCGTAGTCCTGGCCTCCCTTGCCCGTCGGGTAACTCGGGCACTGGATGATCTCCACGCTCTTCATGTAGGGCTGGACGAGGTCGAAGACGAAGGAAACGATGCCGCTCTGCGGGTTCGCGCTCACGCCCATCGGCGCCATATCGTCGTTGTCGCCGTTGTACATCATGGTCGCCTGCACGTGCTGGCGCATGTTGCTGATGCACGACGTCTTCTTGGCGGCCTCCTTGGCCTGGGCGAAGACCGGGAACAGGATAGCAGCGAGAATTGCGATGATCGCAATCACGACAAGCAACTCGATCAGCGTGAATCCACGCCGGCTTAATCTATGCAAGACAGTCCTCCAAATGATGGCTTAACTTTCTACTTTACAACATCGAACGCTCTGGGTTGCACTATTTGCCGCGAGGAATGATGAAAAAGCACTGGCGGCGCCTGCCGACAGCCAGCAGTACGGTTCGCCGCGGGTCGGCCAAAATAGCGCCATGCGCCTGACCCGGGTCCTTGCCCCGTTGCTCCTTCTCTTCTCAGCCGCCGCCTGCAAGAAGGAGGAGAACTTCGGCGGCAAGAACCCGACGAAGGTTTACGGTTCGGTCGTCAGCCTGAGCCCGAGCACCACCGAGCTCATCGGGAACCTCGCGCTGGAAGGCTCGGTTCTCGTCGGTCGGACTCAGGCGTGCAACTTCCCGCCTCACGTCACGAGCGTGCCGGTCGTGTGCTCCGACAAGCCCGACTACGAACGGATCGCCAAGCTTCAACCGGACTTGATCGTGCTCGACGCCATCCTCTTCAGCCCAGCCGAGATCGAGAAGCTGAAGCAGGTCGCGCCAAAGGCCGAGTTCCGCATCCTCGACGCCAAGAACGTCGACCAGTTCATCGACTTCGTTTATCGACTCGGCTCCGATCTGCAGTCGTCGAGTCGATTTTCCGAGTACGCCGACAAGGTGTACGCCAAGTCCAGGGTCGCGAGGTCCAATCCCCCCGAGCCGAAGCCGAAGGTCGCCGTTCTCATCGGCGGAGCGGGTGAATACTGGGCTGCCGGGACCGACAGCTTCCTTGCCGACACCATCGTGGGCGGCGGCGGAATCCCCGTGGGACCGAAATCGGCAAAGTTCGAGCGCGTCAACGTCGAAACGTTGGTCGCCGAGAACCCCGACGTGATCATGACGGGCGATAGCAAGAAGCAGATCGAAAAGGATCCGCGCCTGGCATCCCTCAGCGCGGTGAAGTCGAAATCGGTGTACGACTTCGATCCCGACATCCTCCTGCGGGCTGGAACCCGCGTCGAGATATTGCTCGACAAGATGAACTCGGTGATCGCCGCGCGGTCGGCCGAGATGCGAGGTGAGGCCGGTGGCGGATAGCCTCGCCGAGATCGGCATCTTCGGTGGATCGGGCCTCTATTCCCTGCTCGAGGATGCCCGCGAGGTCAAGGTCGATACGCCTTACGGCCCGACGAGCGACGCCATCACCTTGGCAACGCTTCGTGGGCGCAGGGTCGCGTTCTTGCCTCGGCACGGCCGCCAGCATGCGATCCCCCCGCACCGGATCAACTACCGGGCCAACGTCTGGGCCTTCCGGAAGCTCGGAATCCACGCCGTCATCTCGCCTTGCGCAGCGGGCTCGCTCCAGCCCCACGTGCGTCCGGGGGACTTCGTCGTCTGCGATCAGTTCGTCGACCGCACGAACGGGCGGGCCGACACCTTCTACGACGGGTCCATCGTCACCCACGTGTCGATGGCCGAACCGTACTCCCCCGAACTCCGGCGCCTCGCCATTGCCGCCATCGAGAAGAACGGGATTCCCTGCGTGCCGAAGGGGACGGTCGTGGTCATCCAGGGCCCCCGCTTCTCCACCAAAGCCGAAAGCCTCTGGTTCACATCGATGGGCTGGGAGGTCATCAATATGACCCAGTATCCCGAGGCTTACCTCTGCCGAGAACTGGGGATGGCGGTCGTCAACATCTCCCTCATCACCGATTACGATTGCGGCGTGGTCGCCGACGTAGAAGAGGTCAACGCGCTGGGCGTCTTGGAGGTCTTCAAGAAGAACGCCGACGGCATCCGCCGGGTGGTGTTCGACCTGATCGCCTCGATGCCTGCCGACCTGGGAGGCCTTGGGGCGCGAGAAGCTTTGCAGTACAGCAGAGGGGATGGGCACGTCATAACGGAGGAGGATGTTCGGCTTTTTGAACAGTAGGAGCGCATTATGATCGTCTCGATCGCCAGCTTCGTCCTGCTGCTGCAGGGCGGCGCGGTCGAGCAACCTCGCACCACGCGGCTCGCCGGGCGGGACGTGGCGATTCGCGCGCCGGTCGCCCTGTCCGCCATCCCCCCCGACTTCCCCCACGCCGAGGCGGGTGCTTGGAAGTTTGCCTTCCGGCCCGACGGCTCCCTCTGGCGCAGATACCGCAAGGACGGCGCCGCAGAGGACTTCGCCCTCGCCGCCGTCCCCGCTGCCGAGGCGCCCGCCTGGCGCGTCCGAGCTTTCGTCGAAACCCGCACCGAAGTTCTCGAGCGCAGCCGCGATGGCCTCTACCGCATGCGCCGCGCCACCCTCGAGCCCTCCCAGGTGACGGCCAGCCTCGAGGCGCTCGCTGCCTTCGCCGTCCGCGCCGAGGCCGCCGCCGAGGGGCGAATCCGGGTCCTGATCGACGCGACCATCGAGGACGACCCGATCCGAGAGCGCGTCACCGGGCCTCGGACGCTCTTCGGGGCCGATTTCCTCCGCGAGAGGTATGCCACCCGCATCAACGGTCACCCCTTCGACGCCGACGACAAGGTGTATCGCGGCCCCTTCGACTCCGTCTTCGTCATCCACCCCGGCTACGCCCGCCCCGCGCAGACCATGATCGCCGGGACCCCGGTGACCGCGCTCTCGTACTACGGTCGCACCTTCCCGCCCTACGAGCTTCAAACCGCGCTGTTCGAGGCCTGGACCGGGCAGGTCCTCGCCATGGCCGCCGCCAAAGGATATCCGCTTGCCCTTTCCGAGCGAGGTCGCGGGATCACCGCGCTCCCGACCCTGGGCAATGGCGCCGGCCACGAATCATCCGGGGAACTCCCCCGATCATCGGGGGAACTCCCCGCGTCATCGGGGGAGATGCGCGTCGAGGACTTCGTGACCCCCGCCATGTGGGCGGCGCTCACCGCCAAGGGCGAGCCGGACGCCGAATACGTGCGGCGAGCCTGGGCGAAACCGGGCGCCGGCCCCTTCTCCTGGGAGGCCGTTCGCGACGAGCCCTGGATCATGCTCCCCCGAATCGCCGCCGGCGAGGGCCTTGCGGTTCCCCTCTGGGCGGCAGAGGCGCTGAACGCCAAGATTCCGGGCGCGATCGCCGGCTGGACAGAAGTGGATGGGCGGCCGATGATCGTCTTTCGCACGACGTCCCGCACCGCCGCCGAGGCCTTCGGGGTAACCCCGCCCGCCGCCCTTCCGAGCCCCAATCGCCCGGGCACGTTCGGACGGTTTACCGTTACCAAGGTCGCCGATGTCGAGAAGGGCAACGTGGTCGAGGTCACCGAATCCGGCGCCTTCCGTGAGGGAATGGCGCTCGTGACCGACGAACCCCTCGGCGACGCGACCTCGGCCACGTTCCTGGAGTTTTGGATCAAGACGACGTCCGAGGAACCCTACGCCCTGTGGACGCCTGAGGGGCTTTACTTCGAGATCAACCCGTTCCATCCCCAACCGGCCGAAGATGCCGACGTGCCTGCGCCGCCTGCCGTCCACGTCAAGACCGACGGCGCGTGGCAGAAGGTCGTCGTGGACCTGCGCAAGGTCGCGCCTGGGCTGAAATCGCTCGCGGGAATTCGGCTCATGCCGACACGCCGCGCTCTTGCCTACGAACGCCAGAAGCTGGAGCCGTCGAAGGTGCTTCTCACCGGCTTCGCGCTCCGACCGAGCGACCCCGGCGACGCCTCGCCGAGCGCGGGTCCGGCGCCCCGGCCGCCCGCCGAGCAGCGAGCCATGCAGGCCGCCAAAGCGACCGAAGCCGATAAGGCGATCCTGCTCGAGCTTATCAAGGACCAGCAGGAGTTGGTGCGTCTGAACGCGGCCGCCGCCCTCACCGCCATCCAGCTTCCGGAAGCGGTGCCGGCCCTCATCGATCAAGCCCGCAGCGCGAACCCGATGATCGCCGAGCTGGCCCTCGAAGCGCTGGCTTTTCAGGGAACCAACGAGGCCTGGGGGGCGATCCTTACGATTTGCGTCAAGGGACCCTTCGACCACAACCGCCAGTTCGCCGCGCGGCTGCTGGGCACGAAGGGAGAGATGATCTCCGCCGGATCGATCAGCACGCTGATGACCTGCCGCTCGCCCCGCGCCCGAGAAGAAGCCGCCCGGGCGCTGGGCAAGATTCCGGACAAAGACGCAGGGATCATCCTCATGGCCTTGCTCATGGAAGTCGATCCCAACGTGAGGCTCGCCGTTATCGAAGGCGCGAACGTGCAGCTGGAATTGGTCAACCGTCGGCTGCTCTGGAGCGCCGTCAACGACCCGAGCGAACTCGTCAGGGCGGCGAGCTACCGCCGGCTCATCGAGTCCCCGATCGCCGATTACCGCTCGGAGGCGCTCAAGGGAGTCCGCGACGAGAGCCCCTGGATCCGCCTTGCGCTTCTCGATGCGATGCGAGCCAAGCCCGACGCGGCGTACCGGCAGTCCCAGCGACTTGCGGTGACCGACTCGCGAGCCGCTGTTCGCGCCGCGGCCCTGCAGGCATTCGCGGCCATGCCAGGTCAGGTCGAATCGGCCGAGATCGAAAACGTCTTCGTCGATAAGGACCCCCGAGTGCAAATGGCGCTCGTCCAGCTGGCCCGCGCCAAGTCGATTCGCCTTCCCGAGTCCGCCCTCGCGAATCTCCGGAACAGCATCAGCAGCGACGTGGTCAAACAGGCACAGGAGTTGGGATTCTGACGCTCGTATTCGCTTCGGATCATGCCGGTTACTGCCTCAGACGCCACCTCGAAGGCTGGGCGAGCAATCAAGGCTACGAGGTGCGCAGCTTCGGAGCGGATGGCGAGGAGGCCTTCGACTATCCCGACGCGGTCGATGGCGCCGTACGCGAACTCGTGCAGAATCACCTGCCGTTCGCGGTGCTGATTTGCGGCACTGGAATCGGAGTGAGCATTCGGGCGAACCGTTATCGGCAGGTTCGGGCCGCCCTCTGTTGCTCGCCGGACGACGCCGAAATGGCCCGCTTGCACAACCACGCGAACGTCCTTTGCTTGGGAGGCCGTACTACGAAACCCGAGAGAGCGGTCGCGATCCTCTCGACCTTCCTCAGCACGGGCGAGGACGACGCAGAGCGGCATGCGCGCAGGGTCGAGAAACTGGGCCTTCCGGCGAATCCGTGCTAATCTAGACGTAATAGTTGTAAGTTTCTAATGGCGAGCGTGAAGAAGCATCTTTGGGCGAGTGGAGCGGCTTTGCTGACCCTCGGCGGGCTGATGGGCGGAGCGGTCCTGCGGGACCGCGCCGAGAGGGGGAGCAACATCCTCGACGGACCACCCCGGTCCAGCATCTTTGCAAGCCTCGAAGAAGACCCCACCGTCCCAGAAAGCGACTTCTTCTACGAACTCACCCAGCTTGTCCGACGGGAGTACGTCGACAAGGTCGAGGATGACCAGAAGCTGGCAGAAGGCGCCATTCGCGGAATGGTGAACGGTTTGGGTGACCCCAACGCCGAGTTCCTGAGCAAAGACCAGTTCGCGGCCTTCAAAAACTTGCTCGCCGGACGCTTCGAGGGAATCGGGGTCGAACTTCAACTGCGATACGACGACGAACAGAAGAAGTGGCTCAAGGACCTCGACCGCCTGAAGTCGAATCCATCCGCCGAGAGCCCGATCACGACGCCAGGGGTGCTCATCCCGAGTCTGGTGGTGACCGCGGTCGCCCCGGGGGGGCCCGCCGATCAAGCCGGTATCCATGTCGGCGACACAGTCGTCATGGTCGAGGGAAGAAAGGTCCTCGACAGCACGATCTTCCGCGAATTCCAGGCAGTTCAAGCCAAGGTCCGCAAGGGAGAGGCGAAGCTGAACGACTTAACCTCCCTTCGGAAGCGGCTCGCCGAAGAAGCCAAGGATGCGATGAGTCCCGGTCGAGCACGCGAACGGCTGGCGGTCGGGAGACAGGGCGAGATCAGGCTCGGCTGGAAGTCCACAGATGGCGCGAAAGAGGCCACGGTCAGCAAGCGTGTTGTCCAGATTCCGGCCATCACGTCCCAGGGTGGAACGGTGGCTCTCAAGCTGTTTACGGGCGCGGAGAGGGCCCTCGCCCAGGCGATCGAAGGTAGGAGCGAAGTGACCCTCGACCTGCGAAACAGCACCATCGGTGATTTCGAAGCGATGCACGCCTGCCTGGAAGTTCTGGCGGCTCCGGGCCCGATCGGGGAAATCAAAGTCGATCGGCAAATGAAGCCGAAGCCGATCGTTGTGGCCAAAGGAGACCCGACTCCTCCCAAGATTCGGCTCCTCGTCGACGGAAGCACTCGTGGCGCCGCGGCAATCTTCGCAACCGCGCTGCAGGGTCGGGGCCAAGCGAGCATCGAAGGCCAGCTCGACCGAGATCCGATGGAGCTTCGCGTCGTCGAATTGCCGACCGGAGCGGGCTACCTTCTGCCGGTGGGGCGCTTCATCGCAAACGCCAAACAGGAGAAGTCGAAGTGAAGTTCCTGAAAATCGGCGGCTTGATCGGAGTGGTGGCGCTCGCCTTCGGAATCGGCTTTAGCTGGCGAGACCTTCGCAGTGGCGAGCTGCCATCGAAGGCGACGGTGGAGAAGCTGCTCGGCTCCCCTGCAAAGCGTGAGTCGGCAACCCGGATTTTCAAGACGAACTTTAACCTCATCCTGACCAACTATTACAAACCGGTCGATCCGAAGGAACTCAAGTACAGCGGGATGGAGGGCCTCCTCGCAGCGCTGGGCGACCCCCATACGATTTTTCTCGAGCCCAAGACCGCCGAGGAGTTCAGTAAGGAAACGAAAGGCGAGAACGAGTTCGTCGGCGTCGGCGCGAGGCTCGGACGCGATCCGGTCGGGGCCAAGATCATGACCGTCTTCGATGGCGGCCCCGCGCAGCGGGCCGGAGTCCGCAACGGCGACGTCATCGTGAGCGTCGATGGAGAACCGGCCGGCGGCATTCCGCTCGACGACGTCGTCAAGAAGATTCGCGGCAAGGAAGGGACCGTCGTCACCCTCGAAGTCATGCGAGCCGGCGCCGCCAAGACCCTCAAGATTTCGATCAAGCGCGGGACGATCAATCCCCCGACCGCCGATGGCATGGTCATCGAAGGAACGCGGATCGGCCTGCTTACCGTCCAGCAGTTTGCCCAGCCGACGACGACTCAATTCGATCAGGCACTCGCGAAACTGGAAGAACAGGGCATCGTGGGCCTCGTGATCGACGTTCGAAACAACCCCGGGGGCCTCCTCGAAACAGCGGTCGAAATGCTCTCGCGCTTCGTCGAAAACAAGGTGGTCGTCCGGATGAAGATGAAGAACGGGCGCGAGGAGTTTGCCAAGACTTTCGTCGGCTCGAAGCGGCCATTCCAGTATCCCGTGGTCGTCCTCGTGAACGAGGACTCCGCGAGCGCCGCCGAGATCTTCGCCGGAGTGCTGCGAGACTACAAGTTGGCAACCTTGGTCGGCGAGCACACCTATGGCAAAGCCTCCGTGCAGAATGTCTTCATGCTCGTCGACGGGTCCAGCGCCAAGATCACTATCGCGCGCTACTACCTGCCCAGCAACGCCGAGATGAGTCGCAAGGTCGACGAAGAGGGGCAATACGTTAGTGGCGGACTCACGCCCGACGTCAAGGTCCCTATCGACGTCACCGAGATGACCAATCTCGGTGACCCGAAGACCGACTCTCAGCTCAAGAAAGCCCTCGAGATCATCGGCTCCAAAACCGCGCATCGAACGAACTGAACCATGTCGCTTCCCTTCACTTGGGCGCCGAAGTTCGATCCGACCTCCGACGAACCGCTTCGCATCGATGCGGCTCTCATCGCCGACTGGCTGGTGGCCTTTCTGCGTGACGAGTGCGTCCGACGGCGTAAGATCGACCGAGCCGTACTCGGACTTTCCGGCGGGGTGGACTCGGCAGTCGTCGCCTATCTGTGCGCACGCGCGTTCGGGCCCGAACGGGTCTTGGCTCTTCGGATGCCGTATAAGATTTCGTCGCGAGAGAGTCTGGATCACGCGCAGTTGGTCGTCGATGCGCTCGGGATCCAGGACCGTACGGTCGAAATCACCGACATGGTCGATGGCTACGTCTGCGCGCATGAGCCTGACATGAGTGCGACCCGTCTCGGCAACGTCTGTGCGCGCTCACGGATGATCGTGCTCTTCGACATGTCGGCCAAGATTGGGGGCCTGCCGATCGGAACCGGCAACAAGAGCGAAAGGCTGTTCGGTTACTTCACTTGGCATGCCGACGACTCGCCGCCGATCAACCCTTTAGGAGACCTCTTCAAGACCCAGGTCTGGCAGTTGGCTCGCCACCTCGGCGTTCCCGACGTGATCGTCGAGAAGCCGGCGACCGCCGATCTCATCAAGGGGCAGACCGACGAGGGCGATTTCGGAATCACCTACTATCGCGCCGACCGCATCCTCCACTTCCTGGTCCGCGGCTACGGTTACGACAAGCTGATCGAGATGGGCTTCCCGAAGGAGGATGTCGATCTCGTCTGGCGGAAGGTCGATGGGACCCACTGGAAGCGTCGACTCCCCACGGTCGCCATGCTGAGCAACTCGGCGATCGGCGAATACTATCTCCGTCCAGTGGACTACTGAGGCCGAGGAACGTCGACCTTCGCCGGACAGAGCAGATCTCGCAGCTCCTGGGCCCGCTCACGCGGTACCAAGGCGACCAGGGTGTCGCCCGATTGCAGATCCGTGTCGCCACCGACGCCGTAGCCGTGGTCGTCCCGAAGCAGCCAAACCAGATTCGTGGACGGAGGCAGGACGATATCGCGGACTCGCTTGCCGACCACGGGAGATCGGGGCCCGAGCATCGCCTCGACGACCTCGATATTGCCCTTCGCCAGCGCACCGACTGGAATGAGTTCGTCCATCGAGATCTGCTGTTCGAGCAGGGAGAAGATGATGGCGGTGGCGCTGACGGTGTCGTCGATGCCGATCTCGCGGAAGATTTGCTCGTGAGAAGGGTCGTTTACGCGGGCGAGGACCCGCTCCACGTTCCACACGGTCTTGGCCATTTGGCACACGACGAGGTTGTCCTCGTCCTCCCCGGTGACTGCGCAGACGATGTCGGCCCTACCGAAGCCGGCGTCTTTTTGAGTTCGAATCTCGCAGCCATCGCCGAGGTAGACGCTCTCCTCGCCGAGCACCGCCGACAACCGCTGTGCCTGTCGGCTGTCCTTTTCGAGAAGAAGCACCTCGTGCCCGCGCGCGATGAGGCGCTTGGCGAGTTGTAGTCCCACGTTGCCTCCGCCGACGAGTACCAGATACATTTAGAGTTCCATCTCCTTCGGCAGGACGTTGTAGGCGTCGATCGACTGGTAGGGCTCCTCGGAAATCCAGTCCCGCATCATGCCGGCGATCAGGGCGCTGGGGTTGATCGTAAAGTAGCCCATCTTCCGGTAGGCCTCGGCGCGGTTCGGGTCCGCGACGCGCAAGCAGATGTGCGGCACCTTGTACTTCAAGCGAGCGATCTGCGAGGCCATGATGTTGCTGTTGTCGCCACGGGTGAGAGCGAAGAAGGCGTCGGCCTCCGCGAGACCGGCCTTGTGGAGAATGTCCTCGTCGATCCCGCTTCCGATCACGATCTGGCAGTTATGCCGGTATCCGAGACGCTTCAGCGCCTCCGCGTTCTGTTCGATGATGGTGACTCGATGACCGGCCGCGGCCAATTGCAGGCTGAGGATTGCGCCGGTCCGTCCACAGCCGAAGACGACGACATTCATTGCGTCCGACGGTTATACCGCACCCACCCTGCCTCGGCTGGGCGAGAATAGGACATGACTTCGCCGACATGGCTCCGATTGGCGGTTCCCGAGCTTGCGGGTGCGGGCTGGCTCGAGGATCTTGGCGCCGCGGCCGTGGAGGCTGAGACCGTGCTCGACGTCTCGGTGTCGCCCGGCCTCTTCGGTGGAGTCCTTCGCGGCCTGCCGGGAGAACGCATGGCGGTCGGGGCGCTGCTCGGCGCCGAGCCGTCCTTCGGGCGCGGAGAGGCTGCGATCCAAGCGCATCTGATAGAGGTCTTGTCGGCGATCGGGCGAGAGACGATCGAGTACTACTTCGTCCGATGGAGTGGAGGGCGCCTGGATTCTGACGGTGTCCAGGGTGGGCTCGGCGCGCTTCGGGCGCTAAGGGACCAAGGCCACCTCGGTGCCTTGGGACTCTGGACCGCTCCAGTGGCTGACGAATCAGCCTTGCCCCTTTTCGAACTCGGGATCTTCGATTGGCTGGCTTGCGACGCCAGCGATGCACCGCTCGCCGCCCCCTTCGCGACCATGGGAGGTCGAGTTCTCTGGATCGGCGGCGGAGGCACTCCGCGATTGATCGCGGTCACGACTCCGGCCGAAATCGCCGCGCTGAGCCTCTAGACCTGTCGGAAATCGCGCACTTGCCACTGGCCAGTCGTCGACCCATTGAAGGTGTTCAGCGACGCCTGGAAGACGACATCCAATCGGCTGCCGGGACTGACCTCGGCGAACGTCTCGCCCATGCTAAACGCGATCGCCTTCCGTCGGAGGCCCTGGACCGACTGCAGTTCCAAGTTGACGTGTTCCGGCTTCTTGGTCGGTCTCACTCCGCTGAGTTCGAGGTCTCGACAGACGTACAGCGGTCGGGGATTGGCGACACCGAACGGCTCGAGGCGCTGAAGTTCGGCGATGTCTCGATCCGTCACCTCACCCATTTCCACTTCGGCCTCGAGTTCCAGGGTCGGCACGAGATCTTCCGGAGTCAGGAACTCCGCGGCGAATTCGTTGAGTTCGCGCCGGAACTCTTCGAGCATGTCGGGGACCAAAGAGACGCCGGCCGCCATCGCGTGGCCGCCTCCTCCGAGAATGAGGTTCCGTCCCCGCATCCGATCGATCGCATCGCCGAGATGGAAGCCTGCGATGCTGCGAGCCGAGCCACCCATCGTGCCGTGCTCGGGACTGTGGTTCAGTACGAACGTCGGACGATAGAAGCGCTCCATGAGCTTGCCCGCCACAATGCCGACGATTCCGCCGTGCCATCCCTCTTTGGCCACGACCAAGACCAAGTCGCGATCGAGGCCGTTCTCTTCGACGTGCGCGACCGCTTCGTCGAGGATTCGAGCTTGTTCCTCGCGACGCTGTTCATTGAGCGCATCGAGTTCCTCAGCCAGTTCTCGAGCCCGCGCGGGCTCGGTTTCGAGCAGGAGTTGCAGGGAGGCCGCGGCGTCGTCGATCCGGCCAGCAGCGTTTAAGCGCGGACCGAGCTTAAAGCCGATATCGTAAGTGCTCAGGACCAATCCCGGATCGTCCCGATCCAGCTTCGACACGTCGATAAGGGCCTGTAGGCCGATCTTCTTCGTATTCCGGAGGTGCCTCAGCCCGTGGTGGACGATGATACGGTTTTCACCGACGAGCGGCATGACGTCGGCGACGGTGCCGAGGGCGACCAAGTCGAGATAGGCTCGACGAAAGTTGTCCCGGTGCAACCCCAGTTCCTCGGCGATGCCCTCGCAGAGACGAAAGACGACGCCTGCGCCACAAAGATCGGGAAACGGGTAACCCGAGTCGGCCCGATGGGGGTTCACGACCGCGCTCGCCCCTGGCAAGGTCTCGGCGAGCAAGTGATGGTCGGTCACCACGACGGTCATGCCCGCTTCCTTGGCGGCTTCGACCTGTTCGTGGGCCGACGAACCGCAGTCACAAGTGAGGAACAGCCTTGCGCCGGCTTCCTTGGCCACCTCGACGATATCGCGGTGGATGCCGTACCCTTCCTTGATCCGATGCGGGACGTGGGGGACGACGTCGCAATCCAGCCGCTGAAGAAAACGCGTGAGGAGGGCCGTGCTCGTCACCCCATCCACGTCGTAGTCGCCGTGGATGAAGATGCGCTCCTTGCGCTCGCGGGCACCGAGGATCGCGGCTTTGGCGGCTTCGAAATCTGGCAGAAGCGTGGGTGAGCCGAGGTCGTCGAGCGAAGGATCGAGGAATCGCGAGGCTTCCTCTGGGTCTTCGAGTCCCCTGGCAACGAGCGTGCAGGCCACGAGCGGGCCGATGTCCAATTCGGCACGCAGCCGCGCTTCCGCCTCGGGTCGGCGCGGCCGAATCACCCATCGCTTCCCGGCTGCGAGCGCGTCGTTCACGTCCGGATTATGCACCGGCGCAGGACCTTCGGCAGGGTCTCTCAGTCACGGATTCGGTATATTGCGCCCTTCGTCGCGGACCATCCGCGAAGGAGGACCCCCATGGCGTTTGGATTCGAAGGAAATCAGGTTCGCTTAGTGCCGCTCGAGCATGATCGGCACTTCGAGAACTGCCTGCGCTGGATCAACGATCCAGAGGTCACCGAATGGCTCCTCATCGATCCCCCCATGGCTCGCCTGGCCGAGGAGGAGTGGTTTCGACGAGCCTGCTCAGGAGAGGATCGTGCCAACCAGCACTTCGCCATTGAAACCCTCGAAGGCGTTCATATCGGAACGAGCGGTCTGCACGGGATCGACCACAAGAACGGATTTTGCAGCACCGGCTCGCTGATCGGTGATAGGAGTTATTGGGGCAAGGGATACGGCACCGATGCCGCCCGCGTGCGCGCCTACTACATCTTCGAGGTTCTCGGACTTCGAATGGCCTTCTCGGGCGTGATCGAGGGCAACGAGGCTTCGCTTCGGATGCAGGCCAAGGTCGGCTACGACATCTATGGGCGCGCACCGGCGCAGTACTGGAAACGCGGCGCGTACCGTGACCATATCCTGACCGTTCTCACCCGGCAGCGGTGGCTAGAGTGCATTCCGTCCGGGCAGTCGGCCGGCTCCGGGTAGGGGTCCCAATGAGGCCTTGGGCACCTAAAGACAAGAGGTCCGCGAGCCGGTTGGCTCGCGGACTCCGCTTGGATTGCTCGGCGTTGCTTAACGCTTTCGGCGACGGCGCATCAAAGTGGCGAGCCCTACGCCGATGCCGAACAGAGTTGCCGGCTCTGGCACAGCGGCGATGCCGGTGATGTTGGTGACGAATCCCGCATTGTTGTAGCTTCCGATCGGCGTGATGACGGTGCTGGGTGCGTTCACTTCCGAGAGAAGACTGCCCTGCGTTAGGAAGAGACGGCCCTCGTCCGCCTTCCAAGCAAGATCAGAATCGTTCGCCGCGAACATGTTGGCTCCATACCCGCTAAGAACCGGGGTTCCAAACGGATTGGTTACGATGTTGCGCATGAATCCGCTGGTCGGGTTATTCGAATCCATAACGTTCAGCGCTCCGGTCCCGTCCATGAAGACCACATCGCCATCGTTGAGGATTTGGCCGGTATTGGAGAGCAGACTATAGTTGGTAGGATCGAGGAGCGCCAGCTGGCCCGTCCAGAACCCGCCCTGTCCGTAGGAGACGACGATTCCCCCGAGGGACGCCATATACTCGAGGCCTTCGAAGTAAGGAGAGCCCGAACTGTTGAGCGGAATTCCGTTGGACACTTGTGTCGCCGACATCGCCCCGAGATTGATTTCCACGAGACCCGTGCTGAATGCGCTGAACTGCACGGTGGTAACGAATCGGTCGGTCGTCGGCACGTAGGTCAGTCCCAAGATACTGGTCGAATTGGGAATGTTGAAACTGAACAACGATGTTGCGGCTCCGGTCGAGGTGTTGATGGAATAGAAGTCGTATCCGGCGGTGGATGCTCCCACACCGTAGAGCTGGGCGTTGGACATTGCTGCCGTGAGGACGAGGGTGCTAACGAGTAGTTTCTTCATAACGACGACAAGGGGTCGCTAGGCGGGCGGGTCGTTGCGCGGTGGAAAGGGTTTTCCGTGATGTGAGCCAGGTAGCCCCGGTCACCAGCGACACCAAGGTAGCCCGCGGATGGCTCTTGCCGCAGGAAGACGGCCGACCCGGGGGCACGAACCATCCCCCGGATACCAACACCCACGATAGCCCGCGGATGACTCTTGCCGCGGGAAGACGGCCGACCCGGGGGCACGAACCATCCCCGTGCTATCAGCGACACCAAGGTAGCCCGCGGATGGCTCTTGCCGCGGGAAGACGGCCGCCCCGGGGGCACGAACCCATCCCCCGGCTATCAACTACACCACGGTAGCTCGCGGATGGCTCTTGCCGCGGGAAGACGACCCACCGGGAGCACGAACCGTCCCGCGCCTACCGACGCTGAAAGTCCGGACGCGAACTTCCGAATTCGTCGCGGTCCCACCGGATCGCGCGGAGGCGGTCGCGATCGAGTTCGAAGGTGAACTCCAAGGTGTCGCGAGAGCGGCGGATGCGGACGTAGACATCATCGCCGCGCCATTGCCAGGTGCCGTCCGACTCGACCCGCGTACGGCTTCGCTCTTCCAAGAGGTAGGCACGTCCGTTGCCCATCAGGCCCAACGTGTAGCGGACATCGTCGCGACCACTCCGGCGCGTGAGCAGCCAGACGCCCTCAGCGTGATCGATCGGCTTCAAATCCGGCTTGCGGCCCTTGCCGAACTCAGGAGCGGTACGCCCCCAGTCGTTGCGGTCCCAGGAAGTGGCAATCAGGGTACTGCCCCGTCGACGGAAGGTGAAGCGGTCACGCCCGTTGGGTCCGCTCACGGTCACGTCGAGGGTGTTATCCCGGTTCCAATCCCATGATCCGCGAGCGACGATGGGCGCAGACCGCAATCGGCCGGATTCGATGGTCAGGGTCGCCCGATTCCGCGAATCGAGGGCGAGGGTGACGAGCTGCTCGGCGTTGGCTCCGGGGCGAACCCAATAGTAATCGCCAACGATTTCGCGATCGGGAGTCGGTCCCGGCCAAGCGCCGCCCTCGCGGTCCAGCCGGATCGCTCGCCAGCCGAAGCGGTCTTTGTCCCAACTGGTCGACACGAGGGTTCGGTCGCCTTCGGGGCGGAAAACGAAGCCGAAGCGTTCGTTGCTGCTGCGTACGCCGATGGAAACGAGATTGCTGCCGCCGAGTTCCCACGTTCCGGTGTAGCTCGTGCGGTCGAGACGAACTACAGCGGTACCCCGGGCGGAGAGCTGAAGTTCCATAGTACGGCTTCCGGCCCTTCCGGAGTAATTGCCGATCAGTCTATCGGCGCCTATCGACTGGGCGGCCACGGTGCCAAGAACCGCTAGCGCCAGCGCGACACAGAGGGTTGTCTTTATCGTCTTCATACTCATTAGGACGAATCCCAGGGCTGATCGACTTCCATGGTCCTGGGCGTGCTCTGTCCGTATAATAGCGATCTGGAGGCATCGATGAACGGCAATCCTGCGTTAAGAACTTCGATTTTCGACCGGCTCGGCATGCGCGACGACGTCTCGCACATGACCATTAACGGGACGATCAACAAGGCGATCGTCCTGCTCGGCATCTTGGTCGTCGCGGCGGCCTTTACCTGGCAGATTGCGGTGCAGTCACCGTCCGATGCCATGCCATTCATGCTCGGCGGCCTGTTCGCTGGTTTGGTTTTGGCGCTCATCATCGCGTTCGTTCCCACGACCGCGCCCTGGCTCTCGTGGCTGTACGCGGCGGCGGAGGGGCTGCTCTTGGGTGGGCTCTCCCAGATCTTCGACCAGAAGTATCCCGGCATCGCGATGCAGGCGGTCATCGGAACGGCTTGCGTGACCCTGGTGATGCTCGGCCTCTATCGGTTCAGGATCATTCGCGTCACCCAGCAATTGCGCTCGATCATCATCGGCGCGACCATCGGGATCGCCGTGCTTTACCTCGTGAACATCGTCCTTGCTTTCGGGGTGGGCTACCGGATGCCCTTCATCTGGGAAGGCGGCTGGATCGGCATCGGCTTCAGCCTGTTCGTGGTGACGCTCGCGGCGTTCAATCTGCTGCTCGACTTCGACTTCATCGAGAAGGGCGAGGCGGGCAAGGCGCCCAAGTTCCTCGAATGGTACGGCGCCTTCGGGCTGATGGTTACCCTGGTATGGCTGTACATCGAGATTCTTCGGCTTTTGAGCAAGCTGAGGCGCTAGGCCGATCGGCGGGCTGCTCCTTCTGGGCTCACCAACACCTCACGGCAGACCCAAGATGGGCATGGGACCCATGCCGAGGTCGTAGGTCGATTCCCGCAGGTAGTCCAGAGGAACGGATGTGTTGGGAAAGTCCTTCCATTGCGGGGCCGGCCTCGTGCCGCGGCTGGCCCAGGCGTAACCCGAGTAGCCGCCGAACGAGGGCACCATCGCCCAATAGGACCCGGTAGCCGGGAAGACCCGACCGAAAGCGTTCAAGATCGCCTCGAGGCTGTACGGGCAGAAAAGTAGGTTGTCCGCTTGGGTGACGACGAATCCGCCCGGCGACAGGCACCGAAGGCAGTCTCGATAGAAGGCGTCGGTGAAGAGCATGGCGCTAATCCCGCCATCTTCCTCTTCGTAGACGTCGGTGCAGTCGACCACGATGAGATCGTATTCGATTTGGGCGTCGGCCAGGAAGGCAAACGCGTCACCAACGTGGAGGTTCACCCGTGGATCGTCGAAGGCTCCACTCGAGAGTTCGGGCAAATGTTCGCGGCAAATCTCGATGACAGCCTGGTCGATCTCGACGATGTCGACCCGCTCGATCGACGGTTGCCGGCAGATCTCGCGCAAGACGCCGCCGTCCCCTCCTCCGACGACCAGAGCGGATCGAGCATTGGGGACGTTCAGCAGCGGCACCTGGACCAAAGCTTCGTGGTAAGCCTTTTCGTCGAGGCTCGCGAGTTGGATGTGGCCGTCCAGAGTCAAGATTCGGCCGAGCGCGGCGGTATCGTAGAGGTCGATGGTCTGGAACGGCGATTCGAAGTGGGCCACATGGCGCTCGACGCGGACGGACATCGCGAGCTTGTCGCCGCGGATCGGGAACGCGAGATGCATGCGGCTCATTGTGAAGGGTCGGGCGAGTAACGGGCGATGACGACACGCCTGCAGGCTCTTCTCGACGACTTGGAAATGTTTCCCGATCGGGCAGATCGCATCCAGATGCTGATCGGCTTGGGCGAGCGGTTCGTCGACGTGGACTCGAAAGTGGCAAGCCGACCCTTCGACGAGCGACACCGGGTCCCGGCTTGCGAATCCGAGGTATTCGTCTGGGTCACGAAGCGTGCGGATGGGACGCTCGAACCTCATTTCGCAGTGGAGAATCCGCAGGGAATCTCGGCCAAGGCTCTGGCGGTATTGCTGAAGGAAGGCCTCACCGGTGCGACGTCCAGCGAGATCGCGGCGCTGCCCGACGACGTGGTCTACCAAGTCTTCGGGAACGAGCTTTCCATGGGAAAGAGCCTTGGATTGATCGGCATGATCCGTCATTTGAAGGCCCTCGCCGCGGCCCATCCCTGAGAAGGGGCGCACGATGCCCGGCCGGACCGGTATCCTCGGTTCCCCGATGGATCCGTTCGCCCCCGATGCCCAGACGCTCACCGGAAGCCTCATCTCGATGGAGTTCGGTCCTGGCGGACGGATTTATCAGCTTTGGGCTTCCGATCCTGCCCTGCCCGATGAAGGCGAGGACTTCCAGTTCGTGCTGCCACCGCTGAACTTCGGCGAGGAGACGGCGGAGGACTTGTATCCCGGCACGATTCTCGTCAGCGCGCGGACCGACCCGCATGGCCCGTGGGTTTCAAGCAGGAACTCGAGTGCGACTTCCTTGTACGACCTCGACGGCGAGGAGCCCTTCGAAACCGACCATGTCGCCTTCGAGTACGTCCTTCCGTTTCTGGAGGACATCCAGGCGATCGGGCGGTTCTACGAAGTGGCAGGGCCGCTGCCGCAAATCGTGTGGGACCTCGAACTGCGCAACAGGGGTCGGACGACGATCGAGATCGGCGAGCTCGGCTTCCCGCTCGCCCTGAACTGCTTTTACGACGGATTCGGCTGGAGCGACGAGCAGCTTCAGCGCTTGTGGACGAATCGGCTCTACGTCCACAAGTTCGTGGGCGGAGCGGCGAGCTGGCTCTTCGCCCAGCGCATGACCGCCGAACCGCCCGGGCTCCTCATCTTCCCCGGGGATAGCACCGGCTGGGAACTCTTCGCCAACATTCCTGCCTCGCTGAACACCCCCCACCAATGGGAGGGAATCCCCGTCGTGTACGTCTACTCACGGGCAACGATCGACCGCGAAGGATGGAGCGGCTGGGCGAACGAACACACTTCGCTCATCTTCGAGGCTGGCGATTCACGGTCGTTCCAGATGCGGTTCGTGCCGGCGGACCGAGACAAGCAGGACGGAGTGCACCAAACGCTCGCGATGCTGGGTCGTCCCGCCATTCGGCTGTTGCCGAGCGCGGTCGCGCCGATCGACGTGGGAATCGGGGTCGAGGTGGCGGGAGTGGCCGTGAGGCGGTTCTTCGTCAGTCGGGAAGCGCAGATCGAGACCGACAGCGATGAGGAGGGCGGATTCTGCTTCGTCAAGCCGGTCGAGCCGGGACCGCTTCGCGTGTCCTTCGAGGATGCCGAGGGCCGCCTGAGCCATGCCCACTTGATGTTCACAGAACCCATCGACAGCCTCATTCAGAAGCGGGCGAGGTGGATCCTCGAGAACCAGGTTCAGCGCGGCCCGGAGACGGACGCGGATGAAGAGAGCGGGATGGACATCGCCCGCCTGGACCGGGCGATCCTCCTGGCAAACACCGTCACCGGCGAGAGGGTAATCGACTCGGAGGAGTACGAGGGGGCGAGCGGCCTGGAGTGCTCGCTCGCCGACGCGCTCTTCCTTGCCGAAAAGAACGCTCTGTATCCGCGACGCGACGAGATCGCGGCGCTCGACGATTACATCGACGGCTTCCTGCTCAAGCAAATACAGAATCCAGGCGATATGTCGGTGGCGAGTGTCCTGGCGAGCACTGCATCGATGGGGACGTACAGCGGTCGGCCTCTGACCTACCCGGACGTCTTTAACCTCTATCACGCGCTCTACCGAATCGCAGCGACCTATGGCGAGACTCGACGCAAACCCGCTGACTATCTTGAGAATGCGGCCAAGACCGCGATGGCGATGTTTCGCTTCGGCTGGCGGCACTATGTGCGCACCGTCGGCATACTCGGCTACGCCCGAATCTACGATATTCTCGACGATCTTCGAAGAGAGGGTCTGGCCGATGCGTACAACGATCTGCGAGAACAAGTCCTTGGTAAGGCTCGCGAGATGGTCAAGCAGCGTTACCCGTATGCGGGAGAATCGGTGCTCGATACGTCGGGATTCGAAGAGGTCTATCATGCAGCGCTCTACCTCGATGTGGACGAGCATCTCGAGCGAACTATGCGCTGCGCCTTCGCCGCACGATCGCTTGCACCGAGTTGGTGGTGGTATGGGAGCGATAAGCGCAGCTGGGACGGCGCCGATTCGACGCCTTTGAAAGCCCTTATCGATCGAGGAGAGGCGTGCCTGGCCCATACGACTGCGCCCAACAGCTTAATGTTCTTTGCCAGCCTCGATCGCGACTATCTCGCGTTGCCCGATGCTTATATGCGACTCGCTTTCGGGGGCATGATGGGGCCCTGGGCCCTCGTTCGTTCGGATGGAGCGGCGAGTATGTGCTTTTGCCCCGACCTGAGCTCGAAGCACTACGGTTATAACCCCTACACTGGAGCTTCTGGCCTGGGTTATGCCCACTATCTTCGAGGGGCAGGCGCGTATATCTTGCCCAACCGTAACCTGGGTGTCTTCACCTTCGGCTGCCATTTCTCGATCGAGCCGGATCGTTACATCATCCGTCCGTGGGATGGGGTCGGTCGTCGTATCGTCCTGCGCCAGATCGGAGCAGAGTTCGAAATCAGCTTCGGAAAGTTTGTCGACGTGTCGCTGTGGCAAGACAAACAGAAGGCCGAATTCGTTATCGAGAACCCGAGCGACAAAGACGTCCGCACCGAGATTCGTGTGAGAGGGATGTGGGGCCGTCGGATGGCGATCGGAGATGAAGTGATCGAGGCGGTGGACGGGGTGGCACGGATTACGCGCACCTTGCCTGCCGGTCGCACAGTTACGCTTCCCGTTGAGGTAATCGAATAGATGGAACTTCCCGCAGAATGGATCTGGGTTTCCGGTATCTTCTTCGTGCTCGGCATCCTCGTGTTTCTAGCGATGCTAGTGGCGATCATCGCCTTGATCGCCACCTTGCGATCGATATCGTCGAAGGTGCAGGCGTTGTCGGCTCGAGTAGAGTCGGTATCACACAGGGTAGAGGAGTTGGTGGAATCCGCCAAAGAGGTCACGGGGCGTGCCAAGGGCGTTGCCACGACGCTTGGGGGTATCGCGAGTTCGTCTGCTCACAAGCTGGAGATCATCACGACGGTGCTCTTCGCGATCGGTGCCCTGTCAAAAATGCGAAGAACGCTCGGCGACCGCAAGAAACGGGGATGAGGCTCCCTGATTGGAGGTATGCGTAAGAAGTCATGGTGGAGATCACAATCGCGCTCTCTTTGTTACTCGCTCAGCCGCAGACGCAGCTGAAGCCCCCGCCGTCGAAACTCGAAGAGCAAAAGACGTACCACTCCCGCCAGTACCGGGGGACGCCGGCAGAGGAGCGCTTCAGATCGTGGGAGGCGCACCAACGGCTTCTGGGAGAATCTCGCTTTAGCCAGCTTCGATGGCGCAATGTCGGCCCCGAGCGCCAGGGCGGACGCGTGATCGACATCGAGGCCCCCGCAAACGCTCCCGATCAGCTGCTCATCGCCTACGCTACCGGTGGTCTTTGGCGTACCGAAGACGACGGCATCACTTGGACCTCTTTATTCAATAGGGAGAGCTCTTTCGGGATAGGAGATGTCGCGGTTTCGGGTGATGGGACAACAATCTGGATCGGCTCAGGTGAGAGCAACAGCCAGCGGACCGTCTATTCGGGGACCGGCGTCTTCAAATCGGTGGATGCCGGTGCGACTTGGGCGAATATGGGGTTGCACGAAAGCCACCATATCGGCAAGGTACTGATCCATCCTAAGAAGCCGGATACGGTCTATGTGGGGGCGATGGGACACCTCTATAGCGCGAATCCGGAGCGCGGCGTGTTTAAGACCGAAGATGGTGGCAAGACTTGGCGTCAACTCTTAAAGATCGACGATCGGACCGGCGTGATCGATATGGCGATGCATCCTCGCAATCCCGAAACGATCCTTGCCGCGGCATGGGATAACGATCGTCGCCCTTGGAACTTCAGGGAGTCGGGCCTGGGAAGCGGAGTCTATCGGACCGACGACGGCGGCAAGACCTGGAGCCTCGTGAAGGGACTTCCGCACGGAGAGTTTGCTGGACGAACGGGGCTCGCTTTCTCTCCCTCCGATCCTCGAATCGTCTATGCCTTGGTCGACTGGCAGGGCGGAGATCCCGACACGATCTACAAGGACGAACTGCAGCCCAGCGGGGTTCTGACTCCCTACCGATTTCTGCGCCTGACCGAAGAAGAGTTCGGCAACTTGGAGGCCTCGGTCTTGAGTCGGTTCGCCGACGCCTATCTCCCTCGAGGAACCGACCATCTCGCGCTGCAGACCGAGGTGAATGAAAAGAAGAAGACGCTCGCCGACGTGCGCAAGCTGATGGAGCAGCGCAGTCCCAACGTGTTCAACCAAGACAGCGTCTACATCGAATTGTGGCGAAGCGAGGATGGGGGGAAAACCTGGAACAAACCGCACCGAGGCGGGTTCGAGATCGACTACGGATACTACTTCGGTAAGCTGTCGGTCAACCCGATCAACCCGAACGACGTCGTAGCGCTGGGGCTTTTAGCATATCGAAGCCGCGATGGAGGCAAAACATTCTCTCCGTTCGCAACAGGCAATCACGTGGACCATCACGCCCTTTGGTTCGACCCGCGAAAGCCCAAGCGGATGGTGAACGGCAACGACGGTGGACCCTACCTCAGCGAGGACGACGGTCGGACATGGCGGCACTTGAACAATCTGCCGGTAGGCCAATCGACGACCATCGCGGTAGACAATAAACGGCCTTACAACATCATTACGGGGCTGCAGGACAACGGCACGCTGATGGGACCCAGCTCTTATCGGCCAGGGAGCAGTGACCTAAGCCTATGGCGGTCCATCAATGGTGGCGACGGAAGCGCGATCGCCGTCGACCCTCGCGAGGATGGAAACGTCATCTATTCGTCGAGTCAATTTGGCTCCTTCAACGCTTGGGACCAGAAATCGAACGAGCGCTGGGGGCTGAACCCGCCTGGGCGTGGGAACCGATACAACTGGATCGCCCCGATTATCGTGTCGCCGCACCATCCCGACATCGTCTATATCGGAAGCCAGAAGCTGAGCCGTTCGCTCGACAAAGGGCGTACGTGGGAGGATCTGAGCGGCGACCTGACCAAAAATTTGCCCAACGGAGACGTGCCGTTCTCGACACTGAAGGACATCAGCGAGAGTCCTTTCAAGTTCGGCGTCATTTACGTGGGTGCGGATGACGGAACAGTCAAAGTTACGCGGGACCATGGCGCTACCTGGAAGGCGATTCCGACACCGATGCCCGACAAGTGGGTGAGCCGCGTGGTCGCCTCGAAACACGACCGCGGCACCGTCTACGTTGCCCAAAACGGCTACCGAGAAGACGACTTCAAGGCCTACTTGTGGCGCTCGAAGGACTACGGCGAAAACTGGGAATCGGTCACAGGCAACCTCCCGGACGAGCCGATCAACGTGATCCGGGAGGATCCGGACAAGAAAGAATGGCTCTACGTCGGGACCGACCTCGGCGTCTATGTCTCCTTCGATGCGGGGAAGACGTGGGAAGCGCTGATGGGCGACTTGCCGACGCAGGCCGTGCACGATCTGGTTATCCAAGCCCGCGACCGAGATCTCGTCATCGCGACTCATGGCCGATCGTGCTGGGTTCTGAACCTCAAGCCGTTCGACGACATCGACGACGACGTGCGCAAGGCCGACGTTTATCTCTGGTCGATCGACGACATGGTTCGTTCCAGTCGGTGGGGCTTCGAACGCCGCAGCCCCTGGAGCGCCGACCCCGACAGAAAGCCAGCCGTGTCGGGCCGCTTCTGGTCGCGCACGGCGGGCGCAGGGCGGGTCGCGATCAAGGACAAGTCGGGCAAAGTCGTGAAAGAAATGGCGGTCGCCGTGGTTCCCGGATTCAACTTCTTCACGCTCGATCTCGAACTCACGCCACCGAAACGCAATACGATCGACCCCAGGAAGTGGGATCCGAAGACCCTTTCGGACAAGCTGAAGGACCCCTACGAGGAGGAGCGTCCGAGCTACCTCGCCGCCGGCGAGTATACGATCGAAGTCACGGTGGACGGAAAGAGCGCGTCGAAGCCTTGGAAACTCACGGGCTTTTAAGCGGAGGTCGATGCTAGAGGAGCCTCCTCCGGCGGTGGAGGCTCCTTGACAGGAGCCGGTTTCGGTATCATCGCCCGTCGGAAGGGACCGTCGAGGAGCCCGGCGAGGGCGACCAGCCCCATGCCGATCCCCATCACGAGAAACATGTTGACGAGGCCGACCGAGGCCAGGACGATGCCGGAGACGCCGATCGCTAACGGCCGGACGCATTGCGAGAGCATCATGCTGGCCGAGTTGACGCGACCGCGAAAAGCGTCGGGGACCACCAACTGCATATAGGTGTTGATCGGGATGATCGCAAACGGCAGGACGAGGCCCGCAATCAAGTTCAGTCCCAAGTAAGGCCAGAACGTTCGGGCGAATCCGAGAAGAGCGACGAGGGCGCCGATCACGACGGACCCCCAGATGAAGCCCTGTCCCGCGTGACGAATGCGAAAGTGGCCGATAGCGAGGCTCGCCGGCACCATTCCCGCCATGAATGCAAACTCGAACCAAGCCAGGCTCGCGTACTGACCGCCGAACCAAGCGTCGTTAGCAGCGATGTGGACGACCATGAATGGCGAGATGAAAAGGTTCATCATCAGGCTGAGGCCGAGGACAACCTTGAGCACATGATGCTTGCCGATGAAGCCGAGGCCCTCCTTGAGATCGGCGAGAACATGGGTCCCTTTGGCGCGCTCGCCCGAAGGTTCGATCGCGGGAAGGCGGGCGATGCATGCGGCCGACCAGAGAAAGGTCAGCGCATTGAAGAGCACCGCCACGAGGAAGAAGAGGTCCGGATAGGCCGTATAGAGGCCGCCCAAGACGCTCCCCGAAAACCCGAGCCCGATCATCGGCATCAAGTTGTCGGTCGCTGCGCTGATCGAGTTCGCCTCGATCAACCGGTCTTCCGGCACGAGCCGCGGCACCGAGGCGGCTTTGGCAGGAAGGAAGTAGGCGTTGACCGCTGACAAAGCGAAAGCGCAGAAGAACACGACCTCCAACGGTGGTTTGGGACTATAGACCAGGAAGCCCGCCATGAGGCAGAGAATCGCTACACTGGCGAGGTCCGCGAAGAGCATGATCCGGCGGCGATCGAACTTGTCGGCGGCTACCCCCGCGAAGGGACTGAAGATCAAGAACGGAAGCGCCTGCACGGCTCCGACGTAGCCGACCATACGCGGATCGCCGGTGAGTTTGCCCACCATGAAGAGAAAAATAAGGAAGTACAGCGCATCGCCGAGCAACGAAATCGCCTGCCCCGCCCAGAGGCGTCGAAACTCCGCGATCTTTAGGACATGGGGCGGTCGCGACATGGGGCGGTCTTTCTTACCCGAAGTCGCCTGCCGAGTCCCGGGACTCGAAGGCCCGCAGAACGTGCTGCCAGTCTTCGACGGTATCGAAGTCGAGGCAGGTCGCGGGGTGGCAGTCGGGCACGATAATCGTTTGGATCCCCAGCAGGCGACCGACGATGGCCTCGGCGCGCTCTACCGAGACGCGACCGCTGAAGTAGCGCAGCATGTTCAGAATGCCGAGCTTCTTTGCCATCGCCAATTGGCTCTTGCGCGACCGTCGCATCGAGCCGGCTAGGTCGAGCGCAGTCCGAAGTCCAATGGGGCTTGCGGCATAGAGGGCTCCGCTCAAGTGGGGCCCTTCACGAAGGCGCAGAGCCTTGTAAGTGGCTTCCGGAAAGGCTTCCCGAAATCGACCCGCAGGAGTGAGTCCCGCGGCGCACCAGTTGTCGACCTCGACTCGCCGATCGATCCCCTCCGCGAACTCCCTCAGCATAGGGCCATCCATCAGAGGGGTGTCGGCAGGAATGAACAGCACTGCCTCGACGCTCTTGGGCAGCGCCTCTAAGCCGAGGCGGGCATTGTCGATGGCCGAACGACCTTCGGCCACGAACTCACCGTGGGCAATCTCATCCGCGACGTCCGATCCTGTGACGGTCACGCAAGGCCCGAGGCCAGCTTCGGCGACGGCATCGAGCGTCCAAGCCAAACTGGTCCGTGGGCCGAGCCGCGCGAGAGCCTTGCGGTGGCTGCCGATTGCCTGGCGAAGTTCAGGTTCGACGGTACCTCCTGCGGCGATCACGACCCCCCACTTCATTCGACCAAGACCCGCCACGTGAACCAGGCGACCATGGCGAACCCGAAGACCACGATCGCCTTGCGCATTTTCTCGGATTCGACGCTCATGGACCACCGGGCGGCGAAGTATCCGCCCAAGATGGAACCGAGGCCCAGGGCAATGGCGGGCTCGGCGAGCACCATGCCCTTGTGGGTGAGAAACGTCGCCGAGGCCGCGACGTTGATTACTACCGCGAGCCAGGTCTTGATCGCATTAAGCTCATGAATGGTGGCGTCCATCATGAGACCGAACACTGCGAGCATCATGATGCCCATCCCGGCTCCGAAGTAGCCGCCATAAACGCTTACCGCCAGCTGAAGGGTGTAGCCCAGCGCCGGGCCGACCTTCCCGTGAGGACCTTGCGCCCACTGTCGGACTTGCGGCTGAAAGGCGAGGAGCAGCGTGGCCACGAGAATCAGCAGCGGCACGGCGACCCGGAACGCGCTCGGCGGGGTCAACACCAGAAGCAAGGCGCCCAGCACCGAACCGATCACCGAAACGAGCAGCAGGGGTGGAAGGTGGCGCCTGACCGCCCTGAGTTGGCTCCAGAAGCCGATCGCGCTCGCCAGAGACCCGGGCCACAGGGCGACCGCGTTGGTCGCATTCGCCGCCTTCAAGGGAATACCGAGCCCGATGAGGGCTGGAAAGGAAATGAGGGAGCCGCCACCCGCCACCGCGTTGACTCCCGAGGCCACCGCGCCCGCTCCGAACAGCAGCAGCAAAGCGGGCCAGTCGAGCATCACTCCTCGATCAGGTACTCGGCGATCAGGAGCGCGGTTTCCACCAGCGCGTCGGAGTGCGTCCGCTCGTAGCCGTGGCTCGTGTCGACACCCGGGCCGATGAGCGCGACCTCCGCGCGTCCTCCGGCCTGCCAGTAAACCGAGCCGTCGGACCCGTAATGCGGATAGATGTCGGACTTCAAGTCGACGCCGGCTCTCTCCGCTATCGTGCGGAGCTTCTCGGTGAGTCGGCGGCTATAGGGGCCGCTGGAGTCCTTTACGCAGATCGAGCAGTGGAACTCGTCGCCCTGACGCCCTTCGCCGACGACCGCCATGTCGGCAACGACCAACTCGGCCAGGTCCTCGGGCAATCCGTCCATTCCCCCGTGGCCGACCTCTTCGTAGTTGCTAAAGAGCACGTGGGTTCGCTGTGCGGGGCTCACGCCCGCATCTCTGAGAGCCTTCAACGCAGCCACTGCGCACGCCACGCAGGCTTTGTCGTCCAAGAACCTCGAGCGGACGAAACCGGCATCGCTCACCTCGACGCGAGGGTCGAAGTAGACGAAGTCACCCACGTCGATGCCGAGCACCCGAGTTTCCTCGTCGCTGGCAGTACGCTCGTCGAGTCGAACCTCCAGGTTATCGGCGGTCCGACGGTCCTCGTCGGCCTTGCGATTGACGTGGGCGGCGCCGTTCTCGAGGACCACCGAGCCGCGAATCTGCCGACCCTGTCGGGTGGCAACCCAGACTCCCTCGCTCTCGATCGTGTGCCACATCAGGCCGTTGAGCCGGGTGAGCTTGAGCCGCCCATTCTTCTTGATCTCCGAAACCATCGCCCCGAGCGTATCGACGTGGGCGGTGATCGCGCGGGGCCGATCGTCCTTCAGCCCTTCCAGGTGCGCCACGAGCGCTCCCTTGTAGGTTCGGTAGCTTGCGATACCGAGGCTTTCGAGTTCCTGCTGGACGAAGCCGATCGCCCAGTCCGTATCCCCGGTCGGGCTCGGCGTGTTCAGCAGGTCGGTCAAGAAGCGGACCAGGTAATCCCGGGAGATCGTGAATCGGGCCATCGCGCTCCATTGTAGACGCTGCCGCCTACCAGGTTCCGGCTGTTCGCTCCCCAAGGAACGAGGAGAGCTGCTCGAAATGATAGGCGTCGTGCGCGTAGACGTAACTCGCTAAATCGTCGACCGTCATCGGGCCCCGCTCGGGATGGACGACCTGCTTTCGAAAGTCCTCATGGGGCACGCCGATCAGCCAAGCGACCGTCTCCAGTCGCGATCGACGAAATCGGGCAAGGCACTCAAGCGGGGATTGCTCGGCGTACCGATGCTCGCGAGCCAGCTCGCCTTCGTCGAAAACCATCACCGTCGATCCTGGACTATCGACGGCGGTCTGCATGCGCGATAGAAAGATCGGCTCCCAGTCGGCAACGTGGGCGATGACTTCGCGCGGAGTGAAGCGGTCGGGCGACTCGCGTTCGTCCAGGCGCCCATCCGGAATGCGAAGAAACATGCGCTCGAAAATCGTCGGTGCGAACGCGAGACCCTGGATCGAGTAGGCGATCATGCGCCGAGAATACTCAAGACGCTAGCGGAGAATGCGCTTGTCGCCTTGGCGCAGTGTGAACTGGACGGCGTCGAGATACTCCAGCAGGGGAATGACGTACTTGCGAGACGTCGCCAGGCGGTCCCGGACTTCGCTGGCGGCGAAGGCGCCGTGTGCGGCCAAGCCGGCGATCTCTCGCTTGATCGATTCGAGACCACCGGTCGTGTAGTGGATGCCTTCGCCGACCCTGACGAGTCGGCCGGCTTCCACCCCGAGGCGCACGATCTCAACCGCTGCTTGAGGAGGAATGGCCAGCGTGCGAGCGATCTCGTCCTCGGAAGGCACGTTCGCCCCGGCCTCATCGAGGACCTGTTCGAGCCGGGCAAGCAGTTCCTGTTGTCGCTCGTTGAGCCGAACGCGAAAGTCCGGAAGGGCGATCTCGCTGCCACGAACCACGAGCCGGCCCGATGCGGCAAGGTGGCCTAAGATGCGGTCGAGGGGCTTGCCTGCCCAGTCGAGCTTGGCGGCCGCGACCACCCGTTCTCGCGGTTGCGCGGCCTGAGACGGGTTAGCGTCGTGGAGTGCGCGGAGTGCCGAGAGCAGTTCGCCTGCCTTTGCTTCGAAGGCGCCATGGGTGAACCAGAGTCCGGCGAAGCCGAGCAGGCGTCCTGAGGACTTGAGAGCCTCGAATGTCTCGCCCAGCCCTTGCGGAGTTTGGCCCAGCGCCCGGCAGATCGCTTCGGTCGAGGCGCCGCCCCGATCCGCCATCTGAAGGATGCCTTCGCTAGGATCGTCGACCTCCACGGTGGGGATCGGGTCGCCCTTGCGCCGAAGGATCGCCTGAGGGACCAAGACCTGACCTCCGCCGAGGAGGTCAGGGGGGCTATACCGTCGAACGATGAGCGGCTGCCGAATCGCCGCCGCAACCGGGACCTCGATTCGCAGCTGCGCGACCGCCGGATCGAGATCGCTGTGAAAGACCTTTGCGATGACCTCGTCGGCGCCGATGCTCACCCGAACCCGCTGGGCGTGCTTTGGCCGTACCAGCCAGCGCATCCGGGCGTCGATGATCGACGACTCGAACATGGCTCCCGGCGCCCCCACCGCTTGCCCTCGGCGCAGATCCTCGAGTCGCACCCCGCCCAGGTTGAGGGCGAGACGCATCCCGTTCTTGCCGACGGCAAGCGGCTCGTTGTGCCGCCGGATGCCCCGTACCCTTGCTGAGAAGTCGCCAGGCAGGATCGTCGCGGCTTCGCCCTCCCGGACCGCCCCGCGAGCCAGCGTTCCCGTTACCACAGTGCCGTATCCCTTGATGCTGAAGGCTCGATCGATCGGGAGATACCAACCCCCCGGCGCCGAAACGGCTTCCGCGGCATCGAGGGCCTCCGACAGCGTGCTCCTTAGGGCTTCAAGGCCCTCCCCGGTTTCGGCGGAGACCACTAAGATCGGGACTTCGGCGAAGCGGGTTTGGCTTAGGAGTTCCCCGATTTCGACGCTGCTGATCTCGCGCATGGCCGCGTCGGCAAGGTCAGCCCTCGTCAGGGCCACTACCAATCGATCGACGGGAAGGAGATCGAGGATTTGTAGATGTTCCCTAGTTTGCGGCATAACTGATTCGTCCGCAGCGACGCAGAGTAGGGCGACATCGATCCCGAGAGCGCCGACGAGCATGTTGGCGAGAAATCGCTCATGGCCGGGAACGTCGACGATCGACACGCGTCCGTGACCCGGCAGATCGATATAGGCGAAACCGATATCGATGGACATACCTCGCCGTTTCTCTTCGGGCAGACGGTCGGCGTCGATCCCCGTGAGGGCGCGGATGAGAGTCGTCTTCCCGTGATCGACGTGCCCGGCCGTGCCGATCAGTTTCGCCATCGCTCTACAGTAGCACGCGATCGCCCGGCCCGGAAGAATGGGAAGCGAGCATAATTCCTGCGAATGCTGGTGCCGTCTCGAGAGGAATTCCTAAAGGCCGCCGCTGGTAGTCGCATGCCAGTCTACCGCGACGTCCTCGCCGACATGGAAACCCCGCTCGGCGCCTACTGGCGCCTCGCGCACGATGAAACGTACAGTTTTATCCTTGAGAGTGTAACTGGAGGCGAGCAATTGGCTCGCTACAGCATTCTCGGTGTTCGCCCGCATGCCGTGCTCCGGAGCCGTGGACGAAATCTTCGGCGCATCACGAAGGACGGCACAACCGAGTCCAAAATCGACGAAGGCCAGGACCCACTCCATGCTTTGAAGGCCGCGCTCGACAGGGAGACCGTGCCCGTGGAAGGGCTCCCTAAGTTCGTGGGCGGTGCGGTGGGCATGCTCGGCTACGATCTTGTGCGCTACTTCGAGCGGCTCCCGGAAGTCGCAACCGACGACCTGGGCGTGGACGAGATGGCGATGATGCTCTGCGATTCCGTGGTCGTCTTCGACCACGCCAAGAACGTCATTCGGGTTGTCGTCCTCGCCGAAGGGACCCCAGAGGGGTACGACAAGGCGACCGTCGAGATCGAGCGCGTGCTGCAGCGACTACGGGGTCCCCTTCCTGCACTGCCCTCGGTTCAGGGAACTCCGCAACCGGTGGAATCGAACACCACCCGTAGAGCGTACGAAGACGGGGTCGAGCGAATCCGCCAATACATTGCGGCTGGAGATGGCATCCAGATGGTCCTCTCCCAGCGCTTCTCGACCTCCTGTCAGGCCGACCCGCTCAGCGTCTACCGAGCCCTCCGCTCCCTCAACCCGTCGCCCTATATGTACATGTTCCGATTTGGAGACTGTGACATTATCGGCGCATCGCCCGAGTTGCTAGTGAGCCTTCAAGGCCGGACGGCGCGGGTTCGGCCCATCGCCGGGACCCGCAAGAGAGGAACCTCTGAGGAAGGGGATCGCCAGCTCGAAGCGGAGCTTCTCGCCGACGAGAAGGAACGGGCCGAGCACATCATGCTCGTCGACCTCGGACGCAACGACCTAGGAAGGGTGTGCGAATACGGTTCGGTGAATGTCGACGAGTTGATGACCGTGGAGCGCTACTCCCACGTGATGCACATCGTCAGCGACGTTACCGGCACCCTACGCCCGGACCTCGACGGCTTCGATCTCATGCGCGCAACCTTCCCCGCGGGCACTGTGAGCGGTGCGCCGAAGGTCCGAGCCATGGAGATCATCGAGGAACTGGAGCCGACCCGGCGGGGTTGCTACGCGGGGGCGGTGGGATACGTCAGCGCGTATGGCGACCTCGACCTAGCCATCACCATCCGCACCATCTTCCTGCGCGATGGCGTCGCCTATGTTCAGGCTGGAGCGGGAATCGTATACGATTCCATACCTGCCAAGGAGTTCGAGGAGTGCATGAACAAGGCCCAGGCAGCGCTGAAGGCTATAGAAATCGCCCAGCTGGGCCTCGATGGCGTCCCTTAGCCTCGGGTGGCGGCTTTCAGCTTGCGAACATCGTCGATGAGGCGCCCCCGTCCTGCGCCGCCGTTCCAGTCGCTCGCCAACCTATCCACGAGCCAACTGCCGACGACGGCGCCGTCGGCTGCTTGGCACACCATTGCTACCTGCTCAGGGCGGCTGATACCAAAGCCCACGCACACCACCCGGTCCGTTCGCGCCTTGATCCTACGCACGAGGTCGGTGACCTCGGGAGGCGCGGCCTGTGCGGCACCCGTGACGCCCGTTCGCGAGATTGCATAAACGAACCCCGTGCTGCTCTGGCACACGATATCGAGCCGTTCGTCGGTACTCGTCGGGGCGGCGAGGAAAATGGTATCGAGCCCGGCACGACGGCTCGCCTCTCTCCACTCGCCCGACTCCTCGGGAGTGAGATCGCTTACGATGGTCCCCGAGCAACCGGAAGCAGCCGCGCGGGCGGCAAACTCGTCGAGACCCATTCGCAGAATCGGGTTGAGGTACCCCATCAACACGATCGGTGGCCCTTCGCTGCGGCCCCAACGGGCGAGCGTGTCCAGGACCATCGTCGGCGTCACGCCACGGTCGAGAGCGCGCTGGTCGGCCGCCTGTATGGTCGGCCCATCGGCGATCGGGTCACTGAACGGAATTCCCACTTCGATAACGTCTGCCCCAGCCACCGCCAATGCGTCCAGGATGCCCGGCAAATCTTCCAGGGAAGGATCACCAGCAAGGACGAATGGAACCAGCGCCTTCTCGTTCCGCGAGGCTAGCGCGGCGAAGCGCTCGGCGATCCGACCCATGGTCTCCATTGTGACGGTGTTCCGCCGAGCGCGTTTGAGCGTATCATCATCTATATGGTGGCAACGATCGCCTTGTTGGCAGGACTTATCAACGAACCCGTCGACCTTAGCCGCGTCTTTTCGAAGGGCGAAAAGGCCAAGTACTCGGTCGAAGCAGTTCTCACCGTCGAGCAGCGGCAAATGGGTCTGCAAACGTTTCTGCCCAACACTCAGGAGATCAAGTACACGTTCACGACCGAAGTGAAGGAACTGAAGGGCGATGGCTATTGCGTGATGCGCTACCAGCGACCTACCATGACCGACATCCTCGGCGAGACAGCCACGAGCCCGCCGAAGACGCGGATCGACAAGGTCAACCTCGACTATCAACTCACGGTCTCCCCGATCAACGAGATCATCGACATCAAGGACCTCGCCAAACCCGACAAGGGCAAAGCGGCGGGCCTTCGGCTGATGGGACTGTCACCTACCGCCCGACCGATCGCCCTCGATCAACTCGAGCAGTTCACGGGCGAGGTCATCCGCCTGTCGGTGTTTATGGGCAGCCTGGAGAGCGCACTGGACTTTGCACCGAAGCTGCCATTCGAGCCAGTCGCTCCTGGCGGACGGTCGTGGGAACGCACCGTCAGCTACTCGCCCCAGCGCCTGCAGGGGTCGAGCCGCAGCGCGGTCCAGAAAGTTAATATGGTTTACACCTACAAGGGCATCGAAGAGGAGGGCGGCAAGCGCTTCCATCGAGTCAACGCGGCCATCAAGCTGGATACCGATATCGCTCCATTCGTCAACGAAATGCTCGGCATGAAGCCCGAGCAATCCGGCCTAAAGTCCATGCAGCTTCATCTGGACGCGAACGTGGATTTCGACCTCGACCTGAACACCCGCCGGACGCTGAAGGGAGCGGCCAAGTCGAAGGGCGGCTTCAAGGTCGTGCTGACACAGCGCCCGAACGAACCCGTCGAGGAAGTCCGTCTTACCGGGGAGACCCTCATGCGGCCCGTAGCCCCTTAGGTTTGCCCCAACTTTATCAGGCCCATGACGCGACGAATCTACGACACGGAAGGGGGAACCGCCAAGAGGCTCATGGGAGCCCTCATGATGAGCGGTTATTGCATTCCGTTCGAACGGCCATGGCCGCTATTCAGTTCGATTCATCTTGGAGAGGGCGAGTGAAGGTGGGAAGTCGATCCTTCCCGCTATCGAGGCGCTCGCCCGTAACGTCGGAAGGCCGTCTCGTCGAGGATGCCCTTGCCGGCGATCGGTCGGCCTTCGACGATCTTGTCCGCACTCTCGAAGAAGACCTTCGCCTCTTCGTCCGACGCCGCGTGGCCGATTACGAGGTCGATGACGTCGTCCAAGAAACATGGCTTGCCGCCTGGTCTGCGCTCGCCGCATTCGATCGACGCAGCCGCTTCAAGACATGGGTCTTCGGCATCGCGCTGAACAAGTGCCGCGATCACTACCGGCAACGCAAGGAGCCATCGGAGCGACTGGCGGATCGGGCCGAAATCGCTGGTGACGAACGAGCGTTTCGTAACACCGAACTCACGCTGGCGATTCGCGAGGTTCTCGAAGCGCTACCTGCGACGCAGAAAGAAGTGCTCGAACTCTACTATTTTTCTGGCCTCAATCTTGCCGAAGTGGCGAAGTCGCTGGGCCGAAACCTGAACACCGTGAAGTACCAGTTCTACCGGGCCCACGCCGAAGCGGCGTCCCGGCTCGGATCGATGGAGGATGCCCGCTATGTCACGTAGCTGCATGGACCGTGACCAAGAACTCTTGATGCTCGTTCACGGGCAATTCTCGTTGCTGCACGGGTTACCCCTCCGGCTTCATCTGCTGTTCTGCCGAGATTGCCGTCAGCGCAGCCGAGCGTTTGCTTCGGTCTCGACGGCATTCCGAGCTGAGCTTGGCCAGAAGCGCGTTCCACGGCGCCGACTCCGACCCAGCATCGCTCTCGCCGCGTCGATGGCCTGCATCCTGGTGACGCTGAGCCTGGCTCTTTGGGCTTACACGACACTCTCCTGGTACAGCTTCGAGCCTTCGCCGGCCGCCACGATCACCCCCGCCGAACTCGAGGAGATGAAGAAGAACCGGGGCAACGACAAGTCCGGCCCCCGTTCGCACGCCCAAAAACCGAGCCGTGCTTCGGTGGATTAGCACCTTACTTGTCGACGCTGACCGCGACCTTGCCCCTTAGCGCCGCCTGGGCCGAGGCGAGGCGAGCAATCGGGACTCGGAACGGCGAGCAAGAGACGTAGTCGAGCCCAAGGTCGTGGCAGAAGTAGATGCTCTCCGGGTCGCCTCCGTGCTCTCCGCAGATGCCGCACTTTAGGGTCGGGTTAGCGGACTTGCCCTCTTCTACCGCGATACGCATGAGTTGGCCGACCCCGTCGATATCAATCGTCTCGAAGGGGTTGACGGGCAAGATCTTCTGCTCGACATAGCGATGCAGGAACTTACCTTCCGCATCGTCGCGACTGAAGCCGAAGGTGGTCTGGGTGAGGTCGTTCGTCCCGAACGAGAAGAATTGGGCCGATTCAGCGATCTGTTCGGCGGTAAGGGCGGCGCGAGGGATTTCGATCATGGTACCGAAGAGGTAGGGAATGTCCACACCCTGCTCGGCCACGATTTGGCGCGCGACCTCTTCGAGCTGGCCTTGCACGGTTCTCAACTCGTTCACGTGGGCGACGAGAGGAATCATGATTTCGGGCAGAACGCGCTTGCCGTGTTTGATCAGGGTCGCTGCGGCTTGGAGGATGGCGCGAGTCTGCATCACGACGATGCCGGGAAAGACGATGGAAAGCCGAACGCCGCGCAGGCCGAGCATCGGGTTCGCCTCCCGCATCGACTCGACCGTCTTCATCATGCGCTCCTTCTCATCCAGGAGGTGCTTGAGGGCCTCGCCACCGAGCGTGGCGACGGCCATGCGGAGTTCGGTGACTTCGCGCAGAAGCTCGTCGTAGCTTGGAAGGAACTCGTGGAGCGGCGGGTCGATGAGGCGGACCGTTACCGGGCGACCATCCATGACCTCGAAGATGGCCTCGAAGTCGCTCTGTTGGACGGCGAGAAGCTTCTTCAGGGCGGCCTCGCGCATCGCCTCGCTCTTGGTAAGGATCATTTCCTGGACGATCGGAAGGCGGTCGTCCTCGAAGAACATGTGCTCCGTGCGGCAGAGGCCAATGCCTTCGCAGCCGAAATCGATCGCCTGCTGCGCGTCGCGTGGGTTGTCGGCGTTGGTTCGCACACGAAGCCGTCGGTACTCGTCGCACCAGGACATGAGGGTGCCGAACTGACCGCCAATGTCGGGAGCGATCAGGGCGAGTTGGACGTTATAGACCTCGCCGGTACTGCCATCGATGCTGATCCAGTCGCCTTCGCGGACGGTGACCGGGCCGACGCGGAAGCAGCGCTCGTGAAGGTCGACCTCGAGGGCCTCGCAGCCGGCGACGCAAGGGATGCCGAAGCCGCGGGCGACGACAGCGGCGTGCGAGGTCTTGCCGCCGCGGGCGGTGAGGATGCCCTGCGAAGCAAGCATCCCACCCACGTCGTCAGGATTGGTCTCGTCGCGGACGAGCACGACCTTCTCGCCCGACTCCCCAAGCTTCTCGGCCGTTTCGGAGTCGAACACGGCCTTGCCGACGGCGGCGCCCGGTGAGGCGGCCAGACCCTTGGCCAGGGCGGAGATCTGTCGATCCGCCACGTAGGTCTCGTCGATGCGCGGATGGAGCAGTTGGTCGAGGTGGGATGCGGTGACCCGCTGGATGGCTTCTTCCTTGGTGATCAGTCCCTGCTCGACCATCTCGACGGCGATCCGCACGGCTGCTGGGCCCGTTCTCTTACCGACGCGGCACTGCAGCATGAACAGGCGGTTTCGCTCGATCGTAAACTCGAGGTCCATCATGTCCTTGTAGTGCTCCTCGAGGCGGCGGCCGATGGCGTGGAACTCGTCGTAGATGCCTGGGTTCTGCTCTTTCAGTTCGCTGATGGCAATCGGAGTTCGAACTCCGGCGACCACGTCCTCACCCTGCGCGTTCATCAGGAACTCGCCGTAGAGTTCGTCCTCTCCGGTAGAGGGATCGCGGGTGAAGGCCACGCCTGTGCCGCAGTCGTCACCGAGGTTGCCGAAGACCATCGCCTGGACGTTCACGGCGGTGCCGATGTCGTCGGCGATTCTCTCCTGGCGGCGATAGACGATGGCGCGGTCGTTGTGCCAGCTTCGGAACACGGCTTCGATTGCGAGCTCGAGTTGTCGCCATGGGTCGGCTGGAAAGCCCTGGCCGGTTTCGACCTGAACGAGCGCGAGGAACTCGGCGCATATCCGTTTGAGGTCTTCCGCGGTCAGGTCGCCGTCCTGCTTATAGCCCTTCTGCTTCTTGTGGTTGTCGAAGATGACCTCGAACTTGTGCTTGTCGACTCCGAGCACGACGTCGGAGAACATCATGATGAAGCGCCGGTTCGCATCGTAGACGAAGCGTTCGTTGCCGCTTTGAGCGATCAGGCCTTCGATGGTTTGGGGGTTGAGCCCGAGATTGAGGATGGTGTCCATCATGCCGGGCATCGAGAACTTGGCCCCCGACCGCACGGAGACGAGGAGGGGGTTCTTGGGATCGCCCAAGCCCTTGCGCAGATCTTTTTCGACGGTCGCGAGGGCGGCCCGAACCTCGTCCATCAAGCCCGGCGGCATCGTTGCGCCATCCGCGTAGTACTCGTTGCAGACCTCGGTAGTGATGGTAAACCCAGGGGGGACCGGAAGGCCGATGTTCGACATCTCGGCCAGATTGGCGCCCTTGCCTCCAAGCAGGTCTTTCATGGAGGCGTTGCCCTCGGCGAAAAGGTACACGCGTTTGTTGCTCATTTCGGTTAGAAATCCTCCGGGTGAGGTTGGCCCGGGCGAATCGGCGACATTGGCGTGCGGGGGCCCTCGAATGGGTCTAGTTTACCTTGCCCTACTCGGCTGGTCGCACCGCGAGGAGGCCCGTTTGCTGGATGATCTCCGTTCCGATCCGGACCTTGAAGGTGAGCGAAATCGCGCCCGAAGCATTTTGGGGGATGATGATTTCGAGCGGCACCCGAATCGCCCCTCGGTTCTGATAAATGATCACCCGCTTGTTCGAGCCTCGGGAAATCGTGTATTCCGAGGGGCAATCCAGTGTGAAGAGCCCGTCGATCCGGCGTAAGACCTGGCTGCGAATCCAGACGCTGCCCCGAACAATCTGGCTGTCCTTGCTCTGGACCGTATCTTGAGGGAGATTGACGTCGAACATCACGGTCGGCGCAACGAGGAAGCTGGAGAACACCCACGACTCGCCGAGGTCGCTGGTCAGCCGACCCTGCATTGCGCGGTACCCCAATAGAGCGTCGGCGGCGACGTTGGTCTCGTAGTCGACGAAAGTCCGCCCGCGGCGACCCCAACCGGGAAACGGCTTCGTGCTTTCGGAAGTACCGGCCCTCAGAAAGCCCTGACACCTCATTTCGATTCTCTCGAAGCGGGCGTTCTTGGCGGGATTCATGAAGTTCAGCCGAACCCGGAACTGGCTACCCGGGATGACCGACCTCGCCTTGTATTCGCTGAGCCACTCGACCCCGAACGGCAAGTCGCGGTTCCGGTCCCAGCGAAGGGTGGTCACTGTCGTGTTCCGCGGCACGAAAGCCTCGGGCGTCGCCTCGCCGCCCGGGATTGCGTTGGCGCGGACCCCCATCCGGCTCCCGTCCCCGATTTGCGGTAGGTAGAGGCCGATGAGTTTGGCCTCGGCTACCCAACTGTCGCCGTCCGTGGCCGCGGCGATGGCGAGCATGCCATCGAGGAGGGGCTCGCGCTTCCAGATCGGACCGTCGCGGTCGGTGGCATCCACGAGTCGAGCAGATCCCACCGGACCGGCATCGGTCCAGATGATGCGAATCTCGAGATTGTCGCGCCCGACTAACCAGCCGTCGCCGTTCATGTCCAGGCTCCAGACCACGTCTTTGCCACGGGCCGCGCGCGTGCCGAGATAGAGGATTCCGGGTTCCCATTGCATGGCCGACTCGACGCCCCCTGACATCGAGAGTCGATCCCATTCCTCGTCTTCGAACCGCCCGTCCATCTTCGGCGTGATGACGAGGCGCAGGGGATCGCGCACCTCGAATACCTCGGAATACGGAGCACTCTGGGCCGCGAGGCAGACCATGGCCAGCAAGGCATGCATGACGCTAGTTTGACCTAAGCGAAAGGTTCGGCGAAAGGTGCCCTCGGATTACTTCTTGACGAGCTTGATCTCGTATATCTTGGGCCAGAGCTTCCCTGTGACGAAGAGCCGGTCCCCTTTGGGGTCGTAGGCGATACCGTTGAGGACGTCCACCTCATGGCTTCCCTGGTGCTCGGGCTTCAGAATGCCGGTCAAGTCGACCCAACCGAGCAGTTTGCCCGTCTTGGGGTCGATCCGGCAGATGGTGTTCGTTTGCCACACGTTAGCGTAAATCTCGCCCTTTACGTACTCGAGTTCGTTCAGGTAGTAGACCGGATTGGCTCCGTCCTTGACTTCGATGCGGCCAGTTTCCTTGAGGGTCTCTGGGTCGAGGATGTAAAGGGTGGCGGTGCCGTCGCTCATGATGAGGCGCTCGCCGTCGTTGGTGATGCCCCAGCCTTCGGTCGAATACTTGAACGAGCCGGTCTTCTCGAAGGTTTTCAGGTCATAGATGAAACCGATCTTCGTCTGCCAGGTCAGCTGGTAGATCTTCCCCTTGAGGAGGGTGATCCCCTCGCCGAAGTACTTGGCGTCGAGATCGACTTTCTTCAGCACCTTGCCGGTGGCGATTTCGACCTTGCGCAGACTCGACTCGCCGTTCAGTCCGGTGCCTTCGAGGAAGTAACCGTCCTCGTAAACGATGCCTTGGGTGAAGCCCTTCGGATCGTGGGGGAAGGTGTTGACGACCTCGTATCCCCAGACCGCCAGCTGCGGATCTTCCGGTTCGAGTTGCGTCGCGACCGTCGCCGCATCGGCAGCCTTCTCCGGGGGCGTGTTCGCCTCCACGTGGGTGTTCGCGCACCCAACCGCGAGGGCAAGGACGAGGGCCGACCCGATGAGGCGCGATTCGAGGTCCATACGGACAGTTTACGCCAGCGGATCGGACCGGAGTCGCCTCGAAGGACGGGAATGGGCCATAATGGGCAAGATATGAAGGCAGGCATCCATCCCCCGACTTATCCGGTGCTCTTCGTGGACGGCGACCACGAGTGGACCGGCGTCTCGACGATGAAGACCGCAGACACCCGCGTGGTAGACGGGGTCGAGCACTACGTCGTGAACGTCGAAATCTCGTCCTTCACGCACCCCTTCTATACCGGCCAGAAGAAGATCGTCGACAGCGCCGGCCGCGTCGAGAAGTTCATGCGACGCTACGGTCAGCAGAACAAGAAGTAAGGGAATCCTCTAGTTTCCGGCTCGGTTCGCTCGACCCTAACTTGTCGAGCGAAACCTGCCATTATTGAGGGGATCGGGGGCGTGTATGGACCGAAACTTCAATCTCGATTTCCTGCGAGTGACCGAGCAGGCCGCGCTGGCGACGGCGCGCTGGGTCGGCAAGGGCGAGCGCGACAACGCCGACGAGGCCGCCTGCTCCGCAATGCGAGCGACCCTGAATCGCATGCCGATGTGCGGCACGATCGTCATCGGCGAGGGCGAGCGCGACGAGGCCCCGATGCTCTACATCGGCGAGAAGGTCGGCGACGGCCAAGGCCCTGAAGTCCAGATTGCGGTCGATCCCCTCGAAGGCACCAATCTCTGCGCGAACGGCACCCCCAATGCGATTTCCGTTCTCGCCGCGACGGTCACCGGAGAAGGGCACCTCATGCATGCGCCCGACTGCTACATGGACAAACTGGTCGTCGGAACCGAATGCGTGGGGGTCGTCGACATCACGCTGCCGCCTCGCGTCAACGTCCGGCTCATGGCCAAGGCCCTTGGTAAGGACGTGGACGAACTGATCATCGGCGTGCTAGACCGACCCCGCCACCAAGGGCTCATCGACGAACTCCGGGAAGCGGGCGCCCGTGTCCACCTGGTTCCGGACGGCGATCTGTCCGTGGCCATCGCCGCGCTCGATCCCGAAGCCGGAATCGACGGGTTGATGGGCACCGGCGGCGCGCCGGAAGGCGTCCTCTCCGCGGCTGCGGTGCTCTGCTGCGGCGGAGAGATGCAGGCCAAACTCGTCTTTACCAAGGACGAGCAACGAGAACGGGCCGAGAAGATGGTCGAGGGCCAGGTGGACCGCGTCTTCCGCACCGAGGACCTCGCCAGCGGCAGCGTCATCTTCTCGGCGACCGGCATTACTTCGGGAGACCTCCTCAAGGGCGTCAGATACAAGCGAGATTACGCGCTCACCGAGTCGATCGTGATGCGCAGCAACGAGCGAACGATCCGACGAATCGAGACGATTCACCGAACGAACTAGGCGCCTTACTCGTAAAGGATCGGCTCCTTCCGCCAATCCTTGTCTTTGTCGCGTCCATACAGCGTAACGCGCGGGCGCCTCTCTCGCAGCTTGACCGATTCGATAGCCAGATAGTAACCGCTCGAAGCTGGATTCTTGCCCACGCATTCCAGTCGTAACGTGTACTGCCCAGGGTCTGGCCAGAAGTCGAGCAGGTGAATCTCTTTCTGACCAACCTCCGCCGAGTAGAGGTCGAACTCCCGGCCAATCTTGACGCCGTCGATAGAGGCTTGGTAACGCCCAAAGTCGTACGAAGTCGTGGCATCGATGAGCAGGCGCAGCGGCTCCTTTCGGTCGACCTTAAACGGTACCTCGAGCCAGGCGTCTTCGGGCGACGATGGACGGTAGAGAACCTGCGGTCCTTCGAAGTGCGGTAACGATTGCTTCATCGTGTCGCCGGCCCCATGTCGCTCTCTATCCCTGGCATAGGCAACGACACGTTCCAGCGACGGCAGGCGACGGGCGGCTCCGTCCGGTGCCCGGGCAGCAAAGGTCGGCTTGCCGGTCTGGTACCAAAACGCGACACTGGAAAAGTCGTCCTGGCGCTCGTTCCAACTGTTCGTCTTTCCTTCGGGATTCTCGTCCGCGCTGATCCACCCGAAATGCTCGAAGGTGACCTTGATGCTCTTCTTGAAGACGATCGGATCGGTTACATGCCATCGATAAGCGCTCGTATGGCCACCGACGATGCCCCATTGATCGAAGTACGGCACTCCGAAGAAGGGGGTCGAAGTGCGCAAGAGCCCCCAAGCACTAAGGAAGTAGTCCTCTGTTCCGGTACCCCACACACTGGGTTTACTCTCGCCGTCGATGTAGATCTTCTCGTCTCCCTCACCGAACCACATCGGGCTGCGGGTTCGGACGGCGAGGACGGTACCGACGACATGCCCCTTTCCGGTCGTTTCAAGAACGACGTAATCCTTGCCCTGTGCTACCGGATACTCTTGGCGATACTGGGCATAGAAGTACGGCGTGTTCCTCGCAAGCGTATCGAGTTTGATCCAGTCGATGTTGTAGTACAAGAGATTGATCGGCTTCGTTCCCTGGTTGACGATCTCGATCCTCGCCGATTTGTGGAAAGGCATATGCCAGAAACAGTTGTAAGAGTCGGCGTCTTCGACCGCCACCGGGATGCTGATCACGCTGCTTCGCTTGCCGAAGCAGTTAGCGAAAAAATCACCGACCGGCGCCTCGACCGCCGGTCGCGGATCGCCGTCCCAATAGATGCGAAGAAGCATCTCCTGATGGTTCGCGCTCCCTTGCTTAGCCCAGTTCTGGGGCTCGGGACCGAGAAAGGTGAGCCAGATATGGGTGATTACCCCCGGGCCTTGGCGATCCATGAGAACGTGCGTGGCCCCCGGGGCGACCCGGAAATTGTCGTAATTGCTCAGTTCGCGAGTGTCGCCGGTAGGGTCGGCCTTCGAGTCGTACTTTCCATCGGGGCCTGCACGCATGGTCGAAGTTTCGCGCATGCTGCGGCCAGGCCAAGGCTGAGCAAGGCTTCCCAGCATCCCTGGTGCCGGGGTTTGGACGGCCAAAGCGACGAGAATCGGAAGGAGCGCCATGGCCGATCATACACCGAGTTCATCGAGCAAACGCTCGACTCGCACTCGGACCTCATCGCGTATGAGCCGAACGACGTCGAGATTATGACCGGCTGGATCGTCGAGCCCCCAGTCCTCGGTGACCAGGAAGCGAGTCGGGCAGGCTTCGGCGTCGACCCCGGACCCCATCGAGACGATTCGCTCGGCCTTCTGCACCATTTCGGGAGTCAGGACCTTGGGAAAGTGTCCTTCGAGCGGAACCCCGATCTCGATCATCGCTTCTTCGACGACCGGGTTCAGACTTCCGGCGCCGAGTGTTCCAGCGGACGCAGCGCGAACGCTCAACGCTCTCCGGCGGGCTTCATGGTTGAAGAAGGTCTCGGCCATCTGCGAGCGTCCCGAATTGTGAACACAGACGAACAAGACCACTCTACGAGCCTACCGCGGACCCCGCGAGTAGGAATGCGGGAAGTTTCGAGAGCAGTGGGGCTCCCCAGCGATTGCCGGACTATAATACAAGGACTTCTGTGCGAATGTTTGAACTAAGGAGGTCCCGATGATCGTTTCCCGAATACTGATGTCCGGCTCGCTCATGCTTGCCGGTGCCACCGCTTTCTCCGCCGTTTACCTGATGGTCCCTGATTCGAGTTCCACCAGCGGCCGGCGGGTCATCCTGCTCGATCCGAACGACGGCTCCGTGGTAAACCCGCTCTATATCGACCTCAGTTTGCAGACTGCCTCGACCCCCAAGCACGCCCTTCAGGTCGAGAACGAAATCTGGGTCAGCGATCAGGTCGTGGACTCGATCTTCGTTTACGACTTACTCGGCACGTACAAGCGTACCATCACCGGCCAGCTTGACAACATTCGAGGGATGGGCTACGCCAACGGTACGGTCTATGTCTCCAACGACGGCGCGAGCAATGGCGCAACCGCCGACTCGATCGCGATGTACGACACCGCCGGCAACCGGCTCGGGCACTTTCTGACGGCACCCGCCACCAGCCCGTTCGCAGTTTTCGAACACAACGGAGAACTTCTCGTTACCGATTCCACCGAGCACACGATCCGCCGCTACACCTACGCCGGCGCCTCGCTCGGCGTATGGCATGCGGGCGCCATCCGATTTCCGCAGCAGATCCACCGCAGGACCAACGGTAACCTCCTCGTCGCGGGCTTCAGCCCGCCCGCCGGCGTCTATGAGTACGACCCGGCTGGCAACTATGTCGCCACTTATGCGAGCGGCGCCGGAGCGAGGGGGGCCTACGAACTTGGCGACGGAGGGATGCTTTACTCCGTAAGCACGGGCGTCTTTAAGATTCCCGCCGGCGGCGGAGCGGGCACCCTCGTCATCGGCAGCAACGCGCAGTACATCGACAAGCTCGTCATTCCGACCATCCGCGGCCGGGTCGAGCATAGCGACTTCGAAGGCGACTACACGATGGTGCCCGTTACGATCGAGATCCGACCGGTCGGCAGCACTACGCCGGTGCTGACCAAGATCGTGAACTTGGACAACGATCGTGCCTTTTCGTTCCCCGCCTCGCTGGTCACCGGCACTTATGATATGACCGCCAAGTCTTCGCACTGGCTGCGCAAGAAGGTCAGCAGCGTCGTCGTGAACGAAGACGGAACCACCGGGGTCGCCTTCATCCTGCTCAACGGCGACGTGGACGACGACAACGAAGTCTCGATCGGCGACTACAGCCAGCTTTCCGTGGCGTTCGGCTCGGAGCCCGGCGATCCGAATTGGAACCCTGAGGCGGACTTGAATGGGGACAACGCGGTCGACATCGGCGACTTCGCCATCCTCAGCCAGAACTTCGGCGAAGTCGGCGACGAGTAAACGAGACGCTGACAAGCAACAGCAGAAAGGGCGCCCCGAGGGGCGCCCTTCTTCTCGTCTCCGGGGAGCAACTCCTAACGGACGACGCGCAAGTTGGCCCTCTTCGTCACCCCAGCATAAGAAGCGCTGAGGACGACGTCGGTCGTAGCCCCGACGCGGCGCGTGTAGATGCTGAACGACGCGCTGCGCTGCCCGGCCCGAATCAAGACTGTGGTCGGAACCCGCACCGCAGCGGAATTCGAACTGGACAGACTGACAACCACGCCCCCGGCCGGCGCGGTGTTGGTCAGGGTGACCCGCCCGCCGATCGTCGACAGCCCTCGTGCCCACGTCCGAGTCAAGACATAGGATGCGAGCACCATCGGCGCCCGAACCAGGAGGTTCGCGCTCTTAGTGACCGAACCGCTGGTCGCGCGAATCGTCGCCGAGACATCCGAGCTGACCGAACTCGTCGTGATCGTGAACACCGCCGAGGACTGCCCCTGGGGCACGGTCACCGCGGCAGGGACCACCGCTCGATCGCTCGTGCAGGAGAGACTGACGACGAAGCCACCGCTCGGGGCCGGACCGCTCAGGGCAACGGTGCCGCTCACCGGATTGCCGCCGAAAACCGAGTTGGAGTTCAAGGTCAGACTCCGCAGCGACGCCGGGCCACCTCCACCGACTGCCGCCACCGCCGCGGCCGCGTTGACGCGGCCATTGGCAACCCAGTTGCCGACATTGTCGCAGGTTGATTCGATGGCGTTGCGGATCGAGCCGTGAGTTACCGAGCCTCCTCCGCGTGACCAGGCGAGCCCTGCCAATCCCGCGACCGCCGGACAGGCCATGGAAGTACCGCTCAGCGATTGGTAGCCTCCGCCGACGTAGGTACTGTAAATCTGGCTGCCCGGGGCCGCGACATCGACCCATGAACCGAAGTTGCTGAAGGGGGACCGCTGGTCGGTTTGGTCGGTCGAGCCCACGGCTATCGCATTGGCGTAGTAAGCCGGATACGAAGGCGCGCTCGTATTGCTGTTGCCGGCAGCGGCGACGACCACGATTCCCCGATTCCACGCGTAGTCGATGGCGGACTGCAGGGTCGCACTCGAACTCGGACCGCCCAAGCTGAGCGAGATCACTTTCGCTCCGTTGTCGGCTGCCCAAGTGATCCCCGCGGCGACGTCGGCGTAACTCCCACTCCCCTGCGAATCGAGTACCTTTACCGGCATAATCTTGCACTGATAACCCACTCCCGCGATGCCGACCCCGTTGTTGGTGACGGCCGCGGCGATGCCAGCGCAGTGCGTGCCGTGACCCTCGTCGTCGTCGGCCGAGGTATCACCGTTCACGAAATCGTAGCCCGGCACGATCTTGGCGGCCAGGTCGGGATGGTTCAGTTGCACGCCGGTGTCGACGATCGCGATCACGACTCCCGGATCGCCGGTGGTGAGATCCCAGGCGGCCGGGCAGTTCATCTTCGCCAGCCCGTACTGCTGGGAGTAGCTCGGATCGTTCGGGACGTGCGTCGCCCGAGCGACATAGTTCGGCTCTGCATACTCGACGTTCGGAAGCGACCGGTAATAGGCGATCGCCTGATGTACGCCCACGCTGCCCGACAGCGTGACCAATCCGACCCCGAGCGATGGGTTCTCCTGGGCCAGTCTCGCGCCGGGCAGGGACGCCACTTGGGCGGCCCGGAACGGAAACGAGTCGCGAAACTTGACGATCACTTCGCCCTGAACGTAGGCTTGCGCGCCGGCAGCCTGAATCGCCGCCAGCACGAAAGCGCAGAGAAATACTCGGTTACGCAAGTCGTGTCACCTCTGGCAAGTTCCATTCCATATCCGCGATCGCTGCTCGATCCGCAGGATTGCCTGGCCGCCGGCCCTCGCCACGGGTAGAGTAGCCAGGATGATCACGTTCCCGCTCGCCGTTTTGGTCGCCGCCACGCTCGCGCCTCTTCAGTCCATCGACATGCGACTGGGCAAGGGGGCCGTTGCCCAAGCCGGGGACACCGTCACCGTTATGTATCGGGGCAGCCTTCAGTCCGACGGCAAGGTCTTCGACGAGACCTACGAGAAAGGGCGCTCGCCGTTTACCTTCGATCTTGGCGCGGGCCAAGTCATCAAGGGCTGGGACGAAGGTGTCAAGGGAATGAAAGTCGGGGGCAAGCGCGTGCTGTGTATTCCGCCCGATCTGGGCTACGGCGACCAAAGCGTTGGACCGATCCCCGCCAAAAGCACGCTCATCTTCGAGATCGAGCTGCTGCATGTTCGAAAGAAAGGAGCTCCACCGATGATCGAAATCGAAGAATTGGCCGTGGGACAAGGCGAAGGCGCCAAGATGGGCGACAAGATCGAAGTGCATTACACCGGCACCTTCCTCAACGGGGAGAAGTTCGATAGCAGCAAGGACCGCGGTCAACCCCTTGCCGTCGAGATCGGGAAGACCGGTCTCATCAAGGGGTTCACCGATGGACTCATCGGCCTCAAAGTGGGCGGCCGGCGAAAGGTCACGATTCCCTACGAACTCGCCTACGGCGAGCAAGGTCGGGGACCGATCCCTCCCAAGGCCACCCTGGTGTTCGAACTGGAACTGGTCAGCCTAAAGAGCGGCGGGTAATTCGGCATACTTAAACCCATGCGATATTGCTGGGTATGGGTGGCTGTCCTGGGTTGCCTGGCGGGCTGTGGCGGCAGTGGACGTTCGCCGATCGTCGGCCGAGTCAAGATCGAGTACACCTCACCCGGCGACGTTCGTCGATTCGCCACGGAGTACCGACTGACGCCCCTTGCCCATGGAGGGCGTCCGCTGCGCTCGTCTACGACCCATCGCATCGAGCAGAGCGTCGAAATCCCGAACGTGCCGGGCGACGCTGTCGCTCTCCTGTTCGAGTTCATCGGAGGCGGAGGAGGCATCGTCGGCCAAACCAGAGTACCCGTCGACTTTTCCGACGGCGCCGAGACGGTCCAGCTTCATGGCAATCCGGCGGGCTACGTCCACTTCGTCGAGAACGACTCGGACACTACGATCATGATCGGCTCGACGTCGGTCTTCATCGCGGGTGTCGGGTTCGACTACACGCAATTGGACGAAGTGAATCCCGGCCAATGGATGGCCTACGTCGATCCCGGTATCGCCAACCTCGGCGCGAACTGCATCCGCCTATATGGGCTTCCCTGGAACTCCGGCGGAGTCACCAATCCCGGTAGCCCCGCCTACCAGGCTCAATTTACGTCCGACATGCTCGCCTATGCGGCAGCCCACGGAATGTACGTGCTGGTCGGCGTCTACGTCGACGGCAGCGCGACGACCAGCCGCGTGACCGACTTCGTCAACCTCATCCAAGGCGACCCGAACTTCTCGCGGGTGATCGGTTATTGCGTGGGCAACGAGGTCGACTCCGGTTTCTTCTCCACCGTCAACAATTTGGCCTCGACGATCAAAGCGCTCCAAACGACTCCCGCCCAGGTCCGGCCCATCATGACGGCGCTGCCCTCGGTCTCGGAGGGGTTCGTCGCCACGATCCAAGCCCAGATGCCCAATCTGGACTGGCTCGGAGTCAACACCTTCTACGGGCACTTCGATGCGCTCCATGCAGGCGGGGGCTACCTGAACACGCAGGCCGCAAGCCTGGCTTCGGGCGGGTGGACGAAACCTTGGGCGATCACCGAGTATTACTCCTATGACATCCAAGCTCCCGACATGCCCAACCAGGTCATGAACGGCGCTTCCAAGGGGTACATGCTCGAATGCAACAGCACCCTCAACGCGCAGAACTATGCGAACAGCTACTCGCAGTACATCGCGAGCGCCGACGCCAAGAGCAAGGGCAGCGTGGGCGGGTTCATGCTGAACTACGGCCCCCCGCACAACTCCAAACTCGTCGCCTCCTGGCTGGAACCTTGGGCCTACACGGGCCAGTTCACGCCGTTCTACAACCCGCCCTGGAACAACGGCGCAAACCAGTTCATTCGATTCGCAGCGACCGACGCCGTCGCCGCGATCTACGGTGGCAGCTTCCCCAACCCTTGCCCCCAGATCGTCCTCGGCGCGGACAACGACCCGCAAGGCATCTCGTGCTCCTTCAAGGCGACCCTCACCGGCCCAGGAGTTGCCCAGGCCGGGGGTGCGCAAATCACCGCCACCGTGATCGCCCAGGACAGCGAGACGCTTTCGTTCATGTGGTACTTGATCGGAGGCACCAGCGCGGGCTTCAACGGCGACATCACCGCTCCGGGCCTGAATCCGCAGGCTTACGAAGAACCGACAACCTACTTCCTGGGAACCGGCGTTTCCACGCCGGGGACCGGCAATCAGGTTTCAAACACCCTCACCGTCGACCTGCCTGCTCCGAAGAACGCGGCAAGCAACAACTATCAACTGCGCGTGATCGTGTCCGACCCCTCCGGAGGAGGCGCGACGGCGGCTATCGGATTCCCCATGCAATGAGCCTTGAGGTCCTTCGGCGCGTTCTCGGCGAAGAGGCGGAGGCGATTCGGCGGCTGGCCGACCGGCTCGGCTCCGAGTTCGTCCAGGCCGTCGACTGGATCACGGTCAGTATGGGCCGAGTCGTGCCGTGCGGGGTTGGCAAGTCCGGCCACGTCGGCCGCAAAGCCGCTGCGACATTCGCATCGACAGGCACGCCCAGCCTCTTCCTCCATGCCGCAGAAGCGCTTCACGGCGACCTCGGCATGGTGACGGCGGCCGACGTCGTGCTTGTCTATACCTACAGCGGGGAAACGGACGAAATTGTCCGGCTCTTCCCTTCCTTCCAGGCGATCGGCGCACGAACGATCGCCCTCACCGGTCGCATCGAGAGCAGCGCGGCACGACTGGCCGACCTGGTACTCGACGTGGCGGTCGAGCGCGAAGCCTGTCCCAACAATCTCGCCCCGACCACGAGCACGACCGTCATGATGGCGATCAGCGATGCGCTCGCGGTGGCCGTCATGGAACGGCGCGGCTTCAAGAGCGAGGATTTCGCCAAGTTCCATCCCAGCGGCGCGCTCGGGCGCAGACTCCTCTTAACTGTTCGCGATGTCATGCGGACGGGCACCGACATGGCGCTCGTTTCGCCGAACGCTCCTGTTTTGGAGGTGATGCGCGCAATCACGAACGCCGGAGCAGGCGCGGCCTGCGTTGTCGAGGAAGGTCGGCTCGTGGGCTTCGTAAGCGACGGCGACTTGCGCCGCCACATGCTCGCAGGCGAAGGCTCCCTCGCCGCGGTCGCGTCCGATCTGATGGTCACCGGCGTCACTACGATCGCACCCGATCTGCTCGCCGCAGAAGCGGTGGAAGTCTTTCAGAATCTGCCCAAGAAGATCGGCGAGATGCCGGTCGTGGAAGACGGCCGGGTCGTCGGCATGCTCATGCTGAAGGACCTCCTTCGCAGCGGAATCCTCTGACCGGTCGCGGTAGTCCGCGGATGGCTCTCGCCGCGGAAAGACCGGCCCGGAACCGGGGGCACGAACCATCCCCGGTTACCCTTACAGCGCACGCTCGGGTATATAGCGAGCGACGGCATGATCTTGCTTATCGACAACTTCGACAGCTTCACCTATAACTTAGCCCAGTATCTCGGCCAGTGTGGGGCGCAGGTCGTCGTCAGGCGCAACAATGCGATCGACCTCGATGACATCGTCTCGCTGAAGCCGAGCGGCATCATGCTCTCGCCAGGACCGTGTACTCCGAACCAATCGGGCATCTGTCTCGGCGTCCTCGAAGAGGCTCTTCAACCGAGCGGACGCCTGGCAGGAACACCGATCTTCGGCGTTTGCCTGGGACTTCAGGCGATCGGGCAGGTCGGTGGAGGAACCGTGCGGCAAGCCGCGAACATCATGCACGGGAAGACCTCGATGGTCCGTCACGACGGCAGGGGGCTCTTCGCCGGGATGCCGAACCCCTTCCGGGCGGTTCGCTACCACTCGCTCGTCGTGCAAAGGGACGGAGTGCCGCCCGGGTTCGCCGTAACAGCCACAAGCGAAGACGATGGCGAGATCATGGGGCTGCGGCACGAATCCCTGCCGATCGAGGGTGTCCAGTTTCACCCCGAATCGGTCCTCACCGAGGACGGCATGACCATCGTGCGCAACTTCGTCGAGCGGGTCGCCTCCCGGTGATCGCAGCCCTCGCTCTTACCCTGACGACCCGACTCCTCCTCGTCCAAACCGCCACCATCGACCTGACGCCGCCCGAGCCGCTGCCACTCGGTGGATACACCGAACGTCGAGGCGCGCTTGCTGAATCAGGGGGGGACCGCCTCGAGGCGCGAGCCCTCATCCTCGGCGCGGGTGAGCGCCGGGTGGCGATCGTCACGGTGGAGATGCTCACGGTTCCGGAAAGCCTCGCGCGTGAGGTTCGCAGTCGCATACCCGAGGATCTGCCCCTCTTCCTCGTGGCCACCCACACCCACTGCGCGCCGGACAGTCAGATGCTCAACGAGAGAATGACGATGGCGATTCCCGGAATCGCTTCGTTCCGCAGGAGGTGGATGGACTGGTATGCCGAGCGGATTGCGCGCGGCGTCAGGCTCGCTCTCGATACTGCGTCTGCCCGCTATCCGGCCCTCGAACTGCTCGAGTTCCGCCTTCCGCTCAACCGACCCCGGAGACCCAGCGCCCTGCCCGACAGTTTGGCTTCGGTTCTCTCGGTACCGGGGCGCGCTCTGCTCGTCATGTATGCGGCCCATGCGACCGTTTATCCGGCAACCGAGCGCCGGGCCCGCGGCGATTGGACCGGCGCGGTGGCACGGGCCGTGGGTGCGCCAGTGCTCCCGGGTGCCATCGGCGACGTTTCCCCGATCGCCGATGGCTCACCTGACGAGACTTGCCAGAAGTTCGCAAGCGCCGTGCAGGCGGGCCTTGCTCGGGCGATTCCCCGTCGACTTCGACCGGAGCCCTTCCGCTTCGCGCGGGTGCCGATCGACCTCGGGCCGGCCACGCCGCATCCAGACTTTCCGCGCTCATACGGGCTGCCCGCTCCCCTTGCCGAAGACGTGAGTCGCCGGTTCGCGCCCGCCGCGGCAGAAGTGTTCGCCATCCGAATCGGGAAGCTCGCGATCGTCGGCGTCCCTGCCGAGCCCACTTCGTCTCTCGGCCAGCGCATCCGGCTCTTCGGGCTCGGTCTGGGGTTCGAGGCGGTTTGGGTTGTCAGCCACGTCGGGGGCTGGATCGGCTACGTGCTCGAATCCGATGATTACCGTCGCGGGGGATACGAGGCGACGCTCTCGTTCTACGGGCCCGGCCTGGGGGATCGCCTCGTCGACGCCGGACGGGTGGCCTTGAGCCGGCTTGCCGCTACGGCCAGATGAGCCCGGCGAGGCCCCAGACGATGACGATCCCGCCGATCACCCGGCCGAACAAGCCCAGGAAGATGATCCCTCGGTCTTGGCCGTCGTAGTCGTGAATCAGATAGGAAAGCGTCCCGCGGCCTCGCATGAGCAGATGCCCGAGCATCCCTTCCGCCTCCTCCCCCATGCGACGCCGAACCCGCAAGACGCCCGCGGTGCCGATCGCGACCAAGAGCACCCCGACCACGAGCAGAATCCACGCCAGCGGCGGCTCGGGCAACACGAGGCGCGAAGAGCCGATCTTCCGGACGAGCGCAGCGAGCACATCGCTATGATGACCGGTCGGCGGCCTCGTTCAAGGCTCCCATGACTTCTTCGTCCGTCGTCTGGGTGAAGTCCCGGTACCACGCCCCCACCGCATGAAGACTGATCGGCCGCTTGCCGAGGATCACCTTCGCGCCCTCCTCGGCGGCGATGGCGTCCGCCGTCTCGGGCGGGCCGACGGGCGCGGCGAAGACCACTTCCCTCGCCCCGGCGGCGAGGCACTCGCGGATCGCCGCGCGGGCGGTGAGGCCGGTGGCGAGGCCGTCGTCGATCAGGAGGACTCGCCGGCCGGCGAGGGCCAGGTCCGCCGATCCATACCGGGCAACCCTGGCCTCCAGCCGCTCCCGCTCGCACCGGATGGCTTCGTCGAGGGCGGCGGCGTCCAGCCGATACCGAGCCTGGGCGCCGGCATCGAGGATGACCTCGTGGGCCGACACCGCCCCCATCGCTAACTCAGGGTTGCGCGGCGCGCCGATCTTGCGGACCACGAGCACCTGCAGGGGCACCGCGAGCGCCTTCGCGACCTCCCCGGCAACGATCACCCCGCCGCGCGCCATGCCCACGACGACGTCGAAAGGCCCCTCCGCCGCCAACCGCTTGGCCAGCGCCCGACCTGCATCCCGTCGATCCGCGAAGACTCGCATCCCCCCGCCTCAGGCCCCGATTCTACTGCGCAGGCGAGGTTCGAGGCGCCCGGGTACTACTCCCCCTCAGGCACGGGCTTCGCCCGGCCAGGTCCCTCTCGCGGGCGAATGGAAGGAGGCTCGCGATGTTCACCCCTCCAGCGGGATGACGTTCGGCTTCCAGGCTAGGGCCTCCAGCACGTCGAGGTAGTCCTTCGTCGTGAGGGGGGCCTTTCCTCTTCCGAGCAAGGCGACGATCACGGCCTCCATCACGTTGGTGGCGAAGGTCTCGCCTCCCATGAGGGGGGTGGTGGTGATCGCGCGGCGCGCGTCGGCTTCGCGCAGCCAGTCCAGGTTCGCCTGCCGCAGGCTTTGAGTGAGCACGGTCTTGCCTCGCATGTCGTCCGGCGCGTAGCGCATGATGTAGAGCGAGTCGCCCGCGATCAGGTTGGCTTCGGCAAAGTACTTGCCGAACTTGGGCGTGCGCTGTTCCTGCTTCTCTCCCGTCGGATAGAACCACTTGAACGGCAGCCGGGTGACGATCGGCAAGGCGAGGGCGCCGATCACCTTGATCGTGGCGTAGCGCCGGATGGGGATCGGCAGCCCGAGACCGAACATGAGATCGCCGTAGACCACGTTCGGGCAAACCTCCGAGAGGGCCTGCGCCATGCCATAGCGATCGACCGCGGACATGAGCAGGACCCGCGCCTGCTCGAAATCGACGGTGCCGTCGGACTGAAGGGTGTAGATGGTCTCGCGCTCGAGGGTGTGCTTGAGGCCGCTTCCATCGACGACGGGTGTCGTCTGTGCGCCGGAGACGAGGCGCAGGATTTGGCGGAAGGCGTACCGCCGCTTGCCGATCACGACGTAGATATCGGCGCCACCGACGCCGAGCGCATCGACGTTGCCATCGAGGTCGCGGAACATCGCGGCGAAGCGGTCGAGATCGCCGTCGGTGCCGATGCGCTCGATCTTGAACCGTTCGCCGAGGATCTCGACCTCGTGGCTCTTGTTCCGCTTGCTCGTTCCCAGGCTGACGCTGACGACGTGCTTCATCCGGCCCAATCAGTAGACGGCAACGACCTCGATTTCGACGTCGGCTCCCTTGGGCAAACCCAGGACCGCCACGGTGGATCGAGCCGGCGGGGGCGAGCCCACGGCCTCGCCATAGACCTGGTTCACCGCCGCGAAGTGGTCCATGCTGCTAAGGAAGATCGTGGTCTTGACGACGTTTTGGAAGCCCAGGCCCGCGCTCTCAAGGACGGCCCGGATGTTGGCCATGACCTGCCGGGTCTGGTCGGCGACGTCGCCTTGGACGAGCTCACCGTCTGGACGGAGCGGTATCTGGCCGCTCAGGAAAAGGAACGATCCCTGGGCACGCATCGCCTGGGAATAGGGTCCGATCGCGGCGGGGGCGTCGGGCGTCGAATGAGGCTCGCGAGTCATCGCCGATAGCGTAGCATGCGGGGGCCCCTCAGGCGATGCGGCCCCCGACCCCGCCCAGCGGCTCGACGACCACCCGAAACTCGTCCCGCGGAAGCAAGCATCGTCCCAGCGGGGTTTCGCCGAGCCTCGGCAGCGGCAACGGAGGAGCGACGAGAACCTCACCCGCCCTGATCGGCAGGTTGCGGCTGGCGAGCGCGATCATCTCGGCGGCGGGATATCGAGACGGCGCTTGGACCCTGATCCTCTCCTCCTCGCCGACGAAGACGATGACCTCGAATGCCGTCACTTCGGCGAGATCGTCCGGCGTCGTGAGCAGTGGGCCCACGATCGACGGCAGGTCGCAAGCCCGCACCGGATCGGTCGCCACGAACTCCGGTCCGAAGAAGGCGAGCACGATGGTCACCCCGAGCACGAAAGACTCCGCCTCTTCGGCATCGATCTGCTCGCCGCTCTCACCCGTGACGACTCCCACCCGAACTTCCAGGTCTAGTTCCGTCATTGCGGGCGGAGCGTCGATCTCGGAGCGGGGATCGAGGAGCGCGGAGGGGTTGCCGTATCGATAAGCGAGTTCCGCATCGGGCCGCAGATCGAAGAAGCGCACGGCCGGTGGCGTGCCGATCGGCGCGAGGAACCGCACCTTGCTGGGGTCATGCACGCCGATCGCCTGCTTGCCGTCTGTCTCGTAGATTCGACCGTCATGGAAGATGCCGCTCCGGGCAACCTCCGGGTCCTGGGTGAGCACGAAGCGGCACAGTTTCATTCGGCGAAGTTTGGCACGACCTCGATTTCCTCGATCCGCTACCGCCTGTCGGTGGTCTTTGCGGCAGGCGACGCCGGAGGCGTCGGAAATGCGATAGCCCAGGATCGAACACCCCGGGAGGATGAAACAGTTCTATCTGACCCGAAGGGGTCGATGAATCCGGATTTCGTGATGGGGTTGTGGCACCCCTCCGGGGTGCCCGGATATGTTCTGCCCGAAACCCGGGGTCTGCGACCCCGGGCTAACGGGTCTGCGATCCCTGACGGGATCGCGAATCGCTCCCGGCGGAACGGCGCCGCAGCGACCGTATCTCGTTCGATTGCCCTTAGCAGTCGTCCAACTCGAGGCCGTTTTGGCTTGCCCACTTGCGAACGACCTTCATCTCTGCTTCGTCCGCGTTGCGGTTGTGGTTGCCCTTGATCTGAACGATCTTCTTCTGATCGGGCCATATCTCCAGAGTGAGGCGCCGAAACTCGGCGCCACCGTGGCCGAGCCAGCGCAGCGAGACGATCCGGCACCGACCTTCGGCGCAATCCCGAGAGTAAGTCACGACGCAATGTCGCTGACGAAGGCCCTCGGCGGCGAGTTGGTCGCTGTCGCAAAGCTCCAGCGCGACCACCGTCGCCGGACCGACGTCGACTTTCCAATCAGGAAATCGAGGCGACCACGATCGGAAGATCTGATAGGTCCCCCAATAACGGGTGCGATGCCACTGACGCGTCAGCTTGCGCACCGAGCCGAGAGTTCGGCCTTTCAGGGAGAAGGTCCCGCTTTCGAGGGCCTCGCGCAAGAAGTCCGCGACCTCGATGCGATCCCCTCGCATTTGCTCGAAGAAGGTCGCGTAGAACCGGATGAGGTCCTCGCCGCGAGCGCCGTACCCCTCGATACGACCTTCACCGAACCGATCGAGCAGGAAGTGAACTCCCCGAGGACCGAGCCCCGCCGCTGCGCACCGCGCCCACAGGATCGCCCGGCCGATCGTGAAGTCGCCCGGCGCTTGCAAAAACTCGTGTGCTTCGCGCTTGGTGAAGAATCCCTTAGTCGCCTGCGAGAAACTCCGACCCTGAGCGACGGTGAGGAACCAGCGCTGGCCTTGCTCTGCCCGGGCGCTCCAATCTCTATCGCCGAAGACGAGCTCCTCGCCCTTCACGGTCAGCATCGTCCGGTATAGGAATGCCGGAACCGGATAACGCACGAAGAGATGATCGACCAACGCAAGCACTTGCTTGCCCATCGCGTAGACCTTGGTCTGAAACTCGTCGACGTCCCGGATCGCGTGGTAGCTTCGGGTAGGCAGCGCGAGGAAGCGGCGCAAGACCTCGATCTCCTTGCGCTTCTTCGGCCCGAGATACGCCTTGCGCTCGGCGCGGCGGGCATCCTTCAGCGCCTGCGCGATTTTGCGTTCGCGCACCTCTTCGCTCTGCTTCTTCTTTTGGAGTGGAGTCGCTTTCTTTCCCATCGAAATGCTCCTTTGGAGCCATGGCGGGTCGGGGCAGAACGTCCGGGCAGCGGCGGGCGCCCAGAGTAGATGCCGGGTTGGGGAGGGTCCTCGAAGTAGAGGAGCCGAAAACGAGGTCCGCTCTGCCGAGCGGTGTGACGATCGGCCTAGCGTCCTGAAGTGAGTCGGTTCGACATGGACGGAGCGCGATTATCGCCCGAATGGAGGAGGGAGTGTCAAGGTCCCAGACGCAAATCGGGACTGGTGCCGGGAGCGGGACTCGAACCCGCACTGGGGGATACCCAAACGGTTTTTGAGACCGCCGCGTCTACCATTCCGCCACCCCGGCTCGGGCCACAAGATACCCCGGCGAGGCTCCGAGACCATCGGGCCCAAGAAACGGTTGACAAACGTCGCCCTCCCGCACCTATCCTTCGATGGAGACAATTCGCAAGGAGACCGACCGCGCCGAGTGGATCGAGCGACGAGCCAAGCTGTTCGAAGCCGGCGATTACCCGGACAAGGGTCTGACCATCACGCCCGAGAACCTCCGTGACCTGGAGACCGCGTTCGGCGAGCCGGTCCCGGTCCTCATCGAGCACTCTACTTCTCCTCTCGAGATCGGCTACCTGACCCGAATCGAAGCTCGGGACGACGAGCTATTCGGCGTCGTCGCCCTGACGCCGGAGGCAGATGCCCTCATCGAGAGGTCCGGCGCGCGCTCGCTCTCACTGGGCCTGGCCCCCGATCTGAAGTCCATTAGGGAGGTGAGCATCGTGGCGCAACCTCGGGTGGCCGACGCCCGGCTCTTCACCGGCCTCGTCCGCTTCGACGGACGCTGGGCCGATTGCCTCGACGATGCGGACGAGAACTTCCTTCGCCAAGCCCTCGAGACTGGGCGACTCGTCCCTGCGCAGGCGCCCGCGGCGCGGGCGCTCCTCGGCTGCCGGGAGTCGATTTCCTTCCGGCAAGGCTCGGCGTCGGTCTCGCGATGGGCGCGGGAACTGATCGAGCGGCAAGCCCCTCACTCACTGACCGTCGAGATGGGACGCCAGCCGCTGGGCGACCACTCCGAGCACCTGCTTCTGCCCGAAGAGGTGGACTTTTACCGCCGCCACTTCCCCGACATCGACCTCGACGCGATCGCCCAGCGCAAGGGCGGCCCGTCCGCTGCTCCCAGGAGGTGAGCCTTGGCCGCACTGACTCAGGCCTATGAGAATTTCGAACGACCCGGATTGGTCGTTGCTTACAAGATCAGTAACGTGAAACTGTACAAAGGCGCCCTGGTGGGGGTGAATGCGAGCGGATTCCTCGTGGCCATGGCCCACGGCACTGCGAACCTCAAGTTCGTCGGCGTCGCGGGTGAGACGGTCGATAACGCGGGTGGATCGGCTGGCGATAAGACCCTCAACGTCGCCAAGAGCGGGAGCATGGTCTTCAAAGCCGCCTCCGGCTTCACGCCGGCGATCGCCGACCTCGGGAAGGAGGTCTATGCGAACACGGACTGGGAAGTCCAGGTGAGTACGGCCGGTCTGACCAACCAGTACAAGGTCGGCACCCTCGTCGCCCTCGAAACGACGTCGACCGACGGAGCGGGCGTTCGCGTTCGCATCGACAACTACAGCCTGTAAAGGAGGCGTTCATTGGCTCTTACGAAGAGTGACATTCCCGATTTCCTGCTGCCCGGATTGCGGGCCGAATTCGAGCTTGCCTATCGGAGCGAGTTGGACCAAAGCGTGGCCGACCGCGTCGCGACCGTCATCAATACGACGATGCCGAGCCAGAAGTACGCTTGGCTCGGCGCGACTCCTCCGATGCGCGAGTTCGTCGACGAGCGGCGTCCCACCGGCCTCGGGTCGTACTCGGTGACTATCGAAGACAAGACCTTCGAATCGAGCATCGCCGTCGATCGCCGGGCGATCGAGGACGATCAGCTCGACCTGATCCGGCTTCGGATTCGCGACCTGGCCTTTCGGGTCGCGGCCCACCGCCATCAAATCGTCGTTCAGGCGCTCAGCGGAGGGTTCAGCGCAACCGGATACGACGGAGTAACCTTCTTCAACACGGCTCACCCGCTTCCCGGGGGTTCGACCTACACGAACCGGACCACGTCGGCTCTGTCTGCCGCCGCTCTTGCTGAGGCGATCTCGACGATGATGCTCGCCCCGGACGACACCGGCCAGCCGCTTGGGATCGTGCCGGACACCCTCGTGGTGGGTCCGAAACTGCTCTGGGACGCCATCGAACTGGTCGAGAGCCCGGTCGTGGTGTACAAGTCGAATCCGGTCGACAGTGCTTCCTCAACTCCTTACCTGAATGCTTTCTTCGGAAAGCTGAAGATCGTTGCGAGCCCATTTCTGGCTGGCTCGGCTGACGACTATTGGTTTCTACTCGACACGAAGCGGCCCATTCGGGGCATCCTCCTTCAGCAGCGGAGCGACGTGCCCGTCGAGTTCAGCGCATTGGAAGCCGGCTCTGGATCGGAATCTGCCTGGATGCGCGATCGCTATCACTACGGCGTCCGGGCGCGCTACAACGTCGGCTATGGGCTGTGGCAAACGGCCTACGGGGCGATCCTGTAGTGAGTGCCGAACAATTCGCCACTTTCCTGCTCGGCTTGGGAGTCGGCGGCGCGATCGGCGCCTTGGCGGCCCTCTTCCTCTCCGCGATCCGACTGACCGAGTCTGCGGAGGTGTTCGCCAGTCAGTTCCGACTTTACGTTTCGACCCGCTCGGATCCCGATACGGCCCGGCTTCGCGAGGCATTCGAAGCATTCGAAGGACGGCTCGCCTCACTCATGGAGGCCGCCCGGCGGGCACGCCGCGCGCTGGGGCGTGGCTCGTAGGAGGCAAATCGATGGACTTCGTCGGATGGAACGAGGCGGTTGCGCTGCTCGGCGGCGCGACCGCCTCCGCGTTCGCGATCGTGCGCCTCGGCATGGCCCAGCAGCGGGCTCTCGTCGAGCGCTTGATCGCCTTTCTCCAATCTCACCTTGAGCGCCAAAGCGAAGGGGCGGACCGCATCGCGGGCAGTCTCGACGGCCTTGCGACTCGGGTATCGGACAACACGACCGCCGTCCAACGCCTCCTCGATCGGGTGGTCGTGACCTTTCGCCAGGAGGAGAGATGAGCCTCACCGTCACTCGAGCGAAGGTCAAAGAGATGTGCGGCATCAGCGGGACGGAGTTCGACACGGCCATCGACAACCTGATCGCCGATCTGGTACCGGTCGTGGAGTACGCGATCAAGCCAGAGCACATCCTGGCGACCGGCGACACCGGCCTCCAGGCCACGCTGGAGTTAGGGGCGGCGGAAGTCGTCGCCGGCGAGTTCCTCGCTCAGCTCGGCCGGCATCCGGGCGCCTTCGACACGATCCAGGTCGGCGACTTGTTCGTGACCCCGTTCATGGCCGACGTCGACGATCCGTTCGGGCTCAAGGCCCAGGGTTGGATGCGCCTGCGCCCGTTCCTCCGAATCGATCCGGCGTTACCGGCGATGGCCGCGGTCGGCACGAGTCGTGGCAAGCGCGCGAAGGAGGACGAGGCATGACGGTGCTTCAAAGCCGGTTCAAGGGCATCGTCGATCGGCTCGGCGAGACCTTCGTAATCTCGGGAAGCCCGCACCGGGGCGTCATCGGAATTCTCTCGCCGGCGGTCGCGGCGCGCTATGTTTCCGGATCGGTGATCGATGCCGCGGCGCGGCCGATCCGATCGGTCTACGTCGCCCACGACGATAACTCGGCGGTCGGCAACAGCGCGACGTGGGATGGCGCGACCTTCACCGTCCAGAAGGTGATCCCGATCCGTCATCGCGGCGAGACGGTGGCGAAGCTGCTGGTCTTCACGCAGTAGGATTCTCCTCGATAGCAGTGAATTCGGGACTTCGCCCGGCCAGCTCCCCCTCACTGAGCGTGAGGGGGAGCGGAGGACTAAAAGCGGACGCCGACGAAGGCGACGAAGCCGGCAAGGCGGCTGTCGCTGCTGCCGATGTATTTCACTTCGGCAAAGAGCGGCAGGTTCTGGCTAAGGAACTCGTAGCCGACGCCGATCTGATAGGCGAACTCGGTGTGGGTCTCGACCTCCGATGCGGTCTCTCGGATTCGCGTGAACCCGATCCCTGCGCCCGCAGTGTAGTAGAGGTTGTCCTTGCGGCCGATGTAGTTGACGAGCACCGGTGTGTTGCGAAAGTCACCCTTCGAAAACAGATCGGCCGAGATGCTGTAGCTCGACGAGAATCCCGGCGAACGGCTGCTGAACTTGAGATCGCCGAGCTTGTACTCGACCCCGAAAGCGAACCAGTTCTTTCCGGCGGATTTCGCGCGCTCACTCGACGGCCAAAACAGGCCGATGCGGACACTGAGACCGACTGGCTTGGTCTGTTGAGCCGGAGCGGTGGCGGCGGCCGCGACGAGGGCGGCGGCGGAAACGAAACTGAAGGTCCTAAAACTCATCCTGATGAACTCCCTCAAAAGTATTCCTTAGGTTGGCCCCTATCTTAGCACGGCGCGAACCGCTACTCTGGGCCATACTGAGCCGTGGAGGACGCTCGGCTGCAGTTCGGCCGCGAGGCCGAGAAGTACCTGGCGAGCACCACCCATTCCGATGCCGCCGAACTCGGCTATCTCGTGCGATTCGCCGCACCGAAGGGTGGGCCCGTTCTCGATGTGGCGACCGGCGCCGGCCACACTGCCTATGCCTTTGCGCCTTACGCCTCGCGGGTGGTGGCGACGGACCTCACGCCAGAAATGCTCGCGATCGTCGAGCGAGAAGCAGCGCAGCGGTCCCTCGGAAACGTGGCGACCGCCCTGATGCCTGCGGAATCGCTCGAAGTCGCAGATGAGTCGTTCGAGGGTGTAACCTGCCGCCTTGCCCCGCACCACTTCCACGACGTCGTCGCTTTCCTGAGAGAGGTTTTCCGCGTGCTGCGGCCGGGCGGCTGGTTCCTCCTGGTAGATACGGTCGGCATCGACGGAGACGCAAGGGCAGATGCCGACTTGGACCGATTCGAGCGGCTCCGTGATCCCTCCCATGTCCGCAACTACACGCCGGAGGCTTGGCGGTCGATGATCGAAGCTGCGGGCCTTCGCGTGGAGCGTTTCGAAGTCGGAAGCCGCACCCAGAACTTCGAGTCCTGGCTGGATCGCATGAGCGTCGGCGAGCCTGCCCGCAGCGAGGTACGCGACATTCTCGTGAACTCGGCGGGCGCCTTGCGCGATTATCTCGTCCCAAAGGGTGACGGCTCAGGGTTGGGCTTTACTCTGCGACACGTCATCGCCCTCGGTCGGAAGCCCGATTAGGGCCTCCCGCGGGTACCTTTTCCTCATGCCGTCCCACGCCAGAGTCTTCCTGTCCGCGGGTGAGGCATCGGGCGACGCCTACGGCGAAGGACTCGTCAAGCGCCTGCGGGCGCTCCGGCCAGACGCGACCTTCGAAGCCGTCGGCGGCCGGCGGCTCGCAGCTTCGGCAGGTGGCCTCGTCGCCGACTCCTCGCGGTGGGGAGCGATCGGCATCATCGAAGCGCTCTTGGTTAGCCCGCGGGTCATTCGAGGCTACTTCGCGGCGAAGCGCCGGCTGGCAAAGGGCGAGCCTGGACTCTTCATTCCGATCGACTTCGGCTTTGCCAATATCAGGCTTGCGCGATTCGCCAAGAGGCTCGGATGGCGCGTGCTCTACTTCGTGCCGCCGGGCAGTTGGCGGCGCGATAAGCAGGGTGGCGACCTTCCCGCGGTGACCGACGCGATCGTAACTCCTTTTTCCTGGAGCGCAGAGATCCTGCGCGGGATGGGGGCGAACGCCCATTGGTTCGGCCACCCGCTGCGAGAGCTCACAACCGAATCCGGAGGTGTCGAGGATCGGGTGTGCGGTCGGCTCGCCGCCCTTCCGGGAAGCCGTGGCCACGAGATCGAACGACATCTGATAGCGATCGCCGATTCCCTTCCCCCGACTGTTCGCGAGGTGGAGGTGGCGGTCGCGGCGACTGCCGACGCCCGGGCGATCTTGCGTACCTGGGCACGGCGAAGGCCCGACATCCCGGTCATCGTAACCGAATCCGATACCTACGGGGTTCTCAAGCGCGCAGAAGCCGCAATCGTTTGCTCAGGCACGGCCACCCTCGAAGCGGCGATCTGCGGCTGCCCGATGGTGGTGATCTACAAAGCCTCTTGGGTCATGGAACTCGAATACCGCGTTCGGCGCCCGAAGTTCGACTACTTCAGCTTGCCCAACATCCTCCTCGAACGCAAGGCAGTATCTGAACTTCTTCAGCACGACGCGAGCCCCGTTCGTGTCCGCACGGAGCTCGAGGGGATACTCCGCGGCCCCGGGCGAGAGGCTCAATTGGCCGCGTTCGACGAGCTCGAGAGGATCCTCGGGCCCAGCGACGCCCTGACGCAAGCCGCTCGCCTCGCTTCGCAAATGCTCGCTCAGCCAACGGAGCCGCCGATCCCGTAGAATCGAGAGAGATGACGACCACTAAGATCCGCCTCGGTCACTCGCCCGACTCCGACGACGCCTTCATGTTTTGGGGCTTGGCTCGCGGGGCCGTCGAGAGCGAGTTCGAATTCGAGCATATCCTCAAGGACATTCAAACCCTCAACGAGTGGGCGATGGAAGGTCGGCTGGAATCGAGCGCGGTCTCGGTCCATGCCTTCGCGCATGTGGCCGATCGCTACGCGCTCCTTCGCCACGGCGGATCGTTCGGCGATGGTTACGGGCCGATGATCGTGGCTCGAAGGGCAATCGACCTGGCGGAACTGCTGAGCCTGCGGATCGCGGTGCCGGGCAAGATGACCTCCGCGTTCCTCGCGCTGAACTTGCTCTATGCCCAACTCGGTGCTCCGGCGGGGCCCAACGGCTGGCGAGTCGCTGACTTCGTCGTCGTCCCGTTCGACGAGATCATCCCCCGAGTGGTGGCCGGAGAATTCGAGGTGGGACTCATCATCCACGAAGGTCAGCTGACCTATGCCGCCGAGGGCTTGACCCTTATCGAGGACCTCGGGCGCTGGTGGAAGGCCGGGACCGGGCTTCCGCTGCCGCTGGGTGTGAACGTGGTCCGTAAGGACCTCGGGCCTGAGGCGGTCGCCGAAGTGAGCCGCTGCATGCGGGAGAGCATTGCGGCCGGGCTCGCCCATCGAGAGCAGGCCCTCGAATATGCCCTCACCTACGCCCGTGGGCTCGATACTCCCACGAGCGACCGCTTCGTAGGGATGTACGTCAACGAGCGCACGCTCGACATGGGAGAGGAGGGCGTTCGCGCGATCCGCACATTCCTCTCCCGTGGTGCGGATTTGGGCATCGTCCCGAACACGGCGGTCGAGGTCGTCGACTAGCCTTTCGGAAGCGCCCCCTCGATCGCCTTTCGCAGGTCGGCCGCCTTGGGTTTGCCGCTCCATTGCCGGACGATCTGCCCATCACGGACCAAGAAGAGGGCCGGGATCGAATTGACCTTCCAAGCTTGCCACGTCGCTCCGGTGTCGTGCAGAACCGGATTTTCGAACGGATTCTTCGCTAGGTACTTGTCGAGGTCGGCTCGCTTCTCGTCGATGCTGACACTCAGGACCTCGAACCCACGAGGAGCGAACTCGGCGCGGACCTGCTTCAGGATCGGCACGATCTCTTTGCACGGCTTGCACCAGGTCGCCCAGAAATCGATGAGGATGGCCCTTCCCTTCATTGCTTCGGCGTCCCACATCTTTCCGCCGAGATCGGCCAGGCGAAACTTGGGCATCGGTCGTGGAAGGACGGGCGGGAGGAACGCCTCCGGGTCGGCCTTGAAACGAGGGACCTCCTTGGCGTTGCAGAAGTAATACTCGGCCCCCTTGTAGCGTACGCCGGCCACGACCTTCTCCAGGCCGTGGTCATCCCCCGCCGAGGAGCAGACGACGCACGAGCCCTTTGGCGGCAGTGCAGATTTCGCGAGGTCCTCGACTACCGGCTGGGCGAAGAGGACAAAGGCGAGCAGTGTGCAGGTCATCATAGTCTTGTCTTTAGAATCCAAAGCCCACGCTGATGCCAGGGTAACGCATCTTCACCAGCAGGAGGCTGATATTCTTGTTTTCGGCTCTGTAGGTCAAAAGGAGATGGGTGTTTCGGCCATCGAGCATCGGCATGAAATCCCAACTCGGGGACAGCGACACGTTGCAGCCAAAGGCGAACAGCAACCGTTCTTCCCACTCCGAGTAGCTCAAACTTGCCCATGGCGAGAGAGGTGTGCTGGCGATGCCCTTGGCAAAAGTGACGTAGTAGGATTGCTTGCCGGGAGGACTGAAGATTCGGTCCGAACTGGTGCCGAGGTTGATCAGCGGCAGGGTATCCGTCTCGGGAAGCAGCGTCCAGTTGGCCGTCGGCGTCCACTCGCCGACCGTGGCGTTGTATTCCAATCCGAGAAGGAATCGTGGTGTGATCCGCTTGGCCACATTGAATCGCCAGCGGGGACGCGGCGCCGACGTATCGACCCAGCGGATCGAGAACTGCCATTCGAGATCGAGGTTCCCCGAACCGAGGAACCGGCCTTCGCCGGGTCACCCGGTTCACGTCGGCACCGCGACCCGAGGCCGCTTGCTCTCTTGTGGCTGATCGGCGCTCGCCGGCCAGACGGCCAAGGCGAGGCTGAGCCCTGTGAAAACTCTGAACAAACCTGCTTCTCCTGTACCTGCGGTCCGGCCCGCCCTGTGGGCGGGCAAACGACGATCAGTCAGGAGCGGGGGGCTCGCGGCCCCGAAGGAGCGTGGGTGGGCCATGGTTCAGCTCGATTGCGTTTTGGAACGGTTCGACCGAGGGCTCGACAACCCGAGGCGCGGCCTGAGCCCGGTTCTTTGGAAGAACCGCCACGTCGAAAGAGGGGATCCTGCTCGTCAGCGTACCCTCGACGCCTCGCGGCTCCGCGCAGGCGCCGAGCGTGCAGCACGCTCGGCAATCGTCCGGTTCGGCCACGACGCACCCATCCTCCATGCAGCAGTTGGGTACCGCCTCACTGCAATTCGAGCATTCCAGGCCGTTCGGTCCGACGTACTTCGGCGGGCAGCCATGCGCATGGCCGAGTGCCAAAAGCAACACTAGTGAAAGCAGTCGGACGATTTGCATAAGTCGAACGCTCGTCGGATTATACAACCGGACTAACCGCAGGTATCGTTCCGGCATGCCGACCCTGTTCTCCCGGATCATCGCCCGCGAGATTCCCGCCGACATCGTGTACGAGGACGAGCACGTCGTCGCCTTCCGCGATATCGATCCCAAGGCGCCGGTCCACATCCTCATCGTCCCGCGCCAAGAAATCGCCGGCGTCGCCGAGCTTCCCGACTCGGGCGATCATCAGCACCTCCTCAACGCGGCGCGAAGGATCGCCGAGCAGGAGGGACTTGTCGACGGATATCGCCTGGTGATCAACCAAGGTCCGGGTGCCGGGCAGACGGTCGATCATCTTCACATGCATCTCCTGGGTGGGCGCCCACTCGGTTGGCCGCCGGGCTAAACGGCGCAAATCGTGTTCGGAATCGAATAGGATTGCCGCATGACGACCGAGCGCCGCCGCATGCCCCTCCATACGAAGATCTTCATCGGTCTCCTGCTGGGCGCGATTGCCGGTGGCGTCTGCCAGGCCGTGATGGGTCCAGACGACCCGCGCCTCAAGTTCTTCCGCGAGACGTTTGCTCAACCAGTCGGGACGATCTTCCTGAACATGATCTTCATGGTGGTGCTGCCGCTGCTCTTTTCGGCATTGGTTCTCGGGGTGGCCGAGATCGGCGACGCGCGAAAACTGGGACGCGTCGGCGCGAGGGCACTGCTGATGACCGTCATCCTGAGCGGGATCGCCGTCGTTCTCGGCCTCGCTGCGGTCAATCTCGTGAAACCAGGCGATGGCATTTCGACTGCCGACCGCGAGCGGCTGATGGCTTCCTACCAAACTGCCGACGCCACGAAGAAAGTCGAAGATGCACAGAAGGCCAAGGGAGTAGCCGACACGTTGGTGGGGCTCATTCCCAAGAATCCCATCTCAGCGGCGATCGAGCCCGACGGCATATTGCCCTTCATGGTGTTCGCTCTGATCTTCGGCATCGCTTTGGGCGGCATCGCGCCCGAGAAGGCGCTGCCCGTCAAAGCGTTCCTCGAAGGCGTCTTCGCAGTCACCCTCCGCATCATCGACTTCGCGATGCGCTTCGCGCCCATTGGCGTCTTCGGATTGATCTTCACTACGGCGTCGCTTCTGGGGGTGTCCGCCTTCGTCGCGCTCGGGAAGTACGCCGGCCTGGTCCTGGTGACTTTGGCGATCCATCTCTTCGTGACCTACCCGCTCGCGATTCGTTGGATCGCCAAGCGGAATCCGATCGACTTTTTCCGGTCGATCCGGAGCGTGATGCTGACCGCCTTCGCGACCGCATCGAGCAACGCGACTCTGCCCGCCGCGCTGAAATCTGCCGACGAGGACCTCGGCCTGCCTCGCGACATCAGCAACTTCGTCCTCACCGTCGGCGCAACCGCCAACCAGAACGGCACCGCTCTCTTCGAGGGCATCACGGTCCTTTTCCTCGCCCAGTTCTTCGGCATCCCCCTCTCGCTGGGCGCCCAGGCGATCGTCATGGGAATGGCGATCCTCGCGGGGATCGGCACCGCAGGGGTACCCGGCGGATCGTGGCCGATGATCGCGATCATCCTCATTCAGGTCGGCGTCCCTGCCGAGGCGATCGGCATCTGCCTGGGGATCGACCGGATCCTCGACATGAGCCGAACCGTGCTCAACGTCACCGGCGACATCACGATCGCGACCTGCGTGGCGCAGATGGAAGGCGAAGGCATGGAACCCGCCGCCGCGATGAGCTGAGCCTCATCGGGTAGTCTCTGTTCTAAGAGACAACTGGGAAGATCATGGGAACTAGTCCGTTCAATTCGTTGCCTGGCACTTTTCTTACGACGTGCGTCTACTATCATGTAGATATCCCAGTTCATTTCGACAAAATGTACCCCTGAGGGTTGACCAATCGAAATCCGATAGAGGTACAGTCCCATACAAGTGGAGGAATAGTACAGGAAGTACCAAAGTCCACGACTGGCGGGGCGGGGTGTCCACGCCAAGGATTGGAGTAGCCGGAATGCAGGGAAGCGGCCCGGCTACATCTTCTCCGAACGTGTTATGGGAGATCGATCGTGGACCAGGCGCTTTTCGTAAGATTCAAGCCGCTCCTCGGTACGGACGAAGCCACGATCGACGAAAAGGGCCGAATACTCGTCGGCAAGAAGAAGCGGGATCGCCTCGGCGATGGATTCGTGATTGCTCTCGGTGATGTCGGCTGCTTGGTGGCTTACCCGCTTCCTGTCTGGGAACAGATGGTCTCGTCCGTTCTTCAGATGGATCGCCTGAACCAAGGTACTCAGCAATACACCCGCCTCGTCTTCGGGCTCGCCGACGACGACCTAAGGTTCGATGCCCAGGGCCGCGTGGTCGTACCGCAGAAGCTGCGAGATCTTGCCGGGCTGAAGGACAAGGTTCTCCTCATCGGAGCCCTCGATCGCTTGGAGATTTGGGCAAAGTCGGAATACGAAAAGTTTCAAGAGAATCCGGATACGTATGGCGAAGCCCGCCGCAAGGCGGTCGCCGACGCTTACGACCAGATGACTCGAGGTTAACGTGCACCATGAGCCCGTCATGCTCATGGAAGTGTTGTCGGTCTTACCGCTTCGGCCGGGCGCGGCGGTCGTCGACGGAACGCTCGGCCTGGCAGGGCATGCACGGGAGATGGCGAAGCGAATCGCCCCCGGCGGATGGATTCTGGGCCTGGATTGGGACGAAGAAATGCTAAAGGAAGCGGGCTCGCGGCTCGAAGGAATCGAAGGGGTGGAGACGACCTTGCGGAAGGCCGACTATCGCGAGCTGCCCGAAGTCCTGAGCCAAGAGGCCGCGCTTCGGCATCGGGCGGCCCAAGCCGACGCGATCCTGTTGGACTTCGGGCTCAACTCCGCGCAGATCGACGACCCCAATCGAGGCATCAGCTTTCGCGAGGACGGCCCCCTCGACATGCGGATGGACCGCAGCAAGGGAGAGTCGGCATCCAGCTTGCTCAACCGCTTATCCCCTATCGAGATCGAACGAATCCTCGAAGAGTATGGAGATGAGAACTGGGCCAAGCGAATCGCTCAGGTAATCGTGGATCGTCGCAAGAACAAGCCTTTACGGACGACGCAAGACCTCGTAGATTGCGTTCTCGCTGCGGTGCCTCCATCGATGCGCGAGAAGCGCATTCATCCGGCGACGCGAACGTTCCAAGCGGTACGGATCGCAGTCAACCACGAGCTGGACGATCTTCAAGAAACAATCGAGAGTATCGCAAACATGCTCGCGCCGGACGGCGTTCTCTGCGTACTCTCCTATCACTCCGGTGAAGACCGCGCGGCGAAGCGTGCGATGCGCGATCTTGCGAAGATCGGCTTCGACGAAATCATCAAGAAACCGCTCGTTCCGACGCCGGAAGAACTAGCCGTAAACCCGAAGAGCAGGAGCGCGAAGCTCCGCGCGATTCGTCGACAGTCCATTTCTTAACGACTATGAGTGCAATTCCTCTTCATGGCATAAAGACTCGGCCCCGACGCATAGCGAGGGCGAAGGGCGTCAGCCGAGATTCGTCGCAACTGTGGCGGGTCATTCTGACTTATGTGTTTGTTTTCGCTTTCATCGTTGCTAGTGCGTATGCCGCAAGCAGCCTGGTAGGGCACACGCTCATGGAGCAGGCCCGACGGGAAGGGTTGCGTGCCTCAGAGAGGGCATCGATGGCGCGCAAGGACGTTGCTGCGCTTCGACAGAAGATCGAACGGCTGGTCGGCCTTCGGTCGGTGGAGCGGTGGGCGGAGGTCCGTGGCTTCGCGCCCGATGGCGATGCCAAGGTGCTCGTGATGAACCGGAGCCTGAGGAATGAGCGATCGCCGTACTGAGAGACGGCGCGTCGTCCTCCTGCCCTGGGGGATCGCGGCCTTGTTCGTCGGTTCGGCGGTAAGCCAGGGTCGTGTTCAGATCGCTCATCGCGACGAGATTCTGCATAAGGCCGAGGAGACCAGGCGGTTCGTCGTTTCTCGCACGGAGGTGGCTAGGCGCGGAACCATCTTTAGCGCCGACGGGAAGATCCTCGCCCAATCGGAAGATGCTTACCTGCTCGGACTCGACTATTCCAAAATCCCGCACAGCCCGAGCTTCTTCATGGCTCTCGGCGGAGCCAGCGGCATCTCGCCGAGCGAGATGCAGCAAGCCGCTCTGGCCGGACTTGGGAACCGTACGTGGCGTCGACGAATGACAGGCGAGCAAGCCGCCGAAGTCAAGTCGGTCAAGGCCACTTGGCGTGCGGACGGCGTCTCTCTGCATCGCGACCTACAGCGGGACTACCCGCTCGCCGAGGCGACCGCTGGAGTGCTCGGCGCGGTGCGAGATGGCAAAGCTTTGACCGGCGTCGAGGCCGTCATGAATGACGTTCTCGAAGGCAAGGACGGGAAGCGCGAAGGCATGGTCGACCGAACCGGTGCTTGGCTTCCGAGCCGAATGACAGCAACCCAACAGGATCGCAAGAACGGTCGCGGCATCGTCGTGACCATCGATTCGAATCTCCAAGTGGCGGCGACCAACGCAGTACGCAGGTCCGTTGAAGCCAACAAGGCGGATCGAGGCGTTGCGATCGCCATGGATCCGCGCACCGGCGACATCCTCGCGATGGCAAACTGGCCCACGTTCGATCCGAACGGTGGCAACACGTCGCTGGGAGAGAAGGTCTCCGACCTCAATCCGAACTTCCAGTCGATCTTCGAGCCGGGGTCGACGTTCAAAATCCTCACCCTCGCGAAGGCCCTGGATGAAGGAGTCGTCGACGACAGGACGGTCGTTACCTGTCGCCTTACCCTGCCGATCGGCAAGGCCTGGCAGATCCACTGCGACCGCAAGCATGGAGCCCACGGGCCCTGTGGCATCGAGCGGGCGATCGCCAAGAGTTGCAACGTCAGCGCGGCGACCTGGGCACTCCGGATCGGCTACCCGGACATGGTGAAGTACCTCGAAGACCTCGGGCTCCTGCAGCGGTCGGCCCTCGGCATGCCCTATGAGGTACGCGGCCGTTTCGACTACGGCGAGTACGCTAAGCCGCTCCAGATTGCCCAGGTCGGCTTCGGCCAATCCCTCAATGCGACACCGGTAGCCCTTTGCTCGGCCTACGCCATGCTCGCGAACGATGGTGTCCGGCCGCTCCCTCGCCTCGTCTCGGAAGTGAGCGGGGCGCCGTTAGCGATCAAGCCTGGGCAGCGCATGGTCAAGCCGGAGGTGGCGCGCAAGATGATGCGGCTGATGGAGTCGGTCATCCAAAGCGATGAAGGGACGGGCGCGACGCTGCGAATTCCCGGTTATCGCCTGGCCGGCAAGACCGGCACTGCGCAAAAGACAAATCTCGATACGAAGTCGATGGTCGGAGGCGGCTATGTCTCCTCGTTCGTCGGCTACGTGCCTGCCGAGCGGCCGAAGGCCGTGATACTCGTCATGATCGACAACCCGAAGGGCCAGTACTATGGCAGCAAGGTGGCGGGGCCGGTGTTTCGAGAGGTTGCTTCGGCGATCATCCACCGCTTCGATGTCCCGCGGTCGGATGGACGTCGGCTCGAGGTCGAGATCAGCGCCAAACCCGCCCTGCGGGGTAATCCTACGCGGTGACCGCGTTCGAACTCCTGGCCCGTACCGGATTCGAGGCTGTCTCGCTTCCCCACCCGGAGGCCGAAATACGAGCAATCGTTGCAGACTCCCGGTCGGACGCACTGACCGGCGCGCTTTTCGTTTGCATGCCCTCTGAGCGGGTGGACACCCATGCGTTCGCCCAAGACGCGATCGGCAAGGGCGCGGCGGGCGTGCTCGTCCATGATCGGATTTGGTACGACCGGCTGTCCGGCTTGGGGATCGACGTGGCTTACGCCCCGAAGTCGGACTTCCTGGGGACTCTCGGTGGAGTCTGCCGAGCGTTCTTCCCATCGGTCTCCGAGATGCGCGTCGTCGGGGTAACCGGCACGAACGGAAAGACGACTACCGCCTGGATGATCAGGCAAGCCATGGACAGCCTCGGGCGCCAGGCAGCGTATCTCGGCACCCTCGGATTTCGCTACGGCGAGACCGCTCGCGCCCTCGAGAACACGACTCCGTTTCCGGTCGAACTGTGGACGATGCTGGACGAGGCGGCGCGGGCCGGCTGCAAGGATTTCGTTATGGAGGTGAGCAGCCACGGACTCGAAGAACGACGGGTGGCGGCAGTCCCCTTTGCCTGCGGAGTTTTCACCAACCTGAGCCAAGACCATCTCGACTATCACCCGAGCATGGAGGCCTACGAGGCGGCGAAACTGCGTCTCTTCACCGACTACGGCGAAGGGGAATTCGTGGCCGTTCTCAATTCCGACGATCCGGTGGGAAGTCGATGGGCCGCGACCCTTCGCCCGCGGGAGTCGAGTCGGTATCGACTGGTGACCTTCGGATTCGATTCCGGCGAAGTGAGGGGCGAGGTCCTCGAGGTGGCTCTGTCTTCGCTTGCCTTGCGTTTGCGGGCCGACGGCCGAGAGTGCGTATGCAAACTCGGAGTTGGTGGGATGTTCAATGCCCGCAACGCTCTCGCCGCCGCGGCCACGCTTTACGGGCTCGGCTGCGACCTCGACGCCATTGTCGATGGCCTCGCAGCGGTGACTCCGGTTCCCGGTCGATTCGAAGCGATCGCCAACGAGCAGGGGATTGGCGTGATCGTGGACTATGCGCACACTCCCGACGCACTCGAGAAGCTGCTTGTCAGCGCTCGCGAACTCGGACCGACAAGGCTCATCGCGGTCTTCGGCTGCGGCGGTGATCGAGATCGCACGAAACGGCCGAAGATGGCGACCGTCGTCAGCCGGCTGGCCGACCGGATCGTGGTAACGAGCGACAATCCGCGGACCGAGGATCCGTTGGCGATCATCGCCGATGTCGAAGCAGGGCTGGACCCGAGTAAGCCAGCCGAATCCATCGCCGACCGGCGCGAAGCCATAAACCACGCGATCGAGATCGCCGAGCCGGGCGACATCGTCGTGATCGCCGGCAAGGGCCACGAAGACTATCAGATCATCGGACGCGTCAAGCACCATATGGATGATCGAGAACTGGCGCGGCAAGCCCTCTCGACGGTGGGGAGCGCGGGTTGACCCTCGGACAGTTCGCCAAGATCGTGGGTGGGCGTCTCGTCGCAAGTCCGGACGAGCGCTTGGAGGGATTCTGCCTCGACAGTCGGGCCATCGTACCTGGCTCACTGTTCCTCGCCATTACCGGCAAGCGGCACGATGGCCACGAATACGCCGCTGAAGCCGTTCGAAAGGGCGCCGTCGCGGCTGTGGTCGAGCGTCCAGTCGATGCGCCCCATGTCCTGGTGCCGAGCCTCGTCGAAGCCCTCGCCCGGTTCGCTCTGTCGTTTCGAGAGACCTTCTCCGGCCCCGTCATCGGCATCACGGGAAGCAACGGCAAGACCTCGACCAAAGAGTTCGCTGCCGCCGCCTGCTCGCCACTGGGGCAGGTTCTCAAGAGCCCGGCCAACCACAACACGGAATACACGGCGCCACTCGTGTGGGCAAGCCTTACGCGGGATACCGCGGTAGCCGTGGTGGAGATGGGAATGCGCGGGTTCGGGCAAATCGCCCATCTCTGCCGATTCTCTCGTCCGACGATCGGGGTGATCACCATGATCGGCTCGTCCCACGTCGAAATGGTGGGCTCGCGGGAGGGAATCGCCGAGGCAAAGGCCGAACTCTTCGATGCTCTGCCTGCCGACGGAGTGGCAATCCTGTGGGCCGAAGACGACTTTGCCGCTGTGCTCCGCGAGCGCGCGCCTTGCCCCGTGCGAACGTTCGGCTTCAGTCCGGAAGCCGAGTGCCGAGTTCTAGGCTATCGGGCCTTGAGTTGGGACCGGTGCCTCGTCCGCGCGCACTTGGATGGACAGTCTTTCGAGGCCGAACTGCCGACGGTTGGAAGGCATCAGGCTCTCAATGCCGCCGCCGCAGTGCTCGCCGCCCATTCCGCGGGCACCGGTGTCGCCGCTGCCGCTGAGGCTCTGGCCCACGCTGACTTGCCCCCACTTCGAATGGAGGTCCGCCCTCTCAACGGGGCGACCGTCCTGCTGGACACCTACAACGCGAGCCCCGACAGCACGATGGCAGCGGTGCGGACCCTCGCCGAACTGCCCGCTTCCGGCCGCCGCTTTGCCATTATCGGCGAGATGCGCGAGCTCGGCGACTTGAGCGAGACCGGCCATCGCCAGGTCGGGCGGGCGCTCGGCGAGGCGAATCTCGATCGGGTCGTGCTGTACGGCGAAGCGACCAAGTTCGTCGAAAGCGAAGCGGTGCGGGCCGGCCTCGATCCATCGAAAATCGTGGAAGCCGCGACGCTGGAGGATGTGCGCCGCTTCCTCGAAGGGCTCGCCTCCGGCGACGTCGTCCTCATGAAGGGTAGCCGATCGCTCGAGATGGAGACCGCCGTGCCGGAAGACCGCGGAGTCTCGACTCGATGAGCGCCGACGAACAAAAGCAAGTGGTGTCCGCCTTCTGGGTCGCGCTGGGCGTTTCGGCTCTGGCGGCCTGGCCCATCTACCGAATGCTCCTGGCCCTTCGAAGCCGCCAGGCGGTGAGCGAGTTTGCGCCGGAGACCCATCAACTCAAGCAGGGCACACCCACGATGGGCGGCCTAATCGTCCTGACGGGCTTCCCAGCGGGAATCCTGCTGATGGCGCCGAGCCTCCCCCTGGTGCTTCTCGTGGTCGGTTTCGGGGTCATCGGCTTCCTCGACGATTTCGTCGTCCCGCGCTTGAAGGTTGGGTCCAGGGGACTCGGATGGAAGCCCAAGCTGCTGCTCCAAGTGTTCGTGGCCACTGGTGCGTTGTGGCTCGACCCTCGCTTCTCTGATCCGCTGTGGCTCGCATCTGGGGGATTCGTGATACTTTTCTTCAGCAATGCTTACAATTTCTCGGATGGACTCGATGGGCTTGCCGGAACGCTGGGAGTCATGCTGTGCTTAGGGCTTGGAGTGGTTGCGGCGATGGCAGGAGTCCCTTCGGTAGCGATAGCTTCTGTCGCTCTCATTGGAGGTTTGATTCCTTTTCTTATACTCAACGCGCCACCAGCGCGCCTTTTCATGGGCGATGTGGGTTCGCTCCCGATTGGAGCCGCGATCGGCTTCATGGTCTTCGAACTCGCCCGATCGCCCTCGATGATCCCGTCTCTGGCGGTACTCTCCGGCATTCTGCTAGTGGAACTCATACCCGTGCCGCTCCAGATCTTTTGGGTCAAAGTGTTTAAGAAGAGACTGTTTTCTTACACTCCGATTCATCACGCCTTCGAGAAAAAGGGCTGGCCCGAGTCGCGGGTCGTCTGGACTTTCGGACTTGTCCAATTCGTTCTGGCCGCGGGTGCGGTGTCGTTGGCCTGGTTGGGTGGGGGCGCGAGATGATCGCTTCCGGCCTTCGCATCGCTGTGGCAGGCATGGGACGATCGGGCATCGCGATTGCCACGGAAGGACGCCGACGCGGCGCGCTGCCCACCGTTTTCGACGAGCAGTCCGCGGAGACACCGTCACAGTTCGACGCCGTTGAGCGGCTGCAAGGCCAAGGCATCCCGATCGTGACCGGTTGGCACGGCCATCTAGACGCGGAGGAGTTCGATCTTCTCGTGGCGAGCCCGGGATTCCGACGGGAGCACCCTGCCATCCGCGACATGGTCCGGGGCGGTCGCGAGGTGATCAGCGAGGTGGAGTTTGCCTACCGGCTCGCAGAGAGCCCGATCGTGGCGATCACGGGAACGAACGGCAAGAGCACGACCACAGCCCTCACTTGGCTCCTGCTGCGGGCCGCTGGGGCCGACGCGGTTCTCTGCGGGAACATCAGCGGCAGCGGGTTCGATGAGGTGACCCTGACCGAGGCGGCCGCAATGGGCTCGGGCAAGGTGCTGGTGGCCGAGATCAGCAGCTATCAACTGGAGTGGGTTCGCGATTTCCGCCCGCGTGTGGCTGCAATCACGAACATCACGCCCGATCACCTCGATCGGCACCCCAACTTCGAGGACTATCGCGCGACGAAGCTGCGGCTCTTCGCGCGGATGAAGCGGGACGACGTGGTCGTCGCGAATGCCGACGAGCCCTCGCTGCCCATGGCGATGATCGAGTCCGCGATCCCCCCCGAGGTCGGGCTGCGAACCTTTTCGGTGGGCACGAGCGATGACCACGATCGAGGGCATGCCGTAGCCGCCCAAACTCGCGTAGAGCCCACCCGCCTCGTCCTCGGCGGGCGGTCGATGTCACGGGACTCGCTGCCCGACCTGGGCGAGCATAACGCGATCAACATGGCGATGGCGTGGGAATTGGCGACGGCGTACTTGGGCCCGATATCCGACGCGCAGGCCGAGGCGATGATCGGGGCGATTGCCGTCTTCCGAGGCCTCGAGCACCGCATGGAGCACCTGGGGATCCGCGAGGGTGTGACCGTGATCAACAACTCGATGTGCACGAATCCTCGCGCCGTCGTTGCTAGCGCTCGCAGCCGCCGCGAACGACTTCACATTCTGATGGGAGGCGTCACCAAAAACCTCGACTTCACGCCGGTCGCGGAATATCTGGCTTCCGCGGACCATCGCCTCTACCTGATCGGCCGCGCGGAGGACGACTTGGTCAGCCAACTACTCAAGTTGGGGGTGAGGTTCGACTCCTTGGAGCAAGCCTTCGATGCTGCTGCCGCGGCAGCCGTGAGTGGGGAGGCCATCGTCTTCGCGCCAGGGTGCGCAAGCGCGTACCCCTACTCGAACTTCCGTGAGCGTGGAGAAGCCTTCCGTGCTATCGCCGAGGCGTGGCTGAAACAGGCGACTGCTCCTTCCCGAGATTAGGGCCGGGGGCGGACGCGATGCGCCCGACCCAGGCTTCGACCAGATGCGAGGCCTACCGTCTTCGGCGGCGCAGCAGAGCAGCCACGCCGAGCCCCATTGCGATGAAGGATGCCGGCTCGGGCACGAGGTTGTAGTGCACGTTCCCGGCAAAGCAGCGCGGTGTGAATCGGGTGCCGCCGAAGGGGACATTGCCTGTCCGAGCGACGTCGCTGAAGAGCGCGAGGTCGGCGTTGCTCCAGTTCGTCACGGGCGGACTTGCAGCGGTGCCGGTGTAGCGAAGCGCTCGCCCGGAGGTCGTGCCGTGAAGTAGTACGGCAACGGTCTGCCCTGCGCCGATCGAGATCGGCGTGGCGAGCGGGATCGGAGCCAAGGTCGCTGTGCCCGCACCCGTGGCGGCGACCACCTCGCTGAGCGTCCAGCCCACGTTGCTTGCGTCGAAGCCGACGTAGCTGCCCGGGCGTGTCCAAACCTCGACGTTCGCTGCCCCGGTCCCACCGAAGTAGGAGTCGAAGCCGGTGATGTCCAGCGGAACCGGACCCGCGATCAGGTTCATAAAGACGCCGCCGGTACCGTTATTCGAGGTCGTCGTCGAGAGCGTCCCAGCGATGCCGAGGGCGGGCATCGCACAGGCGAGAACAAGAACAAGTACTTTCATAGATCCTCTCCAAAATAGGAAAACTGCGCGGCAAAACAATGCCACTCGATCAGTGTACAGGCAACCATGTCGGGCCGAAACCAGATTTGTACACCCCCAAGAAAAACCAGTACTAATGCAGGACAATCAACAGCCTGGACCCGGAGATCTGGGGCCTTCTTTAAGGCCCCTCTGGGACGACGATGGTCAGCCTTACCAACTGGCACAGAGGCACCGAGGGGCACCTGTCCGGGAACGGCCCGCAAAAGCGCCAGTCCGAATCGCTCATAGTGTGCATTTCGCCGGGTCCTTTGGTAAACTGGTCTCTACCTAACTAACGAAACCAAGGAGGCCAGACCTATGGCCGGAGAGAGAAATTCAGGGGGCGTCGCCGACCGCGATCATGCACTAGCGAGCGCTCTCAGTCAGATCGAGAAGTCGTTCGGAAAAGGGGCGATCATGCGCCTCGGAACCGACGAGCGCGACCCTGTCGAAGCCATATCGACGGGCTCGCTGAGCCTAGATATAGCCCTCGGCATCGGCGGACTCCCTCGAGGACGAATGACCGAAATCTACGGCGCGGAGTCGAGCGGAAAGACGACGATCGCGCTGCACGTCATCGCCGAGGCCCAGAGAAACGGCGGCCTTGCCCTGTTCGTCGACGCGGAACACGCGCTCGACATCGAGTACGCAAGGTCTTTGGGGGTCGATACCGATCGGCTCTACGTCTCTCAGCCGAGCAACGGCGAAGAGGCGCTGGAAATCATGGACGCGATCGTGCGTTCGGCCGCAGTCGATGTGGTCGTTCTCGACTCCGTCGCCGCGCTCGTTCCGAAGGCGGAGATCGAGGGGGAGATGGGCGATTCGTTCGTCGGCATCCAGGCCCGCATGATGTCCCAGGCTCTGCGCAAGCTGGGAGGGGGCATCAACAAGTCCCGGACCGCGGCGATCTTCATCAACCAGCTTCGCGAGAAGATCGGCGTCATGTACGGCAATCCGGAAACGACGCCAGGTGGCCGTGCCCTGAAGTTTTGGGCCTCGGTCCGCCTCGAAGTCCGAAAGGGCGAGGCGATCAAGAACGGCACGGATCAGATCGGGGCGCGAACGAAGGTCAAGGTCGTCAAGAACAAGGTCGCTCCGCCGTTCAAGTCGGTGGAATTCGACATGATTTTCGGCCGAGGCATCAGCAAGGCCGGCGATCTCCTCGATATCGCGGTGGATCGGGGGTTGATCGGTAAAGCGGGAACCTATTTCAACTACGGGGACGTGCGACTCGGCCAAGGTCGGGACAACGCGCGCACCTACCTCGAAGAGCATCCGGACGTCTTCGTGGAGATCAACCAGAAAGTCAGGGACGCCTTCCAAACGGAGAGAAACGCCGGCAAAGCCGTCGTCCCAGCAGCGGAAGTAGAGTGAAGCGAGAGGAAGACTCAGGGTACGCAAAGGCCCTGCTGGTCGCCCTCCGAAGCATTCGCCAAGCCGACCGCCTGCGGGCCGAAGTGGAGCAGCGGCTCCTTGCGAGAGGATTCGCTCCCGATACGGTCGTGGCGGTTCTGGCCCAGTTGGGGGTTTGGGGCTTTCTGGACGATGGCAGGACCGTCGACGAGCGGGTGACGCAGATGCGTCGCCGGCGGATGGGTCGTGCGCGCATAGCCGCCGCTCTCGTCGAGCGGGGGGCCTCCGAAGACCAGGTGGCCGCGCGGCTCGCATCGGTTTCGGAGCAGGACGAGATTCAGGCCGCGCTCGAACTCCTCGACCGCCGCCGTGGGGACGACGCCGCGAAGGCGGGACGTTTCTTGGCCGGGCGCGGCTTCGAGGAGGACACCGTACGCGAAGTCCTGGCTCGCAAGTTTCCCGACGAGGAGGTGGCCTGATGGAAACCATCACCGTCGTCATCGTCGCGTCCCTCGCCGCGGTCATCACCGGCGTCGTGGTGTATGCCCTTACACGGCAGAGGGTGATTCGAGCCCGAGAGGCGCTCGACGAGGCCCTGCACCAGATTCAAGAGACGAAGTCTGCGACCGAGAGAGAACGCAAGGAAGCCCTGGTCCTCGCAAAGGAAGAGGCTCTTGCCCTTCGTGAGCGCGATGAAAGCGAACTGCGCGAGAAGCGACAGGCGCTCGACCGTCTGGAAGAAAAGCTGACCGCCAAGGACGAAAGCATCGAGGCCCGACGGACGAGGCTCGAAGATCGCGAAAGCGACCTCGATCAGCGCAACCGCGAGATCATCAAACTCGAAGAAGGCGTGCTCGGGAAGGTCGAGGAAGCCGAGATCCTTCTGCAGAGGCTTTCGGGGCTCGATTCAGAACAGGCGCGGGAAGTGTACTTGGCCAAGATCGAAGAGGATTTTCGCGAAATCGGCCTCCGCCGAGCCCGCGAAATCGAGTGCCAGACCGTCGCCGAAGCGGAGCGGCGTGCTCGTGCCGTGATCCTCGACGTCATGGAGCGGTGCGCAGTCGAATACGTCACGGAAGCAACGGTCTCCGTCATCATGCTGCCGACCGAAGAGATGAAGGGGCGTATCATCGGGCGCGAAGGGCGCAACATCCGGGCATTCGAACAAGTCACCGGCGTCGATTTAATCATCGACGACACCCCCGAGGCAGTCGTCATTTCCTGCTTCGACCCCATCCGCCGCGAAACCGCCCGCCTCGCCCTCATGAACCTTATGGTCGACGGCCGCATCCACCCGGGCCGCATCGAGGAACTGTACGAAAAGGCCCAGGAGGAGGTCCAGCGGACGATCCGGGAGGCTGGCGAACGCGCCGCGGAGCGTGCCGAGGTGACAGGGCTCCCTAGAATGGTGGTAGAGATGATGGGCCGTCTCCGGTTCCGGACCAGCTACGCCCAGAACGTGCTCGACCACAGCGTGGAGGTCGCCCACCTCGCCGTGATGCTCGCTCACGAGCTCGGGCTGAACGTCGAGGTCTGCCGCCGTGCCGGGTTCCTCCACGACATCGGCAAGGCGCTCGGGCCCGAATGGGAAGGGCCTCACGCGCTGACCGGGATGGAGTTCCTCCGCCAACTCGATATCAAGGAGCCGATCCTCCACGCGGTGGGCGCCCACCATCACGACATCCCGCCATCGACGCCGGAAGCCGTCGCCACGATCGTTGCCGACTCGCTCAGCGCGGCCCGTCCTGGCGCCCGCCGAGAAAACCTCGAAAACTACGTCAAGCGGCTGGCCTCGCTGGAGACCCTCGCCAACAGCTTCCCCGGCGTCGAGCGATCGTATGCCCTCCAGGCCGGACGCGAAGTGCGACTGATCGTCAAGCCCGAACGCGTCGATGACCTTGCTGCTGCCAAGCTGGCCAGTGAAGTGGCCCGGCGAATCGAATCCGAGATGGAGTACCCCGGCCAGATCAAGGTCACCGTCATTCGCGAAACTCGCTCAAGCGACATCGCCAAGTGAGCTTCATTCGTCTAACGTGTTAAACTCTGGAAAGGAAGCCTCTATGCAGCGAACTACTTTAGCCGTCGTCGGGATGTGTTTCGTCGCGTCCGCTCTAGGGCAAGCCGACTTCCGTGCGATCCCGTTCTTACCTGGCGGCAACAGCGGGAGTGCGATGGCGATCTCCGCAGATGGGAACTGGGTGGTCGGTATCTCCAACGGCTTCAACGGGCTCGAGGCCTTTCGCTGGAGCCAGGAGACCGGCATCCAGGGCCTGGGCGATCTGCCGGATGGTCTCTTCGTGAGCGCGGCTTATGGGGTTTCGGGCAACGGCCAAGTCGTCGTCGGCATCGGAACACGCGAAGACAACCAAGAGGCATTCCGCTGGACCCCCGGCGAGGGCATGGTCGGCCTGGGAAACCTAGAGAACGAGCCCTTCTACACCAGCGTCGCCAATGCGGTGAGCGCCAACGGACAAGTGGTGGCGGGGACATCCGACATTCTCTTGGGCTCGGAAGCCTTCCGCTGGACCGCCGAAAACGGTCTCGAGGGCATCGGCTTCTTTCCCGGTGACGTCGTCTTTCACAGCGAAGCCTTCGGAGTTTCCGCCGACGGCAGTTCGATCGTCGGACTCAGCGACATCTTCCCCGGCACGATGGCTTTTCGTTGGCGACAAGCCGGAGGCATGGAGCAGGTCGGCTTCCTGCCCGGGGGGACGTATTCTGCAGGCTATGCATGCTCATCGAACGGCGCGGTCGTGGTGGGACAGGCGGAAACCGAAGACGGTCTCTGCGCGTTTCGCTGGTCGAGCGCCGGCGGCATCGTCGCCATTCCGGACTTCCTGCCCGATGACGACATGAGCTCGGCGAACGCCATCTCCGGCGACGGCAACATCATCGTCGGTGAGGCGATCGATTTCGATGGCCAAGTCGCCTTCATCAAGCGGCCGGCTCTCCCGATGGAACGACTGATCGACGTCCTCACGACCGAGTACGGGCTGAATATGACCGGTTGGTCTCTCAATAGTGCGACGGGCATCAGCTCTGACGGATCGGTTATCGTCGGCACCGGCACGTTCGAAGGGCTTGAGCGCGGCTGGATCGTTCGGCTACCGCAGCCGGGAACCGTGAGTGCTGCCGTCGAGCTCGAAGGCTACCTTGCCGACCCCACGCTGCAAGGATTGTTGGTTCAGATGCGCATGCCGGGATCGACCATTCCGTTGGAAACGAGGACCTTGTCGGTCGATTCTTCCGGGATTGTGCGCTTCGTGACCGGGTTACGCGGCACATTCGATCTGGCGATCAAGGGCTCGCATTGGCTGCGCTCGGTCCGCTCGGTGACGGTGACGGAGGCCGGCGGCAACGGCGGCTCCTTCTCGTTGACCAACGGCGACGTCGACGGCGACAACGAGGTCACGATAGGCGACTATGCCCTGCTCTCGACCGCTTTCGGCTCGGCGCCTGGTGACGGCAACTGGAATCCAGAAGCAGACCTCGATGGTGACGAGGAAGTGACAATCGGCGACTATGCCCAACTCAGTGCCAACTTCGGAGCCAACGGCGACGATTGATCCTCCAGGCTAATGACTCAGCTTCGGGCGGTCACTACGTTGGTACCGATCTCGAAGGTAAACCCTCGTTGATCTGTGTTCGCGTGCACTACTTCGGCGCTGTCATTCGCGATCGCCTCCATCACTTGCGTCCGCTCGTCATCCGTCAATTCCTTCGAAGCGGCAGCCATCCCGACCAAGGCCATGGTGTTCAAGCGCACGAAGTCCACGCCATTGCCGAAACGGAGTGTCTGGGTGAAGGTGTTCGATCGGACCTCCTTGAAGCCTGCATCCTCGAGAAGAGATTCGACAATCGTCTCCTGGCCAAGGCAGTGGCGCAGATCGACGATCGCGCCGAGATGCCGCTCGGCGACCCGGCGCAACTCGAGAAGCACGGGGAACTCCTCATCGGGCCGCCACGTGCTGACCGCCAACCGGCCACCGATCGCCATTGCCCGCCGCATTTCCCGGACCGCTGCTGGTCTATCCGGGAAGAACTGGAGCCCCTGCTGACAGACAACGGCGTCGAACTGTTCGCCTTCTTGGAGGGGTAGTGAACAGGCGTCACCTTCTCGCCATTCGATATCGTGGGCCTCTCGGCGCGCGATGGCAAGCATGCCAGGGCTGATGTCGATCCCGACGACCTTGCCGGTCTCGCCGAGGTGCTCCTTCGCGACCCGTGCAACGACGCCAGTCCCGCAGGCCACGTCGAGCAAACGGTCGCCCAAACGCAGTTCGACTTCTTCGAGGAGCGGGCCCGCCAAAGGTCGAAAGAGAGGAGCTACAAGGTACTGCTCGTAGATCTCCGGAAAACTAAGTTGTGCAAATGGTAACTCCATGCCGACTCCAGTTCTGTTCCTTTGCCTAGATGACGAGCCGATTATAGCGACTCCCCAGTGCCGCGACGTGAGCGGTTGAGACGTGTTCGATCGCCGGAAGAAGCCGACACTGCTCCCCTGGACCGGAGAGTCCCGCCGGACTCCCTCCCTAGCCCCACGCAACGCGCGGGAAAGGGACTTGAGGAGTCCAGCGGAGAGAGAACTTCGATCTAACGAGCCACTTCGCTCTCGAGACCTCGTCGGACGACGAGGAACTTCATTCGCTTGGGTTTGAAACGGGCCATCAAAACGTCGATCGCCTTGTGGACGTGGACCGCGCCACCGCAGTAGAACAGATCGACCGCAGCATAGCCGTGTTCGGGCCAGGTGTGGATCGTGTAGTGAGACTCCTGAATGATGACCGCACCTGAAACGCCGTACGGCTTGAACTCATGGAAGGACTCGGCGACGACGGTGGCGTCGCTTTCGTCCGCGGCCTCGCGCATCGTGCGGCCGACATGGTCTTCGAACTTCAGCGAGAGCGGCTCGCACCCGTAAAGTTCCACGAGGAGATGAGAGCCGAGCGAGGGTTCTTCACCGGGCTTGTGCGGCATTCCCTCCTCGTCCCTACCGAGCCATTCGCGAAACGTCTCCGCGTCTTCGCAGTGGATAAACGTCCAGCCCGCCTCGTTGGTGATCGCCGGCGGCACGGAGACGTTCTTGCGAGCGAACCGTTCGCACAATCGACGAATCCAAGACGGGCGCGAGGGCCCGACGAGGGGGACGACCGCGGCAAAGGCGGCGCTAATAATCAGGAGCGATGTGGACAATCAAGTTTCCCTCCAAAATGAACCTTGTCGGACCGCCAGACAGGCTGACGGGAGAAACCCGACCGAAACGACGAAGGCTGGGACCTGGCAGCGCTCCGTATGCAGAAACCCTTCAACGATCTCCATCGGCATCCTGCCGCGAGATGGACCCCGGAACCCAAGCGGACGAGGCCGCATCCGAAGATCGAGTTTCTGCTTCAACTACATGAACACCTTCTCCCAAGATAGGCGCCGACTACCTTTTTGCCATGCATTGGGGTACTTAACTGGCGCAGAGGGGCATTGTACCAGACCCCTCCGTCAAGGTCAATGGGTTCGGCCCTTATACCTAAGCCGCGAGGTCCGACTGACGCCAATTGGCGAACATCTCCGCAAGGCGGTCGGCGCTGATCGGCTTGGTGAGGTAGTCGTCCATGCCTGCCGAGAGGCACATGTCACGATGCTCGGCAAGAGCGTGAGCGGTCAGGGCGATGATCAATAACCGCTTGCCACTTCCCCGTTCGCGTTCGCGAATCGCCTCGGTCGCCTCGAGCCCGCTTCGGTTGGGCATCTGCACATCCATCAGGACGACGTCGTACTCATTTTCTTCAGTCATCTGCTCCGCTTCGAGACCGTCGTTGGCGACATCGACCGAACAGCCGAGGCGCTCTAGCAAGGCCCGTCCGACCATCTGGTTGACTTTGTTGTCTTCCGCCAGGAGGACCCGGAGGTTGCCGGTTTCGGGCAGAGCGCTGATCGGCTTGGGAGCCGCGACCGCCTTGCCGGCCAGCGCCGCTTCGATCGCGCGAAGAAGCTCATCGCGACGGATCGGCTTCATGAGACACGCCCAGAGTCCGAGATCCGTCACCTCCCTTGCGCTCAGGCTGTCGGCTGCCGAAGACAGCAGGATGATGGGGCGAGCGCTACCCGAATCACGAAGGCGCTTCGCGACTTCCGCCCCGCTCATTCCGGGCATCATTTGGTCGAGCAGGATGATGTCGTAGGCGCTAGCCTCGCAAGCCTCGATAGCGGTATATCCGTCGGCTGCCTCCTCCACCACCATGCCCCACGCTCCTAGCTGGCGCTCGAGGAAGCTCCGGTTGATCGCGTTGTCATCTACGATCAGAGCGCGGGCGCCTTCGAGGCTGACGCTCGCCGCATCCTTGGCGGCGATCCCCTGCGTCGTCGGGAGTTTGAGTTCGAACCAGAAGGTACTTCCCACTCCAACTTGGCTCTCGACACCGCATGATCCGCCCATCAGAGTCACCAGCTGACGCGTGATCGAAAGCCCGAGTCCCGTGCCGCCGTACTTCCGCGTCGTCGAACCATCGGCCTGGGTGAAACTTTCGAAGACGTGATCCAGCCGGTCGGCGGGAATGCCGATACCAGTATCGCGAATCTCGATTCGCACGCGGCCTTCGCCGCCCGAATCCGGAGTCCAGCGACCGGTAACGACGACTTCGCCTTTCTCGGTGAACTTCACGGCATTCGCTACGAGGTTCATCACGATCTGGCCGACACGACCCGGGTCGCCGATGAAGGCGGCGGGGAGATCGGGCGGCAGGTCGAGGATGAGTTCTACTCCCTTGCGTGCAGCCTGCTGGGCGAGGAGCGCCCCTACGGCTTCGATCTGCTCCCGCAGATCGAACGGGATCGACTCGATCGACATTTTCCCGGCCTCGATCTTGGAGAAATCGAGGATGTCATTGAGGATGGATAGCAGGGCGTCCGCGCTGTAACGGATGGTCTCCGCGAACTTACGCTGTTCGTCGTCGAGGTCCGCATCGAGAAGGAGGCCGCACATGCCGATGACGCCGTTCATCGGGGTTCGGATTTCGTGGCTCATGTTTGCCAGAAAATCGGACTTGGCCTGATTGGCAGCCTGCGCGGCCTCGGCGAGGCGATTGGCCTGATCGAGAGCGCGCTCCAGTTCCAGGTTTGTCGCTGCAAGCGCTTCCTCGGCGCGGGTTCGTTCGGCGACCTCGTCCTGGAGTTGGGCCGTTCGGATCTCGACGCGGCGTTCCAGTTCGTCGTTGGCTCGTCGCAGGGCTTGATCACGCGACTCGATCTCGCCGAGCATCTGATTGAAGCCGTCGACGAGAGAGCCGATCTCGTCGTTCGTAGTCTTCTGAGCCCGAATGGAGAAGTCCTTGTCCTTCGAGACGCGACCCATGGACTCGGCGAGCCGAACGATGGGCCTCGACATGAGCGAAAGCACCCAGGTCGAGATCAGAACCGCGAGGATCACCGCAGCGAGAACCATGCCGGAAGCGACCGCCACATACTGCTTCTGGCGGTCGATGAGGCCCTGCGTGCTGGTGCGGATGTACAGTCGACCTACTACGTCGCCGTCGACGCGAATTGTGCGCCAGAGGGTGAAAGCGGACGTCGATTCCTCGATACCATCCCTTGCGTAGACAAGTGAGCGATCCAGGCTTCCGCTACGACCATAGGTGGCCAACAGCGTGCCGTTCGCCCGAAAGAGAGCACCTGCGAGCACGGCTGGCTGGGTTCTAAGGGCTCCTAACACTTCTCGGCCTGCTTCCGGGTCGTCGAATGAGAGGGCCGCCTGGCTATTCGAGGCGATGACATCCGACTGAATCATCAGGTCGTCGAGCATCATCTGGCGATAGGACGCGAGATCGTAGGCGAGAAAGCCGAACATGGCTACGAGCAACCCGGTCACGCAGACCGCCACCGTTGCAAGCGTTAATTTGAAGCGAATCGAGCTTGGTCGAATCACTTGGAAGACCTCGCCAAACTGAGCAGCTTCGAACTGATTTGGATGCCCGCAGCGTTGGCGAGATCGGGATTGACGTCGAAGCGCACTCGTCCGCCTTCGATGACAAAGTTGATGATGCCGCCCTTGGCTGTAAAACCAGGCGACTCTCCGACCGTGAGAATCGGGCGTCCTCGCAGTTTGGCGAGTCGAGCCGGATCGAACGACCCTGCCGAGACGAAGAGCACATGGCAATTCATGACCTCGTCGTCGCCCCAGTTCAGTCGACTTACCCGCAACGACCGGCCGGACACGGTCTTGCCTTGGAGCAGTACGTCGATCGAGCGGCCGAACGGATCGCGCCCGACGATGCCGATCACGATCGGCGCATTGCCAGGCAAAGCCGAGGACGGCCACTCGATGTACTTCGTAAAGTTATAGATGAAGGCGGCCTTAACGTCGTATTCGTTCTGGACTGATTGCGCTTCGGCGCGCGTCCCCGCGAGGACAGCCGCCACGATCAGGGTGGATAGCCTCCAAGCCATGCTCATCGATCGAATCCCCTTTATGACCATGTCGCTTAGAATCGCCACCCCAGGCGAAGATAGACGTTGCGCTCGACCTGGGTCGGCTGCTCGTAGAGCACGTTCCCCATTTCCCGATGTCGTTGGTTTAGCAGGTTCTGCGCTCCTAGCGTCAAACTGAAGTGTTTGTTCGGATGCCAGGTCAGGCCGGCATCGACTCGAGCGTAGGCTGGAATGTCTTGACCCCATAGCTTATCGACGTAATAGAGGGCCGCATTGAACTGGAACTTTGGCGCAATGTCGTAGCTAGCACGCATGCTGATCTGATGCCGAGGGGAACTTCCCTGCCTTTCGGAGCCCGAAAGAGCGAACGGATCCTGGCTATCGGAATCGAGGGTGAACTTGGTGGAAAGCAGGCTATAGCTCAACGCGAGGTTCAAGCCAGAGGTCGGCATCCAGAAGACTGCGGCCTCGATGCCCGCCGTCTCCGCCTTCATCTTGTTCGAGTAGCGATACGGCAGCACCAGATGAGGGATCGGATCGTCGAGCATGAACGGCGTCTCCGGCTCGAAAGTTCTTAGGTTGTGATAGATACTGTAGAAGGCGGTCAGGTCGGCGAAGAGTGTCGCACTCGGCTGGTGTCGGAAACCCATCTCATAAGTGATCACTTCCTCGGACTTGAAGTCTTCGTTACCGAAGAGCGTGATGAGGGCGGGAACTCCTGCCTCGCTCATAAAGGCTCGAATGGGGAGAATAGAATCGACGTCCGCTCGGCTTGGCGTGCGGACCGCTCGTGCCGCGGAAGCCCAAACGGTTTGATTCGGATTCGGGGTCCAGGCAATACGGGCGCTCGGCTGAACCTCCCAGCCAGTGTAATCGTTATGCTCGAACTTCGAGCCCAACGTAAGCCGAAGGTTGTCGCGGAGCGTCCACTCGTCGCTGACGAAGGCGCTGTATAGGGAGGTCGTGCGATCTGCGGGGTCGAACGACAAGAGTCCGGAGCGGGTGTCGTCGCGGGTTGTGCGATAGCCCAGTCCCCAAACAAGGCGATGGCTTTTCCCAATCTGGTGATCGCTCTGGAAATCGACGTCGAAAGTGTCGCGTCGCTCGTCGACCTCGGGAATCACCCGGTGGCTATGATCGAAGTTAAGCTGTAGAGATTGGGTCGAGTTCGAGCTGCTCTGACGCTCCCAACGACCCACGATGTTCCAGTTCGAAACTGGATAGCGCTGGAAGAGCATCGATCCGAAGGGGGGAAGCAAATCGGGATAGGCGGAGACTTGCCCTTGATGCGAGGAGTTACCGCCGGCGCTCACCATGAATGTGTCGCCGGTTGCGGACTTGATGTCGGCCCGGAACCCGGCTCGCAGAGCTTGCCAGCCGTCTTCTGCGTTCACACCGCTGTCGAGTTCGAGGCCGTCGATGCGGAAGTAGCGAGCATAGACCCTATAGTAGGCATCCGCCCCCAATTGTCCACCGTAGCGGATCGCTCCATCCACGGGTGAGGAAGTCCCCGACTGGACGTATCCCTTCGTCCCCTGGGTTTCAGAGGAGTTCCTTGTGATGATGTTGATGATGCCGTTTACGGCGTTCGCACCCCAGAGCGCACCGCCGGGTCCCCGAATGACCTCGATCCGCTCAATGTCCTGCATATCAACCTCGAGGGCATCCCAATACACGCCTGAAAAGAGCGGAGTGTAGACGCTTCGACCGTCGATGAGTACGAGCAGTTTGTTCGCGAACCGACTGCTGAAGCCGCGGATAGTAATCGACCACTTACTGGCGTCGATTTGTGCCACTTGAACCCCGGGCACCATGCGAAGAGCATCCGGAATGTTGGTTGCACCCATCCGTTCGATATCCTCGGCAGTAACGACGTAGATGGCAGCAGCTACCGAAGACAGCGACTGGGCCGACTTCGATGCGGTTGTGACCTCGATCTTCATCAGGTCCTCGATGCTCATCGAGCCGAGGTCGCTCTGGTTTTGGGGTGGCTCTTTCGCCGCGGATGGCTGCGCATAGACGCCGCTGGTGACTATGCCTGCGAGGAGCAGGCCCGCATAGGAGTTCTTCATGATTCCCTTCCCTGGAAATTGTCCTGTCGGGAATTGTCGGAGGGAGGCCCAGAGTTCCACAGGGGACACCGATAACCTGGCAGATTTGCCTTCCCGGTGCTCTCGCTCCTGACGAAAGTCGGAGGCGGAATCCCGCTAAAGACAGGACTCGTCCGGTTGTCGTATCAGGCACCATGCACTTCGACTGCTTCTATTGGAGGACATCAATGAGACTTCGTGCACTGTGCGTACTCGGCTGCTTGGGTAGCGTTGTGCCCAGCCTGGCTGACACCCATATCTAGTTCGATGAGACCGGTGGCATGACCCATTTCGATTGAAAGGTCATCCGGACCCTATCGACGGCCAACATTCAGGCGCCGCCCATGACGACACGGGTCTGATTTTTGGGTGGTCGGCGGAAACAGCTTACGAATCCGACGACTAGGCAACTCCACATAGGGGCCCCGACTAGGGGCCCCATTCTTTACTCCCGCCTCAGCGCAACGACCGGATCTTGCCGAGCGGCGTTCAACGCCGGGAGGAGGCCGAAAAAGCCCCCGATGCCGAGGCTCACGCTGAAGCAGAGCGCGATCGTGTCCCATTCGATGAGCGGCTTGATCGGCGTGTAGACCTCCATGGCCCGACATGCCACCCAGCTGACGGCGAGCCCGGCCAAGCCACCGAGAAGGCTCAGGACCATCGCTTCGGCCAAGAACTGCGTGAACACGTCTCGCCAGCGCGCCCCGACCGTCTTGCGAATCCCGATCTCCTTCGCCCGCTCGTTCACCGACATGAGCATCACGGTCATGATGCCGACACCTCCCACGAAGAGGGCGATCGACGTGAGCCCGGTCAACAGCCAAGTGAGGATGCCCATCAGCTTGAAAACGAGTTTCAGTAGATCGCCGAGCGTCTGGACCGAATACTGGGCGCGGTCCAGACGCGATCCGAGAGTCGACTCGACCGCGGCTTTGAGGGCCTCCGGCTCACGGTCCGGTTCGACTTGAACCATGATTCGGTGTAACTGGGGATCGCCGCTGACCTGTTTCAGCCAGCCGAAGGGAATGTAGGCCACGTTTTCGAAGCTCATCATCGAGAACATGCTGTCCTTGTCTTGCCGTTCTTCGGTGACCCCGATGATCTCGTAATCTGCGCCGTTGATCGTGACGCTCTTCCCGACCGCGGGATCTGCCCCGAAAAGGTTTTCCTTCGCCACCGACCCGATCACACAGACCGGACGATTCTCGGTCTCCGGGGTGAAGAGGTCACCCTCGCGGAGCTTCACCGGTCGAATCCGAAACCAGTCGCCGCCCGCGGCGAGGATCAGGGTCGAGGAGTTCTCCCTTTCGCCGTTGCGAATGCCTCCTCCGGCGAAGACGAGGGGGGCCACTCGGCGAACGCCCGGCACGGCGCGAAGACGCTCGACGTCGGACTCGCGCAGGTAGCTGAGGCCGGCGGCGTTCGGCATGAACATCGACCCCTCTTCGACCCGGAACGGCAACACGACGAGGATGTTCACTCCGAGGTCGTTCACCTGCGAGGTCAAGTCCTTCTGGACGCCCTTGGCGATGCTGATGAGAAGGATAATCGCGATCGACGCCACCGTGACGCCGAGCGCGCTGAGCAAGGCTCGGGACCGCTGCTCGCTAAGGCTCGATAGCGCCGCCCCGACGTTGGACCGAATGCTGCCCATCCATGGCCCTTACGAACCGAGGTCAACGAACGTTCTCACTTAGGTGGCCGAAGTAAACTGAGGGACCCGTGCTCCTCAACGTTGCCGGCATTCGAAAGCTGTTCGGCGCAGACGTCGTGCTGTCCGATGTCTCGTTCCGCATCGACCGCCGAGAGAAAGTCGCTCTCGTCGGGCGGAACGGGGTCGGCAAGACGACGTTGCTCAAGATACTGACCGGGGAGTACGAACCGGACGGCGGCTCCGTTCAGTGGGAGCGCGGCGTCAGCATCGGATACCTGAGCCAACAAAGCCGCCTCGATGAGACTCGGACCGTGCTGGAAGAAGCCGAGGCGGCTCGGGCTCACCTCTTGGAGATGGAGCAGAGGCTCCGAGAACTCGAAGCGAAGATCGAGCACGACCCCTCCCCCGACGATCTCGAAGAGTACAGCCTCCTCCACGAGCATTTTCATGCCGAAGGTGGGTACAGCGCCGAGCGCGACGTTCGCACCGTCCTCGGCCGAATGGGCTTCGACGAACCCGAGTACGGCAAGTCCGTGCGAAAGCTTTCGGGTGGAGAGCGAACACGCCTCATCCTGGCGCGGCTCCTCCTCGAGGAACCCGACCTCCTGATCCTGGACGAGCCCACCAATCATCTCGACCTCGAGGCCACCGAGTGGCTGGAATCTTGGATCCGCGGCTACCACGGCGCAGTGCTGCTGGTCTCCCACGATCGGGTCTTCCTCCAGAACGTCGCCGAGCGATTCTTGGAGATGCGCGACGGTACCGTCAAAAGCTACCCGGGCCCGTTCGAGAAGTACGCCCAGCTGCGCGCGGAAGAGGAAGCGAGGCAGGCGGTGGTCGCCGCGAAGCAGCAGGAAGAGATCTCCAAACTGGACGAGTACGTGCGGCGGTTTATGAACAGCCAGCGAACGGCCCAGGCCAGAGGTCGACTGAAGCTCATGGAGAGGCTTAAGGCGCAGGCGATCGAAGCCCCGAAGACCGAAAAGGGCATCAAAGCGGGCTTCGGCGATGTCAAGAGGGCGGGCGACCTCGTCGTCGAGACTCGAGGCCTCGCCATGCGCTTCGGAGACCAGGTGCTCTTCTCTGAGCTCGACTGGACCGTCCGCTGGGGTGAGCGATGGGGCGTCATCGGACCGAACGGGTCGGGCAAATCGACCCTGATCAAGATCCTTCTCGGCGAGATCGCGCCTGCGGAGGGGAATGTCCGGCTTGGCGCGAACGTGGCGCCTGGGTACTTCAGCCAAGACGCCTCTACCCTCGATCCCGAACTCAGCCCCCTCCAGACGATCAACTACGAACTCGGATGGGAGGCGGGTCCTGCCCGCAACCTCCTCGCACGTTTTTTGATCACGGGCGACGACGTGTTCCGGCCAATCTCCACCCTTAGCGGCGGCGAACGAAACAAGATGGCCCTTGCAGTGCTCACCGCGATCAACCCGAACGTCTTGATCTTGGACGAGCCGACCAACCACCTCGACATGGCCTCACGCGAGGCGCTCGCGGATGTCCTTTGCGAGTACCGGGGCACGCTCATTCTCGTTTCGCACGATCGCTGGCTCCTCAAGCGCGTCACCGACCACACGCTGGACCTGCGTCGGGGACGACCGGTCGCGTACCCGGGTTCGTATGGCCGGTATCGCGAGTCGAGAGATCGCCCCCTCACCGCCACTACGGCTCGGGTTGAAACCGCCGCCGTGGGCGTCCAATGGCGGGCTACTGGAGCCGAGCCGCCCCTGAGCCCGCGTGAGCTGAGCAAGGAGATCGGGCGAATGAGCCGGCTAGTAGAGGAAACCGAGGAATCCGTGACGAAGCTCGAATCCGAACTCGAAAGAGTAGAACGAATCATCGCCCAACCCTCGCCTGACGTCGATCTCTTCGCGTTGACCAAACGCCACGGGGAACTCACAAGCCTGATACAGTCGGCAATCTCCGAATGGGAAGAGCATTCCCGCCGGCTGGAGACGCTTCGCGCTCAGCAAGGGTCGGCGTAAAAAAGATCCCAACCGCCCGAAGGCTGTTGGGACCAAAGAATTCGAAAAGGCTCGTCGAGGTTAGTCGTCGCCGAGAATGCCGAAGTTGGCGGACAGAATCGCGAAGTCGCCGATATCGACACTACCGTCCAGATTCAGGTCGCCGGTCGGTCCGCCACTCCCGAAGTTCTGAGAAAGCAGGGCATAGTCGCCGATCGCGATTTCGTTGTCCTCGTCGATGTCTCCGTTCACGAGCACGAGGTCCACGCCCGTGGCCGAGCCATTCATAACGGTAGCGGGCACGTTCTTTCGCAACCAGGTCCCGGTCTTGAGGGAGACCACGTACTGCCCGTTGCCCGGAGCGACCAAGGTGTAGGCTCCGCTCGGGGAGACGGCAACGGTCTGAGTATCCAAGAGAGTCGTGTTCGTCGCGTCGCGAATCTCGAACGTGGCGCTGGAAGGCGGAATCGCGAACTCGTCCAGGCCGCTGAACGTCACGTCACCTTCGATGGTGGGCAGTCCTGGAACGACAAGGTACTGCAGGCCGGGCACGTTCGCGTAGTTCATGAGCCTTGGCTCGCCGAAGTTGCCGCCGCCCCCGATCCCGGGCAGTGACTGATTGGAGACCCAATCGTGACCTCCACCGTTGATGAACGTGCAGATCTTTATGCCTCCGATCGGATTGCCGATGAGGCTCAGCGGAATCTTCCACTCGACCCCCGTAAAGACACCGGCACCGCTGCCCAGTGCAGTTCCCGGACCGACACCGAGTATGTTCGAGTTGTTGATCGTGGCCATACAGCCCAAGTCGTTGGAACCGGTCAAGGTTCCGATCGTCGCCGAGGTCGTTCCCAGGTACTGGCCGTTCGTGGTTCCGATCTCGCCGTAGTTCGCATAGAGCGCATAAGTGCCCTCACCGCCGCCGGTACAACTGAACCAGTAGTCGGCTTCGAAACCGGCATCGAAGGTGAGCCCGTCGCCGCTGCCCGTGCCTGCCATACGAATGAGCGCTCCGTAGTCGGTGTCTGGCTGGATGCCATCCAGCCGATTCTGCCCGCCTCTTTTGGAGTCGATGAAGATCTCAAGCTTGTTGTAGTTGCTCTCCAGGTTGCCGGTGATGAGCAGATAGAGGTGAGTAGCGTCCCGATACACGAAGATCTGATCGAGTTCCGAACCGTTGGCCCAGTCCAAGAGACCCAAGTTCGAATCGCCGAACTCGGTCTCCGTGTCCTGGACCGCCACGGCCGGGCCGTAAATGCCATCGTAGCTGCCGTCCACTACGGGCTGCGCTTGGGCGACGCTAAGGGCGGCGCTCGCCAATCCGCTTGCAATAAGGGTGCGGGTAAACGTCATTGTCGTAAAATCCTCCAGATAGATCAAAGAGGAACCGAGGTTCCTCGACGAACCGTTCGCATGGCCTCAGGCCTTCCTGAGAATACGAATTCTTAACCTATTGTATCACAGGTTTTTCGGATTTCCAGCGGCTGGAGATGAAAAAGTTCAGTCGGGCGAGGGGTTCAGGGCTCGCTGAGCCGCGAGGCTCCGGGCAACCCGTTGCGGCGGAGTCGCCCGCGACTGGCAAAGCCCTCGACGGTGGCTTCGGCAGCCGCCAAAGCCAGACTCGATCGCACGGTGCGGGTGCCGACGAAGGGCTGGGTCTTGCCGCCCGAGAAGACCCGCCCTGCGACGGTGATGGTGCCGCCGGCAGCGCCCTCTTCCGAGAACGCGACGTCGTCGATCACGACCTCCACATCGCCGATCCCGCGTTCGAGCGCCAAGGCGGCGGTCATCGCCGACGACTCGATCGCCGATTCGTTGCCTCTTGCCCGGATCGCCGCCCGCGAGGCGCCTTCGATGTCGAGCACGACGACCGTCGGCACGCCGTCCTCTTCCCCGACAGCCACTTCGATCACGCCATAGCGGGGCCGTTCCGGCTCCGAAGGAGCGACACCGGTCCCGCGCTGCTCAAGCCGCCGCTTCTTGGCCTCGATGCACGCTTTGCTCGCCAGATTGATGAGGTTGTCGACCGTCGAGGCGAAGTGCACGTTCTCGCGCTCCTTGGTCCGCTTGCCGCCGCTGAGGCCGACGCTTACCGACACCGGCTCGGCGAGCCCATCGAACTCCACGCGCTCGACCATCGCTTCGAGTTCGGCTCGAAGGGCTTCGGCCTCCTCGCGACCGGCCTCGAGGCCAACAGCGAACTCGTCGCCGCCGAACCGCACGAGCACGTCTTCGTCGGCGGTCGCAAACTGGCGCAGCAGATCGGCAAGGTACTGAAGAATTCGGTCGCCGACAATGTGCCCGTACTTCTTGTTGTAGCTGCCGAAGTCGTCGATGTCCAGAAAAAGGATGGCGATCTCGCGACTGGCTTTGAGGCGCTCGACCCCCCACTCGCGAAGGCGGTCGCTCCAAGAGAGATTGGTGAGGGGATCCCACGAGCGCGAGAGTTCTTCCAGCAGCATGTTCGACGTCAGAATGCCGAGGAATTTCTCGCCCTGGAGGACGGGGGCCTGGGTGACGTCCTCGTGAACAAAGAGAGCAGCCGCCCGCTTCGCCTCGGTCGACGCTTGGAGCACGAGATCAGGTTCCTCGATATGCCGGGCGAGCGGCTCCGCCTCCGGCGCTCGCAGGATGCGCTCGAGCGCAACGGTGCCGAGGAAGCGCCCGTTGTCCACCACCCCTAGAGTCGACAGCCGGTGACCGCGCATGAGATGCAGCGCGGTGGAGACCATGTGGTCGGGATTGACCCACACGGCCAGCAGCCGGAGTTCTTGGATAGTGCGCATGGCCGACGTCGGACCCAAACTGGATTCTAACAACGGCCAATCGGTGGGGCAAACGGCAAACTTGCCGGATGTCCCTCCATGTACCGGGTTTGTGCTCAATCGAGTGAGGCCACGAGTGCTGCTTCGCACTCCGCTTTCAGCGTCGCGTACGAGGACTCCTCACGCGCGAGCCGGCTGGCGAGCCCATAGACTTCGCCTGGCCGGAGCCGAAAATACGCGGCCACATCTCCTTCTGATAATCCAATCCGATCGATCATAAAATACACGCTTAACTCGGTCGCTCGCTTCGTTCGCTCGGCGATCGGGACTTTGGACGCGGTAAACGCGCTGATCGATTCATGGACGTGATCCCGAATATCCCACCCCGTCCCGTCCACGAGATAGGGGTTCAGCACGCCTAGTGCCCGCAGCACGTCGCCGCGCTCGGTCCATCGGGTTTGGATAAGCTTCAGCCGGTGAAGAACGCCGGTCATCGCGTTTCCATCCCATGTCGACTGGCGGGCGATGAGCCGATGAAGCGCCGGAGAGAGAGTCAGCCCTTCGATACCGGCGATCTGACGGGATACGAGCTCCCGCTCGTTGTGATTGGGGGTCCCGATGGTCATGACCTGCCAATCTCGCAACCCGGGGAGAAAGTTTCGTATCGTCCGCGTCACCTTCGACGAGGCAAACGAAATCATCGTCGGGCGGCCGAACTGGACCCGCCGTTCGAGGCACAGCCGGAGGGCCTGGCGAAGCCGCGGCCGTTCGAACACGTCTTGAGCGTCATCGACGAGGAGCGGGGCCTGGGAATCCCACCGTGCGCCAGCAGAGCACCATTGCGCCGCCGGTAAGACTTGGGCACGAAGGCCGACCTCGCGACGGATCACCTCGCCGGCCGCGCGAAGCAGGTGCGACTTGCCCCAACCGCTAGGACCGACGATCGCCACGAACGGCGCAAGGCCGTTGGCAAACATGAGCGAGGCCTCGATCGCCTTCACGTTGGAGGAAAGGGCGGTCAAGGTCGAGAATCCGGATCGAGCCTTGTCGAAGAGAGTTTCCGAGAGTCGCAGACTCTGGCCCGGCCCTAACCCTGTCTTGCCGATCTCCGTTAGCATTCTGTCCTTCCCTAAGGAACTTCCCTCGTGATTTGCCCTCGAGGAGCCGTTCTAGGACTTTGATTGTGCCCCTCTCGCCAGGGCACGTCAAGCCCCGTCAATCGGCAAAAACCATCCTGTGTGAAGCCCACGTTAAGGTCGCACCCTCGCGAAATCTTCCGTTTTCTCGCTTTTCCACCCCTTGTTCGCGTGCCGTTCACAATAGCAGAATGCTGCTCACCGCCGACCGGGAGGAGCGCCTTGATCGCTTCCTCGCCCGCATGATGCCCGAGCACAGCCGCTCGCGCCTGGTTAAAGTGATCGAATCGGGCGGCGTTCAAGTCGAGGGCCTGGCCCGCAAGGCCTCTTTTCGAGTCGAGCCCGGCCAACTGGTTCAGGTGGGTGAGGTTCTGCCGGAAGCCGCCCACGACCTCGCGCCCGCGGACATCCCGCTCAAGGTGGTGTACGAGGACGACGTCCTCCTCGTGGTGGACAAGCCGCGCGGCATCGCCGTCCATCCGGCGATCGGCCATCGGCAGGCCACACTCGTCAATGCGCTGCTCGCCCGATCTCATGCCCTGAGCGAGATGGGAGGCTCGTTTCGCCCGGGCATCGTCCATCGGCTCGACAAGGATACAACCGGCCTGATCATGATCGCCAAGAACGATGGGGCCCATCGCTCGCTCCAGAATCAGATTCAGCTACGCCTCGCTAGCCGGCGCTATCTCGCGGTGGCTTGGGGCGACGTGGCACCGGATATCTTCACCATTCAGAGCGGCATCGGCCGAGATCCCGCCGATCGACGCCGCATGAAAGTGATCCAGTCCGGCAAGACCGCGACCACCCATGTCCACGTCATATCCCACCACGGAGACCGGAGTCTGCTCGCACTGGCTCTCGACACAGGCCGAACGCATCAGATTCGGGTTCATCTGGCGTGGATGGGGCATCCGGTCAAGGGCGATCCGATCTATGCCAACGGCGAGTGGTCGAAGGGACCGCTGCAGCTTCACGCGGGACACTTGAGCTTCCTCCATCCCGACAGCAAGGAGCGGCTGACCTTCTTCGCCGATCCGCCCCCAGATTTCGAGTTTCGCGAGCCTGGAGCTGAGGCACTGGATCGATGGTAAGCGAGACTCCCCTCGAGCGCGTCGAGTTGGTCGGCTTCCACGCGGCCAGCGTTGTCGACCTGTTGGCCATAGCGCGGTCGGCGAGCCCAGAAGAGGTCGCTGCGAACGAAGAGCCGGCTCGGCGATGGCTGCGAGGCCGAGCCGGAATCTCGTTCCTGGCGAACCTAAGCCAATTCGAGGTCCAAGAGATTTCGAACTGCGATGGCTTCGAGGCGATCCGCGCCCGCGCCCTCATTGAACTCGGCGTCCGGGCTGCCAAAGCGGGCCACGGCGAGTTCAAGCAGTTCGATGGACCGGATGGCGTCTTCAAGCATCTGCGGATCTTGGCAAACGACCGGCAGGAGATGTTCTGGGCCGTGTATCTCAATGCGAAGCTGGGAGTGATCTCCGTTCGTGAGATTCACCGTGGCACCGCGACCGCCACTCTGGTCGGTGTTCGCGAGGTCTTTGGTGAGGCCCTTCGCCTCGGCGCGGTCTGCCTGGTGGTAGCGCACAATCACCCCAGCGGCGACCCGACACCGAGCCCCGAGGACATCGCCATCACGCGCAAGCTGCTGGAGGCCGGCCGCCTCCTCGATGTCGAACTGCTCGACCACGTGATCGTCGGGCACCACGACTTCCGGAGCCTCAAGAGCCTCGGCATGCTGGACTGAACGTCGGCCACAATCCGAACCGACTCCATGACCCTCGCGGCCCTCTACGTCGCATCCTATCTCGTCGGCGCGATCCCGTTCGGCGTCTTGATCGCGCGGCTCGGTGGCGTCGACATCTTGAGGACCGGGAGCGGAAACCCGGGAGCAACCAACGTGTACCGCACTCTCGGATGGCGTTACGGCATCCCGGTCTTCGCCTTGGATGTACTCAAGGGATACGCGCCTGCAGCCGTCGGTTTCTGGATGACCGGATCGAAGGAACAGGCGTTCCTCTGCGGCCTTTTGGCGATCGCCGGCCATTCGCTCTCCCCGTTTCTAAAGTTCCGGGGCGGCAAGGGGGTCGCGACGGGGCTTGGAGCACTTCTCGGCAGTATGCCTTGGGTCGGACTCTCCGCTCTCGGCGCGTTCCTCCTGGTGTTCGCGATCTCCCGGTACGTCTCGCTTGCCTCGATCGTCGCTGCGGCATCGATCGCGGCCTTTGGGTTCATTTACGGCGAGCCGAGGGTGCTCCAAATCATCCTCGTGCTTCTGGCTTTGTTCGTCGTCGTTCGGCATCGCATGAACATACGGCGCCTGCTTGCCGGGGAAGAACCGAGATTCGGCAAGAAAGCCAAGGTCGAGAAGCCGACATGATGCTGGCTCAGGCACTGGGGACGACGTTCCTGGGCTGCCTGGTCTGGATTCCGATCGCGGTTTGGGTGATTGCGATGGTCCACTGGACGGTCCAGGGCGAGCTCGACATCGTCGTTCTCATCGCCGGTTTCTTCGCCGCGATCGGACTCGGCTACGCGACGATGAACCCGCCCGATCCAGCTTGGTCGCCAGTCCTGTTCGGGCTCGTCGTGGCATCCATAGCGCTGTTTCCTATCGCACGTGTCGCCTTCGCCCGCCGAGCCCTCGAGGCGATGGAGGTCGAGCGCGCCGAACAGGCGTATGCGACCCTCCGGGTCAGTCAGAACGACCTCGGAGCGAGGATGAAACTGGCCCGGGTACTGTTCGCCAAGGGCTTCGTCGGCGAGGCGATCAAGATCGCCGAACCCGCGTTGCAGGGACTCCCGAGACGTCTGGTTGCCGACGAGATTCGCGAGTTCGAGGCGTGGCGATACCAGGCGAGAGACCCGGCACTATTTCGAGGCACCGCTTGTTTGAACTGTAGGACCATGAACGCGCCCGGGGAGATTTATTGCTCGAATTGCGGTGCGCCCTTCCTTTTAGACGCCCTTCGCGGGCCTTTCTCGCGCGGTGGACTCGGGCGAAAGCTGGTCGCCGCTTGGGTGCTCGCCATCCTGCTTTTCATCGGCATCCCGGCGGCGTCGCGCCTGACAGGCCCCGGCCAAGCTCCCGCCCTGATCGGCCTCCAAGTCGTCGTTGGGGCGCTCTTCTCCTGGTTCGCTCTTCGGGAGAAAGGTAGGGCGTCGTGAAACGCCTCGATCGGTACATCGTCCGCGAAATGCTCGTGCCGTTTCTGATCGGCACCGTCGCCGTCGTGTTGATGTTCCAGATCAACGAACTCATTGCTCTGTATAAGAACTTCAACCTCAGCGCTGTACCGATGACCGCAGTCTTACAGGTGATCTTGTTCAAGACGCCCACCTATCTGAACATGACGCTGCCGGTAGGGGTCTCCCTCGCTTCGTCCCTAGCGATTTCGCGACTGACCCGCGAGTCGGAGTTGACCGCGATCCGCAGCGCCGGGGTCTCGATCTTGCGGGTCGTTCGCCCCGTGATGGTCGCCGGAGTCCTTGTCGCAGGCCTGAACTTCTGGGTGGCCGAGTCCATCATGCCCAGCGCGACACGCAAGGCCTTCGAGCGACAGAGCGACATCGGAACCCTGGCCCTAAACCCGGAATTCAAGGCGAACGTCGTGCAACAGGTGGGCGAGTACCTGGCAAGCATCGGAAGCGTTGAAAGAGGGCAGGAAGGAGCCATTAAACTTACCGATATCCTGCTGATCACCCACCCGCGCGTCGGTGAGACGCTCCTCATCACCGCGCCGAGCGGCAGCTACAAGGGCGGCGTCTGGGTCATTCGGCAGCCCTATCTGCGTATGTTTAAGGACCGAAACTTGGTCGATGCCAAGCCCGATCAGGACATGCTGATCCAAGAGCCAATCCGCATCGAACAGTTCTTCGGCCAAGGCCCCATACCCGAACAGCAGAGCATCACTCAGCTCAAGAACGCGATCGAAATGGGTAAGAAAGCGCGCCAAGACATGACCATGCAGGAGGTCGGCTACTACGTCCGGTTCAGCGTGCCTGCCGCTTGCATCGTCTTCGCCCTCACCGGTCCCGTGTTCGCCGTGTGGCTGGCGCGGAGCGGCGCATTCATCGGCGTGCTCCTCAGCATCGTACTGGTGCTGATCTACTATAACGTGTTCATCGTCTCGACGGAGATCATCGGGCGCAACGGCTGGCTCGACCCGATGCTCTCTGCCTGGTTACCGAACATCCTCTTCGCGGTCTTGGGCTTCTTCGCGCTGCGGAGGGCGGAGTGAGACTCTGCTTCGCGCTGCTGGCTCTGCTGGCTCTGCTGGCCTTTGCCGGCCCGGCGTGGGCGCAAGATCTCGACACCGCGCTTGGCGCCGCATACGACAAACTGATTGCCGATGGCCATATCAAGGCGCCAGACTTGCCGACCCCCCGATCGAACGCCGCAAGCGGAACGCCGCAGTCACCCGGCGACCAGCGCCTTCCCGACCCTAACAAACAAGAGGAAGACCCCTCGAAGTTCATTCTAAAAAACGCGCAGCGCGCGCTTCAGAAGGGGGACTACATCGAGGCCGAAGGGAACGTTCACTTTCTCTACAAAGGATACGAAGTAACCTGTGACCGAGCCTACGGAAGTCTCGATACGAACATCTTCGTTCTCGAAGGCCACGTGCTACTCGTTAGCGCGGACAAGACGGTCAATGCTCATCGTGTGCAAGTGGATTTCGATAGCGAGTCGTTCGGCTTCCTCGACGCAAGAACGATTCTTGCGCCGTCTCTCATCGGCCCCCAGCTCGGCGGCGACGTGTATGTTCGGAGCGAGGTCGGCGGAGGCGACCAGCGTCTCATCGAACTCGAGGACTCGCACATCACGACCTGCGGCAACGAGCATCCCCACTACGAGTTTACGGCTCGACGCTCAAGCATTCGTCCCGGTAAACGGGCCATCTTTCGCGACGTTCGTCTAAAGATCATGGGGCGCACCGTTCTCAAGGTTCCTTACCTCGTCGTACCTCTGGAGAAGTACTCGGAGCGGTATGTACCAGAAGTCGGCCGAACCGAAGATCAGGGCTACTACATCAAAACGAACTGGCTAACGCCTCTCCGAGGCGAGGACGTCCTCGGATCGCATTTCGACTACTTCGAAAAACTCGGGCTTGGGCTGGGGGCCGACTATCTTTACTCGGGCGCTAACATTTACGGTGCGCTGAGGCTTTATGCTTTGACTCGTGGTCTGCGAACTCTCCAAACCAGCCTGAATCACCAGCAGAATATGTTCGGCGGGAGCCTCTTCGTCGATGCCAGCTTTCAGAGGAACAACTACCTCACGGCCCCAAACACCACCACCTATTCGGCCCGCGGTTCTTTCAATTTACCTCAGCGTCAAGGTACGAGCACGTTTAGCTACTTCCGAACCGGCAGCTTAACGAGCCTGTTCTCATCCAATCAGGACAACATCGGCGTTACCGACAATCGGCAATGGAACGAGGACTTCCGAACCGATCTCACCGTCAACATGACGAACTCTGAGAGCAAGACGTTCTCGGAGTCTGGGACCGTTGTCCAAGCCACCCGCCAACTAGATGTGCAGTTCACCGGGACCGAAGAATTCGATTGGGCAACCGCCACCCTGGAGTACCGACGTACGGTCCCGATTGGTCGGCGTGAGAACTTCTTCGCCACTGAAGATCGGACCCCGGTCCTCGCCCTCCGATCCGATTCGAGGAAACTGTTCGGCCAGAAGTTCGATCGACTCCTGCCCATCCGTACCGAGGTCTCCTGGGGCGAATTGGTCAATACGGCAGATCAGAGCAGGATTTCGCGGGCAACCTTCGAGGTTTCTGCCAACAAGGACGTCCGGTCGACCGCCAGCCGTCACCAGTTCGGGTTCAACGGTCGCTACAAACAGGGCCTCTATAGCGACGATACCGCCCAATACGTCCTCGGCTGGGGTGCTCGTTACTCGTACTACGTTGATCGCGAGACCAACCTGAACCTCCGCTACACCTACCTCCGCCCGTACGGGTTTACGCCATTAACATTGGACAGATCAGGGCGATCCCATCTGATGTCGGCCGACCTGACTTACCGGCCTGGGAACGACTTCGTCGTCAAGGCGCAAACCGGTTATGACTTCCTCCAAGTCCAACAGCAGCGCACGCCGTGGCAGCGCATCAGCATCAACTCCGAGTTCTCGCACGGAGGCAACTTCCTGATTCGATCGCAGACGACCTATGACACGGTAAGCCAGGTCTGGCAGAGCTTCCGGCTCGATCTCGCGTGGCAGCTCGGGGAGGCTCGCCTGAGCGTCGGCACCAATTTCGACGGGCAGCGCCACACCTGGTCTAACTTCAACCTGTTCGCCGACGGCTTCCAGATCGGCAAGTTGCGTATGGGGATGATCTTCTCGTACAACGGCTATAACCGCCAAGTGGAGGCTCGTCACTTCTCATTTACCTACGATTTGCACTGCGTCGAGGCGATCCTTCAGATCATCGACAACCCGGTCGGATTCCGTGCTGGACGCCAAATCATGTTCTTCCTCCGAGTGAAGGCCCTGCCGTTCGACACGCCGTTCGGGATCGGCAATCGCGGCCAGGCGATCGGTACCGGGGGCGGAGTACGGTACTAACGGCATGCGCAAGGTCGCCCTGCTCGGCGAGCAATCCAACCTCACCTACCTCGAACTAAGGGAGGCTGCCCGCGGCGCCGACGAACCCACCGCATGGGGGCGCCTGCCGGCCGCTGGTGACGAGTACCTTCATACCGACGGCTCGATACACGGCATCGTGCTCCACGCCGCCACCTCGAAGGTGATGTATGCCAGCCAAGCCTTTCGCGACCTTGAAGTCCGATGGCGCGACCTCGCCGACCGCCTCGATGGCTTCGAGCCCAACTGGGCGGCCGCGCTGGATTACCTGGATGAAGCACACGAGTATTGGCGAGCGGCTTGGGAGAACCTCGCCGACGACGACCTCGAGCAGGATGTGCCCCACTTTTCGGGCCGACTCTGGCCGGCATGGAAGATCATCGCGACGATCGTCGGCCACGATGCCTACCATGCGGGTCAGGTTGCCCTGCTGAGATACGCGGTTTCGCCGGCGACGTCCCCGCCGGATTCCGTCGCCGAAGACATCCGGACCCATTGCTCTTCCCTTCCTGGGTGGTGATCGATCAAAGGGACGGCTCGAGCAACATTCGAAGGTCCGTTCGGATTCCGTGAGCGGCATCGCGCGAGATCGTGACGGTAACCCAGCGCGAATCGTAGGAATCTCGTCTAAATGCGTCTCGATGCGTCTCCGAGCGCTTGGCCTCGATCCAGACGTCGATCGATCCGTTCGAAAATACCAGGGCAAGGGGATAGGGGAGCGGTTTGCACTCGTAGCCGAGCGCCGTGAGTTCTGCGGCAGCCTCGCCACAGACCTCATAGTAGTCCGCTTGCCAACTGAAGACTTGGTACTCGAACGGTGGAATCGACGCCGTGAGAGTCTCCAGGGGCGGGAACACGCCGGTCAGCACCGGCGCGTTGACCGCGATGAACCGGAACTTCTCCGGCGCGGGCCGGAACCACAGGGCGAGGAGGCCAATGCCACCGCCGGCCACTGCCAAGAGGACGGGAAATACCATCCACGGCCGCCACTTCACACTTTCAGCATAGCCCAACGTGCAGGGACGGCCCCTGATCGGAGACAATAGGCGCATGATCGAATTGCTCGTTGCCTGTTGCCTGCTGACCTCCCAAGACAACGCTCTTTCGGCAGACGAAGTCAAGGACGGCTGGCGTCTGCTGTTCGACGGCAAGTCGACTGCCGGCTGGACCAACTACAACTCCAAGACCATCGGCAAAGGGTGGAAGGTCGTGGACGGCGCCCTCATGTGTGCCGACCCCGGAACGGCCGGCGACATCGTCACCGGCGACATGTACGACTGGTTCGACCTGACTCTCGACTTCAAGGTAACCAAAGGCGGGAACAGCGGCATCATATTCCGAGTCGCCGATGGAAGCAAGCAGACCTGGAACAGCGGCCCCGAGGTCCAGATCTACGATCATCCGGCAGAGAAGGGAGTCGAAATCACCGGATACCTCTATCAGTTGTATGCCGGCGAGGTCGACGCGAGCAAGCCCGCCGGCGAGTGGAACCGCCTCCGCATCGTCCTGACACCAGCGAAAGGCTGGACCGAAGTCAATGGCGTCAAGTACTACGAGTACGTGTGGGGAAGCGAAGACTTCAAATCCCGGATTGCCAAAAGCAAGTTTGCCCAGTTCCCCGAGTTCGCGAAAGCGGCCCGAGGTCGGATCGCTATCCAAGGCGACCACGGGGTGGTCTCGTTCAAGAACGTCAAGATTAGGCCTCTAAAGTAGCACTAAGCCGAGCGGTAGATGGAGTAGGCGTTCCATTCTGGATCGAGGGCTAGGCGGACGGTGACGAGTTGACCTACGTGATACGCGTCGTGCATCACGATGTAGTCGATCGCCGATCGCCCGGCCTCTTCGTTCCCGGCGAGCGCGGCCTCACAGGCTTCTCCCCTAAGCCGCCACATGAGGGCCGTGACACCCTCGCGCGTGGTCTCTCCGGAGTTGTAGCTACCCCATTCGTGCGGCTCACCCTGGACATGCTTCTTGTAGGCCGTGTAAACCTCGCACAGGTGCTCCACGGTTTGGGCCGGGCTAAAGCTGGGCGTGGGCTTCGCTGTCCATGCGTCATCGGATAGGCCTTCTAAGACCTTCTCGAGTTGGAATCGAGACTCGTCGAGGGCGAAGCGAAGGAGTTCGTTTGCCATGCCCGAGAGTATGCGCGAATCCTGGTAGCATCAGCCCATGACGGTCCCGCCGGCGGGCCACGAGCAACCGCCCATCGCCCTGCCGCCTCCCCGTCTACTGCCGGTCCGGCGAACCACGGGATGGCTTGCGCTTCTCATCATGTTCGCCCTCATGATCGGTGGCCAGATGGTCGAGTACTTCAGTCCCAGGGAAGGGTCGGATGATCAGGCCTTCGCCGCTCAGGAGTTCAGCCTCGAGTTCGTCGTATTGTCGCGATCCCTCGGCGTGGGAAGCGGCGATCTGAGCCAGCGGAAGCAGCTCGACGATGCCCTGTACGAGATTGTCGCGGCGGTCGATCCCCAAAGAAAATCCAACCGAACCGCTGCCCGGCTGTACGCAGCGGCCCGGACCGAACTGGGAAAGACCCTCGAGCCCGGCGACCTCGAAGTGTTCCGCAAAGGAAAGGACCCCTCGGACCAGGCACTCGCACAGATCTACGGGACGATGAAGCTCGCTCCCGAGCAGGCAGAGAAGGCCCTATCCGCGCTCAAGGGCGAGGACTTTCTCGACCGAATCGCGAGAGCTCACGCGAGGGAGCGTGCCGGGCTGCCCGATGCTCGAAAGGGGCTCGTCGCGCCACGCAAGGTCGTCGGCCTCGGGTTGGTTGCGGCTGCGATGTGCGTCGGGGCGCCCGCAGGGCTCGTGCTGGCTTTCGTTTACCTTAACCGGCGTCGCCGTGGACTTTGGCAACCCGAGGGAGTGCCGGCGACGCTGCTCTCGCCGCTCGACGCCGATCGGCTCGCAATGCGCGGCGCGCTGCTCATGCTCGGGTTTCTCTTCGTACCGATTCTCCTGGCCCCCTTTGCCAAGTACCTCAGCGACAGCTTGACGCAAGTTCTGGCCGGCATCCTCGTCTGTTTTTCCTTTGCCGGAGTGCTCGGGATGAAAATCTTTGGCTACGGCGGCGGCTGGCAAGCGATAGTCGGTCGTTCCAAGCCGCTCTCACGGCTCGTCCTATGGGGATTCGGCGGCTGGATTGCCAACATGCCGTTCCTTATCCTCGGCGTGATGCTCTCGACCGCGATGTCCCGCTTCTTGCCCGAACCGACTCATCCGGCCACCGACATGCTTGCCTCAGGATCGCTCGTCGACGTTCTGCTGCTCTTCGTCACCGCGGTAATACTTGCGCCCCTGCTCGAGGAGACGCTCTTTCGCGGTGTTCTCTTCCCCGCTTCGCGCTGGCTCCTCGCGTCGACCGCGGGCGGGATCCTCCTGAGCAGCTTCCTCTTTGCCGGAATCCATCCGCAGGGCATCGCCGGCTGGCCGCCACTGATGGCGGTGGCGGCGATGGCGGCGTTCTTGACCTACCAGACGCGCTCCCTCGTTCCCGCGATAGTCCTTCATGCGCTCCACAACTTCGCCACGCTGCTCATCGGCCTTACTTTCCTGTAGATAGGTACCCTCTCGCCATGCGACTGACGCATTTGGTTTCCTGCGCGGGTTGAGCGAGCAAACTGGGCCAAGCCCAGCTTTCGGAGGTCCTCCGAACTCTGCCTCGTAGCGCGAACCCCAACCTCCTCGTCGGTTTTGAAACGAGCGACGACGCGGGGGTCTTTCGGCTGTCCGAGACCCAGGCTCTGGTTCAGACGATGGACTTCTTCACGCCTATAGTGGATGACCCCTACGCCTACGGGCAGATCGCGGCCGCGAACGCGCTGAGCGACGTCTACGCCATGGGCGGTATCCCGCTGACGGTGATGAACATCGCCTGCTTCGATCCCTCCTCGGCTCCTGCCGAAGTATGGGCGGCGGTTCTCTTGGGCGCGTACGACAAAACGATCGAAGCCGGCGCGGTGGTGGTCGGCGGACACAGCGTGGAAGATAGCCAGCCCAAGTTCGGTCTCAGTGTTACCGGTTTGGTCGACCCCTCGCGCGTGTTCGGCAACGATCGCGCCAAGCCGGGGGACCAGATCTGGCTCACCAAACCCCTCGGCACCGGCATCGTGACCACGGCTGCGAAGTACGACGCTTGCACTGCCGAGGAGCTCGCCGCAGCGATCGAGTCGATGGCGACCCTCAATGCCTCAGCCGCCGATGCGGCGCACGAAGTCGGGGCCTGCTGCGCGACCGACATCACGGGGTTTGGCCTAGCAGGCCACCTTTTCAACGTCGCACGCGCCTCGGGAGTGGCCATCGAGATCGAGGCAGGCTCGCTTCCCCTACTCCCCGGCCTCGAGCGCATGGTTGCCGAAGGACACACCACCGGCGGTGGCCAGCGGAATCGCGAATTCGTCGGTGAAGCCCTCTCCATTCGGGAAGGCGTGCCCGCTCACGTTCAGGCTGCAATCGTCGATCCCCAGACCAGTGGTGGGCTCGTCATCTTCGCCGACCGCGCCCCGCGGATCGGGGTCCACATCGGCTTTGTCCACGATGGCGAGCCCCAGATTACCGTGAGGTAAGGCTACTTCTTCCGAATGTTGAACTTCAGCACCGAGGCGCCGTCGATCTCGAAATGCTCTACCCGAATCTGATGCTTACCACCCAGCTTCACTTCGCGAGAGTAAAGAGTAGGGCCTTGGTATTTCCAAGCATCTTCAATGAGTGGCTTACCGTCTAACCAGACTCTGCATCCGTCGTCGGTGGTCACCTCGATGACGTAGGTCCCAGCGGCGATTTCGAGCGATCCGTCAGCTACCGTCGCATAGTAGTTCCGGGGGATTCCCTCGAAACCGTCGGAGAAGTCGAGCTTATCGGCCTTCATCGACTTGACCGGCGTTCCTGAGATGAGCTTAGTAAACTCCTCTGGCTTCGTTCTCGGATCGGTAGAAGCATCCCAGGCAAACCAGCGGATATCCCATTCGATCGGCGCGAAAAACTCGGAGTAACCGAATCGGAACGGCCTGCCCTTGGGAGTGACGAGACCGCGATAGTCGGTAACCGATTCGCCCACGTATTCGAGCACGAGGCTTCGATCGATTCCACCATCCCGACTGTACTCGATTTTGATCACGCTGGGAACGGGTACTTGGCCGGCTCGGCCACCGCCGACAATCCATCCTTTGCCTCCATCAGGACTGATTGCGACGATTTCGCAGCCCTTTTGTTCAATCACTTTCGCAAGGCCCTTTGGGCCGAGGACCTCGAAGACTTGGTTGCGATCCACGACGTCGCCCCGCGGCCAGACGATCGGACTCTTGAAGTCGTATGGACCCCAATGGTCGACCAGGATGTAGCGCCGGCCGCGAAGCGTTCCCGACTTCAAGAAGGGGTTCTTGCCGCCAGGCATCGGAGTCGGCCGATACTTCAAGGCTTCTTTCGGTTGAGGAGCCGTCGCACCGCGTTGGGGCTCGGCCATGAGGCCTTGTCCAGCGCGCTCGATACCGATACTGATCGGCTCGATCTTCGTCGCAAGGGGATTCCAGTTCGTCCTGAACCGATCGAGGTAGCGGTCTTGATAGCTTTGGATCACGTTTCCGCTCCCGTGCATCGTGGCAGGAAGGGATGCGGGGACCCGCCGCGTCGCCACTGATGACGTCCACGTTAGCTTATCGGTACCCGCGAGATCGGCTCCGTCGATGTGATTGTTTTCAAATCCAAACGTTGCTCGGTCTGCTTCTGGCGGAGCGAGCAGCCTACCGCAATCCACCACGCGGTTCGCAAACAACCGATAGTTCATCGTACTTCGCACGCTGTTGACCGTTCCGGAAACGTTGCTGAAAAGATTGCCTGCGACCAGGTAGTCCCGGCTACGGCAATCTCGAGCCTTCCCGTAGCCCCAATTTGGGTCGATCGTGGGGTTCTGCCAGATCGCCAGAGCATTCGTGTCGCGATAGAAGATGTTGTTGAGAAACTGGTTATCTTGTCCGTGCTCCAGGGCAATGCCTTCGGCATTGTAAGCAAAGATGTTTCCCAACACTAAGGTCTCCCAACTAAAGCCACCCCAAATGCCGTGCCAGCACTCCATGATGAGGTTGTTAACGAATTTGTTGCGGCTGAATGTCGCCTCGATCCCGTTCGTGGGCGCATGGCTCCAGTCGTTACCGTAGAGCAAGTTGTCGTTGCAACCACCCTTGCCGGTGTCCATCGTCGATTGGCCAGCCCAAAGGAAGAAGCCGTCGCCGCCATGGGTCACCGAATTGTAGGCGAAGACGTTGCGCATGCACTGTTCGTAGATGATGATTCCGGCAGAGTCTTGTCCCCTATTCCATCGACCGTGGGAGTATCCTCTCACGCACCAGTCGATGTTGTTGTGCATGATCTTATTGTCGCTGCTCAAATACATCGCAAGGCCGACCGCGCTAAGGAACGAGAAATCGTTGTTCCAGATCTTTCCCTTGTTGGATTCCATCAAGTAGAGTCCGCTTTGTCCGCCTCGGACGGTGCAGCTCTTGACCTCGAACCCGTCGCACTTTCGCAAGTAGATGCCGCAGCCGAAGCGGAGCCACTCGTCCTTCTCGTTGCGATGAAAGCTCATCCAGTCGGCGCCATCCTCGCGGTCGAGGGTGCTGAGGAGCCTCTGCTTCCAGTTGTAAGAGAAATCGCAGTTCTCGATCTTGATCCCTGGCGAGTTCCGCGCGACCAAACCGATCTTGTAGCCGTGCGCGTTCAGGTTCTTGATCGTAACGTTTCTCCCCTCGACATACACCGCCGTCCCCTTGCGCTCGTTGGGTTCGACGGTTTCGGGAGTGCCGCGTAGCGTCGCGCCGCCGAAATCCACCGTGATTCCGTTGCCTTTGACGAGAATCGCCCCGCCCTTGCCGTCCTCCGCGGAAGACGGCAAGAGGTAAGTGTTCTTGGCGATCGTGGTCGAACGGCTGATCGTCATGCCAGTCTTCAAAGAGACCGGCTGGGTGGCGACGGAGAGAGCGAGACCGATGATCATGTCCTCATTCTGACCCGCCGCCACTGCTTCCCGCGCCGAAACCGGGAGGCGTATGTTGCTGGAATCGGAACTGGCGTGTTCCTGGTTGGCCGCGAAGCCATAGGCGATGGCGTCCGGATCGGGTCGGCACGAAGTACTGCACTTCCACTTTGTCGAAGCGGATACTTTGACTCACGAGGAACTGCCCATCGTCGTCGAGGAGGTCGGCCCGAATACCGAGCTGGGGATCGCTCGTCATCAGTTCGTACCGCTTGCCGGCTTCCAGATCGACCGCGTAGAGGCCGAAGCTGGTCTCGTCGAGCTTGATCGTCTGGGTCGTTCCGAGCTTGTAGGGTTCGGGTTGCAAGACGTCACGCTTCAACGTGAACTGACCCGAGCCACCGTCGCCCGAGCACGACATGCGGAATAGGAACATGTCGGCGTCGGGGAAGTAGAGATCGTCTCCCGCCGTCCGAGAGGCCCGAGTGCTCAGCGAGTTCGCCAGTTCGCCGGAAAGGCGGTAGATCTGGAGGAGCGGTTGGAAATGGTCGGTGCCGACGAAGACCCGCATCAGCTCCGATTGCGCGGATCGGACCACCACCAGCTTCGACTCTCCGATTTTCAATTCGCCCTTCATCGGAACCCCCGATTGCCAGACCGGAATATCGGTGCTGTTCTTGACTCCGATCTTCTGGGCTGCCGAGCCGATGGAGCGAATCGCCAAGCGCGCGGTGCCCTTCCCGTGAAAGATGCGGACGACGTCGCGATCGGAGTCGACGTTTGCCTTGAACCACGCGAACGAGGGGTTGTTCCCGGTGGAGGGGAGCTCGTTGACGAGGTCGCGCCGGAGATTCTCGTCCGCTGGCGCCGAAAGGCTGTAGATGAGGCTGCCCGTCAGCACGGTTCGAACGATCTTGTTCGGCTCGACCTCGAACTCCATCACCGCCAAGTCCTGGCGATTCATGTCGATCGTCTGATCGGCGTCGAGTCCGACTTTGCGCATCGTCACTTCGTGGTAGTCGGTCTCGAACGTGTTCAGATCGTTCCGCGATCCGTACTCGGCGTAATAATCGCCGTCCTTCAGGGCGACGAAGACGTCGCTGCCGTCGGGCATCCACACGGTCGCCAGATCCGAGTCGTCGACCCCGGTGGGCCCGATGATCTTCACCCGGCCCAGGCTGAAGCCGCTTCGAGGAAGGATGCCGTAGGCAAATCGAAGGTCGTAAACTTTGTCCTTCTTCGCTTCGATCCGAAAGACCACGTGGCGGGCCCGATCTCCGGTTTGCCGTTCGGTCTCGTGCCGCTTCTTGCCGAAGCCGGCGTCGATCGACGAGAAAGTCCGGCTTCTGAGCGAGAACTTACCGCCCGCCACCGACCGGAAACTGAGGACTTTGAGGGTGTACGTTCCGTTCGCCGGGACGCGGTAGATCAAGAAGGGCGACTGATCACCTTCGATGCGGTCGTCGTTCTTCTGTAGAACTTTACCTGCCGAATCTTCAAACGAAAGAGCCGGGTCGAAGGCATCGCTCGTCACCGCCGCCATCACGGTCTCCCCCTTCTTCATCGTGAACTTGAACTCCACCCGGTCCCCCGGCGTCAGAATGGCGGTCCGCGTTTCCCAGCCGACCTGGTCGTCCTCGGGACGAGACTTGCGGTCGGCTCGTTCGCCCATTTCGCGACCGAATCCCCCGCCCCCGAGGCCGCCTCCGCCCCCCTGGCTCATCCCCGGAGCCGCTTGCTGACCGAAGTTCGCCGCGTTTCCTTGTGGGCGCGAAAGAGGAGTAAGCCAAAGGACCAATGCACAAGCGAGCCAGACGCGCAAGTAAGCCATGCCCTTAGGACGACGGGACCCCCGATAGCGTTACCGGGTCAGAGGCGACCCATCGGGTTCACCGGCGAGCCATTGATGCGAGTCTCGAAGTGAAGATGGGGCCCCGTGCTCAGGCCGGTCGACCCGACGGCGGCGATCGTCTGCCCTCGGCTCACCTTCTGCCCGGCACTGACGTACAGCCGCGAGCAATGGCCATAGAGCGTGCTCAGGCCGCCGCCGTGGTCGATGACCACGCAGTTGCCGTATCCGCCCCGGTAGTTGGCCGAGATCACGACGCCGGGAGCGGCTGCGCGGATCGGCGTTCCAGTTGGTGCGCCGATGTCCACTCCCGTGTGCATCCGCGTACGCTTGAGAATCGGATGGAATCGCTGGCCGTAGCCGCTTCCGACCCGACCGCCGGCGATCGGCATCAGAAGCGAGCCGCGGAACGGCGACACTTCGGTTCCGGAGGCTCGCCGCGCCGCTTGGTAGGCGCGAATCTGGGCCTCAAGGGCTCGACTCTCGGCCATGAGTTGGTCGTACTCTTCCTGAAGGTCCTGCTGCTGCTCGCGCAGTTCGCCGAGATAGGACTCCTTCTGGCGCCGCGCCACCCTCAGCTCGGCCTGCTCGCGCTTCTGGCGAGCGGCGAGCGACGCAATCTCGCCCACCAGATCGTCCTGTCGCTTCTTCTTGGCCGAGATCGTCTCTTGGAGGCCCTTCACCTCCTCGAAGAGTTCGCGGTCCTTGCGGGCGACCATTTCCATTAAGGCTCGGCGGCTGGCGAGTTCGCCGAGGCTCTCGGACTTGACCACCGCCGTCAAGACGCTGGCGCCGGGCTGCATGTATTGGTGGCGCAAGCGCTCGCGCATTTCGTCCTTCTTGTCGTCGAGCTTCTCCGTTGCCTGGCGGAGTTCTTCCTTTAGGCGCACCTGCTCGCGGCGTCCCGTTTCGAGCCGCCGGATGGTCGTGGCCAGTCGGTCCTCCAGCGATTCGAGCCTTACGTCAGCGCGCTCGATGTCGGCCACGACCGCTCCTGCCGCACGCTTCGTCGCGCGGAGCTGGTCTCGGATTTCCTCCTTCTTGCCTTGAACCGACTTGAGGCTCTTCTTGAGCGTCTCGACTTTCCTTGCCTTCGATTGTCCGATTGCGGACGGAGCCAGCAGAACGATCACCGCGCAGGCGATGACCAGCAGCTGCGACCTCATGCCGCCTCCGCCGGGGCCTCTCCCATGCTCCGATCGTGACGCCGCCAGCGCCAAGCTCGAAGCCACGCAAGCTGCATCGGCTCGCGCGCGGCGAGGACGGAGCAAACGAGCCCGTACGCCGCTCCTATTGAACTTAACATGAGGAGCCACGGAACGATCGGCAGGGCTGGAAGCCGGAAGAGACTCGTCGAATGCTCGAGGAGCGAATCCAAACCGCGATGGCCGCTCCAGAGCAGGAAGGTGGCGATCGCGCCGCCGAGGGCACCCTGGAGGATTCCCTCGATCAGGAGCGGAAGCACGACGGTCGCCTTCGTCGCGCCGACCAAGTGCATGATCCGGATCTCCCGGCGCCTCGCCATGATGGTAAGGCGAATCGCGTTGTAGATCAAGACACCGCTGGTAAGCAGCATCAGGCCGCCCAAACCAAGGCCGGTCGTCCGCAACAGGAACAGGACTTGGGTCAGCAGTTGCTGGAGGTCCTCCAAGTACACCACGCCGTCCTTCGCGACCGCCGGCATCGCGGCGATGTATCGCTTGACGTCATCCGCAGTGTCTATGTTCTTTAGAACGACCTTATACGAATGCGGGAACGGGTTCGCGAGGTCGGGAGGAATGTTGGGGTCGGTTTTCTTTCTCTCCGCCCACGCCTTGTCCTTTGGGATCCAATAGACTGACTCGACTCCAGGAAGGGACCGAATCTTGTTCGCCGTCGCCGAAATCTGCTCGGTCCCTATCCCATCTCGTAGAAAAACCCTCATGTCGAGGATTCCGGGCAGGCTTTTGGCATAGTCGTTGACGCCACGGTAGGCGAAGGCGAGGCTTCCTAGGAGGAAGATCGCCACTGCCGCCGTCGTCACCGAAGCAAAGGTCATCCAACTGTTACGTCGCAGCGCGACGAAGGCCTCGCCGATCAGGAAGTCCAGGCGGTCGAACATCAGGCTTCTTCCTCCGCCACGTTCGGCTGGGGCAAGCGCGAAAGGATCGCCTCCTCGGGATCATCCGCTTCGCCGACCGCAGCGCCGACCGCCACCAGGTTCGGCGTCGGCCCTGGACGCTCGTCGGACACCACGCGGCCCTCTTCGAGGGTCACCACCCGCTTGCCCATCCTCTCGACCACGGTGATGTCGTGGCTCGCCACGAGCACCGTTGCCCCGCGATCGCTGAGGCGCTGGAGAATCTCCATGATCTCGAGGCTGTGAGCGGGATCGAGGTTGCCGGTCGGTTCGTCGGCGACGATCAGGCGGGGGTCGTTGATGAGCGCGCGGGCGATCGCCACGCGCTGCTGCTCGCCGCCACTGAGTTCATGGGGGAACGCATCGGCTCGATGTCCGATGTTCACGCTCTCAAGGATGTCCGGCACCTTCTTGCGAACCTCGCGGCGGGTCTTGCCGATCGCTCGCATCGCGTAGCCCACGTTCTCCCAGACTCGCTTGCGCGGCAGGAGTCCGAAGTCCTGAGGGACGATTCCCATCTGGCGGCGAAGAATCGGAACGTCTCGATCGCGGAGTTCGTCGAGAGACTGGCTCCGAAGGCTCACGGACCCGCCCGTGTGCCGCACCTCCCGTGTGAGAAGCTTCAGTACGGTCGACTTGCCCGCGCCGGTCGGACCGACGAAGAATACGAACTCCCCCTGCGAGATCGACAGCGTCAAGCCGCGCAACCCGTAAACGAGTTCGCTGTATCGTACTTCGACATCGTCGAACAGGATGTAGGGAGCGTTCGCGTCCATGCTATTGCTTGGCCTACTCATCCAGTTAGTCTCCCTATCCTACCGCCTCGGCTTGCCAGATCGTCCCCCTCGAAGCCACGGTTTCGCAAAATTGCTAGGGCCGCCGACGCCCGGACATGGAACCAACTCAACGAACGGGGCGAGATTCCCCGCGTGTCATAGACGGATTGGGGCGGCAGTTATGCGATTCGCAAAAGCGACTCAGGGCAAGGATGCCAGGCAGGCATGGGAGGCGGCACGATGACCGGGACGCTCATTCGGGTGGGGTTGGGTGAGATCCAGGTTCACAAGGAGCCGACTCAGCTGACATGCGTCAGCGTAGGAGCGTGCATCGCCTTCGCCGCCCTCGATCCGACCTCGGGAGTCGGCGCGATGGCTCACTTCACCTTTCCCCGCGCACAGGCCCAAGAGCCAATCGAGAAGCCCGGTCACTACATCGACGTGGGCATTCCCGCCCTCGTTCGAGCGATGGAAGACGCCGGCGCCGAGCGTGGCCGCATCCTGGTCGCGTATGCCGGCGGCGCGATCCTGCTCAATTTCGGTGCTACCGAACACCAGATCGGGGCTCGGAACGTGGCCGAGGTCGAAACCGCCGTAGCGACCACGAACCTCGCCGTTTGCGCTCGGGATGTGGGAGGAAGCTGCGGACGAACGGTCACGTTGTGCACGGGCTCGGGGGAAGTCCTGGTCAGAACCGTCACCGCGGGCGATATCAAGCTTTGCTGCCTGAGGGCTGAGGAGTAACGGAATGGCATCATCGCTGATCACCATCGACGACATCGTCCGTAAGACGAGTGACCTCCCCTCGATTCCGGCAGCTGCGCTCCGCGTGGTGCGCGAAACGGACTCGAGCACGAGCACGGCGGGCAGCGTGGCCCACATTCTCGCCCAAGATCAGGCGCTGAGCGTTCGAGTGCTGCGGCTCGCCAACAGCGCGTACTACGGCCTGTCCCGCAAGGTGTCCGACCTCTCGGAGGCCGTCATCGTCCTCGGGATGCGCTCCGTGCGAAACCTCGCGATGGTCGCTTCGACGTATCCGTGGATGATCCGTCCTCTCGCCGGCTATTGCCTCGGACCGCGCCAGCTATGGGCACACTCGTTCGGCGTAGCGGTAGGCGCCCAGGCGGTCGCCGAGCGATCGCGAGTCCCCGGACTTGAGGCCGCATTTACCGCTGGGCTTCTGCACGATCTGGGCAAGGTCGCCCTTTCGATTTGGCTCGAGAATAAGGTCGCAGCCCTCATCGCGCTCGCCAACCGCGATGGGCTGACCTTCGATCAGGCGGAGCGCAAGGTTCTAGGATTCGACCATGCGGAGGTCGGTCAGTACATGGCTGAGTCATGGAACTTGCCAAAAAGCCTCGTCGATGGCATCCGCTACCATCACGAGCCCAACCTTTGCCATCCGCATAGCCCGATCGTGGACTGCGTGCACATCGCCGACTATCTAACGATGACAATGGGCGTCGGGCTTGGCGGCGACGGACTTCAGTATAAGTTCAGCCCAGAATCCTTAGAGAGAATCGGTTTGACCTTTGCCGACCTCGACTCGATCACCGAGTCCTTCGTCCTCGTGTACGAAGGCTACGAGGCGATGTTCGCCGAGCTCCAAACCCTCTGAGCAGCTAGAACTGCACCTTGACAGGACCGCGTTCGGCTGCGTCATCGAGTTCGAACAGTTCCCGCGGCTTCATGCTCGCCATCCCGGCGAGAATCCGGTCGGGAAAGCTTTCGATCTTCGTGTTGTACGAGGCGACGATATCGTTGTAGTACTGCCGGGCAAAGGCGATTTTGTTTTCGGTCCCCTTCAATTCCTCTTGTAGGTGGAGCATGTTCTCATTGGACCGAAGCTCCGGGTACGCCTCGCTAAGAGCGAAGATCCCTCCCAGGGCGGAGGCGACCTGTACCTCCGCGGCGGCCTTCTCGTGGACGCCTTGAGCCGCGATCGCTCGGTTCCTCGCCTGGATTACCCTCTCGAGGGTGTCCTGTTCGTGCTTCATGTAGCCCTTGACGGTCTCCACGAGGTTCGGTATCAGATCGTATCGGCGCTTCAGTTGCACGTCGATCTGAGACCACGCGTTCATTGTTTGCTGCCGGAGCGAGACGAGCCGGTTGTAGGTGGCGATCATCCAGATCACCAGCACCACGACCAAGCCGATTAGAACCCATACGACAATCATTGTTCGTTCGCCTACTCCTCGTTCCCCATATTACGCGATTGGCGCCGAGGCCGTTGCTTCCGATATCCGGGGTCCCCAGCCCTTCCAACGCATCACGAGGAAGCTCGCCGCGGCGGCGAAGAGCCCCAAGGCGACGCCGCCGAGGACGTCGGTCGGATAGTGCACCCCCACATAGATGCGGCTGATCCCGACCAGACAGGCCCAAAAGAAGAGCGACCAAGCGATCCAAGCGCGCTCGGTGCCTCGCAGCAGAAATCCGATCATGAAGGCGATAGCGAATGAGGTAGTCGTATGCCCGCTGGGAAAGCTGGAATTGCCAAAGACCTCTTCGAGCGGGCGCGCATAGGCGAAGTTGGAAGGCCGCATCCGGTCTGCAAGGACGACCACCCCGAGCCGGACGATCCCCGAGAACGCGCCCGCAGCGAACGCCGCCAGAGCATAAGGGCGGGCCCTGCGATTGCACGCCACGCCAAGGAGGAGAAGGGCCTGTACCCAGCCCAGACCGGTGCTGGTTATCAGCACCATCCAGGGATCGAGCCATTCGCGATGCAGGTCGACGTGAAGCGCGCGATACCCATTCCGGTCCAGACTCCAGAGCCAATTCACGCTAGCCGACCGGAACCGGCGCCGGAACCGACGTCATCAGTTGCTCGACAATCTGCTCGTTCGTCGTGCCCCGCGCCTTTACCTCGCCTCGGGCGATAACTCGATGGCCGAGGATCATCGGGGCGACCGCCTTGACGTCGTCCGGTCGAACGAATGCCTGCCCCGACATGGCCGCATGGGCCTGGGCGGCGTGCATCAGATAGAGCGAACCGCGAGGAGACGCGCCCATCGTCAACAGGCTATGATCCCGGGTTGCCCGAACGATGTCGACCATGTATTGCCGCACCGTGTCGTGGACGAACACGTCGCGCACGAGGCCTTGGGCTTCGACCAACTGTTCCGTGTGGCAAACCTCCCGGACCGTGTCGAGCGGCAGTGACACCTGCTGCTGCCGAAGTATCTCGAACTCGGCCTCCTTCGAAGGATAGCCAAGTGAGATCCTAGCGAAGAACCGGTCGAGTTGGGCCTCGGGCAGTGGATACGTTCCCGTCATCTCGACGTTGTTCTGGGTCGCGATCACGAAGAAGGGCCTGGGCAAAGCTCGGGTCACGCCATCGCTCGAGACCTGGCGCTCCTCCATCGCCTCCAAGAGGCTGCTCTGCGTCTTCGGCGTGGCCCGGTTGATCTCGTCGACCAGCACGACGTTGCCGAAGATCGGCCCCGGACGGAATTCGAAGGAGTTGGTCTGTTGGTTGAAGATCGACGCCCCCGTGATGTCGGCGGGCAACAGGTCTGGCGTGAACTGGATCCGCCTGAACTCTCCGCCGATCGTTCGGGCGAGTGCTTTGGCAAGGGTCGTCTTGCCCACGCCTGGAATATCCTCGATGAGCAGATGGCCATTGCAGAGCAGGGAGAGCACCGCCTTTTGCACGGTCTCGGTCTTACCGACGATAACGCGCTCGATTTCATCGACGATGGATCGGCTCAGGGGGGCTATGTCGGCTTGCGTCAAGTGTCTCCTCGGATCGCTGCGGCGATTCCGCCTATTGTACGACGTACGACGCTTCGCCGTCGGCGACAGGCTCTCTCGAACTGCGCGATCCAGGCGAACCTCTCCCCGGTTCGCTTCGCTCACCGACCCTCTCCTTCGTCGAAGGAGAGGGTGACGGATGACCGTCTACTTCCCGCGGCACGAGCCATCCGCGGGCTACCCGCAATGGAGGAGGTGGCCGGGGGATGGTTCGTGCCCCCGGTCCAAGACTGCCTTCCCGCGACGCGTGCCATCCGCGACCCCCTCCTTAGACGAAAGAGAGGGTCGCTCAAGTGGCGGTTAGTCGCCGACGAGACCGAAGTTCGCGGAGATGATCGCGAAGTCGCCGATCGAGACCTCGCCATCGCCATTCACGTCACCATCCGGGCCGGCGGTGCCGAAGTTGGCCGACATGATCGAATAGTCGCCGATCGTGATCTCGTTGTCCTCGTCCAGGTCGCCGTTCAGCAGCATGAAGTTCACGCCGGAAGCGCCGGAGCCGGTGATCGTCACGTTGCCTACCTTGCGGCGCAGCCAATGCGATCCCTTGCAGTAAATGTCGTAGACGCCCGGAGCAGCCGTCGTCGTAAACGAGTAGTTGCTCGACAGGTCGAGCTGAAGCATCTCGGTGTCGATCACGGTCGCGCCGCTCATGATCTCGAACGTCATCTGCGGTGCAGTGATGGAGCCCTCCCAGGCTTCGAGTTCGACGTTGCCGCTGATGGTCGGCGTAGGACCCGTGCTGGGAACGACTTCGACGCCTCGGAACGATGTGTTCGCCGGCGAGGTGGCGATCAGCGCGAACGAATCCAATCCGCTACCGCTATCCGTGATCACCATGACCCGGGTAGTGCCGCCGGATCCTTCACCGGTGACGACCGCGAGGATCGGCGCCGTGTCGGGTCCGCCAACTCGGCAAACGCTGCGAGTGCCGAAAGTACCCAAACCCGAGGTCAACCGATAGGCGATCGTCCACGTGCCACCCACGTTCACCCACTTGATCAAACCGCCGCCGTTGGCCATCGATCGATCGTCGCAGGTGTACAGTACGTCGGAGCCGACGAACTCGAAGTCGTAAGTCGAAGAGTTACCGGTGCCGCCTACGTCCGGGAAGCCCGGGAGCAGGACGCAGCTATTGCCGCCGGTGGTCGGAAGGCCGGTTCCGACCGAGTAGACACCAAGAAAGGCACCTGACTGGGAAGAAGCGTACAGCTGGCCGCCCGAGACCTGCACCAGTCGAATGTTGGTCACGTCGGCACTGAGCTGGGTTGCCGTCGAGGCGCCGACCGTCGTATGCCGGACCCCGGCGGTGGCTCCTTGGCCAGTACCGCCGGTGCCGGCAGTATAGATGTCTGTTCCGTTGGGCGAGACCGCGCACCGGATGTTGCTCTGAGTGTACGAATCCGTCAGCTGTGTACTGAGGTCGATGTTGCCCGCGACATCGAGCAATCCGATGACGCGCGGGTAAAAGGCGCCGGAGGAGTTCGTGATCGTCGTGCCGGCACCGCTCCCACCGACACCGGCGCCACCTTGGGCCCCGGCCACGGCGTTATAGCCAGTGAATGCGAAGAAGCCGCCGCCATACTGGAAGTACCCTTCCGATGTGGCAGTGCCGCTCATTACCAGCTTGGCGCCAGCACCAGTATCGTTCACGACGATGGTCTGCACAAGGCCTCCCATCATGTCGAATTCCTTGATCCGCACGGGTGTTCCGGCGCTGGTCAAGGCGGTGCCGCCGTCAGCGCCCATTTGAAGAACGACGAGGTTGCCCGGCGTCAGGGGATTGGCGAACGCCGATCCAGCCGAAACTGCGGCCAAGGCCGCCACGAAGGTCTTGTTGATTTTGGTCATAGGGTCTCTCCTAGCATAGTCACAGCGGCTCGCCCAGCCGGGCGCGCCGAAACGCGAATCGATGACGGTCAGATTATAGATTCTGGCCCTCCCCTAGGGCTCTGGCATGGGCCGATTCAGGTAATTCTAACGGTAGAGTTACCCTCTGCTTCAAGGGAGCGCGACCTCTTGTCCGCCCTATGGAGCGCTGGCGACAGTCCGCACGTCCCTGATCGCCGCGACCAGTTCTTTCGCGGCTTCCCTCCGACGCGCGACCGACTGCCAGGCCAGTTTCGCCACCGAGAGAATCCGCGGCATCTCGCCGTGGCTCGCTACGATCAGCTTGCGGACGACCTGGAGGTTCTGAGCGTCGCATTCTCGCTGGATCGTCTGGCCGAACGTTGCAAACTGCTGCGTGTCCTCGATCGAAAGCCGGTGCACCCCGGAGCGCAACGCGTGCTCGTCGTAGAGACGCCGCATGTGCCGCAGAATCTTGTTGAGGTCTGCGGTCGCGTCACGCTTCTCCTCGACTGCCGCTACGATAGCCCGTCGGCGGGCGGAATCGAGCCGTTCAGCGCAGGCGTGCAGCATTTTCATCGCCCGCACCTGCGCCCGAATCGTGTCGTAGACCGTCGTGAAGTCGGAGTACTGCATCGTACCTGCCACCCGGTAGGCCAGCAGGGCGTCGTCGGCCGATTGCAGAGACTCGCCGGACTCCTGAGCGGATTCGGCGAGTTCCAGCAGCCGCTGCGCGATCGCGTTGCGTGTCGTGACGATCTGGCCCTTGACGCCGTCCCGCATCGTCTCGTCGAGCGTGGCCGGCGGCAGATCGCGAATCTGACCTTTCGCATCCGCCTCGAGCCAGACGGCCGCCGCCTTCCGTGCCAGCTTCGCGTCCAGGCGGTCGGCATGCCAGCCCAAGCGCCGAATCTCCCGCATCGGCTCGACGAAAACGTCCAGCCTCGATTCGACCTCGGGCGAGTTCGCGGGAGGCACCCATGGGTCAAAGCGCGTCCTGGCATTGATCGCAATGACCGCGAGCAGCAGGAAGGGTCCCGCCACGAGAAGCTCGTGAATGAACTTGCGCGCCCACATATAGGATTTGTTCCGGGTTGGCATTGGTCTTGGGATCAGCAGCCTTACCGGCATGGACCCGCTCAAGCATTGTCGGGATCGCTCGAATGGGACATTAGACCCAAGCCCTTGATTCTTCCGGCCTAGAATAAGAGCGTCTTGGGGTTGTGAGGTCGAAACACATGCAGGTTCATCGTTTGACGGACTGGGAAACTCACCTGGTCCAGAGGGCCCAAGCGGGCGAAACCGTTGCCTTCGAGCTACTGGCCGACGCTCACCGAGAGTCGTTGCGTCATATGGCATTGAGAATGCTTCGCGATCCGGAAGACGCGAACGACGCCGTTCAAGAAGCGCTCGTAAAGGCTTTCCGGGCGATTCACTCCTTCCAGCGGGGCCGACCGGTTCTGCCATGGCTCATGCGCATCTGCTCCAATTGCTGCGTGGACATTCTTCGCAATCGTCGCCAAGGCGTCGATTGTCTGGACCAGCACGAACACTCGTTGTCCGATCCGTCGCAGAGCGCGGCGATCGACGCCGAAGCCGGATTCGATGGCGAAGTCGTCCGCGCCGCCGTCGCGCGGTTGCCGCTCCGGTATCGGACCATCATCTTTATGCGGCATTTCCGCCACATGGAAGTGTGCGAAATCGCCACGGAGCTGAACAAGCCCGAGGGCACCATCAAGAGTTGGCTGTTCCGGGCGCGGGCGCTCCTCCGCAAAGACTTGAAAATGGCGCTCGGCTCCTAGAGGCGCCCTTCCCCTTCCCAGTCCGGCTAGCCGCTTGCAGACGGCGGTGTGCCGGGCTGAGGAGCGCCCGCTGTCGCGGGCTTGGGAACAGGCACGCCCGGTGTCGCATTCGGCGTAGTTGCCGGCGCTTTCGGTGTTGGCGATTTGTTGATCGCGACGATGCGGGGGCCGCCTCGATAGTAGCTTTGATTCAGCTTTTCTCTGCTCAATACCTTGCCATCCTGCATCGTGATCTTGTAGGTGACATATGCGCTGCCACCGCCACCCCTCTCGATGACCTTCTGTTTGCCAGGAGGGAGCGAGCCGTCGTGCACATACTTCGTGCCGTTGGCCCACGACCTCAGCCGAGCCGATTCGAGCTTTATCGTGTAAGGCAACCTCTGGCCGAGAATGGCGAATGTGAGTTTACCGGGCTCATAAAGGCTGAAGATCGCGATCGGATGATCGAGCGTATTCTGAAAAACAAGGTCGTGTGAATCGTAATCGACCGTCGCATCCTGGCCGAGAGGTACGTAAGTGATGGGGAGCGAATGGTTGGAGCGTTTCTTGATTGCTAAGTCGCTGCGGACCACCGCGTTGTAGAGAGTCGTACTTACTTGGCAGATCCCACCACCAACGTCCGTATCGTGCTTGCCGTTCTTGTAAACGCCGGCGACCTTGAAACCCGCAGCCGTTGTTCGCCTCCCTACAACTCCATTGAAACTGAACTCTTCACCGGGCGCCAGAATCGTCCCGTTGATTTTCGAGGCCGCCAACTTAATGTTCGCGCAGCGACTGACCTTTCCCGTCGGAAACCGGGTCGAGAAGATCGACTGCACCGTTGCTACCTTCGCGAGATCCTCGTCGGGCAATCGCTTCCGAGTCTCGGTGAGGGGCAGTTCGATCTCGTTCGAACCCTGCTCCAGCGCCTCGAAAACGAGAGCGCGCATTCGAGAAGTTTCGAGCGTTAACGTGGACTTTTCCGGAACGCGAGTAATCGCTTGAGTCTTGAAGTCGAACTTCACCTGGGCCGGCGATGGCTTACCGCTGTTTTCTCGGACGAACTTCGCTAGAGGCGATAAGCGCGAGGGATCGTAGGTGTAAACCAGGTCGAAGGTCTTCTCTGGAGCATTCTCGAGCCCCACGTTGCGTTGGACCCGATCCCAGAATTCCTCCAAGGGAATCTGGGCGATGCTCGCCTGGTCGTCGATCCCCAGTCCGAGGGACGTCAAACTCATCCGGGGTGGCCGGGCCGCGAGCCCGGGATGATCGAGGGCGATCGTCCGGATGCGCTCGGATTCCCACCACTGTCGAAGTTTGATCGATGCCTGAGCGGGAGTCAGCCCGCCCACCTCGACCGGACCGATCTTGAGGTTCGGGCGGAAAACCGGCTCATACCGAGCCGCCATCACCGAGAGCGCCGCGCCGATTAGCACGACAATCCCCAGAAGTACGAAAAAGATCTTCTTCATCCAGCCTTTCATCAGTTCGACGCCTCATCCATGAGCGTGTTGCACGAGTTATGCGCAACTTTTCCCCAAGATTATGGCACCAACGAGCCTCGATCGCAGGGTTCTCGCGCGCGGATGGGAACCTGCCATATTCTATGACGTGCCGAACCAGCCCGACCTGCATCGAGGCGAGATTGTCGATCTGCTCGGCTCGCTGGTCGAAAAGTCGCTCGTTTTGTATGAGAATGGGCGATACGGCCTACTCGAATCCGTTCGAAACTACGGGCGCGATCGCCTCGCGTCAGCTAGTGAACTCGAGGCCGTATCGAGACGCCATGCGCTCCATATCGCTACCCTGCTTGCGGAGGCAGAAGAGGGGCTGAGTGGTCCCCACCAGGCGGAATGGATGGACTTGATCGAGCGAGAGCGTGATAACGTCCGCGGAGCGGTGGACTACCTCCTTGCGCGAAAGGCCGATCCAGAATGCTGCCGGACGGCCCGAGCCATTTGCGTTTCCGTGTGGAAGTACTGGTCCCGCAAGGGCCTCTCACTCGAGGGTCTCACCTTCTTGGAGAAGGCCAGTGGAGATGATTCGGGAGATCCCCGGCAGCTTGCGGCGGTCCGCAGCGCGGCTGGCGTCCTGGCGACTTTCCGCGGCGATACCGACCGCGCGAGGAGCCATCTGGTCCGCGCCCTCGAGCTCCGCCGCACCATAGGGGACGAGGATGCGGTCGGGCGCACTCTCAACAATCTTGGGATGCTGCTGAACAACGTGGGCGAATTCGACGCGGCGAGGAAGTGCTATGCCGAAGCGCTGGACCTCTTTCGGCCAGGAGGGCCGAGCTACGCCTACGGAACGATGCTCCTGAACTTGGGGAATCTCGAGCGCTATACCGGGCGGGACGAAGAAGCCCGGCTCGTCTACGAGGAATCGAGGGCCGTCTTTCGGCGAGTGAGCGATCCCGAAGGCGAGGCCCTCTCGCTTTACAACCTCGGTCTGATGCTCGCCGACCACGGTGAACACACCGACGCTATCGAACTCTACCGGCTCGCGCTGGAGCTGTTCGACTCGATCGGAAACGAGAGAATGCAAGCGTGGACATTGGCAAGCCTCGGGGAGGCGACCCTCAAGTTGGGAGAGCGAGACACGGGTGAAGCGATCTTTCGGCAGTCGTCCGAGTTGCGTCGACGGGCGAGCGAACCCCTCGCGAATGCCTTCGCGCTCGAATCCTGGGCTGAGTTCTTGGCCTACGATGAACGTTGGGGCGAACTCGCCACCCTGCTCGGCTGCTTCGACTCGCAGCGCGAATCTCTGGCTCTCCAGATGACGCCGGCTCAGATTGCCGCTCAAGACCGGCTGACTGGAGCCGCGCGCTCCCACTTGGGTGAATCGACGTTCGCCGATCTCTTTGCCCGGGGCGTCGCCTATTCGCCGATCGACCTCCTTCCGGCCTAAAATGGGAGCCGTGAAGCCTCAAGACCTTTGGGAAGACTCGGCCGATGCATGGGCTGCCTTCGTCGAGGAAGGGGACAAGAACCGCGACCTGCTCCTCGACCCCGTCATGCTCAGGGTTTGCGGCGACGTCCATGGCGCGAGAGTGGCCGACATCGGGTGCGGAGAGGGTCGGTTTGCCCGGATGCTGGCTAAGCGCGGCGCCAGCGTGATCGGCATCGATCCCACCCGAGGCTTGATCCGGGTCGCCTCCCGCAAGGCCGGATCGCCGCGCTACGTCCTCGCTCGGGCGGAGGAGATTCCCCTCGTGAGCGGCGAGACCGACCTCGTGGTCACCTACGTCACGCTCGTCGATATCGAAGGATACCGAGAGGCGATCGCCGAGATGGCCCGCATCCTCCGTCCGCAGGGGCGCCTCGTCGTCGCCAATCTCAACCCCTTCGTCACCGCCCGAATGACCGGGTGGCACAAAGGGACGAACGGCGAATACCTTCACTACCCCGTTGACGACTACCTCGAGGAGCGAGGGGAGCGCATCGCCTGGCGCGGACTCGACATCGTGAACTACCACCGGCCCTTGTCAGCCTATTTCGAGGCGTTCTTGGGTGCTGGAATGATCCTGCGCCGGTTCGAAGAACCCGCGCCGAGCCGGCAGGCCATTCGTGCCGCTCCAGGGTTGGCCCAAAATCTCCGAGTTCCGTTCTTCTATGTTGCCGAGTGGCAGAAGGGCGCATGACCGGCGAAGAATTGACGCCGCACGTCCTCCGGCTGGGATATAGCGAGGGGCTGTTTCCGATGACGATGGACGACGGCGACATCGGCTGGTTTCGGCCGCTCCGACGCGCCCTGTTCCCGATCGAGGGCATTCACGTCTCGCGCTCCCTACGGCGCGTCATTCGCTCGAATCGGTTCGAGATTTCGTTCGACACCGACTTCGAGGCCGTGATTCGTGGCTGTTTCCGGCCGAGCGACAATTGGCTCAGCGAGGACTTCGTGAGGGCGTACACCCTCGCCTTCTATGAAGGCTGGGCACACTGCGCCGAGTGCCGGCTCGATGGCGAACTGGTCGGAGGAGTGTACGGCGTCAACTTCGGTGGCTATCTTGCCGCCGAATCGATGTTCCACCGAGCGACCAACGCCAGCAAGGTGGCGCTATGGGCGATGATCCACCGCAGTCGAGACATGGGTATCACCCTCTTCGACGCCCAAGTCATGAACCCACATCTTGCCTCTTTAGGCGCGTACGAGATCAGCGATCAACGCTTCAAGCATCTCCTGAAGAGTGCGCTCGAAGGGCAGGCTGTACGAGGATCGTGGGCCCTCCCGCCGGGGGTTCAACTGCCCTGGGTGCCTTGAATTCGTTTCTCGAGTTCGGCGAGTTCTGAATCCACATCCGCGACCGTATCGGTCTTGAGTTCGGTGCCTTCGGTGACCGGCGCCGTGCCGAGGCCGAGCCGCTCCTCCAGTTTCCTCAGTTCTTCGTCGGCGGCGTAGTCCATCGCCGTGTCTTCCATCTGCATCATCTTGCCGGTGAGGCTGCTCGCCATCATTTCCTGGCGGGCGGAGGCTTCGGCCTGCTTGTCCTTGATCTTGTCGCGAGCCGCGGCGAAAGAACCTTCGTATTCGCTTTCGAACGTCAGACCCTCGAGGGCCTTGCTGATGCTGGACTGGATTTGGGCCTGCTTCCACTGCGCCTTCATGGCGAGGGCTTCGGCCGTCTTGCGCCGAGTTTCCTCTTCTTGGCGCTTGATGGCGATCTTCACCGCCTCGACCGTCTCGACCGCCTGGGCGAGCGTGCCACGCAAGGTCTCGATCGTCTGGTCGGTCGTCGCCTTCTCCCGGAGGAACTGGCGGGCGAGATCACGATTCCCCTGTTTGAGGGCGGTGACCGCTTGCTGCTCCATCTGCTGAGCCTTCCGCTCTTGCTCGTCGAGCATGCCCTGGAGTCGGTTCTTTTGGGCGATGGCTTGCACCGCTTTCTCGCGGTTGGCGGTGAGCGCTTGCTGCATGTCCCGCCGAGCCTGGTCGAGCATGATCTCGGGATCCTCGAGCTTATCCATCCCGCGATTGAAAAGGGCACGCAGCCAGGCAAAAAACCGCTTCATTCTTTCTCCGTTAGCCTTATTCTAGGCCGTTCGCATTATACACAGTAGGCTCGAACTAGAAGGACTTAAGGTTCAACGGTCTCCAGGATCACGACCGCGGCGGCATAGCCTCGCTCGTGGCTGATCGTGACGAGCCACCGCCCTCCTGGTGGCGAAAGGCCAGGTTCGAGGCTCAGAACCGGCTCTCCACGTTCGCCGACGAGCACTTCGATTTGCCGAAAGGCCGCACTGCTCGGAAGGCACTTCATCGCCGCCTCCTTGGCCGCCCAGCGCCCGGCGACTCGCTGTGGGGTGTTGCAGTATGCCTGCTCTCGCTGGGTGAGAATCCGCTCCAGGAAGCCCGGGCGCCGCATCGCCTGCTCGATCCGGCGCACGTCCACGATGTCGATCCCGATCGCCCGAATCATCGAGAGAACCTACGCGCGAACAGTGCCGAATTTGCGATAGTAGGAAGAGACCGATGGCGGCCCGCCTCCACGTCGAACGAAACGCCGATCGCGATGTCCGAAGTCGCTTCATCCTGGTGCGTGTGGACGGGCGACAAGTGGCCTCCCTCAATTACGGCAACGTGATCGATATCGACTTGACCCCCGGTCAGCATGAGATTGAATTCGACAACACCTGGGCCCGGCGAAAGGTCGTGCTCGAAGTGTCCGAGGGCGAAGTTTACGCGGCTCAGGTCGGAAACGTCACGGGCTGGCTGGCGACGCTGCTCATGTCCATCCTCGCCGCCTTCCCCACCGGCCTCTTCTTGAATCTCTTGCGAGTCGATCCGATCCTGCCGCCCGAGGACGGCGAGAGGTATCTCTCCTAGCCTCTTGTCGCAGAGGCGAGCAGATCCAGCGCGATCCGCCGGCGCTCCGAATGATCGACGATCGGCGACGGATAGTCCGCGCCGATCCGACATCCTGCTGCGATCTGTTCCAGGGGTCCGGCGTCTGCGGGCCAGTGAATCGCGTGGGCTTCGAAACCGGCGAGTTCGGGGCACCATTCGCAGATGAATCGGCCGTCAGGATCGAACTTGCGAGACTGCAGAACCGGGTTGAAGATCCGAAAGTGTGGCTGAGCGTCGGCGCCGGTGCTCGCACACCACTGCCATCCGCCGTTGTTCTGAGCAAGGTCATAGTCGAGCAGGTACCGCGCGAAATGGGCTTCCCCCTTTCGCCAATCGACCAGCAGGTCCTTGACGAGAAAGGAGGCACAGACCATGCGAAGCCGGTTATGCATCCATCCTGTCGCCTTGAGGCAACGCATGGCCCCGTCCACCAGGGGATAGCCGGTGCGCCCCTCTCGCCACGCATCGAACTCCGAGTCGGTCCCCGGCCACGCGATCCGGTCGAAGTCGGGCTTGAAGGCATGCTCGACCACATCCGGTCGGGTGGCCAGGATCATCTGATAGAACTCACGCCAAATCAACTCGTCGGCCCAGACTCGGGGTCCGTCGCCTTCGCGAGCGAGCGCCCGTCGAAAGCACTCGCGCACAGAGACCGTGCCGAACCGCAGATGTGCGGAGAGGCCCGACGTGGCGGAGAGCGCTGGAAAACCCCTTTCCTCGGCATAACTCGCCATCCTCTCCTCGAACTCGTTCAGCCGAGCCATCGCCGCTCGTTCCCCAGCACCCAGCCAAATCGGTACCTCCTGGAAGCCCAACGCGTTCAGATTCGGCATCGCCGGCCAAGCGTCGTCTGCGGGCCACAGGCGCGCAAGGTCCGGCTCACGCGACGCCAAGTCACTCGGAGCCAGCCGTTCGCGCCAAGCCTTACGATAGGGCGTGTAGACGCCGTAAGCCGCTCCATGGCGGGTGGCGACCTCCAGTGCCTCGAAGATGACCTGATCCTTCGCCAGTCTGAATTGGCGGCCCCGCTCAGAGAGGCTCCTTGCCACTGCTTCGTCGCGGCGAATGGCGTAGGGCTCGTAGTCTCGAGCCGCATACACCGCCTGGACGTCGAGCCGATCGGCCAAGCTCGGGATTTCGCGGACCGGGTCGCCATGAAGGACGATCAGCCTGGACCCGCGAGCCCTCAGCGACTCGTCGAGTTCGCAAAGGGCGCGATAGATGAACGAGACCCGCCGATCGTCGCGGTCGGGCAGCGCATCCAGGATCGTCGTGTCGAAGACGAAAACGACCGCCACCTGCCGGGCTTCGGCGGTTGCCATCGCGAGGGCGGTGTGGTCGTGCAGGCGGAGATCCCGCCTGATCCAGCAAAGAACTCGCTGAGTCATGTCGGAGGGGCCGGACTTGTCCGGCCCTCCGAATACTACGGCGGGTTACGCTCCCGCATCATCGGCGCCGGCGAGGGCGCCCTGTCGTTTCGCTTTCTGCTCGGCGATCCAGTTCCCGGTCTTGTCCTTGAGTTCCTTCACCTTGCCCGAGATGTCGCCGCGTAACTCGCTGCCCGGCTTGGGAGCAAACAGCAATCCAGCCGCGGCGCCAATTAGCGCGCCCAGTCCAAATCCGGCCAGCAAATAGACCAACACATTCTTATCGTCGGAATCAGCCATGTTTCAGCCTCCTTAAATCGATGATTCGGGCGCTTTCGCGCGCCTCCGCTGTAAGTATGCCGCAAGTAGGCGGATTCCGAGTAGGGCTAGTGCCGGAAACGCGCTTTTTCCGTCGGACTTCGAGAGCGACGAGACGAGGGGAACGATCCCGGAAGACGCCGGCTCGCGATCGAGCGACTCCAACCGGGATTCCTGCTCCTGCACCTGCTCGGTCAGGCGAACCACCTGCCCCTCCAGCGACTCGATCTGCGCGGTGAGGGCACGAACCTGTTTGGCTAGGGCCATCATGGCGATGGCGCAGATCAGCGCGATGAGGACGGCGACGACGAGGAGAGCAATCTCCATCGCTCGATTATGAGCCCAACCGATCGGGCATACTCTGCCTCGTGTCGATGGTCAGCGTGATCGGGGTCGATCTCGGTGGGACGAACGTGCGCGCGGCCGCGATCGACGCGTCCGGCAACATCGCCGGTCAGCGGATCGAGCAAGCGTCGCGCGCCCAAGAGGGTCTCGAACCCATCGTCGACGCCCTCGCCTCGACCATCGAAGAAGCCATCCGCTCGGCGTCGACTCCCCCTGCGTCGGTCGGCATCGCGATCCCGGGCCACATCGACGACCACCGAGGCGTGATCGTCTGGGCCCCGAACTTTGGGCAGTATCGTGGCGAGGTCTTCGAGTGCTGGCGAGAAGTCCCCATCCGGAAGCTGCTGTCGGATCGCATCGGTCTCCCGATCGTAGTTGGCAACGACGCGAACCTGGCCGCCCTCGGCGAGTATCGTTTCGGGGTGGGCCGCGATCGCGCCAAGTGTCTGGTCCTGCTGACCGTAGGCACCGGCATCGGTGGAGGCGTCGTGCTTGCGCCGGCCGCCGTGCAAGGACGCGCGAGCGGACCGCTCCTCCTCATCGGCGGAAACGGGGGCGGCGCAGAACTGGGGCATACCGTTGTCTTGGCCGGCGGGCTCGACTGCAATGCCGGCACCTACGGAACCCTGGAAGCCTACTGTCAGCGCGACTCCATCATCCGTCGAGCCGTCTATAAGGTGCAGCGGGGACGCCCTTCGCAGGCCCTCGATTTGGCTGGAGGCGATGTCGCCGCGATCACGCCTCGCCTTCTCGCGCAAGCCGCCGATCAAGGCGACGAGGTTGCCAGCGAAGTGTTCCGCGAAGTCGGGACGTACCTCGGGATTGGTATCGGGAACTTCATTAACGTGTTCGCGCCCGACGTCGTCGCCATCGGCGGCCAGATCGCCAAGGCGGGAGAGCCCCTCATCGGGCCAGCCCGGCTGGCCGCGCGTGACGTCGCGATCCCTTCTCTCTTCGCCGACGCGACGATTACCGCCGCCGAGCGCATCGACGATGCCGGCTTGCTCGGAGCAGCGGCGATCGCACTGGAGGCAGGTCGGTCGTGAACGATCCCCTCCGCTACGTTCGACGCGTGATCGAAATCGAGGGCGGCCGGCGGCTCTACGTGTACGAATTCGAGCCACTCGATCCCGAGACAGAAAGGGAGCCCCCGTCGGAATCCGACGAGGGCATACCATAACAGGTTGATCAGACCTGAAGCCTACTTACGACGTCTGCGGGCCAGAGCGGCGAGGCCGAGGCCCAGGGCCGCGAGGGTGGCCGGCTCGGGAACTACTTCGATTCTCTTGTTCTTCGACATGATGAACGTGCCGTTGGGAACGATCGTCCGATTCCACTGCATGGCGAAGGTCGCGTCGCCCGGGCCGAACGGGGAGGTCATATTGGACAGGTCGTCGGCCACGCCGTCCGTGAGCTTGGCGAGGATGTTCGGGAAGAAGTCGATCTCCCAGCGATCGAACGGAGGAACCGTACCGACCATGGCCGTCGTTAGGTTTTCCCACTGCATGATCGTGGACGAGTTCAGGAGAGCGGCGCTGTCGCCGCCCGCCGTCGCGTTCAGATCGAAGTCGTCGTATTCGAACAGGTGGAAGTCTAGCGGCTGGGCGGTCAGATTCTGCACCCGGACGATTTCACCAATGTCCGACGTTCCGCTTGCCGGCGCGCCGCCGATAAGCGTGAAGGTCACATCGAATCGGACCATTGCGTTCGAAAACGAGACGTTCACGATGTTGGCGGCGATCTGATTGACGACCGGATTGCCAAGCGTCGAAACCTGGGCTTCGGGGTTCAAGCCGATCCGGTAGTAGTAGTCTTGATTGAAGAGGTCGTCGACGCCGTCGGTGAACCAGTTGTAGAGCAGGATGCTGTCGTCTCCGTCGACGACGGCATTTCCGTCGGTGAGGGTGAAGTTGACAGCCTGCGCGACTCCCACGAGCGATACGAGACCGAGAAGAGCAATGATTCTTTTCATCAGGTGTAACTCCTTCTGCTGAGAAGGACGAGTTTCAAACAGACTTGCCGATATGATATCACAGTTTCCACGAAGTACGTGGACGACGCTCGCCAAAGTTGAGGCAAGACCGGGAACATTCAGGTGCGTCGCCCCAGCACCGAATTGAACCTGACCGTACCTGACGATGCCACAAGCGCGAGCTGCCGGGGTACTCCGGGGCGCGTGGTCGATCTGGCGCAGCGAACCCTGAACAAAGAAAATCCGCCCCCCGCTGTTGCGGGAGGCGGATTCTTCGCTTTCGGCGCGGAAGCGCTTACTTGCTGCGGCGTCGGCGAGCCAGAGCCGCGAGGCCGAGGCCGAGGGCGGCCAAGGTGGCCGGCTCGGGAACGACTTCGATTCTCTTGTTCTTCGACATCAGGAACGTACCGCGCGGAGCGATCGTTCGATTCCACTGCATCGCGAACGTCACGTCGCCAGGACCGAACGGGGAAGTCGTGTTCGACAGGTCGTCGGCCACGCCGTCCGTCAGCTTGGCAAGGATGTTCGGGAAGAAGTCGATCTCCCATCGATCGAACGGAGGAACCGTACCGACCATGGCGGTCGTCAGGTTCTCCCACTGCATGATCGTGGAACCGTTCAGTAGAGCAGCGCTATCGCCGCCCGACGTCTCGTTCAGATCGAAGTCGTCGTACTCGAACAGGTGGAAGTCGAGAGGCTGGTCGGTCAGGTTCTGAACCCGAACGATTTCGCCGATATCGGACGTTCCGCTGCCCGGCGCGCCGCCGATCAGGGTGAAGGTGCAGTCGAAACGCACCATGGCGTTTGAGAACGACACATTGACGATGTTGGCCGCGAGCTGATTGACCACCGGGGCGCCGAGAGTAGAAATCTGGGCTTCGGGGTTCAGCCCGATCCGGTAGTAGTAGTCCTGGTTGAACAGGTGATCGACGCCATCGGTGAACCAGTTGAAAAGGAGGACGCTATCGTCCCCATCCACAACCGAGTTCCCATCCACCAACGAAAAGTTGACGGCTTGCGCTGATCCCACCACACCGATCAGGGACGCGAGAAATAGGAATTTCTTCATGTAGTACTTCCTCTCTTCTAAATGTAGGTCATTAGAAGGCCGATGAAACAGACTGAGATTAGGATAGCACGATTCCTGCTCGAATTCGCAAGGGGATGCCGCGACAATTACCGGGTTTAGCTGAACACAGGGGCTTTTTGCGGGGCTGGAGCGCTTCAAACGGTCAGAAATACCTGCCACGGCCCATCGGCCGCGTGCCGGAGTCGATCCGGTAGGACCGGTCGAAGAGATCGACCCGCTTGTAGCCGTCGTATCGCTCGTACCGGCGAAGTCGATCCATCCGGGGATCGTGGTACCTGCCGTATCGGTCGAACCGGTTGTCATCACAACGCCGATTTCGACCCCTATCGGCAAAGTCCAGTCTCACGCCGAGATTGCGGTTCCCAAATCCAACCGAAACGCCCCCTCGACCGAAATCAATCTGAAACCAGCCATCGTCGGCGTAGACGGCAACAGCGCTCATGGCTGCAGCGGCGGCCACTACGGAGCGCAGCCTGAAGGCACGAAGATTCATTTTCATCACCTCGATAGGTTCGGACGCCGGAGATCGTCCCCCGTTTCGAACCTGCGATACAATGTCCTCGTGCGAGCCCATCTCTTCACGACCCTGATTCTCAGCCCCATCTCCGCGCTCGCGTCTTATGGGCCTGCGATCGACCTGGGATCGCTGGCCGGCACCGAGGTGCGCGAGAGTTCGGGCCTGGCGGCGAGCCGCCGCTATCCTGGCCTCCTGTGGACCCACAACGACTCGGGGAATCCGCCGATGATCTACGCCACCGACCGGTTAGGTCGGTCGATCGCCCGCGTCGACGTTCTCGGTGCACCGAACATCGATTGGGAAGATGTCGCCTGCGGTCCCGGCCACGCAATTTGGATCGGCGATATCGGCAACAATTCGCTCTCTCGAAACGACTTGGCCGTGTACCGAATCGAAGAACCGGCTCTCGATCCCGCAGCGAGTGGTCAGATTCTGTCAGCTACGGCCACCCGCTTTCCCTTCGCCTATCCCGATGGATCTCACAATGCGGAGACCTTGCTAGTGGACCCGATGACAGGCGAACTGTTTGTTGCCACCAAGGCAACAAACGGGGCGAGCGGGGTGTACCGGTTCCCGATGCCCCTTACGCCGGGCATTCCGACGACGCTCCAGCGGATCGCGACGGTGACCTTCTCGAGCCCGGTTTCCCTCGGTCGGTTGGCGACGGGCGGCGACATCTCCATCGACCGCTCCAAGCTCGTCATTCGGTCCTACCTCTTGGCCTACGAATGGCCAATCGCGGCCGGACAAAGCCTCGCCCAGGCCCTTGCAGAGGTCTCCAAGACCTACACCCTTCTCTACTCGCAGGGGGAGGCGATCTGCTACGGACCCCAGGGGCTTGATCTTTACTTCACCGCCGAGGCCATTCCGTGCCCGCTCGGCATGCGGCCGAGTTTGCGAATCAAGAACCGGCCATGACCGAAGTTCGGGTCGTCACCTTCGACTGTGCTCAGACCCTGGTTCACGTGGACTGGAATCCGCCGCGCCTCGCCGTCGACTCGGCTGAAGCGATCGGTATGCCGGTCGACCGCCTGGAGGCGGCCTCGCAGTATCATCGCCTCCTCACGGCCGGTTGGGACGACTTTCGTCGGGCCAACCTATCCCGAGACTCCGCGGTCACGGACGCGCATTGGCGGCAACTCACCGAAGACTGGGTCACCGCCCTCGGGCTAGGCCGCGAGTGGGTCGAACCGCTCGTCACCGAGGCCGAGGAGCGTCTCTTCGGCCCCGGTTCCGAGGTCTTTCGAGTCTACGACGACGTCGGCCCGACGCTCGACGCCCTTCGGGAGCGTGGCTACCGCCTGGGAGTCGTGAGCAACTGGGATTTGAGCCTCCATCGGGTTCTCGCGATGTTCGGTCTGACCGAGTACTTCGACACCGTGACCGCCTCGCTGGAGGAGGGCGTCGAAAAGCCGGATCGCGAGATATTCGATCTGACCTTGCGTCGGCTTCGTGCCGAACCAGCGGAGACTCTCCACGTCGGCGACAACCCGGTGGACGACCTGCAGGGCGCGCGTGCGGCAGGCCTGAAGGCGCTCCTCATCGATCGGAATCAACCGCAAACCGGTCGGCTTGTCCTGGCCGACCTGCGTGATCTGCTGGAACGGCTGCCAGGCGTAGCCTAGATGTTGTAGGAAGGCTTCTTCAGCCAGGCCTTCGGGATCGGCTTCAAGCCACACGCCACCGCGGCGAACTCGGAGCTTTTCAGGACCGACGTGGCAACTGTGAGCCGCACCTTTCCGTTAGGAGTCTTGATCGTGACCGTCTGCAGATTCGGCTGCTGGAAGCGCGGCTTGTGGGGCGCCCGAAATTTCCACGCCGAGTGCCGGTGCCGACAGTGCATCGCGCTGTTGCCTTTCTTACCGCTGACTTGACAGATCTTTGCCATCTTAGAGCCCCTGTGAGACGCACGCCACGGCCACAGCCGGGCGGTAAGAAGGGAGAATACCCGATCGCCAACAAGAAGGTCTTGGCCCACTCCCGCGTTCAGCCACTGCCTCCTCCTTAGGCCGGTTGACGAAGTCGTCTCTCGCGGCCTTCCCTTACGTGCCCGAGCGCTTCGATCCCTTGGAATCGGTGTGGCGACCCCATGCCGGCCAGGCGAGATTCCTTCAAGCCGATGCCAGGTTCAAGGTCCTCGCCTGTGGACGCCGCTGGGGCAAGACCGATGCCTGCGCGGCTCAGGTCGTGCTGACCATGCTCGAGCGCCCTTCGAGCCGCCAACTGATCGTCGCCCCGACCTTGGACCAAGCCAGGCTGCTCTTCGACCGAGTGCTCGAACTGCTGGATGGCCTCGGCCTAGGGTCGGACTCGTTGGTTCGGCGCACCCCCTACCCCCATCTGCGGCTGGGCGAGCACCGCTTGATGGCCCGATCGGGCCACCTCGGCCGAGCGCTTCGGGGCAACGAAGCCACCGACATCGTCATCGATGAAGCCGCCTTTCTGCCCGAAGCCATCATCACCGAGATCGCGATGCCGATGCTCGCCACCACCGCAGGCAGCCTGATCCTCATCTCGACCCCGAACGGCCACAACCACTTCTGGCGCTTTCATTCGATGGGCGATCGCGGCGAGCACGGCGTTTGGAGCGCTCACGCGCCCACTTCGGAGTCGCCGTACATCGCCCCGGGCTTCCTGGAAGTGCAGAGGGAACTCATCTCTGACCGAGCGTTTCGCGTCGAATACCTGGCCGAGTTCCTCGACTCCGTGGGTCGCGTCTTCGCCACCCACGCCATCGATCGCTGCCTCGTGGCGACCTTGCCCGATCCGATCGAGCCTCCGTTTTCGATCGGCGTGGACTGGGGTCGGTATCGCGACTACACCGCGATCGCCGTCCTTTCCGGGAATCGCCGGTCGTGCCAACTCGTTGAACTCGCACGCATGTCGGACGTGCCTTGGCGCGACCAGATCGCCCGCGTCGTGGCCATCGTGAGCCGCTATAAAGGTGCCTCGTTGACCTGCGACGGGACAGGCGCCGGCGACGTCGCGACCGGCCTGCTCCGCGAAGCACTGCCGCAGAACCGGCTAGAGAGCCTCGTCTTTACCAGCCCGTCAAAGGCCTCCCTTGTCGATGGCCTGGCGTGGCTGTTCGAGCAGGGCGCCCTTCGTATGAGGCCCGATCCCGAGTTAATGCGCGAACTGCAACACTTCGAGTGCCGCCCCGGGTCATCGGGCTCGCCCCGGTTCGAGGCGGCTCCCGGATTCCACGACGACCTCGTGGTGGCGCTGGCCCTCGCCGCACGCGGCTTGCCGACGCCCTATAGCGCGCGAATCGCCCTGTCCGGAGTCCGCCGCTTCCCCACCGACGACTAAGGAGACCCAGCCACGATGTTCAAGTTTTTCGACCGGCGCCGTCGCCGCACAGCGGCCCGCGAAAGCGCACCGCAGATCACTTCGGTCGAGCGGCGCGTCCTCGAAATCCCCGGCACACCGCCCGGCCCGCTCGCCTTCTCGGTGTACGACCAGATGGAGCGCGACTCGATGATCCAAACCGCCCTGACCATCAAGAAGCTGGCCGTCCTCGCCGCCGACTTTCGACTGGTCGTGCCCGATTCTTCGCCCGAATCGCGGCGCCGCACCGGCTTCGTCGAAGAGGCGTTCGCGCGGATGGAGGGCTCAGCCCTCGGCGTGCTTCACCACGCGATGGACGCCTTTGCCAAGGGATGGTCGGTGCACGAGTTGGTGTTCGAATCGCAAGGCGACAAGCTCTGGCTTAAAGCGATCCGGCCCAAGAACCCGGCGCTGTTCGGCCTCGGCGTCGACGCGTTCGGAACGCCAACGACCCTGACCCTTCACTTGCCCGGCGAATCAGCGTCCGAGGTGCCTCGCTGGAAGTTCGTGCTCTACACCTATCGCTCGGGCTACGGTCGTTCGAAAGGCCGTAGCGACCTCGACAGCGCCTATCCTCACTGGCGGGCCAAGTCGACCCTGCTCAATGCCTGGCGAGTACACCTCGAGCGGTTCGCCTCGCCGACCGTTCTCGGCAAGTACCAGCGAGGTCTCGGGGCGGAAGAGCAAGGCGCGATCCTCGCTTCGCTGCGCGACCTCCAGGACAATACCGCCATCGTGTTTCCGAACGAGATCGAGATCGACACGCTCGGCGGGACAAAGGACGGCTCGACCGGTTTCATGGAAGCGATCGAGTTCCACAACCGCGAGATCGCCCGCTCGATTCTCGGACAGACCCTCACCACCGACGAGGGTCGGCGGGTCGGTTCACTCGCGCTGGGCAAGGTTCACCTGCAGGTCATGCTTCTTCAACTGAATGCACTCAGGCGAGAGATCGCCGATTCCGTGATGACCGAGCAGGTCATCCGTCCGCTCGTCGAACTCAACTTCGGTCCCGGCCCGATACCACGCTTCGAGTTCGTCCAGGGTGAGCCCGACGCATTTCGCACCGGTTCGCTGGCGTAGGTCGGGTGTGGAATGCGCGGGCTTGACCGCGCTCGTGTGGAGTGCGCGGGCTTGACCGCGCTGTCGTGTGGAGTGCGCGGGCTTGACCGCGCTTTCTAGAGCGGTAACCTCGCGCAGTGCCCGAACTCCCGGACGTGACGATCTACGTCGAGGCGCTGCGCGAGCGAATCGCCGGGTGCCCTCTCCTCGACCTCCGCATCGTGTCTCCGTTCGTCCTGAGGTCGGTCGACCCGCCGATCCAGTCGCTCATCGGCTCGGGCGTCTCGGTGGTGAGGCGTCTTGGAAAGCGGATCGTCATCGGCTTCGAAGGCGACCGCTGGCTGGTCATTCACCTCATGATCGCTGGACGGCTCCAGTGGAAGCCACCGAATTCGAAGCCGATCGGCAAGATCGGCCTCGCGTGCTTCGACTTCGACGACGGAACCTTAATCCTGACCGAAGCGAGCAGCCACAAGCGCGCCTCGATCTACGTCGTCGCCGGGGAATCGTGCCTCGCATCACACGACCCAGGCGGCATCGAGCCGCTGGAGGCTTCCCTTGACGAGTTCGCCGCGGTTCTTCGCGCCGAAAACCGGACCCTCAAACGGGCTCTGACTCAGCCAAACCGCCTTTCCGGGATCGGCAACGCCTACTCCGACGAGATCCTCCATGCCGCACGGCTCTCGCCGCTTCTGCTCACCCGAACCCTGGATGCAGAGCAGATGCAGCGACTCTGGGAAGCCACCCGAGCGACGCTGACGGACTGGACTGAGCGCCTCCGAATGCAGTTCGCTGGCCGGTTTCCCGGACCGGGGGAGATAACCGCCTTTCGACCCGACTTCGCGGTACACGGGAAGTTCGGAAAGCCATGCCCCGTTTGCGACAAGCCCGTCCAGCGGATTCGCTATGCCGAGAACGAGACCAACTACTGCGCGATCTGTCAGAACGAAGGCCGAGTGCTGGCGGATCGATCGCTCTCGCGCCTGCTCAAGGACGACTGGCCGCGGACCCTCGAAGACTGAGCCCCTACATCCCGGGACCGCTGTAGACCCGCACCCCTTTCAGAAACAGGATTCGTCCCAGAATCAGGAAGGCCACGCACCACGCGAGCTGAATGGCGATCCCGCGCCCGATCGCCGAATCATCGAGCCGTCCGAGCAGCACGTTCGTCGGAAAGGCGATCATGTACGAGAAGTGGAGCGAATCGGCGATGCTCCGGGCCCATTCGGGGAGTGTCCCCAGCGGAAGCACCCTCCCAGAAAGGAACAGTTCCGGAACATAGTACAGCCGCAGAATGCTCATGTACTCGGTCGTCCAAAGGGCGACCATCGCCAGAGCGAACGCCGCAAGCAACGAGAGGAAGTGGGCGAGAATCACAGCCACCCAAAAGCCCCAACCGAAGTTCAAAGCGGAGCCCTGGATGCCACCGTAGGCAAGCCAAACCACCGGCAGCACCGGCAGGAAGAGCGCCAGCTTCGCCACCCGCCACGAGAGGTTTCTCGCGAGGGTCATCCGAAAGTAGCCCAAAGGCCGGAGCAATTGCGGGCTGAAGAAGCCCTCCTTCATATCCCAAGAGATGTCCCACATCAGGTGGCAGATCACGAACTGAGACAGCGTCATCGTGCAGAGGTAGTACGTGATGAGCTGGTCCCGATCGAGCCCTCCCACGAGACCGCTGGACCCTGCAGAGGCCAGCCATACCGCCGGCAGCACGAGCGCCGTCTGGGTATCGGCGAGCACCCAGATCGCACTGGCCGCCGGATAGGCGAAGCACTCCTTCACATAGACCCGAAAGATGGCGACCAGCTTCTTCGCGAGCCTCATCGCCGTCGGCCGACCTGGCTCGGCGTCAACCCGAATCGCTGCCGAAAGAGCCTTCCGAAGGAACTCCGGCTCGCGAATCCGGCACGGGCAGAAGCCTCGGCGATCGACAGTCCACTTTCGAGGAGCGACTCGGCCAGCAACAGCCGCCGCTCGCGCCGGAGAGCATGGGGAGTCGAGCCGAAGACCCTTTGGAACGTGCGCTGCAGGTGATACGGCGACAGCCCGATTTCGCGGCCTAGCGTGGCGAGGTCCAGAGGCCGATCGAGATCGCGCTCGACGGCCTCTCTCGCCGCTTCGAGCAAGGCGAGCATTTCGACCCGTGTACGGAAGCGAGTGGCCGGTACTCGTGTCGCCGCCAAAGCCTTCGCGCAGGGTTGCTTCGCCACCGTTCCGGCACTACCCTCCTTGCTTCTCGAAGAAGCGATAGGCGTCCGGCAGCCCGTCGGCGACGATCATCAGGTGCTCGCACGGCGAATACTCGCGAAACTCCGTGACTTTCGGGCGCAGCCTCTGGGCGCTGGTGGCCAGCATCGCCATTTCTTGCTTTCCGACGCCAAGGAACACCGGGGTCGAAGCCAAGTCTTCGGGAATGGATCCCGCCGCCGGCGCGAAGAGGGCGAGCGCGGTCGGTTTTAGCGCCCCGCTGCCCAGAGCGAGTCCGCCGCCCATGCTGTGACCCATCACGAAAATCCGCTTGGGGTCGAGTTTCCACACTTCTCTCAGCCAAGCCAGCGAATCGGCGGCGGCGGCGGATGTCGCGCGGGGGCTGAGGAAGACCCAGCCGCGACGCGTCGCCTCTTTTGCCGCAAGGCCGCCCCCGTAGCCCTCGAAGAACAGGTTCTCCGATCCGCCCGCTCCATGGAGCGCGATGACCACCGTGGTGGGTTTCGCCAGCTTCTCCGGAAAGGCCGCGCGAAGGACCGTCGAGCCCTGCCTTGCATACCGAACCTCCCGGACGCCTTCGCGCTCGACTTTGCCGTGTTCGAGCCTCTCGGCCAGAAGAAGGACCTCGGCAATCGCCATGGTCGTTTCGCCTCCCGAGCGAGAGTCTTTGATTCCGGCCGCGAGATCGCGAGCCACCCGATCCTTGGCTTGGTCGAGCGCGGCCAACCTGCGATCGAAGTCCTTGACCACCGACAGCGGGGCCGTCCGCTTCGTTTGGCCCACCCAGACCTCGATGGCCAGCGTCCCTTCTCGGGGTCCTGCGTCGAGCTCGATCACCCCGGGTTCACCCGGCGAAAGTCGAGTCTCAAGTCTTCCGACGCGAATTGTCGTAGGGTGGCCGCCGTCGTAGGCCCAGGTCGCTTCCAGCTTGGCTTTACCTCCCGGTTCTACGATCGGCGTCGCAAACCGGATCGTCACCGCCTGTCCAGGATCGGCCTTCCCGACGAGGGCTTCCGTCCCCTTGTCGAGAGCGCGGCAGGCCGGACCGAACCGACCCGAGAAGAAACTCGTCACCGCCGCCGACACTTCCTTGACCGCGGCTTCGCGCTTCGCCGAATCCTTCGTCGCGAGCCAGGCCGAGTCAAACTGTTTGAGCCGCTCGCCAAGATCGAAGCGGCTCGCCGAAAAGGTCGGCTCCGACAGGACCAGACACGCCAAGAGGGTTACCATTGCGGCGTAGTCTACCGATCCGGAAGCGGCATCGCGGCTGGTTCATAATGCCCCCATGCTCATCGTCGAGAGGGATGGCCCCGTCCAGCGGATTAAGCTGAATCGGCCCGAGGTTCGAAACGCGATCAACGACGAACTCATCGCCGAACTGAGCGATGAGTTCGCGGCTCTGCCACCCGAGATCCGTGTGGTCGTTCTGAGCGGCGAAGGAAAGGCGTTCTGCGCCGGCGGAGACCTCCAGTGGATGCGCCGTGCGGCCGCCTATACCGAAGACGAGAACATTCAGGACGCGATTCGGCTCGGCATGCTTTTCGAGGCGATCGCACATTGCCGCGCCGCGGTGATCGCCCAGGTTCACGGGGCAGCCTTCGGAGGCGGATGCGGCCTGGTGGCGGCTGCGGACATTGCCATCGCCGCCGGAGGCACCCTCTTCTCCTTCAGCGAGGCGAAGCTCGGCCTGATTCCGGCAACGATCTCGCAGTTCGTGATTCCTAAGATCGGGGCCGGCAATGCCCGCGCGCTCTACGTGACCGCCGAGGCCTTCGATGCCGATCGGGCGCTAGCGATCGGGCTCGTGCACGAGGTCCATCCGCTGGAGGGCCTCGGCGGAGCCGTCGAAACCAAAGTCGCGGCCATCTTGAGGAACGGGCCCGAGGCGGTCGACGAGTCTAAGAAGATGGTGCTCGATCCTCCCGCCGACTTGCCCGAATCGGCGAAGCGCTTGGCTCTGCGGCGAGCCTCCGACGAAGGACGGGAAGGGGTTTCTGCTTTTCTGGAGAAACGATCGGCTTCTTTCGTGGTGGAGCGATGATCCGCAAGCTCCTCGTCGCCAATCGAGGCGAGATCGCGGTCCGCATCTTCCGCGCCGCCCAAGAGATGGGGATTCGCACGGTGGCCGTTTATAGCGAGGCCGACCGCGACGCCCTGCATGTCCGGCTCGCCGACGAAGCCATCCCTATCGGGCCCGCCGAGCCCGGGCAAAGCTACCTCCGGATCGAGGCGATCCTCGAGGCCGCCAGGGCGTCCGGAGCCGATGCAATCCATCCGGGCTACGGCTTCCTTTCGGAACGTGCCGAGTTCTCGGAAGCCTGCGCCGAGGCTGGCATTCGATTCGTGGGGCCGAGCGGCCAGGCGATGCGGCGGCTCGGCGCGAAGATCGATGCCAAACGTCTGGCCGTCGAGTGCGGCGTACCCATCACTCCCGGCTTCTTCGAGCCCGGCGCGTCCCCCGAAACACTGCTGACGGCAGCCAAGGAAATCGGCTTCCCCGTTATGCTGAAAGCGAGCGCAGGTGGAGGCGGTCGCGGCATGCGCATCGTCCGGCACGAGGACGACTTCCTGGATGAAGCCGCGATTGCCTCCGACGAGGCGCTCAAGGCTTTCGGCGACGGGGCGATGATGGTCGAAAAACTCATCGATCGGCCGCGCCACGTCGAGGTGCAGGTGCTCGCCGCTCACGAGACGGCGGTGGCGCTCTTTGAGCGCGAATGCAGCATCCAGCGACGCCACCAGAAGCTGATCGAAGAAGCCCCGGCACCCGCTTTCGCTCGACTGCCCCACCTCGCTGAACCGATGCGGGCGGCCGCTGTGCGGCTTGCCGAGGCCGCCGGATACGAGAGCGCGGGGACCGTCGAGTTCATGCTGGACGAAGCAACCGGCGACTTCTATTTCTTGGAGGTCAACGCCCGCCTCCAGGTGGAGCATCCGGTCACCGAGGCCGTGACCGGCTTGGACTTGGTGCAAGCCCAGTTGCGGATCGCCGGCGGCGAGGACCTTGCGTTCGTATCCCGAGTCTTGCCCTCGACCCCGGTCGGGTGCGCGGTCGAGGCACGCATCGTCGCCGAAGACCCGGCCCGCGGCTTTCTGCCGAGCATCGGCCCGATTCTCGCGTGGATAGAGCCGAGGCGCCCGGGCGTGCGCGTCGATTCGGGATACGAGCCCGGCGACGAGGTGTCGCGTTATTACGACAGCCTGCTCGCCAAGGTGATCGCCACCGGCCCGGACCGAAAGACGGCCTTGGATCGACTGGAGGCCGCCATGGAGGACTTCCACATCCTCGGCGTATCGACGAACGTCCCCTACCTGCTCGACGTCCTTCGCCATCCGCTTTTCCGCTCCGGCGACTTCGACACCGGATTCTTGGGCCGGGAGTTCGAGGGCTGGCATCCCGATGCCGAGGTTCCGCCGGAAGTCGGCGCGATCGCCGAGCGCGCCGGGTCGTCGGGCGGGCGGCGCGAGGCCGCATCGGTGGTCACCGGTGCTTGGTCGGTCGATGACGCGTGGCGGCTCGCGCGTGGACTCCAGGAGCCAGCGACCCGGGCCTGACCTCACGCAAGACCCCGAAGGGGTCGTAGACCCCATAGCCCCCGGTCGAAGACCCGGGGACCGGGCCGCGACGACATGCGCACCCCGGAGGGTGCCAGAACCCGTCTTGAGGGCTTCTGGATTTTGCAACCCCTCACGGGGTCGGATTGCGTCATGTCTACCTTCCCGGGGTCTACGACCCCGGGCTGTCGCATCTTCGACGCCCACGGCGTCGCAGACCCCATAGCCCCGGGTCGAAGACCCGGGGGCGGACGGACCGCCCCGATCGCAGCACCCCGAAGGGGTACCACAACCCGCCTCTCGAAGCCACGGCGCAAGCCCCGTAGCCCGCGGATGGGTCGTGCCGCGAGAAGACGGCCCAAAACCGGGGGCAAGAACCATCCCCCGCTACCTCCACTCCGCCGGTAGCCCGCGGATGGTTTGTGCCGCGCTGGGAAAGTATTTATATGTATACTACCAATGTAGACGAAAACCTATTAGACCAATCTGTGGATAACAAACGCCATCGTCCGATCGCCATGCCCACCCATCGCCGCATACTATTTTCGTCTAGGTGCATAGCCTGGTCCCAAGACGGAGCGCACGCCTTTCCGGGACGCCGGATCGGATGGAGGAGTTAGGACGAAATGACCTCGAGCGGCCGAAACTGGGACCGGGCCCCTGGCTCTGCTCCCATGCGAACCGAGATCGAAGACTATGTGCCCCCGCATAGCCTAGAGGCCGAAATGTGTGCCCTGGGCGCCATGCTCCTCTCCGAGCGCGCCTGCGAGGAGGTCCACAGCCTCGTCACCGAGGACGACTTCTACCACCCTGCTCACCGAGAAGTCTTCAAGGCGATCCGCCAACTCATGCTCAGTACGAAGGCGGTCGACCTCGTCACCCTCAAGAACGAACTGGCGGTCCGCGAGTCGCTCGAGATGGTGGGCGGCATCGAATACCTCATCCAGGTCGCCGAAAGCGTTCCGAGCGCGGCGAATGCTCTCTACTACGCGCAGATCGTCCTCGACCGATCTACTCAGCGCCGACTCTCCGAGGCCGGCCACGGGATCGTTCAACTGGTTCATCACCCCGAACTCTCCGCTGAGGAGATGGTCGACGAGGCGGAGCGGCGGGTCTTCGAGGTCGGTCGGGCGCGCCTCGGTAAGTACTTCGCGCCGGTGAAGAGCCTCGCCAAGCAGTTCTTCCTCGATGTAGATGCCCTCAACGAGACGGGTCAGCCCATCCTCGGCGTGCCGACCGGTTTCAGCGACTTCGACGAAATGACGGGCGGCTTCTACCCGGGCAACCTCACGATCCTCGGAGCCCGGCCGTCCATGGGCAAAAGCTCGCTCATGCTGAGTTTCGCGCTCGCTGCGGCGAAGAGAGGGGATGGAAACGTCGCCGTGTTCTCCCTCGAGATGAGCAGTCGCGAGATCGTGCGCCGGTTGGCCTCGATGCTTGGCCGGGTGAGCATGAGCGTCATGCGCCGGAGCAAGCTGTCCTACAGCGATTACGACGCGCTCGCCAACGCCTGCGAGACCCTTTTTAGCCTCCCGATCTTCGTAGACGACACATCCGACCTCAGCCCTCTGGAGATGCGCGGCAAGTGTCGTCGCTTGAAAGCCGACGGGGGCCTCTCGCTGGTCGTCGTGGACTACCTTCAACTCATGCGGAGCAACCGCAAGACCGAAAACCGGGTTCAAGAGATCAGCGAAATCGCCCGGTCCCTTAAGGCGCTGAGCAAAGACTTGGACGTGCCCGTCATCGCTCTGAGCCAGCTCAACCGCGGCGTCGAGTCGAGAGACAACAAGAGGCCGATGCTCAGCGACATCCGCGAATCGGGCTCGATCGAGGCAGAAGCCGACGTCGTCATGTTGCTCTACCGGGACGAATACTACAAGGCCAAGGAAGTCCATGAGCAGCGAGAGTACGACCCGAACCGGGCAGAAGTCGCCGAGGTGATCATCGCCAAACACCGAAACGGACCGACGGGCACCGTCCTCACCGCCTTTCAGCCGAACTTCGCCCTGTTCAGCCCGCTCGACGATGGCTCGAAGAGCGAATACGTCCAGCGTATCCGGTCAGCCTAGCGACTACTCCTTTCCCAATCCCGCCGGCGCTCGGCTCTTGCCCAGGAAGCCGGCCATGGCGATCACCGTCACCAGGTAGGGAAGGGCGTTCCAAAATTGGGACGGCAGGTTCGCACCGAACAACTGCGAGCCTTGGAGCTGAAGCTGAAGGGTGTAGAGCGCGCCGAAACCGAGGCAGGCAACGGCGGTCGGGATCGGCTTCCAACCCCCCAGAATGAGGGCCGCCAGCGCGATGAAGCCCCGCCCGGCGGTCATCCCGTCGGTGAACCGACCCGCATTCGTCACGATCATCGCTCCCGATAGACCGCAGAGCAGGCCCGTGGCGGCCAGCGCCGCGTATCGCACCCGGATCGGATCGACTCCCATCTGGCGAGCCTTGTCCGGATCATTGCCCACCGCCAGCAGCCTCAGACCCCCTCGAGTTCGCTTTAGGTAGAGCCACAGCAGCACCGGCAACCCAAATGCGAGCACGTCGAACACCAGCATCGGAATCTGTGGGATTTCACCCTGGCGCGAAAGGTCGGTGAAGCGCTTGTCGAGAAAGTTCGTCCCTCCGAGGGCAACGAGGTTGATTGCCATTCCGCTGATGATGTGGTCGATGCGGTAGGCCTGGGTCAGAAGCGCGTGGAGCAGAGCCATGACGATCGCCGCGGCTAAGCCGGCCAAGACCCCGACCACCGGATTGCCGGTCGCCACCGACACGACCGCAACGACGCAAGCCGAGGTCAGCATGAAGCCTTCGAGGGCTATGTTCATGATGCCGGAGCGCTCGCTGGTCAGGCCGCCCATGGCAGCGAGCAGGAGCGGCCCCGTCAACGTCGAGAGGATGAAGATCAGCTCCATCTATGTGCGTTTCCTCCGATAGCGGTAGGCGGCAAAGCCTATGATGAGCAGCCCCAGAAGAACCCCGTTCAGGCCACGAGGCACTCCGTTTGCGGCCAGCGCAGTCGAACTCGTCGTCAGCAGTCCAAACAAGACCGAAGCCGGCAGGAGGCCCCAAGGAGTGGCGCCGGCCAGCAAGGCCACTCCGAGAGCGTCGAACCCATACCCCGGCGAGAATCCTTCGTAGAAGCGCCACTCGTAGGCAAGGACCTGGCATGCCCCGGCGAGCCCTCCGATCGCGCCACTTGCCGCCATCGCTCGAACCGTCATGCGTTTCACGTTCACCCCGGCGACCTCGGCAGCGATCGCGTTCGCGCCAGTCGCCGACAGTTCGTACCCCGCCACGGTCCGCTTGAGCCAAATCGCCAGCGCCACAACCATGAGCACCGCCAGCAAAAGGGCGACGTTCAAAAAAAAGGGCGGCGAAGAATAGAGCGAAGGCAGCCTCGTCATGGCCGGGAGCGCCGCGGTGGTCGTCGATTCTTGATTGGGAGCCTTCAGTGGGCCAGCGACTAACCAAGTGGTGAAGAATGCCGCCACGTTGTTGAGCATGATCGTCGTAATCACTTCATGCCCGCCTCGATAGGCCTTGATCCATCCAGCGGGCCATGCCCAAAGGGCGCCGGCAACGGAGCCTGCGATCACGGCGAGGATCACACCCAGCGGACCCGACACCAAGAGGCCGACGAACGCGGCTGTGAGGGCTCCCAAGAGGAACTGCCCCTCGACGCCGATATTGAAGAGCCCTGCCCGCAGACCCAAGAACACGGCGACGCCTGCAATCAGAAGTGGGGTCGTCTCGCGCAGGGTCCGGGTCCAAGCGCCCTTTTGCCGAAAGGTTTCGCCGAGAACCGACAACGCATCGAGCGGCATCACACCCGCCAGCATCAGCGCGCCGATAACCAGAAGAAACGACACGAGGATCAGGGTGATGAGCCGTCCGCTCATGCCGACAGCCCCGCTTCGGCACCGACCATCAGCCGTCCGATCGCGTTGCGGTCCCTCGCTTGGGGCGCTGGGGGTTCGTAGATTCGCCCGCCACGAATCACGACGATGCGGTCGCAATGCTCCAGCAGTTCGTCGAGATCGAAACTGGCGACGAGCGCGGCGGCTCCCTCGCGGCATCGGTTCCGTATCGCTTCGTAGACCGCCTGCGTTCCATCGATGTCGAGCCCGCGGGTGGGCTGAAACGCGAGCATCAGTCGCGGGGCGAACTCGAGCGAGCGCGCCGCCACGAATCGTTGCTGGTTGCCGCCGGAAAGGCTTCGCATCGGCTGATGTAGGCCGCCGTGCTTGGTTCGGAACCTCTCCGCAATCCGTTCGGCCAGCCTGCGGCGGGCTGGGGCGTGGACCCACTGGCCCCGCCGCAGGTCGCCGAGTCGGTGCAGACCCAAAGCGGCGTTGGCTTCGAGCGACCAATCCTCGATCACGCCCTGCGTATGCCGATCCTCGGGGATGAGCCGGAGCCCGCGCGCGATGCGCTCGCCGGGGTTTAGCCGCCCGATGTCGGCACCCTCCATGAACACGTCCCCAGCGAGGACTTCGCCTACGCCGACCAAGGCGTCGTACAGTTCCCGCTGACCGTTGCCGTCGACCCCTGCCAGACCGACCACTTCACCGGACCGGATGAGGACGTCCACCCCGCGAACCGCTTCGTCGCCGCGGTCGCCTCGGACGGTCAATCCGCGAGTTTCGAGTACGGCCTCACCGGGCTCGAACGACCCGACCACCGGCTCGCTCATGGCGTGCCCAACGATCCATTCCGCCAGTTGGCCGGCGCTGGTCTCGGCCACTTCGGTGGTCGCGACGTTCTTCCCCCCACGAAGGACGTCTGCCCGCTTGCAAAACCGCAGCACTTCGGGCAGGCGATGCGTCACGAGCAGGATCGTCCGTCCTTGGTCGGCCAGCGCAGTCAAGCTCTCGAATAAAGCCTCAGCGTCCGCCGGCGAGAGCATAGCGGTCGGCTCGTCGAGGATCATGACGTCGGCCTCGCGCCACAACAGCTTGAGGATTTCGAGCTTCTGGGCGCCGGCCGGGCTCAGGTTGGCAGCCGGTTCACTCCACGCAAAAGAAAAGCCCATCTTCGCGGCCAGCATTTGCGCTCGGGCCTCGATCGCCTGCTCATCGAGGAAGGCCGCAGGCTCGGCACCGAGGATGAGGTTCTGCAAACAGGTCAGTTCGGGGATGATGCTGTAGTGCTGGCTGACCATGCCGATCCGGTGCCGAATCGCGTCGGCCGAGTCCCGAAAAGCGACGGCCTCCCCGCCAACTTCGATCGTTCCGTCGTCGGGGGGGTGGGAGCCATACAAGACCTTCATGAGCGTCGTCTTTCCGGCTCCGTTTTCGCCGACGATCGCGTGAATCGTGCCTTTTTCGACCTCGAGGGAGACCGCCTCCAGGGCGACCACCGATCCGAACCGCTTATCGATCCCCCGAAGGCGGACGTGGGGTGTCAATCGTCGAACCCCTTTTCGGCCAGCAGCTCGAAGAGCGCAGCAGTGGCCCATTCGCCGTGTCCTTCGGCCACCATCGTCTCCAAGAGACGGCTGACGAGGAGCGTTCCCGGGATCGCCGCGTCGACCTCGGCAGCGGCCTCCTCACAGTAGCCCAAGTCCTTGAGTTGGTTGTGGATCGAAAACCCGGGCGACCAGTCCCGTGCGAGAATCTTGGGACCGTAATTTTCGAACGCCCAACTCCCTGCCGCCCCACCGGCCAGGAGGTCGCGCGCCTGCATCAGGTCGAGGCCCGCCTTTTCAGCGAACGCGAGGGACTCGCACAAGGCCAAGAGCGCGCCACCGACGGCGATCTGGTTGGCCATCTTCATGCGCTGCCCTGCTCCGGGACCGCCAACTCGCTCGATCCGCTTGGAGTAGTGAGCCATCGTGGGTTTCGCTTCGGCGATGACCCTCGGTTCCCCACCGCAAAACACCGTGAGCGCGCCGACCTGGGCCCCCATCGAGCCCCCGGTGATCGGTGCGTCGACGAAGCGAAAGCCCTGGGCTTTCAGTTCCTCGTGAATCTCGATGGCGGCGCGCGGCGAGATCGTGGAATGGTCGACGAACAGGGTGCCCGCGGCGGCATCTCGGGTGAGTTCGGCCAAGCATTCGCGAACATCCTCGGTCCGGTTCACGCAGAGAAAGACGAGCCCGCACCGGTTCCCGAGCTCTGCCAGTGTCTCGGCAACCGCCGCCCCACGCTGCGATAGGTCCTTCGTCTTTTCTCGGGTTCGGTTATAGACGACGAGGGGAACTCCGGCATCGAGAATATGACCGGCCATCGGCGCCCCCATAACCCCCATTCCGACGAACCCCACCTGGACCATGAACCGCTATTTTGCCAGAACCCACCCCAGCAAAAAGCCGCGACCCCTCCCGAAGTGGGAAGGGCCGCCGGCGCTGCAGGAGGTAGAGGCTACTTATCTGCGGTCGAAAACTCGAAGGTCGCCCTCGACGGCGACACCGTCGAACGCATAGGAAAAGTTCACGGTGGGGCTGATAAACCGCATGCTGAACCGGTCCCGAGCCGTACCAGGGGACGTCGGGTTGCGCAGATCGTCGACGCGAACGACCAACGCTCCTCTCACCGTCGTCACGCCAGTGTTCGAGCGCATGTACAGGACGGCGTCTCCGGCGAACTCGGCGGTATGGCCGTCGACCGCGAGACGGTTCGCGCGAACGAGTGATACGGCGTGGACTCGCTGGGTCACGCTTGTCACGATTGTCCGAAAGTCGAGGAACCCCCGGATCGCCGTGCTCGTCGGTGACCCCACGACCTCGAAGCGGACCTCGGCTCGTTGGGTGTTACTACTTGCCAGGATGGCTCGGCCTGACGTGCCGTAGACCGCAGAGTTCTGGGCGACGGCCAAGGTCGAGAAGCAGATCAAGAACAATGCCAGCTTTTTCATGAATTCTCTCCAGCCCGGGACATTGCGGGCTATACGTTGCTAGGACACATTCGAACAAAAAGTGTTCAGTGGCCGGTCGTGTTTCTCGAAAGAAACCTCGCTCGAGCATCCTCGACCATCCATTCGCAAAGGTCGGAGAACTCGATTCCGGCCACCCGGGCACTGTTCGGCAGCAGAGAGGTCGCCGTCAACCCCGGGAGAGTGTTGACCTCGAGGATGACGCACTCGCCATCGTCACGGACGATCATGTCGGTCCGGGTCGCCCCCTCGCAGCCCAGGGCTCGGTGCGCTCGAAGCGAGTAGTCTTCCGCCCTTCGAAGTACGTCGGCAGGAAGTCGAGCCGGGCAAATCTCCTCGGTCGCGCCGGGCAGATACTTCGCTGCGAAGTCGTACCGTCCCGAAGCGGGGACGATCTCGACCGCCGGAAGGGCCCGATCGCCGAGCACGGGCACCGAGATTTCGGTCCCAGCCACCCGTTCCTCGACGAGGACTTCTTCGCCGTACGCAAGGGCTTTTGCTATCGCAGGAGGAAGAGCGGCCTCGTCGTCTACGAACGAGAGTCCGACCGTCGAACCTTGCTTGTTCGGCTTGATGACCCACGGACCAGGCAGGAAGTCGAAGGAGACCTCGCCTTGCTTTACGACCACGCCGCGAGGGACCGGCAGCCCGTGACCCGCGAGAAGCCGTTTCGTCCCCTCCTTGTCCATCGCAAGCGCGCTGGCCGCGATACCGGAGCCTGTGTAGGGCAGGTGCAGGAGTTCGAGCAGCCCCTGGATCGCTCCGTCCTCTGCGTTGGTTCCATGGACGGTCAGGAACACCACGTCGGGCCGGTTCGGCCCCACAAGCACATCCAGGGCGGTTCCGGTCAGGAGCCGCTCCGAGACGTCGATCGTCGTCACCCGGCAACCGCTTGCAGCGAGGGCTTCTGCAACCTGACTGCCGGAGTGGAGCGATATCTCGCGCTCGGCGCTATCACCACCGTAAACGACGGCGACGCGCAGGGGACCGCCTCGGTCCAATTCCGCGAGGAAGGCGGGAGCGAATTCGGCGATGGTCCCCGCCCCCATACCGACGATCACATCGCCGGGCTCGGCGAGGGCGGCCACGGCTCGCGGGAGTAGGTGTCGCTGCGGCACGTAGCGCGATGGGACGGTCAGACCTTCGACGATCCTCGCCGAACTAACCCCCGGCATCGGTACCTCCCGAGCCGGATAGATGTCGGTCAGCACGACGAAGTCGGCGAGGGACAGGGTTCGCGCGAACTCGGGAATCGCTCCGGCGGTGCGGCTATAGAGGTGCGGCTGATACACCACCACGAGCCGTCGCCCGGGAAACCGCTCGCGCAGAGCCCCGATGCTCGCCTCGATTTCCGTGGGATGGTGCGCGTAGTCGTCGACAACGGCGATCGGTCCCTCTCGCAAGATCTCTAGCCGCCGCCCCGCTCCGCCGAAGGCTTCCACCGCGCGCAATGCCGCATCGTACGGAGCACCGAGCAGTTCGGCCACCTTCATCGCGGCCGTCGCGTTCAGGCGATTGTGACGACCCGGGAGCCGAGCGAGCTGCGGAGCGGTGGCCTGATCGAGCTCGTAGGGCAGTGCAGCCTTCGCCGACGTCGAAGCGATCCGGCAAGCCCCCGCATCCTCCGAGCAGTAGATCAGCGAACCCGTCGATGGAATGCGCTCGACGAAGTCGCGGACGCTCTGCTCGAGGGCTTCCATGCTCTCATGGAAGTCGACATGGTCCAGTTCGAGATTAGTGAGCACGACGATCTGCGGATCGAGATCGCGCAGGCCGTCGTAAGCCTCGCACGCCTCGACCACTGCCCACTCACCGCTTCCCTCACGGACCGCGCCTCCGAAGTCCGGCACCTCCGCTCCGACGACGATCGTCGGGTCGAGCCCGGCGCCGACCAGGGCGGCGCCAACGAGGCCGGTCGTCGTCGTCTTGCCGTGGGTGCCAGTAATCGCGATCGTCTTGCGGCTCCTGAGTAGCCAGCCAAGAACCTGGGATCGGCGAAAGAGGGGCACAGCCAGCTCACGCGCCCTGGCGACTTCGGGGCTGGTGCCGAGTTCGATCGCGTCGGTCAGCACGAGGGCGTCTCCCGGTCGAAGGATGTCGCCGGTATGCCCGATCGACACAACAAGGCCGAGCCGGCGGAGGTCCTCGGTCACATCGCTCTCCACGGCATCCGTGCCGCGGACCTCGAGACCCGCACGATGGAGCATGCGGGCGATGCCGCTCATACCCGCCCCGCCGATGCCGACGAGGACGAATGATCGAACCTGGTCGAGCGCTTCCCGCGGGGCGAAACAGCCTTCGATTTCGGCTTTCGTGCGCACGGGCCCTAAGTATAGTCGTCTGCCCAACACGTCGCTTAGAAGGTACCCTTCGTCTATCGAGCAGACGGTATTGGTACTGGGGTCCGGACCGATTCGAATCGGCCAGGGAATCGAGTTCGACTACTCGTGCGTTCACGGCGTTTGGGCTCTCCAGGAACTCGGCTATCGCGCGGTGATCGTCAACAACAATCCCGAGACCGTCAGCACAGACTTCGACACCGGCGACGGCCTCTACTTCGAGCCACTTACTCTCGACGACGTTCTGGACATCGTCGCTCACGAAAATCCGATCGGCGTGGTCGTACAGTTCGGCGGACAAACCGCCATCAACCTCGCTCAAGGCCTCGCCGACGCCGGTGTGCCCGTTCTCGGCACCAGCCCGGAAGCGATCGCTCGGGCGGAGGATCGCGATCTCTTCGACCGAATGCTAGTGGAACTCGGCATCCCGAAGCCGGCAGGTCGCGCGGTCCGATCATTCGCCGAAGCCGAGACTGTAACACAAGAGATCGGCTACCCAGTCCTCGTGCGACCCAGCTACGTGCTCGGTGGCCGAGCGATGGAGATCGTCTACGACCACGATCGACTGGAGGAGTTCTACAGCGAAGCGGAGGACGCCAATCCCGGCCAGCCCGTCTTGGTGGACAAGTACCTCCTTGGCCAAGAAGCCGAAGTGGACGTGATTTCGGACGGCGAGACTACGCTGATCCCCGGGATCATGGAGCACATCGAGCGGGCGGGCGTCCATAGCGGCGATTCGATGGCAGTGTATCCGCCGGTGTCGCTTTCGGGCGCGGTTCAGGCGGAGATCGTCGAGGCTTCCTGCCGGATCGCTCGCGCACTAGGCGTGAAGGGGCTGATGAACATCCAGTTCGTCGTCGTGGACGAACGGCCCTACGTGCTGGAGGTCAATCCTCGGGCATCCCGCACCGTGCCCTACTTGAGCAAGATCACCGACGTCCCGATGGTGCAGTTGGCGGTCGGCGCCATGATGGGCCGTAGTCTGGCCGATGCCGGCTATGAGAGCGGTCTTTGGGGCGGAGGCGCCCTCGGCAAGCCGGGGACCATCGCGATCGAGCCGGGCTCTGGCCCCGTCTCCCTGCAAGCGCCGCGGTTCTACGCGGTGAAGGCGCCGGTCTTCAGCTTCCAGAAGCTCACCAAGGTCGAGCCGAGTTTAGGTCCGGAAATGAAGTCCACCGGCGAGATCCTCGGCATCGATCGCGCCTACGAGACTGCCCTCTACAAAGCGCTCGTAGCCAGCGGCATCAGCTTCAAGCCGTCCGGATTCGTCGTGCTGACCGTCAACGACCGTGACAAGCATGCCGCGGTTTCTATTGCAAAGGAACTCGTTGCCAAGGGCTATCTCATCGCCAGCACGCGCGGCACCCACGACACCCTTGAAGCCGCCCACATCCGCAGCACCCGGGTCCTCAAAATCGAAGAGGGCTCGCCCAACCTCCTCGACCTCATCATTGCCGGCGAGGTCGCCTTGATGATCAACACTCCCGGCGAGGAGCTGAGAGAAGAAGTGGAGGCCGCCCGAATCAGAAGAGTTTGTATCGAGATGGAGATCGCCTGCGTGACGAGCATCGACACCGCCGCCGCTCTCGCCCATGCGCTCGATGTCTTCGAGCACCCCGAAAAGGCGACTTGCCTGCCCTATCACGAATACCTTCGCTAGCCGATGGAACACGCAACGCTCGTACTCCGCCGAGATTCCCCCGCAGACGTCAAAATGCGCTTTGTCGTGGTAAGCGTGGACGGCTCTCGGCAAGGGCAACTGTCGTACGGTCAAAGTTTGGAGATCCGGCTCGAGCCGGGGACCCATACGCTCCTGCTCGACAACACGTGGGCGAAAAAGACGGTCGAAGTGGATCTCCCAGCGGGCTCGACACGCACGCTCGTCGTCGGCAACCGTCCGGGTGGTTGCTTCCTGGCCGGGTTGGCTTTCGCCGGCGCCGGGCCGACCCAGGTCTTTGCGGAAGAGGCCGAGTAAAGTGCGATCTAGCAGGAACCCTGGCGCGAAGCTCGGCGTTGGGTGTTGTAACATATTCCTGTTCCGTTTGAGGTGATTCATGAGAAAAGGACTGCTCTGCGCGGCTCTCATCGCATTGGCCGCATCGTCGTTCAGCATCTTTCCCAACAACGCCGAGCCCGGCATGAGGAGCGTGGGAAGTCTAGTGACCCTGCAAAGCGGACGCTGGACCGTCATGGGTAGCGGCGTGGCCATCGCTCCGAACTGGGTGCTTACCGTCGCCCACACGACGGGGACCCACTTCCAAATCAGCCCGAGCCAACGGATCCCGATCGTTCAGCGGATCACCCACACGAGCAATTCCGGCAACGCCGATCTCGCCCTGCTCAAGCTAGGTCAGCCGGTGACGACCGTCTCCAAAGTTTTGTTCGCAAACTTCACCGGCGCTGGCGCCCTCAAGGGGAAGACGTGCCGACTGGTGGGCTTCGGCTTAACCGGAGTTTCGAACAGCGTAGGATGGCAAATCACGCCCAACACGACGGGCACTAGGCGCTGGGCGCAAAACGTCATCGACGCGCAACAGAACATCAGCGTCAACATCGGGTCGAACACGAACCCAGTGATCAAGAACTCGAAGTGCCTCCTGTTCGACTTGGACCGCCCTAATTCGTCCGCGACGGGCCCCCTAGGCAGCCGGGCGATCTCCGGTGAGGGCGGCATCGCCGACAAGGACTCCGGCAGCCCGATGTTCGTCCAAGACCTCGGCGAATGGAAAGTCGTAGCGATCAACGCCTTGGTCGGGACGCTGTCGAACTCTGGTACCACGAACCCCTTCGCTTACGGCGGCGTAGGCTACTCGGTGTGGCTGCAGCCTTATGCGGCCTGGATCAGACAGATTACCGGCCTGCGATAGGGGAACCGGCGGTAACGGGCTCGGCTCGGGAACACTAGTCCCATGCCGGGCCTATTCGACACCATCGTTGCGCCAATCACCGGCCTTCAGCGTGCGGCGGTTACTGTCCTGCGAGTGTCCGGGACCGACTCTTGGGATGTTGCTCGTTCGGTGTTCGACCGCTGGCCTAACGATCCCCAGCCTTGCCAGATGATTTATGGCCGCTTCGTCCACGACGACGACGGCTACGCGGTGGCGTTCGAGGAAGGTGCCAGCTTTACGGGAGAGCGATCGGCTGAGTTCAGCATCCACGGCTCGCCCGCGTCGGTGCGCTTACTGCTTCAGGCCTGCCTTCGAGCCGGAGCGCGATCGGCAGAACCCGGCGAGTTCACTCAGAGAGCCTTCCTGAACGGCCGCATCGACCTGACACAAGCCGAAGCGATCCGGGAGACCGTCGATGCGCTCACCGACGCCCAACTTCGGAGCGCCAACGCCCTGCGCGCGGGCGAACTGTCCCGTCGAGTCGGCGAAGCAAGAGAGGAGGTCCTCCGAGCGCTCACCGCTATCGAGGCCGCGACCGACTTCAGCGAGGAAATCGGCGGAATGGACCGACCGGCCGTCCTGTCGAACATCGAGCGAGCATCCGAGATCGTCAGAGAACTGCTGTCGACAGCGAAGCGAGGCCGGATCGTCCGCGATGGGCTCACCATCGCCCTCGTCGGACGGCCCAATGTGGGCAAATCGTCGCTGCTCAATCGACTCCTTGGCCAAGAGCGAGCGATCGTGACCGCGATTCCCGGTACCACGCGGGATACCGTCGAGGAGTGGGCGGACCTAAGCGGGGTTCCGTGTCGTCTCGTAGATACCGCCGGTCTGAGAGATTCTCTCGACCCTGTCGAGCGCCTCGGCGTCGAGCGAACGAAGGAGGCCCTGGAACGCGCCGACCTCATTTGGCTGGTCGTTGCCGCAAACGAGCCTTGGGACGACGATCCGGTGGTCGAAGCTTACGGCGAACGGGTCCGAGTCGTCGCAAACAAGATCGACCTTGCACCTTGCGATCACGAGGGTTGGATCGGCGTCTCCGCCCTCACCGGAGAGGGGATCGAGGGTCTCTTGCGCCTGGTGGCTCAGGAGAGTGAGTCGATTCCGGGCAGCACGCAAGTGACCGTCAATGCGAGACACCGGCCTCTGCTCGAAGGCGCCCTCGTCGGCCTCGTCCAAGCGGAGCGGACGTTGACGAACGGCGCCCCAGACGATCTCGCCGCCGTCGGCCTCTATGATGCGGCGGCTCGTCTCGGCGAGATCACCGGTGACACCGCTACGCCCGACATGATTACGCGGGTCTTTCGCGATTTCTGTATAGGCAAGTAGTGAGCCGAGAAGCGTGCTTCTCGGCTCAGCCTTGTTTTATGGTGCTAGCAGAAGGTGGTCCATGCCGACATAGCCCGGGCTGGTCCCGTTGCCTTGGATTTCAACGGAGTGGAACGCTAACGTCGAGAACCAGCCGTACCATTGCCAGGAGGCTGTGTTGATCGGAACGACGGCGATGCCGACAATGATGCTGGCCGAGTTTCGAAAGATAAAGGTCGCTTGGGTGACGACTACGCCCGAGTTTGCCACTCGGAACCAGCCACCGAATCGTCGGCGGGGAGCCTGGAACCGTAGAAGGACATCGGTTCCTCGGCCGTACATCGCATTTGGGGGCGACAGTGGAGGCAGGATCGGTCCGCCACCAACTTGCATTGCGTTAACGGCAGGTACGCGGCTGAAGCCGGCGAACCCACCCATTCCGGCGAATCCAGCGTAAGTTCCCGGCGGCATGGTGTCAAAAGTCTCCATGTTCGTCGGGGGGAACGGGATGATCGGCACGAGCAGACCGTGTGCCGAGCCAACCGCGCCGAGCGTCGCAACCAAGAACATCGTCCGTAGATTTCTCATAAGACCTCCAAGAGCAAAGGCGCCTCGGGCGCTCTGTATGCCCCCTTCAATATACTGAATGTCCTTGCATTTCCTGGCAGAAGATCGCAACGTCAAACCAACGAAACAAATTGGGATGGGGGCCAGTCTAGCCCCCATCCGTAGCGTCGCGGGAGACGATGCACCTCCCGCGGAACCGACCGCTTTACAGGCCGACGCGGACCAAGTCCATGCCGACGTAACCGGCTAGAGCGCCGTTGCCTCGGATCTCGATCGAGCGGAACGGAATGGTCGAACTCCAGCCGCGCCACTGCCAGAGGGCGTTGTTGACCGGTGCGACGATGACCCCCACCACGCCGCCGCCCGCGTTGCGGAAGATGAACTGGGCGTGAGTGACGAGGATGCCGGCATTCGGGACACGGAAGTACCCGCCGAATTTTCGGCGGTCGGCCTGAAGGCGAATCAGGACGTTGGTGCCGCGGCCGAACATCGCGTTAGGTGCGGAGAGCGGGGGCAGGACGGCTCCACCGCCGACGTGAAGGGCGTTCACGAGGGGCGTTCGGCTAAAGCCGGCGAATCCGGCCATGCCAGGGAACCCGGCGTAGGCGCCAGGAGCGAGGGCGTCGAAGGATTCGAGATTGGGGGTGGCAAAGGGCCCGATGGCGGCGAGGGCGGCGTTGGCCGACACGACCGCTCCGAGGGCGGTAAGGACGAGCATTGATTTTAGGTTTCGCATAGTTCCTCCGAGATTTCTCCGGTAGATTTAGCACCTGTTGTCGGTGCCTGTTCATTAAGCGACGACAATGCCCGGCCTGTTCATGAATTGGGCCTTTGGTCGCACTCGGGGATGTTCTTACGGAGTTGCTTGTTCGGGAATCGTCTTCTTGAGGCTATCTATCTTGCGGCGAAACTCTGCCAATGGCTTCTCATCGAGGTCCGGCTCGCCGCCATCGAGAAGGGCGGCCAGCGCGGCACACTCCGATCGGCTGAACCGGACCGATCCCAGCACGTGCTCCTCGAACGCCCCCCAGGCCAGCGGAGCGACGGCCTTAGCGCAAACCGCCATCGCTTCGGCGTACACCCTAATCTCGTACTGGGCATGTTCGTCCATGCGCAGCCGCAAGAAGTGGAACAGGTTGTGCAGGTCGATCTGCCAGTACCACTCCGTGTAGAGCGACAGCGGCAGATTGGCACGCGCGAGTTCGCGCGCCACCCCGCGATCGATGAGGGCCTGGTACCGAGCATAGGTTTCGCGCTGCTCTCCTTCCATCGCCCGGACGATCGCCTCCGCTTCGTCGGGAGGGAGCGGGTCGTCGCTTCGCGCCTGCTTGTTCGATTCGCTCTGGTACCGGACCTGCCCCGGATCGGGCAGATAGAACTCGTCGCGCATGACGGAGTAGCGCCCGCTGATCTCGTTGAGCCTCGCCGTCCGGTGCCGTACCCATTGCCGCGCCACGAGGATCGGCATCTTGGCGTGGAAGGTGAGGACGACCTGTTCGAACGGTGAAGTGTGCTCGTGCCTGAGCAGGTAGTGGATCAGTCCGCGATCCTGACGGAAGGTCTTGGTCCCCTCGCCGTAGCTGACTCGCGCTGCCTGAACGATGCGCTGATCACCGCCTAGATAGTCGACCAGCCGCACGAATCCCTTATCGAGAACCGGAATCTCTTGATCGATCAGGGCTTCGGCTTCCGGAACGACGATGCGAGCCATGGCCGATTGTGGCATCCGGCAGAGCGACCCGGTTGGTATCCTCCACCCATGAGCCAGCCGACCGTGGGCACGAATCTCCGTCAAGCCGTTCCCTTCTTCCGCGTTCGCGATATCGAGGCGTCCCTGCGCTTCTACGTGGACGGCCTGGGCTTTACCATGACCAAGAACTGGATCTGGGAGGGGTCCGTCCGATGGTGCTGGCTGGAGCGCGACGGGGTCGGCCTCATGCTTCAGGACCTCCGCACCGACGCCGGACACCGCCCGATCGAAGGCAAGCCGGGCATCGGCGTCTCGATCATGGTGATCTGCGCTGATGCCCTCGCGATCTATCGGGAGACGGTCGAGCGCGGCCTGCAACCGGACCGCCCCTTCGTCGGCAACGGCATGTGGGTCGTCGGATTCCACGACCCCGACGGCTACCGGATCGAGTTCGAAAGCGACACCGACGTGCCGGAGGGGACGGTGTACGAAGGTCACTAAAGCGGCCCGGCGCTTCATAATCCTCTCGTACACCCATGCGATTCGACAAGCTCACCCTCAAGTCCAGCGAAGCCTTCCAAGACGCCCAGCAGCGGGCCGCCTCGCTCCAGCATCAGGCCATTGATGCCGAGCATCTGCTGGCGGCGCTGCTCGCCCAAGACGGCGTCGTTCGGCCCTTGCTCGAGAAGCTCAGCGTCGACCCCGATAAACTCGCCCAAGAAGTGGCGGCGGAACTCGAGCGGCAGCCAAAGGTCAGCGGCGCGGCTGCACACGGTTCCAGCATCACGGGCCGCCTGCAGAACGTGTACAACGATGCCTTCCGCATTGCCGAGGGCATGAAGGACGACTTCGTCTCGACCGAGCACACCCTGCTGGCCTTCCTCGAGGACAAGGGACCCGCTGGGCGACTTCTTCGCGCCGAGGGAGTCACTAAGGAGACGCTTGAGGCGGCCATCGACGACATCCGCGGCGGGCGACGCGTCACCGATGCCGGAGCGGAAGACCGCTATCAGGCTCTCGAAAAGTACGGCATCGATCTCACCGCCAGAGCCCGTAGCGGCAAGCTCGACCCCGTGATCGGGCGCGACGAGGAAATCCGACGGGTTATCCAGGTGCTCAGCCGCCGAACGAAGAACAACCCGGTCCTTATCGGTGAGCCCGGCGTCGGCAAGACTGCCGTTGTCGAGGGCTTGGCCCAACGCATCGTCAGCGGCGACGTCCCCGAGGGCTTACGCAATAAATCAGTCATCGCTCTGGACATGGGAGCGCTTATCGCCGGGGCGAAGTATCGAGGTGAATTCGAGGATAGGCTTAAAGCGGTGCTCGACGAGATTAAGCAGGCTGAAGGAGGCATCATCCTCTTCATCGACGAGATGCATACCCTGGTGGGAGCGGGCAAGGCCGAGGGTTCTATGGATGCGGCGAACATGCTCAAGCCCATGCTCGCCCGCGGTGAACTGCGGTGCGTCGGCGCCACAACCCTCGACGAATACAAGAAGTACATCGAGAAGGACGCCGCCCTGGAACGACGCTTTCAGCAAGTCTACGTCGGCGAGCCGAGTGTCGAGGAGACCATCAGCATTCTTCGGGGTCTCAAGGAACGATACGAAATTCATCACGGCGTACGCATTGCGGACTCCGCACTCGTGGCCGCTGCGACCTTAAGCCATCGCTACATTACGGACCGCTTCTTACCTGATAAGGCGATCGACCTCATGGACGAAGCGGCGAGCCGTCTCAAGATCGAAATCGAAAGCGTCCCTGCCGAAATCGACGAAGTCGAGCGGCAGATTCGGCAGCTTGAGATCGACCGAGAGGCCCTCAAGAAAGAAGACGATCCGGCCTCGAAGAGGCGCCTCGAAGGTACCGAGAAGAAACTGGCGGAACTCAACGAGAAGGCGAGCGCAATGCGAGCCGTATGGCAGACCGAGAAGGACAAGATCGAGCGCGTACGCGCCATTAAGGAAGAAGTCGAAGGACTCCGAAACCAACTCCAGCAAGCCGAGCGAGATGCCGACTGGGAGCGGGCAGCCGAGATACAGCACGGCCGCCTCCCTAAGCTCCACGAGGAACTCGAAGCCGAGACCGCAGAACTTGAGAAGATACAGGCGAGCGGCAAAATGCTCAAGGAAGAGGTAGACAGCGAGGACATCGCCGAGGTCGTCAGCAAGTGGACCGGTATTCCTGTGAGCAAACTCATGCAAGGTGAACTTGCCAAGCTTCTCCAGCTAGAGGAATACTTAGAACGGCGCGTCGTGGGGCAGAACGAAGCCTTGCAGATCGTCGCCGACGCCATCCGACGAGCACGCAGCGGCATTGCCGATCCCAATCGGCCCATCGGTTCTTTCCTTTTCCTCGGGCCGACCGGGGTCGGCAAGACGGAAACCGCAAGGGCGCTCGCCGAGTTCATGTTCGACGACGAACGCGCGATGGTCCGGATCGACATGTCGGAGTACCAAGAACGGCATAGCGTCGCCCGACTCATCGGAGCGCCTCCTGGCTATATCGGATACGAAGAAGGCGGACAGTTAACGGAAGCAGTACGGCGACGTCCGTACGCCGTCATCCTCCTCGACGAGGTCGAAAAAGCGCATCCCGAAGTTTTCAACGTGCTCCTGCAACTGCTCGATGACGGGAGACTCACCGATGGCCAAGGCCGGACCGTCGACTTCCGTAATGCAGTGATCATTTTAACGAGTAACCTCGGCTCGTTCCACTATGCCGACCCGCTGATGAGCGAGCAAGAATTCGAGGAGACCAAGATCAAAGTGCTTGAGGAAGTGCGCAAGTTCTTCCGGCCAGAATTCATTAATCGCCTCGACGATATCGTGGTGTTCCGACCACTCGGCGTGAACGAGATCAAGAAGATTGTAGAGATTCAGCTACATCGATTGTCCGATCGATTGACGGAACGACGCATCACGATCGAGCTGAGCGAAGAGGCGGTTTCGCAGATCGCGCTCGAGGGCTTCGACCCCGTCTACGGCGCGAGGCCGCTCAAGCGGGCGATCCAGAAGGAGATCCTCAACCCTCTCGCGCAAGCCCTCCTTCGCGGCGACATCCGCGACGGCCAAACCGTGCGGGTGGTGGTGAAGGACGGTCGCTTCGAGTTCGAGGCTGTCGGGACGGGAGTGTAGTTAGACGCCGCCTCCCGGCCGGGGGCGGCACCAAGCATGGCTAATCGGCGCTTCCGATAGCTCGCCGCAAATCGACCCAATGGAGCCCTGGCTCCGGAGTAGCATCAGCGAACTTCTCGATCAACTGCACCAAGGCGACGGCAAGCCCAGGGTCGTTGCGCTCTTGTCGAACGACCAAGACGGAAAGGGCTAACCTCGTAAGGTTTTGTTGGAACGCAAGATGCTGATCGATCGTGACGAAGATATCGAACGCTTGAGCAGCGGCGTGAAGAAGCTCCCCGTTCTTCATGCCGAGCCAGCCCATGGACTTCACGGACTCGCACGTATGCCTCACGAAGAGGCGTGCGTATCGTGGATCGAGGCACTCGTCGGGGAGGATCCTCATGCCGCTCGGCCGGATTCGAACATCGCGCGATAGGCGGCAGACAATACCAGCTCGACGTGTTCGCGGCGAACCCAATCGAAGGCCTCAAGGAAGTCGTCGACCGACTTACCGGCTGCGAGGGAGTCGAACAGGTTCTTGACAGGTACACGGGTACCGGTGAAAACCGGCGATCCGCTCATGATCTCCGGATCGATGGATACCGCACCATCACATAGCCTCGTCGCGCTCACTCTCTCCATTATACGATCGAAGCCCTCTCGCCGCCGCTCGGGCGGCGGCGGCGGAGGGCGTTGGGTACCCTAGCGCGCCTAGGAGGAACCATGCGACGACTCACACTCACCCTGGCCTGCCTTGCGCTGGCCTTGGCCGGATGCGGACCCAAGGAAGCCGAAACCACCGACAATCCCACGACCACCGAAACCACCACCAAGTCGTCCACCGACCCTGAAGCCAAGTCCACCGAACTCACCGAAGATGTCGTGGTCGGCGAGTGGACCATGAAGAACACCCAAGGCAACACCGAGGTCGATGCCGTGATCGTCATCAAGGAGGACGGCACTTTCACCAACGAGGGCACCCTCTACTCCGAAACCCCCGGCGAGGACGCGACCACCAAGATCACCGCTTCGTACTCCATTGCCGGCAAGTGGAAGCTGGTAGGCGACACCATCGAAACCACGCCCGACGAGGTCGATGCCAAGATCGACGACCTCACTATCGAAGCCAAGGACCCCGCCAACCAAAAGGCCCTCGACGACCAGAAAGCGGAGGCCACCAAGAAGGCGGAGCAACAGATGAAGGACTCCATCAACCAGCCGAGCAAGTCCAAGGTCAAGAGCCATAGCCCAGACAAGTTGGTCCTCGAATCGCCGGACGGCGACGAATTGGAATACGTCCGCAAGTCTTAGGTGCCGTCTCCAAAGCGGGCCATTCGTCCTTATCTCTGGTTCATCTCTGGTTCATCACTGCCTCATCCCAGCGGATAAGCCAGAGATGAAGCCGAAATGAGGCTGAGACGAAGGCGTCTGACCCGCTTTGGATGCGCCTTTCGCCCCTTTGGAAACGACTTCACTATATGAAGTCGTTCGTCCGTCTCTCGCTCGCCGGTTTCCTTACCACTGCGACGGCCTGGCCCTGCACGACGATGGTCGTGACCAAGGGCGCCTCCGCCGACGGCTCGGTCATCGTCGCTCATTCCGACGACTCCGAAATGGCCGACCCGCGCGTGATGTACGTTCCAGCCAAGGATTGGCCCACGGGATCGAAGCGACCGATTTATCCGTTCATCCTCGGCCCCCAGCGATACGTCGGATCAAGCCGTGGCCCCGGATACGTCTTCCCCGGATTACCCCTTACCGCACCGCTTACTTATATCGACCAAGTTCCGCATACCTTCGCCTATTTCGACGGCACCTACGCGATCATGAACGAGCATCAGTTATCGATCGGTGAGTGCACCGATGCCGCAAAGGCCAATGTGAACCCTGGACCTGCGCAAATCGATATCTCCGAGCTTTCGCGTATTGCAGTCGAAAGATGCAAGAAGGCCCGTGAAGCGGTGGTGCTGATCGGCAAGCTTGCTGAACAACTCGGCTATTACGGATGGGGCGAAACCCTGATCATCGCCGATACGGAAGAGGCATTCGTCTTCGAGGTCTCCGGCACTCCCAGCGGCAAGGGCGCGCTATGGGCTGCAAAGAAGGTGCCTGATGGCACGTTCTTCGTCGCCGCGAACGAGTTCCGCATCCGGGATCTCGACCCCAAGGATCCGGACACCCTTATGGCAACCGACCTCGCGAAAACCTTGCGCGATCTGAAGTGGTGGAACGAAGATCCGTCCAAGCCGATCGACTGGCTCGTCGCGGCTAGTCCCGGTGAATACAACCACCCCTACTACAGCCTTCGCAGGGTGTGGCGGGTCATGGACCGAGTGAATCCCGATCTCAAGCTGAGCCCGTGGGTGGAAGACGGTTATACCCGCGCCTATCCCTTTTCGATAAAGCCCAAGAACAAGCTGTCGGTGGCGGATGTGATGAGCCTCTACCGAGACTACTACCAAGATACAGAGTTCGATATGAGCAAGGGCCTCTCCGGTGGCCCGTTCGGTGACCCGGTACGCTTTACCGGGCCCTATGACCCGGCCCAAAACGTCCCGACCTCGGGCGCTTATGGAAGCGCATCCACCGGTAAGGACCCGACGCTGCAGGGCGCTTTCGAAAGGCCCGTTTCTATCTTTTACTGTGGATTTGCCTACGTGTGCCAAGCCCGCGGATGGATGCCGAGCAATATCGGTGGAGTGATGTGGCTCGGCTTCGACGCACCGCTCACGACAGTCTTCATGCCATTCTATGCCGGAATGACTCAGCTTCCGTCGAGTGTGCAGACTGGCGATACGTCCGTATTCGACCGCAAGAGCATGTTCTGGGCCTTCAACTACGTGAGCAACTATCTCGCGATAAAGTTCGATTACATGATCAAGGACGTTCAATCGGCTCAGCGCGAAATCGAAGGCAAAGCCTTCGCCATGCAGCCCGCAGTGGAATCGGCGGCCCTCCAGCTAAACTCGATCGATCCGAAACTCGCTAACGAGTACCTGACGAACTACTGCGTCGATAACGCCTCGCGAGTCCTCGCGAAGTGGTGGGCCCTATCGGACACACTGATCCAAAAGTATGCCGACGGATATGTGAACGACCCGAGCATCGGAACGAAGATCGGCTACCCCGCTTGGTGGCGGAAGGACGTCGGGTTCCAAAACGGTCCGACGAGCTACAAGAAGCCGGGTAACAAGTAGACCCCGTTCGCCCTACCGATACTCGGGCAGCCGCGGCGTCGGAGGGATCGGGCTCGCCGGACGAGGGATGAGCGCTGTCGGCCCCTTCAGTGCGTACCGAGCCCAGCCGTTGGGAGCGGTCCCTAGCGGCGTTAACTCCGCGCCGAAGGGCGTGCCCTCGCGCGCGGCAACCTCGGCTCCGGCCACACCCGACAACTGCATGCCCCCGGCAGCCTCGGCAGCCGCGAGCGGCGGATCGCCCAAGAGCCGCCATGGGGAGCGATGGACCTCGGCCCACCGATCTTCGGGCATCCCTTCGGGTAGTCGCCGATAGAGGCTGCGGCGCAGGCTTTCGAAGAAGCTCCTTTCGCCGCTCGCCACCAGGAACGTCTCCGCCATCGCACCCAGGACCGCCGCCCGAGGGCTGTGCCCGACCGCCCCAGCCACTGCGATGACCGACGAGGCCAAACGAATCGTCGGCAAGCCTCCGACCCAGGGACGCCAGGTCGACCAGTCGACGGCAGACTCCCACGCCTCGAGCATCGGATTCGCAGACTGGTCGAGGCAGACCCCGGCCAAGGCATAGATCGCTGCCAACTCCAAGCCCGCTCCAGCTGCGTCGAACGGGAGCTTTCGACCCGAGGTCGGGTCGGCGTGTTCTGGCGCGACGACCATGTAATCGGCGAGGAGACCCCGTAACTGAGCCAAGGTGCCGGTCGAGGCACTCGATAGCCGCGAAACCAGCGCGTACTCGAAGAGTCTGGGGGCGTCGACCGGGGAAACGGCGCCGACGAGGCTCGGTGGGGGACCCAGCACGACGGGCCTTCCCGGCCCTTGCGCTAGCCTGGGGAAACGAACGGTCAGCTTGGGCTCGCCACAGTACGCCATCGGCCCCTCTTCGGTTTCCACGCCGAGGGAAACGATTTTTGACAGCGGCTCGATCCGATACCCGGCCTTGCCGGCGCGAAGGACCGGATACGGCACCGTCGCGCCAGCGTGGTTGAAGCGCCAAGATGCTACCAGTGATTCTCCCTCGAAGCGCGCCTCGCGACTCACCAGGGCCGGGGCTTGCGCGGTCCAAAAGTCGGCGCGCTGCCGTACCGCCTTGGCGAGCGCCCCGAGTCCGGCGGCGTCCATTGCGAGGACTGCGGCGGTCCCCTTGGGCAACGCCACGCGCATCCAACCCTGATAGACACCGATGGAATCGATTCGCCACGCCCCGGGACGACCGGAGACCCGGATCGCGGCCTTCTCTCCGGGAAAGGCGAACAGCAGCGGCGGTTGGGAGTCTTGGAACGAGACGATGAACCAGTTCGACTTTGGGGTCGGCACGCCGGCACCGACGCTCCCCTCACTCCATGTTACGAACGGACTGACGTTCGAGCCTGCCGTGAAGCCGAAGCCCGCCTGAAAGTGGAGTTCGAACCCAGGGGCGAGCAGGTTGACGCGCAGCTTGTCCGGCGAGCGGCCCGAACCACCCAGCAGGTAGGTCGCTCCAAGAGAGGACACTTCGGCGGCTTTCCACTGCTTGGCTGGTTGGACGAACCGCAGGGTGTCGGCGGCCGGGTTGGCGGCGCGAAAGCCGTTCGAGTCGATTCGAAACCCAGCCACCGGAGGAGTCTTACGGAAGGCAAAGCGCCCGACTCCCTGCGCACCGGCAGGCATCGAGGCATGGAGCGCCATCCAGCCTAAGAGGAGAACGAGGGGCCTAGAACGAGGCACCGAGAAGTTCGATCCCGATGCGCCGGGTTCGCGCCGACCAACTCAGGCCGACTTCCCGGAAGCCGATCCGGTAGCCGACCAGGAAACTGTAGTCCGAGAATCGGTTACCCAGGTACTGGTCGAGAGAGTAGCCGAACCCGAGCCGCCAGTCCGCGAGGCGGAGCCGCATATCCGCGCTGGCGTTGATGCGGTCCAAATCGAGGCTCTTGCCGCCGAAGAACCGGAAGGTCATCGCGCCCGTGTTGTAGTACGACTGGAGGCTGATCCGGTGGTGGCCGAGAATGGTGCTCGCGAAACCGTCATCGAGATAATCGTAAGTCAGGGTGACCGACGAAGAGCCGTTCAAGCGGGTGCTGTAGCTGGTGGTGACGCCGGTGGTAAGACCGGTCTTGACGTTATGGCCCATCAGGTGGCCGACGTTCAGGCTGGCGCTGAGGGTGGAGTTCCTATCGAGAGCGAGCGTATCCATGCGCAGGCGGCTGTTGACGCCAACGCTGTTCTGGAATGCCGAACTGAATTCAGACTTGTATTCGATCTGCGAGGCGGTGAGCCCGTACTCGAAGCTGAGGGGCATCTTTCCCACTCGCATCGGGTCCTTGTCCAGGCTCATGAAGTACTGCTGATTCTGGTAGGGCGTTCCCGTCAGAGTTTTCCCCATGCTCGCGGTCGCGCTCGCGTTGAAGCCTTCGAACTGCCGGCTGACCTGCGCGGTGCCGAACATGCTGCTATGGGCGGGAAAGTCGACTTGGGCGCTTGCGCTGGTCCGATCGTCCAGCTTGAGGCCGTGACGAAGACCGACGCCCCAGTCCTTGCGCAAGAGGCCGCTCACGACGAGGCCACCTTCCGAGTCGCCGCCACGATTCCAATGCAGCTCATAGTCGAGCGAGGTGCCGCGCGTCGCGCCGACACCGCTGCCGTAGCGGGTTCCGGTTCGGAAGCGAAGCAGGCTGGTCTCGCCCGGCTTGAGCGAAAGATAGTGCGGGTAGTCGATGGCCACCTGGTTGCTCGTGACGTTGAGGAACTGGTCGGTGACGATCGGCGAGTTCGTGACCGCGCTGATCTGGAACAGGGGCACCTTCATGACCTTCGCACCACCCACCATCAGGTCGGCCCGGTGGAACTGGATTTCGCGTGAGGGGAAAGCGACGGCCTTCTTTGCGGAGATCAGGGTGACGGAGTTGCTGAGGTTGGCGAAGACGAACTGGTTCGGCGGCGCGGTCGAGGTGTAGGGAAGGAACTCGCCCCCCGAGATCTCCATCGTACCCAGGCGCATCCGTTTCTCTTGGTCGACCCAAACGAATGGCGGCTGCTGGGAGACCCGCGGAGTGTCGTCCTCGTACACCGTCGTTCCCAGTCCTTGACGGATGTTGAGGCGAATATAAAGCTGGTCGAACTCCCGCTCGACTTTGCCGATTCGGAGGATGGCCTTTCGGGCTCGGACCTCGTACATCGGGATGTTGACCTGGACGTGCGCCGCTTCGATCTCGATGTCGCGGTAGCGAACCTCGACCTCGCGCCCTTCACCGGCGGCTTCGACGGTCCGGAGTTCGGTACTGTACATGAGGTACTTCGGCGCGACGATCTCGATGTAGTCTTTGGCGGACTCCAGCAAAGAGCGGTTGGAGACGAATTCTATGGAAAGGTCGGCGCTCGCGTTCAGTGTCGGAAAGGCGCTCGCCTTGACATGCGCGGTACCGGCAAAGGTCGGCGCAGTAAGGAACGCCCGCGCGAGGCCATTGATCGTGGCGACGGTGGGGTTCTTGAACTGGCCGAGGTCGGTTTCGAACCGGATGATCGTTCCGTCGGGCACGTAGCGCCCGGCATGGTCGGTGACGATCGCGGTGACGGTAACGGTTTTCCGTCCATCCGCGAGGGCGACGGTATCGAAGGTCGAGAGCCGGACGGCACCATCGTCGGCGAAAGCGGGCAGTGCCAGCAAAACTACGACCAGGCCGAGTAGGGCCCGGGCGGAGGCGAAGCGATCAAAGAGCCTCGATCGGACGAACATCCGTGTCACCGAAAATACAGACGAAAAAGGTCGGGGTCCGGGACCTCGCGGCCCCGGACGATTTGTCGCTTTCTATTCTAGCGCACTACGTTGACGGGAACGATCTTCCGAACACGTTCTCCGTTCGCGGTTTCCGCGAGAATTTCCACACGGTACTGACCGGGGGCAACCGCTCGGTTGGCGTTGTCCCGCATGGCCCACGTCGCCAAGTTCTGACCGCTCCGGTCGGATCGGCCGCGGCTGACGGAGAAGATCTCCTTGCCGGTGCCGGCGAGCACGCGGATGCTGGTCGTGGCGTCGGCGCTGAGCGTGTAGTTGATCGTGAACGGCGCGGCCTTGTCGCGGCTGGGCCGCGTCACCACGACGTTACCGATGACTGCCCGAGAGGCGCCCCCCGGCTCCATGACGAGCGTGAACTCGCGGGTGCCGGCCTTGTCCATTCGGAAAGAGTAGCCGCTCGCCGAGCGCAGGTCGCGAGTGGTGCTCGTGGCCTTGTCGATCAGGCGAACACGGATGTTCTTCGGAATGGTGGTGAGGTTCGGCCAAGTGAGATTCACTTCGCTGGCGCCGTCAGTCTTGACGAAGACCTTCCACTCCTTCCGGGCCATCTTGTCGACGAAGGCACGGGCCATTCGCATCGGCTTGCCGGCGATCTGGTCTTCGATCGAGAGTTCGACCCGCCCCTCACGAGCGTTACGTCCCTGCGGGGCCATCGGAGGCTTGGGGACGCGAAGTAGATTGACGTCCTTAGCGCTTCCAGCGACTCCGACGTAGTTCTGGTCGTCGAGCGACTGGTTCGTCTGGGCGGCCAGTTGCAGTCGCCACTTCTTATCGCTTTGCTTCCATGGCTCTCGGGTCGGAGCGGCCTTCGGGGCTCGGCCCGAGTTGGGCAGACCCTCGGTGAAAACACCCGGCCACACGAGACGGATCGGACGAATCGTGGACACGTAGATCCAGTAGCCCGTGCTCGGCTGCATATAGTCGAGTACGCCTTCCGTATACCGATAGAGTCCCGTCGTCGGGTCGTTCGCGTCGCGCTGCCAGTAAGCGAGGCTCGGCGTGATGAACCCGAGAGTGATCAGGTCTTGGAACGTAAAGGAGTCTTCTGGATTGTCTTGTGCCACCGCGACGATCGTGCTAAGCTGAATCGGATAGTTGTATGGGTTCCCGATCAGGTTCCAGCCGAACTCGAGGTTCGTGATGCGTCCACCGGAGGCGGTGTCGGCCGGCAGAACCGCCGACTGAAGGACCTTGAAGCCCTCATCGCTGGTCGGAACGATCCAGAGTCCGCCGCCGCGTGACGCGCTGGTTGCCGGGACGTAGCCGCCGAGTTCGGGGTTCCATTGGAAGGCTTGGTAGTCCTGGTTGATGATCAGCGGCGAAAGGATGCTCTCGAGCGAACTATCCGGGAAGTTCCACGGGATCGTCACGAGGTTAGGCCCTTCCGGCAGGTGCAGCCGTGGGGTTGCCGCGATCGGGATGTTGACGGTCACGTTCTTGACCGGTCCTGGCACGGTTTCGAACTTGAACTGGACCGGGAAGTTGCCGAAGAGGTTGCCGTCGGCGACGACCTGCCACTCGACGAACGCGATCTCGTTCGGATCGATACGCGGAATGACCTTCGTCTGCGGTTCGCCCGCGACCCTCGTGAGGCCGGCGGGAAGCGTGATCGTGACACGAGTGTCGTTCAGGATGACTTCGCGGTCGAGTTGCGAATACTGGTTATCGAGGTAAGCGCGGACCGTGAAGGGGTTGGGAGCAAGGTCGTCGAAACCGATGTTCGGTCCCGCAGCGATGAGCCGAGGCGCATCGACGAGTACGGTGAACGGATCCAAGTAGTCGCCCACCGACCACGGCGAGCGCAGGTAGTGAATCATCGTTCGGCTGCCGCCCGGAGGCACGTCCTGGCCGGCGATATTCTGGATGAAGGCGGTCTCGGCGAGCAGAACGTCGGCCTCTTCACGGGCAGGAGGATTGTTGTTGATGAGCGGGTCGGGTCCCGCGTCGAGGAACACGCGGCTGCGCATGTTGTTATCCCAGATCAGTCCCGGTTGCTGGAACGAGCCGTAGTTACCGATCAGGATTTGGTCGACCGGCGTGTGGTCGCTCACGTCGTCGGTCGTGATGTTCTGAATCTTCAGGCCATAAGGGTAGGACTGGCCCGACTCGAAGTTCACGTACGGCGGGAACTTTGGGTTGTCCTTGAGGTAGTTCCGCTCATTGCGGACCGGTTTCGTCGTCCCGGTGTAAGTAAAGCCGGTATACGGGAGAGGCTTGGGGTTACCGGAAAAAGTCGGTAGCAGGGAGAGGAATTGGTTGTATGGCGTGCCAGGTTCCGTCACGGAAGCGTCGCGTGTTCTCTGCCCAGCGCAGGCGCCGAAGCGAAGACCGATCCGTTGATTGTTCGCCTGGAGGTTGGTGACGCGCCACTGCATTCGAGCCGCGTCGCCGATAATGCGGATCGTCAGCTCGACGTCGACGTCGGCGTCGTTCCAGAGGCCGACCATATAGCGTCGGCTCGCCCCCACGAAGGCACCACGAAGCCCCCCTTGGCCGAAAAGCTCGTCATCGCTTCCATCTTCACCCTTGATGATGCGGGCGTAGCACATGTCGCCGGCCGCATCGAACGGAGCGCCCATCGTCACCGCGAGGCCGTCGTCGAAGTCGGTCTGAACCGAGCCGGTACCGCCGATGGCAAAAGCGAACCGGCCAGCGAAGTCGAACACGCGGCCCGGGTCGTAGCAAGGCCCTCCGGTTCCGCCGTAGGTGACGTTGCCGTTCGTTCCCATCGCCGCTGTGAAGAGTTCGTTGCCCACCAGCAGGAAGCCGTAAGGCACCGAGTACGGCGCAGGCGGCGGGTTATCCCGGTCCCAGCATTCGAGCACCCATCCGGGTTGCGCGGACGCGATCACGGAGGCTCCGCCGACGAAACACCCAATGACGAATCTTTCCCAACTCACATTCATATGCAGTCTCCTCGTCCTACCTAAGTGACGGTTCCCGGCGGGGCCGGGAACGGTCATTTTCGGTTAATGTCACTCCGCCGGCGGAATGGGCGGATCGGTCGGCCTCTTGAAGCGGAACGGTGCGCTGAAGATATAGCGCTCGCCCTGTACGGGGACCGGACCAGGGACGTCCTGGACGTTACGGGCGCCGACGCGCCAGTAGACGAACTCGACGCCCTTGAAGGCGGTCAGCGCCTCGCGGATCGGCTTGGAACTCAACTGCGCGCCGGGAACCAGCGTGTTGTCGATGAACTTGCCGTCGGCGGGCGTGATCGTCCTGTTCTTCGGGAACGTCGGGTCGTCGGAGAGTTGAATGACGTACTCGAGCACGACGCTGGCGGTGGCGCCCTTCACCGAAGTGAAGACGAACACCGGAGCGGTCGCGACGATCGCGTTGTTGACCGGGCTGCGAAGAGTCGGCCGCACCAGGGGCGTTGCCTGTCCGCGGGTCGGTACCTTCGACGAAGCGAAGTAACAACGGTCGCCGCCGCCACCGGTCTGCGCCAAAAGATAGATCTCTTCGTCGTCGAAGCCCTGGCCACCGGTCGAGAACGGGACATCCTCGCCTTCTAGCTCAGCTCCCATGCCGCCGGTCGTAAGGCCACCGGTCGTGCCGCCGGTCGTCAGGCCACCCGTGGTGCCACCGGTGGTCAGGCCGCCGGTCGTGCCGCCGGTCGTGTTGCCGGTGGTACCCGTGCCGGGCAGATCGAGGGCGCTGAGGCTGTAGATGAGCTCGACCTGATACGTATAGGGCGTCCCGGGCACGACGCCGGTCGCGTTGGCCGTCGTCGGGTTAGCGGGAGCGGTGTTATCGCAGAACGCGCCGCCCACGATCCCTTGGAAGTCGTACCAAGTGAAGGTTCGAGGCCGTGCGTCGTCGATGGCTTCGGTAGAAAGTCCCGGGCTGATGATGACCGGCGCGCCGAGGGTGTCGGAGCGATAGACCTGCCACTGGTATCTCTGGTTGTTGCCCTTGATGAACGCATCCGGGCGCCACGAGATTCGCACCGCCGGGGTGTCGTCGGGAAGGACGAAGGCTTCGGCGTTCACGTCCGTCACCAAATCCGCGCCGCCGCCGCGTCCGCCCATGAAGAGGAAGGCAGCGATGCCGACGAGGATCAGGATCGAAATGAGGCCCGAGTTGTTGCCTCGCTTGGCGCCCTGGGCGCCGGCTCGGCCTCCCGTATCGGCCTCGCCTCGCTTATTGAAGCCGTAGAGGGGCGGCACGTTGAAGACCACCTGAACCTTGTCACCGGGCTGAATACCACGATTAGCGCGGACGACTTGGATTACTGCCGCGTCGGGCTCGACCTCGGTAACCGTCGCCGTGGCCACTTGGTCTCGACCGCGGGTCACGATGACCTCCTGGTCCTTCTGGAAGCCCGAGCGTGCGCCGCGATTGATAAGAGCGGTCTTCTCGAGCGTGTTCAGGACGGTCGCTCGCGGAAGAGTGCGGGCCGTGATCTGCTGGACCGCTTCATAGGCGGCAGCGGAAATCGCTTCGTTGATCAGAGTCTCGTCCGAAACGTCGCCGCCCTTGATGGCCGAAGAAGCCTTCAGAGCCGCACCGTTGATCGGCAGGCCGCTCGCCACGTCACGCACCTCGACACGAAGGAGCACGTCGGCCTGCTTGCCGGCGCCGACTTCGATGACGCGGTAATCGACGATTTGGCCGGAAACAATGGTTGCCGCGCGAATGTTTTGACCGAGACGGATCAGCTGATCCGGTCGCATCGTGCCCGCATAACCGAGCTCGGTTTGGGCCCGGGCAACGGTCTCCGCCGGAATCATCTCGTACTTGTTGGTCTTCGCCAACTCGGAGTTGACCGCCTCGGAAGCGGTCTTGCCGTAGCCGGCGCCGCCCTTCGAACTCTGGTTCGTGAAGTCGACGACGGCCCAAAGGGGCAGCGTTTCGATCTGGGCCGACGCCCGTGTCGCCGAAACGAATGTCAAAAACGGAACGATCAGAGCGTACGCCAGAAAAACGCTGACGCCTCTCGCGATGCGGGATTCGATGAATCGCCTCACAGTGACGGAACCTCCATGGTGCATTCCTCTCTCAGTTTGCGCTGGGCCCATCCGGGGCCCATGCCGAAGCCGAGAAACTCCGGCGGCATCCTATTCGCGAAAGCATAGCCCATCCGCATCGCGTCTCGCAACGCGCAAAACGGCCCCTGGACGATCCCTCGCAAATCGGTCTCCCTACCCGCGAACACCCCAGCCCATCTCGGCCAAGGCTTCCACTGCCGAACGATGGACGATCGAAGGCGGCTGGTCGGTTCTAATAATTCGGTCGGCAAAGGCGACTTTCACTCGGCTGGGCAATTGCATCGCGATCATCGCTCTTGCCTCCGCCTCGTCGCCGAGGCGCGTAGCAAGCCTTCGAAGCTGCTCCTCCCCGCCGCAAGTCACCAGCCAGGTCCGATCGAAGTGGCGCTGAATGCAAGTCTCGATCAGGAGAGGAACTTCGAACGCCGTATTTTCTTGATGCTCGTGGTCGAGCAACCGACGCAGGACCTCGCGATGCATGATCGAGTTGAGAGCCAGCCGCGCCGCCGGCTCTGCGGCGATTCGAGACCGAACCACGTCGCGAAAATCGGGGGCGTCGCCTTTCAGGCCGAGCGAAGCGGCGATCGCCGAGCGAATGTCGGGCTCGTCGAAAACTTCGCGCGCGACCTCGTCCGCCGAGACGACCGTTACCCCCTCGGCAGCCAAGTAGCCCAAGACCGTCGACTTTCCTTCCGCGATGCCTCCCGTGATCGCCAGGCGCACGCCCCGACGATACCGCCTACGGATTCAGCCGGCCATCGCGAAGGAAGCGAACATGGAAGTCGGCAAACAGGCGGTTCCGACCGCCGAAGTGGGCCGACTTGCCCCTGAGCGCGGGCGCTACCGTCGTGATCGTCCGTGGGAAGTACGGGTCCACCGCCAACTCGACATCGGCAACCGAAGTCGGCTGGCCCACCGTCGCGTTACCCGATGCTGCCAAGTCTTCCACACCTTGTTCAGGCGTTTTTCCCCAGAGGTTATCTAAAGGAATCGGATCGTCGGGTCGATCGAAGCGCCACATCCAGTAGCTGGATCGCTCGGTCGAACTCGGTTCCTGCACGACGGACGGCTCCGAACCGAAGATCGCAGCCACAGACGGGCATTCGAACCGGCTCGGCACCTTATAGGGTTTCAGCAGAACGACAGCCCAACCGGATCGCGGGTCTGAGGGCGGCCAAGTCGTCCAAGGTCTGAAGCCGCCGGGCAAGCTGGACTTGAGGTCCCGACGGTCGGGATAGCGCTCGTCGTCGTCGCTCATATAGAGGCCTAGCGACATGCCGATCTGCCTAAGATTCGAGATGCAAGTTGTCGATTTCGCCGCCTCCCGCGCCCTTGCGAAGACGGGAAACAGGATCGCTGCCAAGATCGCGATGATCGCGATCACGACCAACAGTTCTATAAGGGTGAAGCCGAGCTTGCTTCTACGAGCGGACCCGCAGCGGAACGCGCTGAGGCTTGGATTCGGCGGTCGGCTCGTAACGGATCTCATTGTATAGGGAGTCTCTCTCTACCGGTACGCGGCCGGCCTCCTCGATCATTCGCACCATGTTCTCGTACGTCAGGGCTTGGGTCTTGTTTCCGAAGTCTCCCTCATCGTAGGTGATCTCGTATTCCTGGACCAGTCCATCGGCATCGTCGGCGCCGTACCAGAGGGCGGCCTGGGTGACGGGAACGGTATTCATGATCCAGAAGCTTTTGACGTGGTCGAAGTTGTCGAGCATCAACCTGGAGACGGCGATGTTGCGCAGGTCGGTATCGGCGGTCGGCTTGGGAATATCGGCCAATTCAGTGTTCTCGGGGTGGAAGGAAAGGGGCGTCATCGTGAGGAAGTGCCCGGTCTCGTCCTGAAGTTCCCGCAACTGAATGAGGTGATCGACGCGCTCCTCGTCGGTCTCGATATGACCATAGAGCATGGTCGCATACTGCTTGAGTCCGAGCTTGGCAGCGGCGCGGGCCACCTGCTTCCACTCTTCGCCGTCCAGCTTCTTCCCGAAGAGCTCTCGATGGACCCGCTCGCTGAGGATTTCGATGCCTCCTCCGGGAAGCGAGTCGAGGCCTGCTTCGATAAGGTCGGCAAGCGCCTGCTCGACGGTCACCTTCCCCACCTGCGCGATCTGGACGATCTCGACGGCGGTAAACGCCTTCACGTGGACCCCCGGCCGGGCCTCTTTTACGGTTCGGACGAGGTCCAGATAGTAGTCGTACTTCAGCCGCGGATTGATTCCAGCGACCATGTGAATCTCGGTGAGAGGCTGGTCCTTGTGTCGATCCAGCCGCCTCTTCACCTCGTCGAGGCTCATTTCGTACGGCGCGGGGCCGCCTTTCTTGGCATAGAAGCTGCAGAACTTGCAAAACTTGTTGCAGATGTTCGTGTAGTTGATGTGCTGGTTCCGAACGAAGTAGGTCTTCGCCCCGTGCCGTCGCTCGCGGTCCAAATTGGCCAGGTAGCCGACGCCGGTCAGGTTCCTGGTTCGGTAGAGAAGGAGGCCGTCGTCGAACGAGAGCCGTCGACGATCCATGACCTTGTGATAGATGTCGAGAAGTTCGTCTCCGACGATGACCCCGGGTGAAATCGGCATAGGTTCCTGCTCGTTCTACGATACCCGGGGCCGCAGTCTCGCGGGCTTTGCGAAGGACGGGTACCCTCCTTCCTCGATGAGCCTCCCGATCGAGGAGTTGACCCCCCGCCAGATCGTTGCCGAGTTGGACCGATACATCGTCGGACAGGATGCTGCCAAGCGCGCGGTAGCGGTCGCCCTGCGCAATCGGTACCGCCGCCAGCAGCTTTCTCCCGCCGACCGCGACGACATCTTGCCCAAGAACATCCTCATGATCGGCCCGACCGGTGTCGGCAAGACCGAGATCGCTCGCCGCTTGGCCCAACTCGCTCGGGCGCCTTTCATCAAGGTCGAGGCCACGAAGTTCACCGAGGTCGGCTACGTCGGGCGCGATGTCGAATCGATGATCCGCGACCTTGCGGCCTCGGCGGTGCGGCTCGTCGAGCGCGAACGAATGGATGCGGCACGGCCCCGCGCCGAAGAGCGAGCCCGCGAAGTCCTGCTCGACCTGGTCCTGAGCGAACTACCCCGCCCGAAGACGCGCTCGAAGCAGAAAGGGGGTGCCGAAACCGAGAAAAATCCCCTTAAACGACAGGCACAGGAAGTCTTCGGCGCAATCGAGGATTACGAGCAACAGGACTTCTTCGACCCCTTCGACGATGACGACGAGTGGCTCGAACCGCAGACCGAGACGAGTCAGAAGCGCCGGCGAAAGATCGCCAAGGAGATCGAACAGGGCAAGCACGACGATCTCGAGATAGAGATCTATGTCGAAGAAACCTCGAACCCGTTCGTGCAGGTCTTCACGCCGCAAGGGCTCGAAGAGATGGGCCTCGATATGCCCAACCTCGGCGGCCCGTTCTCGGCAAAATCGGGCACACGGAGAATGAAAGTTCGCGACGCTAAAGCCTTCCTGATCGATCAGGAAGCGCGAAAACTCATCGATGCCCACAGCCTGCACCGTGAAGCCGTTCTTCGCACGGAGCAAACCGGCATCATCTTCCTCGACGAACTCGATAAGGTGGCCGGCAAGAGTGGCGGCTCGGGTCCCGACGTCAGCCGAGAAGGCGTGCAGAGAGATCTCCTCCCGATCATCGAAGGATCGACGGTAGCGAGCAAGTTCGGTCCGATAAGAACGGACCACATTCTCTTCATCGCCGCCGGCGCCTTTCACATTGCAAAACCGAGCGATCTGATTCCCGAACTCCAAGGCCGACTGCCGATCCGGGTCGAGCTTGCGACACTCTCCGAGGACGACTTCCGCCGCATCTTGAACGAGCCTCAAAACGCCATGGTGAAGCAGTATCAGATGCTGCTCGACGTCGACGGTGTCGACGTCGAGTTCACTTCGGAAGCGCTGGACGAAATCGCTCGATTGGCCTCCGAAGTGAACTCGAAGACAGAGAACATCGGAGCCCGACGCCTCCACACGCTCCTCGAGCGTTTGCTCGAGGATTTGCTCTTCGAAGCGCCAGAGGTCGAAAAGCGCACACACGTCTTCGACGCAGAGAGAGTGCGAGACCGGCTCGCCGGTCTGGTAGACGATACCGACCTGAGCCGCTACATCCTTTAGCGACCAAAGTTAAAGGATAACTCGAAGTCGAAGCCGCTCGCTCGATACGCGCCGCTCGTCACCGTCGGGTCGATGTTTCGGATGTCGCGAATACGATACGAAACATTGAGGGACATGCTTTGCCAGATCCGGTATTGATAGGTCAAGCCGTAGGAAAGATTGTCCTGGGGATAATAACCCCGAAGGCGGCCTGAGTCGAACGAGAAATTCAGAGCGTGACGCGGCGCCAAGATGTAAGTGATCGAGCCTTCGAACGCCTGGCTATCCTGTTTGAACTCACTGTTTCCGCCGGTTGCAAGAATGCCCACGCCGATGCGATAACTCAGGCGCGGATTGGGGTTGCCTTGCAGGAAGAAGTCGATGTTCGTTGCGCTCGAAGTGAGGGGAGAATCCACGAAGGACGTTCGGCTGGAGTCCAGAGATGCGGACAGACTATGCCCGCGTCCGAAATTGAAAGTACCGCCGATTCCATACCCGACCGTGCTCGAGTTGGACGATATCGAACCCGACGAACGCGTCGAGGACACATTGGCAGCCATCGTCACTTTCTCCGAGGGATTGTAGGAGAGATTGAGAGTCTTGAGTTCCATGTTCGTCGCGCCGATCGCCCCCTCCGATCCGATGCCGCCGCTGAAGCCGTTCCCACCGTAGCCGAAGCCGAAGCCGCTCTGGAAGGCGCCAAGAGTCGAGAGGCTTCCGCTGTCGCTGTAGGCATACTGCCCGGTCAGAAGCCAAGCCTCGGCGGGCTGGTAGGAGGCGGTGACCGAATGGTCCGACCCGCTCCCTTTCTGGCTCCCCGCCTCGATCGCGCTGAGCGAGGTCCTGGCCTGCACGTTGAACTTGCTGGTCGGGCTGTAGCCGAGGCCGAATCGGACCGAATCGAGCCGGATCGTCCCTTCCGTCACCTCGGTCCCGGAGGCAATCGGGCCGATCCCAGCCTGGTGCTGGACGTCCATCTTCAGGTCGAGCCTTCCGAACGATCGCGACGTCGCGAGGCTCGTTGAATCCAGCCGGGTACGCCGATCCGTGAGCGTGGACTGGGTGCGTCGATGCTCCAAGGTCCAGGGCATCGCCGATTCCGAGGGAGTGTAGGTGACGCTTCCCTGCAGCAACGTGAACCGGGCCGGCAGAAAAGTGACGGTTCCGTCACTCCGGGTCTGCCGGTTCTCGATGCTCGAGTTCGTTCCGTTCAGGGCGTACTTCAGCTTGCCTTTTGGCGAATACGTCGCTCCCCATTCGCTCGACTTCTCGTTTCGTCCGAAACCACGCGTCTCTACGGTGACGAAGGTCGAAGGCACGTCCCGAAGCGAACCCCTAAGTTCAAGAGGCCCCGTCCTATAGTCGAGCCTCGCCCCGCGAGCCGTTCCGGTGGTCGGGTTCGTTTCGGACTTGAGTCGGCCCGTCGCCTGGCTTAGGAGCAGCGATCCATTGCCGCCTCCCTTACCGAGCGGGATGCGATAGTCGAACCCGATGTTCTCGCGATCGCCGTCCGCCGTCGTGGTCGGACGCGGCGTATAGAGCACGTCGATGTTGCTCGTGAACGGCATGAACCGCGTGAAGTAGAAAATCGACTTCGTCGCGGCATCGAACACGTAGTCCACACCCAGCACCTGCTCGACGCCATCTACCCGAATCAAAAACGGCTGCCCGTCGAGCGGCTCGAACTGCAAGATGTAGGCGCGCGAAGCATCGCCGAACCCCTGGAACTTCTCCAGTCGCTGGCTGAGCCCGGTCGACCCCCGAGCCAACTGCTGCATGGCGGTCACGCCGATCCGGCCGTACTTGCCGAAGTCATACGACGCGCCCGCCCCCTGAACCACGCCTTCGCGGGCGTTGAAACCGAGAGCCTCGAAGCTGACGACGATCGAAGAGGTCGGCGAGATGATCTGATCGAGGAACGTGATCGAGCCAAGCTCATAGTTGATGATGTAGTCCTTTCCGAGCGTCTTCTCGACTCCGTCGACGCGGACGCTCTCCGAACCGTTGACGATCTGGCTGACTTGGAGATAGTAGGGGCCGACCGAGTTGTTGCCGGTCAGGTTCACTGTCCGCGCGCTGCCCCTCGCTTGGCTGCGTATGATCTTCGCCTGGAAGCCTCCGGAGCGGTAGCCGACCGACACGCCCCGCAGCGTCTTGCTAAACGAGGCGAACGGGTTCGTGTTGAGCAAGGAGCCTTGGATATCGCCGGCGTCGATCGCGAGGCCCTTCTTCTCGTAGTTGAGGCTGAACTTCTGCGCTTGAGGATCGGTCAATCGAGAGTCTAAGATCGTAGCCTGAAAGTTGAATAAACCCAGAACTTTCCGACCGGTCAGGCTGATCGCGCCGCTGTCGGTAAAGGTTCGGTTGCCGAGCCCGCCATACTCGAGGATGTCGTAGGCCTCCCGATCCCCGCTGACTCGCTGGTTGTGGTAGCCGAGCCTTCTGTAGCCTGTGATCTCGATTCGCTGGGCGATTTCGCGATCGAACCACTGGTACCACTTGGCCTTCTGCGCGAGGGCCTGAACGGGCAACAGGAAAAGGCCGCACACGACCACCCCCAAGACCCTCCGTAACCCACCCCAACCTCGACTTCGCAACACCGGGATTATGTAGGGTTTGACGGGCCGGTGGGCCAGCGGTAACGGTTAGCGCTTGTCTTCGTCAGGATCGTCGATCATGCTGCGCTCGAAGAGTTGGCGAAGTCTCTCGCGCTCCTCGCGCTGGCGTTGCCTCTCGATCGCCTCGTCGATCTTCTTGTAGTTTCGCTGACTCTCCCGGAGCTCCTGCCTTCGGTCCCGCTGAGAGGCTCGCCAGGGAAGGAAAGGCAGCCGTTCCGTCGCAAAGAGGTAGACAAGCCCGAGCGGAGCGACCGCGAACACCGCCAATTGCGGGCTATTCGTGCCGAAGAAGACGAGCAGGACCGAGAGCAGAGCGATCCACCGGCCCTGGATCGGCAACACGAACATGAGCAGGACCGGCTGTAACGGATTTCTCACTCCCCAGGCGACCGTCACCGCCGAAACCGGGAAGAACGCGCCGATCAACGCTCGCTGATCGAACCGCAGCGACTCGCCGACGAAGAGGTAACCAACCCAGTGGAAGAGCGCGCCGAGAAGAGCGGCTGAAAACCAAAAGACCAGATAGCGCGGCGTTCCCAAATCGCGCTCGACCGCACCCCCCATCCCCCAGAACCAAAGGCAAAGAAAGAGGACCCAAATGAGGTCTCGGCCGTCGCCGATCGACGCAAACGGATAAGTGAGCACTGTCCAGGGCGCCGAGCCGATCGTGGCTGGATCGAACGCAAGAGGCAGCAGCTTCCCCGCCGTGAACCACGACACGACGAAGGCCAAAGCAATAGCCGCCGTGAGGGCCGCGGTGGCGGGGGCTTGCGAGGTTCGTGCTTGGCGGCCGAAGTCTTGGAAGGCGTGCATGGGTCGGCTCCATTATGGGCCGAGCGTGCCTCCACAAAAACGAGTGCGCCTCCGCAAGCGGAAGCGCACTACGTATCGGCCGAGTCCGAAAACTCGTCCTCGCGGCTTGCGGTCCGAAGGCCGCTACCGCAAATCTAGATGTGTAGGTGGCCGCCCCGAAGGGCCGCTACTGGTCCGCATCTAGACCGGGCCAACGCCGGAGCCAAGGAACTTTCGCTCCGAGACTCCTCTCGCCGACTTGGCCGAAACCAACCCGGGCAAGGCTGCGTTGCCCAAACCTTTCGGTGCTGCCGGAGACGAACTTGGCTCTACGGCGCTACGCTCCCGGGGCTTAGGTCCAAGGGACCCCACGAGGTCGCGAAAGGTTGTTGCGATCTGGCCGGTTTTGATCGTGCCTGGACCCGCCGTTTCCGACGAGCGGCGGACCGATTCCTCCGCCTCGCTTTTATCAATGGTCCCGGAGTAGCTGGTCCGGATTCTTCTCAGATCGGCGACCCTCGCCGCCGTCCACCGATGTCAATATCATAGGACAACCCCGGGGGAAAACCAACTGTTTTTGCCGGGACTTTTCCCCAGTTTATGAACAAGTGAGGGACTGCGACCAACGACCCATACCGAGAACACATTCCGGCCCACGCTCTTCTGAATCTGTGCGGCTGATCCACGTCGCCTACGGGCGAAAGCTCGAAGCGACAGACTTGCCTGTGGTCCCAGCCGCTCCCCCCTACCTTCGGCAGAATCCCTGCGCTCGCAGCCACTCTTCGAGGACCTCGCGCCCCGTAAGGTGGTGCTCGTCCACGCGGCGACCGCTTCGCATCGACCAGGTAACGTCGCCCTTCATCCGCTCACTTTCGTAGAACGACCGCATTCTCTCGTCATATTCGGCGATCGGCGCCTCCCTGCGATAGGTTTCTCGGTGCCAAATCGCGTCCTGTGAGAGCCTGGGCTTGATCTCGGCGTGGGCGTTCTCGGAGGGCCAGCCCAAGCAGAGGCCGAACACGCCGAACGTCCCCTCGGGTAAGTCGAGGAGCCGGCGGACACCCTCCGGGTCGTTTCGCAGCGCGCCGATGTAACAGATCGAGAGCCCGAGCGATTCGGCGGCGCACACGAGCCGTTCCGCCGCGAGCGCGGCATCGACGAGCGCCATCACGAAGAACTCCACGTAATCGAGCCCGGCAGCGCTTTCTCCGACTTCCGCGGCTGCTTGGCGGAGGCGATGGTGATCGGCGAGAAATGCGAAGAACCAGGCCGCCTCGCGGATTTGCCGCTGATCGGCGCACAGGCGGGCGATCGCCTCTCGCCGATCAGGATCCTGCACGCTCACCACGGTCCAAAGCTGGAGATTGCTGCTCGTCGCGGCGCTTTGAGCCGCTCCGATCAGCCCGCTGACGACGTCCTCCGGCACGGGCTCCGGTCGATATCGTCGCACCGATCGATGGGTGAGAAACCGGTCGATCGGCGGCGGAGGAAATTCGGGTGGCTGACCGAAACGCATCTCCCACGCTTCGGAGAAAGATTCCGAGAACATCGGCTGGGAGCCTACCAGGACCCATTCAGTACCGAACGGCCATGTAACATATGACCGGACGAAAGTGACGACTTGCCAAGAAATTCGGGGGGGCGGCTGCGCGACGCCGGTGGAGCGGAACTGGAAATTCTGCCCCGCGTGTGGTTGCGTGCTCGGGGTCGTCGATCCGCCCGCATCGGTCGCATTCCGGATCACCCCCAATCAAGCCACCGGGCGAATCGAACTCGATTACAAGGGGCAGGTGGCCGTCAAGGTCGCCGCGTCGGTTGGCAGCGACGCCGCCGGAGCCTTTTCGCTGCCCGACACCGAGCGGCTGATCACGGCTCCGTCGTCCATTCCCGTCCAGATCGACCCCGGCCGCTGTGCCGGCGGCGTCCGGGGCTCCATTCGGATCGTGACCTACGACGGGACGCGCAGCGCGAGCCATTACTGGATTCCCCTCCCCCAGCGAGTGCACAACGTCGAAATCGATGCCAACCTCGCCCAGGGTCCGCGCCTCGTGCCCGATCCGGCCATCCTCTTTTTCAGATTCGGGCAGGCGGCCCGCACCGTCCGCCTAAGCAACGTGGGCGATCTCCCGGTTCGACTCGACCTCGTGGAGCCACCGCCCGGCTTTCGCAGCACCGGATCGCTAGACCGGCACGCGTTGGCCCCCGGGGAGATCGTCGAGGTCGCCATCGAGCCTCAACCTGAGGCGCGCGACGGCTCGCTCCGCGTGTCGTTCCAAGGGGATGGCGTCGTCGAAGTACCCATCGTTTGCTTCCCCGCCCCGCCACCCCGTCCCGTCGTACGCTATGTCGTCGCCGTCGACTTCGGCACGAGCAACACGACGCTGGGGATTCGAGACACGCAAACCGAAGAGTTCGAATTCCTCGACGATCCACACTCGCCGGGCAAGAGCAGCCGATTTCCCACCGCGGTACTGCTGAGGAGCGCCGATCCCGAAACCTGGGAGTACGGCCAACGCGCGATCGACGAGTACGACCCCAATCGACACCAGATCGTCTACGAACTCAAGTCGTTCTTGCGGACGGAACGCGAGCCTTTCGCCAAGCGGTGGTCGACCTGCAGCATCGACGCCATCGTCACCTGGTACCTTCGCCGGCTTCGGCTCGACATCATCGAGCCGGAACTGGCGCGCCGCAGCGCAGGAAGCCGATCCGACGTTCACTTCGTCTTCTGCCTGCCGGTACTCGATCACGGCCCCCAGTACGCGCGCCAGCGTCGACGCTACGAAGCCGCGATCAAAGCGTCGGGAATCTTGGAACTCGGCGAGTACAGCTTCCAGTTCGAGCCCGTCTGCGCGGCGCTCTACTTCCTTCAGGGTCGCAAGAGCGGTGCACCGAGGCACACATTCGATGAGGGCGACCAGGTCCTCGTCTTCGACTCCGGCGGCGGCACCACCGACATTGCCGGCTTTACCGTGCACGAAGTAGACGGCGCGATCGAGATGCAGAACGTCCGCCAGGTCGGGTCACACAGAGAAGGCGGCGAAGCCGGAGCCTCTCACCAGTTCGGTGGCACGACCCTCACCCAGCTGATCGGCTTCTACAAGTACACCTCCAAACCCGAACGTGGCGGCGGAGCCCGACTCCTTGCATTTGTCAACGAACACGACGGCCGGAACCTGACGACCTTCGACGAGTCGCTGAAACTAACGGATTCGGGCTTCGTCAGCATCGTGCCGGCCAACGTCGAAGACGGTGGCGAGTCGCTTCGCTGGCACCGGAGATTCCCGCGGTTCTATCGCCTCGTCGAAGACAAGAAGCGCGCCCTGGCCCTTCTTCCCGACAAGGACGATCTCGAGATGCTCTACAAGGACAGCCACGGAGAGGTGTACTTGATCCGCGAAGACCTCGACCTGATCGTGGATACCGAGATGAAGAAAGTGCTCGATCCGATGCTCGCCGACCTCACCACCGACGGCGAGCAAGCGCTCGATCGCATTCGTCACGTCTTCGCCGTCGGCGGCAATTCGAACATAGCCCGAATCCGCGAGCGGCTCCTCAAAAAATTCTCCGATCGCCAGTTGGCCGAACTCACGCCGGACCAGCGAATCATGGCGGTCCCGGTGGGTGCCCTGTTCGCCTACGATCCGACTTCCGACCGGCCACCCTACTCGGTGTCGATCGTCGATCCCGCCAGCGGCCGAGTAGTGGCCGACTCCACCCAACTAGACTCGTCGATGGGCGTGCCGATCGAGAAGCAGGTCCGTCTCCACCCGATGCAGGAGTATCGGCTCGCGGTCGTCGCCAAGTGGAAGCAGTCGGAAGGGGAAATCGCGGCCTTCGCCATTCGTAACGAGTCGTCAGGCGAAGGACTCGTCAAGTGGAGGGTGCGGCTCGATGCTGCTTCCCTCTTTGTCGAAACCCATGTCGAGAGCGCATGGAGGGAAGTGTGGCGCTATGAACTCTGATACCGGAACTCTGGTCTTGCTGATCGTCCTGATCGCGCTGGTCGCCGTTATGGCGTTCTTCGTCGTCCTTTCATCGATGAAAGTCTCCTCGCTCTCGGCTCGACGTCAAAGCGCCGGACCGACCGACTTTGCGCTTGCCGAACTGCGCGACGCCGTGTACCGCCTCGAGCGAGGTCTGGCTGAGATCGGTACGCCGATGCCGTCGCCCGGTGTCGATCTCGAGCCGGTTCATCGCCAGTTCTCCGCGCTTCGCGAGCGAGTCGATGCGCTCGCCGCCGACTTCGATCGATACGCCAACCCTCCCATCGAAGAGTCGGTCCGTCCGAGCCTGGCCGAGCTCGAAGCCCGGGCGGCCGCCCTCCCGTCCGGATCGGATGCCGACGAGGCCTTCCGTCGACAGTGCCGCGCCGAAATCGAATCGCTGCAGACTATCCAAGGCAAGTGTGCCGGACCTTCGGATTGGGTACCCGAGGCAGGGGATCGGTCCTTTCTCCTGAACGAACTCTTCTCACCCAAGCGGATGGACCTTCTCGAAGTGACGACCGCCAACCGAGCCGAAGCCCGCGCCCTGATTACGTTCCTCGACGACGCCCGCGCCGAACTCATCGAGGAACTCCGCTCGCGCTTTGGGATCGAGCCGATTGCGCCGGTACCCGGGTCGGCCTTCGATCCGTCCTGGCACGAAGACAACCCCAGCACTCGCCAGACCCCGCCCGATCCGTCGAAATCCAATCTCGTTTACGAACGGGTGAGCGTCGGCTTTGCCAAGCGCGGCGAGGTTCTCGAGCGGTCGTGGGTCAAGCGATATGCGGCAGGAGCGGGCGAAAGCCAGGTTCCCCAGGACGAGCCCGTGCCGCCGATCGCCAGCGACCCGCTGCCGCCATTAGAACCGCCAGGACCGGCAGAAGCCTCCGAGTCCCTCCTCCGGAGGGCCGCCGCCGATGACTGAGGGCGAGCTTCGGCGAAAGGTCGCAGCCTTGGAGGCCGAGCGTGACGATCTGGCCCGGCAGCTTGCCGGCATCCGAGACCAGTTCGCTGCGGTCAAGCGTGCCTACCTGACCAAGAAGGCCGGAGTCGAAGTGTCCGACGCGGACAAGCGCATCAGTGAACTCGAAGCCCTCGTCGCGCGCCTTGAGCAAGAGAACAAAAACCTCAAGAAGCAGCTGGTCGAAGCCCTGCGCAAGGGGGCGCCGCCCAAGGCCGCGGGAAAGCAAAAGGCCGAGGCGGACGCCGCGCCCGAGCCGGCAGAGGAAGAGACGCTCGACCCTCGAGCGATCCTCAAGCGCCAACTGGAAGAGTCGTAGCTGGCTGGCGGACTAGGATTCGAACCTAGACGTACGGCACCAAAAACCGTTGTCCTGCCATTAGACGATCCGCCAACGACGCGATTATACTTGGCGTTCGCCTAGTCCTTGGGCTTCTCGGGAAGGCCGGGATTGCGGTCGGCCTTGATTTCGTTGATGTTCTTCATCCCGTCCTCGTCGGAGTCCGCCTGCTCGACCTTGGCCAAAATATCCGCGGTCAGTTTCCGGATCCCGGCCGCCTTCATCGCTTTGCGCAAGTCTTTGCCGTAAGGGTTGACCTTTTCGCCATCTTGGCTGATGTGGCAGACCATACAGTCCGCCTTCCTCAGGGCCGAAGTCTTGGAAACCTTATACTTTGCCTCGAAAACCGGCACATATTCCTTTAGCCCCGTCGCAAAGACGCTCGCGCAGAGGAGGAGAAGCAGCAGGAGCCAGCGGGTCGCCATACGGTCTTATACCGCCGGCGACGCGGCGTTAGTTCGCCGCATCGCCGACAATCCGGAACTCGTTGCCGAGCGTGGTGATCGTCGACCAGGCGTCACCGCCGGACGGAAGCTGCTTGAGGCTCCACGTCGAGTCGGCGAACCCGCGGCAGACGAGCGAACCATCGCTGAGGTATCGCGGCTCCGAGTTCGCCGCTCCGTCGTCGAGGAGCACCACCTGGTTCGTGCCCTGGAACGTGCAGCGCACGATCTCGGACCCGTCGGAGACGTCGTTCGTGCCGGCGAAGGTCACCGTCGTTCCATCGGGCGAAACCACGACCCCGCCGGCCCAAGCCATTCCGCTAATGACCTTCGTGTAGCCGCCCGCGAGGCTCGCGTTCACGAGGACGTACTTGCCGGTGCTCAGTTCCTTCCCTGTCGCCATGATCGCGTTGCCGCCGGGCACCGTCTTGGCGCTGTCCGCTTGGATTCCGTCGAGGCTGGCGTAGAGCTGCAGCACCTGGTTCTGGGTTCGGTAGACCCGGGTCCCCGCCGTGGTGTTGGTAACCGCCACGAGCGTGCCATCGCTGTCGTTCGTTGCCGAAACGAGCACCTCGCTCGTCGGGATCGCCAGCAGGGGATTGCTCTGCTGGATGAAGGCGTTCAAGTAGTACTGTGCGAAGAACGTTCCCCCGCCGAGCCCCGACAGCGAAGGGCCCACTCCAACCCAGCCGGTGTTGGTCGAGACGCTGTAGGGCCTCGCGATGTAAACCGGCTGGTTCTCCGAGAGGGAGAGCAGGCCGGTCACTGCGCCGTTCGTCAGCGAGACACCCGCCAGTTGGTCGGCTTCGGTATCCCACCACAAGACATAGGCCGGAGCGGTGGTGGAGCCGAAGATCGTGAAGTCGCTGAACGAGGACGTCTCGCCGCTCAAGACCGCCTGCGCCGCATCCAGATTCTGGTTCTCGGTCTCCTGCCAGGTGCCTCCCCGAGGCGCGCGGCAAAGCTTGAGCGATTCCAGGGTCACCCCTGTCGGCAGGTCGAGCGGAAGGAACTTGACGCCAACCGAAACCGGCAGCGCGAAGTTGCGCGGCGTTAGGGTGTATTGGGTCCCCGGGATGTGGATCAGATTCGCCGGCCGCAGAGGGAGGGCGTCGATCGTCGCTTTACCGGCCCGAACGGACGCGTTCTGGTTGACCGCGCCGGGCGGTACCGTCAGCACGAGCGCGCCGTCGTGGTAAGGATGCACTCCTCCCGCGGGAGTGATGATTCGAGTCTGATCGTCCGGCGGAAGGTCGCCCCCGCCTCCCCCGCCGCAGCCGACCAGCCCGATGCCGGCGGCCAGCACGAAAATGCCGCAAATCCGAGTCATGGCCGAGTATACGTTGTGGCAGGACCGGCGATGCGGTTCGGGAGCGGCCACTGCGCAATACGCAGAGGACGAGCAGGGCACAAAAGTTGTCCGTGGGTTGTCTGTAGGAAGGTTCCTATGGAGAACCCACGGACAACCCTCGACCGAAGGACGGCTGCTCGGTATCCGAACAAGCCCGCCACCCTATGACTAGGGTCATACCGCGCTCACGAACACCTCGCCACCATCCAAACATGGAGGGAAACCGAGAGAGAGTCTTTGGCGGTAGCCTTGGCATTGAAGTGGGTGCGGTTCCCGATCGTCCATCGAACCAAGCGGTCATTCAGGCCTGCACGTTGCTCAACGGCCTGGATGCGTCTTCCCGCGAGCGACTGATCGAGTGCTCGCACATGGCGTATGCCGAGCGGGGTGAGACCATCTGGATCGCGGGCCAGTCTTCGGAGTTTTCCGCCGTTGTCGGTATCGGATTCGTCAAGATGACCCAGAGCAGTCCTCATGGCGCCGAGGTCGCCGTGGAGTTGCTCGGCCCCGGCCAATGCTTCGGACTGATGGCGGCGATCGAAGGGCGGGAGTTCCCACTGACAGCCACCGCCGTCACCAACTGCTGGTACCTCAAACTGCCGACGCGAGAGATCCAGGAGATCTACTCGGCGAGCGATGCCATGAAGGACCAGATCGTGCGTTCGATCGGTCCGCGCCTCCGTCGGGCTCACGAGATGATGAGCCGTCTCTCGTCGGGAAGCGTCGAAGAGCGTATAGCGGCCGTGCTGTTCATCTTGGCGACCAGCTACGGCAAGCCGGTCTCCGGTGGCCTGACGATCGAGGTCCCCCTCACCCGGAGCGATATCTCCGAGATGGCCGGCACCACTACCGAGACGACGATCCGAGTGATGAGCCGGTGGCAGAAGCAGGGCCTCGTAACGACGGACAAGCACGTCGTCACCATCCGCGACGAAGTCGCGCTGAGCCGGGTCCTTCGAGCGGCCTAGCGCCGAGCCATAATCGGGCACCCGTGAGCGACACCCTCCTCCAGGTCGAAGACATCCGCGTGAGATTCCCCGTCAAGGGAGGGTTCGTCCATGCTCTCGACGGAGTCTCCTTGGACGTTCGCGCCGGCGAGACGGTCGCCGTGGTCGGCGAGTCGGGGTGCGGAAAGACGACCCTCGCCCGGGCGATCTTGGGCCTGCAGCCCTTCGAGGGCGGTTCCATCCGGCTGGGAGGACGATCCGTCCAGGGCGTCGAGAAGGGCCAAGCGTCGCGGGTCGGCATGGTGTGGCAGGATCCCTATGCCAGCCTCGATCCGAAGTGGCGGGTCGGGAAGTCGGTGATCGAACCGCTCTTGATCGCGGGCCGCCACGAGCCTATCGAGGGCCTGCTGCAAGATGTCGGCCTCGATCCTGCCCTCGCTTCGCGATACCCCCACCAGCTGAGCGGCGGCCAGCGCCAACGGGTGGCGATCGCCCGTGCCCTCGCCCTCGCCCCGCCGCTCGTCATCTGCGACGAGCCCACCGCCGCGCTGGACCTCAGCATCCAGGCGCAGGTCCTGAACCTCCTCAAGGACCTCCAGGCTGAACTGGGCTGCGCGTATCTCTACATCTCGCACGACCTCCTGACGGTGCGCTTTCTCGCCGATAGGATCGCGGTGATGTATCTCGGCAGGATCGTGGAAGAAGGCCCGACCGCCGAAGTGTTTCGCTGCCCTCGCCATCCCTACACCAAGGCGCTCTTGGAGTCTTCGCCCAGTATCGAAACTCTTGGGCAGTTGCCCGAGGCGGCGAAGGGCGAACTGCCCGATCCGACCACTCGGTTCGTCGGTTGTCGCTTCGCCGGTCGCTGTCCCAAAGCCCAAGACCTCTGCCTGGAACGGGACCCGGCGGTGCAGGCGGTGGGCGACGTGCGCGTGTGGTGTCACTTTCCCGAAGCGGATTCGCTCGGTTCAACCTAACCCGGCGGATCGTCCTTGCGTATAGTGTTCATAGGAGTCACCATGAAAACGCTTTCGTTTGCCCTCGTGGCCGCTTTCGCCTGCGCTGCTTCCGCCCAAGACCTTTCGCAGAAGGTGACCTTCACCTCGACCGCTGCCCCGACCTCGCGGGTGATCGCGGAACTTGCCGCGCAGACCGGGATCAAGCTGGAGGTCAGCCCCGCTCAGAACCGTGACGTGCTGGTGATACGCGTGGAGGGAGTCGAACTGAAGGCTCTCATGGACCAGATCGCCAGAGCGACCACAGGGGAATGGAAGGAAGAGAACGGGGTGTGGCGCCTGAGCAAGGACACCTCCAAGCAGATCATCGAGGAACGGTCGGAACTCACCGCCAAGACGACCGCCCTCAGAAAAGCCATCAAGACTCTTCAGGAGCAATTCAACGTCAAACCCGATCCGAAGGCCGAGTCCGGGGCGGAAGGCGAGGCGGCGTCGGTGCTGCCGATGCAAAGAGGGGTGCTCTTCGGAAGCAAGGCCATCATCGATCTGCTCGCCAAGCTCGATTTAGCCGCGATCGCCGCCATGGAAAAGGATGGTCGGCTGGTCTTCGCAACGAGTCCGACGCGGATGCAGCGGCCCCTGAGCATCGATGCCTCGACGGTCGCCGCCATCGTCACCGAGCACAACGACTCGGTCAAAGCGATGAAAGAGACCGAAGTCACGACCGCCAAGACCGACGAAGAGAAGCGCATGGAGGAGATGGTCGCCAACTTTATGCCCGGCTATCGGAAGCGCACCGAGCCCATCGAAACGCCACCTTCGAAGGTTATGCTCATCGTCTCGCGGGCTGGGCTGTGGGAAGGAACGGCCGCCACGCTGCGGATGTTCGACGCCCGTGGCCAGGTGATCTACGAGGCTTCGACGCAGATCCCACTGGGAGACGATTGGCTTCGGGGGCTCGCAGACATGGAGATCGGCCCCGACGGTACGGTGACTCCGAAGGCAAGGCCGTCAGCCGAAGAAGAGGGGCCAGAGATCAAGCTTAGCCCGGTTGCCCAAGAAATGGCCACTATGTTCAGCCGGTACTACGGCCCGGGCGCCGATGAGCCCAAGCTGAGCCCGGAGCTCGCCGAGCGGCTCGCGCGACCGGACAAGTACGACCCGCTTTCGTTCGAAGTGGCGGAGTCGATTCTCGCAGTGGCCGAAGCCAAGAAACTGAACGTGGTCGCCAACGTGCCCGACAGCATCGCCGGCAACTTTCTGCAAATGTTCGCTCCGGGAACAAAGTCGACCGTCGGCAGCTATTTTGCCCAACTCAAAGACGGACCGGAGACGACCGGAACGGTCCAGGACGGCTGGCTGATCGTTCGCCCGAAAGAGCCGGCACAAGCCCGCAAGAACCGACTCGACCGCAGCGCGCTCACCCGATTGATCGCCGCCTGTGCCGGCAAGGAAGTGCCTTCCCTGGACGACCTCGCGGCCTATGCGCGCGAGGCCGATGACCCTCAATCGACCCCTATCGCCATGCCTTACATAGCGAATTACGCGGCGAACGCTCTCCAAGGCGGCATGACCGGGTTCCTTAGCTGGGACATGCTGAGGCTCTACGGGACGCTCTCCGCCGGGCAAAAGCAGACCCTATCCACCGGCAGCAGGCTCACCTTCAGTGGACTCAGCCCGAACCAAACCGCCATCGTCACCAAGATGGCGTTCGGCGCGTCGGCAAGGCTCCGTGTCGCGCGGCCCGGGACCAAGCCCAAGGAGGACGAAGGCTTCATGGAGATGATGCGCTTCATGAGGCCGGAATCGGGCGTCGACTTTCGAGACGAGCCGACGGAGGTGATGCCGAACGGGCTCCCGGGCGGCGGCTCGATCGAACTGAAAAGCCTCGCCGACAACTTCGTCCTCGTCGTGGGGCAGAAGGGCAGCGATGTCAAGCAGTACGGTGCTCTCGGAATCGATGAACTGGCGATCCTGCGATACTTCGCCGAAGACCCGAACATGCAGCAGTTCGCCAACCAGATTCCTCGCTTCGAGAAGTTCCGGCTGGGCGAGCGCACGACGATGGACTTCAAATTCCATCTCGCGCCGGATGTCTCGATCGAGCACACTCTCCGCGATGATCGGATGGGCAAGGATGCCGTCGTCGTCGGAGAGGACGGCTTCCCGGCGGCATTCAAGGCGCGTATCGACAAGCGGATCGCCGCCCTCAAGAAGTCGCCGTTCCCGATGTTCGGGATGGGTCAGGCGGTTCCCCCGCCCTAGGCTATTTCTCGAATGCGCCTACCCGGGCGACCACCGCGCGGTCTTTCGCAGGCTGAACACCGACGATGGTGCCCTGGAGGCCGGGCCGCAGGTCGTCCGGCCCGATCTTCGCCCGGCTGCCCCGCAATTGCAGTTGGGTCGACGGACCGATCTTGCCCCAAACGCTGGTGGGGGTGGTCACGACACGCATCCTCCCGCGGCTGAATCGAGCGACCAGGTCCATGCGCAGGGTCTCGCGGGCGTCGTCGATCTTGCGGACGATGCCGTCGACCCTCGATTCGCCGGCCGAAGGAACGAGGTCGGGCGCCGGGGCGGCATAGACGGGTTCCTCGATGCGATCGGCAGCCCTGAGTGAGGGAAAGGCGTTCACGACGGCCCCGAAATGATCGTCCCAAAGTTCGAAATGCAGGTGGGGCGCGGTCGTCTCGGCATTCCCGCTATCACCCACATAACCGAGAAACTGACCCTCGTAAACGAACATGCCGGTCCTGAGGCCGGGGGCGAACGCGTTGGCCGCCCCGCCTTGACCGTCGTCGGTTCCGGGGTTATCGTTGTTCACGTGGTAGTAACAAGCGGTCCAGCCGTTGCTCCCCTTGATTTTGATCGTATGGTGGCCCCCTGGCCTTGCGAGGCCGACGATGACCTTGCCTTCGAAGCAGGCGACCAGCGGAGTCATCTTCTTGGCCATCAGGTCTTGGCCATGGTGACGCCGGGTGCCTCCCCCCCTCGGCGCGAGGAACCAATCCTCGTACCAAACGTTGCCCAGCACCGGGAAGGTCATCGGCACGACGACCTTCTCCATCGAGACACCGTCGTACTCGATCGCCCTGCCCGAGATATGGGGCGCCGGACGGCGTGCCTTGGTCGGCTCGGTGCCCGGCTCGGGAATCACATCACCGGCAATGGTCACCGAGGCCGCCGAGAGCGTGGCCTGCGCATCGAGTTTGGTCGCGTTGACGAGGACCATGACTTCGTCGTCGAGTTTCAGGTCGACCGCGCGAAGCGGTCGCTGCCGTTCGGGGGTGAACCGAACCGTCAGGTGGTTGAACTCCATCGGCTGCTCGATAGGACGCCCGAAGTGCCGCTCGCTGCCTTTGCCGTCTACGATCGTCTCGACGGAGATCGTGAACTTGTCGTCGAGCGGCTCGAGAACTACGACGGTCCCCCGAAGAGCCATCTGGCCCTCCTTCGGCTTCGGTGCTTCCTGGAAGGGATCGTCGAGGATCGACTCGTTGCTCACGTAGACCGCAGGGACGGCGCCGGCGTGGACGATCTTCTTCCCTTCGAGGCGGGCGAAGGTGCGAAGGTCTTTCTCGCCGACGATCGCCTCACAAGGCGCTCCGTCCTTGAATCCGACGAGTTGACGCGGGCCGGCCCAGACGGCAGGGCCACGCATACCGGCGAAAATGGCTTCGACTTTGCCGGTCGTGAGGTCGAGCACCTCGATCCCATTGGCGGTCTCGGCGGCGAGATGCTTGCCCGTGGGGCCCCAGGCAATTCGGGCGGCGTCCAGGACGCCTTTCTTGGCCATGCTGGTCCCATTGACGGCTGCGGTGTACAGGTTCGGTGGGGCGCCCTTGCCCAGACCCGGCTCGATGAAGGCGATGGCTCGGCCAGTCGGCGACCATGCCAGGGCTGTGGCAGTCCGACCTTCGATGGCCTGCCGAGGGTTGTTTCCATCGGCGTCGCAGACCGAAATGGCTTCGAGCGTCGCGAATGCGATGCGATCGCCCGAAGGGGACCACGCGGCGCACCGCACTCCCTTCGCGATCGGGAAGGGCTCGCTTCCGATGGCCGTTGCGACATAGACGAACAGCTCGCCACCCCGGCGGAACAGGAGCTTGGCCCCGTCAGGCGACCAAACCGGGCTCTCGGCCTTCGTCGAAACCTCGACGAAGCCCTCACGTCCTTCGCGCCACACCGCGAGCGCGCCGGCAGGCGCCAAGTGGAGCGCGACGCGGTTCCCGGAGGAGTTCCAAGCGAGGCGGTTGGCGGTCGTCGGGCCGATCGTCTTCTGGTCTTCGCCGACAACCACGACGAGTTCGTTTCCGGTCGGGGTTTCGACCAGAAATGCGGCCTCGACTTTGGGTTGGCCCCCGCCACCTGGGGCGGCGATTGCGAAGAGCCCGAGAAGAATGGCGGCGATGCCGCGCTTCCCTGGCATCATCTCATCATTGTAGGCGATTCGGGCTGGAGAGACGCGCGCCAAGGCGGGTACATTCGGCGGGTATGTTGGAAACCATGACCGATCAAGAGATTTTCGACCGGGTCAAGAACGTTACCGTCGAGCAGCTGGGCGTGAAAGAGGAAGAGGTCGTGGCGACCGCTTCATTCCAGGAAGATCTGGGCGCCGACTCGCTCGACGTCGTTGAACTAGTGATGGCGCTTGAGGAGGCGTTCGGCGTCGACATTCCGGACGACGACGTCACCTCGCTCAAGACGGTTCAGGACGCCGTCGAGTATATCAAGTCGAAGAAGTAATGGCAGGTGCCCCCCGGCCGTCCGGCCGGGTCGTCGTAACCGGCCTCGGCGGAATCACCCCCCTCGGTACGGGTGTCGATAAGTTCTGGCCACGTATCGTCGCCGGAGAGAACGCGGTCGACCGGATCACGCATCTCGACCCGTCGGAGTTCACGACCCAGATCGGGGCCGAAGTCCGGGATTTCGAGGCGGAGGACTGGCTCGACAAAAAGGAGGCTCGACGGATCGATCGCTTTATCGCGTTCGCGGTCGGGGCTTCTACCATGGCCCTGAACGATGCCTGCCTAAAGGCCGAAGGCGAGCTTGCTGAACAGGTCGGCGTAATGATCGGCTCGGGTATCGGCGGCCTCACCTTCCTCGGCGAGCAGTTCCGCCGACAGATCGAAGGTGGGCCTTCGAAGGTCTCGCCCTTCCTCGTGCCCTACATGATCCCCGATATGGCATCGGGATACACCTCGATCGTTCACGGACTCAAGGGACCGAATTCTTGTGTGGTGACGGCCTGCGCGACCGGTGCGAACGCCATCGGGGACGCCTACCACATCATCAGGCGCGGAGATGCGGTGGCAATGCTGGCCGGAGGCACCGAAGCGCCGATCAACGAAATCGGCATGGCCGGGTTCTGCTCGGCCCGCGCAATGAGCACGCGCAACGACGATCCGGCCCATGCCTCGCGACCGTTCGACGCCGAGCGCGACGGCTTCGTGATCTCGGAGGGGGCCGCAGTACTCATATTGGAGGACTACGAGTTCGCGGTGAACCGAGGGGCCACGATCTACGCCGAGATCGTCGGGTACGGCATGACGGGCGATGCCTTCCACATCACCCAGCCCGACCCCGAAGCCGATGGCGCCACCCGCGCAATGAAGGCTGCCCTGAGGGGCGCCGGACTCGAACCGGGAGCTGTGGATTACATCAACGCCCACGGAACGTCGACCCTCTATAACGACCGTCTCGAAACGCTAGCGATCAAGCGGGTCTTCGGGGATTACGCCTCGCGCCTGCCGGTAAGCAGTACGAAGTCGATGATCGGTCACAGTCTCGGAGCGGCGGGAGCGATCGAGGCAGCGGTCTGTCTACTGGCGATGCGAGACAATGTCTTGCCCCCGACGATTAACTATGAGAAGCCTGATCCCGATTGCGACCTGGACTACGTACCGAACCGCTCCAGACCGGCCCCGCTGAACTGCGTGCTGTCCAATTCGTTCGGCTTCGGCGGCCACAACGTATCTCTCATCTTCCGCAAAGTTTCGTAGAGCCTCAGCGGCGAGGTGCTAGAATCTTGCCCAGCGCACGCTTGCGCTTGGAGAGAGACATGCGTACCTTCAGAAGAATTATTCCAATGCTGGCGGCCTGCCTAGGCTTGGCCGGCACCGCCGCCGCCCAAGAGATGGTGCTGAACGGCGGATTCACTAACAACACCGCGGGCAGCACGGTTTTCAATATGTCGAACGCGGATTTCACCAACACGGTCGCGAACTGCACTGGCTTCGGGACCGCCGAAGAACTCGACCTCATTTACGGCACAGACTTCGGCCCCCAGCCTCCGGTCGGCAACATCAAGATCGGACTGCATCGCCAGGCGAACGGAAACTCCGATGCATTCTCGGCCACCTTGAACGGTCCCGTCTTCCCGGGTCAAAGCTACCAATTGCAGTTCGATCTCAGCGCGCTGGCAGGTGGAGCGGGCTCCATCGAAGTCGGAATATCGAACAGTCCGAACACCTTCGGGACGCTCGTTTACGCGGCCGATTCGATCGACGGCTGGGTCCACCACAACGTGATCATCGTGGCTCCCGTCATGGGACAGTATCTCACGGTGCGAGAAGTACCGGGCGGAGGAGGAGATGGCGGGACGAACTTCTCCTGCATTGCCCAACTTTCGCTGATTTCTGCGGGGCCGGCGTTCTCGAGAGTGGTTTCCCTCTCGGCCCTCCCTCGCGAAATCAGGACAGGACAGCGATCGGTGATCACGGTCAATCTGGACCGAGCGGCTCCTCCGGGAGGCTCTCGCTTCACCGTGCGCTACTCATCGACAGCCCTGACGGGCCCCGCGACTTTTACCGTGCCCGCAGGTCGCCGGTGGGCGACGTTCATCGTGTTCGGAAGCAACCGCGCTACCACGGCAAGGCGCGTGGACATAACCCTGTCGAATCCGGCCTCGTCTGCCACCACCTACGTGCTCGTCAATCCGTAGCAGCGGGAGCAGCCGATAATCGAGGGGCGGCATCGATTCCGACGCCGCCCCTTGCCGCGCCCGCCTTCATAATAGAACCGATGGCTGCCCTCCTCGAAACCTGCCTCCCGGGCCTTGCGGCGCCGAAGCGAGGCAAGGTTAGGGAGGTATACGATCTCGGCGACACCCTGCTGATCGTCGCCACGGACCGAATCAGCGCCTTCGATGTCGTGATGGCCAATGGTGTGCCGGACAAGGGGCGGATCCTCAACCAGATGAGCGCCTTCTGGTTCGAGCGATTCGTCGACCTCTGCCCGAACCATCTCGTTGCCATCGACGACGACCGCATCGCCGCCCGGATCGGCGAAGCTTGGAGCGAGCCTCTTCGCGGACGCTGCGCTATCGCTCGCCGCGCGGAGGTGATCCCCGTCGAATGCGTCGCTAGGGGCTATCTGACGGGTTCGCTTTACAAGGAGTACCGTGCGTCCGGTGGAGGCGTGCACGGCCTCCATTTGCCCTCCGGGCTCCTCGACGGCGACCGACTTCCCGAGCCGATTTTCAGCCCCGCGACCAAGGCGACCGAGGGCCACGACGAGAACATCTCCTTTGAGGAGATGCAAGACCTCGTCGGCCAGGAACTCGCCGGCAGGCTGCGAACGCTGACCCTCGAAATCTACTCACGGGCCGCCGAACATGCCGAGGCCCAAGGCCTGATCCTTGCCGACACGAAGTTCGAGTTCGGACTCGTCGACGGCGAGCTGACGTGGATCGACGAAGCCCTCACGCCGGACAGCTCCCGCTTTTGGGAAGAGAGCCTTTGGCAACCGGGCCGCGCCCAACCCAGCTACGACAAGCAGTACGTGCGCGACTACCTCGAGTCGATCGGCTGGGATAAGCGGCCGCCAGGCCCGACTCTGCCCGACGACGTGATTCAACGGACGCGCGAGAAGTACGTCGAGGCCTATTCCCGCATCACCGGGATGCCGTTCTAGGCCGATGTTCCTCCTTTACAACTTCCTCCTCACGCTCTTCGCCCCCCTCTGGGTCCCCTGGATGCTCCTCCGGGCCCGGGCGCGGCAAGAGGCGCCGAACTGGAAGGAGCGGCAGGGCGAATTCGATTTCCCGCCCGATCCGAAGACGAAGCGGATTTGGATCCATGCAGTCTCCGTCGGCGAGGTGGTGGCGGCGATGCCGATCTTGGCCGAAGTACGGTCGCTCCTCCCGGACCACGAGATCGTGCTCTCGGTGACCACCAGCAGCGGCCATCAGACCGCGAGGGAGAGGGCGACGGGGCTTTACGACCATCTCGTGTACTTCCCCATCGACGTCGCCCGGTTCCAGATGGCGGCGATGACGAGGGTTCGACCGGAGGTCGTGGCGGTCATGGAGACCGAACTTTGGCTCAACTTTCTCTGGGCCGCCCAGGCGATGGGAGCGGCGACCCTCTTGGTGAATGGCCGGATAAGCGACCGATCCTTTCCGAGGGCGAGGAAGGTGCGTTTCTTCTATCGGTCGCTGCTCCGATATCTCGATCGCGCATTGATGCAGACCGAACTGGATGCCGACCGGATCCGAGCACTCGGTGCGGAGCACGCAGAAGTGTTCGGCAACTGCAAGTTCGACGAAGGCGCTCTCGAAGAAGTCGATCCGGTGGCGCTGCGGCGCGAGTTCGGTATCGGCGAGGGCGAGGCAGTGGTCGTGCTCGGCTCCACTCGCGGAGAAGAGGAGGAGGCGTTGGTTCTGGACGCGATCGAGCGGCTCGATCGACCCGGGTTGAAGATCATCCACGCTCCTCGCCACTTGGAACGGGCCGACGCGCTCGCCGACGCGGTGGCGGCTCGCTTCGGGTCGGTGGCTCGGCGCTCTCGTGGCGAATCCGGGAGGTACCTGGTGCTCGATACCTACGGAGAACTGGGTCGGGTCTACGCTCTTGCCGATGTCGCGATCGTGGGAGGGGGATTTTCGAACTTCGGTGGGCAGAACCTCATCCAGCCCCTCGCGCACGGCAAGCCTGTCATCCATGGCCCGAATATGCAGAATTTCGCCTTTGCCGCCAGAGCGGCGGCTGACGCCGGAGCGTCGATCGTGGCTTCGAACGCCGATGAACTCGCGGCGGCGTTGGGCGACCTGCTCGACGAACCCGAGCGACGCTCACGAATGGGCCAGGAGGCCAAAGCACTCGTGGCGAAGCATCGCGGGGCGGCCAGGCGATATGCGGAGGCGATCGCGGCGGCTTGCCACGCGTCGGACGAACGACAGCCTGCCTAGGTAGACTCCCCGTTCCCCATGGCGGCCAAATCGTGGAAAGAGTGGGAAAAACCCTTGATCGAACTCGACGAGGCCCTCGCCAAACTGCGCCAAGCGGCCCGGTCGGAACCCGAGCGCAAGGACGAGATCGAAGAGCGGATCGTCGAGTTCGAACGACGGCGTGATAACTACATCTCGGTCGTCTACAGCCGCCTCGGGCCCTGGCAGAAAGTGCTCCTCGCCCGGGCGGAGCCCAGACCCTATACCCTCGACTACATCCACGGAATCTTTCAGGACTTCGTCGAACTCGACGGAGATAGGCGCCATGGCGCAGACCACGCGATCGTGGGTGGCCCGGCCAGCCTCGACGGCCGGCCCTGCATGGTACTCGGCCACCAGAAGGGCCGAACTATCCAAGATCGCCAGTATCGCAATTTCGCTATGGCCAAGCCGGAGGGATACCGCAAGGCGATCCGGCTCTTCGAGATGGCCGATCGATTCGGACTGCCGGTCGTCACTTTCGTCGACACTCCGGCGGCGGACCCCGGCGTGGAAAGCGAATCACGCGGCATCAGCGAAGCGATCGCCGCCAGCATGCTCAAGATGTTCGAACTCCAGGTGCCGATCGTCTCGGTTGTCATCGGCGAAGGAGGGAGCGGCGGCGCGATCGGCATCGCCTGCGCGAACAAGGTGCTCATCCTCGAGCATGCGATCTACAGCGTCATCCCGCCGGAAGGCTGCGCGGCAATTCTCTGGCGTGCGCCGGAGAAGGGAGACCAGGCGGCCGCGGCGCTTCGACTCACCGCCCAATCCGCGCTCGAGTACGGCCTCGTGGACCGCGTTCTGGCAGAACCATTCGGCGCGGCCCACCGCGATCCGGCGGAGGCGGTCGAGATCGTCAAGAACGGCGTGGTAGAGGCGCTCGCCGAATTGGACGGCATGACCGGACTGCAGCTCAAGGCGCAGCGGTTCGACCGGTTCCGTGCGATGGGGCGGTACTCGGAATAATGCGCGAAGCCCTTCTGAACCCTCGCGACGTATAGAGTTAGCAGTGAACGCCGTTATCCAAAGCAAGGGTCTCTGCAAGGACTACGTCATGGGTGACGTGGTCGTCCACGCGCTTCGCGGCGCCGACGTCTCGATCAGCGCGGGCGAGTTCGTCGCGATCATGGGCCCCTCGGGCTCCGGGAAATCGACGTTCATGAACCTCGTCGGATGCCTGGATCGACCGACCTCCGGAGAGTACATCCTCAACGGAGAAGACGTCTCACGCCTCTCCGACAACCAACTGGCCGAGATTCGCAACAAGTACATCGGTTTCGTGTTCCAGACATTCAATCTGCTGCCACGGACCTCGGCGATCAAGAACGTCGAGCTGCCCCTCATGTATGCCGGAGTCAGGGACCGGCACAAGCGGGCGGAAGAGGCGCTGGTACGCGTGGGCCTCGCCCAGCGCATGGACCATAAGCCGAGCGAACTTTCCGGGGGTCAGCAACAGCGGGTCGCGATCGCGCGAGCGCTCGTCAACGACCCCGTCCTCATCCTCGGCGACGAGCCCACTGGCAATCTCGACTCGCGGACTTCCGAGGAAATCATGGCTCTGTTTCAGGACCTGAACCGTCACGGCAAGACCGTCATCATCGTGACCCACGAAGAGGAGATCGCTCGCCACTGCAAACGGATCATTCGTTTCAAGGATGGGCGCATCGTCCAGGATGAGGCGGTCGCCGACCCGATAGACGCCATGAAAGCGCTGGAGAGGCTGCCCGATCCCGACGCGGTCCCCGTTGGGCAGGCGCCTGAATTCCAGGTCTAGTCCTTGCGCCACTTGACCGAGCCGTCGGCGTAGGCGATCGCCCGTCCACCGGGACCTTCCACGTACCCGATTTCGACCTCGCTCGGGTTTTTCAGGTTGTCCAGGCTGCCTCCCGGGAACGTGTAAACGAATCGGTCCAGGATCGAGCGATCCTTGATGTACGGCAAGAGCTTGTCTCGGTCGTGCGGAGGGGGAGCGACGTCGTCGCTGTCCGAAGCGTACATGATGAGGGCTAGCGCACACTGCTTCGCCGCGGACATGGCCTCCGTTCGGAGCGCCGCCTCTCGCATCTGAAGGTACAGAATCTTGTCGATGCCGATGATCCGACGCACCATCGCGACCCCTCGAGAGGCGTAGAGGACCGCCTCTCCGGAAGGGGCGATCTCAGCATGCTCGGTGCTCGCATCGGCCGAAACGAGGGCCGACGACCTTTCGGAGTCGGTCTCGTCTTTCATCCAAAGCGACTTGAGATGCAAAGGGCCTTCAGCGGCCGACAGCGCGAGCGATGTTTCGAACAGATGGAACGGATGCCGGGCGGACTTGAGGTCGTGCTGCTTGGGGTCCACCGGCGGTCCAGGCTTTCCGTCCGGCCCGATCGTGACCCACGATTTCGCGTCCCGTGGTTCGTTGCCGACGAGATACGCGAAACGAGTGGGATTGTGGACCATTTCGAAGGTCACCCGTTTCGCGGTGAGGCGGTGGGTCGATGGGGCGAGGCCGTCCGGGCGGAGAAATCGGACCGTGAGCCCGTATCCGCCTTCGCCTTGCTGCACATGTACGAGAGCACCGAGATCGCGGGCTCCTTGGGCGAACGTGTATACGCCGGAATCTTCGGAAGGAAGGTCGAGAGTCGCGACACGTCCTTCCGGCGAAATGTGAATGAGGCGGTAACGAGCGATGGGCTCGTCTGCCCCCATCGCGAGGCCGAGAAGGTACAGAGCCGATCCGATCCATTGCGGCGAACTGGCTTCGAGAATGGACACCTGGGTGGCCGGCTCGCTCAACACGGTAGTCGCCGTCGACTGGTCTTCTTTCCAAAGGACGAGGTTCCACTTGACATTCGCGGAAGGTTCGCCCTTGGCCAGCGCCGTCTCGATCGCTCGCCTCGGGGCGTCGATCGACAGGACGGCGGCCCGCTTGCCGTCCGGAGACCAACCGAAGGAACGGACGACATTGCCGCCAACCGGGACGGGAGGCAACAGGAGATAGGCCCGATCACCAGAAAAGAAGCCATCTGAGATGGGCGAAGCGCCGAGTTGAGCAAGGAAAGGGACCAACCACAGCATGGGCTCATTTTAGCGGCCTTCGGCAAGGAAACGACCGAATCGGAAACAGTCGCCGCGCGGTACCCTCTTTAACGATGTCGCTACTCGAGGTACCCATCGGCCCGAACCCGCCCTCCATCGTCAACGTGATCGTCGAGATTCCTCGTGGAAGCACCAATAAGTATGAGATAGACGCGAAAACCGGCATAATTCGTCTCGATCGCGTCCTTTATTCTCCCCTCTTCTACCCGTTCGACTACGGCTATATTCCGCAGACGCACTATCTCGACGGAGACCCGCTGGACGCCCTCGTATTGGTGACTCACCCTACGTTCCCTGGCTGCGTCATCGAGTCTCGCCCGGTCGCGGTACTGGCGATGCGCGACGACAAAGGCTCGGACGAGAAGATTCTGTGCGTGGCGACCGTCGATCCGCGGTTTCGTACATGGTCCAGCCTCGCCGACTTGAACGAACACGTCCAAAAGGAGATCATCCACTTCTTCGAGGTCTACAAGACGCTCGAGCAAAAGGAAGTGGACGTCCTCGGCTGGCTCGACGTGGATGCGGCGACCCGACTCGTCGAAAAGTATCGCGTGTAGCGGGTCTCCGTGAACCAGGGACACGATCCACCCCCGGCTATCTTCACCGTCGTCATCCCGAGCTTGCCGAGCGATCGTCCTGCTGCGGCCAGCGCCGAAGCGCGACGATTCCTCCACTTCCCTTCGCTTCGGTCGGAATGAGGAAAGTGCTCCCCCGATCTACCCCACCTCCCTTGCGGGTAGCCCGCGGATGGTTCGTGCCGCGGGATGACGGCCCGCCGGGGGCACCGTCCTCCGGCTATCTCCACGTCGTCATCCCGAGCTTGCCGAGGGATCGTCCTGCTGCGGCCAGCGCCGAAGGGCGACGATTCCTCCACTTCGCTTCGCTTCGGTCGGGATGACGGAATTGGTCCCCCGATCCATCCTCCGGCTACCAGTTTTTTCATCAGTAACCCATCAGGCATACGAGCGGCAGACCGGTTGGGTTAAGATAGAAGGCAATCTTGTTGCCCCGCTAGGGCCTCGACCTTTTTTTGGAGGGAGTTGTTTCTCATGAAGTTTCACGCCATCGCGGCCTTGTCCGCCCTCGTCCTTGCTTCGGGCGTTCATGCCCAGGTCTATTCGCCGATTCCCAACGACTTCGGCACGACAAACGCTGGTGGCACGTTCTTAGGACCCATGGCAAACGCCGCTCGCACCTATCAGCTTCTCATCAACGAGAGCCAGCTGACCGCCCACGTGGGTCGGCTGATCGACGGCTATGCTTGGCGGCTGCCCAACTCTGCCACCGCGGCATGGCCCACCGCCGACGTCAGCTTCACTCAGTTCGACCTTCGGCTAAGCCCTTCGGTCGCACCCGCTTCGCGGTCGCTGACGTTCGCGAGCAACGTCGCGGGTACGCAAGTTTTGGTGAAATCCGGCGCTCTGTTGGTGCCTGCAAACTCTTACCCTTCAGGTGCCTCGGGCACGACCGCTAACGACTGGGGACCCGTGATCCCGTTCGACACGCCCTACCTGTACTTGGGAGGCCACCTGCTCATCGAAGTTCGTCACACCGGCTTTAGCGGAACTTCGAGAAGCGTCGACGCGATCCTCGCGACTGGTGGACCGGCTGGCGTGTACGGCAACCAAGTGAGCGCCTGCTGGACGGGCAGTTACGCCGGTACATCCGGCGCGCAAGGTAACTTCTCGGCGATTCACCTTCGCTCCATCCCCGGCACTGTTTCGGTTGCCGGTCAAGTTACTCTCGAAGATCGCGTCGGCAACTTCCCGACGAGCGTCGACATCGACTTCAAGAACCTCGATTTCTCGGTTGCGCATACCGCAATGAACGTTTCGCTCGACGGCAGCGGCAACTACTCGACGACCGACCTGCCAGCGATACCCGGGAGCTACCTCGTGTCGGTTAAGCTCCGGCCTGGACTTCGGCGCACCGTCGGTCCAGTCAATACCGGAACTGGCGCTTCAGGCGTGGACATGGCGATGCCCAACGGCGACATCGACGACGATAACGAGATCGCGATCGGGGACTACTCACTCCTGTCGACGGCTTTTGGCTCCGGACCTGCCGACCCGAACTGGGATCCCTTCGCCGACTTGGATGGCGACGATGAGGTGACGATCGGCGATTACGCCATTCTTTCGCAGAACTTCGGCATGATCGGCGACCAGTAAGAACCAAGCTGCTACGCTTGAGGAGCCTGGGCCGCATGCGGCCCAGGCTCCTCGTCTTCCGATAAGTTGGTAGCCGGGGGATGGATCGTGCCCCCGGTCGGCCGTCTTCCCGCGGCAAGAGCCATCCGCGGGCTACCGGTCGTTTTGCTGCGCCGATCTCAACCCTTGACGACGCTGACCGAGGTGATGCGGTCGCCGAGTTCGACCTTTCGAAGGACTTCCATGCCGGAAACGACCTGGCCGAATACGGTGTATTGGCCATCGAGGAAGCCACTCGGGCCTAGCATGATATAGAACTGGCAGTCTCCCGAATCTTTATCGCCCGGCAGGTGTCCCATGCCGACCGCACCTTCCACGTGCTTGAACCCAGAGTCCTCGTAAGGGATCTTGGTTCCGGTGGAATACGTTCCTAACGAGCGATCGCCCATCGGCTTGGTTCTCGAGTTCGGATCGCCGGTCCTTGCCATATAGGGTCGCGGCGATCGCGAAGCTTCGAAAAACCTCTGTCCGTCGTAAAATCCGTCCGAGGCGAGTGCCATGATCCGCGCCGTAGTCTTTGGCGCCTCCGCCGTGTGGAGCTTGATCCACATCGTGCCGCGGCCTTCGACCACTACCCTGAGGTACGTTTCACCGGTACGTGGCTTAAAGTCCTGAGCAGCGGCGAACAGGGCCACCGCCATCATGATCACGATCCAGAAGGTTCGCATTTATGTTTCGTCCTTGACCCCTGAATTTAGACGTTCAGGCAAGGCGGATGATATGGGACTTTCTACTTCGGCTCTTCCTCGTCAGCGTCGAGCGTCCGGGCGGCCTTGGTGACTGCGTTGGATCGGCGACGGACCTGGCTATAGCTTTGGCTTCGCTGATCGCCCGCGACCGCCCGCTGCTCCTGCTGGAGCTGGATCGCGGCGGCCCGCTGGCGATCGTGCTCGCGCTGGGCCTCGGCCATGAGGGTGTGCTCCTCGCCGCGGCGCCGTCCGACCGCCTTGTCCCACAGATACAGGATCGGGGCGGCGTTGAAGATCGATGAGTAGGTACCGGAGATAATGCCGACCAGCATCGTTAGACAGAAGAATTTCAGTTCCGGAGTCGCGGTGCCCCAGCCCACCAGGATGACCAGCGTTGCGATGACGGTCATTGAGGTGTTGATCGACCGAGCCAACGACTGGGTGATCGAACGGTTGCAGAGTCGAGCGAAGTCCTCGCCAGGAAGCTGGCGCCGCAGGTTTTCGCGGATACGGTCGAAAATGACGATCGTATCGTGAACGGAGAAGCCGATCATCGTCAGCATCGCCGTGATGAACAGGGCACTGATTTCCCAGCCCATGAAGTAGCCCACGATGCCTGCCACACCGACCACGACGAGGATGTCGTGGGCCATGGCGAGGATGGCGGACATACCGAACTTGAACCCCGACCGGAAACCGCCCAAAGCCACGCCGAACCGAATCGTCAAGTAGGCGATGATCAGCAGGCAGCTGACGATCACTCCCTTGATGGCGTTCTCGATCGCCTCTCGCTGCACGGTGGGGCCGACCTCGGTGAAGCTGAGCCGATCACCCGTCACTCCGGCCCGCTTGGCGATCTCGGCCTCCGCATTGGGGTCGTTGGCGGTGATCCCGGCCGTCGCGGGGACGGTAATCGAAACGATGCGCTGTCCCTTCTCGTCGCTGAAGAACTTCACGTTCGTACCCTTCAGCCCGCTCGCTTCGAGATTCTTGTAGACCTGTTCCGTGGTCAATCCTGACGGCGCTGTGTAGGTAGCCTCGAAGCCGCCGAGGAATTCCACGTTAGCCCTCAGTCCGCCCATCCCGACGAATATGGCGCCCGGGATGATCGTGAGGAGGGAGATGAGGAAGTATCGCCCTGCTTTGTTGACGATCTGGAGCTGCCGCTGCTTGGCGTCGGCTTCCAGCCCTTCGCCGAACCACTGTCGGTTCAGCCCGAACCACTTTTCGTTCTTGCCGATGCCCGATCCGACGATAAAGACGAGAAGCGACCGTGTAACCGTCACCGCGGTAAAGAGAGAGATGATGACGCCGATGATGAGAGTCGTGGCGAACCCTTTGACGGGTCCGGTGCCGAGATTGACGAGGACGAGCGCGGTGAGGATCGTGCAGGCGTTGGAGTCGATGATCGCGGGAAGAGCCCGTTTGAAACCGAGTTCCACGGCCGTCATCAGCTGCCGCTCTTCGCGCATTTCTTCCTTGACACGTTCGAAGACGAGGATATTGGCGTCAACGGCCATGCCGACCGACAGGATGAAACCCGCAATGGCGGCCAGCGAGAACGTCGCCTCCAGCCACTTGAGCACGGTTAGCGTGAAAAGGATATACAAGACCAGAGCCACCAGCGCGACGAACCCGGGCAGCATGTAGTAAATGATGAGGAACGCCGCGATGATCGCGAAGGATATGATCCCCGCGTTGACCATCATGTCGAGCGCCGACGTGCCGAGTGTCGATTCCACGACCGATCGGCTCGTCACCGTGAGGTCGACGGGCAGTGCGCCGGCGTTCAGCAGGTTCGTCAGATTGACGACGTAGTCGGGCTCGAACTTGCCCTCGATGACGGCGTTATCGGTCAGCCGCGCGGTCTTTTGGACGTGAGCGATGCTCAGCACTCGACCGTCCATGACGAAGGCGATCAATTCCTCGCGGCCGTAGTTCCGCCGCGACCAGTCGCCGAGCTTGTCGGAGCCTTTCGCGGAGAACTCCATCATCGGGACGGTGCCCGTGCCATGCATGGTCGGTCGGGCTACCGAGAGGTCGTCACCCTGCAGGATGAGGGACCAGCCCTCGATCATCTTCTTGTATTCGGGATCGCCCGGCTTGAGGACTTTGCCGGTGTCGGTGCCGCGGGCCTTGGTGAACCAAACCTCGGGAGCTCCGCCCACTTGCTCGCTGCCCTCGACGCGGTACTCCCGGTAGTCGGCCTTCGGACTGACCACGTTCTTGGCATGGTACAGCTGGATGCTCGCGCTGCTGCCGAGGATCTTCACGGCTTCGTTGACGTCCTTCACGCCGGGAAGCTCGACGATGAACTCGTCGAGGCCCTTGGGGAGGACGTTGCCTTCTGTTACGCCGAGAGTCTTTCCGACGCGCTCACCGAGAATCCGGACGAGATTCTGCTTCACGGTGCCGATGTTCTGGCGCTGTTCGGGCGTCAGCTTGCTCGTGTCCATCTTGAAGGTCACACGAGAGCCACCGCGGACGTCCAAGCCCAGCGAGTACTTCTTCTGCGTGAACATGAACGCAGAAAGGCCGGTGAGGGCCAGCACGATGACGAGAAATAGATAGCCTTTGGACTGCGACTGCAAGGTGATGCCTCTCCAAGACGGTGCACGCGTCTTCCGGGGCGGCAGTATACCGCCGGTCGCTCCTACCCCGGATTCGGAGCCTAACCCGAGGCATGGTGCACAATCCGAGCCATGTCCTTGGAAGAATCGCTGCGTGAGATTCGACTCGCCAAGATCGCCCGCCTACGCGAGCTTGGCTGCGACCCTTACGCCATCGAGAAGTTCGACATGAGCCACACCGTCACCGAGACGGTCGAAGGGTTCGAGAAGTTGACCGACATTCCGCTTCGCGTGGCCGGCCGGCTCCATTCGATGCGGGTCATGGGAAAGGCCGCGTTCGCCGACCTCCACGACGGAACGAACAAGATTCAACTCTACTTCCGAAAGGACGACGTCGGAGAGACGCTTTGGGAAGTCGTCGGCCTCCTCGACATCGGCGACCATCTCGGAGTCGAAGGCAAAACGATGGTGACCCGGACCGGCGAGCACTCGATCCACGTCGCGGCCCTGTGGCCACTCAGCAAGCCGCTCCACTCTTTGCCGTTGGGCAAGGCAAAGGACGGAGAGCACTACAACGCGATCGCCGACACCGAGCTACGCTACCGTCACCGGCACCTGGACCTCATCGCCAACCCAGAGGCGCGCAAGATGCTCGTCGATCGCATGCTCGTCACGCGCGCGGTTCGACACTATCTGGACCAGAACGGCTATCTGGAAGTGGAGACGCCCCTCCTACAGGTCGTTGCGGGCGGCGCGGCGGCCCGACCGTTTCTTACCCACTACAACGCCTACGAGATGGATGTCAAGCTCCGAATCTCCCTCGAACTCTATCTCAAGCGGCTCATTTGCGGCGACCTGCCTCGGGTCTATGAGATCGGGCGAGTCTTTCGGAACGAGGGTATCAGCAACCGCCACAGCCCCGAGTTCACGATGCTGGAGTTTTACGAGGCCTACACCGATCTCGAGGGCATGATGGCGCGGGTCGAGGGACTCTTCCGCTCCGTCGCTCAGGAGGTCTTCGGAACGAGCGTCGTGTCGGTCCCGATGAGGGACGAGCGCGACGAGGAGACCGGCGCCTTCGTCGAACTCGATTTCGGCAAGCCTTGGCGAAGGGTCGGCATGCTCGACGAAATCTCGCGCCTCTCGGGCATCCCCGTCGACAACCTTCACGACTACGAATCGGCCAAGGCGGGCATGGCCAAGGTGGGCCTTCCCACCGAGAACGAGCATTCCCTCGGCGGGATACTCGAGAAGCTTCTGGAACACTTCGTCGAGCCGACGCTGATCCAGCCGACCTTCGTCGTCGGCTATCCGATCGAGACCTCGCCCCTCGCCAAGAAGGTGCCCGGCGACCCCTCGATGACCCGCCGTTTCGAAGGCTACGTCCTCGGCCGAGAGGTGTGCAACGCCTTCAGCGAGATCAACGATCCGGTCGACCAGCGAGAACGCTTCGAGCAGCAGGTCGCCGAGCGAGAAAAGGGCGATGCCGAGGCCCATCCGATGGACGAAGAATTCCTCTTCGCCCTCGAATGCGGCATGCCGCCCACCGGCGGCTGCGGGATCGGTATTGACCGCCTAGCCATGACCCTCACCGGCGCGCGCCACATCCGAGAAGTCCTGCTATTCCCGATGATGCGTCCCGAACGGGACCGGGGATTCGGGGTCTCCCCCTCGAGGAACGAGGGGGAGCTTCGCCGCGACGAAGGAGCGTGCGAGGAGGGGGAGTAAACACCGGCGCGAGCGCGGGGGTCGTGGTGCGTGGGGTATCGAGTATTACTCCCCTCAGGCACGGGCTTCGCCCGGCCAGATCCCCCTCGTCTCGACGAGGGGGACTGCGCTAGGCCTTCTTCTTGAAGGTCCCGGTGCCGACTTTGGTCCACTTGTCCCCCATCTTGAACTCCAGGAGGAAGCTGACCTCGCCGTCGCTCACCTTCTTCAGGGTCGCGCGGCTGACGGTCTTCTCTGGCATTCCGCTGGCCCAAGGCTCGCTGATGGAGACGAAGTCGTTTCCTTTGATCTCGCCCCATTCGATCCGCGGGGTGGGGGCCCAACTCGCAAAGGTGTACATCGAATACTTCTTCTTCTCGGCATCCCAGCCAAGGTAGCCAACCTCGGTCATCTTCATGCCTTCAGCTTCCATGATGAAGTCCTGGCGCAGGAACATGCCTTCCATCGCGCACTTCATGGTCGTTTTGGACTCCATCTTCATGCCCTCGATGTCCATGGACATCTTGCCCTCCCAGGTGCCGACCATCCAGGCGAGGCTCTTGAGCTCCGCGGGAGCCTCCATCGGGGGCTGGGCGGTGGCGGAGACGAAACTGCAGATAACAAACAGCAATGTGAGTAGCTTCCTCATGACGCCATTGTGGCATGCTGCGGGCCTCAGAACAATCGCCGGCCCTCTCTGGGAGGGCCGGCGATAGAGACAGAAGCGGTTTGTCGCTAGTCGTCGCCGACCATTCCGAAGTTCTGCGAAAAGATCGAGTAGTCGCCGATGTCGATCGAGTCGTCGCCGTTGAGGTCGGCACCGGGTATCCAGTTCGGGTCGCCGGAACTCGAGCCATAGGACATCGAGAAGTACGCGAAGTCCAGAATGTTGATCTCGTTGTCCTGAGCGATGTCGCCGAAGATACAGTCGAAGTCGAGGTCGTTCTTGCCGTCGCCGTCGATCTCTACGGAGGTGCGAACGTGGCGCAGGTAGTTCGGCCCTTCGGCGGCGACGTCGTAGATGCCCGCTGGGGAGTCGATCACGACTTGGTAGCTCCCATCCCAGTTCAGGGCAACGGTTCGTTGCTCCAGGATAGCGCTGGGATCACCCGGTACCCGCAGGGCGATCGTGACGGTCGTGTTGCGCGGGTCGCCATTGAAGCCCTGCATGTTCATCTTGCCTTTAACCATCTTCTTGGCTGTGTCTTTGGCTCGGGCGATGTCCTTGGCGTGCGGGTAGCGTCGGAATAGGGGACGGTTATTGAGTTTGTGTACGCCGGCGTTGGTCATGGGCTCCATCGCTTCGATGTTTCCTGCGTTGTTCCGCGTGATGCATCCATTGAAGGACGGGTGGTCGAGGCGGATCGCATGGCCCAGTTCGTGAATGGCGACGTTGATCGAGTCGAACTTCATGTCGTCATCCGTGTTGTCGGCCTGGTTCTTCCCGATGCCGAAGTCGTGAACGATGTTGAAGTAGATGTAGCCGTTGAGCAGTTTGCCGTTCATGTCGACGTTGCCGGTTTGCCACCAGGCAAGTAGGTCGGATGCGCCGCCAACGTGGCCAGCCTGTCGCTGCACGTCACGGGTCAAGCGCACATAGATACAGGGTCGGGTTGGCTGCTGTCCGGCCGCGACGAAGTGAAAGCGCCAGCCGGTATTCGCATTGTTCCAAGCGGCCACTGCACGGCGGACCGAGTCGCCGAACGTGAACATCATGTCGTTCGGAGTGGGATCGACTTCCCCGTTCATCGGATCGCGATGGACGCCCACGACATCGGGAGACTGGAACTGCCCGTTCGCCTCGAAGACGATATCGAGATCGCGGACGTTGTTTGCCCACTGGTGGTTGAGAAGTTGGGCCGGCGCTGCGACGGCCGAGCAAAGAGTCAGGGCGGCGACGAGTCCGCGAAGGTTCAGTTCTGTTCGATCGATGCTGCGATACATTTCGTATCCTCCTCGTTATTGGCATTCGCGCCTGGTCTGGCACTGACTGCATCGTATCGCCGGATCATCGGAGCATCCTGCGGTTCACGAAACATGGATCGATTAACAGAAGGTGGAACGATTTCGAGTTACAATGAGGGTCGGAGGCATTTGTCGATTGCCAGTCGCAGCGCATGACGAAAGGCAACTAGGGAGGCTTATCGCCAGGCAGCGGCGGTCCCGCGGCTGGTCGCTCTCCGAACTCGCTCGCCGCGCAGGGGTGGGCAAAGCCACCCTCTCCCGGTGGGAAAACGGCGACGCCGCGCCAGCCATTCCCGTGCTAGAGGCCGTCCTCGTCGCCCTCGATGCCGACCTCGATACGCGCGAAAGCGCATACGCCCTGATCGGGGCGCCACGCGGAGTCAGGGCCTTGAGGGCGAGCGAAGCCCGGCACCGCGAAGATCAGACCGAACTCGGCATCGGGAGCCTGACGCTCGGGGACATGATCCGCGCTCTTCGCGTCCGACGGGGCTTGCGCAGCGCCGACGTCGCTGCGGCGGTAGGGGTCACCCCGGCCACCATCAGCCACTGGGAGAAGGGAGAGCGCGCGCCCGACTTCGAGGCCCGGATGCGGCTGGCCAGAGCCCTTCAGGCGACGCTGAACGAGCAGTCGATGCTGGTCCGCGCGTCGCTTGGACTCGCCCGGGCGGGCATGCCCGGCCACGATGAACTCGTCGCTCGGTTTCTGCCGCTCAAGCAGCGTGTTCGCGATCTGGACATGGACGGCGTCGAGCTCGAGTTCGTACTTCTTTGCGCCGACTCTTGGAGGCTCTCGAAGGTCGATCCGCGCGGCCTCTCGCTGCTCAAGAGCGTGCATAGCCAGCTGAGCATGATCATGGCGGAACGGGGGTATGCCAAGGAAGCCGTCGTTCATGCGCTGCGGGCTCACGACATCCAGGCCCCTCCGCACCCCGAAGACGCTCCCTTCTACTCACCCCACGCCATTCTTGCCTGGGCCGGCGTCGAACTCGATCGAGAAAGGCCTTCCGAACGAAACTATCGTCGGGCGATCCGGTACTACCAGGAGGCCGAAGATGCGGCGACGCGGAAGGAGATCCTCCTGCAAAGCCTCCAGTATCCGGCGCGGTGGGGAGACTTCGAGGAGCTGGAGCGCATCCGGGCGGCTGCCCTGAGCGAGCACGAGTCCGCATTCCAGCACTTCGATCCTCTCGACCTCAACTGGCTGCTCGCTGAGTGCTACGCTCTGGTCGGGAGGCACCACGAAGCCTTGGAACTGCTGCCGGCGAGCGCCCCGTTTCGAATTTCACAGGTCCATGTCGATTGCCTTTGGGCCAAGCGCCTGGCTGCCGTCGGCGATTCGCGACGGGCGGGCGAGCACTATGCGAGGATGGTGGGCGCCGTCGAGAGCAGCGGATTCAGCGGGCCGGAAGAGCGGGCGCTCATGGCCGCTTGGGGCGGCTCCGACCCGCATCCGGCAACGGAATCCAAGTCTCGTCGGGCGAGACGTGGTCCTTCGTGACCCAAGCAACGCCTGGGAAGCAGCAGGGACGCCGCTTGCCTTGGTGAAGCATGTCGATGCCGTTCTCGATGCGGCGGGCCCGCGTCTCTTCCTGCTTGGCGGAGGCGACCCACCGAATCCAGTCGCGGCGCGCCATCGGTGTGATCTTCGCCCAAAGGGCCAGGGCCGTGGCCGAATCCGCCAACGCGGTGCGCAGGTCGTCGGGGACCCGAACCTCGGGCTCGTCCCCGATCCGCGTGATCTCGACCGTGACATGCTGGGCGGGTCGAACGCCAATGGCTTGGACGAGGGCTTCGCTGAGCCGGATGGAGTGGCCGCTCCCGTCCGGTTCGAGAGGGGCGCGGAAGGGAAACCCGTTCATCGTCCCCTCCACCGTCACCGCCGCTTTCGGGAGCTTCCCAGTCACATCGGACCTGGGCAGTGCGATCCCGACTGCGCCAGCGTCCGGGAAGGCATCGGCCTTCAAGCGCAGGGTGGCTTCGGTGCTGTCGAGGACGTTGGAGGTGGAAGGTTGGTTCACGGCGTTCCTGCAAAGACGTGCTGAGGCCCGCTAACGGTAGCGCGAGGGGTACTCACGGGCCGATTCTAGCACCGGCCCCGGAAGAGAGTCGTCTGCTCGTCCCGGCATCTCCGGTGTGACTGGGGCCGGCTTTACAGGCAATCATGCGGATGCGCGTCGGAATGGCGTGATGGCAAGCACGACCGATCCCGCAACGAGAGCCCAGTCCAGCGCGACGCCGAGACGAACCGCACCGACCAGCCCATAGAACGTGCCTATGGAGGCGAGGATCAGGGTCCAAGACCGGGAGGACAAGCCGCCGAGGACCAACGCGAATCCGGAGAGGATCAGCAGGGTCGGGCAAGGGATGAGACCGGTCGGCGAGGCATAGAAGTAGGCCCAGATCGACTCGGCCTTGAGGAAGTGCGGATAGACCCAGCCCAACGCGATCAGCAAGCAGCCGGTGACGACCACTGCGGGCGAGCCGAAGCAAACCTGGATTGGTTCGAGCCGCAGGACCAAGGCGGCCAGCGTCAGGCCTGCAGCTGTGAAGATAACGCCATTGAACGGATTGCCCGAGGCAAAGGCGACCACGCCGACGGAGAGCACGGGCAGAGCGAGCAGAACACCCATCAAGAACCGACCGGGACGCCATCGAAGCAGGAGTGCGCCGACGATCAGCCCGAAGTAGGCGTGCCAGACGATGGCCAGCCACGTCCACTGGTTCGCGACTCGGGTCAACTCTTCCAGGATTTGCTCGGCTGAGGGCATCTGATCCTCCCGTGGAGCGCGGCACGTCCGGCACACGCCGCAAGTCCCCGGATTATCTCGGCCGCACCGGCTGCACCCACGCAGTCTCGGTCTCACCTTTACGGTAAGGGTTGGCCTTGGGTTTCGACGAGACCACCTTGGCGCGGACGTAGATCTCGTCGCCCCGCAGGCGGTAGCGCGGCGACGCCCCCTCGACGGTCGTCAGCACGCGGCCGATGTCCGAGCTGTAACGCATCGTCACTCCGAGCGGCTCGCCGTTCGGACCCTCGACCCGCTGTGTGGCCGGATCGTAACCCCTCCGGGTTCCGATGAAGTAGGTCTTGTACGTTACGCCCTTCTCCGGTTTCACTGCGATCGATAGCGTCTTGCCGTCGAAACGGACGTCGCGGAGCGTCACGCCCGTCGAGGAGTAGAAGTCCCCGTCTTCCATCGCGTGAACGAGATCGTGCGCCTGCAGCCGGGCCGCGCGCACCATCACCCAGCCGCGGCCAGGATTGGACTTCGTGACGTGCATCTCGTGGTAGTTATGCGCATCGTCGACGGCGATCCCGTACATGACGTCCTTCTTCAGTTCGGCGAGGCGCCTCGTGAGGATGATGTCCCAGACCCGCTCCATCCCCGCGTGGGTCGCATCGCCGTAGTTGTGGACCGCAGGATGACCGTTATAGACCTCGAAAAGCTTCTCGCCTTCGAGCTGCATCAGTTCCTCGGCGGTGATCGCCCAACCGAAGTTCGGGTGGTTGATATGGGGGAACATCGGGATGCCGGTTCGTGCTCGCTGTTCGTTTACGGCGTCGACGTTCTTCTGCATCGTATCGACGACGGAAGTGCCCTGCCGCGGTGGGATGTGCTCATGCAGGTTGGTAGCGTTCACGTGGATCGGCTTTGCGCCATGCGCGGTGGTGATCTCCTCGCTCTGGATCATCAGGAACCGGCCGGGCTGATCGAACAACCGCTTGATTTCAGGGAGGGTGCGGAGTCTCACCTCGGCCTTGCCGCCCGTCACGCGGGTCTGCACCCAGTCGTCGCCGAAGCGTTTCAGATACTTGACGAGCACCTGCCCCGCTCCACGCTTCTTGGAGAGGTCGAACCACTTCTCGCCGACGCTGAGGACGTTGTGGTCGCTGAGGGCGAGGAAGTGGTACCCGTTCGACTTGTACCAGTCGGCGACCATCTCGGGGTAGTCGTCGCCGTCGCTCCAGAGCGTATGGGTATGCAGGTTGCCCTTCCACCAGGTTCCCTGTTGAGACGGGTAATGGCTGGTGAGGAGAACACCGAGCGCAAGCGTGGCGAGCATGGCGCCATGAGGCTACCCGCTCAGGGGAGATTGCGAGGCAGAGTCGAAGCCATCACGGCCAGTGACTACTCCCAAGGGAGATTCTTGCGGCATACAGGGAGCGTTTCAACCGATTTCGGCTATTCTAATGGTGAGTTCAGCACGTTGGAACGCCGCCCATGAGAGACAGAGGATTTACGCTCATCGAGTTGCTCGTCGTGATCGCCATCATCGCCATCTTGGCGGCGATCCTGTTTCCGGTCTTCGCTCAAGCCAAAGAGTCGGCCAAGCAGACTACCTGCATGAGCAACCTTCGGCAGGTCGGGATGGCATCGATGATGTATGGCGGAGACAACGACGACCGGTACATGGCATGGGCCGCCCTCAATCCGCCGATCAACGGTGGAAACACGAACTTCATGCCGCCCGAAATGCAGGTCAAGCCCTACACGAAGAGCGACGAGATGTGGACCTGCCCCAGCGACCCCAAGCGGCGCGTTTCGCCCAACAACGTCCCGTGGTGGGACGGGTCCTACCGAACCAAGCTCATCACGCGATCCTACTCTTACGTCGGCCCGATCTACGACGTCCAGTACGGATCCTCGGCCAACGATCCGAACACGGGCATGTTCGAATGGACCTCGAGCAGCGGGTGGAACACCCGAGGCCGCAGCATGACCGAGTTCAGCGACCCGGCCGGGACGATCTCCTGGGTCGAGCAGTACTCGCCGGCCGTGGCCGACCAGTACGTCGGCGGCATTTGGGGTTCCGGCTTCATCGACTGCGACCACGGAAAACTGGCAGGGCGCAACGTTCCTTCACAGGGACCCGCCGACCAAGGACCGCCGATCTGCAACGGTTCGGCCTCCTATGCCAACGGCGCGAAGCCGACCGCCGGCCACCGCAAGCGCGGGAAACTACGTCTTCTCCGACGGGCACGCCGGCTCAAAGACTTGGAGCTTCGTTCGAAAGAACGACTTCTACCAGTTCAAAGTGGATAAGCCAACACAGACCTACAACCCCTGACGTAAAAGGACCAAGCTGGACCTCGACGAGCAGACCGTCCAGTCCCCTCTTGCGCGCTGTAGGGCAGGTGCTTCCGAAGGGGTGCCCCTTTGTCGAGTTCAGCTAAGCAACCCGTCCAACTCCCTGTTCAGCTTGGGAAGGCTCTGCTCGATGGCGTCTTGCACTCGTGCCGGGTCGAGGGCGTCGTAGCCGTGGACCAGAACGTTACGCATACCGATGATCTTGTACGCGTCGGTGATTTGTTCCAGCATGCCCTCCTCTGAGGACCGAATCCTGACGAAGGCTTCGCCGACGATCATCAGAAGGCGCTCGATGGCGAGGGCCTTGGTGCGATCCTCCTGCCAACTAGGAGTGGCGAGTGTCGTGACCTCTTCGGCAGCTGCTTTGGCGTCGGTCAGGCTCTGGCGAGTCTCAGGCCGCATAGAACTCTCTCGCCTGTGCGTCGGCCACCTGACGGAAGATGGGTTTCTTCGCGGCATTCCAATCGACGACATCCACGGGCCGCGTCAGCAAGCGCTCGAGGTCGACTTGGAAGCCGAACTGCTGGTCGAAGAGATTCACTTCCGGCGGCGGCGGTCCGAACTCCGCCAAGAAATCGATGTCGCTGGTTTCGGCGTCCCAATCCGGCCGAAGCGCGCTGCCGAACACCCGAAGCCGCTGGACCCCATACTTCCGGCACAGCGCCACGATCTCCTCGCGTTTCGACTCTAGGAGCGTGATCGGACCCATGCCTTTCAATTATGGCAACCGCATCGACCCATGGATGCCGCAGCCCCATACGGCCCCGGGGACGAGACGCTTCGAGCCTATGCCCTTCAAAGCGGGGAGCCCTAGGGCGTGTTCGCCCTCAAGATGGCCGACGTTACGGCCTATGGCAATGCGGATCAAGACCTTCGCGCCAATCTGGATTGGCGAGTAGCAAGCCGACAAGGTTGAGCTTCCGGTCGGGTGATTCGGCTCATGTCATTCCAAAAAGCGCGCGATCACTTTGAGGTCGGACGAGGTTCCGTAGTACCAGCCTGCAAACACAGCGGTACCGCCGGAGTTGGCTCCTTGTCATCGTGTGCTCCGATACCCATCCGATACCCATCCGATACCCACCCGATACCCCTGGGTATCGGATGGCCTTGTTTAGGGATTCGGCGAGGTATGCGTTCCCGCGTGCCATCCGGTCTCTTCCCCCGCTTGCTCGGCCCGCTGCGATCTGTGCAAACAGGGTGTCGGGTCTCGACGCCGGCAGAACGGGCACGGCTGGTAACCTCGCGGGCGTGGCAAGAAACGTGCTTCGAGGTACCGACGGATGAGGGGTTTTCAACCGATGCGAACGAGCAGGAGCCTGCGGGTTTTGCTGCTTCTCACTGCCCTCTCCACCACAGCCCTCGCCGGCGCACAAGCCTTCGTCATCCAGCGATTCGACGCCGACCTCGACCTCCGGCGCGACGGAAGCATGTCGGTGACCGAGAAGATCCGTGTTCAGTTCAACGAGTCGAGACGGGGCATTTTTCGGGTGATACCGGTCGTGTACGAGACCGGACGCGGCCTTGCCCGCCAGATCGTCCTCTCCGGGATCGCCGTAAGCGATGAGGCGGGCAAGGCGCTGACCACGAAGATCACTCGCGAGGGCTCGAACGTCCGCATCCGTATCGGTGACGAGGACGTCTGGTTCCCACGGGGGACGGAAACGACCTACGTGATCCGGTACCGGGTAGCCGCAATGCTGAACTGGTTCGAAGGCGCGAGCGATTGGGGCCATCCGACGGTCGAACTCTACTGGAACGTCACCGGCGATCAGTGGGAGACCATGATCGAACGCTCCTCTTGCCGAGTTCGATTTCCGGACGAGGGAGACCCGAGCGCGGTCCGAGCCCGAGTCTTTGCCGGGACCTACGGCTCGACCCGATCGCAGACGCTCGACAAACCGGCGGACAACGTTGCCGACGATGCGCTCGGTACGATTTCCAGCCTCGGCGTGGGCCGATACTTCGTCGAGTGCAACCGGCCCGTCGGGATGGGATCGGGGCTGACGATCGCCCTTGCAATGCCGGCCACGGCGATACCGAAACCCTCCTTCTTTGAGGCCGCATGGCTCTTCGTCGTGCCGAACAGCGGCTTCCTGGTGCCCGTCTTCGTTCTTCCTGCCCTGATCTTCTTGTGGTTCATGTTCGGGCGCGATCCCAAGGCCGGACCGCGCGTCACGCAGTTCGAGCCGCCCGAAGGACTCTCCGGCCCGGAGATCGGAGCGATGATCGACGAGCGGGTCGACCGGCGAGACATCGCAGCTGGCTTTATCAGCCTCGCCGTGAAGGGCTACTTGCGAATTCATCCGAAGGAGACCGGATTCCTGTTCAAGAAGCGGACCGCGGAACTCGAAGTGCTCGATAAGCCTGCCGGCGCGGATCTCACCTCGTTCGAACGAAACCTCCTCACGCACCTGGGGTCGGTCTCCGGCCGCATTACCGAAATGGACTTGCGCACGAAGGTCGCGCCGCACGTGCAGACCCTGACGAGTACGCTCTATCAGCAACTGGTGGCCCGCGGCTACTACTTGAAGTCCCCACAAACGGTTCGGGCGCTTTGGGCCGTGTGCGGGATCGTGGTTTGCGTGCTGTTGGCCATCCTCAGCACGACCCTGAGCCCGGTGGCTTCGCCTCTAGCCGCGTGGATCGGCGGTGGCATCGGAGCGATCCTCGTCCTGCTCTTCGCCCGCGGCATGCCGAAGCGGACACTCCACGGCGCGAAGATCCACTCGCAAGCCGATGGGTTCGAGGAGTTTATGAAGAGGGCTCGAGGCGACGAACTGGAGCACATGACCCAACGTCAGCCGGACATGGCCCTCTTCGAGGAGTACCTGCCCCATGCCGTCGCATTCGGGTTGACCGCTGTATGGGTCCGGGCATTCGAGGGCATTCTCGTCGCGCTGCCCACCTGGTACGCGGCGCCCCACGGCACACCCTTCAACTCCTATGCCTTCACGAGCGACCTCGATTCGATCAACGACACGGTGGCGTCAGCCGCATCGACCCCTCCACGGTCCTCAGGGGCTTCCGGCGGCAGCAGCGGCTTCGGCGGCGGCGGCTTCTCGGGCGGTGGGTTCGGCGGAGGTGGGGGAGGAAGCTGGTAGGCCAGGTTGGGTAAGGTCCCTCGCGTGGACTTTGTCGAACGACTGACCGGACTCGAGCTAGACGGTGGCACCGGCGCGCTCGAATGGCTGATTCTCCTTGCGCCCGTGCTGCTTGCTGGCGTGCTGCTTTGGCGACGTCGGGCTAGCGCGCGCCCCTAGGAGAACCCTGTCATCCCCATCGCCAGGAAGAAGAGGATGTAGAACACATAAATCAGGGCACTCAAGATGATCAGCACGATGTTGAACACCCGAGCAGCATGGGCTCCGGGGTGCCCCATGGCTGCGGCCTTGTTGGCGAGAACCAGCCCAATGATCGGCAGCACGGGACAGCACACGAGGAAATTGACGGCGCCCAGCACCCATGCCCCGGTCAACTCTCCTGAGCCGGCGGAACTGGTCGGGACATACTGGCCGCGCGGATAGTTCGAGTAGGGCGTCGGCGGCTGTTGCCAGTTCTGCCCCGGCGGTGTATAGGTTGAGCCCGGCTCCTGATAGGGTGTCTGCTGCGGCCCTTCGGGGTATCCCATAGGCCCTTGGCTCATCGGCGAGCCGGGCGCCGCGAAGCCGGGAACTCGCCCGGCGAGGAGCCTCTCGCCGGTGATCTCGTTTTCTACCTCGGACTCCGCCGTCAAGCGTCCTTCGAGCGCCCACTGGTTGAGCAGGGCTGCGTCGGCAGGCCCATATTTTTGACCTCCGGGCGCGATGACGAAGTACCGCATGGGCGCGTTTTACTAGAAGGACGGTCCCTATTGCAAAGGTCCGAGCCTGGTACATTCGAGAATCCCATGTCCCAGCGCGAGTTTCGCCTTTACGACACCCTCACCCGCTCGGTCAAGCCCCTGGTTCTGGCCGAGCCCGGTCACTTGCGATTCTATTCGTGCGGCCCCACGGTCTACAGCTACGCCCACATCGGCAACTTCCGAACCTTCCTGACCGCCGATCTCGTCGTTCGGACCGCCCAGGCCCTCGGCTGGCGCGTAAGCTACGTCAGCAACATCACCGACGTCGGCCACCTCACGAGCGACGACCAGGACGGTGGCGAGGATCGGATGGAAAAGGGCCTCAAGAGCAAGGAGGGCGAGGCGTTCGTCAACGTTTGGGACCTCGCAGACTACTACGCCGACTGCTTTAAGGAGGATTGGGCGCGGCTGAACCTTCGTCGCCCGCTCGTTTGGCCGCGGGCCACCCAGCACATGCGGGAGCAAATCCTCGCCGTCGAGCACCTCATCGAGCGCGGCAACGCCTACGAGACGCCGACCGGAGTCTATTTCAGCGTCGCCAGTTTCCCCGAATACGGAAAGCTTAGCGGCAACAAGGATCGCGAGAATCTCTTTCAGGCCGTCCGCAACGTCGTGCAGGACGACAACAAGCGGGAGCCGGCCGACTTCGCCCTCTGGAAGAAGGACGACAAGCACCTCATGCAGTGGTACAGCCCCTGGGGCTGGGGGTTTCCGGGCTGGCATATCGAGTGCTCGGTGATGGCAATGCAGTACCTGGGCGAGACGATCGACCTCCACGCGGGAGGCGAAGACCTCGTCTTCCCCCATCACGAATGTGAGGTCGCCCAAAGCGAGTGCCTGACCGGCAAACCGTTCGCCAATCATTGGATTCACACGCGGTTCCTTCAGGTCGACGGGGCGAAAATGTCCAAGAGCCTCGGCAATTTCTTTACGGTTCGTGACCTGGTCGAGGGCAAGGGCGTCGATCCGCTTGCGCTTCGCTACGCGCTGATTTCGGTGCCTTATGGCAAGCCGCTGAACTTCACGATGCAGACCCTGCGCGACGCGACCAAAAACTTGGAGCGGTATCGCGAGTGCGAGCGCCTGGCCATCCTCGCGCTCGATCGGCCGGACGGCGCAGACACGATCGGCGCTGAACTGGACGCCCTCTTCGACGCCACCCTCGACGCCATGTGCGACGACCTCAATACGTCCGTGGCGCTTGCCAAGGCGCTGGAGGGGACAGGAGTCGTCTTCCGCGAGTCGGCGAGCATGGGGGCGGCCTCAGCGCGGAGCGCGCTCCGGTTCCTCGCCCGCATCGGCGACCTGCTCGGTTTCCTCGTCCCTAGAGGCGACGGGCCGGTCGAGACGGCGGCCGTTGCGGCCTTCGAAGACGAACCGCCCGCCCTGGTGATCGAAATGAGCGAGCGTCGGCTGGAGGCTAAGCGCGTAAAGGACTTCGCTCTCGCAGATCGGCTTCGACTCGAGATCGAGGAAGCGGGCTGGGAAGTCCGCGACACCCCCGAGGGCCCGCAGTTCAAGCGGAGGATGGTCCCCCTGTAGAGGTCAAGCCGTAAACTCTTCCCGGGCAAGAGAGGGCGTTTCCGCCTACTTCCCTCTTCCCAACTTCACTTCCCACTTCTTCATAATGCCGCCATGGTCGGCTGGAAGATCGCCCTGTGGGTGCTGGTGGTGGGGATCGCGATCTGGTTCCTGTACCTGGTCCGCAGCATCCTGCTTCCTTTCATCCTGGCGTTCATCATCAGCGCGCTGCTCGATCCCAGCATCAAGAAGCTACGCATGCGCGGTTACAAGCGGGGCTCGGCGGTGGCCATCGTTTTCTTCGCATTCTTCGGTATGGTCGGCGTGCTGGGCTACTTCATCCTCCCGGTTATCGGGGCCCAGATGACCTACTTTAAGGATTCCCTGCAGGCCTTTACGAACCAGCTTTCGCAGGAGAATCCCAACGAGAACTACTTCGTCAAATGGAACCCGGCCGTACGGGCGCAACCGCCCGGGGGCCCGACCGCCCAAGTCGACAAGGTCATCGAGCAGCTTCAGCCCACCCTGGATCGTCTCGGCCTGCCCTCGACGCGGCAAGCCTTAGTGACCGCCTACGTCGAGCCGCATCGGGCGGACATCGCGAACACCGTCGAGCACTTCTTCAGCGGATTCCTCGGAATCATCGGCACCGCCTTTTCCCAGATCATCCTGCTCTTGTTCACGCCGCTCTTCGTTTACTTCATGCTGATCGACCTTGAAAAACTCAAGATTCGGAGCGCATCTTGGATACCTCCGTCCATCCGTGCCGAGACCCTATCGATCATCCGTGAGATCGGAGAGGTCTTCGTCAAGTACTTGCGCGGGGTTACGCTGACGATCCTCGCCTACATGGGGGTCATGGCGATCGTGCTCTCCGTCCTCGGCGCACCGTACTCCGTCTTGCTCGCCATCCTCTTCGGGGCACTCTATATCATCCCCATGGTGGGGCCGCTGATCAACGCGACGACCCTCTTTCTCGTAACCGGCCTCAGCGGCACTACCGGCAACATCATCTTCAGCCTCGGAAGTGCTTGGGGATTCGCGCTGCTCATCACGATCCTTTACCTCGGCTGCTCGACCCTCTTCGACCAGTTGGTCTATCCGAACATGGTCGGGCGTGCCGTGGGGCTGCATCCCCTGGTGAGCATGTTCGTCGTTTTCAGCGGCGCCGCTCTTTTCGGCTTGATCGGAATGATTCTCGCCTTCCCGCTGGCCGGTTCGATCAAGGTGATACTCGAGCGACTGCTGAAGGTCACGTCCTCGGGTCATAGCGGCGATCTCAACCTGCCGGTGATTCCGCTTCGACACCGTACGGCGGCGGAGGTATAGCGGGTGCGCGACCGTCTGGACGAGGTCGACCTCCACATCCTTCGGCTCTTGCAGAAGGACGGCCGAATCACCAACGCCGATCTCGCCCGCGAGGTAAAGCTCTCTCCGCCCTCCGTGCTGCAGCGTGTGCGAAAGCTCGAGGAATTGCGAATCATCCGCGGCTACTCGACGATGCTCGACCAAGAACGCTTGGGGTTCTCCATCACCGTCTTCGCCCAGATTAGCCTCGCCCTTCACCAAGAAGCGCCGATCGAACGATTTCGCCGCGCGGTGCTGGACATACCCGAGATCCTGGAGTGCTATCACGTCAGCGGCGAATTCGACTTCCTTCTCAAGATCGTCGTCGAGGATATGAAAGCCTACGAGGCCCTCGTCCGAAACAAGCTGAGCCACATTAAGGGGCTCGGCAAGATCCAGACCTGCTTCGTCCTGGCCACTACCAAGATGTCGCGAGAACTTCCTCTCGACCGCATCGACCCCTTGCTTCAGTGAACCTGATCGAACGACCAATTCGCAGAAAATCGACGATATTCCGCGCAACGAAAAGGAACGCTCCCTCCGGATAAGTCCGGCTCAGCGGCCCTGAACCCGGTTATCTGGGGCTCTTTGGGTTTGCATTCGATGGAGTCCCTGCGGGTACAGTCTGCCATCCCAAACCGCAAGAGGAGGTTCCAAATGCGTGTAGGAGCACGTTGGGCGCTCGGTACAGCGCTCGTTTTTATGTTAGGGTGGGCACAGGCCGAGACATCGGAATCGCCGGCCACGAAAGTTGCGACGATCGTGGAATCGACTCCGATCAAGTACGAAACAATTTATCAGTTGAGCCGGGACGTAGGCCCCGGGCGAATGCGAAAAGCGCAGGAGGGAAAGAACGGCGCGGTCAGGAAGACCTTCAGCGTCACCTTCCGCGGTGAGCGCGTCGTCAAGCGAGAACTGCTCGACACGGAGCGTATCGAGCCTGCCCACGAGATCGTCCTGATGGGTAAGAGTGGGTTCCAGACCAGCCGAAGCGGCTTCTCGCCACGCTCGCGAAGGGTCATGGAGGCCACGGCCTACGATCCTAGCGCGGGCAGGGGCAAGGCCGCGACCTTCCGAACTGCCACGGGCCGTCGAGCCGCCTTCGGATGCGCCGCCGTCGACCCTCGACACATTCCGCTCAACACGTGGCTGTATGTCGAAGGATACGGCCTAGCCCTTGCCTGCGACACCGGTGGCGCAATCAAGGGGAATCGGATCGACCTTTGCTTTAACTCCATCAGCGAGGTTCGGAGGTTCGGTCGACGAAAAGTAGTCGTTCACCTTCTGAACCCTCGCTAAATCTCGCTGATCCTGCCGAGCTGAGGGCGTTTTTGGCCCGGCATGGATATCGGCCCCGCAAGCGATGGGGCCAGCACTTTCTGATTTCTCAGCGAGTCGTCGACGCGATCGTAGGTCGCCTCGAAGGAATGGCCGGCGTCCTCGAGGTCGGCCCAGGCCCCGGGGTGCTCACCAGGCCCATCTCACAAGCGGGCATAGACGTCCTCGCTGTCGAGATCGATCCCGTCGCGCTCTCGGCCCTCGCCGAAAGCGCGCCTCGGGCCAAGGTGATCTCCGGAGATGCGCTCGAGATCGACCTCAGCTCGCTGCTTGAGCAGATGCCGAACCCGCGAGCCGTGGTGTCCAACATCCCCTACAACATCACCGGCCCCTTGCTCACCGCCTTCGCGGCCTGCCGGGGAAAGTATGAGCGGGCCGCGCTGATGATGCAGCGAGAGGTTGGGACCCGACTCGTGGCGAAGGTGGGCAACTCGGATTTCGGTTCGCTGTCGGTATTCATCCAGAGCCAGTTCCGGATCGTCAAGGTCGTCGATGTCCCGCCCTCGGCGTTCCTCCCTCCGCCCAAGGTTTCGAGCGTGGTCCTCGAGCTGACTCCGCTTCCGGATCAGCCGAGCGAGGACTTCTTTAAACTGATCCGCGCCGGGTTTACCCAGCCGCGCAAGACCCTTGCGAACAATTTTCTGGCCATCGGCTTGGAGAGGCCAAGGGTCGCCCGGCTCCTCGCCGATCTCGGTCACCCACCCACGATCCGGCCTCACCAGGTCGGATTGGACGACTGGCGACGGATGAGCGAGTATCTTGAAACCGATGAACGCGGCTGACCTCAAGAACGCCGCTCTGGAAGTCGGGTTCGATCGAGTCGGCATCTGCCGGCCCGAGCCGCCGGCGAGCATCGAGTTCTATGCGGCGTGGCTCGGCAAAGGCTATGCGGGAGAGATGACCTACCTCGAACGCTCCTTGCCGCTGCGGGCAGACCCGAGGGCTCTCCTGCCCGAGGTTCGATCCGTGCTGGCGGTCGGCATGAACTACCGCCGCTCCGCAAGCCCACAGCCCGGCCAACCCCGAATCGCCTCCTACGCACTAGGGAGGGACTACCACAAGGTGCTTCGCGCACGACTGCGGCAACTGGCACGCCGACTGCCCCCCGGCACGCGGTCCAAAATCTGCGTCGATTCGACGCCGATCCTCGAACGCGAGTATGCACATCGCGCCGGCCTTGGGTGGTTCGGAAAGAACACTTGCCTGATCGACCCCCATCGAGGCAGCTGGTTCTTCATCGGCCTCATGCTCACCGACCTCGAGCTCGCCCCCGATCGACCCTCTCTCGGCGGGTGCGGCACCTGCGATGCCTGCGTGAGCGCCTGCCCCACCGGCGCGATCGTCCTCGAGGACGATGTCTGGCAAGTCGATGCCCGTCGCTGCATCAGCTACCTGACCATCGAGCATCGCGGCGAGATCGCGCCCGATCTTCGGCGCGGGATCGGCGACTGGACTTTCGGCTGCGACGTGTGCCAGGACGTTTGCCCGTTTAATCGGCCGAGGCCCCACCAACCAGAGCGGGCGGCGGAGACCGAGGTAGAAGACCTTCGGCGGGACCGGGAGTGGCCCTCTCTCATCCAATTGGCCCAGATTCCCCACGAGGATTGGGACCGCTTGACGCAGGGGTCGGCAGTGCGTCGCGCGGGATACGAAGGATTGCGCCGAAACGCCCGAATGAACCTCGAAAACGCCGCCGAAACCGACGCCGGGACCGGTTGACAAGACCGGCTGGAAGCCCCCATATAGTATACATATATCTACTATAAGGAGGTGACCGATGTACCTTGTCGACGATCTGGGACGGCTGGCGGATGCGCTGCTCGTCGTATGCGAGCGCGATCCGTCGGCGCCGTTCTGGACCGAGCCCGGGATGCGGCGACGCCTCGAGATCGACCGGCGACGCGAGCCGCTCCTCAAGCTCCCCCGGAGCGACGACATGACTCCTTACCTCCTGCGAAAGGAGTGGGCATTGATCGTCGCTCGCGCGAACTTGACTTTTCTCCAGCGCCACGTCCTCGAGCGGCGTCTGAGCGGATGGACGTTCGAGGAAATCGGCCGCTCGCGAGGTCGATCTCGGCAAAGCGCCAAGAAGCTGTTTGGGGTCGCGGTGGAGAAGCTGCTTGCAGCCTGGGCGGCCTATCCCTTCGCAGGGCTTGCCGAGGCGTACCGTCAGGACCTCGCCCGCGGGCGTCGACGCTGATCGGACGCCCGGTTCGAGTAAACTGCGGTATGGACCAGGCGGTGAGGCGATGGTGAAGTGCAGCCAGTGCGGGAAGCAGAATACGCTCGATAGCCGATTTTGCCGTGCCTGCGGGACCGAAGTTCCCGCCGATGTCGCGGCAGAGGCCCGCGAAGCGAACGAGAAGCTCGTGGCAGAGGGAAGGCGCCTTCTCTTGGAGAGTCGATCGGCCGAAGCCAAACTGCTCGCGGAGACCACCCACGAGAACGACCCGGCGTCGGCGAATGCACTTTCGCTGCTAGGCGAATGTCACGAACGATTCGGTCACCACGAGCAGGCCATCGAGTGCTATGAGCGCGTGCTCGAACTTCAGCCCGATTCTGCCCTCGAGCGAATCAAACTCGACCATTTGCGCAAATCGATGACCGGGCAGGCCGACGCATCTCCCGGGCCGTCCGGACGAAACCGGGCAGCGATCGGAGCAGGCCTCGCGGCCGTCGCGCTCGTCGCTTCCATCGGAGCGGTGTTTGCTCTCGACGGCGACAAGGCCAGGGCCGAAACCAAGTCTTCGGGTTCGACCAACGCCGTTCAGGCGCCGATGCCGACGGTCGAGGCGATGCCCAAGAGTTATGACGCGGCTGCAGAAGTGGCGACCCCAACCAAGCCGACCGCCGACGAAAGCGACGACGAGCCGGCCGTTACCGAAGAGAAACCGGCCCGAAGAGAGCCGGAGCGAGCAGCGCCTCCTCGGCAGGAGCCCCGCGCCACCCAGCCCGACCGAGCCCCCACCCGACCCGCACAACCCGCACAGCCGGCAGCCGATCCCCGCAAGGTGGCGGTGGGGCCCACCCTCCCGGCTCCAACCCCGAACGGCGACCGGGTCAATCCCAACGAAGGCGGTTACCGCCCCCTCAGCCCCGCCAACACGCGAATCACGGTCTCGAAAGAGGAGCCGACCAAGCCGCCGGCGAAGTTGGCCACCCCGCCCAAGAAGACGGGAGCCGATGCGGACCCGAAGCCCTTCAACCCGGGGATGATCGATATTCGCCCGAGCCAGGACAACCCGCGCCAAATCGGTGGGTCGGAGACGATCCGAGAAAACCAAGATGGCGGGATGCGTCGCAGCCCGACCCGTCCGGCGGCCGATCCCACTGCGGGAGTGAAGGGCGCTCAGGCGCTCATGAAGGTAGCCCAACAGCACATGCTGACTCGCAACTTCGCCGCCGCTGCCGACGCGTACGAGAAAGCCATCCGCGCCGGAGCGAGCCCGACTACCGCCTATCAGCGCCTCGGCCAGTGCTACCAGGAGATGGGCCGGCGCGCCGAGGCGATCGGCGCCTATTCGAAGGCGATCCGCGCGATGGAGTCCGCCGCGGCATCGGATCCGAGTGTCGCCGAACGGATGCAAGTTTCGATCGACGCCTGCAAGAAGGCGATCAAGATCTTGGGAGGCTAAGCCCATGCGCCGCCTCGGAACGATCTTCCTCCTGTTTCTCGCCCTCACCGCCTCGTCACTTGCCGCCCCCGAGGTGCTGATCGTTCAGCTTCGCGCTCCCGTGGGCGACGACGATGATCCGAACGTGGGCATTCTGAATGCCCTCGCGCAGGAACTCGACGACGAAGGGCGGGTCGTCCCGATCGCCTGGACCTTGAGCGATCCGATCTTTCGCGGGGCCTACGAAGCGAAGACCGTCACCGGCGATCCGGCGAACCCCACCGAAGAGCAGGCCCTGCGCGGCGCCGAGGCCCTCCGGGTCGGCTGGATCCTTTTCGTGTCGGCCGAGCGCAAGGGCGGTCAGCTCGGAGCCAAGGCCCGGCTGTTCAAACGGGGAGCCGACAAGGCCGCGTGGTCCGATGAGAAGCTCATCTCGGTAACGGTGGGTGCGACGGCGGACTTCAACTCGAGCGCGGCAACTCTCGCACGAACCTGGGCGGCGCTGCTGTCCGAGGGGCCGTTCCGCCAGTATCCCGCCCGCCCTCGCGTCGCGACCCCGAATCCCGACGACGGCCGAGGCGGCACGGCGTCTAGCCCACCCGCTATCGACGACACCTACCGCTCTCGCGCCCAGCAGCTGATCAAGCAGGGCATGGTGACCGAAGCGATCAACCTTCTCCGGGACGCCGTCGACGCCGACCCCATGGATGCGAGCCGCCGCGAAGAACTCGCCCGCGCCCTGCTCCAGCAGGGGTTCGCCCAGGAAGCGGCAACGGAGGCGACCCGTGCCTCCCAGATGGCGCCGGACCGAAACGACCTGCGCTTCGTCGCCGTGCAGGCGTGGATAGGCCTCGATCGGCCCGACGAAGCTAACAAGGTACTCAACGAAGCCCTCGCGCGCGACCCCGGCAACCCCCAAACCCTCATTCTCGTCGGCGATGTAGCCCTCGCTAAGGGCGACCCCGGCAAAGCGGTCGAGGCCTATTCGCGTTCGATCCGCATCGAGGACACTTTCGAGGCTCGACTGGGCCGAGCCTGCGCCTACGGCGCATCGGGATGGCCCGAGCCGTGCGCCGCCGATATCGCCGCCCTCACCCCGGAACGAGTGGCTTCCGGGTATCCCCGGGTCGTCGCCGAACTGGAACGAGCCCTTCAGTTCGTAGCCGGCGAGGTGCGTGAGATCGTGCGCGCCGCGCGACTCAGTCCCCGTCAGAAGGCGACCATCGACCGTGCCTCGCGCGTGCAGCGGGCGGCCGCCGGTCTCGCCCGGCTCGCCGCTGCTTATCCGGCCCCGGCAAAATACCGGGAATCCTACGCACGTCGCGACTTGGCCCACAACTTGCTCCAGCAAAGTTGTCTGGAAGCGCTCGAGTTCGCCAGAACCGGAGTCGAAGACGTCGCCTCGGAAGCGACGATCAGCCTCGGCGAGGCACTCAAGCAGTTCCAGAGCATCCGCGAGATGTATCTCAAAGAGAGCGCCAAGTAGATGATCGCCTTGCTCAGTCTCCTCGCCATGGTCGCCGCCGTGTTCCTCATCTCGGCGGTCTTGTCTTGGGTCTTCGTCTCGGCAGGTCGCTCGCGACGAGCGGCCGTCGTGCCGGAGGAAAACGCGGTGCTCCGGCTTCGCGGCGCGAACGGGATGTATCGTTGCCGACTGCTTCGGTGGGGTGGCGATGGCTGGTGGGTAACGAGCCCGCTGAGCCGGAACGCCTATGTGCCCCTCCGCATCGGTCAAACCCTATCGGCCGAGCTGGGAGTGGCCGGTGGGGCGATTCTCTTCGAAACGCGCGTCCTCGATCGCGACCCGTCGAGTCACGCTCTGAAACTGGACAGACCACGCAAGGCCACCCGTCTGGAGCGCCGAGAAGAGCCGCGCGATCGGCGATGGGCCGGCCGAGAGTGCGATATCGAGGGCGAGCGCGCCGAGATCGTCGACACCTCGCCACGAGGCATTCGCCTCGTGACGGCCATCGGCTTGGCTAAAGGCGACGAAGTCCGGATCCGGATGCCGGACGACAGCCTCGCCTGCGGGTGGGTCCTCGAGACCGAGCCCGCCGCCTTCGGAAACCGCCAAGGCTCGCAGGTCCGGGTGCTCTTGGTCTAGGCGACCCGTCCCGGATGGGCTGCGTCGCAAGTGCGGATGACGGGCTATCTAAACGCGCTCGAACTCTGCGGTGAAGTGGCGAAGGAAGGGAGCCTGTCGGACGATGCCGAGCCCGCGGACGCTCTCTCGGTCCGCCCAGAGACGCTGGAAGACCTCGAGGATGTAGTTTACGTGCGCTTGGGTATAGACCCGCCTCGGCATGGCCAGCCGCACCAGTTCGCGATCGGCCGGGACTTCCTCGCCGTCCACGAGCCGCCCGAACATGACCGAGCCGATCTCGACCCCACGGATGCCCCCCTTCTCGTACAACTCGCAAACGAGCGCCTGCGCCGGAAACTGTGCCGCCGGAATCTGCGGATAGAAGCGCTTCACATCGACATAGACGGCATGACCGCCAGGGGGCTGCACGACCTTCACGCCGATTCGCGTAAGGCCTTCGGAGAGATAGCGGATGGTGGCGACGCGGTATTCGAGGTATCGCTCGTCCAGCGCCTCGTCGAGGCCGACGGCGAGGGCTTCGAGATCGCGGCCGGCAAGACCGCCGTAGGTGGGAAATCCCTCCGTGAGGATCAGGAGGTTCCGCGCCTGCTCGGCCAGAGAGTCGTCGTTCAGAGCGAGGAAGCCGCCGATATTGCCGAACCCGTCCTTCTTGAGGCTCATCGTCGCGCCGTCGGCATGCGAGAACATCTCCTGAGCGATCGCCTTCGGTGCTCGGTCCAGATAACCCGGCTCACGCTGCTTGATGAACCACGAGTTTTCGGCGAAGCGGCAGGAGTCGATGATGAACGGAACTTCGAACTCCCGGTAGAGTGCAGACACCGCGCGAATGTTCTCCATCGAAACCGGCTGGCCGCCACCGGTGTTGTTGGTGATCGTAATCATGCCGACAGGCACGCTTTCGCGGCCGCCCCTTTCGTCGAGAAAACTGCGCAACCGGGCGACGTCGATACTGCCCTTGAAGGGGTGCATCGAGTCTGGATCGCGACCCTCGTCGATGACCAGATCGACCGCCTCGGCGCCGGTGAACTCGACGTTGGCTCGGGTGGTGTCGAAGTGGTTGTTGTTGGGGACCGCTTTGCCCTTCCCGCCAACGATCGACATGAGGATCTTCTCCGCCGCTCGGCCCTGGTGGGTAGGGATCACGTGCTTGAAGCCGAAGATCTCGCGGACCTTGGCCTCGAAGCGTTTGAACGACCGCGATCCCGCGTAGCTTTCGTCGCCGACCATCAAGGCGCCCCACTGAGCTGCCGACATCGCCGAAGTTCCGCTGTCGGTCAGGAGGTCGATGAGGACGTCGTCGGCGTCGATCAGAAACGGGTTCCAGTGCGCATGGCGAAGGATTTCGAGCCGCTGGCTTTGAGTCGTGAAGCGGATAGGCTCGACGGCCTTGATCCGAAACGGCTCGATGATCTCGGGCATGGCAGATTTTAGCGAACGCGCACGACCCCGACCATGCCGTTGCCGAAGTTCTGCCCGTTCCCAGCCTGCCCGTGGAAGCGGCAGTGATAGAAATAGCGCGTCCCGGGGGCCGCTGCCGCCGGCACCCGCCAATAGAAGGTCTGACCAGGTCCGATTCCGTTGGGGAATGCGGCTGCCGAATCGGGGCCATCGCCGGCCACGTCCGGCGTAATGCTATGGGGCTCGCTATCGACGTTCGTCCAGGCGATCTGCGCGTCGGGATCGACCAGTACGTCCCGAGGACCGAAGGTATCTGTGGCTTCGGCGAAGATCGCGGCGTCCACCAGTCGCTGGCCGCCGCCGCCGCAGCCGGGGGCCACAAGGGCGAGCACGGCGCCAATGACGATCACCAAACCTCTCATGGAGCCGAGAATACCGCCCAAACCCTGATAATCAGACCGGGTTTGACGCAGGTCCGACACGTTCGCGAGGCTCGCGAGCGAGGAGGCTCGGATATCATAAAGGAGAATGGCTGACAAAGCAAGGGGGAAGGGGGGTCTCACGCGTCGAGATCTCCTTAAAGGTACGTTTCTGCTCGGTGGAGGCCTCTTGGTGGGGACCGAGTCGCTCGCCCAGGTGATCCGCGGCAAGCCTAAGGCAAACGAGCTCGCCTATCTCAAGCTAACGGCCCGACCGATGTCTTTTCCGATCCTGCCGGGAGAGGCGACCCAGACCTGGAGCTACGAAGGGACGTATCTCAGCGGTATCGCCGCACCGCGAGCGGGCTACCTCGGACCCATCCTCCGGGTCATCAGGGACGCCTACCTCAACGTCGATTTCACGAACCTCCTCCCGGAGGACACGACCGTACACTGGCACGGTCTCGACGTTCCCGCGATCATGGACGGCCACCCGATCATGGCGGTACCGCCAGGCGGAAAGTTCAACTTCGCCTTCCGCATCCTCAACCGTGCTGGTACGTACTGGTTCCACCCTCACCCGCACATGCGCACCGCCTTCCAGGTCGCAAAGGGGATGGCAGGTGTACTCATCGTCGAGGATCCCGCCGAGGCTGGGCTGAACTTGCCCACAGGCAACCGCGATCGGGTCTATGTGATTCAGGATCGCTCCTTCGATTCCCAGAATCAGTGGGCGTACAGTCCGGGCGGCGCCGGCGGATTCCTCGGCACGCAGGTCCTCGTCAACGGCCGGGTCGATCTCCTCGAAGAGGTAGGCACAGCGGTCTATCGCCTGCGATTCCTCAACGGCAGCAACACGCGAATCTACAAGCTCGCTTGGTCCAATGGTATGCCGATGACCGTCATCGCCTCCGACCAAGGCCTCCTCGCCGCCCCCCGCAGCCTTCCCTATGTGATGCTCTCGCCGGGCGAGCGTGTCGAGATCTGGGCCGATTTCCGCAACATTCCGCTCGGCCAGGTAGTTTCCCTCCAGAGCCAGGAGTTCAATCCGGGATGGACGGGCGGTTCGGCGACTCTCCCTCAGGGCTACTACTGCCACATGATGGATTACAGGGTGACGCAAGTTCTCCAGGACACCAGGACTCTGCCGAGCATCCTCAGCAAGATCGAGACCTACCGCCTCGAGGACGCGACGAACAAGAACAACCCCCGAATCATCCCGCTGAGCCGCGTCGGCGCCCAATGGCTCCTCAATGGAGCGACCTACGGCCTGCATGACATCCTTCCCAACGAGATCGTGCCCCGCGGCGAGCTTCAAGTCTGGGAATTCCGCAACGACATCGGGATGAACATCATGGCCCATCCGATGCACCTGCACGGTTCCCCCTTCCAGATTCTCGATCGAACGACTCTGCCAGGGTTCGAGCAGTATTACGACACCGTGAAGGTCGGACTGATCGAGGAAGGGTGGAAAGACACCTTCCTCATCATGCCGGGGCAGCGCGTCCGCATCCTCACTAAGTTCGCGAACTTCACCGGCCGCTTCCTCTACCACTGCCACAACCTCGAACACGAGGACATGGGGATGATGAGGAACCTGGACATCGTGTAGTCCCTTTGGAGTGCGCGGGCTTGACCGCGCTTCGTGCGGACCTGCTGGTCCGATCCCAAGAGTCACCTCTCCCCGGTTCTCTTTGCTCACCGACCCTCTCCTCCGGAGCAGGAGAGGGTCTTTGGGACGGATACATCCGCGTTCTTGTGATGAACGCATCGAGTCTCTACGAAGCTAGGCAATCACCTCTCCACGAAGTGGGGAGATCGGTAAGCAAGGCGAACCGGGAGGGGAACCCGGCTTGCCGAGGCTTTGTGTGGCGGCGGGCTAAACTCGCGCCATGAACCGGACCACCCTTGGGCTCATCGTCGGCAACCGCGGTTTCTTCCCCACGCATCTCTGCCAAGCAGGGCGCGAGGCGATGCTCGCCGTACTCGCGGAAGCGGGATTCGATGTCGTAGCCTTGCCCGCCGAGGCACGGCAATTCGGTTCCGTCGAGAGCCTCCAAGACGCTCGGGCCTGCGCCGAGATCTTCAAAGAACATGCGGATCGCATCGACGGAATTCTCGTCACCCTCCCCAACTTCGGCGATGAGAAGGCCGTTGCCAACGCGATCCGCTTCTCTGGCCTCGACGTGCCCGTGCTCGTCCACGCCTTCCCCGACGACGCCAAGCGCATGACGCTCGCCGACCGTCGGGATTCGTTCTGCGGCAAGATGTCGGTCTGCAACAACCTCCGCCAGTACGGGATCCTGTTTAGCCTCACCTCGCGCCACACCGTCGCCCCCGACTCGGCCGAGTTCCGCGCCGACCTCGCCCGCTTCCGAGCGATTTGCCGCGTCGTTCGGGGCCTTCGCACCACCCGCATCGGCGCGATCGGGGCTCGGCCCACCGCTTTCAACACGGTCCGATACAGCGAGAAGCTCCTCGAACGGGCGGGAATCGCCGTCGAGACACTCGACCTCAGCGAAGTCCTTGGCTGGGCTAACCGCATGAAGTCGGACGAGCCCGCCGTGGTCGCAAAGCTCCAGCGCATCCAGGCATACACCAAGACCGACGACGTTCCCCGCGACAGCCTCGACAAGATGGCCCGCCTCGGAGTCGCCATCGACCGGTGGATGGCCGATGCCCAACTCCATGCCACCGCCATCCAATGCTGGACCGCCCTCGAAGAGTTTTACGGCGTCGTTCCCTGCACGCTGATGTCCATGATGTCCGACGGACTCATGGCCAGCGCGTGCGAGACCGATGTCGCCGGCGTGGTCGGTATGCTCGCCCTCCAATACGGCGCCGGTCGGCCCGCCGCCCTGCTCGACTGGAACAACAACTTTGGCGACGATCCCGACAAGGCCGTCGTTTTCCACTGCTCCAACCTCCCCGCCGACGTTTTCGCTTCTCAGAAGATGGACTTCCAAGAGATCATCGCCGGAAGCGTCGGCAAGGAAAACACCTTCGGCACCCTCTCGGGCCGGATGCGGCCCGGGCCCTTCACCTTCTGCCGCGTAACCACGGACGATCTCAACGGACGAATCGCCGCCTACGTCGGAGAAGGGGAGCTCACTTCCGACCTGCTGAACACCTTCGGCGGTTTCGGAGTGGCGAAGGTCCCGCACCTCCAGGACCTCCTCCGCCTTGCCTGCGAGAGCGGTTTCGAGCACCACGTCGCCTTCACGCTCGACCTAGTCGGTGACGCCGTCGCCGAGGCGCTGGGCAAGTATCTCGGCTGGAGCGTCTACCACCACCGCTAGGGGATCAACGGTTCATTCCCCACTTTCGAGCCACATGCACTCATCGAGATAGAGGCGGATCTCCGCTGCTTCGACAGCCTGAGCCAGCTCGTCCAGGTTTTTCGGGCCCACGAGCACGAAGACATTCATCGGCTGGTTGAGCGTCCAAGCGAGGGCAATCTGGGCCGGAGTGAAGCCTTTGGCCCGGGCCAAGCCGATCGCACGCTCTCGACGCGCGGAACTGACGAGGTTATGGTACACCCGGCGGACGTCCTCGGACTCCACACCTGCGAAGTAGCCACCCGCGCCCGCCGACCAGGCGAACAGTGGGAATCCGGTCGATTCGTGCCAGCGCCGCCCGGCCTCGTCCAGAGTCAGCGCCCCGGTCCACATCGGCTCGTTGACACTCGCAAGTGAGAAGTTGGGTGAACTGATGCTCATCCCCTGGAGGCCCCGCGCCTCGGCGGCCTCGTTTGCGCCGATGATGCGCGCGTGGCTCCAATTCGAGCCGCCCCAAGCCCTGATTCGCCCGGCGTCGATGTGCTCGTTGATCCACTCGACGACCTCCTCGATCGGGACGCGCGGATCGTCGCGGTGGAAGAGATAGAAGTCGGAGTAGCTGACGCCCTGCCGTTCGAGGTTGCCCTTGAGATCGTGCTCGAGATCGGCCCGAGTAAGACGCCAGAGCCCGTCGGAGTAATGGTGGTGGCTGCCCTTGTCGAGCCGGATCAAGGCGTCCTCGCCACGGAGTTCGTAGTAGCGCCGCATGACCTCCGCATAAGCGGGACCGTAGTGATAGCTGTTGTCGACGATGTTTCCGCCAGCCTCGCGGTAAGCATCGAGCAGGGCACAGGCGGTCCCGAAGTCGTCGGTCGGGAGCGGGATGACGCCGAGAACGATTCGGGAGATTTCGCGCGGAAAATGGGGGACGCGGCCGTAGGTCATCGCTCGTCCTCCCAGCAGAGTCCGGCGCTCTGGCGAAGCCGATCGAGGCAGCGGCTGTTGCCGACCGTGTCCTCGATTGTCATGTAGGGGCATTCCCCTTCCTCCATAAAGTGAGCGACGGCGTCGGCTTCGATGGCGTAGAGCCCGGCATTCGACGTGTCCACCCGGACGGTCTCCACCACGTCGCCCCGTGTGAGGGTCATGGCTCCGCCTGCGCATTTCCAGGGCTGCTCGATGTGGAGTCGCCCTGCCTCGCCATAGACGGTCACGTCGTTCCGGAGGGCGACGTGGATACCGGTTCCGAAGTGGGCGACCGCCCCACCGGGGAAATGGAGGATGCCCGCGCCGGAGGCATCATAACCGCGCTCCGTGACGTCGGCGAGGTAGTGGGCTTCGATCGGTTCCTCGCCGACCGCCATTCGGGCAAACGAGACGCAGTACGTTCCGACGTCCATCAGGCCGCCACCTCCGACCCGCCCATCGGTGCGGAAGCTGGGCCAATCGCGGCTTGCGGCGAAGCCGAACTCGGCGTTGACCTGGAGGATGCGGCCGATCGCGCCGTTGCGGAGCCAATCGCGCGCCTGCCGGGTCTGCGGGTGGCACCGATACATGAAGGCCTCCATGAAAAAAACGCCCGCCGCCCGGACCGCGGCGATCGCCCGCTCGGTATCGGCGGCAGTGAGGGTGAACGGCTTTTCGCAGAGGATCGCCTTGCCCGCGTGCGCCGCCGCGATCGTGTTCTCGGCATGGAGGTGATGGGGAGTAGCGATGTAGACGGCGTCGACGTCGGGGTCTGAGAGAACCCCCTCGTACGAACCGTAAGGCTCGCCTCCGAACTCGGCGACGAATTCGCCGGCTCTCTCCTTCGTGCGGGAGCCCACCGCTCTCAACTCGCCCGTCTCGGATTCGCGCAGACCCGCGGCGAAAGCCCGCGCGATGCTGCCCGTCGCAAGGATTCCCCACCGCACACGATCCGCCATCGCCAGCGATCATACACCGCGGGAGGTAACCTCGTCGGCGATGCGCGAAACGACCGAGCCGATGCCGGGCGTCCTCGTCAAGCCCCTTCCGAGACACGCCGACTCCCGAGGATGGCTGACCGAACTCTTCCGGCATGACGAACTTCCCCCAGACTTCCGCCCTGCAATGGCGTACCTCAGCGTCACTCGGCCAGGCATCGCTCGCGGGCCGCACGAGCACACCGGCCAAACCGATGGCTTTGCTTTCATCGCCGGCGCCTACGAGCTTTATCTCTGGGAGAACCGCCCCGGCCGCCCGGGTGCCTTCTTAACGCTCGCCGTGGGGGAAGCAAACCCCGTGCTCGTGCTCGTCCCGCCCGGCGTTGTTCACGCCTACCGAAACGTCGGCGCAGAAGATGCGTTCGTGCTGAACTTCCCGGACACCCTCTATGCGGGGTGGGGGAAGGCCGAGCCGGTGGACGAGATTCGCCATGAGAGCGACCCCGATTCGCCCTTCAAACTGCCATGAACGTGCTGGTCACCGGCGCGGCCGGCTTCATCGGCTCGCATTTCGCCCGGCTGGTGCGAGAGCGCGAGTCGACGAAGGTCGTCATTCTCGACGCCCTCACCTACGCCGGACACCTCTCGACGATCCGAGATCTCATCGAACAGGGCATCCCGTTCGTTCATGGCCGAATTCAAGATCGCTCGCTCGTCGAATCGACCGTGCGCGAGCACGGGATTGACCATGTGGTGAACTTCGCCGCCGAGACACACAACGACCGTTCGATTCTCGAATCTGGAGCATTCATCGAGAGCAACGTCCTGGGCGTGCAGGCCCTCCTCGAAGTGTGCCGCCGATGCGGGGTGGAGCAGTTCGTTCAGGTAAGCACCGATGAGGTCTACGGCTCGATTCTGGAGGGCCACTTTACCGAGGGAAGCCCTCTCGAGCCGAACACCCCTTATAGCGCGAGCAAGGCGGGCGGTGATCTGTTCGTCCGCGCGTACATAAAGTCGTTCGGCATGGCCGCTCTTCTCACCAGGGGCGGCAACACTTACGGTCCTTTCCAGTACCCCGAGAAGCTTATCCCCTTCTTCGTCACCCGCCTGATCGACGGCAAGAGGGTGCCCCTTTATGGCGAGGGAACGCAGGTACGCGAGTGGATGCACGCCCGAGACCACGCCACCGGGATCCTCGCCGTACTCGAACGAGGCGTCCCGGGTGAGGCGTACAACGTCGGCGACGTGAACGCGAGGGAAAACCGCGAAGTCGTGCGAGTGCTCCTCGAGGAAACCGGCCGAGACCCCTCCTTCGTCAAGAAGATCCCCGATCCTCGCGCCGGCGCCCACGACCAGCGCTATGCCATGACCTGCACCAAGATCGCCGCCCTCGGCTGGAAGCCGGAAATCGAGTTCGAGCGCGGCCTTCGCGAAACCGTGCGCTGGTACATCCAGAACGAAGCGTGGTGGCGTCCGATCGTGGCGGAACCCGATTTCCAGGAATTCGTTCGCGCCTTCTACGGCCCCTCGCTCGGCGACGAACTCTGAACCCGAACCTCGGCGAAATCGGTGCCCGTTCGCCGCAACTGCGGCATGATCACGACGTGCCATGGCTTCAAGCCTTTGTCTGATATCGTTCCACTTTCCGTTATGCGTTCCGTCTTCCGGCATAACACGATTGGATTGCCGATCGGCTGATACTATGGATTGCACGGCCCAGAGCCGAACATCCGGAGGAATTCAATGGATCACATTCGAATCAATCGCAACATTCTCAGACTCCCGCCCGTTCTCGGGCTCGCCCTCCTCGCCGCGACGGCCAACGCGATCATCATCCGACACGACAAACAGGATGCCGCTTACAAGACGCTGGCAGCCGATGCGAAGTATGCCGCGGTCGGACTGTTCGAATGGACGCGCGACGGCGAAGTAGTAGGCTTTGCAACGGGCAATTTCATAGGCGTCGGCACGGGAGGAAAGAAGTGGCTCGTTACCGCTGCCCATGTCCTCGATCGACAGTGGGATAGTGCTACTTTCACGATCGGAGGCCGCACTTACAACGTGCAAGACGAGAGCGCCAAGTGGAGGGAGCCCTACTCGAGCGGCAAGGACGACATCGGCGTCATTCGCATTCTCGATCCGGACAGCAGGCTAACGGTGGCCCCATCTCGATTCTGGAATGCTCTCGTCCCGATTCCCGGGTCTCTCGATCAACGCTTGACGGGAGTCTCCGTCGGCTTCGGTACCACCGGCAACGGTAACACGGGTGGCACGACGGTGGACAAGGCCAAGCGGGCGATGCAGAACAAGGTCGATGCCCTCGAAATGAAATACAACAGTGGACGATCGATCAAGAATGGTTATCTCGTCGATTTCGACAAGAACGATGCGGACAGCAATCGACTCGACCGCACCGATTTCCCCGCCGGCAACTACGAAGAGGGTCAGAAATCGTCTCGAACGTGGCTTGATCTCGAAGGTCAATGCGATGAAGGAGACAGTGGCGGCGGACTCTTCGTGACCTTGAACGATATGAATGTGATGATCGGCATCGCTTCTTCGGTCACCCGGCTTGGCGACGGAGACCTCGGCAAGTATGGATCGATGACCCAATATGCTCCGTTTACGAAGGAAATGGCGGGGCATGTCGAGCGATGGACAGGGATCAAGGCCGTCCCCGAGCCCTCCACGCTCAGTTTCCTCCTCATGGGTGGCGCGGGTCTGATCGTCCGTCGAATACGAAGGAAGTAGGCCACCTTGGTGGGTGCCGAACGAGCCGGCCACAAGCGGCCGGCTCTCTTAGGCTACGGCGTCAGGCGCACTTGCGTGTAGCGCGTTTCCCCTCCATAACGCACCTCGATCCTCACGTCGATCGGGCCCGCTGGCACGGCGCCGGGTGAAGTGAGGGTCATGGTCCCGGTGACCTGCCCCTCGGGGATCACGAGGTTCCCTGCTCCAGGGACCGTCAGTTTCGCATCGTGGCTGACCACTCGCACCTCCGCCCCTCCTGCCGGCGCGGGCCGTGCGAGATTGACCCGCAGTTCCGTGGTCCGGCCTCCACCTCCGCGGAAACGGGTGGGCCGACACATCGCGCTCGGAATCACCGCGGTGCCGGTATCGACTCGCCACATCCCTCGCCCGAACGTCGCGATGTTCAGTCGTCCAGTGCCCGGTACGTATTCGATGTCGTTCACCTGCACGGGCGGCAGGCCGAGCGGCTGGGTCATGTTGCGCCAGACCACGGGATTGGCGTCGATGGCGTCCGTTCGGAAGACCCCTGCATCACCGGCGACGAAGACTCGACGGTTCGCGCCGCCGTCCTTCGCGGGACCGGTGAGGAGCAACCCCCAGCGCAAGAGCCTGTGCTGATCTCCGGGTCCGTTATCGGAGATCCTCAGTTCCCATTCTCCTAGCGGCGGGGCACCGAGGAACTGGTCCAGTCGCCTTGTTCGCGGGGTTCCGAATGCGACCTGGTCGATCGGAACGTCACGGCCATCCGAATTCCAATATCCCGTCAGGGACGTTCCGACGGGCAGCGCCCCCGTGACTTGCTGATAGGTGTGGATGTCACCCCTCACCAGATGGTTGCCGGGCTGGTCCGTGATGAGGACGCTAAAGCCATCGTCCGAGTAGCCGGCCATACCCGGGCCGTCACGGCCGGAACCGTTGAGGAGGATCGCCGTCCTGCCTCCATGCCGAAGGGTCGCCCGCAGGTCTCCATTGTGGGTGCCAGTGACGATGAGGACTACACTCGCATAGGTCACCTCCAGGAGCGCGTCGTCGTTGATCGTGACTGTTCTGACCAACCCGGCGGCATTGTTGTCCGGGATATCTTCGGCCCGGATGTCGATCGCCTTGGCGAAGGCATCGTTCGGGCCGTAATCCCATGTCACGGAGTTAACGGGCAGATTGGGCAGTTTGTCGGCTCCCGTGTCCACGTTGACGAAGGACCGCGAGGCATCGGGCGCCTGGGTGTCGTCGCACCGGTACACGTGGTCGGTCTTCGGCACGCTGGACGTGCCGATACCCGAGTAGGTGATCACGATCCGGTCGGCGTTGAAGGGGTCGACCACGATGTCGGTCACGTAACGGAGAGCAGGTGACCCCCTAACGAGAGCAGAGCCGTCTGCACGCCGGTCGATGCGAGTAAACACCATCGGCGAAGCGGTCGTGTCGAGGCACATCCAAAGGGCTCCGTTGTTCCCACCAGCATAGAGGCGGCGGGGGTCGGCGGGAGCTATGGCCAATGCGGTGACGTAGTTCCCTGCGGCGTGCGCGATGTCGGATTGCGTCCTATTCGCCAGAGTCGTACCATCGGTCGTGTAGCGTTCGACACGAGCATGGCCCCGATAATAGGCGCCGGAATAGTCCATCGCCGTGGGGGGGAACATGCTATGCCGCCCGGCAATCGCGTGTCCTTCTCTGCGGAAGGTAGCCCAGCTGTCATCGGTCATGAAGATCGAGGTCCAGTTGCCGGTCGTAAGTTGAATGTCCGGATTGATGGGGCTGATCACGCTTCCGGAACCATCGCCCCAGGCCGCGCCGACCCAGTTGTTCAGGTTTGCCCCGCCTGCTCCAAAGGATCGTGGGCTCATGTTGTCCTGAGCGCCGCCGAGCATCCGATCGGCGTTGGTAGGGTGCCAAGCCCCCTCGTAGAACTGGGTGATCATCAGATTCGGCGAGCGGTTAGTCATCGCGAAGGCGGCTTCGTCGAATGCCGCCGCCCGGTCCCATACGACTTGGTGCATGCCTCCGTCGTGGCCGATGAAGAAGCGCTTGGGATCCGATTGGTCGTAGGCGATGCAGTGCTGGTCGTTGTGGGCTTTCGAGTTCGCTCTGCCCGTTCGGGCAAAGTCGACCCAATCCCAGTCGTTCGTCGTCGCGTTGAACCGTCCCGCAGAGGCGGTAATGAGGCCGGCAATCACGAGATCGGCACGACCGCCCGGTATCGGGATCGCCTCGAGGTAGTAATCGTAGTTGCACTGCTCCCAGTTGTTGCTTCCTGCGCCGTCGTAGTTGATGATCAAGTTGTCGCTGATGCGAGTCCACGCGCCGCCCCGGTTCACGGTTTGCCAGATTCGCTTGTCTTGGCCAGACATCAGATAGGCGGTGTCCGGGGCGTTTTTCGAAGCCGCGACGTCCATCGAAGCTTCCCTGCTGTTGCCGGTGGCGATGCCGCCGGGAGGCGCCGTGGCATCGTCCCACGTCGCACCGCGATCGTTCGAGCGCTTGACGTAGGCGTTCGTGCTGTCCCAGCCGACCGCCCAGTAAGTTCGGGTTCCGTCGCGCCGCTTCGCGCCGATGGAGACCCGCCCCCAGTAGGCGTTCGTCGCTAGTATCTGACGCCACGTCGCGCCATAGTCGGTCGATTGATAGATTCGACCCTGGTAGTTCATCCGACCGGGCGAAGGGACACGGTTGTCGCCGTCGTCGGTCGGCACCGGCGCGCCTCCGGTGGTCAGCGTAATGCGCCCCGGCTCATCCGGGTCGACGACTAAGCAGGTAACAGGTGGCGAGAAGGGGGCCGACCCGATCGGCGTCTGCCAGGTCTGACCTCCGTCGAGGCTTCGGATGACGCCAGTCGAATAGAGTCGGTAAAGACCGCGAGGATCGCCGGTTCCCGCGATCACGACGTCTCCGCTCGTCTGTGGGTCTTTCGTGTCACTGTTGGTCACGCAGATCGCGCCGACCTGCAGATAGGGCCAATTCGTGCTCTTGTCGGTCAGCGCGGTCCATGTATCACCGAAGTCGGTGGTGCGCCAAACGCCTCCTCCCGCAGTCGCCGCGTATATCACTTGTGACCGGGCGAGCGTACCTCGCGGATTCGGGGGAAGGGCGAGGGCCGTGATGCGTCCCATGATCGCCCGATCGCCGAAGTACTGCTGCTGTGAAGGGGCGGTATTGCGAGGGCCGACGAACGACCAGAGCCCGATCGGCGCACTCTGGGGGCCCAGATCGAGAGGGACTTGGACGAGCGGCTCGGCAGCCTCCATCGTCGCCCGATACTCGCCGCCGCGATTGTACTCTCCCCAATCGAATGTGTCGTTGGGATAGGCGCGCGCTGAATAGAATTCGAGTAGCGCTGTGAGGAATCCGGGTTTCTCCCCGACAAGTTCACGGCGCAGGATTTCGCGCTCGATCCCACGCACGGAGTTCAAGTTCTTCGGAGCGGTTATCGCCTCGAACAGTTTGCGAGCTTCGTCGAGGACCGTCTGCTGGGCCATGCCGACCTGGGTCATCGACAAGGCGGCGAGAAGGAATACGGTGAGTCGTTTCATTTTCGATCGTCCTTTCGAACCCTGCGGGCTCGCGAAAGAGCGGCAATGCCGAGGGCCAAGCCGAACAATGTGCCCGGTTCCGGGACCGGCACCGCGACGGCGCCGAAGGAGTGCGCGATGCAGTCGCTGTAGTTGCCGAAGTCGTCGAACCCGTCGGTGTCGTATCGCAGGCTCGTGTCGCCGAGCTGCATGAAGGCGGACACGTCGAGTTCCGCATGGTCGTACATGTGGTTCGGGGCGGTGTTGGGAAGGACATTGAAGCGGCGCTTACCCTGCCATGCGTTTCGCAGGGCGCCCCCGATTTCCACGCTCGCATTCCAGCCGTTGAGGTAGAAGTCGTCGGTCATCGGATCGCCGCCGAAGTCCTTCTGGCCGTCCAGCCCGTTCAGGAAGAAGTGCGTCGGGCCACCCACGTACTCTTGGAACGTCATCTCGCCGCTCGCATTGCCTGATCGGGTCGATGTGTAACCCCGATAGACACTGATATCCCGTGTCGGCCCGTCGGGAAGCGAGAACACGGCGAGAATCGAGAGCCCTTCGCCGATCGCGCCGTAGGCCGAATTGTCTGTCGCGCCCTCGATCGTATAGTCGAAGTCGAAGCCGTTGGCTTGGACCACCGATGTGATGTCGGCGTTGAAGGCGACCCCGAACTGGCGGCCCCAATTGCAGTCGAGATTGGCGAACGAGATGCTCGTCGCACCCGGCATGATCGTGGTCCCGGCGACTTTGATGGTTCTCGCCGCCTCGGGACCGTAGTTGTTGGTCATGAACGACCAGTTAGCATAGGCCTTGAGCAAGGTGGCCCCGGCCGGCGCGGCCGGCAGCCTGACGAAGAACGGCTCGGCTTGGGGATTCGTGCTGTCGAGCCGGCGCGACGACACGCCACCGACGACGAAGTCGCCTTTCCCCACGTAGCGGTAGATCTCGGCCATCCCCGACTCGAAGGCCCAAGCCCCCTTCGTCGAGGCTAGCACCCCGAAAACAACGACGAACCCAATCCGACCTCTCATTCCAACTCTCCAACAAGAAGATTTGCAATCCGAATGCAAAAAACTTCATCTAATATAGCACCGGTTTTTCGAGCACCGCGAGAAGACGCAATCTTCTTTCGCTCCAAGGACCCAACGCCCGGGGCGAAGTCCCCATTAGTGTGATATACGGTCACACGTTAGGCTATCATCCTGCGTATGGAGCAGCTGATCCAGACCCTTCGCTCGACCGAGATCTTCTCCGGCCTCAGTGACTCGATGCTCGAAACGATCGCCGCCAACTGCACGCGGGTGAAGCGCGGCAAAGGTGTCCAGTTCGTCTTTCAGGGGGAACCCGGGCACACGATGTTCGTCGTGCTCAAGGGCAGGGTCGGCGTAACGACCATCAACGAGCACGGTGACGAGGTGTTCGTCGCCGAGCGGGGACCAGGGGACACCATCGGTGAGATGTCCCTGCTCGACGGCAGTCGACGCTCGGCACACGTGACGACCTCGAGCGAGTGTGAACTGCTCATTCTCGAGCGGGATACCTTCGTGCGGTGCCTGCGCGAGTCGCCGGAGTTGGCCCTCAAGATCATGGCGAGTCTCGTGGGGCGGATACGCGAACTTACGGATACCGTCAGCAAGAAATCGCCGGTCCGGGCGCGCCTCGCCGAACAGCTCGACCGAATGGCCGACCAGTTCGGCGTCGAGAGCCGCACCGGGACGCGCATCGAAAGTGGGATGACGAAGACCGATCTCGCCACCCGGGTCGGCGCCGCGCGTGAGGTTGTCAGCCGTGCGCTGTCCAACCTGAAGAGCGACGGAATCGTCGACTTCGACGGACGCACGATCGTGGTGATCGATCGTCGCCGCTTGAAGGCCGAAGCCAGGAAGTAGAATCGAGGTTCGATGCCAACTGCGGCGTTCACAACCCTCGGGTGTAAGGTCAACCAGTACGAAACTCAGCGCATCCTCGAATCCTTCGAGGAAGGCGGGTACGACATCGTGCCGTTCGAGGGGCCGGCCGACGTCTACGTGATCAATACCTGCAGCGTAACCGGAGTAGCGGAGAGCAAGAGCCGGTACATGATCCGCCGCGCAGCGAGGTGGAACCCCGAAGCCAAGGTGGTTGTCACCGGATGTGCCGCTCAAATGGCGGTCAACAAGAAGGAATCGCTCGATGGCGCGGCCTTGGTGGTCCCGAATCCCGAGAAGCTCGACACCTTCGACAAAGCGGTCCGCAGCGGAGTGATCCCTTTGCCGCAGACGCGTCGATCTGCCGAGCGAACGGCCATTCCCTCTCATTCCCGAACCCGGGCGACTCTGAAGGTTCAGGACGGCTGCACCGTGATGTGCAGCTACTGCTCCATCCCCTACACGCGGCCCGGGCTGGTCTCCCGACCCTCAGAAGAAGTCATCGCCGAGGCCGACGCCCTCGTGGCGCGAGGGTATCGCGAGTTGGTGCTCACCGGTGTTCTGATCGGAGCCTACGGGCCCGAGTCGGGAAGCGGAGGACCAGATTTCGAGGAACTCGTCGAGCGCCTGTGCCGGGCCGTACCGGGGGTGCGAATTCGGATCAGCAGCATCGAGCTGCGGCAAGTGACTGACCGCCTGATCGATCTGCTCGCCGGCGGCCTCGTCGTTCCCCATCTCCACATCCCGCTCCAGAGCGGGGATGACGGCGTGCTCGCCGACATGAACCGCCCCTACACGCAGGCCGACTACCTGCGTACCTGCGAGACGCTCTACGAGCGGGTTCCCGAGATGAGCATCACCGCCGACGTGATGGTCGGGTTCCCCACCGAGACCGAAGAGCGTTTTGCTACGACGCTCCGGGTTTGCCGCGAAGCGCGGTATCTGAAGAGCCACGTCTTTCGCTTCAGCCCTCGCTACGGCACCCCCGCGGATCGATTCGGCGATCCTATTCCTGCTCCAATCAAGCAGCGCCGGGCTCAGGAAGTCGCCGAGATCGGGCAGACCACCGCGGCCGTCCACATCCGCCGCTTCCTCGGACGGACTCTGCGAGTCCTCGTCGAAAACAAGGTGGGACGCGATGGCTTGATGGGTGGCCTCACCGACAACTACATCGAAGTCCGCTTCCCCGCCCCGACATCCTGGGCGAATACCTTCGTGACGGTAAGGCTCGACGAAGAGCGCGACGGCGTAGCCTACGGGGAAGCCGTCGTGAGTTCTTCACTTCGAATGTTGTAGAGCACCGCCGCTCGCGGGGCAGCACCTGGCCAGCCGGGATTGGCAGGCGGCGGCGGGGAACTTCGGCGACGGATGGTGGGCAGAAGCCCTCGTCTTCGGTCGATCATTGGAAAGACGGCAGAGCAAGCGTGAAGTGACGGGCCCGCCCTGCCGATGACCACGGCATGGCAAGGCGCTTCGCCGTGTCCGGTGACGTACTCGTGCGTGAAGACTTCGCATGCGTACGACTACGTGTCGCCGACATCACGTCTTCATCCAGCCCCCCACATGGCGGTAGCCCGCTTCTTCATCCACAGCCACCCCCACGGCGGTAGCCCGCGGATGGCTCCTGCCGCGGGAAGACGGCCGTGAACCGGGCACGAACCATCCCGGGCCAAGCCCGAGCGGCAGACCTTTGGAGTGCGCGGGCTCGACCGCGCTTTTCGATATTGCTGCACCCGACATTCCTCGCCAGTCGGCAGACCCTTGGAGTGCGCGGGCTCGACCGCGCCTTTCGATATTGCTGCACCCGACATTCCTCGCCGGAACACCTCTCCACGTAGTTGTCAAGTGGCGCGGGAGAGGTCTTCTCGTCGTCGCCGCACGCAACCTTCTCGGCTCCGAATGCGCAATCATGGGCACGGCGCGCGGCCAGAACGATGACCGGGCTCGGCGCGTCCTGAGGATTACCGATGATGCGGGCGCGATGGGCGGCAAGAGGGTGGTTCCTGGCGTGGGGGCTGGCGGCATGCGCCGGGGCCTGGTGCCAGGACCTCGCGCTGAGCTTGCGCCCGGTGTTCGAGGGTATGGAACCGCTCGACGGACCCTACCCGGTGCGCGTGGAACTCTCGAACAAGGGCCCGGACGCGCGCGGGATCCTCAAGGTGACCGCCGGGTGGTACGAGATGAACTATCCCGTCGAACTGCCACGCGGCTCGCGCAAGGAGCTTATCGCGTACCCGTTCGACGTGGTCAGTGGCGGCGAGGCGACTTTCACGCTGAGCACGAATCAAGGGAGAACGGAGCGCCGGCTGCAATCGGAGCGGTGGTCGTATACCCAGCCCTCGCACGTGGCGATGATCTCGGACGCCGCGGGCGAACTCGTCTTCATCCGCAAGGAGATGGAGTCGGAGGACTACGGACGCCCGCAGTCCGTCAAGGACGTTTACGTCTCGCCGCGGGAGGCGCCGGACCGGCCCGTAGGTTACGTCGCGCTCACGACCGTCATACTGGGCGAAGGGAGCGAGCGGCTGGACGACGCCCAGGTGGCGGCGATCCAGACTTGGGTCCTCGCCGGAGGACGGCTCGTCTTCGTGGGTGGCGCGGCGAGCCCGATCCTCTCCGATGAGCGATGGGCGGCCTTCCTTCCGATCCGGCGTCCTCGGCCGTCGACGATCCCGGGTGGGGCCTTGGCGGGTAATGGGGGCGGCTTGGAGGCAACGGTACCGGTCCTGCTCACCGATCCTGCTCCGGGGGCGTTTGCGCTGCTGGAGGGCGGACGGGGCGCCAGCGGGAAAGTCCTCGTCTGGGTGAAATCGGTCGGGCTCGGTCGGGCAATCTTCTGGGCCTTCGATCTGTTCGTGCCGCCACTGAGCCGGTGGGAGGGGCGTCGGGAGTTGTTCATGGATCTGGTCAAGCCCCTGGATCATTCGGCCTCGACGTACATCGGTCCGTTCGTGGCGAGCACGCGGAACAGCGATTGGATGTATGCCGGCGCGCCACCGCCCGGACCTCCGCCTGCGACTGCCGCGCCTCAATTGCCGGGATCGGACCCCTTCAGCGTTCGGCCTCTTCCGGCAGATCGCGTGTTCTGGATACTAGCGGCGTTCTTCGTGGCGGTGGTACCGCTGAACTTCATTATTCTCAGGAAGATGAAGCGGGGCGAGTTGGCGTGGATCACGTCGCCGATCCTCAGCCTGGGCTTCGGGGCGTACTTCCTGGCATCTGCAGGCAGCCTCTATGCGGCGAAGCTGTCGAGGGCGACCCGGGGGCTCGTCATCGGCACCCAGGGCTCGGAGCAAGGCTACTTCCTCGGCCGGTCCGAGATCTTCTTCCCGCGGGGAGGCAACTACGACCTGGGATTCTCAAGGGTGGATCAGGTTCGCGCCGGTGACGACTTCAGCGACGACTACTACCGCCCGCACCGCAACCGCCAGAATCCGCTCATGCGCGATCTCGGGGCGATGGACCTCGGCGAAATCCGGGCGCCGAGGATGAGTGCGGGCAACCTCTCGTTCCGCGAGTTCACCTTCCGGCAGATCGTCGATCTCGGCGGGGGCTTCCGGCTGGAAGGTCTGCGCATCCAGCCAGGCGGGAAGCCACAGTTTCTGGGACGGCTGTTGAACGCCAGCCCCTACACCTTGAGCGGCGCAACCTTGAGTTGGAGAGGGATGTCGGCCAAACTCGATAAGTCCCTTGCTCCCGGTAAGAGCGTGCAAGTGGCGTTCCCCGCAACCAATGCGACTCGAGCAGAAGACCTGACCAAGGGCCCCACGCTCGAAGGCATACTCGAAGGACCGCTCCGAGTCGGGCCACAGGTCGGCGAGAGCGTCGGTCCGCGCTCGAGGATAAGCCTGTTCTATACCTTCGCTCAAGAGGAACAGCGATGAACCGCACGTCCTGGGGCCAACTGTTCGTGCACAATCCGATGCTGGTCGAAATCGCGCGCTTCCGCAGGAAGTACCTCAGCCTGCGGGGCACCGGCCTTGTGACAACCGTCTTCTTCGGCGCGATTTACGGTCTGCTGCTGTTGATGGTCATCCGATTCGCCGACAACGTGGAGCCGGCGGTCGTGCTGTACGCGGAACTCGGGCTGGCCTGCTTCATCGCTCCCGCCATCCTGCACACCGCGATCGCGGGCGAGCGCGAGAAACGAACGTGGGACTTCCTTCTGGTAGCGCCGGTTACGCGGGCGCAGATCGTCGTGGGCAAGTTCATCGCCGCAGTGCAGGGCATTATCGCGATGGCGGTGCTCATGCTGCTTCCGCTGGGGGTGACCCTTCTCGGGCAATCGGCGCGGTTCCAGAGGGAGACTTGGGGCTGGGATGGCTACTCGCGGCCCACGACGGGGCTGTACGACACCCTGCTCGCCGTGCTGCTCATCGCGACGTTCGCGATCATGCTCTGTGCGATGACTCTCTTCTTCTCTGCCAGATGCAAGCGTTCCCTTATGGCGTTGGGAGCGTCGCTTGGAGCGATCGTGGTGGCCTTTGCCCTGTTTCCACTGTTGACGCTGCCGCTGGCCGAAGACTCCTTCGAATGGAAGTTCTGGATCGAACTCTGCAATCTGTTCAATCCGTTCGTGGCGGTGTCGCATGTCCTCGACCGAAACCCCACTTACTACGAGGGCGCCATCCCCGCTGCGTTCTATGGCTGGCCCCAGATCGGATTCTACGTCCTAGCGACGATCGGCTTTCTCGCCTGGGCGATCAAGACGGTGCACTGGCCGGATAACGAAAAGAAGTTCATCGGAGGCAAACGTGCTCGAGGTTAAGGGATTGTCCAAGGACTACGGCGGACTGCGCGCAGTGGACGACGTCAAGTTCGCCCTCCAGCCGGGAGACGTCTTCGGCTTCATCGGATCGAATGGCGCCGGCAAGACGACGACCATCCGGATGCTCGCGACCCTTCTCGAACCGACCGAAGGAACCGCGTCCCTGAACGGATGCGACATCCTCGACGATCCGATGGGTGTCCGCCGCCAGATCGGCTACATGCCGGACTTCTTCGGCCTCTACGACGACGTGAAGGTTTGGGAGTACCTCGACTTCTTCGCCACCATCTACAGCGTGCCCGGCCGCCAGCGGCCGAAGGTCATCGACGACGTCCTGGAGCTTACGAATCTGACCGGGAAGAAGGAGGCCTTCGTCCAGACTCTCTCCCGGGGCATGCAACAACGGCTGTGCCTCGCGCGCTGTCTCGTCCACGATCCGACGCTTCTGCTCCTGGACGAGCCGGCGAGCGGCCTCGATCCCCGGGCCAGAGCCGAACTGAAGGAGCTCATCGCCGAACTGGGGCGCATGGGCAAGATCGTCATCGTCTCCTCGCATATCCTTCCCGAGCTGGCGGGCTTTTGCAATACGGTCGGCATCATCGAGCGCGGCGAATTGCTCGCGTTCGGACCGGTGGACCAGATCGTTCGCCAGGTCCAGGTCGCCAGAATCCTCGAAGCGCGCATCCTGGACCGGGCGGGAGAGGCGGCGTCCATGCTTTGCGGCGTGCCGAGCGTCGCTTCGGTAGCGCCGATCGACGAACAGAAGCTTCGCATCGAGTTCCACGGTTCTCTCGATGAGCAAGCCGATCTCCTGAGCCGCCTCATTGCCACAGGCTTTCGAGTCGTGGACTTTCGTGAGTTGGAGGCCAACCTCGAGGACGTCTTCCTCAAGCTGACGACGGGGGCGGTGAATTGACCCACTCCTGGTTGCGGCGAACGGTCGGGACCTATTTCGGCAACGCGACCGCCGTCCGCGACTACCGTGCTCAGTTGAGAGGGAACCGCTCCTTCGTGCTCTGGGCGGTGTACCTGGCGCTGATGATCGGCTACGCCATGATCTTCTACACCTCGACCCAGCGCAGCGGCTATGAGGAAACGATCTCGGTCGCGGACCTCCAGTCCCGGCTCAGAACCTTCTACGAGTCGATCATCTACTTCCTGGGCGCGATGATCCTCCTCGTCGCTCCCGGCCTGACGGCAACGACGATCGTCAACGAACGGCATCGCCGATCCCTGGACCTCGTGTTCTCTGCCCCGGTCACGCCGAAGTACTACCTCGTGGGCAAGATGCTGAGCAGCTACCGCTACACGTGGATGCTCTTGGCGCTGTCCTTTCCCGTGACCGCGGTCTGCGTTGTTCTCGGTGGGGCCAGTTTCGGCGACGTGTTCGCCGTCTATGCCCTGCTCTCGTTTCAGGCGCTCATTCTGACTTCGGTCGCCCTCGTGGTCTCGACCCAGGCGACCAACGCAGTCGGGGCGATTTCCCTCAGCTACCTCTTCACGTTCGTCTATGCGCTGCTTACTTCCTTGCTCGCCGGCGGCCTCGTCTTCGCCGGCGGGATGGGGCGTCAGGTCGGTGAGATGTCTTTCCTGGCGACGCTCTCTCCGTTCTTGCTGCCCTTCACCTCAGATTCGTTCTCGATGCTGTTCGGGATCGAAGTTCCGAACTGGCTCCTGACCGGCGTGGCGGCGGTTCTGTTTTGCAAGATCGCTCTTCTCGGCGCCGGGTCGGTGCTCGCCCCGTCCGGCTCGAAGGAAACGATCGGGCTGCGGCTTCATGGCGTCGCCTACACCTTTCTTGCCGTCTTCCTCGTGGCGTCGAGCACGGTCAACACGGCCTCGGCGGGCGATCTGCATCGGGTGACGGCCGCCTACTTCACCTGGATGATGCTACTCGTCCTCTTCGTCGCCCCTGCCATTGTCTGCTTCGGCTGGGATCGCGAACGGAAGTACTGGCCGGACGGATTCGTCACGTTTCGGGGCGCGATCATCGGGCGGCCCTCTGGAGGCTTCGCCTACCTGATGCTGCTCCTCGGCGCGGGCTTTCTCGGCGCCATCGTGGCGACGCGAGCCGCCACGGGACTCTGGCCGGGAACTGGCGTCGTCCCTTATCTGGTTTGGTCGATCGGCTTTTGGACGGCCATCTGGGGTGCGGGCAGGTGGATATCGGCGATCGCCAGCGGCTTCCGAACCGCGCAGGTCTTGCTCTTCGTCCTCGTCCTGATGGCCCTCTGGCTGCCTCCCATGTTCTTCGGCATGATCTCCGATGAGGGTGCGACGCCCGGATCGATTTGGTCTCTCTATCCGCTCACACCGCTCTTCTTCGACCGCGACCGGTTCGTGCTCGCGGTCGTCCAGGGCATCGTCCTGAGCGCGTTCGGATGGGGATTGGCTTTCCTGGGTGAGCGGGCGCTGAAAAACCCCAAGCCCCGCCGAATCCGATTTACAGGGCCTCCACCTGTGTTACGATCGTAGAGGAGATACAGGACTCATGCTCGAAGGACACCTCAAGAAGTTCGCTCGCCGCGTTCGCTGGATGCGTGCGTGGCGCGGCATCGCGATCGGCGGCGCGATCGGCGCGGCCCTTGCCGGAATCTGGGCCGCGCTCGACTGGGCGGGAGTCCTCTTCGCGGATTGGCTCGGACTGGGGCTCGTCTTCGGCGCGGCGGCCATCCTCGGAGGCCTGATCGGTGTGCTTCGGCGAGTGGACGCGCGGGACGTCGCCCAGAGCATCGACCGGCGCGCCGGTCTCGAAGATCGGCTCGGCACCGCCCTCGAACCGGGGTCCGAGAAGGGATTCCTCGGCGCAGTACGCGAGGATGCAGATCGGCGGCTCCTTCAGCTGAGGCCCGCCCAGGTCTTCCCTGTCCGAATGAGCCGCTGGCATGGGGCCGCTTGCTGCCTCGCGGTAGTGGCGGCCGGTCTATTCCTCCTCGGCAACACGCCTCTGCTCCTCTCTGACCAGAAAAAGGCCGAGCGCAAGGAACTGAAGGAGGCGGGGGCTACCGTGGAGCGCGTCGCGAAGCCCATCGAAAAGAACGACGGAGCGACTCCCAAGGAGAAAGCCCTCGCCCGGGACCTAGAGCGGTTTGCCCGCGAACTCGAAAAGGGGCGCCTCGAAAAGGTCGACGCGATGCAGAAGGCGAACGAACTCGCCAAGAAGGCCGACGAACTGACCCGCGAGCGGTACCTGATGGCCAAAGAGCAACTCGTCCAAGCCGAGAGCGCGTTCGACAAGCTCACCAAGGCGGAACTCCAGAAAGCCGGGCTCGAAGACATCGACCCCGAGATCGCGAAGATGGACCCCGAGCAACGCGCAGCCGAGGCCTCGAAAGTCCAGTCCGAGCTCGATCAGATGGCCAAAGAGATGGCCGAGAAGGGGAGCCAAATGAGCCCGCAGGAGCGCGCCGCAATGGAGAACCGCATGAAGGAACTCCAGAGCCGCATGCAGGATCTCAAGCTTTCGAAGGAAGTCCAGGACATGCTCGATCGGATTCGCAATCACCCGATCTACAAGGAGCTGCAAGAGATGGCCGCCAAGATGCAGCAAGCCGCAGAAAAGGGCGAGCGAGGCGAGGCGCCCGAACTCACGGAAGAAGAGATCGAGCAGATGCGGCAGCGCCTCGAAGAACTCGCCGAAATGCTCAAGGACGACGAGGCCCTCCGGGAGTACCTCGAAGCGCTCAAGGAAGCACTCAAAGAATGCGAAGGAGCGTGCGAAGGCGCGGGCATCGGGCTCGGCCTCCTCGGTCTCTTCCCCGGCAACGGCGGAAGGAGCAAGGACGACTTCTTCGCCAACACCGAGCGCGTCAACAAACTCGAAGAAGAAGCGCAGGGCCAAGGAACCACGAACAGCACGATGGTCAAGGGTGAGCGGGGCGAGCAAGGCGAGGAAACCTACATCGAAATCAAGGGCCCGACCTCGACCGGCGCCCGCTCATCCGTTCCATATCAGAAAGTTCTCCCGAATTACAAGAAGAAGGCCGAAGAAGCCCTCAAGCGCAAAGCGATCCCCAAGGAGCACGAGAAGCGCGTCAAGGAGTACTTCGACAGCCTCGGTAAAGGCTAATCGTCCGTGGACTTCGGCGGCAGCGCCAAGATCAGTCCCCCCCGCGCGCATAGCTCGATGAGGCGTTGCGAGAGATACTCGGCGAACGCCGTGCGCTTCTCCTTCTCACCGAGCCCGGCGGTGGCTTCCTCGTACGTGAACGGGTCGCCGTAGATCACCTTCGTCCGATGGCGGCGCGGGCGCTTCTGGTGCTTCGGCCACGCGACCTGAGTGCCGACGACCCCAACCGGTACGATCTTCGCACCCGTCCTTCGGGCGAGCATTGCCACCCCGGGCGTAATCGGCCCGAGCGTCTTGCCGTCGCCGCGCGTGCCTTCGGGAAAGAGGATGAGGGCCCGGCCCTGCTGCAGCATCTCGATGGCGTGTCGGATCGCCGCGGAATCGCCCGCTCCGCGCTCCACCGGAAAGGCATCCAGGCTTCGGATCAGCCATCCCAGCCCGAAGACCTCGAAGAGCTCCTTCTTTGCCATAAACGAGACCGCCCGCGCCGTCCCGCACGAAACGATCATCGGGTCTAGATAGGAAAAATGCACCGGCGCAAGGATCACCGGGCCCTCCATCGGCACCTTCTGCGAGTCCTCGCTCCGCATGCCGCCCAAAGCTCCGAAGAACAGATAGCGCGCCGCCCAGCGAATGAAGCGGTACCACGGCTTTCCCCGAGGGTTCATCCCCGAGAGTATAGAATCGGGCATGCCCGCCCGCTACATCGGCGCCCACATACCCGCTTCGGGCGGCCTCGCCAAAGCCCTTCGAAGAGGGAAGGACATCGGATGCACGGCAGTACAGGTCTTCACTTCCAGCCCCCGGCAGTGGAAGGCTGTGCCGCCCACGACGGATATGATCGCCGAGTTCGACAGGGCTAGAACAGAGACCGGAATCGACCACATCGTCACCCACGACACCTACCTCGTCAACCTTTGTGCGCCCGACGAAGAAGTTCGCCGCAAGTCGTTCGTCAGCCTTGTCGAAGAGCTGCGCCGCAGCGCCGACTACGGCATCCCGCTCGTGGTATCGCACATGGGATCGTCCGCCGGCCAGGAATTGCCCCTCGCCCTCGGTCGGACGGCGCAGGCGGCACTCGAGGTTCTCGCCGAGACGCCGGATTCGGTTACACTGCTCATGGAGACCACCGCCGGGCAAGGCAGCAGCCTCAACTTCCGGTTCGAGCAGATCGCCGCCATCCTCGACTTCTGCAAACGCCCGCCCCGCCTCCAGGTCTGCATCGATACCTGCCACCTCTTCGCCGCCGGATACGACCTGCGGACACCCGAAGCGTACGAAGCGACCTTCGCCGAGTTCGATCGGATCGTGGGGGTCGGGACAATCCGCGCCATTCACGCCAACGACAGCAAGAAAGGGCTCGGATCACGAGTCGACCGCCACGAGCATATCGGCAAGGGCGAAATCGGTCGTGAGTGCTTTCGACTCTTGGTCAACGACCCGCGCTTCGAGGAGGTCCCGATCGTCATCGAGACGCCCGAGGAGGAAACGATGCACGAAGAGAACGTGAGGCTTCTCTGGTCCCTCGTCGAGCCATACGAGTAGGATGAGGCATGGCTACGCGTCCCGAAGTCGTCGAGCGATTCCACCAGGCCCTCGCTCCCGCCGGCCCGGTGAGCATCAAGAAGATGTTCGGCGAAGCCGCCGTCTATTGGGAGGACAAAGTCGTCGCCCTCATCTGCGACAACCGCCTCTTCGTTAAGGCCTCGCCTGCTTCCGCCAAGTACCTCGGAGACGAGCATCTGCATCCGCCCTACCCCGGAGGCAAGCCCGCACTCTTGGTGCCTGAGGAGCGGGAGAAGGACGAAGAGTGGCTTCGCGAGTGGCTGCGCGAAACCGCCGAACACGTGCAGCCACCCAAGAAGAGGAGAACCTAAGCCTGCCCCTTGCGCTGACGAATCCCTAGCGGTTGCCCTCTCCGTTGGGATCGGGCGGAGGATCTTCGATGGGCTTGACGGTGCAAGTGACCTTCTTGGTCGTCATCAGGCCCTCGTCGTCGTATGCGGTGAGCGTGAACTCCGTGGTCTTGGCGATGTCGACGTCTTTGGTGGCCAGCGATCCGGTCGGTTCGACGCGCTCCTTGAACGGCTGACCATCGCGATCGATGTAGCTGAGTTCGACGTACGCAGCGCTGGGGACGGCCCAGGTCAGACGGGTCACCCCCCCGGCAGATTCCAAACTGTCCGGATCAGCCTTGAAGAGGGCGATCTTGGCCTTGCTCGCTTTGACGACCGAGAATTTGGCGGAGGCCTCTGCTCGCTTACCGTCCTTGTTGTAGACGACGAGGGTGTACGTATGCTCCCCGGTGCTTTCGGCAACTAGCTCCACTCGGCCGCCGGAAGGGTCGAGTTTGCGCTCCTGCGGGAAAAGCTTCGCCTCCGTGACCGCTTCGTTCACTTCGTACTCGACGACGACGGTTTCTCCACGGCCGACCTTGTTGGGGACGATTCTGAAGGCGATGATCTCGGGCAAAGGAGCCACGGGCCGTGCTTTGACGACGATTTCGACGATCTTCGCCTCGCTCTGCCGATCCCCTGCGACGGCGAAGGCGCGGATCCGGAGAGTGCCGGGCTGTTTGGCCGTGAACTTGTCGTTCCCGAGCCGGTCGTATTCTTGGGCCGGCTGCTCCCCGATGAAGACTCGGACGGCCCTGGCATTCTCACTCGCCCGCCAGTCGATCTGTATCTCGTCGCCGACGAGCACCTCGGACGGGCTGGCGCTGAAGACGTCGAGGGTCGGCGGCTTGGGGATAAAGGCGATCCACCCAATGATGAAGATGAGCGCCACGAGCACCGCGATGAAGCCTCCCGGCGAGATCAGGGCACGCTGCTCGAGCTGAACCTGGACCTGGCCGGCGACGGTGGGGGTGGAAACGCTTCGTGCGCTGACAGAGATGCCGTGAAGGCGCGAATTGGCCAGCAGCGGGCGTCTTTTGCCGCTTGCTCGCATCTCGACCGACTTCTGCTGCCCGGGGCCGAGGGTGATCTTCTCATGCTCGAATTCGAACGCGCACTCGTCCTCGGGGTCGCTGGCGAACATCTGGACGGTGTGCTCGCTGTTACCGAGGTTCATCACCGTGACGTCGAAGGCGAACTCCTTGTTGAACGGGGAGACCGCGCCCTTCTTGGGGTTCGCGTCGACGCTTACGTGGTGGAACGGCTTGATCTCGAGCACGGCCTGAGCCGAGCGCACTTCGCCGCTCTTGAGCGAGCGCACGGAGACGACGAAAGGATAGGTTCCCGCGATGCTCTCCGTCATTCGCGGCGGCTTGAGCATGACCTTCTCGGTATGCACCTCGTGAGGCTCGACCGAAAAGCTAGGTACCGGCACCGCCGTCCATTCGGGATCGAGTCCTTCGATTCGGATTTCGAGTTCGTCCGACTCGTCACCTCGGTTGGAGGCCTCGACGCTGAGAGGCAAGGTCGCTCCCGCCTCGACTTGGGCGAGGTCCGAAGCAAGCCGCACGACGAAACTCATTTGCTTGGATTCTAGCAGAAGCCCCGGAGCATTCGGCCCGTGCGGGAGAAGCGCGCATTACCCGTTAGGAGTACCGGGTTTTGGCTTCAAACGGGTTCCGAAGAAACTCGCGGCCTAGATTTAGACGGAATCGTCCTATAATGGGATGAGGCAAGTCACAGCGGGCCCGGCAATGGTACTGGCCCTCTCGTCGGCTTGGCCGCTCCGGTGCGCGGCCCATGTTTACAATACGGAGGCATAAGTTGAAGCGTTTGCTTCTTACTCTTCTCATTCCGACGGCGCTGGTGACGGGCGCCTTTGCTCAGGGCAGCTACGACAACGCGACCATCATCGTCGTCTACACGACGAATCAGACGCTGGCGCAGAATTTGGCGTCCCTCAACGCGTACATCGACGAGAACATCGAGCCCACGCTCGAGTACACGGTGACCGCCGAGTCGACGATGTTCGACTACCTGTTCGGCTTCCGAATGATTCGGTTCCGCGCGTACGACGTGAACGGCGACGAGACCCTCATGATGCCTGGCGATTACCGGGTGCTCGACGGCCTAGAGCCGTTTTGGGCCCAGGAGATCCCCACCAACATTACAGCGGTCTACCGAAACGAATTCGGCGGCCCGGGCAATGCGGATGATCTCATCCTGAACACTGGCGTGATGTACAGCAATCAGTCGGCGACAGCGATCATCGCGCTCGCGACCCCGGCTCCGGCAGGTGGACTGCGCGTGACGGTTCGGTCGAACAACACCGCCCTGCGCGTGCCGGCAACGGTGATTGTCCCCGCGGGCCAGCGAACGGTGTCGTTCCGGATCACGACAGGCAACGTAACCCGCACCGCAGGTGCGCGAGTCACGGCGGTCGTACGCGGGCGTTCGCTCGTCGAGACGATCATGCTCCGGACCCGCTAGCGGGTTCCGATCTCTTCGACGGGGACCGGGCTATTCGGCTTGGTCCCCGTCTCTACGAGTAGCCCCTGATCGTCGAGCCAACCAAACACGGCTTCGTTGTACACATCCGGCTGGGCGAATCGCCCGGCCGAATGGTTGCAGCCTTCGAACCAGACCAGCCGCGAGGGGCCGGTGCAGGCGGCGAAGTTCCGCTCCGCATCGCCAGGCGGGGCAAGGCGGTCCTCACGGCCATGCAGAATCAGGACCGGCTTGCCGCCCGCAACGAGTGCTTTCGCGACGTCGGCATCGCGCATTCGGAAGGGCAAGAATGATCGGGAAAAGAGAAGGGTCGGCGCCATCGTGACCATGAGTGGCTTACCCCCGAGGAAGCGCCACCAGCCGAGGGCTGCCCGGTCGAGCCGGGAATAGGCGCTGTCGAGCACGAGCGCATCGGCGAGGTTTGGGTCGTCAGCGACGGCAAAGGCCGCAGCGGCTCCGCCCATGCTGCTGCCGAAGAGGATCACCTTCGCTCCGGGCTGCCTGGAGCGGGCGAAATCCACCGCTGCTCGAACGTCGAGCCTCTCGGTGTATCCGAAGCCGGTCAAGCGACCCCCGCTCGTGCCGTGGGCGCGGGTATCGAAGAGCAGGCACGCCGCGCCCCTTCGCCAGAGCATGACCGCCATCGAGGCGAGTTCCGAGCGGTTCATCATGTAGCCGTGAATGAAGACGCCGATCGTCGTGGCGTCCTGCCGGTTCATCCACCATCCTGAGAGGCGGTAGCCGTCCAGGGTGACGAACTCGACGGGTTCTTGGGGCAGACCGATCTGTCCGGGCGAGAAGAACAGCGGCACTCGAATCGGCGCCGCGCTCTTCCACGCGACCAGCCACATCAGGGCCAGGTACACGAGTAGGGCCACGATTACCCAGAACCAAATCACGCTATGTTCCTTCCCGGCATCATTGTATGCAACGCTTCGCGGCGGCGCCCCGTTGCCTCACGACTCGGCGGGATCGGCGCTGGGGTAACTGCCCAAAACGGTGGTCTCGAGGGTGAGCACCTTCAAGGTCGCCAGCGCGTTCTGAATCGACTCGTCCACTCGGTGGCCGGCGCAGTCGCAATAGAAGATGTACTCGAAGGTCTCGCGCTGGGCAGGCCGAGACTCGATCATCATGAGGTTCACTCCATGCTCGACGAAGGCTCCCAGCGCCCGGTAGAGCTCGCCGGGGCGGTTGCGCAAGACGAACATCAGACTTGTCTTATCGCGACCTGTCTTCTTTGGCTCGTTGTAGCCGATGACAATGAACCTCGTTCGATTGTGGGAGTTGTCCTCGATGTGGTCGACCAAGATGGGGATGCCGAGAGTCTCGGCGGCGAATCGGTTGGCAATCGCGGCGCCGCGAGGGTCGTCTAGCGCTTTCTCGGCGGCTTTGGCGGTGGGTGTCGTTTCGATGATCTCGGCTCGGGGCACGTTAGCCCGAAGCCATCGCTTGCACTGGGCGGCAGGCTGAGGACCGGCGTAGACCCGCTCGATTGCATCGACATCGGCCGCGACGCTCACCAAGTGATGGGCGATCGAGACGTAGGTCTCCGCACAAATCTTGACGTTCGTTTGCGGGAACATGTCGAGCGTCTCCGGGACGACGCCGGCCGTCGAGTTTTCGATCGGGGCGACGCCGTAATCGACGGTCCCGTGCTCGACGGCGAGGAAAACGTCCTGGATGGAGTCTTGGGGGAGAAGGGCGGTGCTCGAGCCGAAGGTCTGGATTGCGGCGACGTGACTGAAAGTGCTCGGGGGCCCCCAGTAGGCCACTTCGAGCGGCTTCTCGGCGGCGCGGGCGGCAGAGATGATCTCGCGGAAGATTGCGGTTAACTGCCGGTCGAGGAGGGGCCCGGGGTTGGACTCCTTCAGGCGGGCATAAATCTGGCGCTCCCGTTCGGGTGTGAAGTAGGGCGCCTGATCCTTGTCTTTGGCGCGGCCGACCTCGCGAGCGAGTTCCGCGCGACGGCTCAGCAGGCGCACGAGATCGCCATCGACCTGGTCGATCTCATCGCGGATTTCGGGCAGCGAGCGTGGCTCATCCGACATCGGCCCCATTATGCGCCGAACCTGCCACAATTCGAGTCGATGACCGAGGTGGGGCTCCGAGCGTCCATGTGCGAAATCGGCCGTCGACTTTGGCAGCGCGGCCTCGTGGGGGCCGCCGAGGGCAATCTTTCGCTGCGGCTGAACTCGAAGCATCTGCTCTGCACTCCCGCGGGCGCGAGCAAGGGGCACATGCGTCCCGACGACTTGGTGGTCATCGACCTTCGCGGCAAGCTCCTTCGCGGTGGCGAACCGAGCAGCGAAATCAAGCTACACCTCGCGATCTACCGAGCACGCCCCGATTGTCAGGCAGTGGTTCATGCCCACCCGCCAGTCGCCACCGGTTTTTCGCTAGCCGGCGAGACGATCCCCGACAATCTTCTCCCGGAGGCCGCCTACGTATTGGGGAGCGTCGCGACCGTTCCCTTTGCGATGCCAGGGACAGACGAGGTACCGGATTCGATCGGTCCTCTCCTGGCCGACCACAAGACCTTCCTCTTGAGTCATCACGGCGCCGTCGTGATGGGCCACGATCTGGTGGACGCCTATAACCGCATGGAAACCCTCGAGCGCATTGCCCGGATCATCCTCACCGCTCGGGTCCTCGGCGGCGCGCACCCGATGCCGGATCGGGCCTTCGATCACGTGCTGACTTATGCCTTGAACGGAGACCTATAAGGACCGAACTTCTCAGAAAACCTGACGAATCACTCTAAGGAATCGTTAACCGAACTCCGAGAGTTAGAATATCGTCTGGATAAGGAAGTCCGCAAATGAACGACCCCCGCCCGAACAGTCCGCGCCGCTCTGCCAAGTGGCCTCTCCTCACCTTCGCCGCGCTTCTCAGCGCGGGTGCTGTCGCGTACGTCGTCGCCAAGCGACGACAGGGCGACCGGGTGGAGGGTGTGGACGATCTCTTCGACGTATGCGAGCGCTTCACGGACGCGCTCGAACGCCGGATGAACGGAAACGTCACGTCCCTGGCGGGCTAGTCTCCGCTCTTCTCCTCGGTGTCCGACAGCCGGATCAGTTCCACCTTGCCATCGCCCTGCGCGAGGAGCAGGCGGCCCGCCGAGTCGAAGTAGAGGGTCATTCTCCGAACTGACGAGTTCTCGTAGAGCGCTGATTCGATCACCGTCGTCTCGACGGACCGACCGGCGTGGACGATCGTCTTCTTGCCGCTGACCGTCCGCACGCTCTCTTTTGGCTTGCCCGTTAGGGGATCGATGACGAGCGAGCGCTGGATTTCCTGCTTGGGCACTCCGTCCTCGAGGACGCCGTCGAGCGTGCCGCGGATTCGCTGCGCTTCTGCTGGCGTGAGATCGGTAAAGGAGATACCGGCTTGATCGCCCCGGCTCGTCATCGTCTTGACGCGGTTGCCGGTCACGCTAGTTTCGCATACCAGCCGGTTCGCCCATTCGCCGATCCTCGATACCGTTCGGATGGGCCTTCCATCCGGCGCCACCCACGACTCGTACTCGGCTCGTAGGATCCGCATCGGCGTTCCGGCGGCAACGGATGGCGAGCCCATGAGTTCGGTCAGCGACTCGAACTTCGTGCACTTCTGACCCTCGAAATCGACCTGCCGTACGATATTCGTCACGGTGCCCACGAAGTTCCCGTTGATCCTCATCTCATAGACGGTCTTCGACTGAGCGAGAACAGACGTTGCCGCCACAGAGATGGCCAATATCGAACACAACCTGCGCATGGATTACCTCTTGGCCCACTTTATCCCCTCTGACGTTCCGAATGTCAATGAATTTCAGTCTTGATGGAATCTTGATGCGCCCCGACGCGGCTTGACACGAGCTTGACGCAGGCCCCCGCGATACTCGAAGCGTGGCTGACACGACCGTATCGCCCGTAACTCGACTCCGAAGGGTTCTCCTCGGAAAGCCCATTCCGACGGTGCGGGAGCACCACGAAAGGCTCTCCCTCTTCTTCGGACTTCCGGTGTTTGCATCCGACGCCCTCTCGTCGGCGGCCTACGCGACCGAGGCGATTCTGAGCATCTTGATCCTCGCCGGAATCGCTTTCATGGCAAAATTGCCCGGCATTACGCTCGCGATCTGCGTGCTCTATCTGGTGGTCGTCATCAGTTATCAGCAGACCGTGCGGGCTTATCCGAGCGGCGGCGGATCGTACCTGGTCGCCTCGGACAATCTCGGCGAGCGGCCAGCGGTCATCGCGGCTTCCGCGCTGCTCATCGACTACGTGCTGACGGTCGCCGTGAGCATTGCGGCCGGGGTGGCAGCGCTCGTCTCCGCCTTCCCGGCTCTACATCCCTACTTGATTCCGCTGAACGTTGGCTTCATCGCCTTCATCGCTTGGGTCAACCTCCGCGGCGTTCGCGAATCCGGGATGCTGTTCGCCTTCCCAACCTACGGGTTCGTGTTGGGCATGCTAACCATGATCTTGTTCGGAGTGACCAAGGCATGGGGGATGGAGCACCCCGCCCAGCAAGTTGTCGCCGATACGGGTGTTATCGGCAGCGAAGCGACCGTTCCGATTTTGTTCGTCATGCTTCGTGCGTTCTCCGCGGGATGCGTCGCGCTGACCGGAGTCGAGGCGATCAGCAACGGCGTTCCTGCGTTCCGTGCTCCCGAGTCGCAGCATGCCGTGCTGAGCCTGCGCTGGCTGGCGGCCATCATGATCACAATGTTCCTCGGGACCGGGTTTCTCGCCCAATATCTCCCCGAAGTCAGCCTGCACTCGAGCGCCAACCCCGAGTATCGCACTCTGGTCTCTCAGATCGCGGTCTTCGTTTTCGGTCCGCAGAGCATCGGGTTCTACGCGATCCAGTTCGCGACGGCAGCGATTCTGATTCTTGCTGCCAACACGGCGTTTGCCGATTTTCCGCGGTTGGCGAGCATTCTGGCCCGAGACGGGTACCTTCCGAGGCCGCTCTCGCGGCTCGGGGACCGCTTGGTGTTTCAGAACGGGATCGTCGTGCTGGCGGTGCTGGCGACCGGTCTGGTCGTGTACTTCCGGGGCGAACTCGACCTTCTCCTGCCGCTCTATGCGGTCGGCGTCTTCACCGCCTTCACCCTTTCTCAGAGTGGCATGGTCGTTCGGTGGAGGCGCTTGCGCGAAGGCAACTGGCGACTCAAGGCTTCGGTCAACGGATTCGGCGCGCTCTGTACCGGTGCCGTGGCGATCGTGATTCTCGTCACGAAGTTCGGCGAAGGAGCCTGGATCGTCCTGATCCTGATCAGCCTGACGTCGGCCGTCCTCTTCGCGATACATCGACGCTATCGAGCCATTGCGAACCAGTTATCGCTCGCGCCGGGTCGCAAGGTGGAGGTCAAGCGACAGACCGCCCTTCTCCTGGTACCCCGGGTTCATGAGGGGATTCTGGCTGCCATGGACTACGCCCAAGCCCTTCATGGCGACGTCCGGGCGCTCCACGTTACGCTGGATCGCAAAGTAGTGCCGAACCTACGACGGGCTTGGGAGGAGCATGTCGGAGATGCGCCGCTCGTGGTGATCGAGTCTCCTTATCGCTCGCTCATCGAACCGATTCTGGAGTACGTGGACGAGATGCTCCTGGAAGATCCCGACCGTACGATCACGGTCGTCGTTCCCGAGGCCGTCGCGACGAAGTGGCACCATCGACTGCTGCAGGAAAACGTCGCGGCACAGCTGAAGAGGGCGCTCGGGAGAAGGAAGAATGTGGTGGTCTCGAACGTTCGCTACTTCCTCAAGTAGTCGGCCATGGATGAGAAGGGCTACCATGACGAGGAAGCATGTGGGCATTCGGACCGGAACCACTCGGAGATCGTGCGGGATATGTCTTGGCGATCGCCGTCACGGCAGTGGCAACGCTTTTCTGCGCGGCGATGGTTCTTCACGTGGACCTTGCCAACCTGGTGATGGTTTATCTGGTCGGCATTACCTATGTGGCGACGCGCACGAAGCCTCGTCCTGCGATCTTGGCGTCGTTCTTGAGCGTCGCAACCTTCGACTTTTGCTTCGTGCATCCGAGTGGCACCTTTGCGGTGGCCGACATTCAATACGTCTTTACTTTTGCCGTGATGCTTGTGGTGAGCTTATTGATTAGTACCCTGACGGTCCGGCTTCGGGAGCAGTCTCAAGCGCATAGCGAGGCCGCTTTCTCGGCCCGCGTCGAGCAATTGCGGAGCGACCTGCTAAGTACGGTTTCACACGACCTGCGCACTCCGCTGGCCTCGATCGAAGGATCGGCCGACGCGCTGCTCGCCCAACCCGAATTGACCGACGAGAGCCGTGGTCTTGCGTCGACGATTCAAGATCAATCCCTGCGCATGGCTCGGCTCATTCGAAATCTCCTCGACATGACTCGGGTCCAGGGACAGATCGACCTCGACCTTGACTGGCAATCGCTCGACGAGCTTGCTGCCAACGCGATCCTTCGGACCGCCAATCTCTTTGATCGGCCGGTGACGCTGGCGGCGCCACACGACCTTCCGCCCATAAAGGTGGACGGCGTCTTGATCGAGCAGGTGCTGGTCAACTTCTTGGAGAATGCGGCAAGGCACGCGGGACGCGACGCGGAAGTAGCCGTGGTGCTTTCTGTGGAGGGAGAGGAGATCGTAGCCAGAGTGAGTGACGACGGCCCTGGGATCGCGCCGGGCATGGGAGAGCGCATTTTCGAGAGGTTTCAGGGGACGAGGGGGGCGGGGGCCGGGCTCGGCTTGGCGATCTGCCGCGCTGCGATCGTGGCGCACGCGGGGCGCATCGCCGCCATGAACCGCCCGAGCGGCGGTGCCGAGTTCATGTTCGCGCTGCCGAGAAGTGAGGTCGGGAGCAATGCCAGTGACTGAGCCGATCCGGATCGTCATCATCGAGGACGAAGCCTCCATTCGGCGTTTCCTGCGAGCGGGCCTACCGACCGGCGAGGTGGACTGGCACGAGGCCGAAAACGCAGCAGAGGGTGTCCGCTTGGTCGCTCAGAAGAATCCTCACGTCGTGCTGCTCGATTTGGGACTGCCGGACCGTGACGGGTTAGAGGTGCTTCGCGAGCTGCGCGAGTGGACCGACGTGCCGGTGATCATTCTCACGGCTCGTGGGCAGGAGCGCGACAAAGTGGCGGCCTTGGACGGGGGCGCCGACGACTATGTAACGAAGCCGTTCTCACTGGGCGAACTGATGGCTCGAGTTCGCGTCGCCGTACGACACGGCAGTCGAATGGAGAGCATCGTCGATCCGATCTTTCGATCGGATGGCCTCACGATCGACTTCTCGGCGAGGCAGGTTTGGGTGGACGGATCGGAGGTTCGCCTTACGCCGACGGAATATCGCCTGTTGGCGCTCCTCGCCCAACACGCGGGCAAGGTCGTGACGCACCGGCAACTGCTCAAAGAGGTCTGGGGACCCGGATTCGAGGATTCGACTCACACCTTGCGTGTTCATATGGGCTCGATTCGGCAAAAGGTCGACCCCGACCCGACGCGTCCGCGGTTCATCCGGACGGAGACGGGAGTGGGTTACCGGCTGATGGTGGGCTGAGCCCTTTACGGGTCATGATCCAGACGGTTTATGGGCAGAGCAGGGACGCTTGATGGGCACCTTGTTCGCAGGACGCATCTCGGTCTCTCGGCAATAAGGTGTCGCAGGCTGGCCAGTCCCGGTGCAAGTAAGGATTTCCTTGGGAGCTACGGGTGCGTTGTCCTGAGCGTCATTCTTCTTGAGCGAAGCAAGTAGCTTCGGGTCGTTACGATACTTGGCGATGAAGCGGATGTTGAACTTCTCGTATTTGTTAAAAAGCGCCTCGCATTGCTGCCAATCTCGTCTTGGTTCATAACCTGGAAACAGCCCCTGATACTTCCTTACTTCTCGCGAGGGAAACGCAAAGTAGTATCGAGCGTACATCTCGTTGATCATCGCTTGAAGATCGCTCTTCTCCTTATCGGCAAGATCCTTGATCGTCGCATAGCGCTCGTTAGTGAACCGGTACTTGCCTCCCTTCAGCGGTTCCTCGGGCAGTGGAGGCTCGGCGAGGGTCGGCGCTTCTGGATGTCCCGAGGCTGGCACGACACTAGAGTCCATCCTAACAAAGTTGGTGAATGCCTCGGCAATGGCAGCCTCGCTCTTGCGCGTCTGCTCTAGCGCTGATTGGGCTTCGGCTTTGTTGCCTTCTGATTTGACGAGCGCGGCCTTCGCAGAAGCAAGGTCGGTTTCAGCCCTTTTCGTAAGCCTCTTCGCTTCTGCAAGTTTCGTATCCGCGCTGAGATAGAGAAGAAGGAGACTCACAGTCGCCACGGCAAACACAAGAGCGACCGATCCGAGCCCGATCATCCGACGAAGCCAAGCGGCCCGCTGCTCCCGCTGCGTGATGCGGATCTCCAACTGAGGGATGTTCGAAGAGAGCCAGTTCAGATTGAAGACACGCTCGTAGATCCGGTTGCGCAATCGCACCACATGGGTGCTGTTGCGGGTTAGGCCAGCAAGTCGAAGGGTTTTGAGGATCGGATCGGCATCGTCCGCAGGGAGCCCACCCCGCCGAAACAGGTTCTCGAGCCTCTCACTCAGAGCAAAAAGATAGGCCTCCCGATCCATGCCGTCCGGTGGCAGCTCAAGGACGCGCCGGGCAACGTCGGAGATGTTCGGGTCCTCTTGAAGCGATTCGGGACTAAGGAAGAGTTGCTGAACGACCCGATCGATGTCTTCTTTCGATTTGTTACCGCCCTCTCGTTCAAGTGTGGCGCAAATCTTGTGCGTTAGATAGGGGTGGCCATTCGTCCAATAGATGATTCGATCGATGAGCCGTTCGGCCTGTTCTTGAGTGGTCGATAAGCCGCAATCGACGAATAGTTTCGAGAGACACAGGGCTTCCTTATGCGTAAAATCCGCGAGGTCGATCCTCTTGCCGACGTTGAAGGGAGTAACCCTGGCATCTTTCACCAGTTCCGAAGGTTTGGCGACTCCGATTAGGCAGAACGTGATACGGTTGTAGCGTGCGTCAGTGGACCGCCGGTTGTAGAAATCTCGGATGCCGTGGAAGAATTCGTCGGTCGAAAAGTCGAGACTTCGAACCATGTCGATCTCGTCGATGAAGATGACGAGCCGCTCGGCCGGTCGCGAGATGGATATCCGATCTTCGGACATGGACTGGCCCGCTGACAGGCGGCTCGACAGCCGCGGGAGTACGACCGTCTCGATCGCCTGAGACCAACGCTGGAACGCGCTGAGCTGAGGGTTAGATGCCCATGCCTCGAACATCGCCTCTTGGAGACCGAGCGATTCTCCGAGGACCCAGAGCATTCCGAAGTACCACCGCTCCGGATCGAGGTTCGTGCCGAGGCTCTGGAGATCGAGGTGGGCGGTCGCGATGCCGGCTTGGCGCAGTTTGACCATTGTGCGAGCCATCAGGGACGACTTTCCCTTTTGGCGCGAATCCAAGACATAGCAGAGCTCGCCCTGCTTGAGCCGCAGAAAGAGCTCGACGTCTGCCTTTCGCTCCACGTAGGCGGGCGAATCCGGGCTGATCGTTCCGCCTTCGTCGTTGAACAGCCGATACGAACCTACCACGAACATATCATATCAGAGAACAGCAACTATGCCGTGCACTGTGAACACTGGGCCGTATTGCCCAGGGCAAATCATGCCTGCTCGTAGCGAACCATGATCGAACTGGCCCCGCCCTTCGAGTCGTATCCTGACAAGACCTTGCCCCACGGAAACACGTAGTGCAGCGCGCCGGAGATCGCCTCGTCGGAAGAAGAGAGTATCTCGGTCGGATTGCCGAGCCAGACTCGGCAGAGGGCGTCATGGCGCTCTTTCGTGGCGGCTTCTTTCTCGGTCGTCCATTCGTCCCAGGTGGAGCCCGGCTCGTCGGTCACGACGAGGTCGATCATGCGCAGAGCAGATCCCTCGAAGTAAGCCGAGACGAGGATACGGGCGGTCCCGACATTGCCACCGACAAAGGACCAGGACTTCCAGGGCGGATTGTCGACGAGCGGGGATGCGACGGCGAATACTGGCGAGGCTTCGAATTCCGCTCGACTCGTGGAGGAACCCAGGGTGATCAAGGGCAGTTCTACCGCGCCCGTGCTCGAATCGATGTGCATCTCAGTCGCTCTCGCCGCTCATGAACGGCGACGAGTAGTTCGGTGGCTCCTTGGTGATCCACACGTCGTGGGGGTGGCTCTCTCGCAGGCCTGCGTTGGTGATCTTGATGAATTCGGCGCTTTCGCGCAACTTGGACAGGCTACAGGCGCCGATGTAGCCCATGCCGGAGCGGAGCCCGCCGATGATCTGCTCCATCGTGTCGGCAAGCGTGCCCTTGAACGGAACTCTGCCCTCCACCCCTTCCGGGACGTAGCTGCCGCCACTCTCTTTCACCTGGAAGTAGCGGTCGCTGCTGCCTTGGCGCATGGCGCTGATGCTGCCCATCCCGCGGTAGACCTTATAGGCCCGATTGCGATAAATCTCGGTCTCGCCGGGGCTCTCCTCGCAACCGGCGAACATGTTGCCCATCATCACGCTCGTCGCTCCGGCGGCCAGGGACTTCACGACGTCGCCGCTCGAACGGATGCCGCCGTCGGCGATGGTGGGAATTCCGAGCTTGTTCGCCTCTTCGCAGCAGTCGACGACGGCGGTGAACTGAGGTACGCCGACCCCCGCCACGATTCGCGTCGTGCAGATCGAGCCGGCGCCGATACCGACGCGCAGACCGTCGGCGCCGATCGCGGCGAGATCGCGAACTGCCTCCTTCGACGCCACGTTGCCAGCAATCACCTTGAGATCGGGCAGTCGCTCCTTCAGCATTTTCACGCAATTCATCACGCCGGCGCTGTGGCCATGAGCGGCGTCGATTACGATGAAGTCGACTCCGGCTTCGAAGAGCGCCTTCGATCGCTCGTAGGGTTGCCTCAGCGCGCCAATTGCCGCTCCGACGACGAGTCGTCCTTTGCCGTCTTTGGTCGCGTTGGGATGGCGCTTGACCTTCAGGATGTCCTTGATAGTGATAAGGCCTTGGAGCTTGCCTGAGGCATCCACGATCGGGAGCTTCTCGATGCGGTGCTCGGCGAGGATCGCTTCGGCCTGTTCGAGAGTGGTGCCGACGCTGGTTGTGACGAGATTCTTGCTCGTCATCCGTTCGCTGATAGGTTTGTCGTAGTTCGTTTCGAAGCGAATATCGCGGTTGGTGAGGATGCCGACGAGGGTTCCTTCCGCGTCGACGATGGGGACACCGCTGATGTGGAAGCGCTCCATCAAGTTCACCGCGTCCTGGATGGTCTTTTCGGGAGATAGCTTGATCGGATGGGTGATCACGCCGTGCTCCGACCGCTTGACGCGATCCACCTCCTCGGCCTGCCGCTCGATCGACATATTCCGATGGATGACACCGACGCCGCCCTCGCGGGCGATGGCGACGGCGAGTCTCGATTCCGTCACGGTGTCCATCGGTGCGGAGACGATCGGCGCACGCAGGACGATCCCTGGCAAGAAGGGGCTCGAGATGTCGACTTCGCTGGGCAACACCTCGGTGCGACGCGGAACAAGCAAGACGTCGTCGAAACTGAGACCTTCGCGGAACGGGCTCATGCAGTATCTACGAGTATGGCGGAGGACGCGTCGGCAGTGCTCGGATGAAGCGAGCCTCGGAGCAGGTTCCCCGGAATGTCGGCGAGCAGCGGGGACGCGCGAGCGGGCACGGGGACCGCCTCCGCCTAGATTAGCGGTGCTCGTGGCAATGTGCGTGAGATGGCACTCGAAATCAGTCTTCGACCGCTACACTCGAAGTGGGTTCGCACGCGCCGCACAGGCGTACATCGGTCCCTCGGAGGCTTGACAAATGTTAAAATTCTTCTGGCTTGCTCCCCTTGCAGCGCTGCCGCTCACCGGCCCTCCCGAAATGGCGGGCTACGAAGTGACGGCCCGTGCAGGGCTCGATGCTCATACATCTCTTGGTCACTTCGACGTCAATTCCATCGTCCTCGATATCCGAGCGACGGGCGAGGTACGCGGGGAGGCGACTTTCGCAGCCGACGGACACAGCCATCGGAACTATCCGGACGTCGTCGTCATGGTCCCCAGGGTCGGTTCAGTCGAGGTCGTCGGCACCACTGCGCAGATCGAAGGCGACGGGACCTTTCAAGGCAACCCGGTTAAGGTCCTCATCCGAGTGACCGATGGAGGGCCTCGCGGGGTGGGCGACCAACTTCACATACAGTGCATGGATTCGCGTGGCCGAATCGTCTTCCACGCTCATGGTCCGACGATCTCCGGAGACATCGCGATCCGGAAGGTTCTATAAGGAGGCCCTCGTGAAGATGAAGAGTTATCTTACATGCATCGCAATAGTCGCGGCAGTATTCGCTACCGCCACAAGCTTTGGGCAGTTTCCTAGGCAGGGAGTGCACCTTCTCTCGCATACCGGGCTCGCAGCATTCCCCGGCGGACCGGGCGCTGGGTCCGGCGGATGGGGATACACGTCGCACAGCGGTCGCGAATATGCGGTCTTTGGAATGGAGAACGGCACCGCGGTCGTAGACATTACCAATCCAAACAGCCCGGTGACTATCGGTCACGTATCCGGGCCGGCTTCGATCTGGCACGAGCCGACCGTCCTTGGCGACTTCGCATACTCCGTATGCGATGGCGTCAATCAAGGAATGCAGATAATCGATCTCCGTTTTGCCGACCTGGGCAGCGTGACGTTAGCTGCAACGTACACCGCAAACGACCTTCGTACGGTCCATACCATCCAGGCCAATCAGACCAAGAAACTGCTCTATCTCAACGGGTCCAACTTGGCCGGAGGCGGCCTTGTCGTACTCGATGCAACAAATCCAGTGGCGCCGGTGCAAGTCGGCTCTTGGAGCCAACAGTACGTACACGACTGTCAGGTCGTGAACTTTTCGAGCGGACCTTACGCCGGCCGCGAGATCGCGTTTCTGTGCTGCGGCGGCGCCGGTGTGTTCATCGTCGATATCACGAACAAGTCGAACATGGTTACACTGGGCAGCATCGACTACATATCCGGATCGAACTACTGTCATAGCGGGCAGCTGACAGAAGATGGCCGCTATTTTCTAGTCAACGACGAGTTCGACGAAGGAAACGGCTTGGTCGATCAATGTACGACCCATCGCCTAGACGTCTCGGATCTCGCTCATCCGCAGTATGCAGGACGGTACCAGAACGGTGGAAACTATATCGATCACAACTCTCACATCCGTGGGAATACGATGTACCTTTCGGCCTATCGCGGCGGAATTCGGGTTTACGACATTGGCGACCCGCTGAACATTCAGGAGATAGGCTACTTCGATACCTATCCCGATGGGTCGGGGTTCTCTTATACCGGGGCGTGGGGCGTTTGTGCCATCTTTCCCAGCGGCAACGTCACGGCATTCGACATCAATCGGGGCCTCTTCGTGCTCGACCCCGGCGAAACATTGGGGCAAGGAGCCTATCTCGACACAGTCGAAGCGACAGCAGGACGGATCGTAAGCGGTGGCAAGACATCGCTGCGCAAGTCCGACAGCAAACTGCTCCACGCCAGGTACGAGGCCATGAACGATGACAGCGTTCCGATCATCACTCTCGTCGTCGAGGCGCAAACTGACAAGAGTCCGGTCGCATGGCTAGACTTGGAAGTGCAGTCACGCATCGACGGGATCGACCGCGGTGTCTGCACTGCAGCCCTATGGAATTGGGACGCGGGTCGCTGGGACGATGTTGGCTCGTTCGAAATCAATACGGCGAACGGCGTCGATATCATATCCAACTTGCCGACCTCGACATTTTCGACTGCCCAAGGGCTGATGAGATTGCGCCTTACGATCGAGGCCGGGTTCGAAGCGGACATCGCGGCTTTCGATGCGAGACTGGACCTCGTGCGGTTCAACGTTCGAGCATGACGTAACGGAGAAGCGCGGGTCGGCGTGATCTGCCCCGCGCTTCATGCCTCGATCGCTAGGCGTTCCCCATAAGCAGCCGCAGACTGGAGCGAGACATGAGGGCTTGCTGCGCCTCGAACGGTGAGGTGTCGTCTGGGCATAGCCGTTCGTAGGTCCCGTCGGCAAACTCGATCCACGTCTGGAGATTGTCGTCGAGATACGATTGGAGTACGACCTCGCGCAGATGGCGAACGAGGCGAGCGTCCTCGACCGGGGCGAGGACTTCGACGCGGCGATCCAGATTCCGGCGCATGAGGTCGGCGCTGCCGATGAAGGCCTCGGGCTCGCCAGAGTTTTCGAACCAGAACACGCGGGAATGCTCTAGGAACCGGCCGACGATCGAGCGGACGCGGATGTTTTCGCTAAGGCCGGGGACGCCCGGGCGTAGGCAGCAGATTCCCCGGACGATCAGGTCGATCTCCACTCCGGCCTCGCTCGCGTCATAAAGTGCGTCGATGACTTCCGGATCGACGAGGGAGTTGAGCTTGAAGATGATTCGCCCGACATTGGTGCGCTTCTTGTTCTCGGCCTCCCGTACGATTCGCTCGATGATCCCTTCGCGCAGGTTATGGGGCGCGACCAGGAGTTTGCGATAATCGCTTTGGCGAGAAAAGCCGGTAAGGAAGTTGAAGAGTTCGGAAATGTCTTGCGTAACATCCGGATCGCAGGTGAAGAGGGCAAGATCCGTATAGAGCCGTGCGGTGATCGGGTTGTAGTTGCCTGTACCGATATGCGCATAGGCTTTAATGCCATCGGGTTCCCGTCGGACGATCAGGCAAAGCTTGCAGTGGGTCTTAACCTCTCGGAAGCCGTACGATACGTGCGCGCCCGCGCGTTCGAGCGCCTTGGCCCATACGAGGTTGTTACTCTCGTCGAAACGGGCTTTGAGCTCCACCATGACGGCAACCTGCTTACCATCTTCGGCGGCGTCGAGGAGCGATTCGACAATGGGCGACTCGCTTCCGACGCGATAGAGAGTCTGCTTGATGCCGATGACGTGGGGATCGGTGTGAGCCGATGCAACGAAGGACTGAACCGGCGCAAAGGAATCGAAGGGATGATGGACCATCACATCGCGATCGGCAACGGTCTCGAAGATGTTCTCGCTGTCATGGAAGCCCTCGAGAACAAGGGGATGATACGGCGGGTATCGAAGATCGGGCCGATCGATCGCGGCGAGTTCCCACATTACGTCCAGTCCGAGCAAGCCCTCGACCTCGTAGACGTCTGCCAAGTCAAGGTCGAGGCAGCCAAGAAGCGTTTCGCGAACGTGCTTAGGTAAGTCGGGGTTGGTTTCCAGGGCGACTGGGGCCCCGAAGCGACGCATTCGGATCGTCTCTTCGACGGTGCTGACGAGGTCGGCGGCTTCCAACTCTCGGATCTCGATGTCGGCGTCTCGCAGCACGCGGAAGCGGTGTGAGCCTGCGATGTCGACGCCGGGGAAAAGATATCGCAGATTCTGGCGGATGACGTCCTCCATGAGGACATAGTCATGCGCTCCAGTCCGAACCGGCACGAGTCGCTTCAGGACGGTGGGGACCTTGACCCGGGCCAGCCTTGTGCTCGATGACGACTCGACCAATTCGACCGCGAGATTGAGGCTCCGGTTGGATATGAAGGGAACACTGGGCGCCGGGTGCAGAATCAGGGGCGTACATACCGGGAAAATCTCCTGCCGAAAACGTTCCTCCAAACGAGCGACTTGCGACTTATCGAGATCTGCGACGCTCAGCAGCTGAATCCCTTCCCGGGAGAGTTCGGGCAAGAGCAGCTCGGACCAGATCTTTGCGGCCCGTCGTCGCATCGGGAGCGCGGTCTCCAAGATCATCTCGAGCTGCTCGGAGGGGGTTAGCCCGTCTGGGGTCTTCTCGGCCACACCGCTCTCGACCTGTTCGATGAGCCCCGAAACCCGCACCATGAAAAACTCGTCGAGGTTCGATTCGAAGATGGCGAGGAACTTGAGTCGCTCTAAGAGAGGGTTTCGCACGTTCTCGGCCTCCTCGAGAACGCGCTGATCGAATTGGAGCCAGCTGTACTCCCGATTGATGTAGCGATCGGACTTGAGCCAGCGCCAGTCCGATCGAGCCTCTACCTGAGACACGCTTCTAGCCTCCCGGTGGCCATTTCGAGAATAGCGCCTTCGCGCACGCCGAACTCGCTGACAATCATGGAAGCCTTGCCGAACACACGCATAGCCTCCAGGTAGATCGCCGACCCGGGCAAGAGGGTGTGCGCTCGGTTGGTCTTCACTCCGAAGCGAGCGCAGATCGTTTCCGGCTCAAGACGTCCAGAGGTGTTTCGCAGGTACTCGAGTTCGTCGCGCAGGAGGGTCCGATCACCGTCTGGGTGGAGGGCTCGCCACAGACCACGAGCGACGCCACCGCTACCGATGACCCTCGACACCGGCTCCCAATCGCGACAAGCCTGGAACGCTTCTGCGATTCGATCGGCGAGGCTCGCCTGCTGGCCGGGGTCGCTCGGCTGTGTTAAAGCGACCTCGACGATGAGACGACCGGTCCCGAGTGGCAGGGAAACCTCGTCGGTCATGGTGCCGTCGTCACGGCACCGGGCGACCTGAGCGCTGCCTCCTCCTACCTCGACGAGGATCGACGCCCCCGGGGCGGCCGTATCGAGCTGGACGCCCCGCAACGACAACTCGGCTTCCCGTCGAGGAGAGATCACGTCGACCTCGACCCCCAACTGCCGTCGGATCCGTGCCAGCAGCTCGTCGTGGTTCTCGGCGAGGCGCATGGCTTCGGTCGCGAACACGTAAAACCCGGCCGCGCGAGCCGCCGTCGCGGCGGCCTTGAAGGACTTCAGTGTGGCGAGAAGCCGTCGCGCGATGCTCTCGGGGATGTAGCCGTCGCGGACGACGATCTGGCCCAAGGAGAGCCACTCCGATTCGTTGCGGAGCCTCACGATGCTGTTCGAGTCGACTTGGGCGACCAGGAGGTGCACGGTATTGCTGCCGATATCGGTCGCCGCAAAGACGCGAGCCATACCCTATTGTGGAACAGAGGGGCCAAGAGCGTTCGCGCCCCCGCTCGCTTGGTCGCGGGGGCGCGTGGAGGACGAGGAGGAGTCTAGTTGTCGCCGTTAAGGCCGAAGTTCTGCGAGAGGATCGCGTAGTCACCGATAGCGACCTCTCCGTCCCCATCCAGGTCGGCTGGTACGAAGGACGAGCCGAAGGTGCCTGAGAGGATCGCGAAGTCGCCAATGTCGATCGCGTTGTCGCCGTCGATGTCGCCATTAATTAGGGCAGCATTCACATTGGAAATGCCAGACGCTCCCACGTTCAGGGGCGCCAGTGTCTCACGCAGGAATCGCTCACTCTTGAACGCGAACGTGCAGTTGGCGTTCGCCAAAGTGTTGTTGAGAGTAAACGAATAGGCGCCACCGGCACCGAGGGTCACGGTCTTGGTATAGGTCGGCTGTCCGGTGCGCCGAATCTCGACGTCCACGGTTTGGTCCTCGGGACCTGGGAGATAGTCCGAGAGCGTTATGCTTCCCGAGATCGTCAGGCGGGCCAAGGCCGCTGCCGGATTCAATATGAACAAGCCACGGTTTATGTCGCTGACGATGACGGTCCCGCTCGGAAAGTACGGGTAGTTGCTCCAGGCTCCATTGAAGGTCTGCGAATTGCTGGTAGGATAGGTATCGAAGAAGCCGACGAAGGCCGGCGCTTCGGGGTCATCGCTCGCGTCGAAAATTCGCAGGCCGCGCGTATAGTTCGATTCGAAAACGAAACCATTGCGGTAGTAAAGGTTGTGGTCGATGTTCGATTCGTTTCGGCTGAAGGTGCCTATGTATGATGCGTCGAGCGGGTTGCTTACGTCGAAGACGAACGTCTTCTGGACGGATCCGAGGTTTTGCTCATCGAGTTCGTCGTTTACGTAGAAGTACCGAAGATCCTCGCTCAGCCAACCCTGGTGGCAGTAGGCGACGCCCGGATAGGTGATTCGACGAATGAGGAACGTGTTGTTCTTATCGGTGACATCGAAGATCTCGAGGCCGCGGTTCGCACCGCAGGCGTACATGATCTGCCGTCCTGCTGCGGGTCCTGTCGTGTAGGTCTTGACCTGGCACTCGTGGACATAGTCACCGCCTGATACGGATGGCGGACCGACTTTCTGAGGGTTGGATGGATCGGCAAGCGACCAGATCGTCGTCCAGCCACTATTCTCCCTCGAGCCGCAGGTGTAGAGAAACCCGCTCTCGGTGTCGACGAAGATCGTGTGGGTGCGACCGGGTCCGACCGGCGGCAAGATGGTGCGCACCAGGGTTACGCTGCCTTGGTCGATGTTGGCCATATCGATAACCTGGATGCCAGATCCCGACGCCTCCGTGACGACGTAGCAATAACGCCCGTACGTCTTGATGTCGGCCCATTGACTGCTGCTGTGCGCCACGGATGTGACCCAGACGGGAGAAGCCGGGTTCGTGATTTCGACGAACGCCGCCTTATTGCTGAGCCCCATGATCGCGTACTCGCGACCTGAGGGCGAAACGTAGCCCCAACAGCCGTTTCCGGAGGAGGCATCGAACGTTGTCAGGTTGATCTGTGAGTACAGACTGACCTTGCTCGACGTGTACTGAGCCGAAACGCCCGCAACCAAAGCGAGCGTGGCCAAGACGCTATAAGCCTTCATACGAACCACCTGCACAAGCTAAAGAATTCCCTGTCTTTAAGGGTACATGATCTGGACGCTCATCGCGTGCGGTTCGTTCGAAATCAGCAAGAATTAGAGGACGCCGCGCTCACGAAGGGCGGCTACCAACTCGGCTACGCTCCCTACCTTTCGTCCGGGCGGGCGAGCGGGCGGACTGGAGTACCGGGATACCCGCGTCTTCGGCGCGAGTCCGACCGCTGTCGCTCGCCGCTCAAGGGGCTTGCTGCGGGCCTTGATAATGCCGGGCAGGGCGACGTAACGCGGCTCGTTCAGCCGGAGATCGGCGGTGACGACGGCCGGGAGCGGCAACTCGACGGTTTCCTCGCCGTCGTCGGTCTCGCGGGTTACGCGAAGACGCTCACCAAGCACTTCGATCTTGCTGGCGAAGGTCGCCTGCGGCCAGCCTAGCTTGGCGGCAAGCATCTGGCCTGCCTGATTGCAATCGTCATCGGTTGCCTGTTTGCCCATAAGGATGAGATCGGGCGAGAGAGAGGCAGCGACGGCGCCAAGCTCGTTTGCGATACCGAGGGAATCGAACTCCTGCGACGTCTCGACGAGGATGGCTGAATCGGCCCCGATCGCGAGCGCCTTGCGAAGCTGTTCTTCGCATTCCGCAGACCCCACGCTGACGACGACGATCTCGGTGCCGGGATCGCGCTCCTTCATGCGGACGGCTTCCTCCACCGCGATCTCGTCGAACGGGTTCAAGTCGAACTTGACGCCGGCGGTATCGATGCCCGAGCCGTCGGGCAGCGGGCGGACCTTCGCGTAGGCGTCGACAACGCGCTTGATGGGTACCAGGATTTTCATATCAGTTGCGGAGGGGTTTACCGTGCTCGAGCATGTGCTTGATTCGGGCGATGGTGAGGGCATGATGGAGAAGGTCACGGAACTCGGTCCTCTCGGCGTTCAAGGCTTCCTCGAGCGAAGTCGGCTTAACGAAGACGGCCTTGATCTTGTCGCCGATCGTCTCGTCGTAGTCGCTGATCTCGCCGCGCCCCTTCACTTCTTCCTGCATGCGGTCGATCATGCCACCGACCGGCCCCGCCATTTCCTTCCATTCCGGCTCAGGACTCGGCATGGTCTGTAGCGCGAGGTCGCGCGCGGTCGTGATCAGCAGGTCGGCGTTGTAGACGGTGACATCGGTTTCTCGAAGGTAGCCGAGCCGCCTCGCCTCGTCGGCGTTGCTCGAGACCGATCCAAGCATGAGGTTTCTGGCGATGTCGACGAGGTTTTTAGCGTTGTGCTGGTGCAGAACTCGCATCCGCATGCAGCCGCCCCCGGCAGGAATGAGGCCGACTCTCGCTTCGGGCAGGCCGATCTGTGCCTCGGCGTGAGCCGCGATGACGGGGCAACCGAGCGCCATCTCGAAACCGCCGCCGAGGCAGTGCCCGAACACGGCGGCGACCGCGGACTTTTGGCTAAGCAACCGACCCAGGCGCTGAAGCGAGACGAGTCCAGCCTCTACTCCTTCCCAATCCCCCGCTTCGCATTGTTCGAGGAGGAACTTGAGGTCGAATCCGGCCGAAAAAGAGCGCGCCTCACTCGTGTAAACGAAGGGCCGCTCTTCGGTCTCCAGGTATGCAATGAGTTCATCGAGCGACCGAGGACCGACAACCCCCATCTTCGTCTTCAGCGCAATGGCGACGACACCTTGCCCAAGGTCGCGGACGTTGAAATGCTCGTGCTCTTCCAGGATCGTGTAGTTGTCGAGGCGGCGGAACTGGGGTTCGAGTCGCTTCGAAACCCAGGCGCCGTCGAAAGCCCGCATCTCGGTTCCTCGATAGAAGGGGCCGTCGGAGATACCGACCCGCTCGGGGCCGATGGCGTCGATCATCTCGAAAGGTCCCATCTCCCAGCCGAAGCCCCAGCGCATGACACGGTCGAAGTCCTGCACGCTGTGGCTGATCTCGGCTTTGAGATAGTCGGCATAGCGAAGAATCGGAAGCAGGTGTTCGCGGAGGAATTCGCCGGCTTCGTCCTTGAATTCGAGAGCTGCGGCGACTCTCTTGCCCAGCGGCTCCCTAGCCAGAGCATCCAAGGCGGGAAGCGACACCTCACGCTTGTCGCGGTACGCCATCGTCTGGAAGTCGAGAACGACCAGTTCCTTCCCCTCGCGGCGGTAGTACCCTTGTCCTGCCTTTTCGCCGATCCAGCCGCGCTCCAGCAGTGCCTGAATCGACTGCGGCAGACGCAGATTTTCGCGGTAAGGATCGTCGGGGCATCGGTCGTACAGGTTCTGGGCGATGTCCCGCATGATGTCCAGCCCGACGATGTCGTTGAGCCGGAAGCTGGCGCTGCGGGGACGACCGAGAAACGGGCCGGTGATCGCGTCGACCTGCTCGACGCTCAGGTGCAGCCGCTCGGCGACGTGAACCGCCTGGATCATCGCCCACATCCCGAACCGGTTCGCGATGAAACCCGGCGTGTCCTTTGCGACCACGACCCGACGCGCGACCTCGTACTCGAGGAAGCGAGTCATATCGCGAACGACCTCGGGAGCGGTGTCGGGCGTCGGAATCAGTTCGAGGAGTTTCAGGTATCGCGGCGGATTGAAGAAGTGGGTGCCCAGGAATCGTCGCCGGAAGTCCTCGCCGCGACCTTCCGCGAGCAGTCCGATTTGAAGGCCGCTCGTGTTCGTGCTCACCATGGCGTCGGGCCTTAGAAGCGGCTCAAGCCGAGCGAACAGGTCGCGCTTGGCATCCATCTTCTCGATGATCGCCTCGCACACCCAATCTGCCTCGGGCACGAACTTCTCCAGGTCGGCGATCGTGCCGAGCGTGATGGCGTTTGCGGTCGAAGGAACGTAGAAGTGCGGCGGCCGAGCGATTCGGGCCCGCTCGAAAGCGTCTTGAACGGATTGCTCGGTCAAGTCGAGCAGCACGACGTCGAACCCGATATTGGCAAGATGGGCGGCGATTCCGCTGCCCATCGTCCCGGCCCCAATCACGCACGCCTTTCGTCCCACATTCGCCATGGCTCGTCCATCCTGGAGCGGCGCTCCGCTGCCTCGTTCCCGGCCAGCAGGATACCAGCAGCACCCGCCGGCCGACCGACGCGAGGCGCTAGTCTTCGAGCCGCGTGACCGAGGCCTTGGGAAGCCTTCGGGCCAGTTCTGCAATACCCTTCTCGCTCACCGACTTGGGCAGCATGAGAGTCTTGATCTGCCGCAGGCCAGATAGGACCTGAAGATCGGCTTCTCTCAGCTTGGCGCCGTAGAGATACAGCTGTTCGAGCTTAGGGAGCTTGGCAATCTCTGCCAGAGATTGGCGACTGAGGGTTGGTCCGATCAGATCGAGCTTGCGCAAAGTCGTGATCTTGGCGACGGACCGAACGCCCTTCTCGCCAATTCGATCTGACCTAAGGACCAGCAGCCACAGATCGGGCACGTTGGTAATGAGTGCGACTCCGGCATCTCCGAAACCGCCGCCGAGGATGCGCAGGGCGGTCAGCCGTCGGAGTCCACGAAGCGGAACAAGGTCAACATCTTCCACCGGGCTTTCGAAGTCGATCCAGATCTCGTATCCCTTGTTTGCAGGAGGTTCGATGCGAACCGCTCCCCCCGCTGCGCGGACGCGGTCCAAAGCACGGCTTTGGATGATGTCCGGCTGCGCGATCAGGGCCAAAGCCAACGTGATCATGCTGCTTAGCGAATACGAATGCCGATGAGACGGAGTTTCTGCGATGAGGAACTCCGAGCCGCCACCCTGTCACACGAATCGGCTTCCATCACCATCCTCCCCAGCCGATCTCTGGGGAGGATGACTTCCGCGTACGATCGCACGCGGTGGAGCGACCCATTGAACCTTTCTAGTCGTCGCCGATCATGCCGAAGTTGAACGAGAGAATGGCAAAGTCGCCGATGTTGACTTCCTCATCTCCGTTGAAATCGGTCATCGGGTTCCAGTTGGGGTCATTCGGGACCGAATTGAACGCCGCGGACAGCAGGGCATAGTCGCCGATGCTCAACTCGTTGTCCTCGTCCGCATCGCCGTTGATCAGGGTGAAGTTCGCGGTTCCGACTCCGCCTGTTATGGTCACAACCTGTCCTTGCCTCAGCCAATGCGTATGCTTCACCGCCACATTGTAGGTCCCGGGTCCGGGTGCATTGATGTCGTAAGCTCCGACCGGGCTGAGAAGGCCGACGACGGACGACACTACATGCAGGGTGTTCGGGTCCCGGAACTCGAATACGGCACAGTCGGGTCTCGGCGCGAGAGCGTCGAGATCGCCAAAGGTCACCGTCCCCGTGACGCGGTTGCTCGAGTCGGCGATGGCGAGGTTGTCCCAGCACATTACGTTCCCGGCGGCCCCGCCCGCGAAGAACCGCGCGGCGGTAGGCATTCCGAGCGTCGGCGCTGCTCCTCCTTGGAGATACCAGCCCGTTACGCGCGTGCAGCGCGAGATTCGCGTCCCCATGTCGGTGATGCCCACCGCGAGGACGCTGTTCGTGACGTAGTCGATGGCGACCGACTGCCGGTACCAATGGTTGACTGCACAGTCCTGCCACATCGGACCGGGAACCTGCGTCGCCATGGCCGTCCCCAGTGAGTCGTACGCGTTGAATCCTGCGTTGTAGGAGGTCGCCGTGTTTACGTCGTTCCAACGCATCAGCGCAATGAATATGCGTGTGGTGACGCTATCCTGCGTGCTAAAGCTCCCGAGGTTCTGGGCGCTGGGCAAGGTTCCGCTAAAGAACCCGTTCATCTCGAAGGAGATGGCGTAGTCGTCTGCGGGCGAGAAGGTGAAGTCACGCTGAGTACGGGCAAAGGCCGTGCCACCCTGCGACATACCCCCGAGAAACTGCGCTTGGCCATTGGGATTCGGTGTGGCGCCGAGGGCGTTGCCAGCATAGGTGTAGATGTTGCCATCCACCGAGCCAGCGACCCCGGGGAGATACCACCCACCTTGTCCAGACGCGACGGTGCCGCCAGCAGATCCATTGTACGGCGGATTTTCGAATCCCACCGTCTGAGCCTGTGCGACGTAGGTGACGAGCAGCGCTAACAGTAACAGAGTACTCTTCATGTCCAACTCCTTTGCCGACCAGTCGTCGGCATACGGTATCCAGGCCAGTTAGATTTGCCTGGTCAGTTTCATTCTATCAGCGTTTGCCTGCATCTCCAGTCTCTTTGCTGAACTATTCCAGCGGGCTCATCACATCAGGTATCGAGCCTCGTCTGGCAGAGAGTCGCAAGTGCTACCCCTATCGGGCGACGAGGAACGCCCGGGCGGCTGAAGCTTGGTCGATGAGCGGGAAGACTCTCTGCCCGGGTTCCGGGGCGCGGTCGAAGCGGGGGCTGAACCAGCCGTTCTCGGCGCGTCCATGCTTCCACAGCCAAACCAGCGCCGCCCGAGCCTTCGTTTGGCGATCGGCGTCCGGAACGAAGGTCCATGCCTCCAGCAGGAGATGCGCGAACTTGCCTTCGTCGGCGAGGCGGCCATCGACCAGCCAGCGCTTCTCGCTCGCCGCGGCGAGCGCCTTCGCCTCGCGGGTGTAGGCCTCGTCCTTCGTCCATCGCCCGAGCTCGGCGGCGGTGCGGATCATCAGGCCGGTGTTGTAGGACCACTTCGTCTTATCGATCTTCCCGTCCAATGAGATCGAATCCCAGTAGAGGGAGTCGCTCGGGTCCTGGAGGCGCTTCTTGGTCCATGCGTAAAAACCTTTCGCTTTGGCGAGGAGCGTGGGGTTTTTCGTCTTTGCGTAGACCGCAAGGCATGCCGCAGCGGCGGGGGCGTTCGAGCAGGTGTTCTTGCTTTTCTGCTCCGATTCGCGCCAGTAGATGCCGCCCCCCAGCTTCTCGTCTTCGCCGCTCAGGACGTAGCGCAGGGCGGCCTCGCCATAGCCGAGCATCTTCTTGTCGCCGAGGATATCGGAGGCCTCGACGAGCGCGAGGACCATCCAGGCGTTGTCGTCGTAGTAGCGGTCGGCTGGCTTGGGCATGGGCAAGACGTCGTATCCGGCGACCGGCCCCGCCTCGTTCCAGTATGCCCGTGTCGCCTCGACAAACTCGCGCAGGTCCTTGCGCCAGGCCGGGTCGATTCGCGCGGCCCCGTTCATCGCGCTCATCAGCACTCCGACCCCCCAATTGAAGAGCGGTTGCGGCTTCTCGCCGAGCGCCTCACGATACCCGGGCGGACCTTCGAGGGCGTACTCGGTGCGGATCTGGCGGAGCACCTCTATCCCCCAAGCCGGGTCGGGCTCGGTCGGGATAGCGCAGGAGAGGGCGAGAGCGATGAGATGCACGTTCCTGACGATACCGGTATGCGAAGGGCGCTGGCCGGAACGCCGCGGCCTGGCCCACCCACCCCGGTCGGCGATCCTAGAGTGGTGCTTGGAATGGGGACTGAACCAATTCGAGTCAGGTAGCAGGCCGCTGCGCCGCCGACCGGGGGTGGGCGGGCGCGGCGGGGCGGCGCTCACGAGGGTGGCCGCAGGACGAGCAGCGGCTCGTTGCCCTCGGAAAACTCCACGATCCTCTTCATCTGCCCCGCGACGAAGGAGAGAAGATCTATCGTCCTCATGTTGCCGACCGCGAGGTGGATCACTCGCGCCCCGCCCTTGGCGACCGCCAGGTCGAGATAATCCGCGTCCTTGGTGAGGATAATCAGGTCCTCACGCATGGCCAAATCCCATACGTCAGGATCGGGCCGACCTGCCAAGCCCAAGTCGGCGACGTGCGCGACGCGTGCTCCGCTCGAACCGAGCTCCCTTGCCAGGGAGGACGGGAGGTTTTCGTTCAAGAGAAACCCGTTCATCCGGCGATCTTGGTATATCGCTCTCGGTCAGCGGCGAAGGCCAGGCACTCGCGAATATCAGCACTCGTCAACTGCGGAAACTCCGCCAACAGGTCTTCCTCGGAATCCCCTCCTGCCATGTATTCGAGGATGTCTTGGACCGTAATCCTCGTTCCCTTGATCGTCGGCTTACCGCATCGGATCATGGGGTCGACCACGATTCTCGAGTACGCTGACATGACCGGATTGTACACCGCAGGTTGGATCGGTATGGCCGGATCGCCGCCGCCTGGCCCACCCACCCCGGTCGCCCCGGCTAGCCGGGGCGACCTCCCGCGTCGGCGATCCGTTATTGGTGGCAGAATCAGCGAGCCTAGATCAGGGCGAGGACGACTTCACCCAGATACCTGGCAAAACCTGTTGTACAATGCCAGTGGAGGAATCGAGTGAACGATCCGTTTCCCCTGGTCTCGAAGATCGAAGCCGTCGGCGCCGATATGCGGGTCGTCGGCCTCGACTCTGCCCCCCCCCCCCGGCAGGTGCGCACGCTCGACGGGGGCACGTGGGAGCGGCCGTTCGCCGCACCTGGCAACTACTATATGCGCCGGCCTCGCGCAGGCGAGATCATGCGCGAGTTCCAGAACTCTGAGTGCGTAACTTGGGGCGCCGCTCGCGTCTTCACGAGCATCGTTCAGGCGATCGAAGACGACGAGCCGCCGTCCGTCGATGATCGTTACCTCTACTTCCAGCGGTGGCACTTCCCCGCGGATTTCGAGGCATACGGCGTCTGGTGCCCCTTCTTCCAGATCACACCGACCGAAGATGAATTCGCCACGCTCCAGATCAAACTAGCTCTTTTCAAGACGTTTCCGATCGAGAACACGACCCAGGCCTGGCAAATGTTGCCGGGCGCGACGTTCTCATTCGCGGCGAACATCAATACGGATTTCATGCGCCGCGTTTTGATCCAGCCGGAGCCGACGAACTATGGCCGAGTGATCATTCCGGCAGGCTGGTACTACCTCCTCATCCTTCCGAATCCGCCCTTGAACGGATTCGCCTTCACGCGAATCGTCCGCGACTACGACAACGACCTCTCCAATATCTGGCGATCGGACCGCGTGACGACGATCGACGTCGGGGGAGACTGGGACGGGTTCGACCTCGCCTCGATCGAATACCAAAACGACGGCAGCGCGCCTCCACAAGGCACCACGAAGTGGAATAACACCTATCCACGCTGGGTTCTGATCGATTTCGCGTTCGGAGGGCGTTTCGTATGAAGGCCGGCGGTCCGCCCCTCCCGCTTCGCTTCGCTCAGCGACCTCCCCACTGCGTGGAGAGGTGCTCACGACGCCGATGCGAGACTGCCGAGCGAGGGCCCAGCCGGCTCCCTCTCCCTCGCCGCAGGCGTGGGGGAGGGTTGGGGAGGGGGCCGGACGGCAGCGCACCCCCGCAAGAGCACTGCCTTCGCAGGTGTCTCGATCGAAGGTCGGCACTATCCAGCAAGGAATTGATCGATGACCCAAAGGAGCAAACCCATGAAGACCCGAGTCCTCATTCTTCTCTTATCGTCCTTGACGGCCCTCTCGCATGCGCAAGTGTTCCAGCCGCGCAGCGGAGTGCAGTTCTACTTCTCCGATGCCGGCGGAACGAGCGAGCGGCTCACGACCGACCTGGTGACCGGCCCCAACTGGACCGGCGAATACGACGTTTACGCCAAGAACTCGCGCCAAGAAACGATCCAGTTCGATGCCGGGCTCTTTATGGTAGGTTATGCTCAGTCCCTGGGATACGGTACAGCCGCCTCGCCCATCCCTGGCAGCGACAAAGTGACTGTATTCGATGTTGGCGCCAGCGGTGTGAACGTCAACGTCAGCCCAAACATCACCGGCAGGGCGAGTTGGCTCGTGGGTGATGAGCGATCCTACTTGGTGGGCGGTTTCGGGCCGTCATTCGGGACATTGCGATCGTACGGTCTCAATGTCCCACTCGATCCTGTTCAGCGGATTCCCATCCAGATCGCGTCGGGCGAGAGTCTCTTTCTAGCTCGGATCAAGTTCCGTGACAATGGACTATTCGCGGGACAAGGCTTTCACGACCTCGTTCTCTATGACTATCCGCAGAACCCAAACAACTTCGCTTGCTCCAGCCTATTCTCTCCCAACGCTCCGGTTATCTTCGTATACCATGACGGTCCAAACTGGGAGGGAAACTCTCGCCTCCGCCTTTACGCTGTGCCAGAGCCCGCCACACTGGGAATCCTCGGCGTTTCGATCGCTGCGCTGCTTTCACGAAGGAACCGGCGGCCGTGAAGCATCGGGGCGTCTGCGTTTCTCCGGCGCGCTCCTTCTATTCGGCCACGTTCCGGGAATCGACGTTGATCAGTGCTAAGCGACTAGGATTTACTGCTGTTCGGTTCAATCCTGGAATCGATGATCTGCTAGCAGACACCGTACGGGGAGAGGTTATCCCCGTGGAGAACTGAGCTATCTTCGATGCGCATCTTCGCCGTTGCAAGCAGCTCGGATTGGACGTCGTGCTGACGATGGTGCCGCCGGATGGTGGCATGGCCGACGGGTGGGAGTCAACGCGACAGTCCGCCCCGGCACGATTTACTTTTGATGAAGACGATTCTCCTTATCTTGCTAATCTGTACGCGCAAATTGTGGGTCGCGCCTTAGTGGCCAATTCTTTCCCCGCCTCACGGCTATTCGTGGAGATCGCCAACGAGGCGAGCCTAACCGCGGATGGGGGTGTGTATAGCACCATTCCGTCCGCGCCGAATACTGGAATAATTCAACCGGATTACGTATCTGCTTTGGGCTTGGTTGCGAATACCTTGAAAGGCATGTTTCCTGACGTAACCTTGGTTGGCCATGCCTTTGCCTACAACAACCCCTTACTCGTCATCGGCATGGGCAACCCCTGGACGACCGAGTTCGAGGCCTTTGGCGGCACTCCTCCCGCCCATCTCCTCACGTGCGACATCGTCAACGTCCACATCTACTACGGTCTCAAGCTTCGCTTCCGCATCCAAACCTCCGACGAGTATCGGGCGCGGACTGTTGCACTCTTCGACCAGTTCGTCTCCATGCTTCGGCAGCAAAGAGGAGCCGAATGGGACGTCGTCGCGCGCAAACCCATCTGGATCACTGAGACCGGCGTGAGTTACAACTTCGCGGGCATGGACTACGAAGCGGCGGAAGAGGCGGGGATGACCAAATGGGGCAACTCCACCGAACTTTCCACGTTCCGAGTCATGACCTACGACGCCCTGTCCAACCACCCAGACGCCGGAGCCGCCTTCTACTACACCATCCGAAACGAATTGGTGGACTACGACGCGAGGGATCACAACTTCAACGAGGGCATCCTCCTCAACGGCGACGCCGACCTCCCGATCTACACCACGCCAAGCTATAACCTGTTCGGCTACTCCAACAGCGTGGCGGAGCCCGACGTCCCCCTCGACTACGCCCCCGCCCCCTAGCCGGCGATCACCTGACGAGTGCTATGCGTCGCCGCGCCGCCGACCGGGGGTGGGCGGGTGGGACGGGCGGCGGGGCGGCTAGCGCCCTCTGTAACGGCTCTTCCGGCGCGCTTGCGGGACCGCGGCGCCGCGACCTGCCGGGGTAACCGGGCGCTCTATCTTCAGCCGCGACTGCGGCGAGAGCGGAAGCTCGGTGCGCAGCAGCCTTTCGATATCGCGAACGTCCTTGTGCTGCTCGGGGGTGGCGAGCATGATCGCTCGGCCCTTTGCGCCGGCGCGGCCCGTGCGTCCGATCCGGTGGACGTAGTCCTCCGGCTTCTCGGGCACGTCGTAGTTCACGACCAGCGCGATGTCCTTGACGTCGATGCCACGGGCGGCGATGTCGGTCGCCACCAGCACCCGGTGCTCGCCGGTCTTGAAGCCGTCGAGGGCCGCGCGGCGCTGGGCCAGCGTCCGATCGGCATGGAGTTCTGCCGCCGAGTGCCCGAAGCCCCGAACCGTGCGGGCGATCTTGCGGGCGCCGTGGCGCGTGCGGGCGAAGACCAGCACCGTGCCCCGATGCTCGTGAAGAATCTCTCGCAGGGTCTCGTTCTTGTCGTCCTTGGCGACCATGAGCAGTTCCTGGTCGACGCCTGAGGCGACGGTTCCCTGAGGGGCGACGTCGATGCGGACCGGTTCGACCAAGTAGGTTGCCGCGAGATCGGCGATCTCCCTGGGCATCGTGGCCGAGAAGAGCATCGTCTGCCGCTTCTTGGGGGTGTGGGCGAGGATGCGGCGGATGGCGGGCGCGAAGCCCATATCCAGCATGCGGTCGGCCTCGTCGAGCACGACGATGGCGACGCCCGCGAGGCTCACCGTCCCCCGTTCCATGTGGTCTTCGAGGCGTCCCGGAGTCGCGACGATGACGGACGGCTTGCGGCGAAGCTGGGCGACCTGCCGCCCCATGCTCTCGCCTCCGATGAGCCGCGCAGTGCTTACTCCGAGCAGGTAGAAAACTTCCTCGATCTGGTCGGCGAGCTCTCGGGTCGGGGCGATGATGAGCGCCACCTGACCGGGCTTCAGCCGCGAAACGATCGGCAATCCAAACGCGAGCGTCTTGCCGGTTCCCGTTTGGGCGATGCCGACAAGGTCCACCCCTTCGAGGGCAGGCGGAATGGCCTGGGCCTGGATTGGAGTGGGGGTTACAAATCCGGCTCGATCCAATTTGGCGAGGATTGCCGGCGGTAGGTTCAGGGCGCCAAAGCCCTGTTTCTGTGTTTCTGGCATAAATAAGCCTGAGCGAAAGCTTCCGCTCAGGCGCACCTAGTATGACGCATTCCGCACGCGGAAGGTGCCATGGGCCTAGTGGCGCGCCATCTCCCCTGCCTTTCGCTCGCGAGAGGAAGGGGCCGAGGGATGGAGAGCCGCCCGAGCGCCCCCGTGTTTAACGGACGATCGCCGTCCGGCGAAGTGATCCGCATGGAAGCCGAACCACCACAGAGACTATCCGGTCGGCAATGCGCCCTACTCGGCTTCGAAGAACCTGCGGCAATAGTGGTAGGCAAGCCTATCGCCGAACCTGCCGAAGTTGTCCTTGACGGTCAGAATCGTGCATCGTTCGGTGCCGCCGTTCCTCGGACCGCGCAGTCCACGGCCCACCATCTGCATGTATCGCACCGGGCTAAAGACCTGCCGGGTAATGAGGATCATGTCGGTCTTTGGAGTATCGAAACCTGTGCTCAGAACCGTATGGTTACACAGCACTCGAAGTTCACCGCGATTGAACTGAGCGAGGAAGTGACGCCGCGTCGGTGTTGGTGTGTCGCCGCTGATCGGCGCCGATAAGATGCCCCGTCGGTTGAGCAGCAGGGACAGGTACTCGGCATGTTGGACAGAGTTCGCGAAGAGGAGAGTCCGCTCGTCGTCAGGTCGCTTTTCGATGAGGCTGGCGATCTTCTCCGTCCGGTCCTGATCGAGTCCAAAGCGGTCGTTGATCTGGTTAAGGAGAAGTTGCAATGCGCTCGATTCTTCCCAAGCGGCCGGCTCATCCGTTGGTCCCTCTGTGAGTTCACTCAGACGTTGCTCCTCTGCCGCTAAGAGGCCGAACCCCGAGTCCCAGGCCTCGATGGTGGCGCTTGCCAGGATCCCATCGCAACTCAGGCGAACGTGAAGACCTTCTTGGTCCTTGGGTAACCACATTCGATCGAACCGTCCGGCCAACCGATGCGCCTCGTCGTCGTCGGTACGGAATGGAGTCGCGCTCAGTCCGAGGATCAAGGGCTCGGGTGGATCAGATTCTGCTGGCCGGGGCGAAGCTGCGTCGAGCCAGCGCAGCAGCTTCGTATAGCTCGGCGTGATGGCGTGATGGCATTCGTCCAGCACCAGCGCGGTTGGCTTCGAAAGCCAGTCCAGCCTCTCATTGCTCGTCCGGCTTCCAAGAGTCTGAATGCTGGCCACCACGACGGTCGGGCGGGAAGGCTCGCTTGGCTCCGGATACTGGTTTCCCCCCAGAGCCGAACGAGGCGCAAGGTCAGGCGCTCGCTCCCGCGGTTGAGCCAGACCTGTCGAAACGCCTCCATCGCCTGCTCGCAAATCTCGTCCGTCTGGGCGACCCAAAGGACGAGGCGAGGTCCCTGTTCGCTCTTGAGGACCAACTCGACTAGCGCCTCGACTGTGACCCGCGTCTTGCCGGCGCCGGTCGGCAGGCTGATCACTGCTCGCCGGCGCGGCTCGTCACGAGCCCAAAGCTCCTGGATGCTTCCCATGACCTCTTCTTGATAGTCGTGAAGGGGCGGCAGCGGAATCGGGCCGTCCACCTCTTCTTCCGGTTCCCGCCGGGTCGTCGGCGACGCTGCGTACTCGAGAGGAAAGCCCAGCGCGGTGACGAACTCCCTCGCCTTGCTTGTTCCCCAGCGCTTCGGCGGCTTGAGGCCTTCGGCTTCAAGCGCGTTCTCCAGTAGGCTCAGCGTGCTCGGGCCGAACTGGGCTAGGACGAGGCGGGCCAGTTCCTCAGTGTCGCAGTCCTCGGCTATGTGAGCGTGACGCCCCAAGGCTTCGAGAAGGGGCTCTTTCCGGCCTCCGACGGCTCGCGCGAGGCGCTCCTCGGGCGTCCGTCCCTCGGCCACCCGTGCCCTCAGTTCATCGGCCCTCTCGTCGCATAGCTCCCGAACGGCTACGTCGAACGTGCCCTTAAGCCAGCCGGCGGATGAAACTTGCTCCAGCAGACTTCGTAGCCGCCCAGTTCGAGATAGCCCACTGGCCGCATCACGATCGTACAGGAGCACGCCATCGTGGAAGAGGTAATGCGTCGGATGCGGCTGGCCGTCGATTTCATAGGCCAGACCCACCACGGGTTGCGCGAGGGCCTCCGATGCCGCTCCCTCGGCGAGAAGCTCTGCCAAGTCTGGCTCCAACTCGATGAGGAGACAGGATGGACCGTCGGGCTCACCCGGATGGACGCGCACGTGCTCGGCCAAGTCTCGCGCACCTCGCTCGATCCAGAGCTTCCGGGCGGTCTCATCGAGGATGGCCACCGCATAGCCGGCCCCGCGCCCGACCTGGGCCAACGATTCGGAATCGGTGACGAAAACTTCTTCGAGCGGCCGACCTTGGAAGTCGTCCGGGGCGTAGTCGTCGCGGGCGGCAGAAGCCCAGAGGGCTCGCCACTGCGAGTCGGGGAACGAGAGGGTCTCGTAGAAGGCGGCAAGAGCCTCCCACAGCTCGGCGAGTTCCTCCGGCGACGGCTTGACCTTCGGCTCGGCCTGCGCCAGACGCTCCAGGATGGCTTTCGTCTCGGTCCAGCCTTCCAAGACCTCGAGCGCGGGGTCGTCTCGTCGGGCGACGAGTGCGCTGAGGGCGACGGTACGATCGCCGACGAAGAGCCGCCCGTGGCGCAGGAGGAGCCAAGGGAGGGGATGTGGGATCTCGATCGTGAGCCTCCACTTATACTTGTGGCTGTAGGTAATCTCGCCAGAAAAGTCCTCGCATCCAACAACACGAAGTGTGTTCTCAGTAAGGCGAGCCCTTGGCACCGCAGACAATCTGTCGAGCCAGAGGGCGGACTGCGGTACAACAAACTCTGAAAGGCGCAACGTATCATCCCATGTTCCTCGGATGTGGGCTTTTCGCCACTGATGCCGCCAATAGTTGTGCCACTGTTCTGGCATTCGACCCGGCGCCGTGTCGTGTGAAGGTATTTGCGAAATGTCCAGTATCTCGATTACGCTTGCATCTTCCGCGTGAAAATCCTCGTCGATTAGGATCCCTTGATTCTCATCGGCATCCTCCTTGCGAATCAACTCACCGATTCGCAATACTTCGGATGGCCCACGCCATTTACCGTCGAGACAGAGGAGGTGCATACGGCTTTTGTTATGATGTACGAATGTTCGACGGACTGCCACGGGTGCTTTTCGCAGCTCTTGCCAGAACTCATGCCAATCGTGCGTCTTAAGACAGGAGCGAAGGTACTCTTGCCATCCGTCGTCTTGGATTTCCGGGACCTGGAGTACTTCGATGAGCAGTCGCCGCGCTTCCTCCTGGGCGACAAGCGCCTGGGCAACGGTCGTTCGTCCGATCGGAATCCTTGCGCCAGCCGGGCAGATAACGACATCTACGGGAGATTTGAGGTCGCCCTCGGACGAAGGGACGATCTCCAATCGAGGTCGGAGGCGTCCCCATTCCCACGTTTGTGCTGTCCTCTTGTAGGCTTCGGCAAGCTTGAACACCTCGATCGCACGATCCGATTCCGTGGAAGCCACGGCCTCCAACCAATCCTGAGCATCACGTTTCGACAAGCGACGTCCTTCCTCGAAACTCCGGAGGTGTCCAGCCAGCCTTTCGAGCCGACTCGCCCGGTCACCGCGCAAGCAGGACGGGTGCACCATTTGCGCTCGCTCGTCCTCGCTCGCGAGCCGAACCCATGCTCGGACAATCTCCTCGTCGTCCGTGGGGTGGCGATAGAGTTCGCTCGGCCTTCGCAGGCGCCCATTAGCATCGGCAATCACCTCCGCATCGATCGCGCGCTCCCAAAGCGCATCCAACAAGGGTTTCGCGACGTCGTCGGAACCATCGAGTTGCCGAGGGAAGTGGTCCAGGGGCGCGCCGGGGTCGTCCTCCGTACCGAGCATGGGCAGCGTCTGGGCGATCATTGCCGCCGCCTCACGCATGAGAGCTTCGTTCCAGGGCCCCGGGATAACACCTGTGCGGTCGCTGTTCATCTTCCATGGAGCATTGAGGATGCCGCTGAGGTGGGTAGTCGTGTTCGTGGGAAAGAAAGCCCAGAATCGACCCTTAACGTCCACCCCGTCGAGCGCGATCGCCCAAGAAGCGGGCACAATGTCTCGCTGATGGATGCGGGTCGCGTCCTCGCGCGCTTCGCTATCGGTGACATGGACCGTGCGGGTGACGACCCGCCAGCGGTGCCGCGAGGCGCCATCGCTCAGGATGCATTCGTTGCCGACTCGCGTCACCTGTAGCGTTCGGGGCTCTTGCTGCTCACCCTCCAGCACCAAGTCGACTTCTGCGTCGAGAAAGAGAAGGAACTCCTCCGGGAACTCCTCGATCTCCTGCCGGAGGTGCTCGTGAACGCTTTCCTTCTTCACTTCTGCACAGACGATGGTTTCGGCCCAATCGAAGTCGTTCAGAATCGGGTTGGAAGCCCGTTCCGCATCGTCGATGGGCCAGGCAAGGCGCAGGCCCGGTACCTCTTCGGCCCCGAATTTCTTGCTCAGTTCTCGACGGCATCGAGCGGGGTCGAATCGTAACCCGCCCGCCGTTCGCGTCCAGATGTCGATACGTCCGCCCAGAGCCAACAGCGCCTTGAAGCCGAGTCCGAAGCGACCGATTTGATTGCCGCGCTTCGGAGAGGAATGCGACTGGAGGAGGGCCTCGAGGCCGTCTTTGCTCAGCGGCGCCCCCGTGTTCGCGACGTACAGGGCCGACCCTCGAAGGGCCACGTGCATCCGGTCTCTTTGGCCCGCACCTGTCGAGTTCTGCCTTGCCTCGAGCATCGCGTCGGCTCCGTTCTGGACGAGCTCGAGCACCTGGCGGTAGCCGTACCCTCCTCCGAGCATGGTCTGCTCGATACCGAAATGCTCGCCCAGATCAGCGGGACAAGCTTCGTACGCTCGCAGTCTCGCTTCGCGTCTCTCGCTCAGAAACTCGCGCAGTTCGTCCTTCGTCATCGTCGCCATCATTTCACCTGAAACTCGGGACCGAAGTCGTCGGGTTCGGGTGAGGGGAAGTTGCAGCAGGCCGAAACGGCCAGCAAGACGCTCTCACTAGCTGGAACGGCCGGGGGCCACAGCGAGTGCGCCATCCTCCCATCCTTCTGCCAGCGAGAAGAAAGAGTCGAACCGTTGTACAAAGCTTGCCGACTAGGAGGCTCGCCGGCGGAAGCGGAAGATACAGGAGGCGAAACCGATGCCAACGGCAAGTAGGGTAGCGGGTTCTGGAACGACCTCGACGGTCATCGAGAAGTTCGAGACGCGGCCCTCGTGGTTGTATTCGGAGCGCACGGCAATCGGGTCAGGACTGGTGACGGTCAACGAGAGGTTGCCGACCACCGACCTCGACCATCCCTCGCCAAACCCGAGCGCCTCCATAACCGTTCTATCCAAGCGGCCCTCGACCCGACCAGTAACGGTGAGCACGCGACCGCCCGCTGACAGTATCCCTGTCTGCGCGTTCTCAAACTCGAAGGCGCCCTGAAAGAGGTTCCGCGCCACGGCGTTCGCTGCACCTGTCACATCCCCTCTGCAACCGACCGCACTATCTGCTTCTCCGAGCCTCCACACGAAGGGATCGAGCGGCGTTCCCGAACCAAAGGGATTTCTCGGACCGTTCGTCCACGCCGATAAGGTGGCGTGAGGATCGTCGCCCTTCTTAACTTCGATCGTCCGGTTGTTCCCGAACCGATGGATCGAGATGGGCGCAGGATTTCCGAAATCACCCATGCACGTAACCTTAAGCTGATTAACCCCCAGGATCGTGCGCCAATTGCTATCCCCCGCCGGCAGCGCATAGAACGTCACGAAGTCGACGGGCTGCCCGGCAACGGGTGCGGCCGAAACGAAGTGTATGACGCTCAGACCTAGAAGACCACAAATGCGCCATATCGAACCTCTAAAACCTAACAGCATACGCTCTCCCTTGAAACCCGATCGTGCGTGACTAGTAACAGATTAGCATGCCCGTTCAGGGTTCATCCTCGTCCATATACTAGATGTCGACCGCTCACTGCACGAGCCGTCGAAACCGGCGCATCCTTGCCTGATACCATACAGACATCGTGCTAGCCCGCGCGACTCCCGCAGATCCACATGAGATCCTTGGGGGATCCTTGGGGGATCCTTGGGCTCGGCCCACGCATCCGACATCGATCTGGCACCCTTCCCCTGAGGATCGACGGGCGCACTGCCTACGATAACGGTATGTCGCTCCTCAAACTCGGTTCCCTCGCCGGCAGCCTCCGCGGCGCAGCGGGCAACGCGGTCTACGTTCGCTCGCCTTACGGCACGATCCTGCGCGACCGGCCCGCGGTCTGGAACGAACCGACCCCGGCCCAAATCGACTGCCGACAACGGATGACCCGGGTGGGGGGCGCATGGTCCCGCTTGAGCCTCGCCGAGGCGGCGGCCTGGAAGCGCTACGCCCAAGCCCTCGCCGCGAGCGAGCCCCCGAGCGACGGCGCCCCGCCGCCCAATGCCCAGCAGGTGTTCGTGAGGCTGGGGCTGAAGGTGCTCCAAGCCGAACCCGGCGCCACCGTTCCGCCCCTCCCACCCACCAACGCCTTCCTCGGCGACGCGGTGGTCGTCTCCGCCGAAGCCCTCTCCGGCTCCCTGCGCTTCACCGCTTCCGCGCCCAACGCCCCCGGCATCCTCACCGAATTGCTGATCCAGCCCCTGCGCAGCGTCCACCGCCGCACCTTTCCCTCCCGCTACCGCACCGCCGCCTTCGTGCCGTTCTCGGGCGGGGCTTACGACGTAGCCGTTAAGCCCGGCGTGTTTGCCGCCGCGTATCGCTTCGTTCGTGCCGCGACGGGCCAGGAGACGGGGATAGCGGAACTCGGCGTGTTCGTGGTGAGGTGAGTCTATGGAGTGCGCGGGCCTGCCCGCGCTTTTCCCCCGGTAGCAAGCGGATAGTGCTAAGCGATGTGTATGCCGAGTCCCCGGGGCACGCGCCGAGGTTCTGGCTGGGCAGATGGTCTGGCCCTTTGGAGGCAACCTACTCGCTCGGGCTTGTCCGCAATATGGGCCGCCAAGCACGCAGATAGGGCTACACGCTTGTGCCGGTTTCAGAACCGCGTCTTAAAGCGGGTGCAGGATTTAAAATGCAAAGCGCGAGCAGGCTCGCGCACTCTACACGGCAAAATCCGACCTAAATGCGAACCTGGCCTCATGCTCCCTCGAAACGAGTATCGGAACCCGGCACCTCCATGATCACAGCGGGGACCTATCAAAAGGCCCACTTGTTCGCCGAGGATCAGCGCCTTAGAGTCCTACACGACACGCTGCTCATGGTGGTTGGCGAGCAGGGGTGGGACCCACTCGCCTGGGCTGTCTTCACCAACCACTGCCACCTCTTTGGCCGTATCTCCCAACACCGAAGATGCGGTCCGGCGGTTGACGGCCAAGATCCATGGGCTTTCTGCGAGGGAACTCAATCACCTCGACGGAACGCCCGGACGGGCCGTTTGGTACCGATGCTGGGACACTCGGATCACCTTCGAGAAGTCGGTCATGGCGCGTATCGCCTACGTCCATCATAACGCGGTTCGCCATGGCATCGTCCAAAGGGCCGAAGACTATCCGTGGTGTTCCGCGAGATGGTTCCTGCAGCATGGGGACCGCCCTTTCGTGGAGTCTGTTCTAAGCTTCAATACGGACAAGGTCAATGTGCTCGATGACTATTGAAGGCACCAAAATGGAGTGCGCGAGCCTGCTCTCGCTTTGCCTTCGGAGTGCGCGGGCTTGCCCGCGCTGTGCCGCGGAGGAGGTCGGGCCGCGCCACGAAGCCGAAGCAAGGTCTTCGGGAGGCAGAATTCAAAGCGCGGGCAGGCCCGCGCATTCCACAAGGCAAGATCCACCCAAGGCGGCAACCTGGCCCATTGTCCTGCCATCGAGGTTCGGAATCGCGCGGACGCGGCTTCGCAAAAGACGATGACGCCCCTTCGGACCAGCCGAAGGGGCGTGTGCAATGGGCGCCTTTAGTCGCCGATCATGCCGAAGTTGCCCGAGAGGATGGCGTAGTCGCCGATGGTGACCTCGTCGTCTCCGTTGAGGTCGGTCATCGGATCCCAGTTCGGGTCGCCGGGCGAGGAGCCGAAGGCGGTCGAGAGCAGCGAATAGTCGCCGATGGCGACTTCGTTATCCTCGTCGCAGTCTCCGTTGAACAGCGAGTAGCCGAGCCCGGAAACCCCGCTGCCCGTAAGGGTCACCCCGAAGCTGGCCCTTCGGAGCCAGTGCGAGCCCTTAGCGTAGATGTCATAGAGCCCCGGTGAGAGCGAAGTGCCGAAGCTGTAGGCTCCCGTTCCGTCGAGCGCGGTGTCGGTGGTTTGCAGCACGGGTCCTCCGCCGGCAGCCGTGATCTCGAATCGCACCATTTGCCCCGCGAGCGTGGCAGTCCAATCCTGAAGATCGACGGTGCCGCTGATGGTGGGGTTCGCGGCGCTACTCTCAAAGTAGGTCGCGAGAAAGTTAGCGTTGCCGCCGGTGGTGCCCGCGAGGTTGCCGATCCAGCGGCCTGCAAAGTCGACGCCCCAGCCGTTGGCCGGGCCTCCGGCAGCGGTCGCCGCATCGAAAGAAGGAGTGGTCGTCGTGCCGACTTGGTTGGTGAACCGCATCTCGATCGTCAGATCGCCGCCGGAGTACAGGTATCCGGTGTCGAACATGATTGCGGGTCCGAAAGCGTTAGGGGTGCCACCCACCGTGAAGGCTCCCGCGGTGAAAGCGACCGGACCGGTCCTGACCTGAGTCGCTGCCGCCGAGAAGTTGAGAGCGAAGGTGTTGGACATCGTACTCGGGGCCACTCCAGGGCCGATAAAGATGTCCCAGTTCGCATAAGTGACGTCGGCAGGCGGCCACGCAGCGGCGATGCCGCCGTTCATTCGCCAGCGCATACCGGTCAGGGTTCGACCGACGAGCCCGGTCAACTGGGTCGCGGAAATGGTCACTTGGTAGGTGCGCCCCGCTGTGGCGGTGGCGGTCAGGAAGAATGCGCCGTCGGCTTCTGATGCGGTGGCGTAGTTTGGTACGACGAACGCATGGCTGCCGACGGCGAGGGCCGACAAAGCGGCCAAACAAAGTGCCTTCATTTACAACCTCCTCAGTCTGATCCGCTCGGGGGGTTGCCCTGCGGATCACCGTTCACCATGAAGCGTCTGCCAGCGTTCGATGCGACTCGCGCGGGGCGAGATGCTCGAGCAGCCCGTACCGCTCCAAGGCTATCCTCACTAATATACAACAGAGAGGCGTGAATTCCAAGGGTTCGATTTGGAGTGCGCCGGCTCGACGGCGCTTTGACGAGCATGGCGGGGTTTCCAGGCTCAGATGGGGTTGACATCGAGAGAACATTCAATGATAACCTTCTTCGAAGATGCGTTCTTGGCCCCACGCGCCATCCAAGCAGGTATCCGTCCCCGGGATCTACATGATCACCGCCGGAACATATCTCAAGCAGCGTTTCTTCCATGACGAAACGCGCTTGGAGCTACTTCAGGGTCACTTGCTAAGCGCCTCGGCGGATCATGGTTGGACGCCGCACGCGTGGGCTTGCTTCCCCAACCACTACCACTTCATCGGCATCGCGCCGAACGAACCTCGCGCGGTGCAGCGGCTGACGAGCCGAATCCATACCCTGAGTGCCCGCGATCTCAACCGCCTCGACGGCAAAGAAGGTCGCAAGGTTGGGTTCAATTGCTGGGACACTCTGATAACGTTCGAAAAGTCGGTGCTCGCAAGGATAGCCTACGTCCATTACAATCCTGTTCGGCATGGGGTCGTCGTGAAAGCTGAAGACTATCAGTGTTGTAGCGCTCGCTGGTTTCTCCGCCACGGCGACAAGTCGTTCGTCGCCAGTGGGCTGGCTTTCAAGACTGACCGAGTGAATGTCGTGGATGACTTCTAGGGCCGTTGAGCCGGCGCAGAAAGCGCGGTCAAGCCCGCGCACTCCAGAGGGCTTGACCTTAGCACTCGTCCGCGCCGACCGCTACGAACCGTTGACACCCGGGCGGTCGTGGGCGTATAATTAGCAGACGAGCGGCGGGAGTGCTAACCGCCCGGCATCAACCCAAGGAGAACTTCAAATGGCAGCAAAACAGCTACTCTACGATGAGAATGCGCGGCGTGCGCTGGAGCGAGGCGTCAACAAGGTCGCCGACGCGGTCAAGGTGACCCTCGGCCCCAAGGGCCGCAACGTGGTCCTCGACAAGAAGTGGGGCAGCCCCACGATCACCAAGGACGGCGTGACGGTCGCCAAAGAAATCGAACTCGAAGACCCCTACGAGAACATGGGCGCCCAGCTTTGCAAGGAAGTCGCCAGCAAGACCAACGACGTCGCCGGCGACGGCACCACCACGGCCACGGTGCTCGCCCAGAGCATTGTCAACGAGGGCTTGCGCTACGTGGCCGCGGGCGGCAACCCGATCGCCGTAAAGCGCGGCATCGACAAGGCCGTCGAGATCGTGGTTTCCGAGATTAAGAAGGCCGCCAAGCCGATCAAGGGCAAGGACGAGGTCGCCTTCGTCGCGAACATTGCGGGCAACGACCCCGAGATCGGCCAGCAGGTTGCCGAGGCGATGGACAAGGTCGGCAAGGACGGCGTCATCACGGTCGAAGAGAGCAAGGGCCGCGAGACGACGCTCGAAATCGTCGAGGGCATGCAGTTCGACCGCGGCTACATCAGCCCTTACTTCGTCACCGACCCCGAGCGGATGGAAGCGGTGCTCGAGAATCCGTTGATCCTGATCCACGAGAAGAAGATCAGCGTGGCACAGGACCTGCTCCCGTTCCTCGAGCGCGTGGCGGCCACCCGCAAGCCGGTTCTGATCATTGCCGAGGATATCGAAGGCGACGCTCTGGCCACCGTGGTGCTCAACAAGATTCGCGGCGTGCTGCAGGTGTGCGCGGTGAAGGCGCCGGGCTTCGGCGATCGCCGCAAGGCCATGCTGGAGGACATCGCTGTCCTCACGAAGGGCAAGTTTATTTCGGAGGACCTCGGCACGAAGCTTGAGAACGTGACGATCGACATGCTCGGCACGGCTAAGAAGATCGTCATCACGAAGGAAGACACGACGATCATCGAGGGCGCGGGCAGCAAGGCCGACGTGATGGGCCGCCTCGCCCAGATCAAGGCTCAGATCGAGAAGACCGACAGCAACTACGATCGCGAAAAGCTTCAGGAGCGGCTCGCGAAGTTGAGCGGCGGCGTTGCCGTCATCAAGGTCGGCGCTTCGACCGAGACCGAGCTCAAGGAGAAGAAGCACCGCTACGAGGACGCCCTGAGCGCAACGCGAGCGGCAGTCGAAGAGGGCATCGTCGCCGGCGGCGGCATCACCCTCCTGGCCGCGGCAGGCGCGCTCGAGAAGGTGAAGGCCGAGGGCGACGAGTCGACCGGCATCAGCATCGTCAAGCGCGCGCTCGAAGAGCCCCTGCGCACGATCGCCGAGAACGCCGGCCTCGAAGGCAGCGTCATCGTCGAGAAGGTTCGCGAAGCCAAGGCCGGCTTTGGCCTGAACGCTGCGACCGGTGAGATCGTCGACCTCGTCAAGGCCGGCATCGTCGATCCGGCGAAGGTCACGCGAAGCACCGTGCAGAACGCCGCCTCGATCGCGGGACTGGTCCTCACCACCGAAGCCCTGGTCGTGGAGAAGCCGGAGAAGAAGAAGGCTCCGACGCCTGGCATGGGCGGCGGGATGGACGACATGGATTATTGAGGTCGGCCAGAACCTCTGGCTCGCCCCACGGCGCGCTCCCTGCGATCTCGCAGGGAGCGCGCCTTCTCTATGTCTGTTCGTTCAGCACTTGCCGATCCAACTCCGATGCCGCCGAGTCCAACTGCTCCAACTGAGCGCGGGCGTCGGCCAAGCCGGCGAGAGGTGAGAGGGTCGCGTCGAGCTGAGCGGCCAAGTGCGCGCGTCTCGATTGCTGGTCGAGGAGCCTTGCCGTCTCCCTCATCTCGCTCAGCAGAGGCTGCGCCCAGCCTCGGGCAAGCTCGAGCTCCTGTGCGTGGGGCGTTTCGGGTTCGGCAAGGGTGAGCATCTCCGCCATCCCCTCTTCCATGGCGAGGCGGGCCTTGCGCGTCGCACTTTCCCAGACCCCGTTCTCGGCTGCGCGAGCACTATCCCCCGGAGCCCTCGTGGTGAGGTAGACCTGTGCCGCCCCATCGAGGAGCTTCGCGACTTTCGGGGAGACCGTCGGCGAGACTCCGATGAGGTTGCGTAGCGAAATGAGCTTCTGGCTTAGAGCCTGGCATCGCTTCCGGAGCAGAATCTGGGTTGCCGAGATGCCCTTGGCCAACCGGTGGAAGACGTAGCCGAGTATGCCGCCCACGGCGACCATGCCGGCCGAGCCGATCCAGAAGAGCGGATGAACCGTCAGCGCCAGCGGCATGAAGCAGGCGAGGGCGAGGGTCAACCCGGCTAGCGGAACGATCCAGCGCGCGTAGTGGTAGCCGTCGGTGACCTTCGCCGACTCCTGCTCGATCAGGGCCTCAAGGTGCGGATACTCCGGTGGATTCGAAGACCGACGAAACCAGCGAGCGATGCGGAGAGGCGCAAGCGTGCTCATCTACGGAAATCTGTACGTCGGATACTGCTCAGGGGTTGCCGACAGGCTGGTCTGGGTGCCGGGAACTCCCAGGCCGGTTACCAGGATTTCTGCCCTCACCCACATGATTGCGTTACACTGAAGGCATGCATCGATTGGCCGCCGCCTGTCTCGCCGCGCTGACGGTGAGTCTGTCGAGCGCAGTGGCGCCGGGAGTGGCCGGGGCAAGCGACGACCCGGCCTTTCCCACGGTCGGCAAGGTCTTCTCGGCATCGGCAGTCATGGTCGGGCCGAACCTCGTGCTTACCGCGAAGCATGTCGGGGCCGGCAACATCACGCTTCCCGGCTATGGCACGTTCGCACCCGCGGGGGCCCCGATGCTCCACCCCGATGCAGACATCATGCTCTTCCGCATCGACAACCAGGGCATGGCGCTGCCGTGGTCGAAGATCCTGGCCGACCCGATGCCGAATGGAGCCGCAATCACGATGGTGGGATACGGCATATCGGGTTTCCTCAACGCCGCCGGCACTGGCTACGACATGAGCCTTCCGCGGGGTACCCGGCGGAGCGCGCCCGCGCTGGTCTCTCGCACGGAGTACCAGCAGTACGGCAGTTTCGTGCCGGGCATGTCGCTGATCTCGATCTTGCGGCAGAACGGCCAGGGGGTGGTGGCCAACGGCGACTCCGGTGGAGGGTGGTTCCACAACGTCGGCGGTTCGGCCTATCTGGTCGGCACGACGTCCTTTCACTCCGTTTGGGGCAGCTGGACCGGGGCTAACGCCTATATGTTCAGCTCTTCGGAGGTCGATTACTATGGGGGCGGAGCCGTCTCGTTGTGGCACTATCGCGAGTGGCTCTTGCTCCATGGCGCCCAATTCGCGCTGGCTCGGCGGATAGCCCCTCCGCCTCGTGTACCCTAAGGCGCATGCTGCTCTCCGTCCGTGGTGTCGTTTGGTACTGGCGAGGCCCCGCTCCCTTCTACTTCGTGACGGTGCCGGCTCCCGAGTCGAAGCAGATCAAGGGCATCGAGCGCCAAGTCACCTACGGCTGGGGCATGATCCCGGTAGTCGTGCGCATCGGTGACACGGATTACGCGACCGCGCTTTGGCCGAAGGACGGCCGCTACATCGTGCCGATCAAGGCCCAAGTTCGGCGGCAAGAGGGCATCGAGGAGGGTGACGAGGTCGTGCTCAGCCTCGAAGTGACGCCCCCGTTGGGGGGCGATTTCACCCCAGCACGGTGAAGAACCGGATCGAGTTGCCATCTGGGTCTTTGGCGTAGGCCTCGCGCTGCCCCCACGTCTGGTCCACTGGTTCAGGATCGAACCGCACTCCCCGTGCCGAGCACTCGCGAAAGAGGGCATCGACGTCGTCGATCCGAATCAGAACCGCGGCGCGAACCGCTCCATCGCCGGCGTGCGACGAAAGGTGCAGCACGCAGTCGCCGCGCCTGACTTCGAGGTAGGCGGGATCATCGGTTTCCGGCGTGCGCTGGGCGAAGACGAGTTCAAAGCCGAGGCCCCGGCAGTAGAACTCCTCGGCCTGAGCGGCCTTCGACATGTGCAGAACGGGGATGGCAGGCGAGAGGGTCATCGTTAGCTCCATTTTGCATGTAGCACACGTTTTTTGTCGGAAGCGGCCAAAACGCAACAATAATAGAGGTTGTCGGCACAAAGATTTCGGGGCCTCGCGAGGCCCATTGAGAGTCGGGAGGCTGAGTATGAAAAGCTCGAGTTGGTTCGATTGCTTCCAAACGGCGACCCGTCGTTGGCTAGCCGCGATGTTGTTGGCAGGTCTCTTTGGCACCCATGCTCTAGCGCAACCCGCCGCCCCCGACTACTATGTCGTGGAAAAGGAACGGATCCCGCTGCGGCTCGATCCGAGCCGCGTCGCCTTCGTTCCTCGCGCGGGCGCCGCCTACGGCTCTGCGAAGTCCCGCAACGGCACGGGATGGTTCATCGCCAAGCGCGAGGCGCTGACGAGCCAGGTCGGCCTTGACGAGGTCTCGCCGGTCTACACGAACGATGCCGGTGACGAGCTCAACTTCGCGACGACGATCTACACGAAGTTCCGGCGCAATGTCCCCCGGGAGAAGCGGTTCGCCATTTTGCGCGCTGTCGGTGCCCAGATCGAGTCGGAGAGTTTTGCCGGTTTGCCCGATGTCTTCACGATGCGGATCGCCTCCCGGAACGCCGTCGACGCCCTTCGCTTGGCCAACAGGCTCTCGGAGCGGGACGACATCGAGTGGAGCCAGCCCGAGATGATCCAGACCACGCACCTAGAAGCCGGCTACCCCTCCGACCCCGGCTTTTGGCAGCAGTGGTACCTGCACAACACGGGTCAGACCCTCGACCTCCCGCCCGGGTCCGAGCCGCGAACAGGTATTGCCGACTTGGATCACAACGTTCTAAAGGCTTGGGACTATACCTATGGGCGGGCGACCATCACTGTGGCGGTACTCGACAGCGGCGTCGAGCGGGGCCACCCCGACCTTAATCTAACGCCCCAAGGCTTCGATACGACGAGCAGCCCAGCGGCGATCATCGGCGACCCGCGAGTGGCCTTGGATAACCACGGAACCGCGGTTGCCGGATGCATCGCTGCGAAGCTGGACGGGGTCGGATCAGTGGGCGTCGCTCCTCGTTGCCTAGTGATACCTATCCGGGTGTACGAGGAGATTGCAGGAGGCAGTACCACGACCTCGACGAACGGTATTGCAGTGGGTGTGCTGCAGGCCGTTGTTGCAAAGGCACGAGTGACGAACTCGAGCTTTGGCACGACCTGGTACGACTCCGTCACCGCCGACGCCTACTTGCAGGCATTTCGAAAAGGGGTGGTCAATGTTGCTTCCGGAGGTAACAAAGACGGCTACGGCACCTTGTACCCTGCCGCCTACCCAGGAGTCATCGGTGTGGGAGGCTTCAATGCGAAGGGAGAAATCTTTGGAACGCACGGCCGTCATATCGACGTCAGTGCGGCGGGTGTCAACGTTTATACGACAGACAGGACGGGTGCCGCGGGCTACATCGCCGGAAACTATTACCATATAGACGGTACGTCCTTCGCCTCTCCGATAGTCGCCGGAGTCTGCGCCCTGATGCTCACCGCAGACCCTGCCTTGAAGCCGAGGGAAGTAGAAGAGATCCTCTTCAGGACATGTCGCGATCTCGGCATAGTGGGACGAGACGAATTGTACGGCTGGGGCGCCGTCGACGCCCATGCCGCGTTGCTCTACACGATGTCGGGCTACCGTCGGCTTTACTGCAACGACTTCGAGGCGAAGCAGTGGTCGATTCAGCCCCGCATCAGCGCGCATGCGGTCTCCCCGTCCACGCGAGCGATGTCAATCGGCCACGAAGGCCCCGAAGCGATTCCGCAAATCCATGCCGGCCGCCGCAACTTCGCGGGCGAATTCGGCAACACGACGGTCACCGTTTCGGGACCGACGCCGCTGGGCTGCAACGGGATTCTTCTGAGCATGGACATCCTCATCCTCCGCTCGATGGATGGCAATCAGCTGAACTATTCGGGAATTCAGGTCGGCCCGGACTACTGGCGCCTCAAGTCCGGCGGCGCGACCCTCTTCGAGACGACCTTCACCAACCACGTCGGACTCGGGTTTACGCAGTCGTACCCCGGGCCTTACATCACTTCTAACCCGGCGCAGCATCAAGCGGTCGAGCGCGAGACGTTGGGATTCGCATGGGCCGCGCAGATGAACTCGCTCTATCAATTCAGGCGACTTCTGGCGCCGACACCTACCCTCAACCTCCAGTTCCAGGGGGCCGGGATGCAGCCCCTCGACGACGAGAGTTGGGGGCTCGATCGGCTCGAAGTCTACTGGCTGCCCTCCGCTGGACGCGTTCTTTCGACCCCGCCCGGAGACCTCGACGGCAACGGCCTGGTCGACGCGGAGGATCGACGACTGGTACTCGATAACATGGGGCGGCGGCGGCAATACTCCATCGCCTCGGGGGGAAACGACCGAAGGGCGCGCGCATGGAAAGCCCCGACCATCGAGACCACCTGGAATCTACAGCAGTCGGCTGAAGTGGCTACGGTCGCCTGGAGCGAAGACCTCGCAATGGTCGCAACCGGGTCGCAGGACGGGCGCATCGAAGTCCGTGACGCGGCCACCGGCCAGTCGATCCGTACCTTGCAGGGCTTCGGCGGAGTTCGAGGACTCAGTTGGCTCGCCCATGGCCCGCTCGTCTCCGCAACAGGGCTCGGCGATGTCACCGCTTGGAACCCGACCACCGGAGCGATCCTCTGGAGCACCGATACTAACCCCGACTCCGGCGGAGATACCTACGGCATAGCCCTCTCGCCCGATGGCACGAGACTAGCGGTCACCGGCTACCGCATGTTCTCCCAGCCCTTCCCGCCTGACCAGCCTCAGGAGTACCTCGTCCTCATCGACGCCATGACCGGCGCGACGACCGCGACTTACCTCGGGATGCCCTTCATGCAGAACCTGCGTAAGTGCGTCTTTATGCCGGACGGCCAGAAAATCGTGATTGCCTCCTCGAATGGAGGAATTCGCTCGTTCCGCCCCGAGCCCTTGATCGAGCTCTACGAGAACACCGGCATCACAATGCTGGCCAACGACCTTGCCGTTTCTCCGAACGGAGCGAGCATCGCCTTGGCAGGGGTCGACTCGCACCTCCGCGTCTATTCCACCACGACGTGGGCACAGCAGCTCGACATCACCCATCCGAATCAGGTGACCGGCGTGGACTTTACCGACGACGGCCTGAGGATCTTCACCAGTTGCTGGGACGGAAACCTGCGGTCCTACGACCAGGCAGGAGGGCTTCAATCGACCCTTTCCGGCCACACCGCAGCGGTCCTCGACGTCGATTGTTCGCCGGAAGTCGAACGGCTGATCGGCGACGTCAACGACGATGGCATCGTGGACAGCATCGACCTCGGGATCATCGACGGTTCCATAGGCGAGTGGCTCGACTTCGACGATCCCGAAGCTCACGACGACGGGTACACGGCCTTCAGCAGAAGCGTCCTAAACGTCGGCGCGCCCGGCGTGCTCGAGAACGATGCCGACCCCGACCTGCACCCGCTGACGGCGATCAAGCTGACCAACCCGACCCACGGCGTGGTCGTGCTGCAGCCCAACGGCGCTTTCTCTTATGCCCCGAACGACCCGAATTGGATCGGGACCGACAGCTTCACCTATAAGGCGTCGGACGGCGTCCACGAAAGCTCACCCGCCACTGTGGCGATCCGCGTCGTCAGGGGAATGCCCAGCCTCCTCACCGGCGGCGCGGACGATCTGGCGAAGGTTTGGAATCTCGATTTGGATAACCTCCATGCGGTGATGAGCGGCCACACCGGCGACGTCACGTCGGTCGCGATGAGTCCGAACGGCCTACAAGCGATCGTCGGCGGCGCGGATGGCAAGGTCATCCGCTATCGGGTCGGCGACGGACTGCTAGTCGAGTCGCTCGATCTTCACGCCGGGCCGGTCAACGCCGTGGCATACTCCCACTCGGGCGGAGCCATTCTCTCCTCCGGCGAAGACCAGCGCATCCGCCTCGTCGACGGTGGCGAGATGATGGGCGACCGTGAACTGATCGACACGTCGGCCGTCCGGACCCTGAGCATCGCACCAGACGACTCGATCATCGCCTCCGGCAATGCCGAAGGCTTGGTCCGAATCTGGAGTCCCAACGACACGACGGCTCTTCGCACCCTGAGCGGGCACGTCGGCGCGGTCGAAGCCGTTGCATTCGCTCCGGCGGGGCTGACGCTGGCGTCTGCCGGAGTCGACGGCACGATCCGCCTTTGGAATCCCACGAGCGGCGCGCAAATCCGGGTGATTACGGCGGCGTCGGGCCTGACGCGGTGCCTCGCCTGGACCCCGGATGGCACGATCGTGCTCGCCGCCGGGAACGAAGGTGTGATTTGGGCATGGAATGCCTCCACGGGCAATCCGGTCGGCTCCTTCATCGGCCATGCGTCTCCCGTTCGGTCGCTCACCCTTTCCAGCGATGGCGCTCTCCTCGCGAGCGGCTCGGACGACGGCAAGTGCTTCCTCTGGAACTCTTCGAACGGCAGTGTCATTCGCTCGTTCGACGCCCACCCGGGCGGGGTACGAGGGGTCGTGTGGGCGGAGGTTTCCGCGAACCGCCCTCCTCTGGCCGCACCCGACACCTATGACGTGTTGACCAACGGGGTGCTGACCGTCATCGCGCCGGGCGTACTGACGAACGACCTCGACCCCGATCCTGGAACGACGCTCACCGCCGCACTGGTGGCCGGCCCGAGCCACGGCGAAGTCGACCTGCACGCCGACGGCCGGTTCGTCTACACGCCTGCTCCCGGGTACGAAGGGAACGACTCGTTCACCTACCGAGCTTCTGATGGCGAACTCCCCAGTCTGCCCGCAACGGTCACGATCCTCGTACACCGGGAGAACTTCCCACCCGCACTAACAGTACCTGGACCGGCCACCGTGGACGAGGAGACCGAGTTGCAGTTGGCGTGCTCGGCCACCGACCCCGACGCCGGTCAAACGCTGACCTTCAGCCTCGTCCAAGCGCCCCCTGGCGCGACGATCGGGGCGGCGGACGGCGTCGTGCGCTGGACCCCCAGCGAAGCCGACGGACCTTCCGTCGTAACGATCATCGTTCGCGTGACCGACAACGGCTATCCAGTCCTTTGGGACCAGAAGTCGATTCAGGTCACCGTGCGGGAGGTCAATCGGCCTCCGGTCCTTTCGCTCCCGTTCTCCAGCCAGACGGTGGACGAACTCGTCCCGCTCGCCTTCGCGGCGACGGCCACCGATCCGGACCTCCCCGCCAATGCTCTCACCTTCAGCCTGATCGGGGCTCCCACCGGGATGGCGATCCACCCGACCACAGGTGTCGTGTCCTGGACGCCGAGCGAGATCCAAGGGCCGGGCGAGTATCCGTTCCAAGTGCGCGTCACCGACAACGGCACTCCGGCACTCGCCGACACGTTGCCCGTGACGATCACGGTTCGTGAAGTGAACGCGCCTCCAACCGCGAACGACCAATCGGTGTCGACCAACCGCAACGTTCCGGTGACGATCGTGCTGACCGGCTCCGACCCGGACCTTCCGGCGAATACGCTGACGTACTCCGTTCAGTCGAATCCGTCGCACGGAACTCTCTCGGGTACGACGCCGAACCTGACCTACACACCTAGAGCGGGTTACTTCGGACCGGACTCCTTTACGTTCCGAATCAACGACGGAACCGCGAACAGCAATGTGGCGACCGTCGCCATCTCTGTTCTGGACGTGAACCACGCCCCGACTCTCGACGCGATTCCCGATGCCACGATCGACGAGGAGAAGCTGGCCGTCTTCAAGTTCGTCGCCCACGACGAGGACAAGAATCAGCTCAAGTGGTTCGTCATTGGTGCGCCGGCCGGCATGTCGATCAACGCTCAGGGCGAACTTCGCTGGACGCCGACCGAAGCGCAGGGTCCAGGGACCTACAACCTGACCATCCGGGTGGTGGACGACGGACGCCCGCCTCTCTCGGCGGAGCGCCCCTTCAAGATCACGGTCCGCGAGGTCAACCGATCTCCCGTGCTCGAACTGCCCTTCTCGTCGATCGCAGGAAACGAAGGCGAGATCATCTCCATGTCCTCTTCGGCAACGGACCCCGACCTCCCCGCCAACGGGCTCGCGTTCAGCCTCATCGGGGCTCCTGCCGGGTGCGCGATCCATCCGACATCCGGTCTGATCACGTGGACTCCGACGGAAGCGCAGGGCCCCGGCGTCTACCCGGTGCAGGTGAGGGTGACCGACAACGGCTCACCGGCGATGAGCGACACGAAGACGCTGACGATCACGGTTCACGAAGTCAACATCGCGCCGACCGCTCATCCCCAATCGGTGACGACTCCCTTCGGCGTCCCGTTGGCGATCACTCTGACCGGCTCGAATCCCGATCTTCCCGTTCAAGTCTTGTCCTTCGCGGTCTCGACGCCGCCCGCCCACGGAAGCCTCTCGGGCTCGGCTCCGAACCTCGTTTACACCCCCAGTGTGGGCTACTCGGGTTCGGACTCGTTCCAGTTCGTAGTGAACGATGGCATCGCACAGTCGGCACCCGCGACAATCTCGATTTCCGTCCAGTCGCCGCCCACGCTCCTGACGGCAGGAGACCGTTTGTCTCGCTGGGACCCGGTTTCCGGGGATCTGATCGGTACGTTCGCGACCGCGCAATACTACTACGATGCCCTCTACGCTCCGATCGGCGGGAGCATGCTCTCGATCGGCAGCAGCAGCAGCCAACTGTGGGATCCCAACGGCGTCCTCATTCGGACCTACACCGCCAGCACCGGCGACGAAGGACGATTCTCGCCGAGCGGGAATCACTTCCTCCTCCGCAACGGCAACACGCTCAAGTACTACGCCGTGGCATCGACGGCCGCCGTTTGGACGCGCACGGTCACGGGACTCGCGGATGCCGCACTTTCGCCCGATGGGGTGACGATGGCGACCGGCGATTCCGCAGGAAACGTACGGATCGTCGATATCGCCTCGGGTACGGTTCTGCGGACGCGTGTGGTGGGCAAGGTCGCCTCCCTTTGCTACAGTCCAGATGGCTCGCGGCTGGCGATCTCGACAACGGACTCGACGGCAAGGATCTTCTGGCTCAGGGTGAGCGACCTCCAGGAGATGGGTTCTCACACTGTCCATACTGCTGCCGGGAACGAGGTAGAGGTCTCGCCCGATGGAACACTCGTCGCCTCCTGCGATGCCTCCGATCGCATCGTCGTCTGGCGTCCCTCGGACAACACCATCGTCGCGAACTTCGTCAGCCCGGGTCCGACATTCGGTCTTGCTTGGTCGCCGGACGGCAGCCTTCTCGCCGCGAGCACGCCGGGTACCAGTACAGCAGTCATCCACCGCCGCGCCCGAGTCTTCCGAACCTCGGACTGGACGCTCGTCAGGACGATCAACAGCTCAGGCGACGAAGGACGCATCCGATCCGTCTCGTTCCACCCTTAGCCTGGACAGGATGACGCGAAACAGTTGCGCCGCCCCCTCTCCACGAAATCGAATCGAGGGGGCGGCGCAACGGGTGGTCCTCAGTGCTCCCGTCGCTCGATTCACTTCTCCCGTACGATACCGCGGAGCATCCAGAGGTTGACCGCGAAGAGCACGATGCTCGCGAGGCTCGCGGGTACCGCCATTTCAGCCCGGCCCTTCAGCAGTTCCTCAAGAACACTCGCGAAGAGCCAGAGCTGCATCAAGACCAGGACGAGATTGAAGAGCAGCAAGGCGACGAACATCGCAGATCTTTGGCGCTCGCGAGCGAGGTTATCCATCCGACTTCCTCTCGTCCAAACCGACTGCCCATATCGCCCCGTCCCGTTCTTCGATAAGGACCCTAAGCAGCGCCTGTGGAGGCGGCCCTTGAAGCACACGCCCGTCCCGTGCGGAGAAAGCGCCGTTATGACAGGGGCAATAGAGACGGTCTCGATCTGGCTCGTAGTCGACCGGGCATGAGAGATGCGTGCAGCGCCGCGTGAAAGCCGTAAACGACCCATCGGCATGGCGAATCAGGAGGCAGAGGTCACGTTCCCCAGGATACGCAAACCCTATCGAAGTGCCCGGCCCTATCGATTCGACATGGACGATCTTCTTGGCCGCAAACCCGGTTCGAGGACGACGAGCCGTAGCCCATACCGCTAGGCCAACCGAGCCGAGCACCAGTCCCCCGCTGGCGGCAGTCATGAACTTGAAGAACTCTCTTCGGGACACCGTTGCGTCCCGTTCCCAATCGATCGGAAAATCGGATTTCAGCTGGTCGTCCATTACGCTGTCCTCGCGCTCTGCAGCAGATCGCTCTTTCGAATCACCGTGTCTCGCTTAACATCTAGACGACTAACGCCTTGTGGGACCATGAGGTTCACTTTCGTCCGGATGGTTCGGTTTCCGAAAACGAACTCGTTGATCGGCGTGCTGTGACGTTGTTCCGCGATTTCTTCCGGCGTGCCATACATCAAGGCTTGCGACGGGCATACAGTAGCGCACATCGGCTTCTTGCCAACGGATGTGCGGTCATAACACATATCACATTTCATCATCTGGTCGATCTTTGCATCGTACTTGGGCACCCCGAACGGGCAGGCATAGACGCAGTTTTGGCATCCGATACAGCGAGGCTTGAGCGAGCTTTGTACTACGCCGTCGGGCGTGCGCTTGATGGCGTCGGCGGGGCAAACCATCGCGCAAGCCGGCTCCTCGCAGTGCATGCAGATGACCGGCGTGGTCTGCACGGTGTCACCCCGTTCGATGGTTTCGAGGTGGATCATGGACACCCCGGCATGGGTATCGCACTCCGCGCACGCAGCGACGCAGGCGTTGCAGCCGATGCACCGGCTCGGGTCGATGTAGAACTGTCGCTCGCTCATTCGGGCTCGGTAGATGATAGCTCAGAGACGTCGTCAGCCCGCCGCTCGCCGGAGCACAAGGGCCGCCTCAGGACCGATTCCGAGGGTCCAGCCAGCCGCGCTCCCGTAGCCCGTCGGCCGCTGAGCCTAGGACGTCGCTGCGCGAGCCGATCAGGAGAAATGCAAAGGGAATTCGATAGGAAGTCCTTACGGATGCCTTACGAATCCCTTTCGAACCCCTTTCGAACGGATGAGGGTGGAAAGGGCCCTGGACGCAGCGACAAGCTCCCCGGCGCCCTGCGGCAGACGTCGATGTACTCCGCGCTTACGAACCGATCGTATCGGCGCGAATCGATGATGACGGGACTCTATCTCTTCACCCCTGCCCCGAGGCAGGGTTTGCGCCACTCGATACCGAGGCCGGACGCCACTGCATGGTACTGAAACTGCGGTGTACCGGACCGGGACGTGCCGTCGCCGTCGAAGTACTTCGCGGTCGGGGCAGCCGGGTAGCCCGCCGCCGTCTGGAGCAGGAAGTAGTCGCCGAGCGAAGCGTTGGCAAAGCCGGGGTGAGCGGCCACCGTCCCGCCCTGGTACCGGGTGGCCGGCGAGATCGAGGTGCCAGCAAGGCTGTACCCTCGGCTGATCCAATTGTGGTTGCCCGACACCGTGCCCAGACTGTGCCCGGAAACCAGCGTCGGCGCGGACTGCACCCCATTGTAGATCACATTGTTCACGAAGTCGACTCTAGCCTGAGTTGAACTCACTTGCACGATAGGCGAGACATAGGTCGTGACGATCGTGTTGTGGATAAGAAACAGCGTCCCATTGTGAGCCGCCCCGCCGTCCTGTCCGAAGTGGATAACGGTTCGGTTGCCCGACATATCGAGCTTCTTAACGATGACGTTGCCCAACAGAACGGTGTGGGAATGAGGACGAGTCGTATCCCAATCGTCGACCAAGTCCAGCTCCCGGTTCGCGGAGTCGTAGACGTGGTTATAGCGAAGCAGATTGAAGTGCGCCCGCGACTTGAAGTTATGCCCGGTCGTGCTGGAATGGATCGCGCAGAACTGCACGGTTGCGCTGGTCCCTCCGAGATAGAGGTTGTGATTGAAACCGGGATTCGAGGCGTTGCCGTTCGAATAGATCTGGCAGTATTCGATAAGTTGATTCGAAGCGGAGGTCGGGGTTGCGCCGTCCCCGTTCGACATGATGCCCATGTCATTGCTATGGATAAGGCATCGCCGGACCGTTACGCTGCTAGCCTGGTTGATGCGCACGCCGGCGCCGTTGAATGACGTGTTGCGGGCGTTACGCAGTTCGAGGTTCTCGATCACGAGTCCGCTTGCGCCGGGGTTGGCCTGAAAGATCGCACGCGGCACGCTCCCGGCACCCGAGTAGTTTCCGCCCGTCCCGTCGAGGACCACCGGAGCGGCCTCCATGCCGACGAAGCGGAGGTTGGCCTTGGTCACGAGGATCATGGGACGGACGTAGAGGTCGCCGGCCGTTCGGTAGACGGCGATGGTATCGCCGGGCGAAGCCGCAGCGTTGGCGTCTTCGATCCGCGCGTACATCCGTCCCGTGCCAACGGTGAGCGTCGCAGCAGAAGCGGTCGCAACCGAGAGGAAGGCGACCCAGACGAGAAGGGGCCTCATGGGAGAAGCCTACCCAAGCCACCCTGGCAAGATCGGCTCGGCGATCGATCCACCGTCACCCGATGCTCTTGGCAAGCTCCAGGACGATGCTTTCGCCCGCTGGGTGCGGCTGCCGCGAGAGCACCACATAGCCCAACCTCTCATACATCCGGAGGTTCGACTGCATCACTTCGCGGGTCGAGAGGCGGACCTCCGGGTAGCCCAGGGTCTCCGCCCGACGATGAACGTGTTCGAGCATGGCGGTCGCGATTCCGCGCCCCCTAGCCGAAGAGAGCACGGAGAGTCGCCAGCAGTAGAGATAGCCCTCACGCCGCTCGTAACGGGCTGAGGCGACTGGCTCGCCTTCCAGAAACGCCAGAATTGCACCCCCCTTCGCTGCGCTCGATCGGACGTCCTCGAGCGTCTCGGTGATGGCCCCAGAAGGCGGCTCGAGCACCCCGCGATACTCCTCGAATGCCTCGAGCATGATTCGCCAGACAAGGGCCAGTTCGACCTCGGTTGCCTCGCGAATCTCGAGCATGACCGCACTTTACCGAGTGCTCGGGTACCGCTAGAGCTACAGCTTCCGGAAGCCGCTGTAGTCGGTTACGTATCCTCGAACGGCGCCATTGGGGTCGGGAAAGGCGGTCCCGCAAATCGACATGCGGTCTTCGCTGATGCCATTGACCTCAGCCGGACCGTTGCCCGCCTGGGAGAAGGGTCCCACAAGGTCGGGGCCGCCACTGCTCTTGAGTTGGTCGTAATAGCGCCCGAGTTGCACCAGCCCGGTATCACGCGTGAAGAGCATCGCCAGATAAGGATCGTCGCCGCTGATTCCGACCAGTTGGCCGTCGCGACTCATGCTCGTCGCCTTCGTGGTGATCGTGCCGGTAACGAGCACCGGGCCGGAGCCGGGAGACCAGAATCCCGGTGCGGCTTGCATCGCGCCGGCAGCCATCGTCGTGCCATCGTTCAGGGCCCGGACCGATCCGAGATAGAGATCTGCGCTGCTGGATATGGTCTGGAAGAAGTACCCGCCGCTCTGCCAGACGAACCCCACCGTCCGGTTGTCTTCGAGCGTAACATCGCCTCCTATGCCGCTCGCATCGGGCGCGATGCAGTAGCAGTTGCCCTGAAACGGCGTCGAGGGAGTACCGCTGATCCACCTTACACACCACGGCTGGCCGCTCGAATCGAAGGCCATTCCGACGATCACGGTCCCATCGGCCGAGATGTCGACCGCCGTGCCGTTCGTAAGCCCGGTCGGCAGCACAAGCTGCTGGGCGCCCGTAGCAGCCGTGTACACCCACGGAACACTTTCCGAGCTATTGTCATTGTAATTCGATCCCGCAATAACCTTTCCGTCGCGGCTGACGCACTTTGCGACGTTCGCTCCACTGTAGACGCTGAGTCCGGCGAAAGCGACGGTGCCTCCCGTCCGGGTCCAAATGATCGGAACCGGAGCGTTGCCACCCGATCGGGAGGACCCGACTGCAGTCGTGCCGTCCCCGCTGATGTCGTTGATAAAGGTAACGCCATTAGTGCCGCCCACCGGCTCGACCAGGTAGGTCTTGGACTGTGGCGCGACGAGGACTTCGCGCTGAGGGCTCGAAACTCCGTCGACGGTAGCGACCAGGTGGACGACGCCGCGTGCAACGCCGGTGACGTTGCTGCCGTGCTCGTCGACGTCGCCACTGCCGGCGGTTTGGCGAACCGTGTAAGAACCTGGCACGAGCGCGATGATCTGACTGTCCTCCGTCCGGGCCTCGATATCGATCTCCTCGCTGCCCCCGACATGCAGGCTCTGTCCCTCGATGATCTCGACGGAATCGATGTTGCCCGCAGTCGCCACCGTCCCGAGGGTCCGAACTCCATCGAGATGGACGCTGCCGTTCGCCGAACCGACGATGTGGCCGGAGGCGTCGGCTCCGCTGTAAAATTCGACTCGGAGCGCGGCCTGGCCAGGAGGCATGCTGCCCTCGAGTTCGACCGTTTGGGTGACATCCGACCCGTTATCCGGCGGTCGGTTGACCACGACGGAAACCTCCGGACTCTCGCCCAACGGGTCCAGTGATACCCGTGCCGACTCGGCCGAGGGCGGTCCCACCACGTTCCGCGAACGGCCCTCCCAGACAATGTCGACGCGGGCCATTCTCGTGGATCCGTCACCGCCTGAGCCGCCGCAGCCGAGAATGAGGAGCCCGAGGGCTAGTAGGAGACAGGGTCGCATAGCGCAAACATTATCTGTTGAAGGTCAAGAATTGCAACAACTGCAGCTTTGAACTCCGTGAGCCGCATCGGCACTTCGCCACCGTTTGATGCCCAGCCCTCGCAGGGTTGAGGATATGTGCCCACCTGACGCCAGACGTAAGCCTCCGCGCCGAGCAGACTGAGGCACGAGAGAATGCCACGGCCGAACTTGTCGGGAGGCGCCCAACGGGGAGGCAGCCTCTCCGCCGCCCAGGATCGGCACGCTGCCAGGTGCAGCGGCGGTTGCCAGCTTCCAGCGATATGGGCCACCAGAAGCGGCAAGGAGTGGCGAGCCCGTGCAGACTTTGTATACTGAGGTTAGCCCTTTTGGGCGGGGAGGTCTTATGACAGCGTGTTCAGTCGCGATTTTGGCAATGGTGCTTCAGGATCAGCAGATGGACCAGCACGGCACTCTCACGATGGGTCCTGGTCTGACGATTGTTCGCAACGGGGCGAAACTGGAGGCAATCGGTTCCGTCCTAATCGTTCCGGGAGACACGGTGACGGTGGCATCGAGTTCTACCGAGAAGTTCTCGATCACGTGCCCTGACAACTCGGTTATCACCATGATGCCGGGCTCCGCTCTGCGGGTAGACCGTTGGGGCGAGAGAGAGGAATACGTCCTGAAGGGGGGCTCCTTCAAGGTATTCAGTTGCCCCCACAGCGCACCGCATGGGCACCGCGAGGTTTCCCTGCGCACCTGCTGTATCCGCACTTGGTGGCCACAGCAGATGACCGACGTGAATTTCAAGGTCCACGTCGTAGGGGCCCGACGCTGCAAGTTCGATTGGCAGTCGGGAATCGTGCACCAGCAAGAGCACTCGGGCAATCGGATGTTCGGAAGCGTCAAGGTCATTCACGCTTCGCCCAAGCGCTAGATCAGCGGTCGCTTGCGGCTCTCCCCATTGGCTTCAGCGTCGCCCGAATGCTGCTCCCGGTTTACCCGTCAGGTCGCGTCCTGACCGGCCTTCGATATCCGTACGACCGACTTTTTGAACTCCGGGATCTTGCTCAGGGGGTCCAGGGCGCGGTTGGTAAGGTTGTTCGCAGACCGCCCGCCGGGCCAGTGGTAGGGGATGAAGATGGTGTCCGGGCGGATGGTCGTCACCACTTTCGCCCGCAGGACCACCGAGCCGCGGCGACTCTCGACCTTCATCCACTGCCCGTCCTCGATGCCGTACTGCGCGGCGAGCGTCGGGTGGATCTCCACGTAGGGGTCGGGGCAGAGGTCGACCAGGCCGCCGATGCGTCGGGTCTGTGTGCCGCTCAGGTAGTGGGACACCACACGCCCGGTGGTCAGGATGACCGGGTACTCCTCGTCGGGCTCCTCCGCGCTGGGCCGATGGGGGGTCGGATGGAAGTGCGCCTTGCCATCCGGGGTGAAGAACCTGCGATAGCCAGCCTGCCTCCCTCCCGGTTTGCTCTGCTCACCGACCTCCCCTGCTAGCGCGGGAGAGGTGTGCGGGCTCTCCTCGAACAGTCGCGGCGTGCCCGGGTGACCGATTTCCGGGCAGGGCCAAAAGACTCCGAATTCTTGCTCAATGCGCTCGTAAGTGATGCCGTAGTAATCCGCCGTCCCACCCTTGGAGGCCACGCGAAGCTCGTTGAAGATATCCTCGCTGGTCTTGAAGTGGTCGAAGTACTGGCCACGGCCCAAGCGGCGAGCGATCTCGAGGAGGATCCAGGTGTCGGTCCGAGCCTCGCCCGGGGGGTCGACCGCCCTCCTGATCCGGATCACCCGCCCCTCGGCACTCGTGCTGGTCCCTTCTTCCTCCTCATGGAGCGAGCCGGCGAGGACGATGTCGGCGTGGTGGGCGGTCTCGTTGAGGAAGAAGTCGATCGCCGTGTAGTGTTCCAGCCGGTTCAGTGCCTCGGTCGTGAACCCCGCATCGGGCAGCGAGACCAGGGGATTGAAGCAGATCGAGAGCAGGCCCTTGATCTCGCCGCTGTGGATCATGTTCATGATCTCCTGGGCGGTGTGTCCTTTGCCCGGGATGTCGCTCTCCTCGATCCCCCAAACCGAGGCGATGTAGGCGCGGTGCTCAGGGTTCTCGATGTCCCGATTGCCGGGAAGTTGGTCGCACTTGTGCCCATGCTCTCGCCCGCCCTGACCGTTGCCTTGGCCGGTGATCGTGCCGTAGCCGCAGCCGGGCCGGCCGATGCGCCCGCTCGCCAGCACCAGGTTGATGCAGGCGAGCACGTTGTCCACGCCTTTCGTGTGGTGCTCGATCCCTCGCGCGTGCAGCAGGAACGAGGTCTTCGCCTCGCCCCACATCTTGCCCGCCTTAATGATGTCCTCGACGAGCACGCCGCTGATGGCCGAGTAGTCCTCCAGCGACATCCCGAGCGCCGCCGCCTTCGCCTCCTCCCAGCCGGAGGTGTGGTCGCGGATGAACCCCTCGTCGACGAGCCCTTCCTCGATCATCACGCGCAGGATCCCGCTCAGCAGAGCGCTGTCGGCGCCGGGGCGCACAGGCAAGTGCAGATCACAGGTCCGCGCCATGGGCGTCACTCGCGGATCGATCATGATCAGCTTCGCGCCCCGATCTCGCGCCCGCCAGATGTAGTCGGTGGTGATGGGCGAGCACTCGGCCACGTTCGTCCCCGCGCAGAGGATCACGTCCGCGAGCAGGATGTCCTCCCAATAGTTCGCCGCGCGGTCGATGCCGAAAGCCTTCTTGTTGCCGGTGCCCGCGCTGACCATGCAGAGGCGCCCGTTGTAGTCGAGCTCGGCGGTCTGCAAAGCGAGCCGGGCGAATTTGCCGACCAGGTAGCTCTTCTCGTTCGTGAGGGAGACCCCGCTGAGCATCGCGAACGCGTCCGGTCCGTGCTCCTTCTGGATGCGCTGAATCTCGCGCACGGTGGTCGAAAGGGCCTCGTCCCAGCCGATCGGCTCGAAGCCCCGCCCCGGCACGTTCTTCAGCGGCGAGAGGAGCCGGTCGGGGTGGCTGCCCTGCATATAGCGCTTCACGCCCTTGGGGCACAGCTTGCCCTTGTTGAAGGGAAACTCCTCCCAGGGCTCGAAGCCGATCACCTTGTTCTCGCGGACCTTCAGCTGAATGCCGCACTGCTGGCCGCAGAAGCAGCAGTGGGTCTTGACAAGCCTCTCCGCCTCCCCCCGCCCCTGCCACCCACCCGGCGGAGTGTCGTTCGGATGCGGCCCGAACTTGGCGTGGAGTTCTTCGATCGGGATCGGAGGTTTGGCCATGGGTGTCTCCAGTTTATCCCTGAAGCAGCGACCCAAGGGGGCCATCCGTTTGTCAGCCGCTCCAAGCGGCTAAGGGGTTGCCGAAGGCGTCGTACCGACGCATCGCGGAGACGTCGCCGTCGTCGTCGGTTTGCGTGTCCGCGGTATTGATCCCCGAGTGCAGGAACGTCGAATCGGAGCCCTCGCGAGCCGACACCCCCGGCGTATACTCCGTCGTGGTCGAAGACACGGTGCTCTTGAGCGGAGATTCCGTCACATGAGGGGGAGTAATCCTGAGAGCACTCCCAGGCTGTGCCCTTCGCGATGAGGAACTGCAAACTACTCCCCCTCTTCGCGCGCTTCGCGGCGAAGGTCCCCCTCGCTGACGCGAGGGGGAGGCCCCTCCCGCTTCGCTGGCGCTCAGCGACCGCCCCACTGCGTGGAGAGGTGCAATGCTTGCGGCCGAGGGATCGTCCTGCTCCTTCCCGCATCGAAGCGCGACGATTCCTCCGCTCCGCTTCGCTCCGGTCGGAATGACGGCGACTCGTAGTGCTATGCGGCCAAGTCCTGATGCTTCATCAGCCTCCACCCCAAGGGTGGAGGCATGCAACACCTGTCAAGGATGTCATGTCACCGAACAGCTGGCGTGGAGAGGTGTTTCCCGGAGGGATCCGGCTCGCGGCGGTGCATCAGCCAACCCGACATCGGCTTCCCGGTACAATGCGCGCCACGATGTCTTCCTATGATGCTCTTCTCACCCGGCTGGCCGACGTCGATGCCCTCCTCGCCGCCTCCGGGATCATGGAATGGGACCAGCAAACCTATATGCCGCCCGGCGGGGCCGAGGCGCGCGCCGCCCACGTAGGAATCCTCAGCCGCTTGGCACATGAGACCATGGTTGCCGACGAGACTCGCGCGCTTCTCGAGAAGGCTCGCGCCGAGGCTGAACCTGGCAGCGACCAGGCCGCGCTCATTCGCGTTGCCCAACGCGATTTGGATCTTCGCACGAAGATCCCCGCCTCTCTCGTCGAGGAGAAGTCGCGTCTGGCTTCGATCGCGCACGAGGAATGGGTTCGCGCCCGCAAGGAGTCGAACTTCAAGGGATTCCAGGGGACGCTGGAGCGGATGTTCGAAATCGTGCGACAGGAAGCGGAATACCTGGGCTACAAGGATCATATCTACGACGCTCTCCTCGATCAATACGAGGAAGGCGCGACCGCCGCGGACTGCCGCCGGATGTTCGAAGACATCAAAGCGCCGATCGTGGCGCTGGTGAAGGACATCGTCGAGAACGGGAAGACGATCGACGACCACCTCCTCTACGGCGAGTGGTCGGTCGACCGGCAAAGGGAGTTCACCGAGCGGATCGTGGCGAAGGTCGGCTACGACATGAAGCGAGGTCGGCAAGACACGGCGCCACACCCGTTCTGCACGGGCTGGTCCGTGGGCGACATCCGCATCACCACCCGCTATAAGGACTATATCGGCTCCGCGATCTTCGGGAGCCTGCACGAGGCGGGGCATGCGATGTACGAGCAGGGCTCACCCTCCGAATGGGATCGAACCCCTCTGGCGGGCGGGGTATCGCTAGGCGTTCATGAAAGCCAATCGCGGCTCTGGGAGAACATCGTCGGGCGCAGCGAGGCGTTCTGGCGGTACTTCCTGCACGAACTCGAGGCCCTCTTCCCGCAACTCGCCGCCTTTAGCCCCCACACGTTCTACCGGGCGGTCAACAAAGTGGAGCCCTCGTTCATTCGGGTAGAGGCCGACGAGGTCACCTACAACCTCCACATCATGGTCCGCTTCGAAATCGAGTGCGACGTGCTGACGGGAGCGATGAAGGTGGCCGATATGCCCGACGCCTGGAACGAGAAATACCGCCAGTACCTGGGCATCACCCCCCGCAAAGACGCCGAAGGATGCCTTCAGGATGTCCACTGGTCGATGGGTTCGATCGGTTACTTCCCCACCTACTCGATGGGCAACCTGCTCAGCTACCAGATCTGGCACACCCTCCAAAGGGATATCCCGAACACCGACGAGCTGATTGGCAAGGGTGAGTTCGCTCCGATCCACGGCTGGCTGAAGGAGAAAATCTACAGCCAGGGCCGCAAGTACACGCCTAAGGAACTCATCCAGCGCGTGACGGGCAAGCCGATGAGCGCCGAGGATTACCTCGAAGGGCTCACCGCCAAGTACCGGCACCTGTACGCGATCTAGCCTGTAATCATGATGGAACTGCTGAGCAATCCCCAGGCCTGGATCGGGTTCGGCACCCTCCTGCTCCTGGAGATCGTCCTCGGCATCGACAATATCGTCTTCATCTCGATCCTGGCCAACAAGCTGCCCCAAGAGGATCGCAAGCGCGCCCGAACAATGGGGCTCGCCCTAGCGCTCATCACTCGGATCATCTTCCTGATGATGATCGGCTGGATCGCTTCGCTGAAGCACCCGCTGTTCTCGCTGCTCGGGCATTCGTTCTCCGGGCGCGACCTCGTGCTCCTTCTCGGCGGCGCGTTCTTAATCGCGAAGGCGACGATGGAGATTCATCACAAGCTGGAGGGCGTCGAGGGCGAGACACGATCGGCCAAGGCGATCCCTTCGATGGCAGCGGTTATCGCCCAGATCCTCGTTATCGACCTCGTCTTCTCGATCGACTCCGTCATTACGGCAGTGGGGATGGTCGATTGGGTGGAGGTGATGATCGCCGCCGTGATCGGCTCGATGGCTTTTATGCTCTGGTTCGTGGGGCCGGTGAGCGACTTTGTCGAGAAGCATCCGAGCGTCAAGATGCTTGCGCTTTCCTTTCTTATCCTCATCGGCGCAAACTTGGTCGCCGAGGGCCTCGGCCAACACATTCCGAAGGGCTACACCTACTTTGCTATGGCCTTCTCGCTGGCGGTCGAGTGCCTGAACCTTCGCATGCGGGCGCGTTCGCGACCAGAGCCGGTCCAACTGCGAGAGACGCCAACGCTTCCTGGCGAAAGTTAGGTGTCTTCCGGCCTGAGTCAAGGGGCCCGTCGGCGTCGTCGGGTTCTGCTCCTCCCGCAGTCATAGTCCCGTCGCGCAGCGACATGACTCACCGCAGGAGAAACACTATGAAGAAACTCGCGCTCATCGCCGCCATCGCCTTTGCCGTCGTCACCGCCCAAGCCAACGTAACCGCCTTGCCCGCCTTGATCGTCCCCGCCGATCCGACAACCGTCGAAGCAAACCTCCCAGGATGTCTGCTCCTCTCGGACAACGTTCGGTTCGTCAAGCGCTCCATCCCGTTCAACAGCGTCTGGCACGCCAGCGGCTTCGCGGTATTTTGCGAGAACCCCCTCTTGATGCTCGGCAACTACTCGAGGATGGAAATCCGAATGGAGGGCTTTTCCTCGCGTGCAACCCGAATGGCCGTCCAGGCCAGGAACGGCAGCGGTAACTTCGTCGACCTCGGCGCCTATAACTGGACCACCACGGAAACGACCCGCACTTTGACCCTCACCGGCAATGTTCGCCGGTTCATCCTGCCCGGCGGGCTGGTCAACCTCTTCTTCCACACGCTCGAACGGAACCCCTTCCGCCAGTCCGTCGATCGCGTCTGGGTCACATTCCGCTAGCCCCATTCTGGTAAAAGTCCCCCGTGGTCCGGGTCGCGATCGCGTTCGGGTCGAACATGGGGGACCGAGTTCGGCACCTCGCCGAGGCGATGGCCGAACTCGGTCCCCTCTTCGGAGCATCCAGGCCTCGCATCAGCCCCGTCTACGAGACCGCTCCCATGTATGTGGTGGACCAGCCAGCCTTCCTCAATGGAGTAATGCTCGCCGAGACCAGTCTTTCGCCCCGCGCGCTTCTCGCCGCCCTGAAGGGAATCGAGAACCGCGTCGGACGACTCGCCCGCGACCGTAACGGACCCCGCGAGATCGATCTTGACCTCGTCGCCTACGGGAGCGCCGTGTACTCCTTCTATGCGGACGACTCAGCGGCCCACCCCAGTCTTCGCGTGCCCCATCCGCGCCTTGCCGAGCGCCGCTTCGTACTTCAGCCGCTGCACGATCTCAACCCGGGATTCGTTCTTCCGGGCCTACCGCCCCTCAAGGTCCTTCTCGCGCAAACCGAAGACCAGCGCGCGTCCGTCCTGCTCTACGAAGATGCCGCTCTTTCACTATAGGGGGGTCGACCGGCAGGGCCAGGCGATCGAGGGAAGCCTGCAGGCCAGCGACTTGGACCAGGCGGCCTATCTGCTGCGAGAGCGCGGTTACCGCCTGTCGGCCCTCGAAGCGCTCGGCGATCTCGGCCCGGCGCCTCCGCCGATTCATCTGGCGGGCCCGGTCACAAATGCCCTGCTCCCGGCCCCCACGGCGCAGCCATCTTCGTCGGGACCCCCGATCGAAACAAAGCCGGCGAGCGATAAGGACCGATTTTTCGTCTTTGCTCAGATTTCCGAGCAGGTGCGGGCGGGGATCTCACCGGCGGAAGCGTGCCAGACCGTGGCGAGGCACCTTCAGCACGAGGACCTGCGACAGGCCCTCGTCGAGATGGGAAAGGGCGCCGAGCGGGGGCGCTCACTGAGCGACACCATGGCCCGGTACCCCGATCTCTTCCCGGCGAGCGCGGTCGGGATGGTGCGGGCCGGCGAAGTGGGCGGGTTCCTCCCGGATGCGCTGCTGGAAGTGTCGGATCAGGCGGGCCGAGCGCACAAGTTTAAGCGCTCGTTCTGGTACGTCTGGCTGATCGGCATCAACGCGGCGATCTCGATCCCGGTCGTCTTGCTTGCCACCCGGGCAATGCTCGCTACCTGGCGCGCGGTGGATTCGAGTGGCGGGACCGGATCATACGGTGAGGCGCTGCGACAGTCGTATCTCCAGAAACTGATCTGGCCATGGGGCCCCTTCGCCGTGCTTGCCATCGGCGGAACGTTCTACCTCCGCCATCTGCTGAGCTCGCGTCGCTTCGAGGCGACGAGGCACCGGTTGGGTCTACGCTGGCCGGTCTTTGGCGCGCGTGCCCGGCATGAATCCGTGACGACCTTTACCCAGACCTTGAGCCGCCTCTCGCGCTCGGGACTCTCGCCGGCCCGGTCGTGGGCGCTTGCCGCGGATGCGGTGCCGAACCTCGAGATGCGGGAGAAGCTGATCGAAACCGGTCGGCGAATGGGGGACGGCAGCAAGCTGTCGGACGCCGCTCACCAATCGGGTCTCTTCCCACAGGAGTACGCCTCGATCCTAGCGACCGGCGAGTTGATCGGCGATCTGCCGGGCGCGCTGCAGCGTCTGGCAGACGTCTCGCGTGGGGAATACGAGGCGGCGCAGACCTACGCCAAGGTCCGAGGAGGATGCTGGGGCCTGCTCGGGTGCGCCGTCACTTCCGGGATCATCTTGGCGATCCTGATGTACTTCTGGTACCACGAGTTGCTCGGCGCGGTGCTCGAAGGCCTCGAATAGTCTCAAGGCGCGGTGAGGGGTGCCAGCAAGACGGCGCGAATGCGCGCGCCGATCGGATAGGCGGCGAGGATAAGGCAGCGTTCGCCCGGGCCGGTGAGGAGCTTGCGCCACCGATCCACATCCACGCCCTTCGCCCGGCTCTTGACGATCTCGACCGTGCCCTGCAGATCCCGCACCGCGCTGCGCAGCGCACTCTCGCGAAGTGGGAATTCGCCGAGTACGCGGTAGCCCGTCAGCCAAGGGCTCGCGACCGCCTCTTCGCCGGTGAGGTAGCCGTTCGAGTCGCCGAGCGCGAGGAGGCGGTGGGTCTGGGCCAGCGCACCGAGGGCATGCGCGCGGATCGCGGCGGGATCGGCCTCGTAGAGAAACGCGAGTGCCGACTGCGAGAGATTCGGCATCGGAGATCGGGCGAGGCGCTGACCGTCGCCGGCTCGAACCGCCCAGACTCCGTTCTCTGCCTTGCGCCCTATCCAAAGGAGGGCTTCCCGGCATTCGTTGCCGAACGAGACGAACTCCACACATCCGCCCAGGCGCAGCAAGTCCTCGTCGGTTAGCATCGGAGAGCCCTCGATGCCCACGAGGCGCTTCTCACGGCACCGCTCCGCGATCTCGAGCGGATCGGGCTGGTAGTCATCGAGGCTTGAAACGCGTCGGCCTTCCCTCCGGCGGCCGGGATCGGCGAGGGCGTAGTCGAAGTCGTCCAGGTGATCGAGGGCATTCTCCTCCTTGACTTCGGCATGCAGACCAGAGACGGCGAGGTTATGGCGCGCGTAAGCGGCGCGCTCGGGGTCGATCTCGAATCCGACGGCAGGCCCGCGCCGGGCGAGCGCGATGAGGTCGGCGCCGATACCGCAGGTCAGGTCTGCGACCTTCGCACCTTCGGGAAAGCGGGAAGCGTGGTAAGCGGCGATCGCTTCGTGATTGGCCTGCTCGAGGGCCTCGCGGGTGAAGAGCATTTCTCGGGCGAGGGCGAACTTCCGCTCGGCGCGTCGACGGAGGTCCCACTGCTCGAAGGCCCAACGTGCCGTTTCCGGGCTCGTCTCGCGGGCAACCCTTTCGATTGCGCGGGCTGAGGCGTCCTGGCCCTCGGCGAGAGCCAGAGCCTTCACATGATCGGCGGCCAGGGGCAAAGTCAGTTCGGCTGGACGTCGATCGAGAGAATCTTCCAGGTCTCACCGCGCTTGATGAGTTCGAGTCGCAGCAGGGCTTTCCCCTTTTCGCAAGTGAGGTCGGCTCGGTAAGGGACTTGGGTGTACGTTCCCGTGTCGCTGCTAGTCTTGCTCTCGACCTTCATGTCGGCCTTTCCCGTGAAGGAGGTCGTCTTGCCGAGCCCCTCTCTGGCGGTCTTGCAGAAGCTCTGAATGTCGGTATCGGTCATGCTCGGGTCGGCACGATCTCGCAGCGCGCCGGGATCCCAGTTGGTGGCGATCGCAGACGTCGATTCGTTTCCGAACGTGGTTGCTCCGGCGAGTATCGAGTCGACGTTCCCCTTGATCCAAAAGAAGGAGATGAGGCCGCCCGCGCAGCAGAGGACGACTACGATTCCGAGTACGATCAGGACGGGCTTCATGCGGCGAGTATGTCACGCGCACGCGTCGGTCGCGCCAGTCGTCGGGTAGAACCTCGGCTATGCTTTGGCTCCAAATGCTTTCGCTCGCGCTCTCGGGCGACCAGGTCAAGATGGACTACCCACCCACCCGCCGCGAAGAAGTCGTCGAAAAGTACGGAGGAGTGCAGGTCCCCGATCCCTATCGCTGGCTGGAAGCGATGGATTCCGACGAAGTGAAGAAATGGGTTGCCGCCCAGAACCAATTGACCTTCGCCTTCCTTGAGAAGATTCCCGAGCGCGAGATCATCGGAACCCGCATCAAGAAACTTTGGAACTTCGTGCGATTCGGCCTACCGATCAAGGAAGGTGGCAAGTACTTCTTTACGCGCAACAGCGGCTTGCAAGCCCAGCCTCCCCTCTATGTTGCAGACTCCCTGAACGCCACACCACGCCTCCTCCTCGATCCGAACACGCTGAGTAAAGATGGAACGGTGGCGACGGGCGGCTACACGCCGAGCCCCGACGGCAAACACCTTGCCTACTATGTACAGAGCGGCGGCTCGGACTGGCAGGAGTGGCGTGTCAGAGATGTGAAGACGGGTAAGGATTTGCCGGATAAGATCGAATGGAGCAAATTCTCCGGCTGCTCGTGGAGCAAGGACGGCAAGGGCTTCTATTACAGTCGTTACGACAAGCCTGCCGACGGTAAGGCTCTCGCCGATACGAATTACTACCAGAAACTCTACTATCATCGTCTCGGAACTCTCCAATCGATGGACCAGATCGTCTTTCAGAGACCCGACGAGAAAGAGTGGGGCTTCGACGGCACGGCAACGGACGATGGACGGTATCTGATCATCACCGTCTGGCAAGGTACGGACCCGAAGACACGAGTCTTCTACAAGGACCTACGAGATAAGAGCCTGCGTGTTCGCGAGCTGCTGACCAAGCACGATGCTCGCTACGAGTTCATCGACAACGACGGTCCTGTCTTCTGGTTTCTGACCGACAAGGATGCGCCCAACGCGAAAGTCGTCGCGGTGGACATTCGAAAACCCACAGTACTGAAGACGGTGATCGCTGAGCAGAAGCAGGTCCTCGAGTCCGCTTCGATGGTAGGGAATCGGTTCTTCGCATCGTACTTAAAGGACGCCAAGAGCCTCGTACGAATTCATTCTGCGACCGGTAAAACGCTGCGTGAAGTCCAGCTACCAGGCATCGGCAGTGCGAACGGCTTCGGTGGAAAACGCACGGACAAGGAGACTTTCTATGCATTCACCGGCTTTACGATGCCGAACACGATCTATCGCTTCGATGTGCCCACATCCAGGAGTTCGGTCTTCAAGAAGCCGACCGTCGCCTTCGATCCTGCAGGGTACGAAACCAAGCAAGTATTCTACAAGAGCAAGGATGGTACGCGCGTGCCGATGTTCATCGTGGCACGCAAGGGTGTAAAGCTCGACGGAAGCAACCCGACCTTGCTAACTGGCTACGGTGGATTCAATGCTTCGATGTCGCCCTACTTCTCGGTCATCAACCTCGTGTGGATGGAAATGGGAGGTGTGTATTGTCTGGCGAACCTGCGCGGGGGCGGAGAGTATGGCAAAGCCTGGCACGATGCGGGTCGACTCCTTAACAAGCAGAACGTCTTCGACGACTTCATTGCCGCCGCCGAATGGCTGATCGCTAACAAATACACCTCGACGCCGAAACTTGCGATCGAAGGCGGTTCGAATGGTGGCCTCCTGGTTGGCGCCGTCGTGAATCAGCGACCGGACCTGTTCGGAGCGGCGCTTCCCGGTGTGGGAGTGATGGATATGATGCGGTTTAACAAGTTCACGATCGGATGGGCTTGGGAATCGGATTACGGCTCACCTCAAGATCCCAAGTATGCGGCGGTGCTCCATAAATACTCGCCTTATCATAATGTGAAGCAAACAGCCTACCCGCCGGTATTGGTAACGACCGGTGACCATGATGATCGCGTGGTTCCCCTGCACAGCTACAAGTACACTGCGGCGATGCAAGCTGCGCAAACGAGCCCAAACCCGATCCTGATAAGGGTCGAAACTCGGGCGGGGCACGGAGGTGGCAAGCCCATGCAGATGGTGATCGACGAGTATGCGGATATGTACGCATTCCTCGTGAAGGTACTGAAGATGGACCTGCCTACGGGTTTCGGCAAGTAGGAGCGCGGAATGTCGTCTGGCGGCTTCCTACATCGGCTCCTCTTGAAGTTGCCGCCAGAGACCGCTCACAACTTGGCGCTCGCGGCAATTCGACGGGGTCTCGTGCGCGTCGACCTGCGCGATTCGGAGGGGCTCGGGCAAACGCTCTTTGGTGTCCACTTCCCGAATCCGGTCGGCCTGGCGGCGGGGTTCGACAAGAATGGCGTGGCGGCTGGGCGATGGAGCGACCTGGGCTTCGGCTTCGCCGAGATTGGGACGGTCACGCAAAACGCGCAGCCGGGAAATCCAAAGCCGCGGCTCTTTCGGTTACCCCGCGAGGGTGCCCTGATCAACCGGATGGGATTCAACAACGATGGCGCGGACAGGGTGGCGTCTCGACTCAAAGAGTCTCGCGAGCGGCGGATTCCTATCGGCGTGAATCTGGGCAAATCGAAGACCACGCCGCTCGAAGAGGCGGCCTCGGACTATGCGTACTCCTTCGGCCGCCTCTCGGCGTTGGCCGATTACGTGGCGATCAACGTTTCTTCTCCGAATACGCCCGGACTGCGCTCGCTCCAAGGCCGGGAAGCGCTCTTCGAGATTGTCGCCGGATTGCGGGCATCCGATCCGGACAAGCCGCTGTTCGTAAAGGTCGCGCCCGACCTCACGTTGGGCGAACTCGACGACGTGGTGGCGGTCGCCCACGATGCGCGCCTAACCGGCCTCATCGCGACGAACACAACGGTGGACCGAAGCATGCTGAACCGCGATCCGGCAATCGAAGGTGGGCTCTCGGGGCGGCCGGTAGCCGAACTGGCGAGCCTGACCCTGCAGTATTTGGCGCAGTCCTGCGAGCCCGAGTTGGTGCTGATCGGCGTCGGTGGCATTTTCGACGGTGACGACATTCACCGACGCATCGCACTGGGGGCTCACTTGTGCCAGATCTACACGGGGTGGGTCTACCAGGGTCCGGGCGCGATCGCGCGGATGATCGGCGAACTCGCGGAGCGGCTCCGTCGCGAGGGTATCCCGAGCCTCGACCGGCTTCGCCGCTCCTCCCTTCCGCTTCCCTAGGGAGGAATGCTGTCAGAATCAGGGCGATGGTCGCGATTCTCGTCACCGTGCTCGCATGGGCGATGCCCGTCGATCAAGACCGCGCCCAACTCACCGAAGCGATCAAGCTGCGCGACGAACGGGGGCAAGAATCGGGCCTCGTGGTCATGATTCAGCCGATGCTGGACGCGCCGAAAACCGCTCCGAAGTATCGCCAATGGTCGTTCGACTACCTCACCGCCGGATATGTGCCCTCTCAAAAGAATCCAGGTAAGAGCGAACTGAGATTCCTCTGCTATTCGCAGACCCGGCGACCGACCAACGACCCAGCGCCAGGCATCGTGCAGGTTCTGCTACGGCTCTGGTCCTACAATCGCAATCGCCTGAAAATCGACCATTCTGAGGCCTACGCTTCGCGGCAGGTTCACCTCTATCTCTGCGACGGCGGCGACTCCGGCGGAGAGCAGCGATTCGGCGAGGATCGTTACATCGACGAAGGGACGGGGCGGGCCGTCAGCCAGAAGGTCAACACGATTTACATCTACGACATGCCGACCTTCACGAAGGACCGGGTGGAAATGCTGCGGGAAATCGCCCACGAGTATGGCCACGCCACCCTCCCGCCGATCGGGCCGTTCTCCAAACCGGAGGATTGGGCCAACGGAGACCTCGGCGAACGACTTTACCTGCGCTGGCTGTTCGAGGACTTGGTGGTCCAGCGTCTTCAGCGCGGCGACGCGCTGGGCGTGACGACGGCGGGCCTGGAGCAGTACCTCAAGTCAAAGAGCGATCCGCTGATCCGCGCTGTGGCAACGAACGGGCCGAACCTCGAGCTGATGGGTAAGAAAGGCGAGGCCGCGATGAACGCTTACCTGGGCCTGGCCCTTTATGCCGAGCGGATTCTGCCCGCCAGTCTATTCGCGCGAGCGCTGGCCCTGACCGGCTCGACGAAGGCTCTCGATTTCGCACGGGCCGTGGTCGACGCGGCGGGCGAGCAACAATGGACCCTCCGGGTGCCCTATGGATTCGAAGGGAAGCGACTATGGATACCGGCCGGGAAGTCCAAGGTGACCGGCGCATCGGTCCTCTCGCGCAAGGGCGACTGGGTCCAAGTCCAAGCAGGTCGACTGCCGATCACGGTCGGATAGGCGCCGCGCTCCTCTCCGCGGAGCGGGCTAACCGAACCGCTTCCGCAAGGACCACGCAAGACCGGCCAGGGCCACGAGGGCGAGGCCTACGAGGGCGGCGAGGACCCAAAGCCGGCCATTCGTCACTTCGACTTCGGAGGTTCTCGGACCCGACTCGGGTTCGATCTGGGCGGTGATCGTAACCGTCCCTTCGGCGAGGTCCGTCCCAGCGCGGCTGGGCACAGCCTTTGCCTTGGACTCGTCGAGGGGTACTTCCACCACGCTGCCAACCCGGCGCATCTCTCGCAGGGCGTCCTCGAGGCGATTCTTGGGAATCTCGACCAGGACTTCTCCATCGTTCCGAATGGCATGTCCGCCCAAGGGCGCCGCCACGGCCTGCAGGTCAGCTTCGGCCCGTTCCGGGTTCGCGACTCGGAACCGGACGAAGGTGTTGTCAGGTATGTCGAGCGCCGTGGATTTGTTGACGTACGCCTCGGTCGCTCCCTGAGTCACGGACTTGTCCGCGGTGGCCGGCATGGCCCCGCCGGCCGTGTCCGGGCTCTCCATGGGTCGGGAGAGATTTGCATCGGTGTCGGCGGGGGCCTTTCGGGATGCGGATGAAGGCGCCGCCGCTGGAGGTGCGCCAGTAAAGGATTCGGGCTTTGCTTCGGCCTCGCCTGCGGCAGGAGCGCGTTCGGCAGCAGGCTGCCGGCTCCAACTGGCGGTTTCGCTCATTGTCGCCACGTCGCGAGTGCCCTCACGGGGAAGAAGGTTCGCGAACGCGACGACGATGAGCACGGCGGCTGCCGCACCCCATGCCAGACGACCTTGTGCGCCTGCAGGGGACCACCAGGGGCGTCGCTGCAAAGCCCTGAGGGTCCGATCCAGCCCGACCGGCTGGGGAGTCGTGGCAAACGCTTGCACCGCGCGAGTCAGGCCGCGGATTTCATCGACCTCCGCTCTCAGCATGGGGTCGGAGTCGATGGCGGCCTCCACTTCGGCCCTGCGGTCGGGCGGCAATTCCCGATCGACATAGGCTTTCAGGTCTTCACGCACGCTCATCGCCACGCCTCCTCGACGCCTCGCAGCGCCGTTCGAAGATTCAAGAACGCATGGTGCAATCGGCTCTTGACGGTCCCAACCGGAATTCCGAGCAGGTCGGCGGCCTCTTGATAGGTGAGGCCATCGATTTCGTGAAGCAGAACAACCTCCCGATGCTCGGTCGACAGGTTAGAGAGCGCGCAGCGCAGAGACTCCCGGTCGACGATCGATTGATCGATGCCGTCGTGGATCGGTTCCCCGTATGTTTCCAGCAGCCAGTCGACCGGAACCTCGGGCCTTCGCTTGCGGGCGAGATTCCGGCAATGGTTGAGGGCGATGCCGAACAGCCAAGTCCGCAGTTCGGATCGTCCCTCGAAGTCCTTCAATCTCTTCTGTGCCGTCACGAATGTCTCCTGTGCGGCATCGGAGGCCAGATCGGGGCCTAAGCGCCGCGCACAGAACCGCCAGACGTCGTCATAGTGCTGACGAACGATGCTTTCCAAGTCGGCCGCGGTGGGCCGGCCAGGCCTCTTCGAATTGGGCAGCATGTCGGCGCTTCTACACAGTATGTGTCCTGAGAGCCCTCGGGGGTTCATCGGATAGACTCCTACCCACGCATGACCGCCCGCGAAGACCCTGATTCCCTGGCTTGGAAGGTCGACCTCGGTGCCGAACGGCCGGGCAAGAGATGGCTGGTGTTCACGGTGGCACTTGCTGCGGGCCTCGTGGGGATCGTCCTGTTCCACCAGGTCGTGCTCGGCCTGATCGGGTGCTTGGCGATCTTGCTCTCCACCGCCGAGATGTTCCTCCCCATACACTACCGGGTCGATAAGTCCGGGGCGAGCGCCCGGGTCGGCCTGAGCAAGACGGCCATCGACTGGGCCTCGGTGCGGCGAGTGGACATCGGCACGCATGGAGTAAAGCTATCGCCGTTGGCCAAGGCGGACCATCGCCTCGACCCGTTTCGCGGCGTGACCCTGCGATTCTCCGGCAATCGCGACGAGGTCATAGACCTTGTAGAACGCTACCGAGCCGAAGCCGCACAGGAAGACGCTACTTCCGATCCACGAGCGGTTGAAGCAGTCGCACGTGATGGTACCAGCGCGCCCGAATGACGCTGAGTTTCTGTTCGTCTATCGGATCAAAAACGAAGCGAATCGCGGTGGTAAGTTCTTCGCCTTGAAACACGTAGAGGCGGGTGATTTCGATCAGATCTTCGGGTAGCCGACTGATGATGGACTCGATCCAATCGGCCTCCAGCTCAGCGTGACGCTGCAGATAAACGCCGACGAAGTCTTCGGCAAGCGGTACGCCGACGATACCCCCGCCCCGCTTCTGGGCAGCCCTACGACGAATCTCGTCTATGGACAGTGTGCGAGCGGCTTCGCGAGCGACCTTGAACAACTCTTCGCGGTTCGCCAGGTCACCACGATACGTCCGGGCGACCTTCTCGACCAAAACAGCCAGAACATCGTTCGCATCTTCCCGATCCTCGATCCATCTCTGAATGGTTCGGAGCACCTGCGGCAACATCTGAGGTGAGAGGAGAAGTTGCGCGACTTCTGCCGACCGATCGTTGGCGGGGGGAACCGAATTCCGCATGGCCTACGGTCCCAGTTCTTGTCGAAGAGCCTCGGGATTCGAGGCACTGCATTTCGGGCCGATCTCATGCCTGATCCCCAGCGCGGGTGTCAGTAGGCAGGCGATGACCAATAGGACGAGGAGAACTCGATTGGCTCGCTTCACTTGTTTCTGCCTCCTGTGGTCCGGCTTACGAATACGGCCATCATGGCATGGAGCAGCGGGTGATCGTCGGCATTCTCGGCGAACCGGCCCGCGCCCAAAGTCTGGTCGGCGAGAAGGGACTTCTCGAAGTGGTGGAAGGCCTCCTCCAGCAATACTCCGGCCAGCGAATATCGCCGGTCGATCTTCACGAGTTCAGGGGTAGAGGGATCGATTTCTTGTAATGCGATCACGTTCGCCAGGCATTCGCGGGCGACCTCCAGATCTCCTGCCGCGTAAGCATATCCAGCGAGGTTGTTCTGGAGTCGGCAAGCATAATGAACCAGATGTTGAGCCTCGATGGTCCCATCCAGGGCGAGCAACTGATCCGGGGGTTGACCGTTCAAGTGGCCGGCCATTAGCGAGAGCAACTCTTCGCCTCGCTTTTGGAGTTCCAAGGGGTCGTGCCTCAAGGCGAACCTGATGGCCAACAGGTTGATGCATGTCGGATAGTGCAGACCTTCGGCGAGAATCTGCTCGGCGAGCACCAGCAGGGACTCGTAGTCTTTGAATCCCTCGGCGGGATCGGCGGTCAGCCGGTCCTGGACCTGCTTGACCAGAATGGCGAGTTGCGGATCGACCGGGAGTGGGAAGTATCCCGTCGGCATCGGGACCGAAGCTCTCGGAAACGCGTCCCCGAAAAGCTTCTTGAGGCGCCGTTCGTGCGCTCCGAGGGGCCTGGACTCGTTGCCCACCGCGTCGACCATGAAATCACGACCGATTTCCATTGCCAAGGATTAGAACGCAAAACCGGCTCGCTATATAAACCTCTTTTGCGAGATTTTTCTCTTCGTCGGCCTGCGGAATCGCGTTCTCTGGAATGAATGCGCTCGTCCGTTGTTCAGGCACTAGGCAGCGCACGCGGGGTTTTGGCTAAAATGCGCCAACTTCAGGGGACCGATGAACGAGTTTTGGGAGCGTGAGTTGACGGAGGAGGAGGTCGAGCAGCTCGTCGAGCGAGCGGCCAACGAAGTCACGAGGCGCGGGATGACGGTTCCAGCCGTCCTGTTCCTCGAGCTGCACAAGCCCGTCGCGAACGTGGCCGCGCACGCCGCCCTGGCATTCGCGCCATTTCTGGTTCCTCTGTTCGGATTCGACGCGATCAACGATTACAGCCGTCTTCTCACTAAGCGTGTGCAGGTCGAACGGCTTATCCAACGTATCGAGGAGGCGGCGATGAAGCCGCCGAAGGAGGACGCAGCCTAATGCAGTGGAAAGACACGGGCTGGATCCAGATGGTCTTCTTGCTGGGAATGATCTTCATGATCCTCCTCAACATCAAGCGCGCCAAGGGGACCAAGGAGCTTTATATTCGGCGAATCGCCGGCTTGAACGCGATCGACGAGGCGATCGGACGATCGACCGAGATGGGCAAACCCGTCTTGATGGTGCCCGGCATCGGTGATCTGAACGCCATCTCGATCCAGGCCCTCAACATCTTCGCTTACGTCACCCGAACGGCGGCCCGGTTCGCGAATCCGATCCGGATCTGCATCGCCAACCCGGCGGTCTACACGGTCGCGCAGGAGATCATCAGCGACGTCTACCAAAAGGAAGGCCTCGGTGACCGCTACGATCCGGACTCGGTTCGGTTCGTGTCGGACCGCCAATTCGCCTTCGCTGCGGGCGTCTCCGGCATCATCCATCGCGAGCAGACCGCGGCGACCTTTTTTCTGGGTGAGTTCTTCGCCGAATCGCTGATCTTCGCGGAGACGGCAAACTCCATCGGAGCCATCCAGGTGGCTTCATCCACGGAAACGACCCAAACTCCATTCTTCATCGCCGCCTGCGACTATGTGCTCATCGGCGACGAGTTTTACGCAGCGAGCGCCTATCTCAGCCGCGAGCCGGTGCTCGTCGGAAGTTTGGTCGGTCAAGACTGGTGCAAGATCGCTGTGATCGGTTTGATCATTGGCGGGTTCATCACGAACTCGATCGAACAACCCAAGATGCTCAAGGACGAAGAGTCGGGCAAGATGCGCTATCTCAAGCGAGAAGAACGGCTTATCTACCGAATCTTCCATCCGGAAGTCGACCAGGAGAAGGAAGCGAAGTGAACTGGCTTTTCCTCGCTCAAGCAGAGACTCCCGAGTACAACTTTTGGAACGGGGCTCCCGGCTCCCCCGCCCTGCTGACCAAAGTCGTGATCGCCCTCCTCGTCGGCATCGGCATCATGATCGCGCTGATGTTCGCCCCGACCCGCCTGCGTCGGCCCCTGGTGGCACTCGCGACGTTCGTGGCAGGCGGCTTCTGGATGGCGAGCACGTTCTGGCCGACCGCGCCTGACGCGGTCACCGAGGGGAGAAACGCGTCGGAGAAGGTTGCGATCTTCTTGAAGGACGTTACCTCCGTGGTTGCCGACTTCTCGAACGTTCTTACCGCCTTCCTGCTCGGTCTCGGCATCTATTCGATCGTCTCGGTGCACGGCAAGCGGATTCTGAAGAGGCAGCAGGATTGGTCATTCAGCGTCGTCCTTTTTGCCAGCATCGTTTTGATGGCCATCTTTGGCTACGCGGACTGGATGGACGAGCAAAACAGAACGGCAGCCGTCACGGCGCTGAGCCCGGGATTCTGGAACCGGGGCCGTGATCTCCTCTTCGACGGCATGCTGCAGAACATGGACGCGGCGATGTTCTCTCTCATCGCGTTCTTCATCCTGTCGGCCGCCTATCGCGCTTTTCGTATTCGATCGGTCGAATCGACGATTTTGCTCTCGACAGCATTGATCGTGATGCTTTCGCTCATGGGAGTAGTTGTCAGCGCCTGGGACGGCTTGGCCGGCGATTTCGCCGGGGGCAACCTGAAGCTTTCTGAAATATCCAAGTTTATTAACTCGAACCTTCAAACACCTGGCATCCAGGCCGTGAAGTTTGGCTTGGGAATCGCGACCCTCGCGATGGCGATGCGTATTTGGCTCAGCCTCGAACGAGGAGGATTGAACAGCTAATGGCAACGAACGATCCCACCCCGAGAAGCTTTGGTCAGCGGCTCCAGTCGCTGAGCAGGCAAACGGTCTACCTGATCCTGATCATCGTGGTCAGCGCTTCCGTCTTGATCTCGAAGTTCATGGGGCTCACTCTGCCGAACAAGCCCGGCGCGGGTTCCCAAGACTTCTTCGCGGCGATCATGGCGATCCCGGAAGGGAGCACGGTGTTCATTCAGTCCGACGTCACCAACTCCACCCGAGGCGAGAGTGCCGGCCAGTTCGAGGCGCTGCTTCGAATCCTGATGCGCCGCAACATCAAGTTCGCGGTCTTTTGTGCTTCGGGCGAGCCCCAGGCGCCCCAGGTGGCCATCGACGTCATCGCCCGAATCAACGCTCAGCGGATCGCCAATGGCGAAAGGGCTTATGAGCGTTGGAACGACTGGGTTTCGCTTGGACTCTTCCCCGACGGTCGAGCCACGGCGAAGGCGATGATGGCGAACCTGAGGACTGCCATCGACAAGAAAGACACGCCGCCCGGCAAGCCGCCGACCGATGTTTGGCAATCGCCGGTGATGGAGAAGCTCAAGGTCATCGACGACATCGGACTCTATATCCTCGTCACAGCCTCCAAGACGTCCGACATCCTCGTCGAGCGCCTGAAGTTCGCTCCGGTCACCTACGGCGACGTTCCGCTTCGAACGAAGCTGGGATGCATGGTTACCGGCGTCATGGGGCCCGAGACGAACAACTACTATCGATCGAGCCAGATTTTCGGCGTGGTCATCGGGCTGAACGGTGCAGTCGAAATTGAGCATTTGATGGAGAATGGGATTAAACCGGGCCAGTCGGAAACGTACCGCTCGCTCTCGATCGAAGGCTTCAAGGGTATGCAGAACTACGCGAGGGGCATGGCTTACTACTTGGCTCTTCACACCGCGATGGGACTCCTCATCGTTCTCGTCATCATGGGCAACGTCGGTATGTGGCTCACCAGGCGCCAGACCGGGGGAGGTGCCTAGATGGACTATTCGTTCATTAAACTGACCGTCGGTCTCATCGCCACTATTGGTCTCTACAGCATCCTGTACCGGGAGAACAAGTTCTATCGGTTGACGGAGCACATCTTCGTGGGGCTCGCAGCGGGCTGGTCTCTGGTCGCACTTTGGACGGTCACGCTGAAGGACATGTGGTGGAGCAAGATGATGGGCGCCGAAGCGTCGGAGACCTCCGGGGTCGTCGCGGGCTACTGGCCCTACGTGTTCCTGCTGCCGATCGGACTGATGGGCTACTTCGTCTTCAACCGCAAGCACAGTTGGATGAGCCGCATCCCGATCGGCATTATCCTCGGTCTCGTCGTGGGTCAGGAGGCCGGTGCGTGGCTGAAGCGCGATCTCCCCCAAATCGAAGCCGCGATGAAGCCCATCGTCCCGAACACGGAGGTCGGCTTCTTCGTCCCCACGGATCCCGTGGCGGGCGCGCTTTACCCATCACAAATGCTCGGGAACATCATCTTCCTCACGACGATGCTGACCGTGCTCAGCTACTTCCTATTCAGCTTCGACTTCAAGACGAAGTTCATGCAGAAGAGCACGCTCACGGGGCGCTGGCTCTTGATGATCGGCTTCGGCGCGATCTTCGGCAACACGGTCATGACGCGCTTTACGCTCCTCATCGACCGCATGTACTTCGTCTGGATCGAGTGGCTCATCCAAGGCGTGTTCAAGATGGGTTAGCCTCTGGCCGATATCAGCGTCACCGCCGTCGTGCTTCGTCGCTACGACTCCGGGGAGGCCGACCGGAGGCTGATTCTGTACACGCGTGAATACGGACGGCTCGACGCGGTGGCCAAGGGAGCACGTAAGGGGGCTTCCAGGCTGGCCGCCGCGAGTGAGCCGCTTTCCCTTGCCGTCCTGCATCTCTCCGAGGGTCGGGGGCGGCGGTACGTGACCCAGTCTCAGCCCATCACCTCGTTCCCGGGATTACGCACGCAGTACGAGCGGCTCGCCATGGCCCTGGGTCTCGTCGAACTGTACGCCACGGTGACTCAGGCCGGGCAGGTCGATCCCGATCTCTTCGACTTGCTCGAAGTCTCGCTTCGGCATCTGGAGGCGCATCCAGCGCCGCGCGCCGCTCTCGTCTGGGCCGAGTTGAGACTCATGTCGGCCGAGGGTGTGCTCCCGCGGTGGGAAAGATGCGTCGAATCGGACCGGCCGATACAGCCCGGCGTCAACTGGGTCTCGCCATCGGCGGGCGGCCTGGTCGATCCTTCCGTTACCGGAGCGGTCGACAAGTTCGAGGTCGCGGCGGAGGTTCTCGTCGGGCTGGCCCGTACCGCTGAACTCGACGCGCCCCCGGAGCGCCTGAGGCGAGATACAGACTGTCTGTGGGTGCTGCACAGGCTATGGATGCACCTCGCTCACGGGCCGCTGCCGGCGCATACGTCCCTGCTTCAGACGTGAGAAACACTCGCGAAAGGCTCGTTTCTCCCGTTGACCGCACGCGTCGGGAGGTGTAGAATAGGGGAACGCTCAATTTGAATTGGGTCAAGGAAGAGGCATACGAGGAGGATTAGCATGAAGCGACTTTGCATTCTTGCGGCGGGTCTAGGATTGGCGACCATGGCGGGCGCGCAGCCGCAGGACATTACGCCGACGAACCTCGGGGTTCGCGTCGGCTTTGGATACCCGTTGGACGACGCGACGCGGGACATCACGAAGACCCTGATCGGAGTAGGGGTGGACTACTACTTCCCGGTCCGCTACATTCGTGACTCCGACACGTATCTCAGCATCGACTGGCTGGGCAAAAGCGGTAGCGGGGCGAAGGGCAACTTCTTCCCGATCATGCTGAACCAGAAGTGGTACTCCGCGAATCAGACCTACTTTGGCACCCGAAGCTACGGATTCGTGGGGCTGGGCATCGCGGTCATCGACATCAACTCGACCAAGACCACGATCGGTGCGCGGTTCGGATTCGGCCTCGAACTCGGTCCGAACATGTTTACCGAAGCGACCTTCGTGTTCAGCGATGTGGCGGACGGGGCGAAGGCCAATAGTGTCGGAGCGTACTTCGGCTATCGCTTCTAGGCTCTAGGACTTCCTTGTCAGGCCCCGCGAGATCGTCGCGGGGCCTGTTTGCTTGATTATGACCTTGCTCACGCTCCTCGTCGCCGGAATCACCGCTCCTCCGTCGGACCTCCTCGCCTTCGCGTTGACTCGATGGAGGGAAGAGCCGTCGATGCGCGTCGAGGATGCCTATAAGTGGCTCTACCACGCGGCCCTCGGCGCCGATCACGCCGTCGACGACTACGAGTCTGTGCGGACATGGATACTCCGCGAATGGTCCGGGCTCGGCCCCGCCCGACGCCATGAACAGGAGGTAGTTCGGCTCAGCCCCGATGGCCGATGGCTCCGAGTTAACTTGAGGCCGTACCGCGACCGAGGCGGCGATCCCGAGTTTCTGGCGGCCCTATTCTTCGCCTCTGCCGAGGGCTCTTCCCCACCAGTAACAGACTTCCGCAGGGAGTGGCTGCAGCTGGGTGAGTACCTTCGCCGGAGGTCGGTGGGGCGGATCGACCGGAAGGCGTGGGAGCGGCTCGATCGCGAAACTGCGGCCCCTGGCTACCCTGCGATCCACCACTCCAGCGCATACCGACAGGCGAGCCGCCCGGCCTACCGGGTGATCCGCGGCGACCTATGGATCGGTCAGATTAGCCAAGCTGAGCGCGTCGAGGTTCCAGTCGTCGCGTTCACCGCTTGCGAGACGTCGGCTCCCCGCGAGCGCGATCATAGCTGCGTTGTCCGTGCAGAGATCGGGCGGCGGGCAAATGAACGCTAATCCTCGGCGGTAGCAACCGTCCTGCAACCGGCTTCGAAGGGCCTCGTTGGCGGCAACGCCCCCCACAAGGGAGAGGCATCGGCTCTCGGTCTCTTCGGCGGCGGCGAGGAACTTGGCGGTGAGGACGCCCACGATCGCCTCCTGAGCCGAAGCCGCGGCGTCGGCGACCTTCAACTGGTTGCCCTCGCGTTCGACCAGGCGCAGGACGGCCGTCTTGAGACCGCTGAAGCTGAAATTGAATGGATCGCCGGGCAGGGCTCGGGGGAGCGGATATCGTTTGGGGTCGCCTTCTAGTGCAGCCTGTTCGATTGCTCGGCCCCCGGGGTATCCCAAGCCGAGAAGCCGGGCCGATTTATCGAAGGCCTCGCCCGCGGCGTCGTCGAGCGTCTGGCCGATCAGTTCGTATCGGCCAGACTCGTGGACGAGCACGATCTCTGTGTGGCCTCCGGACACGATAAGCGCCAGGTGCGGGAAGGTGACATCGGCTCGAAAACCCTCGGTCTCCGCCAGTACGCTCATCAGATGGCCCTCCAGGTGGTGGACTCCGACGAAGGGGCGCCCTAAAGCGTAGGCGAAGCCCTTAGCCGCGGTCAAACCGACGCTCAAGCCGCCGATCAGGCCGGGCCGGTTCGTCACCGCGAGCCCGGATATCTCGCCAAGGCTGGCGGCGGCCCGTTCTAGGGCTTCCTCGACGACCGGAAGGATGGATTCGACATGCGAGCGAGCAGCAGCCTCTGGCACGACGCCGCCCCACTTTTCATGCAGGCTCGCTTGGCTGCTGACCACGTTCGACCGGACTCGTCGGCCTTCGACGAGGGCTGCACTGGTCTCATCGCAACTGGTCTCGATGCCGAGCACCAGGCCTTCGAAGAGCGGTACATCAGTCATGCTTCCACATCACGACCGCATCTTCGCGGTTGTCCGGGTAGTAGCGCTTGCGCACCGCGGATCGCACGAAGCCGAGGTCCTCATAAAGGCCGATGGCCGCAGTATTGCTCGCCCTCACTTCGAGGGTGGCACAGGTCGTGCCCCGCGCTTGGGCCGCGTCGAGAAGGGCGGAGACGATGCGCTTTCCGATTCCGCGGCGGCGATGGTCGGGCGAAACGGCGACGGTTGTTACGTGGGCCTCGTCGATCATGATCCACACGCCTCCGAAGCCGACTATCCGGCCGTCTGCGACGGCCACCAAGAAGACGCCATAGGGATGATCGAGCTCGTTGACGAAACTTCGTTCGGACCACGGCGAGGAGTTCGACTGCTTCTCGATTTCGATGATCGCTGGGATGTGTCCGGCCTCGAGCGGGACGAGTTGGATCCCGGTGGCAGTGGACTTCTGGCGAGGGGAGCGCTTATCCGCCAAGATACGCTTCTTTCACCTTGGGATTCGTGAGCAAGGCCTTGCCGGTATCGGAGAGCACGATCCGGCCCGTCTCCAGGACGTAGGCCCGATGCGCGATGTCGAGGGCGCGGTTTGCGTTCTGCTCGACGACGAGGACGGTGACGCCTTCGGCGTTAATGTCGAGGATGATCTTGAAGATTTCGGTCACGAGATTCGGCGCGAGCCCCAGCGAAGGCTCGTCGAGGAGCAGAAGCTTGGGCCGGCACATCAAGGCGCGCCCGATCGCCAGCATCTGCTGCTCGCCCCCGCTGAGAGTTCCGGCGTTTTGCTTGATACGCTCCTTAAGTCGGGGGAAGCGCTGCATCACTTCCTCCATGTCTTTGCCGACTCCGGCATCCCGGCGTATATATGCCCCCAGTTGGAGGTTCTCGCTCACCGACATGTTCGTGAAGATTCGACGCCCTTCGGGTGATTGAACGATGCCCATCGACACGATATCGCACGCCTGCGTCTCGGAGATGTCCTGATCCATGAATTGGATCGAGCCCGTTCGGGCTCTTTTGAGGCCGCTCAGGGTTCGCAGAAGGGTGCTCTTGCCGGCTCCGTTAGAGCCGATGATCGAGACGATTTCCCCTTGGCCGACTTCCAGACTGACGTCCATCAGGGCATGGATCGCGCCGTAGTAGACGTTGATCGATTCGACCCTCAGCATGCTACTTGGGCGCCTCCAGGATTTTGCGCATTTCGTCGGAATCCATGTTTGCCTTGGTCACCAGGGCGGCACCGGTATCGATTCGAGCCTCGACCGGCCTTCCCTGGATCTTGTCGAGGATCGTTTTGACACCGAGATAGCCCATTCGGTGCGGATTCTGGACGACGAGCGCGTCGATCTCGCCCGCGCGAAGCGCGTCGATCAGCTTGGTCGAAGCATCGAATCCGACAAACCGAACTTTGCCCGCCCACCCATTCGACTGAAGTGCGCGAAGCATTCCGAATGTGGAGGACTCGTTGGGGCAGAAGATGCCGTCGACGTCCAAGGAGCCGTCTGGCCGCTTCAGTGGCGCGAGGAGGCTTTCCGCTTTGGTCTGGGCCGATTCCGTCGTCGGTCCGGCGTGCTGGTTCTCACTGACGACCACGATATCTGGGTTGGATCGCATCACCTGAAGGAAGCCGTCTTCGCGCTCGCGCGTCGAGGCAGAACCTTCTTGGTAGCGCAGCACGACCACGCGGCCCTTGCCACCGAGGAGCCGCTCCATTTCGTGGCCCGCCGTTTCCCCACCCTTGAAGTTGTCGGTGGCGACGAAGCTGACCACCTCGACGTCCTTCAAGGCCGAGTCGATGATGAGGACTGGGATGTCGGCTCGCTTCGCGGCTTCGACGGGCTGGCGGAGGGCAGTGTCGTCCAGCGGAGCGAGGACGATGCCGTCGACGCCTCCCGTGACGAAGTCTTCGACGACCTTGATTTGGCTCTCGCGATCATCTTCCTTCATCGGGCCCTTAAACGTCACTTCGACCCCGAACTCCTTGCCCGCTTCGAGGGCGCCCGCTTGGACCGATTTCCAGAACTCGTGGGTCGAGCCTTTGGGAATCACCGCGATGTGCAGGTTCTTTGCCTTGCCGGGCTTTGATCCGGTCGCGCTTTCGGCGGCCTTCTCGCCACAGCCGGCGAGGCCGAAGAGGAGGGCGAGGCCCAGGCACATCGACGCGAACTGGCGCATGCGAACAGTATGGGCCAAAGCCTTCACGCTATACTTTGGGCCGATGTATCGAATCCTGGTGATCGACGACGAAGACGAGGTTCGCGCCGGGGTCAGGCGACGACTGGAGCGCGCGGGCTTCGAGGTAACGACCGCCGAGACCGCCAACGAAGGCATCGAGCTCATCAAGAAAGAAGAGCCCTTCGACGTCATCGTGACCGACATGAGCATCGAGGACCCAGAAGCGGGGCTGAGAATCCTCACCGCAGCCTTCACAGTCGACCTGCTGGCCGAAGTGATCGTCATGACTGCCTACGGCAACGTGGCGAACGCGGTGGAGTGCATGCGCCGTGGAGCCTACGACTACATCGAGAAAAACCAGCCGGGCGTCGACACCTACGAGATCCTCATCATGAAGATCGAGCAGGCCATGGAACAGCGCCGCCACGATATGCGCGCGGTCCAGCGTTGGGAGCGCGCGGCCAGGGCCCAAGAAAAGAGACTGGCCGAGCGTGAGGCCTAGGCCGGTCGGGTTGCTGTAACGGCTGGCAAAGCAACGCGCGCAAACCTCACGGAATTCGAGCCGAAACCCACCAGACCGGTAGGAAGGCGATGGCCGCCATTTGCGCCAAAGGGAAATCTTTCCTCGTGAACGCAGTCGTCACCAGAAGTTTCGCTCGATGGGGGGCAACCCCCGAAAACTAGCCTCCACACAACCGAGGAGACTGCCACGACCCTCACTCCTCAATCACACTCCAGCCCATAGGGCCGGCCTCGCCAGCCGGCCCACTTTTTGTTTGTCGACCTGCAACGGTTGCCGGGTACCGCGGTTCTGTCGTTTCACGAGCCGAAAGCTCGCCCATGAGGGCAATGGAGGTATCTAATGAAACGAACCAGTATCCGCCGCGGACTTCTCGATCCCGGCCTCGTCGTCACTTTCTGCGGCCTCGCTGCCGCCGCCCAAGCCGGTCCGATCGGAATGGTCCGCGTGGATGGCCCCGGCGCGTTCTCGCTCACTTGCATCCACGGACCAGTCGCCGCCGACGGGGCCCATCCCTTGGGCGGCGGTATCGCCTGGGTCACCGGCGGCGCAATCACCGAGGACGCCGGGGCCGTCTGGGACACCGTCGATATCACCGGTACCGCTCAGCACATCATCTCCCCACACGGTGAGGGACCGAACGCCAACATCTACGTCTACGGCAAGTCCGCCAGCTCCTTGCTGAAGGCTACCGGCGCCTACATCGACGGTGCGCCCGCAGGCGCCAGCTTTCCGCATCTCCACCACACCAACGAGTACGACGCTTCCCTGTCCTACACGGTCGTCCGATCCTGGGGGCTCTCCGACATCACCGGCTACACCCATGTCGTCTGGGGCAAGCACACCGATTACCCTTGCCAGCGTCGCTATGCCCAGCTTGTCGCCGACCAGATGATGCCCGGCGCCGTCACCGCCCGATCCGGAGTCGCCATGATCCGCACGACGCCGTCGATGTCATCGATGGACTTGCTCGTCGCTTTCCCCCAGATCCTCCCGATCGAGATCATCGCTCTCGAGCTGAGATCAGGACCCCCCGGCGCGCAGGGTGGATTAATCACGACCCTCGCGAGCAGCGGCATGTTCCAGTCCGTCGAAGGCATGGGCTCGACCCTTACCCTGATGGACCGCACAATTCCCGCCGGAGTCCTCCCCATGCTAGAGGCTGGGCAGGCCTACCTCTCGCTGCGAACCACGGCCAACCCCACCGGCGAGATGCGAGGTCAAATCGTCGCCGGGACCGCCCTCCTTCGGCTCCAGGTCGGGCTCGACGCCTATGGCGGCAACCACAGCGAACAAGGCATCGAGGTCTGCCTCTCAAAGAACGGTGAGACCGTCGAGGGGCAGACCCTATGGCCGCAGAACGGCTTCCTCTCCTACTCGACCTTGCGCCGGGGGATCTACGACGTCTCGGTCAAGGGCAGCCATTGGCTTCGCAAAACCCTCCGCGGCATCCTCATCACCGACCAGGGAATGCAATGGCAAACATCGCTCTTGAACGGCGACGTCGACGGAGACAACGACGTGACCATCGGCGACTTCGGCCAACTCTCGGCGGCATTCGGCACGATGGAAGGTCAGGCCGGCTTCGATCCCGACGCGGATCTCGACGGCGATCGCGAAGTCACGATAGGCGACTATGCCGTTCTCTCGACGAACTTCGGACAGGTCGGCGACGACCTGTAACCGACTCGCGGCCGCAGCCTCCCTGCCGATCCCTCTCCTTTGCCGAAGGAGGGGGATCGCGGCTTACCGAACTACGGGAACACTACGATTGCTGGAAAATCCCATCGACCACTCGACGACCTCCGAAGACCGCTCGAAGACCTCCACAAGTGATCATCGGGACTCTTCTTGTGTTCGTAGTACCTCTTCTGGAGAAACTGTAAGATGGTCGCGGTTCGGGAGCCCAAGCCATCCCCCGGCTACCTCCCATATCCCGGTAGCCCGCGGATGGGTTGTGCCGCGGGAAGGCGGCCTCGAATCGGGAAGGGAGCCGCGCCGCTAAGAGTTCCTCGATGCGCCCGCAGCATCGTTCGGCGACACGTCCATCAGGGGTAGGCGACGCCGGAGGCGTCTAAGATGCATTAGCCCGGGGTCGAAGACCCCGGGAAGATGAGCCCCGCGATTCAGTCCGACCCCGAAGGGGTCGCAGAATCCCGAGGGGTTGTGGCACCCCTGCGGGGTGCGCCCATCGTTGCGCACCATTTCCCCGGGTCTTCGACCCGGGGTTATTGGGTTTTCGACCCCATCGGGGTCGAGGACTCGCATCGTTGGCTCTCCCACCTTGGCACAATCAAGCATTCCACCATACCGGTAGCCCGCGGATGGTTTGTGCCGCGGGAAGACGGTCATGATCCGGGGGCGCGAACCATCCCCCGGATACCTCCGCCAACGTTTGCTATCTCCATCCCGGTAGCCCGAGGATGGGTCGTGCCGGGGGACGACGCGCTCGCATCATCGCCGCCTTCGTCCTCGGCGTAAGAGGGCCCCCGGCCTCTTGTATCGCGAGGCGCTCGGCGGCTAGGCTGAATGGGATGGAGCCACAAGGACGCGGCTCGGGGGCTCGGCATCCAGGTCACCTCGGGTTCATCGAGGGGATGCGGGGGATCGCCGCGTTGTATGTCGTGCTCCAGCACGTCTGCACGCTCATCGACCCGTACTACAAGATGCAGCGACCGGACGCGGAGCCTCGCTGGCTCGCCGTCGTGATGGCGCCGATGTGGTACGGACACCTCGCGGTTGCGGCGTTCATCGTCATCTCCGGGTATTGCCTCCAGCTCTCGCTTTACAATAAGGGAGACGGGCGGATCGCCAGCCTGAAGCGGTTCTTCGCTCGCCGCTGTCAGAGGATCTTGCCGCCCTACTATGCGTGCCTCGGCCTTTCGCTCGTCATCGTCTGGCTCGTGACCTCGCGGCAGAAGGGCCTTCCCTGGTCCCAATACCTCCCAGTCACCTGGGAGAACTTCCTCGCTCACGTGTTCATGGTGCACAACCTGCGCCCCGAATGGATGTACAAGATCAACGGGGTTCTGTGGAGCATCTCGATCGAGTTCCAACTGTACTTTCTCTTCCCCGTCTTGGTGGTGGTGCTCTGGCGGTGGGGGCGGGCGGCGTTGATGCTGCCTCTGCTGGCCCTGGCGGTGGCGCTGCTCTGGGCGTATGCACCGGCGTGGAAGCTGTACGTTTGGTTCATCCCGCTGTTCGGATTGGGGATGGCGGCGGCGCAGCTCGGCTTCGATCCGAGGGTGACGACGCGGGGGAACTATCGGGCCTGGATGACGATTGCGGGGTTCTTTGCCGTGCTGACTGTTGCGTCGATCTTCGCCTTCAAGGAGGTGGCGGCGCGGGATTCGCTGGCGGGTGTGGCGGTGGCGGCGATCCTGGCTGCCGGTGCCGTAGCTCCCCGGCGCCGGGTGTTTCGGTTCTTGGGCTGCAAGTTCCTGTTGTGGCTGGGCGCGTTCTCCTACAGCCTCTATCTGGTGCACCATCTCGTGCTGCAGGTGCTGTACGTCACTCGCCCGAGCGGGGTGGACCAGGTGTCGGAGAAGTGGCTGTACTTAATGTCGATGCTGCCCGTGGTGCTGCTCGTGTGCTGGGTCTTCTATTGGTTCTTCGAGCGCCCCTATGCCAAGGCCAAGCCAGCGGCGAAGCGGTACCCTTGATCCATGATCCAGGCCCCCCCAATTCATCCCGGCCGCCGTCTCCGCGAACTCTTCGGTCAAGGCATCGTTCCGATGCCGGGGGTCTTCAACGCGATCTCCGCTCGGGCGGCCGGGGCCGAGGGCGCCCCGGCCCTCTACTTGAGCGGCGCCGGGGTCACCAACGCACTGCTCGGCGCGCCCGACATCGCGCTGGTGACCCTGGACGAGATGTCGGGGCAGGCGGCCCACGTCTGCCAGGCGGTCAGACTGCCGGTGCTGTCGGATGCCGATACTGGCTTCGGTGAGGCGTGGAATGTGGTTCGTACCGTCATCGAGATGGAACGGGCGGGCCTGGCAGGCATCCACTTGGAAGACCAGGTGAGCCCGAAGCGATGCGGCCACCTCGACGGCAAGCAGGTGATTCCGGCCCATGAGATGGCGGCAAAGATCTGCGCCGCTGTCGACTCCAAGCGCGACCCATCCTTCCTCATCGTGGCCCGGACCGACGCCCGGCATGTCGAGGGCCTGGATGCGGCTCTGGATCGGGCCAAGCGCTATGTCGCTCACGGCGCCGATGCGATCTTTCCCGAAGGGCTAGAAACGGAATCCGAGTTCGAGGCGTTCAGACGAGCCGTAGACGTCCCGCTCCTCGCCAATATGACCGAGTTCGGCAAGACCCCCATCATCCCGGTCACTCGATTTGCCGAGATGGGCTACCAGATGGTGATCTTCCCGATGACGGCCTTCCGCGTAATGCTCAAGGCCATCCTTGCGTGCTATCGCCAACTTCTCGACGAAGGTACACAAGGGGGCTTTCTTGACCGGATGAAGACGCGGCAGGAACTGTACGAATTGATCGAGTACGACGACTACTCGGCGAATGATCGACAGTGGTCCGAACGGAGCCGTCGCGACTGAATCCATAATGAAGCATGAAAGCAGTCGTGATGGCAGGCGGAGAAGGCTCGAGGCTTCGACCCATCACGGCGAACCGGCCCAAGCCCCTCGTTCCGATCGGAAACCAGCCGATCATGGAACACATCCTGGGCCTCCTCCATCGCCACGATATCGATGAGGTGGTCTGCACGCTTCACTACCTCGCCGACGAGATCCAAAGCTACTTCGACGATGGTAGCGACTGGAACATGCAGCTTGACTACAGCGTAGAGGACACCCCGCTGGGCACTGCGGGCAGCGTCAAGAAGGCTGAACCTTTGCTGCGCGGAGGGGCCGACGACGGCACCTTCGTCATTATCTCGGGCGATGCCCTGACCGACTGCGACCTGACCAAGGCGATCGAGTTTCATAAGGCCAAGAAGAGCCTTGCCACGCTGATCCTCTATCGCGTCGAGAGCCCGCTCGAGTTCGGTGTGGTGATCACCGACGAAAGCGGACGCGTGGTGAGGTTCCTCGAAAAGCCGAGCTGGTCTGAAGTCTTCAGCGACACCGTAAACACCGGCATGTACATTCTCGAGCCGGAAATCTTCGACTATATGGAACCCGGTCGCGCCTACGACTGGAGCCAGGACATCTTTCCGACGCTCCTCCGCGAGGGAAAGCCCATGTATGGCTATGTGATGGAGGAGTACTGGTGCGACGTCGGTACCCTCGGCCAGTATCGCGACGCGCAGGAGCACCTCTTAAGCGGCCGCACCTCGCTGCCCGTGCTCGGGGAACAAGTCGATCCTGGGGTGTGGCTGGGGGAAAACTGCCAGATCGATGCGCTTGCACAGGTCATCCCACCCATTTGCATCGGCCGCAACTCGAAGATCAAGGCCCACGCCCGGATTGGCCCCTACACCGTGATCGGGGACAACTGCCTCGTCGAGGAAGCGGCCAACGTCGAGCGCTCGGTCGTTTGGGATAGCACTTACATCGGTCCGAACGTTGGAGTTCACTCCGCGATCGTCTGCTCGAAGTCGACCATCAAGCGCGATACGGTAGTTCGGGAGGATGCCGTCGTGGGGGACCGTTGCCTGATCGACGTCGGCTGCACGATTCGCCCACGCATCAAACTGTGGCCCGACAAGATCATCGAACGCGGCTCCACGGTAACGATGTCCCTCGTATGGGGAAACAAATGGCGGGGGACCTTGTTCCGCGAACTGGGTGTAGCCGGCCTCTCCAACCTCGAGATTACGCCCGAGTTCGCCACCCGGCTCGGCTCCGCCTTCGGGAGCACCCTTCCCGAGGGCTCGACCGTGATCACGGCTCGCGACTCGACCCGCAGCAGCCGGATGATCAAACGTGCGGCGATGGCGTCGCTTCTCAGCGTGGGCTGCGACGTCCTCGACATGCGCAGCACCGCCGTCCCCATCGCGCGGCACTTCATTAAGGCAAGCGGAGCGGCGGGGGCTCTGAACGTGCGGAAGCTGCCCGGCAATAGTCGCGTAACTCTCATCGAGCTTTTCGATGCACGCGGCGCCTATCTGACCAAAAACCTGGAGCGGAAAGTCGAGACCCACTTCTTTCGCGAGGACTTCCACCGAACCGATCCCGATGACTTGGGCAGTATCGAATTCGCGAGTCGAGCGATCGAGGAGTACCAGTCGGACTTCTTCAAGGTCCTTGGACCTTCGATCGGAGGGAGACGAACGAGGATGGTCTGCGACTACGGGTTCGGCGCGATCTCGTCGATTTTCCCGGCCATGCTCGGGCGGATCGGCGCAGAATCGATCAGCATCAACGGCTACAACGATGCCAAGCGTGCGCCACGCAGCGAGCCGGAGGTCACCGCCCACCTCGAAAACCTGCGGCAGATCGTCGGCACGCTGGGCTACGACATGGGCGTTCTCTTTACGGACGAGGGCGAGCGCCTGAGTCTCGTCGATGATAAGGGTCGCACCATCGCCGGGGCAACCCTGTTGGCTCTCCTTTGCCAGCTCGTCGCCCGAACCCACGCGGGCGCCACGATCGGCCTCAGCGTCACGGCGCCCAGCCGTCTCGAGGAGATTCTCGACGAGGAGAGCGTTCACGTCGTTCGAACGAAGGCCGACACGCGCTCACTCATGTCGACCAGCCTCGATGCCGGCGTGGTATTCGCCGGCGACGAGCGAGGCGGTTTCATCTTCCCCATCCTGCATCCCGGCTTCGATGCGATGCTCACTCTGGCCAAGCTGGTCCAGATGCTGCAAGAGACCGGCGATACCATCAGCGATCTCGTCGATCGGCTGCCGGACTTCCACATGGCTTACGAACAGGTGCGCTGCCCGTGGGAGATCAAGGGCACCGTGATGCGCGTCATCAGCGAGCAGAGCCATGACGCGGGTCGCGTCGAACTCCTCGACGGCATTAAGATCTACAACGGCCAAGGCTGGGTGCTCGTGCTTCCAGATGCCGTCGAGCCGGTGTTCCACGTTTATGCCGAGAGCGAGTGCGACGATTCGAGCTATGCGATGGTCGGCGACTATGTCCGGCGGATCGAGGAACTTCAAGCCGGGTCCTAGGCCTCTAAGCATCGCCGCGAGCCCCATTGTGAGCGCATCAAGGCTGAATCGCGAGAAACTTGCAGCACTCTGCCGGGCAAACACCGCAAGAGTTCGGCGGCCTACTTCCGAATCACGATCCGCCCCTCTTGGCGTGCTTCCAGCGGACGGTGGGCGCGGAAGTAGTCCACGAGGGCGTCGATATCGACGAAGCCGAGATCGATGCGGTGGCCCTTCGCGTTCTTCAGTACCTCGTGACCGTCGCCGCCGTTGGCCATAAAGGTGTTCAGCACCACGCGATAGGTTCGCTTCGGATCGAGCGGCTGTCCTGCGAGGACGACCTTCCCGATGCGAGAGCCTGCGGGCTTGCCGAGATCGATCTCGTACGAGGTGCCCTTGGAAACGTGAACGAGGGCTCCGGAAGCCTCGGGCAGCTTGCCGACTCCCCATTCGAGCGACTGGAGGATTTCCGCGCCCGTCAGTTCCAGAAGCGTCAGGGTGTTGCCGAAGGGCTGGACCGCGATCGCCTCGGCGTAGGTGATTAGCCCGGCGTCGATCGAGGCGCGGACGCCCCCGCCGTTCATGAAGGCGAACTCCGCGCCGGCCTTCTGGGTGTAAGCGAGTTGGGCGTCGGCGACGACGTTGCCGACTGGGCTTTCGCCGCCGAGGTTGTTCAAGCGGTCTATTCCCTTCTCGCTGAGGCCGACCACTTCGCTTGCCACGGCTTCGATCGGTTTGCGAAAGGCAGCCGCCATCGCGGCGGCGACCGGATCTTCGGGGACCGAGTCGTCGAGGATCTTGGGCTGGTCGTCGCTCCACGTTTTCACGACGCCCTTGTCATCGAACACCACTTGCAGCCGCCCCACCACCTTCCCCCAGTCCCATGCCTGCACGACGAGCACCTTGGCTTTGCTGGGTCCCTCGACGACGGTAGGGTACGGTCCCTCGCTCCGTGAGAGGTTCGGGTCGGCGAACTTGCCGAGCAGGGAATGCGAGTGCCCACCCACGATCACGTCGATCCCGCGCACTTCTTTGGCCAGTGTGCCTTTGTCGACGTCGTAGCCGCAGTGGGTGAGCAGAATGACTTTGGTCACGCCTTCCGCCTCAAGCCGATCGACTTCCGCTTGGATGCTCGCCACGAGGGGCTTCATCGCGACGTTCGGGCCGGGTGAACTGATGGAAAGCAAATCGTCCGTCACGGCGCCGACGATGCCGACCCGCTCGCCGCCGATCTGGACGACGGTCGACGGCTTGACCTTCCCCGCCAACTCGGGCTCCTTGGAAAAGTCCATGTTCGCGCAGAGGATCGGGAACTTCGCCGCGGCGACGAACTGGGCAAGCGTTTTGGGGCCCTTGTCGAACTCGTGGTTCCCGAGTGCCATCGCGGTATAGCCCATGAGATTCATGAACGCCAGATCGGCCAGCCCCTCGTACACGTTGAAGTAGAGCGTGCCCTGGAAGACGTCACCCGCCGAGAGCAGAATCGGGTTGGTGTCGCTTCGCATTCGCTCGCCGACGTAGCTCGCCATGCGCGGATAGCCGCCGTACGACTTGCCGCGGATCGTGGTCGGTTCGACGCGGGCGTGGCAGTCGTTGGTATGGAGGATCGTCAGCGTAAAGTCGGCCCGGGCGAGGGCGGTGAGCAACAAGAAGGTGGTGATAAACGAGCGGCGCATCACCGTGCGAGTTTACTTGCCCTGCCCGGCGACCGCCAGAAGCGCATTGAGAGTGAGTTCCGCGGCTGCGGGCCAGGTGAAGCGGGCGGCCTGCTGCAGCCCCTGGGCGATCATCGCCTCGCGATCCAAGGGAAGGGCCAGTGCGCGGGCCATGTCCTCGGACGACTCCGGGTCGAAGTAGAGCGCCGCAGGGCCACCGACTTCGCGCATCGCGGGACGGTCGCTCGCCAGGACGGGTGCGCCCGCCAGCATCGCCTCCAGCACCGGCATCCCGAATCCTTCGTACAGCGAAGGGAAGACGAACGCCTCGCACCGTGCGAAGAGCCCCGGCAAGACCTCGTCGGGCAAATAGCCGAGGAAGCGCACCCGGTCCTCGATGCCGAGTTCGCCTAGCCGGGCGAAGATCGGCGAATCTCTCCAGCCCTTTCCGCCGGCGACCGCCAGCCGCGCCGAGCCCCCCGCCAGGGCGAGCGCCTCGAAGAGTCGGGTGAGGTTTTTGCGCGGTTCGAGGGTTCCCAGCGTGAAGAAGTACGGCTGTCCATCCAGGCCGAAACATGCCAGATCGGCCTCGCTCACCGAAGCCGGATCGACCCGCTGGATCGGGTTACCCGGGCCGAGCGGGGTCACCGAGATGCGCCCGTCCTCGACCGAGAAAGTGGCATGAATGTCTGCCTTCGTCGCCTCGCTGTTCGTCAGGACGCGGTCCGTCTTCTTGCAGGCGTAGCGGAGCGCGAAGCGCAGATAGGCCGCCTGCCTCCGCCCGAAAAGCTCGGGGTAGCGCAGCGCGATGAGGTCGTGGACGAACGGCACCCGCCGCAGCGAGCGTTGGAAGGGAATCATGTGGCTCGTCGAAAACCACACGTCACAGCCGAGCCGCCGCGCCTGCCCCGCCGCCTTGAAGTGCTCCCAAATCCCGCGCTTCTCGCGGCTTTCGGGCACCACTGCATGGAATCGAACCCCCGGCCGCTCCCACGACGACTCCACTGAGTACCCCTCGTGAACGAAGACCTCGAACTCCACTTCGGGGGCATGGGCGAGGAGGGCATCGAGGATGTTCCGGGAGTAGCGTGAGATGCCGGCGTTCCGAGCGCTCTGCTCGCCGCGCATATACGAGGCGCTGACCCCCACCCGCATGGGGCCCATTGTGGCCGATGCACCCTCCGCCCGACCCGAGCGAGGCGAGCGAGACGGATCGTCGCATTGGGCCCGGCATCGCGTCCCTGCCAATTCTCCTTCACCGACCGTAACGAGGTGCCCGCTGCATATTCGACTGTGGGGAGAACTTGTCCTGGATTTCAGGGACTCGCTGGACACCCTGTGGGGCAGGCTCGAAGCGTAGAAACAGGAGAAAGGCATGCTTGGGCGTGCCCACTTTGGGAGGCTGACTACATGAGATCGAGACTATTGAGACTTTTGATAGGTGGAGTTGCTCTGGGGACTTTGGGGGCGCGGGCAGAGATTCTCTTCGACCAGATGACGAACCCCTCCAACACGATAATTCCATCTTCCTGGGTGACCCCGGATGGATCAGATTCGGACTCCTATGCGTGGGACAACTTCTTGCTCCCGTCCGACTCGACCATCAACGAGGTGTGGTGGGTCGGCGGCGGAGGAACGATCACGGGACTCACGATTCGGTTCTATACAGGCCTGGCCGGATATCCCGACTATCAGCCGACGATTACGGCTCTTCCGGAGAGTGAGCAAAGCACCGATTATCTTAAGGGCTACCGGTTCACGGGCAATGGGAATGAGACGCCGATTCCCGGAACCTCGCTCTACCAATACCATGTGACACTGCCGACCCCGCTCAGCCTGCCTGGAAACACGGTTTTCTGGATCAAGATCGAGGGCGACATGGTGACGTATCCCTCGTGGGGAGTGGCTATGTCGACGCATGGCCGGGACAACCGACACTTCGCGTACTTTACAGGTCTGCATCGGTTCTTCGCGCTGACCGGGTCTGAGGCATTTCAGTTGCGGGGCACGTCGGCGGCGGCCACGGTGACGGGCTCTATCGACTTGCAGGATTACTTCGGCGCCATTGCAGGGATTCCCTGCGAAGTCCTGCTCATCCAAAACGGAGCCACCGTCGATTCTCAAACGGTGACACTGGCGTCGGACGGCTCGTACTCGATTCAAACGTCGGTACGGGGGCTCGTCACGGTGCGGGCCAAGGCTTGGCACTGGCTGCGGGCATCTTCCGCGGAGCTCGACCTCACGAACGCCGGTCTGACCGGTGTGGATTTCTCGCTGCTGAACGGCGACGTCGACACGGATAACGAAGTCGCGATTGGTGATTACTCTCTGCTTTCAGCGGCCTTCAATTCTGCGCCAGGTGATGCAAACTGGGACCCAGCGTCCGATCTGAATGGCGATGACGGCGTCGATATCGGCGACTACGCGATACTGAGCGCCAACTACGGGGTAGTTGGGGACTGAAGACAGTGAGGGATCGAATAGGTGCCTCGCGCGCCGATTCGATCCCTCGCCGGGCCCTATGCACTAATCAGATAGTTCCTCGGATCGGCGAACCGGCCCTCCAGCGCAGTGGCCGCCGCGGTCATCGGGCTGACGAGGTGGGTGCGGGAGCCGGGTCCTTGGCGTCCTTCATAGGGCCGATTGCTCGTACTGGCGCTGCGCTCCATAGGACGCAGAATATCGCCGTTCATGCCGAGGCACATCGAACAGCCTGCGCGGTGCCACTCGAAGCCCGCTTCCTTGTAGACGCGGTCCAGACCTTCCATCTCCGCTAAACGCTTAACGGCTTCGCTCCCGGGCACGACCATGGCGCGGATGCCCTTCGCCACTCGACGACCTTTGATCAGGTGCGCGGCTTCGCGAAGGTCCTCGATTCGGCTGTTCGTGCACGATCCGATGAAGACGGTATCGACTTTCAGGTCCTTCATCGCCGTACCGGGAGTGAGGCCCATGTACTTCTGCGCCCGCTCTTCGCCCGCCTCCTTCGGTTCCGGCACCACGCCGTCGATATCGACGGTCATGGCGGGAGTCGTCCCCCAGGTGACCTGCGGCTGCAGATGATTGGCGTCCAACGCTTCGAGGCGGTCGTACTCGGCGCCGGGGTCGGTCGCCAAGCGGAGAGCGTCCTCGGCCATCCGATCGAAGTCGGCCCCGGTCGGCGCAAAGGGGCGCGGCTCGGCCTTGATGTACTCGAGGGTGGTCGGGTCGGGGGCGACCATCCCGGCGCGGGCTCCCATTTCGATCGACATATTGCAGATCGTCATGCGGCCATTCATGGCCATCGCCCGTATCGTCTGGCCGAAGTATTCGGCCACATGGCCAGTGCCTCCGCTCGCCCCGAGCTTACGGATGATGCCGAGGATCACATCCTTGGGCCCTACACCAGGAGCGAGCAATCCGTCGATGCGTATGCCGAGCGTCTTGGGCTTCTTCGGAGCGCGGAGGGTTTGAGTGGCGAGGACGTGCTCCACCTCGGTGGTGCCGATGCCGAAGGCCAGTGCGCCGAACGCGCCGTGGGTCGAAGTATGGCTATCTCCGCAGACGATGGTGAGCCCGGGCAGCGTAATGCCGAGCTGCGGGCCGATAACATGGACGATCCCTTGCTTTGCGTCGCCGTACCCAAAGAGAGGGATTCCGAACTCCTCGCAATTCCTGCTCAGGGCGGCCAGTTGCTTCCCGCTGAGCGTGGTCTCGTCGATCGGCCGCCCATCGGTGGGGACGTTGTGGTCGACAGTAGCGAACGTGAGTTCGGGCCGCCGGACCGTCCGGCCCATTTCGCGCAGTCCGTCGAATGCTTGAGGGGAAGTCACCTCGTGAATGAGGTGCCGATCGATATAGAGGAGCGAGCCTCCGCCGGGAAGGTCACACACGACGTGCGAATCCCACACTTTGTCGAACAGCGTCGATGCCATGCGGTCATTTTAGCGCCCACCGACCTCGACAAGGTCGAACCTCTCGCCCTCGACCACGACTCGGCCGAGCGGACGGACATCTGCCACCTGCCCCACACCGAACGCCTCGGGCCGTGGCGCAACGACGTAGTTCGCTCCCGATTTCTCGATGATCGCTCGCTGACGGTTCGGTGTCGCAGTGGGGAGGAGGAAGAGATTCTGCATCACCTCGGCTCGGCGGCGGGCGTAGTCCGGGGTCTCGCTCCAGTGCCCGGCGTAGGTGTACGACCCGGTCAGGCCACTGACGATGGGGTTCAGGTCGGGCATGGCGGGCGAAGCGTAGGTATCGTCCGCCTCGGCCTTGGCAGGAATACCCGGCATCGCCAGGACGACCTTCCGGCCAGGGACTTTGTCGAGATATTGGACGATCCGGCGAACGTCGTCGCTCAGGAAGGCGGGATGGACGACCGTGTTCGACACGTCGGCCCGGATCGAGACGAGTTCGCGGGACAGCCACCTGAGCGAACTCGCCGCGAGGACGAGGACTGCCAGGGCGCCCACCATTTGCCGCCTTCCCGTGTCGAGATTGCGAACGAAGCCAAAGAACCCCCACGCAGCGAGAATCGCCCATGGTATCTCGACTCCCATCAGAAGCTTGCGCTGGAAGAGTCCCGGGAAATAGGGGGCGACGAGTCCGATCACCGCCCATGCGAGAAGCAGATTCCACGCCATATCCTCCCGAGCGAGCCCCCACAATGCAACGAGAGCCATGGCGAGGGCGATCCCCCATCCCAAGGGCCCCAGCCAATACGCATCGATCTTGGGCGAGGCGAGGAAGAAGCCGACCGTGATCCCGACGACGAGGACGCAGAACCCTATCCTCGCCCGCAGGGTAGCCCCCCACAGCCCCGCCAGGCCGAGCCCGATCAGCGGAAGCAAGCCGATCACGACCTGGCGGAAGTTCGGGGAGAAAGTCTCAGTGGCGGCTCGTGCCTGGAACACGGGATCGTTGGCGAGAACGTGGGTGAACCAGAGGGCAGGAGGTATTGCGCCCGCACCAATGACGGCGACCCGGCCGATCCAACGCCAACTCGCCTGTTTGGTGGCAAGTGCACAGACGAGAAAGCCGACGAGTACGAGGGCGAGGAGGAGGACATCGTAGCTATGAATGTTCATCAGCAGCGCAAACCCCGCCGCGCCCCCGGCCACGCCGCGCCAGGAATCTCGGCATCCTGCGACCGCCAAGAGGACCCAGAGGATCAGACACAGACTTGCCATGAAGAGCCCGTTCGTGAGCATCGAGGGAAAGGCAAACGCCTCGGGCTGCCATACGTCGATCGGCAGGAGCCCGTGCGTGAGACCGCTTGCGATCGCGCCCTCTTTCATCGCCACGCCGTAGTTTCGCCACCAAAGGAAACCGAACCCGCCCCCCGTCGCGATAAGCGCCAGCGCGATCTTGCCGAGAAACACCGGCGGATCGAGCCGCTCAAGCAGCCTCCCAACCAACACGACGAAAAGGAAGGAGAACCCGACCCGCGCTAAAGTCGACGCGGCGATGATCCCGATCCCTTTAGCTATCAAGCCGAGAGCGAAGAAGTAGAGATGAATCGTGAGCCCGGGCTGCGAATCGGTCGTGAATCGGTTATCGAAGAAGAAACGCCCCTCCATCGCCTGGCGCATCCACGCGGCGTAGACCATGTGGTCGTCGGTGTTGTACTGAACGCCCAGATACAGGCTCCCAGCAGGCGCCGTGAGGAGGGCGACGAACGTCGGGACGAGCGCGACGGCGGCGAGAGCCACCGCAAAAATGAAGGTGAAACGTCGAAAAACCCGCAAGTGCTCGCCAACGAGCCCTTCGGTGGCGGCCATTTAGCCTTTGGGAACGGGCCGACCCATACTCTTGTAGATCTGCTCGATCATGTTCTTGTTTTCAAGGGCGACCTTGTTCTTCGGATCGACCTTGAGCGCCTCCCGGAACAGAGCGAGCGCTTTGGGGTACTTCTCCTTGGGCATCAGGGCGGGCGACGTCATCACGAGGTTTCCGTAGGCGACGGTCGCATCGACGTACGCCTTGAACTTTGGCGTTCCGTACTTCGCCTTCGCGCCTGCTGACTTAGCGGATTGGTAGTGCTTCTCCAGTTTGGCGAGCTTGGCCTGCTCGGCTTTCATGTCCTGTCCGAACACGAAAATGCAAAGGGCGAATGCCAGGATGACGGTAAAGGCGGCTTTCATTGTTTCTTCTTGTGTTCCCGGATAAACGCGGGAATGTCGATGTCCTCGTCGATGACATGCGACGTGTCGATCGTGGGCTGCTCGCGCCGCTCTGCAGCGGCCTTGTCCCAAATGTCCTTTGGTGAGACCCGCTGATAGGCGGGCCCCTCGGTCACGGCTGAGCTCGGCGTATAGGTCGGTCGTTCGGGCGGCGAGGGAGCAGGCGTTTCGCGCAAGGGTTCGAAGATCGGCTCTTCGAGCGGCGCCATCGCCGCCGCACGGCCTTCAGGGCTAAACGGGTTGAATCCGGTGGCAAGGACGGTGATTCGGACCTCGCGATCGAGTTCGTCGTTCTCGACGAGTCCGAAGTAGATGTTCGCATCGTCCTCGTCGCAAAGGCTTTGAATGTACTGCAGGGCTTCTGTGGCTTCCGTAAGCGTCAAGTCGCTGTTGCTCGTGATGTTGACGAGCAGGCCCTTCGCGCCGTGGATAGTCTGTTCGAGGAGCGGGCTAGACGTCGCCGCTTGGGCCGCCTGTATCGCTCGCTGGTCGCCGACACCGTAGCCGATGCCCATCAGCGCCGGACCGGCGTTGCTCATCACGGCCCGCACGTCGGCGAAGTCCACGTTGATCTGACCGGGGATCGTGATGATGTCGCTAATGCCTTGGACCCCCTGGCGAAGAATGTCGTCGGCAACCCGGAAGGCATCCCCGAGAGTGGTCTTTCGCTCGACCACGCTGAGCAGCCGATCGTTGGGGATCGTGATCATCGTGTCGACTCGACCCATGAGAGCGGTGACCCCGTTGTCGGCCAGTTTGCGTCGCCGCGCGCCTTCGAAGCCGAAGGGCCGCGTCACGACTGCAACGGTCAATGCCCCGATCTCGCGTGCCAGATCGGCCACGACCGGAGCGGCGCCGGTGCCGGTCCCTCCCCCCATGCCGGCGGTAACGAAAACCATATCCGCACCCTCGAGCACCTTGCGGATTTCGTTCTTGCTTTCCTCGGCGGCTGCTTTGCCGACCTCCGGATTCCCGCCGGCGCCTAGCCCGCGGGTGAGGTTTTGCCCAAGCTGAACTTTTCGCTGAGCCTGGCTGCGATCCAGAACCTGCACGTCGGTGTTCATCGCGATGAACTCGACGCCCTTGATTCCGGCTTCGATCATGCGATTGACGGCGTTGGACCCACCCCCACCAACTCCGAGAACCTTAATGACTGCCGATGCTTGTGTACTCACTTCATTCCCTCGCCGATATCGCTATGCTTTGCCGCTAAACAGCGACTTCAGCGTCCGAATCGTATCCTTCCAGCCGCCGATCGCCGACGCCGGAGCGATCTCGTCTTCGTCCTCCTGCAGCACATACTTCGCAAGGCCGACCGCAGTCGCCATGCCCGGCTGACTGGCCAAGTCCGCCATCGTCCCGATCGCTTTCGGGGCAACCGCGCGAGTTTTCAGCCCGGTCGTGGCTTCGAAGAGCGCCGCAGATTTCCGAATCGAGCTTCCCCCACCGGTCAGCAGTAAGCCCGCACCCAGTTCCTTCGATTTGCCGCCGCGCTCGATCTGCCGCATCGCATGATTGGCAATCTCCCGCATTCGACTCTCGATTATCTCGCAGAGTACCTTACGCTGCATCGGTCGTGATTCGGTCTGACCCGCCTGATGGACCTCGACGGCTTCATCCTCGCCCACATCGACTGCCATAGCGGAGCCGAAATCGATCTTCAGCCGCTCGGCCTCATCGGCGCTCGTCTTGAGGAGTTGCTGGACGTCGCTTGTCACCAGGTTCGAGGCGATCGGGAAACTGCCCGTGTGGACCAGTCCTCCATTTTCGAAGACCGCCACCGAGGACGTTCCGGCTCCGATGTCGATCACCGCGCACCCCTCATCCAGATCGCGCGGCGATACGACGGCGACCGCCGAAGCGAGCGGAACGGCGACCATCAGTCCGATCTTGTATCCGGCGCCTTGTACGGCTTCTTCGATTTGTCTAAGATATTCGGATAATCCTGTTATGATGTGAGTGTCGACTTCGAGTCGCTCGCCTTGCTGGCCGATCGGCTTCTGGAAGCCGCGCTTGCCGTCGATACGGAATTCACGAGGAACGGCCTGGATCAACGTGTGTCCCGGCGGTGGCACGATCTGTCGCGAGTGGTTGATCACCTGCAGGACGTCGTCCCGTCCGATGGGCCGGCTTCGCGGGAAGATCGGCACCAATCCCTGACCCGTCATGTACTCCAGGTGAGCGCCGCCCACTCCAACGACGAGTTCCAAGTCGACGTCCTCGTCGCCGGTCATCTGAATCGCCTTGCGGACCGCGGACTGAATGGCGCCTACTGTTTCATGCAGGTCTACGACCACTCCCTTATACACACCGCTCGGCGAGACGCTGGCCAGACCGCGAACGTCCACCTCACCGCCCGGCCCAGGACGAGCCGCCAGGCAAACCACTTTCGTCGAGCCGAGATCGAGTGCGTAGACCGAGCGTTCCACCATGGTTACTTAGGCTTGCTGTTGCGCCTGGGTCGTACTCGCCGACTGCGCCTGCTGCTGTTGTTTGCGCGACCGCGCGTCCTGCCATCGAGTGAGGACGAACCTTCTAATAAGACTCAAATTGGTGAAGATTCGACTCCCGAAAATGAGGGCGCAGACGAAAAACAGGTTGATGCCGATCCGGTCGCCGAGCCAAGCGAGGAAAAAGGCGATGACGATGTTCGAGAAGAACCCCGAGACGAAAATGTCACCGTGGAATTTCTGTTCAAGACTGCTTCGAATTCCTCCACAAATCGTATCAATCCCGGCGAGAACGGCGACGGCGACGTAAAGGCCGTACTTCGCATCCAGGGGCTGCGTGATGAGCGTTCCAAGGAGGATCCCGACGATGAGGCACAGGACCGGAATCAGGATCACTTCGCGTCCTTGTCCTTAGGCAAAGTGATGAACTTTCGTGAGGTTGGCCCCGTGTAGGCGGGCAGTTTGATCATCTTGGCCGGCTCCACGCTTACCATCCCGGGCTCGAGGTCGCGCAGGTCCTGCATAACCCCGCCTTTCAGGTTCATGGCGCTGGCGAGAATCTTCTGATCGCCGATCGCCTGAATCACAATTGGAGAACTGACAGGTTGATCGTTCACGTGAATGACCGCGCCGACGCAGCGGATGCTCGTGCGGGAGACGATCCGGTTGCCGCCGACCGCGATCGCTTCGGCCCCCGCGTTCCACATTTCGTTCACGGTGCGCAGGACATCGAAGTCGTGGATGATATCGTCCATCGGTCCGAACCCTCCCGACTCCTTCGGCGTGTCGATCTTCTTCTTCACGTCGCTGATGTCCCGCAGAGTAACGACGACTCCAGGGCCCTCGACTTCGGTCAGGCCGGCGAGAATCTTCGTATCTTGCAGGTTTTCGTTAAGAACCTTGGTCTTACCTCCTTCTTCCGCAATAGCGTTCTCGAGGCGAGTCTTGTTCTTCTGGAGGTCTTCGACCGTCGATTGAAGCTGGACGAGGCGCTCCTGCAACTTTTCGTTCTCCTGCGGCCCAGGCGCAGTGCTGCTGCCGAGACGCTGGCGCTGATCGGGATCGAGCGTCGCCACGCGATCGACGCGGGTCTCCGGTATCCAAGCCACCGAGATCAGCACGCCGAGAATAATCATCATTGCGCTCAGCGGCAAGACAATCGAATTGGTCGAGAGTCGCGTAACGAAGGGGTTCATGATCTGGGCTCGTAAACGGGATTCTTCGGAGACGTGAGATCGATCCTCCGAACTCTATCCATAAGATTGGGCGATTCTTCCATGATTTTTTCGAGACGCTTCAACTTTTCGGCGAGGTCGTCGCTCGACCCGAGCACGACCGTAGCACCCGACCCTCTATATAAGGATAACACGCCGATGTTGTCGACCTCTACCTTCCAACGCGTTTTGGGCCACTTGGCGGTCAGATCGGCGCAAAGACTGGCGACCGAGCCCGATTCCCACGCGCCTGCAATCGAAAGATTCGGACCTTTTGCGAGTCCCCCGATCTTTACTAACGGGTGAACAGATAAGTCCGTTCGCGTAGCGAAGACCACACCGTCCTCCGAGAGCGCAGTGGGACGCTCGACATCGAGCCCTGCCACTGCGCGACGGCTCTTGACCTGAAGAACACCGCGCCCGAAGATGTTCTGTGAGAAATCGGCATGGGCGACCTCATCTCCGGCCTGAATCAAGCTCTCGATCAGCCGCCGGTCGGAGCGGAGGCATGGCACGGCTCGAAGGGCTTGGAGATGCCGCTCGATCCGTTCGTGGTCGTCCGGAGGCGCGCCTACCACCCTGATCCGATACGCGGCCGTGACCGAACTCAAAGCAAGTCCAAGGACAAGGTTGCCACAGCAAAGGAACCACAGGACAGGCCCGGCAGCGAGCGGACGGCGCGGGGCACGAGATTGCGCCGCGGTACGGGTGCTTGCTCTTCGCCGAGTTCCGGCCATCGAACGGATTATGCCGCCCCGATCCTCATGGTCGCGGGTGCGCCGCTCGGTACTTGGCGACGACCTCGTCGAGGTCGAGCTGCGTGTACACCTGCGTCGTCGCGATCGATTCGTGGCCCAGCAGTTCCTGAACGGCTCGAAGATCCGCGCCGCCCTTGAGCAGATGAACCGCGTAGGTATGCCGAAGTGTGTGAGGAGACACCTTGGCAAGACCACTAGCCGACGCATAGCGGGCCAGCTTGTCAAAGGCTACTTGCCGACACATCCCGCATCCCCGGTCGGAGATTAGTACCAATCCGCTGGGCCCTTGCAGAAGGCCGGGCCGGGCATCGGCCAGATAACGTTCCAGCCAGGCGATCGTCTGAGCCGGAAGAGGGATCGCCCGGGTCTTCTCGCGCTTTCCGGTCACTATCACGGTCGCCGTATCCAGGTCCAGCCGTTCCACGCCAAGGCCTACCGCCTCGCTCACGCGTAGGCCGGCACCATAGATCAGCTCCATCAAGGCTCGGTCGCGGATTCCGCTGGGTTTGCTCAGGTCGGGAGCTTCGAGGATGCGCTGCAGTTGATCGATCGTCAGAGCCTTCGGTAAGCGCCGGGGCTTCTTGAATCCACCGGTCGAGGGCAAATCGCCGGCAGGTCCCGCCCCTCGCCGCTTGAGGAACTTCAAGAACGATCGAAGCGCACTCAGCTTCCTTTGGGCTGTAGACGCCGCTATGGGTGGGCCAAGGCTCGCGTGGTAGCGTGAGAGAGCGTCCGGATCCACCTCGGCCCAGACCGAAAGACCGAGCCCGCCAAAGTACTCTGCCGCCCGCTGGAGGTCCCCCGAGTAGGCGGCTATCGTGTGTTCGCTGGCGCCTCGCTCGGTCCGGAGGTGGTCGAGGAACCAGTCGATGTCGTCGGAGTATCGGTCTTGCGCTGCCAAATCCAAATCCTAGGACGAACGTACATGAGGTCATGGATCGTAGGCCCGTCCTCACCGTACACCCGAAGGGGATTGTAGTCCCGACGGAGCCGATCGACGAATGCCTTCGCCCGATCGGCCTGCAATCGCGCCACAGGATCGAGGTTCGCGAGCCCTTGGACCCGCCACGGATCGTCGAACTCGAAGCTGCTGTAAGCCACGAAGTCGGGCCGCTCATCCAACACACGGATGTCCCAATCGAACCGCTCGTCGGGATCGTCCGGCACATACCGCAGCACGCGAGGGCGGGTTGCCGCGAGCCTCGCCGCTTCACGCTGGGCGAAGGGCACCGACCGCGGGAGCGCGGTATCCGGATAGAGAGTCGGAGTTTGGAACCACGGATCGGCCACGAGGGCGACCGTCCCTTGGCCGGCTTTCTCTTTCAGATAGGCGCCGGCTTCGTCCCGCACGTCAGGGCTCGCCATCCACCAGGTATTCGCCGCGGTTTGGCTGGCCGCGCCGCCGAGTCCCACGATACCGCCGAGCGTCAGCCATCGCCAGCGCTTGTTCGGGCTCGACTGCGCCCGACCCACGACCCATCCGAAGCCGACCGCCACCACAGGAATCAGCGGAATGACATAGCGGAAAAACTTCACCTCGGCGCGCCCGATGAGGAGGTAGTAGGCCACGAAGAACGAGCCGAGAACCATCGCCCACGAGCACTTGCGAATCACCCCCGCAGCGAGCCCCGCCAGGCCGATCAGCATCGAGACGGCCCCGATCCCCACAGATAGGTTGGCGATGTGATAGACGTATCCGACGCTCGTCCCCGCGAAGACCAACCCGTGGCCTGTCGCCGTATGCCGCATCTCGTAAGAGAAGTCCTGAATGAACTTGGCCGAATTGAGAAAGGCGCCCGGCGTCGAGAGCGAGAAAGAAATGAGGGCGGCCGCGAGGCCGAGCCCGAAAGTCGCAAGCCGCCGCTCCCTCGGAAGATAGAGGCAGGCCACCGCGAGCGAGATCAAGGCAAGGATGCCCGTGTATTTCACCCCGGCACTCAAGCCGGCGAAGAGCCCGGCGAGCGCCGCGACCCGATAGAAGGGTGGATCTTCGTTATCGCGCGGCAATAGCTTCAACGAATAAGACAGGCTGAGGGTCAGAAACAGCGCCGCCACCACGTCGACCGTCTGAAAGCGCGAGTGCATTACGACGCCCGGTGCAAGAGCCATCGCGGTCCCCCCGAGGGCCGCACCGGTGAGAGACCCCAATCTCAGCAGAATCAGGAACACGGCCCAGGCCATCCCTGCGCCGGCAAGCGCGCTAAGGAGCCGACCCGCCAGGTTGTAGCGGCCAATCGCTTGCCATTCGGCCTCAGGCGAGCGATCGGCAGGCCCTCCGCCGTAGCCCCGCACAACGTCGGTCGCCAGCCGAAGCATCGTCAGGTACAAAGTTCCGTAGTTGTAGAATCCGGGGTCGAACTTGCCCTTCGTCGGCTCGACACGCTGCGAGTACATCCAGATAATCGGCTCGTCGGGATGAAGGCTCTGGTTGCGAACCTCGTTTGGAAGGCCCCAGCCGATGCCGATCAGCCTGATCAGCAAGGCGAAGGCAAAGACTGCCAGCCCCCACACCGCTCCGGAGCTAACGAACGGCGATCGAGTCGGCGGCGTCTCGGGCACGCGAGGATGTTAGCACCCCCAAGAAAGCGTCGACCACCAGGGGGTCGAAGAGAGTCCCCCGGCCCTCACGCAGGGTTTCGCGAGCCAGAAAGTCGCCCTGGTAGCGCTCCTGCCACGTATAGGCCGTCACGACGGATAGGATCCGCGCCTCAAGGGGAAGGCTCCGCCCGAAGACTCTATATCCCGCCGCTTCTTCTAGGTAAGGCAAGTGATGGCAGCGCACGATACGTGCGTACCGTTGGAGCGAGGGAACGGTCTCGAGCATGTTTGCCGAGATATCGCCGTGGCGCTCGTACAGTTCGTAGTCTCTCCCGGACCACTCGCTCGGCGGCACCTCGTTGATCAACCGGTAAGGCACCGCACAGAGACCGATGTCGCGCAGGTGAGCCGCGGTCTCCAGGTCGGCCAAAGCGCGGGGCCGCAGTCCCATGTGACGGCCGAGCGCCGCGCTGAGCGCTATGACCCTCTCGGTGAGGCCCTGATGGCTCGGGAATCGAAGCTCGATTGCCGTGCTGAAGGCCTTGAGCGAACCCCGAATGCGCTCTTCCACGCGTCGCGGCAGGATCACCCGAACATAGATCAGCAGGCCGAGCGTGGACACTGCGGTGCAGGCCACCACGAACCAGCTGAGAACGCTCATGCCGGGGCTCCTCCCAACCGAACGACGAGCGCGAAGGCCTCGACAACCGCGGGGTCGAACTGGGTCCCGGCACACCGCCGCAACTCGGCGACCGCCTCGTCGATGGTCATCGGCGTGCGGTAGGTGCGTTCTTCTTCGCCTCCGCCGACCATCGCGTCGTAGGCGTCGCTCACCGCGATGATCTTGCTCTCGATCGGAATCTCGACGTCCTGAAGGCGGTTCGGATACCCGAGACCGTCTGGACGCTCGTGATGGGCTCGCACCCACGGAACCAGCGTCCGAAACTGGTCACACTGCGAGAGAATCCGCGCCCCATACTCGGAGTGCAGCCGCACGTGAGCCATCTCCTCCTCCGTCAGCTTGGCCGGCTTCTCGAGGATCGTCTCATCGATCGCGATCTTTCCGATGTCGTGCAGTAGTGCAGCGACTCTGACCATTCGTGCGCGCGCCGGCGGGATGCCGAGCCTAATAGCCACATCCTCGGCTAGGTGCGCAACCCGCTCCAGGTGCCGATGCGTGACCGGAGTGGATCGCTGGAGCATCTGGCTGAGTGCGGCCACGGTCTCGAAGTAGTGCTCGTAGATTCGGGCTTTCATCGATAGGCCTGCCCGAAGTGCAAGCACGGGAATCGCCATAACCGGCAGCCAAGCGATCTGTCCCTCCGCGATCAGTACCGCAACCGCGCCGGCGACTAGACAGTAAAGAGCCAGGCCGACCGTCCCTACGCGCAGGCCGTTTAAGACGTTCTCCGAAAACCGCCGAGCCGACACCAGACTGTTGAGGTGCGTTACCAGCAGGAAGTTCACGACGCAGTAGACGAGGACGAACGCGAGGTCCCGGGCCAAGCCGAACGACACGGGGTCGAGCCCAACGAATGCGTACATCGCCAGTCCCGCCGCTCCGGCAGCGCTCGCGGCAACGCCGAGGTTCACGCCGAGCCATTTGAGGGAGACTCGCTCACGCCGCAGGAGGCCCAAACCGATCGCTGCGAGCGCGGTGATGACGAGGTCTGCAGCGAGCGCCACCGCAGGTCCGTTCGAGATCGCGATACCGGCCACGAACGGCAGACTGAGTGTAATGCGCAGACCGTCGCGGTTGAGGCGGACCGGCATCGACTCGGCCAAGAGCGCCATGGGAACCAGAATCGCGAGGGTCGGAACGTCGCCAACGGTCGGCGGATAAAGCAGAACGACCGCGATCAGCAGAACCGCCGCAAGACAGTACAGGGCATGCAGGTGCCTGCTCAGCCGCTCTTCGATACGCGCGCTGCCCAAGACGTGTTAGCCCTCGTCTGATATGGAGCCGAGGCCCTCCACGGACCCCGGCGGGTAAATCGACAACTTGCCGCTGGTTCTGCTCACTTCATCGCCGCCCTAGGAGAAATGTCAGCTAGAGCATTATTACCCAGGTCTTCTGGAAATCATGTGGAAAACCTGGGGTTGTCGGCAAAACGGCAACCTACAATGACCGAACCCGCCTTCCACTCAGCAGGTGGAGGCGGGTTCTCTTTGGGACGAATCGGACTATTCCTTGCCGACCGAGGTCGCGAACGCCTTCCAGTCGTACTGATCGCAGTCGCCGTCTCGGTCGATGTCCAGGATGGTCGCCCAGCCTTCAGGGTAGGTGTTGACCGGTTTCGAACGGTAGTCCTCGGCCAACCGCCAGTCGAGCAGGTCGCGATAGCCGTCGAAGTTGACATCTCCCTTGACGTACAGGGTGAACCAGCCGGGAGCCCATTTGATGGTCTCCGCTCCGCCGTCGGTCGCCCGAGCTTGGAGGTACCAACGCCCGAGCGACATCTCGGCGGTGTTCAGGTTTGCGAAGTAATCGTTGCCCGGGATGCCTTGATATCCGTTAAGCGGGATGTTGGTCGGTCCCGTGGTCGGCGAGCGATCGATCCAAAAACTGACGTACTTCGGATCGCCATCGGGGTCACCCCCATACCAAGTGACGTGAACCGTCTCGTACGCTCTCTCGGTCCACACGCCCGGAGCGGCGGGCGTCACGAAGTTGAAGGTCGGAGGCCGATTGGCCGCCGGGTCGATCGTAAGCGTGTAGTTCGTAATCGTCCCGGACTTCGGAAATGCTCTTGCATAGTAGGTCCCGGCGGGACGGCCGTTGAGCGAAATGGTCTCCGTATTCTGGGTGCTCGTCGAAGAGGCGATGACGGTGCCAGACGAGTTGCAGAGTTGGAGGTCGAGGTCCCCTCCGATCGTCTGGCTGGAGGCCACCTTCACGAAATCGCTGCTCGTACCGGCCTGGTTCAAGCGGAACCGATACCAGTCAGCCGAGTCCTCGATCGAGAGGCCGTTGATGACCTTGACGCTGTTGATCAGGCCCAGATTCGGGCTGAACGCGGCGCCCTCCGTTCGGGCGTCGGTGATCGCTTTGGTGTCGTTGTCCTCATATGGATCGGGCTGAGGCGGAGGAGGCGTCCCGATGCGCACCATGATCCGAGCCGCATTATTCGTTTCATCGACTTCGAGAACGAGATTGTCCGGGTCGACTTCGCCTTCCAGCCAGTAGTCGTCCTCAGGGAGACCCGTGATGTCGATGTACTGGTCGGTCAGGCCGCTGCTGTACACGTCCGCCCGGCCGGGTCGCAGGCCTTGCACGTTTCCGCAGGAGTTGTAGGCCGGGGTCCCGTTGTAGCCTGGGAGCGAACTGTTATAGGTGCGCAGTTCGAGGATGCAGAAGCTCGTCTTCTGGCCCGTCCGCACGACCTCTCCGACCCCGCCTCCTTGAAGCACTCGGCGAAGCCGGAAGACGGTCCAGTCGTCGAAGTGGATATGCGAGTGGCCGGCGTGATAGGTCATCGTTCCCGCCAGCCGTTGCCAGCTGGTACCGTTGCTTCGATAGATCCGCTGGTTGACCGGCTGGCCGCCACCGCTGGGAGATTGCCCGATTAGCTCTAGGTTCCCCAAGCCGATGTTGGCCGTCGCCGTGTTGAAGCGGATGGCGAGTCGCCCGGCAGGCGGCTCGCTGGACGTCGTGGTGCCGATCTCCCAATTGTGCAGTTCCTCATCCCAGATAATGATGTCCGGCAAGAGGTCGGTTTGAAGGCCGGCCAGCGCCATGGTGGCCAAGGTAACGGTTGCTAACAAAGACTCCTCCTCGAAGCTGGGCCAGTGAGCACCAAGCGATCCTTCTCAGTATATAGGAATTCCCGCGCTTCCGCCAGCCAATCTTTCACTCGGCGCTACTTCTTCGCGCAAGAGGCAATGAGGACGATCTCTTCGAGTGCCGCCGCTTCTGGCAGCATCGCCCAGAAGGCCTCGTTGCGAAGCGGATCCAATTCTCCGTTTGTCGATCGGACTTCGAATGGCATCCCTACCGCCACCGAGATGGTAACGAATGCATTCGACTTCTCCGACTTCTGGCTCTCTTCCGCTTTCGCTTTAGGATCGAAGATCGCCTTGGCATTCTCCGAGTCCAAGAGCATGATCACGGCCTTCCGTCGCTCCTCGGAAGTCATCTTGTCGCCGATTCGCTCGCGCAGAAGTTCTATCGCCCCCTTGCCCACCCGCTGGCGAAGCAGACGTTCCGCCAGATCGGGCTGGGTGAGCATTCGCAGGGCGAGGGGATCACCCGGCCCAAAGAGGGAACGCCAAAGCAGCTTCCTCAGGCCGTCGGCGAGAAAGACCTTGTCTTCGGTCGTCGCCGTCGCCGGCAGAGATTTGTCCAGCAAAGAGGTCAATTCCGAGAGAGGCTGGTCGAGTTCTTTGGGTCGTTCACCCTTCCAGCGATAGGTTTCGCGGTATTGAAACTCCTCTTCCGTTTCGCGGACGACGACCTCGTTGACAAGGGTGGCCTTTCCGGCCTGAAGCACGGTCACGTCGCCGGCGATCGTCTCCCCGAGTTTGAGTTCCCGCGCGGCGGTGACGGTCGTTTCCCCATCCTTGGTCGTCCGTTCGACCTTCCATCCGGGTCCCGCAGGCAGGACGAACACGTCCTCGATCTTCATCGCGTTCTCACTTCCAGCCTGCGGGTCGTTGAGCGAGAAGGTCAGGCTCCGCTTCCAAGTGCCGTCCGGCTTGATCGTGGAAACCGCGGTCGAACGGGCGCACCCGGCGATAGCGACGGTCAGAATGACGAACCACACGAGAATTCGCATGGGCAAAGACTAGCACCGATCGACCGATGGCCGGCGATACCGAGCCTTTCGTGCAATCTTGCCTGCATTTGCCCAATGCGAGTCGCAAGACTCGTCGGATTCACGTATCATGGTGTACATGAACCAGCGCTCCCATCGCGCCTTCACGCTGATCGAGCTCCTCGTGGTCATCACGATCATCTCGATTCTGGCCGCGATTCTCTTCCCCGTCTTCGCGCAGGCCAAGGGTGCCGCGAAGAAGATCGTTTCGATCAGCAACCTCAAGCAAATCGGCTTTGCCCTCCAGATGTACCTAAGCGACAACGACGACACCCTGCCGGGGACTCGCGACTCCGCTTGGGGTGGGTTCGGCGTCAATCCTGCCGAGGTCTCGGACGTCAAGACGATCTTGATGCCCTACATCAAGAACAACGAGATTTGGTACTGTTCCGCCGATAGGCTTCCGCGCAAAGGGAGAACAAGTTTCGCCGTCAACGCTTACCTCGAGTATCCCCTGAACCTCAGTTCGGTCGGTCGGACGTCGGACGCGATCTACATGACGGACCGGACGGACATACCTCCCACCGATCCGAACGCCGACCCTTTGGACCACTACTCGTGGTGGGCGTTCACGAGTCCCGTGCTCGCCAATGAACTGCAATTGCCAGGGACTCTCCACTGGCCGTCGGTCATCGTCCAGATTTCGCCCGAGCGCTACACGGGCGCCAACGCGAACTACTTGTTCCTGGACAGCCATGCCAAATCCATGAAGTTTCAGCGAACTTGGGGGGATGCCACGGTCAACATGCACTACCCCTACAAGGACTGATCGCGATCGATGGGGCGCTGGTCGAAGTTCGTTTTGTGGGGGCTGCTGATCCTCGGGGCATCGGGCAGCCTCGGTGGCTGTGGGTGCGGATGCGGATGCGGGTGCGGCGAAGACCCCGTGCAAAAGGGCTATAGCGACGAAGATATCAAGAAGGCCCAAGACCGCGTCAAGCAGTTGGAGGAAAAACGCCCGCCTCCCCCGAAAGCCCCCGAAGAGAACTCTGAACAAGGGCAGACTCCTCAGTAGCCAAGGTTCTCGGATCGAGGAGGACACTGCCGTCCTCGATCCGTCCCACGATCGCCGGCTTGCCCTTGCGAAGCGCCGCCAAAACGGCTTCGGGTTGCTCCGCCTGAATCGAGAGCGCCCAAGTGGGAATGCGAGCTCCAGGCAACGACCCGCCACCGACCTCCGTCACGCTCGCCACGACCGAACAGGGCAGCGGGCACGATTTCTTCAGGAGCAGCGCTTGCCGGCGCACACTCCTTGCGTCTCTTCCGATGGCCGCCCAAACGGGAATCTCGTCCTCCCTCCCGTCGACGTAAAGCTGCAGGGTGGCGCGAAGCCCAGCCAAATCGAGTTTGTCGATTCGCACCGCTCGCGCCAGCGGATGTTCACGCAATCGCTCGATCGCCGAGGTCCTGCCCACGATGAGGCCGGCCTGTGGACCGCCGAGCAGCTTGTCGCCGCTGAAGAGGACGACGTCGGCTCCATTCTCTACTGCGTCGCGGACAGTGGGCTCACGGGAAAGCCCATAGCGACGAGTATCGACGAGGCATCCGCTTCCCGCATCGTCGATCAGCCAGATGCCTGCTCGTCTGGCCAATGAGGCGAGCTCTGCCACTGTCGCTTCGGACGTGAACCCCACGATCTGGAAGTTCGACGGGTGGCATCGAAGGATCGCTGCGGTTTCTTCGGACAGCACGTCTGCGTAGTCAGAGAGCCGTGTCTTGTTCGTGCAGCCCACTTCCATCAGGCGACAGCCGCTTTGCCGCACGATCTCCGGCATTCGGAACGATCCGCCGATCTCCACCATCTGGCCGCGAGACAGGACCACCCCCTGCCCGGCGCAAAGCGCCGCGAGCGTCAACAGCACCGCCGCCGCGCAGTTGTTGACGACCAGGGCGTCTTCCGCTCCGGTGAGCGCTTGCAGCAGCGCTCTCACGTGGTCTTGGCGATCGCCTCGGCGACCAGATTCCATGTCGAATTCGACCGTGCTGTGGCCCCGAGCGACGAGGGCAACCGCCGCCGCTGCGCTGGCTGCGAGTCGAGCCCGGCCCAAGCCTGTGTGCAGAATGACCCCCGACAAGTTGATCGCCGCGGCCGGGCCCGGCCCGGCCAAACGCTCTGCATGCTCGCGGGCCAGCGGCGCCGCGGTGTTCGGATCGCCTCCCTGCTGCCGCAGTTCGGTCACCGCCGCCCGGGCCGCTATCGAGCGCACGCCCGCGCCGAATCCGTCCAGTTCGGGGGAACGCATCACCCTATCGACACTCGGCATACGGCCCTTGTTCGACACCGCGATACGTTACCTTTCGCCGGCACCCTTAGACGCTCGCGGTGACGGCTGGAGCACCGCCGCGCACACCGCAACAAGGAAAGACTCCTCGACGGGATGCTGAGCCATCGTCACCAGTTCGGGGCGCCGACGCCACTCCGCCAAGAGATGGAGTGCCGTCGCCTCGTCGCCCGAAGAGTAGCGATCGAGCGCATTCCGCAGTGCTCGATGACTTCGAATGTGGGCCTTCAGCAGGTCGAGTAGCCCCGCGTCCCGCGACATCCCCTCCTGGAGGAAGAGCCGATACACATCGGTCTCGACGCCCAGCATTCGCGCTGCGCCGAGTAGGCAGCGCCGGCGCGTAATGATCGAGACGCATTTCTGGGCGGTCTCGAGAATCAGCGGCAGATCGTCCACTTCACCGACCGCTCCCAGAGCATAGGCGACCTCGCTCGCCGCTTCGTCGTCGTACCATGTCAGCGACTCCCGCAAGACCGGCCCAGCACCGCGCAAGTCCAACTCCGCGATGGCTTCGGCGGCAGCGATCCGTACGCTCGGGTGGGGGTCGAACAGGGCGTCGGTAATGACGGGCTCCGCCTCGCAAGCCTCTAAAGTGCGTAGCGCCTGCAGGCAGGCATAGCGCAAGTCGGGGTCGTTAGGCTTTTGGCTCGCCCGGACGAGCGGCTCGATCGCGCGGGGGTCGCCGATCTTGGCAAGGGCATGCGCAGCGGCTCGCCGAAGCTGGGAGCGCATGCTGTCGAGGTATCGCTCGAGGTGCGGTATCGCCTCGGGGCTGCCGAGATCGCCCAGCGCTTCGATCGTCTCCTCCTCGACGAGCGCCGGATGGTCGGTGATCTGGTGGATGAGCGCCTCGGTCGCGCGCGGATCGTCCATTTTAGCCAGCGCGGACGCCGCCTGTCGTCGAATGCGCGGGCTGGGGTCGTGGAGCGACTTGAGGATCTCATCAACGGCGATTCCGAAGTTCTGCTGCCCCACGGACGCAATGGCGCTCGCCCTCGTCGCGACGTCCGCACTCTGCGACAGCTGTTTCAGAGCCTTGTATCCTCGAGGCGAAACTTTCGAAAGGTGCTTGAGGGTCGCCCGGATCGAGGTCGAGCCTTGCTCGACCACTGGCACCAGGAACCCGATCGCCACTAGCCGCAGGCCCATCGTGACGCCGAAGACGATCTTGTAGGCCACATCCGGCGTGAAGGAATGCCTGAGCACACCCATAAGGAGTGCGCCCAGCATCGGCGAGAGCGCACCCGTCACTGCCTGAAGGGCCATGCCCACGCCGATGTAGTTCGCCCGGTCCTCGACCTTTGCCGTGGCCAAGAGCAAGTTGAACTGACAGACCGAGATCCCGGCCCAAACCGCGCCGCTGAAGAGGTGCCCGCAGATCAAGATCACTGCGTTCGCGATCGGCGCTCCGGGTTGGCAGAACAGCCACATCCCCGGAGTCAGGAAGAGCCCGAACCCGAGGATCGCCACTAAGGGCTTGTTCCCATACTTGTCCGCGAAGTAGCCCCACATCCGAGCAGTCAGCACGCTGGCGACCGCCACCGAGATGCCCGTTGCCTGGATCACTGCGAAGGGCATCTGAAGGGTTTCCAGGGCGAACGCCGAAAAGAGGTTCCCCGCGAACGCTTGCCCGAGAATGAACACGAAGAAGAAGATCAAGACCGGCCGGAATGCCGGGTCGCGGATCGGGTCGCGAAAGGCGAAGAGGCTCTTTCGCAGGGTCGTGCGGATGGGGTTCGCCCGACCGGTATCGGCCATTCGGAAGAACATCGCCATGCTCACGACCGCACTGAGGACTCCGAAGCCGAAGATGACGGCGAAGCCCACGGCCTCGTCGTTCGATCGGCGAAACGCGTCGAGGGCCAGACCGCCCAAGAAGCCGCCGACCGCTCCCACGACGGTGGCGATCATCATCCGACGGCTGAAGAACCATCCCCTCGAGTTCGAGGGCACGAGTTCGGCGAGCCAGTCGTTGTAGATCGGGTTCACGATCTGAACCGCCGCCGACGCGATCGTGACGCAGGCGAACAGAATCCAAAGCTTGGCCCCGTCCGGGATCGGCAGAAACGGCAGAACGATGAGCGGCACATAGAATGCCCGCCAGGCTAGACCTCCAGGAGCGACGAAACGCTTGTAAAACGGGAAGCCCCGCCCCCAAATCGCGCCCGGAATCTGAAGCAAGCCGAGCAGGCTCGGGACGGCCGTCAGTACGCCGATCCAGACGTCGGAACCCCCCAAGTACCGGATGAACCCGACCAAGAAGGTGCCCGAGACGAGCGTCGCGAAAGCCGTCGCGAACGCCGCGTCGAGATTCGCAAAGCGGAGCGTTCGGATCGCTTCGAGGCGGTTGGTCGCGGGCATGGGGCGGTCCCCATTTTGGAAGGTTTGCCACCCTTCTCGTCGGGACGGACCCGACAAGGCCACCCGGGGGTCCTACCGCCCGATCTCGATCTGAACCGACGTGACAGCAGTTTTGGAGAGGCTGTATCTGACTTTGGATTGCCTCATCCCGTCTTCGATTACGGCGATGAACCGCCGAGCGCCGTCACTGTCGACCGTAAACGAAGACGACACTATTAGAAGGTCTGCTGGGTTCGCCCCGTTCTGCAAGGCTGCCAGGACTGCGAGGGCGGTCAGCCGGTCGCTGACGTCGCCGCGCTCGCCCAGGCCCTGGAATGCCGCATCGCTCACGCTGCCCTTATCCATCGCGTCGAAGACATGATTCTTCGCACCCAAGCGGAGGATCTTCCGCCTTCCACGCTCGAGCGGACCGCAGGCGTAGGCATCGTGCAAGTAATCGACGACTGGCTCTTGTACGACGCGCGTGTAGCCTGCAGGCACGACGAGCTTCACGCCTTTGCCCGGCGTAAAACTCGTGAGTCGCCGCTCCCAGGTACCGCTGGGATACCGGTCGACCGAGCGAACGACCCCGACTCCTTCCGCGATCCAAAGGTCGGTCGAGTTCGTCCCGTTCGCCTTGGATACGCGGTCGATCCGGACATGAGCGGCGCGGAAGGTCCCTGCGGGCACTTCGACGGACTCATCGGTGGCCATCACCTTGGCCGAGCAATCGAAGGCCAGATCTTCCATGTTGGGCTCGCCCCCTTCGCCGACCATGATCTGCCCGCGGAAAGGCTGTCGATATGTCCACGTCACCCCCTTGGTCAGGGGCAGCTTCCAGACGGGTTCCGGCGTCTCGGTCCGGGCGAAGCCCGGACCCTGCATGCGCGCATTGTGATAGGACCAATACCCCTTGGAGTCGGCACTGACGTAGCTATACGAAGTGTGCCGGTCGCTCTTGGACGTGAGTTCTATGACGCTTCTGCCGCTGAAAGGAATAGCCCGCAACGCGACCGTTGTGATGGTCGACTTCTCGCCGTTCTCGGCGGTCGTCTCGTAGGTCCAGGTCGCCCCCGGCACGAGACCATACGCACCGTTCTCGGCGGGTTCGCCGAAGAGGCCAACGCCGGCGATAACTCCGCCGAGAGCGAACAGCGTGACGACGAGAACGGCGAGCGGTTTTTGATGGGTTTTCATCGGACGGTTCTCCAAAAGGTTTCGAATTCGGCGCTCTAGGTGGGCCGGCGAAGAGGCTATACCGGTGCACAGTCGAGGGTTCTCGAGCCGCGCCTCCGAAAGCCGGACCAGAGCGTGCGCTAGGGCGATACGCTTTTCGAAGGTGTGCTGGTCCGCCAAGTCTTCGAGGGCCTCCTCGAGCAAACGGATCGAAAGCCACCCCGTGGGAAGCCACCAAAACCAGCCCGCGACAATTTCGGCGAGGACGCGAATGGCGACGTGCCCCCCCTTTACGTGGGCTCTTTCATGTTGTAGCGCAGCGGCGGCTTCCTCGGGCGCAAAGGGCTTCGGCCAATATTCCGGTACGATCACTTCGGCAATCGGGAATCCGGCGGCGACCGGCGAGGTGACACGCGGGCTCCGCAGAACGCCCTCGCGGCGCTCTGCAGATCGACGGAGGCGGTTCATGAGCACGACGGACCGTAGGAGGCGCGCCCAGGCAAAGGCGGCGCCGATCCACCAGAAGACGAGGAGAACCTCCGCAGCCGGCATCGAGGACCGCTCGAGGTTCGAGTTCCGCGGAGTAATCGGCTGAGCGGCTGATCCCGGGACCACGGGAGCGAGATCTCGGGAAGGAGTTTCCGCCAAGGAAGCCTGGGTGGATGCGTCTATCGCCAAGACCGGTCGGGCCGGCCAGAGGGACCTCGAAAGGGGTGCCAAGACGACGATCGCGGCGACGGCGAGCAGGCCGATTCTCATGCGCGGCGGCGACCAGCGCGTTCGCGCGAGGAGCCAAGCAGAGGTGATCACGACGGCCGCCAGCGCGGCCCAGGTCGCGAAGAAGTCGATCACTTCGTTAGGCAGATTCGGCATTGCTCTCCTCCAGTTCGTCCAGCAGGCGCCTTAACCTCTCGACTTCTTCCCGGTCGAGCTGCCCCCGGCCGGCCAACGCGGACACGAGTCGGGTCGGGGAGCCCCCGAAGAAGGACTCGAGAAAGCGAGCCGCCATCGACACCGTCGCCTCGTTGGGGGCACGGATGGCACGAAAAGCCAGCCCTCGTGGCGTTTCCTCTCGCACGAGCCAGCCGCGTCGCTCCAGACGATTAACCCAGGTTTGGACGGTCGTGCGGGCGATTTTTCGATCCTCACGCAGACGTCCCCAAATCTCGGCGATCGTCATCGGCTGACTCGTGGCCCACAGAAGGGACACGATCTCGTGCTGGGCGTCGGTAAGTTCGGGCGTGTTCATGTGACTACAGGTGTAGTCTAACGAACGACTACGACTGTCGTCAAGTTCCCAGAATGTTTTTGCAGGCATTTGCCCGCTGGCTGCCGCCACATGGCGGGTAGCCCGCCGATGGGTTGTGCGGCGGGAAGGCGGCCGTGAACCGGGGGCACGAACCATCCCCCGGCTACCTCCACACAACGGTAGCCCGCCGATGGGTCGTGCGGCGGGATGGCGGTCGTTGTCTGGGGGCACGAGCCATCCCCCGGCCACCTCCACATCGCGGGTGGCCCGCCGATGGGTTGTGCGGCGGGAAGGCGGCCGTGAACCGGGGGCACGAACCATCCCCCGGCTACCTCCACACAACGGTAGCCCGCCGATGGGTCGTGCGGCGGGAAGGCGGTCGTTGTCTGGGGGCACGAGCCATCCCCCGGGTACCTTCTCCATTGCGCTACCCCGCCGATGGGGTCGTGCGGCGGGAAGGCGGCCGTGAACCGGGGGCACGAACCATCCCCCGGCTACCTTCTCCATTGCGATACCCCGCCGATGGGTCGTGCGGCGGGAAGGCGGTCGTGGTCTGGGATATGCCCCCGGCATCTTTGTCAGAGGCTGCCTTCGGAACGAACGACGCGGGAGGCGTTGAACACGCGATAGCCGGAGTCGAAGACCCCGGGGAGGCTCGACCCGCGATTCAGTCCGACCCCAAAGGGGTCGCAGAATCCGGAGGCTCGAAGATCGGATGGTGGCACCCCTGCGGGGTGCGCCTGTCCTGGCGCCAGTCCTACGTCACCGATCGCGCACTAGAAATCGGATCGGGCATCACAGCCCAAACTGCACACTTGAGGACCTGGTGCGTCGGGTGGACCAGACCGCGGCGAATTTCCAATTGCCGTTGCGACACGCTCACCCTAAGTACATCTAGCAAGATAGCCTCGAACGAACTGAGCAACGGCTCCACAGAAATGACCGCAGGCTCATGCTCGAAGCAGATAGCACAAAGGAGTCGATGGTCATATTCCGTCACGTCGACTAGTTTGAGGGCATCCCCAATCAAGCTGATGTTGCCCGGGTACGGATGCAGGAGGTTTACACTCCAATTCTCGGCTTCCCTGCCATTGTCCCCGAATGGCCGGACGATCTTGCATTCGATGGCAAAACGCCGCCCGATTTCTAAGTCGGGGGTCCTACGAGTCTTGGCTCCATAGCCGATCGTAGTGAGGCGCGTGGCCAGTACCTTGATCAGCTGAGGCTCACCAAACGGTCCGATGCCTGGTTGAAACGACTTGTGGACCGGAGCCTCCCTATCGAATGCGGCAAGTTGATCTGCGATCGCTCCGGCAAGAGCTATGCAGTCCGCAGGCATCGGGTGCATCATCCCATCTCCTCGATGACCGCCTTTTGCACCTCGGTCGTAGGCACGACTGGGGTAGTTTCCAGCACCATCGACCCATCCGCCCCGCGCCGGACGACGGTGTTGTATCGCGCCGCCTCCGGGTCCTTCTCCGGGAAGTCCTCACGGAAATGGGCGCCTCGGCTCTCCTTGCGGTAGATCGCCGACAGGGCGACCGCCCGCGAAATCGTCAAGAGGTTGCCCAGATCCAGGGCGGTATGCCAGCCCGGATTGTAGTCGCGGTTCCCCTCGACGGGCACCGAACTGGCCCGGACCTCGAGTTCGTCGAGCGCGGGGAGTGCGGCCAGCATCTCTGTCTCCGTGCGAACGATCCCCACATGGGCCTGCATCATTTTCTGCAGATCGCGCTGCACCCGAAACGGATTGTCCCCGTCATCGGGGCGCCCGAACGGAGCAAGCGCCCCAGCTGCCGCTTGCTCGATCTGGTCATCTGCCCCGACGGACGCAATGGCAAGCTCTTGCGCATACTTCGCTGCGTACTCCCCGGCGCGCTTGCCGAAGACCAGGAGATCCGAGAGTGAGTTACCGCCCAAGCGGTTCGCCCCATGAAGCCCCGCCGCGCACTCGCCGGCGGCGAACAGGCCGGGCACCGTCGACATCTGAGTCTCGGCATCCACCCTGATCCCGCCCATAATGTAGTGGCAGGTCGGGCCGACTTCCATCGGCTCCTGAGTGATGTCCACTCCGGCGAGTTCCTTGAACTGATGGTACATGCCAGGCAGCTTCCGTCGAATGTGCTCTTCACCGTTCTGCACGCGCGACTTGATCCAAGCGATGTCGAGGAAAACGCCGCCATGAGGCGAGCCACGGCCCTCTTTCACCTCACGGTTAATGCACCGTGCGACGTGGTCTCGGGTCAGAAGTTCCGGTGGACGATTTGCGTTCTTGTCCCCCTGGACGTATCTCCAGCCTTCCTCTTCGTCCTTGGCCGTTTGGTTACGGTAGTTCTCGGGGATGTCTTCGAACATGAACCGTTTGCCGTCCTTGTTCCGCAGTACACCCCCTTCCCCGCGAACACCTTCCGTCACGAGGATTCCTCGCACGGATGGCGGCCACACCATGCCCGTCGGATGGAACTGGACGAACTCCATATCGATCAGATCGGCACCTGCCTGATAGGCAAGGGCATGGCCGTCGGCGGTGTACTCCCATGAGTTGCTCGTGATCTCGAATGCCTTGCCGATCCCGCCGGTCGCGAGCACGATCGCCTTGGCGCGGAAGACGACGAACTGTCCACGCTCGCGGAAGTACCCGAACGCCCCCACGACTCGTCCTTCGTGGACGAGGAGCCGAGTGATCGTGCATTCCATGTGAAAGTCGATGCCCTGGTGGATCCCATGATCCTGAAGCGTGCGGATCATCTCGAGCCCGGTCCGGTCGCCGACATGGGCGAGCCGCGGGTACTTGTGTCCCCCGAAGTTGCGCTGAAGGATGCGCCCGTCTTTGGTGCGATCGAAAAGGGCTCCCCAGGCCTCCAATTCCAGAACTCGAGCCGGCGCCTCCTTGGCGTGGATCTCTGCCATCGCCGGGTTATTCAGGTACTGGCCACCGCGCATCGTGTCGGTGAAGTGGACCTTCCAGTTATCCCGGTCGTCCACGTTCGCGATCACCGCCGCGACGCCGCCTTCCGCCATGACCGTATGGGCCTTCCCGAGCAGGGACTTGCACACGCAACCGACTTTCACGCCCGCCGCTGAGGCTTCGATCGCCGCGCGCAGCCCAGCCCCGCCGGCGCCGATGACGAGAACGTCGTACTCATGGGTGCGATACTCGGGCATGACGCGGTAGGTTACCGCGAGGAGACTCTGCCGGGCGGCCGGACGGTGACCACACGGCCGCCCTCCGCTAGTCCGATCTCCACTTGCCAGCAGGCCGCTGGGTCGAGCATCCCAGCGAGCCGGTCGGGCCACTCGATGAAGCACAGATGGTCATCGAAGTACTCTTCCAAACCGAGGCCGCTCGGCCCGCTTACCCGGTACAGATCGGCGTGCAACACCGGGGGCTGGGTGGGAAACACCTGTACCAGGGCAAAGGTCGGAGAACGCACCGGAAGGCTCCAGCCTAGGCACTCCAGTACGCCACGCACGAAAGTCGTCTTCCCTGCCCCCAATTCGCCGGACAGGAGGACGACGTCCCCCGCAGCCCACCCGCGGGCAACCTCCGCCGCGAACTTGCGCATCGCCGCCTCGTCGGGGACGATTCTCTCGATCATTCGAGGCGCTCCGAGCGAGGAAGGATCGGCACGAGGCCAATTTACTCGGCTGGGACCCCTCGAGGTTCTGGGGGACGCTGGGGCCACCTAGTTCGTATGACGAAGTAGGACGCTCCGGCCATAATGGTAAGCGCCCTTGAACGCTATGAGAACCGCTGTCGCTCTGCTTCTGTCGATTTGTACGGTCTTCGCGCTGGCCCAAGACACGCCACCGAAGGTTCAGCTTAAGTTGGATAAGGCCACCGCCGCCGCGGGCTCGATGGTCAAGGGCACCGTGATCGTCACCTTCGAAAAGGGGCTTCACGGATATCAGAATCCGCCTTCTGATCCCTCGATGATCCCCGTCTCAGTAGTCGCGGCGGACAAGACGCTGAAAGTGCTCAAGGTCGAGTATCCCAAGGGCGTGAATCTGGCCGGGTCGAGCGAGCCGGTGAAGGTGTACGAAGGGACGATCCAGATACCCGTGCAGCTCAGGGCCCCCGACAAGACCGGCAAGGCGACGCTCAAGCTCAAGGTCAACTATCAGCAGTGCACCGAGTCCAACTGCTTTGCACCGAACAGCGTCACGGCTTCGGCCACGCTCGAGGTCACAAAAAAAAACGGTGAAGAAATCGTCGAAACGGCTTCCGAGCCGGTTGACGACACCTCACAGCCGCAGCTGATTGCGCGCACGACCGACGGGTCGAGCCCCGCGCCCGCCGAGGACGACAGTTTCGTCGCCCGCCTCATCCGCGACGGCTTCGCCAAGAAGAACTATGCCTGGGTCATGCTCGCGTGCCTGTTGACGGGCTTGGCATTGGCACTCACCCCGTGCGTGTACCCGATGATTCCGATCACGGTGTCGTTCTTCAGCGGCCAATCCGCAGGCAGCCGGGCCGGGCGTATCGGCCTGGGCGTCATGTACATGGTCGGAATCGCGATCACCTATGGCGCCGTCGGCGGAGTGGCGGCCTCGCTAGGCGGCGCGGTCGGCGAACTGTTCAAGAAACCTTGGTTTCTCTTCGGTCTGGCGGCGTTCATGGCGTTCCTCGCGCTCTCCATGTTCGACGTCTACCAGATCGGCATTCCCGGTCCGATCGCCCGCCATCTCAAGGGCCGCAGCGGCGCGGTCGGCGCCCTCGTCATGGGCCTTCTCGTCGGATTCGCGGCGGCGCCCTGCGCTGGAGCGCTGGTGGCGGCGTTCGCGGTGGAGGTCGCCAAGATCGGCCAGGTCTCTGCCGGTCTGCTCGTCTTCACGACAATCGGTATCGGACTCGGTCTCCCGTTCGTGGTCATCGGCGCGATGTCGACCGGGGCAAAGGCCTTGCCGAAGTCGGGCGGCTGGCTCAAGGCAGTGAAGGCCGTTCTCGGCATCGTGGTCTTCTGGATCGCCGCCGACTACCTCTTCAAGGGGCTTGGCTTTAAGCCAGAAGAGGGCCGCACGGCGATCGCTTGGGCCGTGTTCTTCGCTCTGTCCGCCGGCTACCTGTTCGTCTTCGAGAATTCGGGCTCGACGAGGCTGATCTTCGGCATCAAGGGGGCCGCCATATTGGTTCTGGGCGTCCTCGCCGGACAGTCGCTCCAGGCCTACGGCCAGATCGAGAAGGAGCAGAAGCTGGCCACACTTATCGCCCAAACCGGAGCCAAGGACGCCGCGATCCCGACCCGGATCAACTGGATCAAGTACACCCCCGAAGCATTCGAGGAGGCGAAAGCGAGCGGCAAGCCGATCCTGATCGACGGCACCGCTGATTGGTGCCTCGTTTGCAAGGAGATCGAGCACGCTGTTTTCGCCAAGCCCGAGGCGATCGTCGCCCTCCGCAACGTGGTCACGATGAAGATCGACCTCAGTACCGGTGTCGACCCCGCCTACGACGAGATGGTCCGTAAGCAGTTCAACATCGTCGGACTACCCCATATCATGCTCATGAAGCCGGGCGGGGAGCAGGCACGCCTATTCCAGGATCTGAAACAGTTGCCGAACCCGAAGGTTCTCATCGACGCGCTGAAAGAGGTCGGCGCCGAACTGTGACCCCGCTGCGGGCCGGAGCCGTCGAAATCGGCGGGGGCCGCCTCGCCATCATCGCGGGACCCTGTCTTGCCGAGAGCCTCGACCTGTGCCGGACCGTGGCGGACCGCATGAAGGCGATTTGCGACGACTTTGGATTCGGCTACGTCTTCAAGGCCTCTTTCGACAAGGCGAACCGAACTTCCGGCGACTCTCCGCGCGGCGCGGGCATCGACGCCGGCCTTGCGATCCTTCGCGAAGTCCGCGAGGAGTTCATGGTTCCGGTAACGACCGACATCCACACTGCCGAGCAAGCCGGGCTCGTCGCGGACTCGATCGACCTGATTCAGATTCCGGCATTTCTGTGCCGACAATCCGACCTTTTGCAGGCTGCGGCTGAGACCGAGTTGCCGGTCAACGTGAAGAAGGGGCAATTCTTGGCGCCCTGGGACACCGGGAACATCGTCGCCAAACTCCGCTCCTACGAAGCCAACGGGATGATGCTCACCGAGCGCGGAACCAGTTTCGGTTACAACACCCTTATCGTCGATATGCCCGGGCTAGAGACGATGCGTGGTTTCGGAGTCCCCGTCTGCTTCGATGCGACCCATAGCGCCCAGCGACCCGGCGGCGGAGGGACCGCGACGGGAGGCGTGCGCGAGTCGATTCCGGCAATGGCTCGCGCGGCCGTCGCGGTGGGAATCGATGCCCTGTTCCTGGAAGTGCACCCAGACCCGGCTCGCGCCTGGTCGGATTCCGCCACACAGTGGCCGCTCGATCGAGCGGAGGATTTGCTCTGTCAAGCAAAGGCGATCTGGGACGCTAAGGCAAGCCTCGGTTAGACCGTGGCTCGGCTTGCCCTCCTACTCGTCGCTCGGCTTGCGCGACTCGTTCGTGTACCACTGAGCGCTCGTCGTGTTGTCGTTCGGTGTCGGCTTGTAGCTCGAAGGCTTGTCCTGGATAACCGTCGGCCGGTCAGGGACCTTGCTTGCAGGCTTCGATTCGCCGCCGCTCTTGCCAACGACGTTGTCGAGTTGACTCTTCATCTTCTCCTTCACGTCGGTTGGCTCAGGCGCCTCGGGCTGAGGCGCATCGTGGCTGTGGCTAGCGTTTGCGCCGCCGGCGAAGACCCCCGAGTTGATCGCCATGACGACCAAAAGCAGGACACCGATGGCGGACAGCAGGAGAACCGGGGCTTTTCGTTTTCGCATAATCTCTAAACTCTATGATGGCGATGTCGGATGAATTCTAGCAGGATCGGCCTCGGAGGCCCGCCGTTCTGACCGTTGCGATCGACGTACGACTCGTCGGCGCCGCCGGTACCGGAGATACCACCTACTGGACCGGCCTGCTCCTCGGGCTCGAACTTCTTGCGCCTGAAGCGCGATTCCTGTTACTCTCCAACGCCGATCGGCCACCCGGAATTCCCGACTCTGACCAATTCCTTTGGGTTCGCGTTCCCGCTCGCTCCAGCCGATGGTGGAGCCTCGTGGCCTTTCCGCTGTTCGCGAGACGGGCCGGAGCCAGCGTCGTCCACACCCAATACAACCTCAGCCCTTTGGCGGGACGGCGCGGCGTCACCACGATCCACGACGTGTCGTTTTTCATCGGGCCCGAGTGGTTTCAGCATCGAGACTTGTTCCTCCTGCGCCGGTTCATGCCTGCTTCGGCCCGCCGCGCGGCAAAGGTCATCACGGTCTCGGAGACCTCCAGAAGGGAGATCGAAGAGTTCATTCCAGCCGCCCGCGGCAAGACCGTGGTGACCCCGTTGGCGGCGACTCCCGGCATCGTGCCGATCCCGCGCTCCGATGCGAAGCAGCGGGTAGAGTCCGAACTCGGTCTCGCAGAACCATTTCTGCTCACGGTTGGAACCCGCTGGCCACGAAAGAACATGGCACTCGCGATCGAGGCGGTCGCTGGGCTGCCTCCGGAGGTTCCTCACGTGCTGGCGGTCTCCGGCAAGCCCGGCTGGGGGGAGGAGCTTGTCCGGGGGCCGAGAGTGAGATTGACCGGGTACGTCACGCAGGAGGTGCTTTCCGCCCTATACTGTGCGGCGAGCCTGTATCTCGCGCCGAGCCGGCACGAGGGGTTCGGCCTCCCGATCCTGGATGCATTTCAATGCGGATGCCCGGTTCTTTGCAGCAGCGGAGGAGCCCTGCCGGAGGTCGCAGGAGATGCGGCCCACGTAATGGCCTCTTGGTCGCCCGCAGACTGGACGTCCGCCATCCGGGAAATCCTCGGCGATTCCGGTAAATTAGACGCGATGCGACTCAAAGGCCTCGAGCGAGCGAGGCAATTCGATTGGCTCGAGACCGCCCGCAAGACGATGATGGTCTACAACGAGGTCGGCTCATGATCGATCCCGGCTTGCTTGAGGTGCTCGCCTGCCCGCGATGCGAGAGCCGTCCACCTCTCCGCGAGGAGGGCGAGGAACTCGTCTGCACGGTCTGCAACTACCGTTACAGGGTCGTCGACGGCATCCCGCATCTCCTCGTAGAAGAAGCGATCCCACCCAAGGAAGGGCAGAGTGGCCAGGGAAGCGATTAAAGTCCTGGTCCTTCATGGGCCAAACCTCAATCTCACGGGCTTTCGCGAGCCCGATCTCTACGGGAAAAAGCCGCTCGAGGACATCGACGCCGACATCAAAGCGGCCGCCGAGCGGCTCGGCGTCGAGGTCCGCATCCTTCAGTCGAATCACGAGGGCGTCCTTATCGATACGATCCAGGAGCACCGCAAGTGGGCGGACGCGATCGTCATCAACCCCGGTGCGCTCACCCACTACTCGATCGCCCTGCGGGATGCCTGCGTCAGCGTTCGGATGCCTATCGTAGAGGTTCACCTCAGCAACGTTCACGCTCGCGAGGACTTTCGCCGACACTCGGTAATCGCGCCGGTTTCGGTCGGCCAAGTCGTCGGTTTCGGGGGCTACGGCTATGTTCTCGCCTTGGAGGCGATCGTCAATCTGCAGACAGAGGTCCTATGAATCAGCTCGATCGACTCCGCGAACGGATGGCGGCGGCTAACGTCCCCGCCCTGATCGTCAGCGATATCGCCAACGTCCAGTGGCTCACCGGATTCACCGGCTCGTTCGGTCAGGTTCTCGTGACCCCCACCGACGCCGCGTTCCTCACCGACAGCCGCTACACGCTGCAGGCCGGCGAGGAAGTCGCCACGATGCCGGCGTTCAGCTTCGGCAGCCCCAAAAAGCACGAAGAGTTCCTCGGCGAGCAGGTCGCCCGGATGCGCATCACCGACCTGCGATTCGAGCCCACCGTCGCCTATGGAACCGTCGAAAAGTGGCGGGGCGCGCTGAACGGTGTAGGGCTAGAGGCTGCTCCCGAGACACTCGTTCCACCTCTGCGAATGGTGAAGACCGAGGACGAGATCGCAAAGATCGCCGAGGCCTGCAAGCTGGCCGACGCCTGCCTCGAACACGTCACGCGCTTGATTCAGCCCGGCGTCGCGGAGTTCGATATTGGCCTCGAAATCGAGTTCTTTTTCCGTCGGCATAAGGCGGGAATCGCCTTCGCGCCGATCGTTGCGAGCGGCCCAAACAGCGCACGACCTCACGCTCGCGCAGGAGAGCGCAAGCTGGAGGTCGGCGACTTCGTCACCCTCGACCTCGGCGCTACTCTCGACGGCTACAACAGCGACATCACTCGAACCTTCGTGGTCGGACGAGCGTCCGAGCGTCAACGCGAGATCTACGGGTTGGTTCTGAAGGCACAAAGAGCCTCCATCGAGGCGATGGTCGTCGGCGGCAACGGCAAGGACGTCGATGCCCTCGCTCGCCAGATTCTCGACGAGGAAGACCTCGCCCAGTACTTCGGTCATAGCCTCGGCCACGGCCTCGGCCGGAGCGTTCACGATGCCGGCCGCCTCCACTTCTCGGCGGACCAGCCTCTCGAAGCTGGACAGGTCTGGACCATCGAGCCGGGGGTTTACCTGGAGGGATTCGGGGGAGTGCGCATCGAGGATGATGTCGTCGTTACGGATTCTGGTCCCCGGATTCTCACTTCTTTCCCGAAGGAACTGACGATCCTGCCCTAGGTCAGACCACATCGCGCTCGTCGGGGGTGGGCATTGGCGCGCCGATCGGCAGCACTACCGTAAAGGTAGTGCCCTCGCCGGGCGTGCTCTCGACACCCACCTTGCCGCCGTGGCTCTCGACGATGTGTCTAACGATGCTCAGGCCCAAGCCGGTGCCTCCGGTTGCGCGCGAGCGGGCCCGATCGACCCGATAAAAGCGCTCGAAGATCCGGGGCAGATGTTCTGCCTCGATACCGACGCCGCTGTCGATTACACGAATGGCGACCGCCTCATCGTCGGCGCTCAGATGGACCCGAATTCCCCCCTCGACCGTGTAATTGATCGCGTTGTCGATGAGATTGGTGAAGACCTGCGACATCTGAGCAGAGTTCGCCTCGACGAGTAAATGCTTCGGCCCTTCGTAGCGGATGGTGAGGGACTTCTTGGAGGCCTTGTCGCCGAGCAGCGAGACGATGCCACGGACGACGGCCGCCACATCGCAAGCCTGCTTGCGAACGGGGCCGGTCTCCGCCGACGAGAGCACGAGCAGATCCTGCGAAATGAGGGTCAGGCGATCCACTTCCGCGATGATCCGTTCCAAGTAGCGCCGGGTTGGATCGCGATCTCCGCCTTCTTCGTCGAGCAGGGTCTCGGCCATTGCCCGGATCAGAGTCATGGGAGTCCGGACCTCGTGAGAGACGTTGGCGACGAAGTCTTGACGGATTCTTTCAAGCCGCCTCAGTTCCGTCACGTCGTAAATCGACACATACACTCGCTCCCACTCCGGCGGCTCGGCCCACGATTGCACGATGGCGATGCGATCCTCGGGGTAAGTGAAGTGCATCTCCACGCTCGAATGCCGTCGTGACTCGATGGTCTCGGTGACGAGACGCTCGAGTTCGTGGGAGAGAGTGATCGCCAGGATCGATTCACCCTTTGGTTGATCGGCGCGGAACATGGCTTTGACCTTCCGGTTGGCGAACTGCACCAGACCCCGCTCGTCGCAAAGGAAGATCCCCACATCGAGCCCATCGGCAAGCGCGTCGAGCGCGATGTTGAGCCGTTCGATACGGTTTTCGTCGAAATCATGCTGGTTGCGGAGTTCGAAAATCTCACGGTGTCGAGCGGCGACTGCGCGCGTCGATAGCACCGCCGCCGCACCGAGCAACGCCCCGAAAGCAATGCAGGTGAAGGCGACAGAGGCGGGATCGCCACCGACAAGCAGCCACAATCCTGCGGCCAGGGCAAGGACGGCGCTCCACAACAGCAGGTTGTGGGGCTCGAGCAAGCGGGGTGAACCTCTCACCTAGTCTCCAAGATTGACCGAACTCGAGTCGCCGAGCACCAGCCGGAGCGCCCGCGGCACTCCAAGCGAGCGCCCGACCCGAACGTCTCGGCCGATCAGCGAACCGGCAATGCGGGCCGGAGCCCGATCGATTTCACAGTCCGAGAGCACGATCGAATACTCGATCTCGCTCGACCTCACATGAGTTCGCGCGTCGATCGCCGTGAACGGCCCCACGAAGCTATCCACGACCTCGCATCCCGGCCCGATGATCGCCGGTCCCCGAATGAGGCTCCGTTCGATGCGAGCCCCGGCGCCGATCTTGACGCGCCCCTCGATCCGCGACTCGGCATCGACGTCGCCTTCGATAAGAGGTTCGACATCCTCCAAGATGAGGCGGTTTGCCTCCAGCATTGCCTCGACGGTACCCGTGTCCTTCCACCAGCCCTCCACGATATGCGATCGGACGGTAAGGCCGGCGTCGATGAGCCCCTGAATCGCGTCCGTGATCTCGTATTCGCCCCGAGCGCTGGGACTTAACTTCGCGATCGAGTCGTGAATGCGGCGATCGAAGAGGTACACCCCCACCAAGGCGAGGTTCGACCGAGGATGCGCCGGCTTTTCTTCGAGCCGAGTCACGCGCCCGTCCGCCATTTCGGCGACTCCGAACGACTCCGGGTTGGGTACCGGAGTGAGGAGGATCGTCGCCGCGGGCCGATGAGCCTCGAACTCCGCGACCAACCCCGAAACACTCGACTTGATGAGATTGTCGCCGAGGTACATGATGAAGTCGTCCTCGCCGAGAAAGGGGTGCGCCGTTTGCACGGCGTGGGCCAGGCCGAGCGGCGCCGGTTGCGGAATGTAGCTAATGCGGATGTCCCACCGCGACCCATCCCCGACCGCTGCCTGAACGGCCGCGGCTGTGTCGCCGACGATGATGCCGAAATCCTCTATTCCCGCCGCAGCGATCGACTCGATCCCGTACTCGATGACCGGCTTGTTGGCCACAGGAACCAGCTGCTTGGCCATCGAGAACGTGATCGGACGGAGCCGGGAGCCGGTGCCCCCGGCGAGAATCAGCGCTTTCATCGCGCTGGCAGTGTACCGGTGGGCTCACTAGCGGCGGGTGCGCCGTCGCAGACAGGCCGCGAAACCAACGGTTAACGCCAAAAGGCTCGCTGGCTCTGGTACGGCGGCCGCGCACCCCGTACGGACCCAGTCCGAATAGGCATCCACCTGCACGTCCCACCACTCGTCGTGATCGCCGACCCAAGAACGGCCCTCGAAGAGCCTGGACGTAGACGCACTGTGAACCCCCACGATCGACCATCCCGACGACCCGGAAGCCCTCCAACTCGGCCCCCCTGAATCGCCACGCAGCGTGTGGGCCTCGGCATGAATCGCGGGCATAGTGGGATCGGTCGGACCGAACTCGGTCGTGTACCGGATCGACGCGTACTCGTAGAAACTAATCGACTTGACCGTCAGGTCTGCGAAGGTGTTGAAGCTCACAAGGAGGTCCCCCCCGACGCCGGGATCGACGAGGTAGCGGCGATTGGCTCCATCGAAGGTCGCCGTCTGGCCGTAGCCGGCGACCGTATGGGTCGTGCCGGGGCTGGCGATGGTCGGGACCTCGAAGTCGGGGAGAACCGACAGATCGGGCACCCGGATGCCCAATATGGCCATGTCTACCCGCGAGCCATCAGGATTGACCGGACCGCGGACCACATTGATCACGGTCGTAGTGGACTTGAAGCGGAGGCCCGGCGCCGATTCACCCCCGAAACCGATCTCTTGGTAGTCATAAGAACCGAGCGCGAAGGATACGACGTGGTCGGCGGTGAGGACGCAGATCCAGCCACCTGGCCCGGACTCATCGGGACGCCGATCGATGATCGTGCCGGATCCGCGCCCCCAGGAATCCTCGTTAGGACCTGCACGGACCCGGACGATCGCGTTCGTGATCTCGTCTCCCGGGAACAGCTGGTTGAGGGCACTGATAGCCAGCGCGTGGCTCCAGGCAGGAACGACGGCGAGTGCCGTTAAAATTAGGGTTCTGAGTTGCATAGGCATGTCCTTCGTCTCCAGGCGAAGTTCGAACCGCTCGAAGGTATGGAGGCCGCGCTCATGCAAAACGTTGCACGTCCTTTGGTAGACCTGGCACCAGTGAGCAGCCAATTCAAGCACTAATGCTTGGCGCGCTCTGCTTGGGACCAAACCACGCAGAGGCGCAGGTCTCTTGGACTGCGCCTCTGCAGGATAGGCTTCACTTGGATGACTAGTTCAGGATCGCGTAGATCTGATCCTCGTCCAAGATCGTGTACTCCTGACCGTCGACGGTGACGTCGTTGCCGCCGTACTTGCTGAAGATGACCTTGTCACCGACTTTGACGCTCAGCTTGTTTCGGTCACCCGACTCCAGAACGCGGCCGTCCCCGATCGCGACGACCTTGCCCTCCTGAGGCTTCTTTTGTGCGCTGTCGGGCAGGTAAATGCCGGCGGCCGTCTTTTGCTCCTTCTCGGTCGGCTGAACGACGACCTTATCTCCGAGGGGTTTTAGCTTGATTGCCATGTTGATTTCCTCCGTGCTTAGCGAGATAGCGACCGCGATTAGCACTCGCGGCGCGTGACTGCTAGATTATACGCCGCGACTGGGCGGATGTCAACGAGGCGTCGGCATCTGTTTATTGCGCGCCTGCGTTCGATCAGCAGTGGAGCCGCTTTCGAGAGAGCGATCCAGAAGCTTCGACCAGATCGCGAAGAGAGGCCAAGCCCCCGGACTCCTGATCCACGCGGCGAACTTCGCTCGAAGAGGTTTGCCGGTCGCCGAAGCCGCCGTCCAGCCCTGACCAGGCTCGTACCGCACCAGGCCGAGCGGATCGACCGCATCGAGAGTCGCCCCTGGGCCGACAGCGAGACGCTTCCCCGCGGGTAGGCGGACCACCGCTCGGAAACGGGCAAACCGCTCACCCAGCCGCTCGGCCCAAGCCGAAATCTCGCCGCCGTCGTAGAACGCCACGTAGAAGCTGCACATCGCAAACGCGAAGAGCGGGATGTTCATCGCGTACTCGATATACCCGTGCAGGAGCAGCCCGCCGAGAAGAACCCACTTTCGCAGGGGACGATAGAAGACGAGAGTTCCCAAGGCAAGCTCGACGAGGAGCGTGCCGTAGGTCGTGATTGCCAGGAACGGCTGATCCTGGAGGAACTTTGGGACAGGAAAGCGCTCGAACTCGCGCAGATGCTGAGGGAACCAGGTCGCCGTGCCCGCCACCCAGTGAGTACCTCCCCATTTTGCCCACACGGTCGTGATGTAGACGATCGCCATTTGATACTGAAGGAGCCGCTGGGGCCAGAGGCTCACTTCGGCCGGCATGACGGGCACCCGGCCCCGCCAAAGGGCGATGAGCCGATCCATCGAACAAGCGGCGCCGCCGGGTCCGACCGCGAGATACACCGCCGCCGCCCGCATGACGGTGTCGCCTCCGTGAAGGATGATCGGGTTTCGGTGGTGGAGGCTTATCAGTCCGACCGCCAAGACGATCGAGGATACGCGCGTCCACAGTCCGAGCGCGGTGAAGAGTGCGGCCAGCGTCACCAGCGCGTAAAAAGCCGCCACGATGCGCGTGTCGGTCACCCCGGCGATCAGGTCGAGGCGGGGGATGTCGCGCCCGAGCCATCGGTCCGCGTTCGCCCACGGCACGTAGCCTCGTTCGGAGAACCAAGCGTCGAAGTCGATGCCGACCATGACGAGGTTCACGAAAATGACGGAGCCCATCAGCATACGAAAGACCCCGAAGGTGACCGGCGAGCCGGAGCCGAACAGCCAGCGGTTGGCCTGGGCGAGTCCTCTCATCGAGCCTGTTCCTTGAGCTTGGGCTGATCGACGATGTGCGTGTAGTAGGTGTAAACGTTGTAGTCTTCCTGCATCTCCGCTCGCCGGGAAGGATCGGGAATCCGCCGCCAATGTCGGCGCAGTCGAACCTCGCGCGGCACCTTTCCGGTGGCCTCATACGCCTCGAGCGCCATGCGCTGGGCGAAGGACGGCCAGAGCCAGCGATTCTCTTCCAGGTGAGCGCGCTCTAGGAACTTGCGGTACCGCTCCTTGAGGTACTTCTCGGGTATCGACAAGTCGTACATCCTCGGATAGCGCCGGATGCCGCTAGTGCCATCCTCATAATCGATTTCCGCGTCCACCCAGACGTCGATGTTCGACGGGTTGGGGGCGAACATGTCCCAGTACTGCCAAAAGCCGGTCGAGGTCAGGTAGTAGTGGAGATTCGAACGCTTGAACCACTGCCGGTTTTTAACGAGCACCCACTGAGTGCCGCTCGGCGGACGAGCCTTGGCGAGCAAGGAGCTATCCGGATTGTCCGACCAGATCTTGAGGCGATCCGGCGGGTCCGGCAGCGACCAAAAGGTGATGGCGAACATGTGGAAAAGCACGAGGACCTTGATCCACCACTTCACCCCCCCGCCCGCCGATTCCTCCATGTCGCGTCACGGGGATGTTACCGCGAGGGCACAGGAGCAAGGCGTTGACGCCGCGGTGACGAGCCTGCTGCAGACGATGTGGACCGTCACAGTTCGGCAGCGTCCGATCCAACCAACACCATCAAATCGTCCCAATCGATCGGGGTCGAGACCACTTGGAGCGCCTCCCAAGGGTCCACGGCCAAGTCGGTACCAAAGGCCATCTCGACCGAAATCCCAGGACAGATAGCCTCCTGTCCGACGAGATAGAACTGCAACGAAAGGAATAGGGAGCGACCAAACCGATCGGGGTGGTTCGTCAAGATGACTTCCTGGGTTGGGTCGCTTGGTTCTCGACCGAAGTTCCATTCAATTTCCGAGGTCATCACGAACGCCTCGACCTTCCCGCGGGCCTCGTGCAAGTGGTGTGCCGGGCTCAATCCGTAAAGACGGAACGCCGCGCCACCCATCGCTTCGATCGCCTGCACGAGTTCTTCGAGAGGCCCCACAAGACCCTCGAGCGAGTCGACCGGCTGCGCGCGCCGACCGAGAATGAGAACAGCGCTCACGTCGCGAGTATGGCGCGGGGACTGCCGTGCAATGCCTGGTGTCGCGAATCTAGAGTCGCTCCTCCACGACCGCTGCATGGTCCAAATGAAGGTAAACAGCCACGCGACATGGTCGGCGGTGGGCATCGAAACCTCAAGCGCCGGGCGCTCGGCACATTGACGCTGGGGGCGACGGTCTTCTGCTGCGTCAGCGGCGGGCCTTTCGGGCTCGAGGGGTTGGTCGGCGAAGCTGGACCAGGCCTGGCGCTGCTTCTCATCTTGGTCATTCCCATCTGTTGGGCTCTGCCCGACGCCCTCACCACCGCTGAACTGGGTGCGGCCATGCCGCAGGAGGGGGGCTATGTAGTCTGGGTCAAGCGAGCACTCGGGCCGTTCTGGGGATTCGTCAACGCGTGGTGGACATGGATGTACAGCCTCGTCGACGTGGCGATCTACCCGGTACTCTTCACGACCTACCTCGGCGCGATTCTCCGGCTCCACTTCGGATGGAGCGTCCTAGACGCCGAAAATGGCAACGATTGGCTTCGATGGGGGGTTTGCGTCGCGGTGGTCGCGACCTTCACATGGCTCAACATGCGTGGCACTCGCCTCGTCGGCCTCACCGGGCTCGGCTTCGCGGCGCTGATCATCGTTCCCTTCGCCCTGATGGCGATCATCGGAGGGTTCCAGCTTCTCTCCACGCCCAAACAGATCGCGGAGTCGTTGACTCCGGTTGGCAAATCTCTATCCGAGGCTCTAGCCGCCGGGCTGGGCATCGTCATGTGGAACTACCTAGGCTGGGACCAGATGTCGACCGTGGCCGAGGAGGTCGATGATCCCGGAAAGGCTTATCCACGCGCGATGCTGATCGGCGTACCCCTCGTCACGCTGGTCTATCTCGTTCCGACCGTCATCGGACTCGCCTTCGTGCCCGATTCATCGCGATGGGTCGAAGGAGCGTGGCCGTCTATCGCGGATGCCGTCGGCGGACCGGTTCTCTACGGCCTGATCACGGTCGCTGGGCTCGTTTCGCCGATGGCGCTGTTCATGAGTTCGATGCTCGCGACCTCGCGAATTCCGATGGTGCTGGCAGAGGACGGATACTTGCCGGCAAAGCTCATGGAGATCCACCCTGAATGGGGCACGCCATGGCGAGCAGTGCTGCTTCAAGGCGGCATCGACGCCCTCCTCACCTACCGCACTTTCCAAGACCTCGTAGCCGTCAACGTCGTCCTGTATGGCGCTGCCCTCGCGCTGGAACAGTCGTCTCTTTGGATCCTTCGCAAGCGCGAGCCAGACCTGCCCCGTCCGTTCCGTGTCCCCGGGGGTTGGCCGGTGCTGGCATTGATCGTGGTCGTGCCCGTATCCCTGGTTTGCCTGCTGGTCGTGCTTTCGATCCGAGAGGAGGGTTGGCGAGCCCAATGGCTGACCCTCCTCCTCATTCTCAGCGCGCCGGCGATCTATTGGCTTCGACGAAGGTCGGTCCGAAGAAAGGCTATTTGATCACCGTCGCCTTCACGATCTTGTCGCCTCGGCGAAGCGCGTCCACCACGTCGAACCCTGCCGTGACACGGCCGAACACGACATAGGATCCATCCAGATTCGGCAGCGCCTCCAAGCAGATGTAGAACTGGCTCCCTCCCGAGTCGAGTTGGCTCGATCGAGCCATTGCCACCGCATAGTGCTCGTGCAGCAAGCCGGTGGTCTCGAAGGGGATGCTGTAACCCGGGCCACCGGTGCCGATGCTCGGATCGTCGAGGGGCAAGGTCTTTGTCAGGGGATCGCCCCCTTGAATCACGAAGTTCTCCTCGTACCGGTGGAAGATGATGCCGTCGTAAAAGCCCGCATTGACGAGGCTCACCATGTTCGCGGTCGTGTTCGGCGCCGCGTCCGTGTTCATCTGCATGACCACGTTGCCCTTGCCCTGGATTTCGAGGACGACGCTGGCGTTCGCCACGACCTCGACCTGAGTCGATGCCGATCGTTGCGGGTTCTCGACGCTCGTCGCAGTGACCGTGTAGGTACCCGGCTCGTCGGGGGCCTTGAACTTGCCGCCCGAGTCGATCGTTCCCGCGGAAGCAGTCCAGGTGACCTCGGCGTTCGTCGCACCCGTGACCTGGGCCTCGAAATCGAGCGTGCTCCTGCGAGTCATCGGCGGGATCGTCGCCGGGCCGGTGATCTGCACCACGACCCCGGCGGTCACCGTAACGGAGGCGGTCGCCGAGATCGAAGGGTTGTCGGCCACCACGACCCGAACCGTGTACGTGCCAGCGTTCTGAGGCGCGAAGTAGCGGCCAGCCGAAGTGATCGTTCCGGCATCGGGTGCCCCGTCGACCGACCAGGTTAGGTTCGGAAAGGTATTGCCGTTCAGGAATGCCGTGAACTGCTGGCTCGCACCAGGAGCCAGCGTCACGCTCGAAGGCGAGACCCTTGCCGAGGTCGGCGGCTCGACCTTCTGGCCGTTACCGCCACAACCGGAGCTCAGGAGCACGAGTAGTACGGCTGCGGCAAGCAGGAGAGGCTTCATGGGGAAGGTTCTACCCGACCGCTCCCGGCCTCCTCCCAGTCCGGCGGTCCATTGGCTCGTTCTAGTTCGCATGGTCGATTTCGTCCCTGGTCCAGTTACACGCCTGCAAGCGAGCGGGTGGCTCGGTTCGGGCGCGATCCCGGTGAAATTATTGGCTGCCCCACCGCCAAAGTGCAGGACTCCAGCCAAACTAAGAAGCGATGACGCCCAGCCCGGCCTTCTGGCAAGCCTTTCTCGCCGCGGAGATTCCGTCACTTCGAGCCCACAAGATTCTTGGCGAGTTAGAAGGAACCAGGATCGAACCGCTTTCCTGGCTGCAAACGCGCGCACCGCTAACGGGCGCCGAGCGCGAGCGGGTCCTCGCTGTCCGCTACGAGCGTTTAGAGAAGGCGCTAGCCAATGGAGTCTCGGTAGTGGCCGGACCGATGCTCCCTAACCTGGTGGCAGACTCAAAGACGCCTCCTCCGGCTCTCTTCGTATGGGGCCAGGCCGAAGTCCTCCATGAGCCCTGCTTCGCCATCGTCGGAACCCGGTCCGCTACGGCTTATGGCAGAGCTGCCGCCATGAAGTTCGCCGAGCGGCTGGCCAAGCGCGGGATCACGATCGTCAGCGGCGGCGCGTACGGCATCGACGCCGCCGCCCACAAGGGAGTACTCGGCGCGGGCGGGCGAACCGTCGCTGTTCTGGGCACCGGCGTCGACGACGTCTATCCGGCCTCGCATCGATCGCTCTTCCAGCAGATTCGCGAATCGGGATGCCTGGTCAGTCAGTTCGCGGTCGGCGCGAAGATCATGCCCGCTCGGTTCAGCATGCGAAATCATCTGATCGCCGCGCTCTCGCTCGGGGTGCTCGTAGTGGAGGCCCCGGAGAAATCCGGCGCTCTCGGGACGGCTGGGCTCGCCAACGAACTCGGTCGGCCCGTCTTCGTGGTTCCCGCCAACATCGACAACGGCAACTTCCGCGGCTCCCACGCGCTCATTCGGGACGGAGCGATACTCGTCGACCATCCAGACCAGATTCTCGAGGCGCTCGGGTTCCCGATCGATGGTCGAAGCGAGCCCGCCGCGGAGTTGGACGAACGGCAATCCCAGATTGTCGAGACGCTCGCCGAGGGCGCGCTTTCGCCTGAAGCACTCTCGTCCCGAACCGGTCTTTCGCCTGAAGCGATCCTCTCAGAATTGACCGTGCTCGAACTGGAGGGCATCGTCTTCCAGGATGCCGGCCGCTATTTGCTGCGACCTTGATAGAATCGCCCCGGCATCGGCAACCGTCTTTCCCCAAGAGATGGCCGAGAAGAACGACTCTCAGCAAACTCCTCTCGACGTTTACCAGATGATCATGCTCATGACGGAACAGATGGCCGCCATCGCTTGGCAAAAGCTCGGCCTCCAGCCCGACATGATCACCGGCAAGATCGAGAAGGACCTCGATCAAGCCCGGATCGCGATCGATGTCACTACCGGTCTCGCCGGATACCTCGAGCCGCAGCTCGACGAAGATGACAAGCGCCGGATCCACGGCCTAGTTCGCGATCTGAAGATCAACTACGTTCAGCAAACTCAAGGAGGAAGAGACTGAACAAAAGCCGAACCTTCGCCGATGGCGGCCGCCGCACGATGCTGCGACTCGCCGGACGACTGCGGATTCGTTTCCGCGCCCTCGCCGGTCCCGACCTCGCGCGAGTCTCGCCCGATGAGGCGCTTTCCGAGCGCCAGGATCAACTGGCCCTGTTTCGAGTTCGCTTCGACCGGCTGGCGGCGATCCTGAACGAGGCGTCCCACTACGGTCCGAGCCATACCCAGGAGCGACAATACGCTGAACTTCGGGCTTGGATGCTCGGCCACTACGGCGCCCTCCGGCGTCATGTCGCCGCCTATCTTCACTCCGGCCAGGCGGCGCCGATCGGGTACTCGCCGGGAGACGAGGTCGAGAGCCTGTTCTCCGCCCCCACCCTTGGCGAGTTGCTGCGATGCGACGACGGACGGCTGCCGGCGAAGGTGCGCCTCGCTTCCGAAGCCCTCGAACGATACCGAGCCCATCTGTCGACCCTCGCGACCGTATCCTCGTCCGCGGCGTAAAGAGGAGGGAACGCCCTCCACGAGCGAACGAATTCGACCGATAATGGGCGGTGGAAGCAACCGTATGTCCGTTGTCAGCAAGTGGTTCGGTTTTGGACGGGACGACGATTACGATCGCGGGATCGCCGCCTTCGATCGGGGTCAGTACGAAGAAGCGATCGCCGAGTTCGGGGCCTGCATCGAGCGGTCCCGCGATCCGGGGACGATCCGCCTCGCCAAGTTCTACATCTGTCAGAGTTGGTCCCACCTCGGCCAGGCCGCCCTGCTATCGGACAGTTTTGCCCGCGCGTTCGAGTGTTTCGAAGCCGCCCTTGAGATCCAGCCACACTACCCCGACCTCCATCTTCGAGCCTCCTTCGCGTGCGACGGCCTCGGCGATCGTGCTCGGCGGCAGGCGGCGATCGAGCGGGCTCTGAAGATCAACCCGAACTACGCCGAAGCGCTCCTCCAGCGCGGCCTGATGCAGTACGAAGACGGGGAATTCGACGAAGGTCTCGCTTCGATCGAGCAAGCCGTCGAGACAGAGCCCGGATTCGCTGGCGCGCGATACGACTTCGCTCTCGAATGTCATCGGAACGGCGACACCGCCCGAGCCCTCGCCAACTTCGCCGCGATGACCGGGGCCGACGCCCAGGACGCGAACGAGCACGCCAAGATCGGCGACGCCTTCGCCAGGCAGGCGCTGTGGGAAGAGGCGGGCCAGGAGTACGAGAGAGCCCTGCAGATCGCGCCGACCTACGCCGACGTGCGCTGCCGATACGCCCAAGCCCTCCTCGAAGTCAACAACCTCGAAGGCGCAGAGCGGCAGCTGCGGGGCGCCCTCGACGTGAATCCGAAGTACGCCGACGCGTGGGCACATCTCGGGGTCTGCCTTCGCCGCCAGCGCCGCCTTGACGACGCCCGATTCGCCTTCGAGAAAGCCCTCGAGTTCGACCCCCACAACGTGATCGCCCGCGACGAGGCCTCACGACGATAAACCCCCTCGTCGAGACGAGGGGGACCTGGCCGGGCGAAGCCGGTGCCTGAGGGGGAGTAACACGTGCAGCCTCTCCTATTACTCCCCCGTTTCGCACGCGCCAGCGGCGCGGCGAAGCTCCCCCTCGCGCCAGCGAGGGGGAACTGGCCGGGCGAAGCCCGTGCCTGAGGGGGAGTAATACGTGCAGCCTCTCCTGTTACTCTCCCGCTTCGCGCGCGCCTGCGGCGCGCCGAAGGTCCCCCTCGTCGAGACGAGGGGGAGCCTGGTCCAGGACCTCGCGCGCCCAGTCGAGGAACCGCAGCAACTCGTCCGGCGTGAACGTCCCCTTGAAAGCGCAAGCCGCCGACTCCTTCCCGAACAGCCAGCACTCCCCTCGCGGCGAAGCCGCTAGCCGGTCGCGCACCTCGGGGGTGAGAAACGCCAGAGCGACCGCCTCGTGGCCGAAGACCACCCACGGCTTGTCGAGCCGCTCGTCCGCCAGCCGCAGTTCCTCGCCCCTGCGCTCCAGCGAGCGCCGCATCCCCAGCGGCGCCTTCACCATCATCAGCTCGCCCGCCGACCCCAGCCAGGCCCCCCGAGGCGAGGAGGCGTTCGAGGGCCAGGCCACCACCGTATGGTCGTGTTGCTGGGTGCTCCTCCCCGAGCCGGTGACATAAGAGTGCTCGAAGACCAGCGTCTTCCCCTCCGGCGCGTCGCGCAGCGCCCACCAGTTGATCCCCTCCGCGCCGAGCCGCAGCCCCAGCCAGCCCTCCAGGTGCGCCACCGGCACGAAGGCGGCCGCCTTCCCTTCGGGCGAGGGATCGGGCGCGGTCTGGAAGCCCCTCCGCTCCAGCGTCTCGGCGATCCGGTGCCGCAAGCCCTTCATCGCTCGGGTGTAGACGGCCATCAGGAGCAACACCGCCACCAGCCCGCTCCCCCCGGCGATCGCCAGCACCCAGCCCCCCGCCTGCTCGATCCCCCAAGTCACCTCGGTCACCCACACCGCCACCCCTGGCACGGCGAGGACGCACAAAAAGATGCCAAGGATCAGCCCCGGCTCGCGTCGCCTTCGGTAAGGTGGAGCAGCCACGCGCGAGAATCTACCTGCCGTCGCCGCATGGGGCGTGCGCGACCTTTGGAGTGCGCGGGCCTGCCCGCGCTTTCGATCCCCGGCCCCCGGCCAAGCCTCCAAGGTCAAAGCGATCGGGTCCCGAGCGCGCGATACTTACCGCCGCCGAACTTCTCGCGGGCAAAGACCCCGACATTCCCCGATGGGGCCTCGACACGCACCGACGGGCCGGCAAAGAGAAGCCGGATGTGCCCGAGCAATACAGCATCGAGAGCTAGTTGGCCTTCCGGCATGGCTCGACCTCCTCGAGGCCGATCCGGCGGCTCAGCAGGTCAGGTCGAGGAAGCCGCCGAGGGCGTTGCGCGGTTCTTCGCGGCGCTCGGTATCGCTTTCGGAGGCTTCCGCCGCCGACTCCACCCCACGCCCGATCAGGCCGGTTCGAAGGGCTCGCGTCGTGGTGTACTCGCGCGGATCACGGGGCGCGGGCGTCAGACGAAACGCGAGGGAGGTGAGGTCCATGCGGGGTATGCCCCGCATGGATCGTGCCAGACTCGCCCCCTTCCTCTCGCGGGGCGAAAGGAAGGGGGATTGTAGAGTACTCCCCCTCTTCGCGCGCGCCTGCGGCGCGGAGAAGGTCCCCCTCGTCGAGACGAGGGGGAGGCTGGGGAATCCCCCTCGCGCCGGCGAGGGGGAAGCTGGCCGGGCGAAGCCCGTGCCGGCAGGGGGAGTAATGCTCGTGTGGCTCTCCACCCCCCTACCCCTCCTCTGGTGAGGCGAAAGGAAGGGGGATTGTAGAGTACTCCCCCTCTTCGCGCGCGCCTGCGACGCGGCGAAGGTCCCCCACGTCGAGACGAGGGGGAGGCTGGGGAATCCCCCTCGCGCCGGCGAGGGGGAAGCTGGCCGGGCGAAGCCCGTGCCGGCAGGGGGAGTAATGCTCGTCTGGCTCTCCACCCCACGCAGGGCGAAAGGAAGGGAGATGCTACTCGGGCTTTACGGTCCCGTCACCATTGCCGACGAAGAACCACCAGTTGAATTCCTCGACGGTACCGTTGGCCCAGGTGATGGTTCCTTGGCCGAACTCGTTCCAGCGGATGACGGCGGGCAGGCCGGGATCGGGGCCTTCGAGGCGGCCGTCGCCGCTGCCGTCGGCGTTCCAGGTGTAACGCGTCATGTACCCGAGCGAGTTTTCGGAGACCGTCGTTCCTGCGCCGTTAGCGGAGAACGTGCCTCGGTCACTCGACCAAGAGCCGTCGCGATCGTCGGATCGGTTCGTCCAGGAGCTCCCCTCGGCGCTCCAGGAGCTTTCGCCGCGATAGCGGTTCCCGTCCCAGAGGCTATCGTAGGACATCGTGCCTGCGAAGTCGGAGGTCATGGTGCTGACGTAGGTCCCTCGCGATCCGGCGAGCGTGCCGGCGGTGAACTCGTATTCGCTGGCGTAGCTGAGGGGGTACTGGTCCCACCTTTCCGGCCACGTGGAGACGATGAAGCCGGCGGGCTGGGTCTTCTGCTCGTCGACGTAGAAGTCGTTGCGGTAGGAGGTTGAATCGAAGGTGATCTGGACCCAGAGCCCGAGCCACTCGTCGTAGTAGAAGTCGCTCCAATCCGGCGGAGGATCGCCGGGTCCGGGATCGGTGCCTCCGCCGCCGTTCGACGGATCGTCCCCTCGACCGCGCATCCCCGCCATCGGCGGCTTCATGTGCCGGATGAATCCCCCGATCATCGGCGCCGGTCCGCCGTTCGGACCGGGACCTACGCCCGGCATCGGCGCCGGCGGCAGGCCGTTGATATTGTCTGCCTGGTTGGGGGTCTGCATGCCTCCGTGAGACATCCCGCGGGCGATGAAAGTCTGGGTCTTCGCGACGTTATCTCGGGTCTGGCTGGTGGGCGAACGGTCGCTACCCCCCGTGCCGGCTCCGCCGCCGCCGCAGCCAACGAGCACAGTAAGACAAAAGCCGAGCCAAAGGAGTCGTTTCATGCGCGTACCTCTTGGCGTCAGTCTTTCATATCGGACCGGCAAGAGTCAAGGATTTGGCGTGACGCGCCGGACTCGGATCAGGTTGAGACGAACGTCGAATTCGAGGTACGAGCGGGGCTCCGTCAACACGGGCAAGAGCGCACGCGGATTGATCGAGCACAGCCGGATCGCCACCTCCGGCCCGAAATCGTCGGCAAGGTTCCTGAAGGCGTCCAGCATGACGATGGCGCTCCCCGCGAGCGCCCCGGACTCGAGCCTCACGACTCCGTCCTCGACCCGACAGCGCTGCCCCCACATCTCGATCACGCTGCCCGAGGGCATGCCCGCGGCCATGGTTCCGTCGCTGACGGCGACGACGCGGTGCGGCCCCTTGCAGCGGAGAAGGATGTCTGCCGCCCGGCGAGAGACATGATGGCGGTCGTAAATCAGCTCGCACCAAACGCTCGGCTCGGTGAGCGCAAATCCAAGCAGGCCGGGCTCCCGATGGTGGAACGGGCGCATCGCGTTGAAGGTGTGGGTCACGCGGTCTGCTCCTCGTTCGAGAGCAAGAGCCGCATCCTCCGCGGTCGCGCCAGAGTGCCCCATGCTGACCGCGATCCCACGGTCGACTAGATGCGCGATCAGCCTATCCGCTCCCGGCAGTTCGGGAGCGAGCGTAACCAGCCGCACGCGCGGATCGGCGAGAATGTCCTCCCAAGCGTGCCAAGCCGCCGGGTCCACGATCGCGTCTCGGGGCTGGGCGCCGGGGAAGTCGGGAGCGATGAAAGGCCCCTCGAGGTGGACACCGGCCAGGCACCGATGAGCGGGTAGCCTTCGGAGAAAGTCACGGACGGCTTGCGCGGAGGCCGTCACGGTCGTGGCAAGGAGCGCCTCGACACCGTCCTGCTCCATTCGGTCGCAGAAGCACGTAATGGAGTCCGTATCGGCGTCCATCAGGTCGGTCCCGTATCCGCCGTGAATGTGGGTATCCACGAAGCCCGGACACAGCAGGATATCCGAAGGTCGGTTGCTCGGGCGAAACGTCGGTCCGCGATCCGACCACTCGACCTCATAAGAACCGAAGCCGGCAGGTCCGACGGTCTGGACGATGGACGCGGTCACGCCACGATTGTGACGCCTCTTAGAGGTCCAGCTTTTTCCAGCGAACCTTCGGTACCGGCAACAGGGGCTCGTCCTTTCGAATCGGCACGTTGCTGTTGGTCATCAGCTGCTGCATCCGACGCTCGGCTTCGATGCGATATTCTTCGAAGGAGTGCTCCATCTCTAGCCGAGCCTCGTCCATCTGGTCGAGAAGCTTCAAGATGATCTCTACCCCAGCCAAGTTGACGCCTAGCTGCTGGGTGAGCCGCTGGATTCGCTGAACACGATGGATGTCGGCTTCGCTGTAAAGCCTGTTCTTCGCCCCGACCCGCGCCGGCACCACGAGACCCAGCCGTTCGTACTGGCGGAGCGTCTGCGGATGGACACCGCAGAGCCGCGAGGCGACCCCGATCATGTAGAGTGGCTGGCGGTCGCTCCTCATACCTTGGCCTCCTCGAGTTCGGCGAGTTCTTGCAGGAGCTTCCGCTGGGAGTCGGTCAGGCGCTTCGGTACCGTGACCTTGGCGCGTACCAGCAAGTTGCCGCGCTGGCCCCCCATCTTGGCGATCCCCTGGCCGGACAACCGAAAGACCTGCCCGCTCTGGGTGCATTCGGGAATCTTCATAGTCACCGGCGAACGCAGGGTCGGCACCTTGATCTCACCCCCGAGGGCGGCCAGAGTGAAGGGAATCTCCACTTCCGTTTCCAGGTCGTCACCTTTGCGTTTGAAGCGAGCATCTGGCCGCTCATGGACCACGACGTACAGATCCCCGGCCTTGCCGTTCGAACCGACCGAGCCACGTCCAGGCACTCTCAGTTTCTTTCCGTTCGTGATTCCGGCGGGAATCGTCACTTCGACCTTGCGAGTTGCGGCCAGCGATCCTGCCCCGCGACACGTCGGGCACCGTTCGAGGCTCGATTGTCCGGTGCCGCCGCAGGCCTCGCATGCATGGTGCAATCCGAAGAGACCGCGGGTTTCGCCGGAGCCGTCGCAAACCGGACAGCGCGTCGCGGTCTTGAGCCGCACATAGCCCGTGCCATCGCACGATTTGCACGCATCGCTCACTTGATAAGTGAGGGTTCGTTTGGTTCCCGAATCGATCTCCTCCAGAGTAATCTCGACCACCTTTTCGACGTCGGCGGGCTGAACGCCCCGGGGCCGTGCCTGCGACGCGCCTGCGTTGCTGAAAAACTGCTCGAAGATGGTCCCGAAGCCGCCTTCCCCGAAGTTGAGGTCCCCGAAGTCGACCTCGACTCCTCCGGCACCGCCACTGGTCTTCACGTTCTGGGCGGCCTCCCAGTTCGAACCCCACCGATCGTATAGTTTGCGCTTCTCGGTGTCGTGGAGCACCTCGTAGGCCTCGCTGATCTCCTTGAACTTCGCCTCAGCGGCCTTGTCGTTCGGGTTGACATCCGGGTGGTACTTGCGAGCGAGTTTGCGATAGGCCGATTTGATGGTCTTCTCGTCGGCGCTCCGTTCGACACCCAGGGTTGCGTAGTAGTCCTTTGCCATACTGCTTATATGCTCAATCCTATGAGCTTATAACGCTCAAGTAAGGAGGAAGGTTTCGCGGGAGGCTCGGTGACCCTAAGAATCCTCAACGATTGGGCCGATAATCGAACCGTGGACCTTGGAACTTTGCGGATCAAAGTACAACGAAGCGAGAATCTCCCCACGCTTCCCGAAGTCGTGACGAAGGTTCTGAAGCTCGTCGAGAACCCGGACGCGAACCTGAGAGAACTCGAACGCGCCGTCGAGAGCGATTCTGCTCTAACGGCGAAGATCCTCAAGGTCGCCAACTCCCCCTTCTACGGGGGCGCCTCGGTTGCCACCGCCTCGCGCGCCATCAGCGTGATCGGGATGAGCGGAATGAGAACCCTCGTGGTGAGCCTGTCCTACCGACAAATGATCGGAGGCGGCGCCACGACGGGCGCATTCGACAAGCTCGAGTACTGGAAGCACTCCTTGGCCACGGCGACCGCGGCCAAAATCCTCGCGAAGATGCGGATTCCAGCCAAGGCAGAGGAGGTTTACGTCGCGGGCATGATGCACGACGTGGGAATGATCGTCCTCGACAGTTTCATGCCGATGCAATTCGATCAGGTTATCATGAGGGCGCGCGACAACGGTGTGCCGCTTCACGTTGCCGAGCAGGAGGAGTGGGAGTGGGACCACTCGACGGTGGGAGGAATCCTCGCCGAACGCTGGGGCATCAGCAAGATGGTTCGGCATGCGATCGAATACCACCACTGCCCCGAGGACGATGGAGACTATTACGACACGACGGTCCTCGTGTCCGCGGCGGACGTGCTTGCGCACCAAGCCGGGATGACCAATAATCAGCCCGGACTCGAAGCGGAAATGCCACCAGCGATCGCGAGTCATCTGGCTCTTCCGGACGATCAGTACGCAGCGATTCGAGACGTCATCGTCCAGGAAGTGAGCCGGGCTCAGATGCTGTTTGCTATCGATTGAACGCGAACCTGACCCGAAAAATGCGAGTTTCTGCGAGATAGCGTGACGAAACCGTTCCAACTTTCGAATTCCAGAAAAACCTCTGTATACTTCGTATAGGTGCTGACGTCCGCGTCCACCTTGGAGGTTTGTGAATGTCGAACTCGTCGCGATGCGCGATCGCTTGCGGGTTGCTGCTCCCGGCGGCAGCCTACGCCCAGTTTTCCTGGCAGGCCGCAGTTTCCGGCTTTTGGTCCACTCCAGCCAGTTGGCTCGGCAATGTCTCACCCAACAACTCCTCGGGGGGGAGCGATGTGTTCATCGACTTTGCCCCCTTTGCCCTGACGGGAGGCAACGGCAACTTCACGACCACCCTCGACTACAACGTGACGATCCGCAATTTGTATTCACGAGCCAACTTCGTCTTCGCCGGATCGCAGCTCAGTCTAGGCCAAGCGCTGTCTCAGGTCGATGGGTCGTTCACCTTCCAGAGCGGCACGATCCTTGGGGGTGGCATTACCTTCAACGGCGCTTCGTCGTTTCCGGGCGCGGTCGATCGGATCATCAACGCCTCGCAGGTGGCGTTCATGGGTCCTACGACATACGGGGGTGGCGCGCTCTACTGCGTCAACAGCACGCTTACGTATGGCAACACCTTTACGGTGGTGGATGGACGATCGAGAGACGGCGTCCACAACATCACCTCCTCAGGTGCGCTTGTCAAAACGAGTGGCTCTGGCGACTTCTTCATAGCCGAATCATGGAATGGCGGCCCGCGTCAGTTAAACGTCACGGGCAGATTGGAGGCCCAGTCGGGACGGATTATCCCAACCACAGGCGGCACCCACTCTGGACACTTCTACGGGAACGGCGGGACCATTCTGCTTTCGAACGGCACCCACACCATGCTCGCCGGGTCGAAGTTCGAAGACGGCGTTGTGGTGGAGGGAGCGTCGATTTCGCTTCCGGGAGCCGGCGACACGCTGCAAATCCTCGGCGATCCCGAGTACAGGAGCGGCCAATTGGGCGGCGCCGGCAAGTTGATCGGTCCTGGAAGCCTGAATCTAACGACAGCCGGCGCCAAAGGCATCAACGGGTCGGTGAGGAACGAGGTCAACTTCCTCATACTCGGAGGCGAGGTCTATGGGGTGAACTCGACCTTCACCAACGCCAGCTATGTTCAGTTGGACGGCCCGCGTCGCTGGCGCGACGGAATTTTCAATAACGAGGGATTGGTGCAGAAAACTGGCGCGGGGCAGGCCTTTATGGGAGAAGGCTGGAGTGGGGGCCCAACCCAACTCAACAACCACGGCTCGATGGAATCCCTCGGCGGGTCGCTCTCCATCGTCACCAGTGGGACGCATACCGGGTCTTTCAAAGGCTTGGGCGGGACGATCGATTTTTCAACTTCGACTCATCGCTTCGATCCAGGCCACTCCTTGTATTCGGGCGTGAACCTGAACTCGGGCACGTTCCAGGTTCCTTCCGATGAGATGCTCAACTGCATGGGTGCCGTCAAGTTCTTTGGCGGAATCCTCACTAGCGTTGGGGCGAACCCAGCTTTCATCGACGGACCCGGCAGCCTCGACATCGAGGGGTCGGTCAGCATTGGGGGAAGCCATCGTTTGGCGACCGTATTGAATTGGAACGCCGGCACCGTGAGCGCGGTGAACAGCACATTCACGAACGAGGACACGCTGTACGTGAATACTTCTAACGATTGGCGAGACGGCATCTTCAATAACTCGGGCACCCTCACGAAGACCGGCGCTGGGACGACCGTTCTCAGCCAGCCCTGGTCCGGGGGTCCGCGCCAGGTGAACAACAGCGGGACCCTGCTTGCCCAGGCGGGGAATCTCATCGTCAGGGCCGGCGGCACGCACAGCGGACTTTTCCACGGCAACGGCGGAACGATCGAGTTCCCCTCCGAGTCCCAGGTTTTCAACAGCGGCACTGTCTTGCGCGGTAACGTCCTCCTCAACGGCTGTACGGCGAATATCCCCGGGAGCCAATCCGTGGTGCTCGATGGCACCACTTGGAACGCAGGCACTCTACAGGGTACTGGCACCATAACCGGTCCTGCCTTTCTGTGGACAGGAAGTGCGAATCTCGGACAGTCTCTTCTGTCCCTCGCCAACATCGAGGTCAACGCGGCCACGCGATTCAACGTGAACTCGGGTTTCACCAACCAAGCCACTATGCTGTTTTCTGGCACCTGCCTGTGGCGAGACGGCATCCTCGTCAACAACGGAATCATTCGGTCCACGTCCGGCTCGACGAGCCTCAACGAGAACTGGAGCGGGGGTCCCAGGCAGACCCGGAACAACGGCGTCATCGAGGCAGACGCAAGCACGATCAGTCTCATGGCGAATGGAGAGCACACCGGCGCTTTCTTCACGGAGAACGGCGGACAAATTTTCTTCGGGGCGGGCACTCATACGATGCGAAGCGGGTCGAAAATGGGCACGGGCACCATTACGCAGACCCCTATGGTAACCAACGAGCGGACCAGCATCATTGGAGAATCCGAGTGGCGTTCCTCTAGCTGGGGAGGCACCGGAGTCATCGATGGTGACCTCTGGCGTTGGACCACCGGAGCGAGCAAGTTACTGCAAAATCACCTGAAGTGCGAGGCCGACATCTCACACGAAGGTGGGGACGTCTTTGCCGTGAATCAACAATTCACAAACCGCGGCACCGCCACCATCGGGGACGGGCTCAGCTGGCGAGATGGCGTGTGGTTCAACGAAGGCACGCTCCAAAAGACGGCCGGCGCAGGGACCTCTTCCATCGGGTCGTTGTGGAGCGGCGGACCTCGCTCGGTTACCAACACGGGAACGCTCCTGGCGGGTTCGGGGACGCTCCAGATCGGCGCGACGCTCACGAACTACGCGGCCGGTTCACAGCAGATGAACGGCGGGTCCTACGCTGCCAGCGGCGGAGGTCGACTTCTTCTTCCGATTGGCACCGTTACCACGAATGCCGGCCGATTTATCTTGGACGGCCCGACCTCGTCGGTAACCCAAAGTAACGGAACGACGAGTGCACTAGCGACCTTGGCTACGAATCTCGGTGGCCTCGAAGTCCATGGCGGCCACGTCCTCAACCTGCCCGGGCCGCTTGCGAATTCCGGCGATGTGACGATCGGGGTCGGGAGCTCGATCGTCCCCAACGGGAACTACACCCAGACAGCCGGCCTGACGCGAGTGAACGGCACGCTGCCCGTTCCGATCGTCATCCAAGGTGGCGTGCTCGGTGGTACGGGCACTGCGAACGGGGGCTCTACTACCTCGGCAATCGTGGCCCCGGGCAATAGCACGGGCACGCTGAGCATTGCCGGGAACCTCTCCCTCACCAACTCGACCCTCGACATCGAGGTTGCCAGCTCGGCGCCCGGCTTTTTCGATCGACTCGCCGTATCGGGCACCGCGACGATTGTCGGAGGCGCCCTCCAGGCCGACGCTGCCCCGAACTCGACGGTCACGGCGGGAACCACGGTCGACGTCCTGACGGCGGGAAGTCGTTCTGGAACTTTCACCACGCATCCGAATCCGGCCGACTGGAGCGTCACCTATGGAGCGACATTTATCCGGCTTGGCGCCCTGCGCACGATCGTCGGCCCGATCTTGATCGAAGGCGAGGTAGACCTCGATGGATGGCTGGCCAGCTACTCGGCCGTCCCACTCACGTTCGAGCTGAGGCAGGGAGGATCGGTCGTCGAGTCGCACGTCGTTAACCCGAACAACGATCGGACCTATGCGATCTCCACCCGTCGGCGCGGAAACTTCCAGCTCTTCGTCGTCGGTCCGCACTGGCTGGTGCGTCAGCGACCCGGAACGCTCATCCTCACCGACGCGGGCTTAACCGGTATCGATCTCTCGCTCGTCAACGGCGACGTCGATCAGGACAACGAAGTCACGATCGGAGATTACGCGATGCTCTCGTCGGCCTTCGGCAGCGGCCCTGGTGACCCGAACTGGGAGCCCAACGCCGACCTGGATGGCGACGAGGAAATCGCGATCGGAGACTACGCGATCCTCAGCACGAACTTCGGCCTCGCCGGGGACTAAGCGGATCACCCGGGGGCGGTCTACGCCCTCGGGCAACCCGCACCGGCGGTAGCCGGGGGATGGTTCGTGCCCCCGGACCACGGCCGTCTTCCCGCGGCACAAACCATCCCCGGGCTACCCACGCTTCCGGAATCTTCCTAGCGAACCGGGCGAACGGCTCTACGAGTTCTCGACCCCGAAAGGGTCAAAGACCTGATAGCCCCGGGTCGAAGACCCGGAGGGACCGGGCAGCCCAGATGGAAGCACCCCGCAGGGGTGCCGCAACCCGTTTTTCGTCCTCCGGGTTCTGCGACCCCTCCGGGGTCGGACTGGGCCGCGGGTTCACCATCCCGGGGTCTACGACCCCGGGCTACCGCATCTCCGACGCCTCCGGCGTCGCCTCATTCTGATGGCCGCATCTCCGAACGATGCTGGGGCACTTCACGGGATTCGGGCATTGGCCGGAAGAGCCAAGCTTCGGCCCAAGGGCGTAGAATCAGGCCTGGGATGTCTCAACGAAACGTGATCGTCGTTGGAGGTGGCCTCGCCGGGCTGATGACCACCCTCAAACTGGCCGAAGCTGGAGTGCGGGTCCAGCTTTTCAGCCTCGTACCCGTCAAGCGCAGCCACAGCGTCTGCGCCCAGGGAGGCATCAACGGGGCGGTGAATCTGAGGGGCGAAGGAGATTCCCCTTACCTCCACTTCGAAGACACGATCACCGGCGGCGATTTCCTCAACCACCAACCGCCCGTCATGCGGATGGCCGAACGCGCGCCTGCCATGATCTTCCTCCTCGATCGAATGGGAGTCCCATTCAACCGAACCTCGGAAGGGCTTCTCTCCTTCAGGCGTTTCGGCGGCACCCTAAAACACCGCACCGCTCACGCCGGCGCGACAACCGGGCAACAGCTCCTCTACGCTCTCGACGAGCAGGTTCGGCGCTTCGAAGCCGATGGCATCGTCAAGAAGTTCGAGGGCTACGACTTCCTCGGCATCCTCAAGGACTCCGAAGGCCGCTGTCGCGGGGTCAGCGCCCAAGACCTGAGGAGTATGGCCATCGAAGCCTATCCGGCCGACGCCGTCGTCATCGCCACCGGCGGCAACGGCGTCATTTTCGGTCGATCGACGAACTCGATCATCAATACCGGTTCCGCCGTCAGCATCTGCTATCAGCAAGGGGCGGTCTACGGCAACCCGGAGATGGTGCAGATTCACCCGACCGCGATCCCCGGCGAGGACAAGTGCCGGCTCATGAGCGAATCCGTTCGCGGCGAGGGGGGCCGCATCTGGACTCCGCGTGATCCCTTCGACAAGCGCAATCCGGTCGAGATTCCCGATGCCGATCGCTGGTACTTTTGCGAGGAACTCGACCCGGTTTACGGCAACCTCCTGAGCCGAGACCTCGTCAGCTTCGCGATCTATTGCGTCTGCCGCATCGGGCGAGGGATCGAGGGGAAGCAGCAGGTCTACCTCGACATCACCCATCTTCACCGAAGCCGAGGCGGGCCGTACACGCGCGAAGTGATCAACGACAAGCTGGAGGGCGTGCTTGAGATTTACGAGAAGTTCATGCGGGTCGATCCGATCGACAGCCCGATGAAGATCTACCCCGCAGTGCACTACACGATGGGCGGGCTTTGGGTCGATTACGAGAAGGGGCATGAAGGCGCCCTCGATCTCGACAGTCCACGCAACCAGATGTGCAGCATCCCCGGTTTGTACGCGGCGGGTGAGAGCGACTACCAGTATCACGGCGCGAACCGACTCGGGGCGAACGCACTGCTCTCGTGCCTTACCGGCGGCGAACTGACCGCCTCCGGCGTGATGGCCTACCTGAAGTCCATGGATGTCGCGTCGGACTCTGTCTCGGGAGAATTGCTTCGTGACGCGAGGGCGGACCGGCTTGCCCAGTACGAGTCCATCCGCACGAGCCTGGGGACCGAGAATCCGTATCGGGTTCATGCCGACCTGTGCGACTTGATGTGGAACAACTGCGGAATATGGCGGAAGCAGGCCGACCTCCTCGCGGCACGGTCGGCCCTGGACGAGATCGCCCAGCGCGCGCGATCCTGTGCGCCTACCGATGGTTCCGAATGGGCGAACCAGGCCATTCCTTTCACCCGGTCCCTTCAGCACATGATCGAGATGTCGAAGGCCATCGTGGGCGGCGCGATCGTCCGCGACGAATCCCGGGGTGCGCACTTCAAGATGGACACTCCGAGCCGGGACGACGTGAACTGGCTGAAGACGACGAAGGCTCGTTGGACCCCCTCGGGGCCCGAGTTCGATCTCGACGAGGCGATCGACTGTTCCTACATCGCGCCCCGGGCACGGAAGTACCGCATTAACCAGAACAAGATCGTCGAAGAGATCATCGGCCCCGACGCCCTCACGGGCGTCGGGGCGACGACGCTGTAAGTCATACGGGTCACCCATCCCGTCCCCCTCCGAGACTGGCTTCGTGCACCGCCGAGCAAGCCCCACTGCCAGTGAGCCACGTTCACGTATTTATACTAGGTTTTGCTCTCTCTCTCTCTCTCTCTCTCTCTCTCTCTCTCTCTTGACTTCTCGTCTTCTGATCGTCTAGTTTGATTCAACTTAGTTGGAGCAACAAATGATAAGCAGCGCGAAGATCCTTGTACTCTGCCCCTTGTTCCTAGGAACCCTTGCAATGAGCGGTTCGGCGCAAACCTGGACCGAGACCGCCTACGCGGTCACTTCACCTCCACAAGACCATGACGAAGCCCGAACTTCCTTCAATGCAAATGCGAATCAACGCTATCAATGGTGGGTACAGGAGGCGTGCCACTTCATAGTCTCGGGCTCGGCAACTCCGTCGCCCTCTTGGCGTCTGCTCTTTGCATCTCTCTGCAATAACTCTTGGTGGTACTTCGAAAGTTTCGATTTCACACCTACGTCTCACGGAACCGTGACGAATCGCGTGAAGTTCACCACGCGAACTGGCATTAACTCATTCTCGGGTACAAATCCGACAGCGACCGCCTCGCGCGATCTCGACGAGAAGGTCGTCGAGGATCTCTACTTTGTCTTCGACCCGCACCAGGAAGACCCGCCTGGTGGAGGAGGGAACTAATCATGCCGTTGGTGCTTTACGCTTTAGCATTCGCAGTATCACTTGCGGGCCAGCGAACCGATCAAGCGGACTCGGTCCCGCTCCATAACCTCTTGCTCATATCCGCAGACGCACAGATCGTAGAAAGAGTTGAAGATCGGTACCGCTACGGCATGCCATTATCGGAGCTTACGAAAAGCCTTGACGGTGAGCGATTCAGCTTGTCGAAGTGGGGTAGCAGGGGAGTGATCCTCATCGACAGACGTCTCCCTTTGCTAGTGGAGAAAGAGTCCCAGCGCAATCTTGTTCTGTCGCTCTCCGAGAGCGTCGGCCCCGATCTCGTCGTGCGGGTTACGGATGTTCCCGAATCCAAACGCCAACGGATTGTCGAGTCCTTAGAAGAGTTCTTTCCCTGGCACGGCCGATCAGAAGGCTTCGACATGAAGCAAGCAACGGTCGGTGTTGACTTGTCCCTCAATGTAGTGCTGCATGCCGCCGACGGTAATCAAAAGAAGATCGTCTTGCCGATGTTACCGGCGCTTGCGCGGCGCCGTAATGCCGTCTTGGAGGATCACCCGATGCCGCAAAGGAATCGAGAACTATCGCAAGAAGAGCGTGGTCGTCTTGCCAGGGAAACGACCGCACGGACATCGCAGTTGGAGCGAATGACTATTCACACTTTTGGGACGGCTCGAAAATACCTCCCGGAAGGCCTGCGGGCATCGGCTGATACGTTGGAGTTGTTACTCTCGAAGTTGGATGACCGAACGAAGGAGGCTGCGGCAGAGTTAATCGACAAGTTAGGTCATAACCCTTCCCTTAGGGATCTCCCGGCAGGAAAAGTCCGTCTCGACGAACTCCCAGAAGAGTTGAGGGACCGATTGATGAATCAGGTAAAGAGCGATTGGGAGTTCTTAGGCTTCTCCAGCGCACTCGACGCCGAAGGGTTTTTGCTCGATTCCAGTTCGGTAGAGCTATCGATGAATATTGGCCTTCGCCGCACGTTCTCGGCATCCGACAAACAAACAGGCCGCCCGAGTTCAGGGATGGTCTATAACTTCCTTGTGATCCGGTCGTAGGCGTTGTCGGCGGCTTTTTGCCCACAGCCATGTCCTACCCAGCCTCCTCGTTGAGCATCCTGCAGTACGTCTCGTACCTCATCCGACTCAATCGCCCGTCCGCGACCGCCTCACGAACCCCACACACCGGCTCGTGCATATGCCGGCAATCCCGGAACCGGCAATGGGCTATGTACGGCTCGAACTCCGGGAAGTAGCCTGGGATGTCCTCGGGGTCCAGTTTTCCGAGGCCGAAGCTTCGGACGCCAGGCGTGTCGATCACCCGAAGCCCACAGGGGAGTTCGTGAAGGGTGCTCGCCACCGTCGTGTGCCTTCCACGGCCATAGCCGGGGCTCACTGCACGCACCGCCAGGTCGAGCTCGGGCGCTAGGGCATTGACGAGCGAGGACTTGCCCACCCCGCTGTGCCCGACGAAGGCGCACAGTCGGCCGGTGAGCCGCCGACGTAGGTCGTCCAGTCCGAAGCCGGTCTCCGCCGAGCACAGCACGATCGACAGTCCCATCGCATCGTAGGGTTCCAACTTGGCTAGTTCCGACTCTTGCTTGGGCAACGTATCGAGCCGGTCGACCTTGTTGACGCAAAGGAGCACCTCGGCTCCTCCCCGCTCGATCGCGATGACGAATCGGTCGATGAGACGCGGATGCAGCGGAGGTTCGACCACCGAAACGACGACGACCACGACATCGACGTTCGCGGCAACCACACGCTCGAGGTGCCGGTTCGCCGGATCGGGGCGGGCGAGCTTCGTTAGTCGAGGTTCGACGACCACGACCTGAAGGACATCCTCGCGACGGCCGAACCAGACGAAATCGCCTACCGCGAGGTCGCTTTGCTGCCGTCGGACCAGGTCGGGCGCGACGGTGCATTCGACCGAGGCTTCCTGAGCGTCCTTCGCCTTGACCCGGCATCGGCCCGCGCTCAGCCAAACCACTTGACCGCAGCGGAGATCGGTCGCAGCCTGAACATCGGGTTGGGGTTTCTGCTCCTCTTCGAGAAGCTTCAGCACGATCTCTACGAGAGACTCGGCCGAACGCCGCCGGATCGACGCGCCCTCGTCGTCTTCATATCGAGCGCACCGGCTGGACCGCCGGAGCGTCTCCTTGCGCACTTTCTGCGCACGCTTGTAAAGTTTGTTGCGTTCGTTCGCATCGAGTCCGGCGAGCCGGACGTCGAGAATACTCTTAAGTTTTGGATTCAATGGGAAACGACCTCACTGGAATCATGGGCGCACGGCGAGGCCGGCGCAGGCGTCGAGGCGCCTCCGGAGGTCTACGGGATGGAATGCAACGCGCGGGCTAGATCGCCCGGACCGAGGAGGCGGTTTCGGGGGTGTTCACACTTGGTTTCGTCATCATGGTTTCCTGCCTCCTCAAGAGTTCATCGCGACGCTTCGAGCCGCGTGTGTGCACGTTACCCGGTCGGGTTCGTACGATGCGCGGGTCTTGGGACCGAAGCCTCGAAAACCCGCATGAATGGGAGCCCGTGGATGTTTCGTGCCGGGCACTTTGGAGTGCGCGGGCTTGACCGCGCTTTCGCCTCCTTCTCCATCGCAGTAGCCCGCGGGTGGGCTGTGCCGCGGGAAGACGGTCGTGGACCGGGGGGCAAGACCCATCCCCCGGCTACCTCTGTCGTGGGTGACCAAACAACCAGCGATGCCGGCGATCGGACGCGATTAGCGGCAGAACCGACTGATTCTCGTGCAACCCGTTTCAGGACAAGACTAGAACTGGATCTGGAACGTGCCCGAAGAGACTTCCATCGAGCCGGTAGCCGACGTCATCGGTCCGGAAAACGTGCCTGCGAAGTTTCCCGATGCGTTCGAGACCGTAAGTGTAAAGCCGCCGACCGGCGTGTAGGTAGTGCCGTCGATCACGACTCGCATGGTGATCTGATTAGGTTGGAATACAGAAGGAGTGCTCGCCGGGTTCGGCGTTGTCATCGTGATCTGGTCGCCATTCTCGGTCGGCGTGGTCGCGGTAATCGTCGATCCGGCTCGCCGGGCCTTCCAGGTGTTCCCAGCAAAGGAAATGGTGCCCGAATGCCCGGGGCCTTCGCTGTAAGAGACGACGACACTGCTATTGTGTGGAATGTCGCCAGTTCCGCCACCGGCGCAACCCGAGAGCACGATGGCGCCGATACCGGCGCAGAACGAAAGGACTTTTCGCATGATCGAACGGTTTACCCGAACGAGAGTCTCATGTTCCGAGGTGCTCTGCGGCCGGATCGCTCAGGGCGAGCACAAAAAGGCCCCGTCGGACGAGCCGACAGAGCCTGTTGCATTTAAGAACTCCGGACGCGATAACAAATCGACCTGGATATGGTGGACTCCGACTTGCGAAGCCACGTTCTTATCCTTAAAGGAGGTGATCCACCCACACCTTCCGGTACGGGTACCTTGTTACGACTTAGTCCCCCTTACTCCCCTCACCTTCGGCCGCTCCTTCCTTACGGTTAGGCCACGGACTTCGGGTGAAGACAATTCAGGTGACTTGACGGGCGGTGTGTACAAGACCCGGGAACGTATTCAACGCAGTATAGCTGACCTGCGTTTACTAGCGATTCCGCCTTCATGTAGTCGAGTTGCAGACTACAATCTGAACTGAGGGCATATTTTTGGGATTTGCTCTGCCTCGCGGCGTCGCTGCCCTTTGTTTTGCCCATTGTAGCATGTGTGAAGCCCCAGGCGTAACTGCCATGCTGACTTGACGTCATCCCCACCTTCCTCCGATTTACACCGGCGGTCTCTTGTGAGTTCCCGGCTTTACCCGCTGGCAACACAAGACGAGGGTTGCGCTCGTTGCTGGACTTAACCAAACACCTCACGGCACGAGCTGACGACAGCCATGCAACAAGTGTCTTCAGGTCATCCTTGTGGGATGAGGGCCCAATTTCTCGGGATTTCCATCGATGTCAAACCTGGGTAAGGTTCTTCGGTTAGTATCGAATTAATCCACATGCTCCACCGCTTGTGCGGGTCCCCGTCAATTCATTTGAGTTTCAACCTTGCGGCCGTACTCCCCAGGCGGGATACTTAATGCGTTAGCTGCGGCACAAGAGGGGTCGATACCTCTTACGCCTAGTATCCATCGTTTAGGGCGTGGACTACCAGGGTATCTAATCCTGTTTGCTCCCCACGCTT